>Ga0210410_10000008_pt1 | contig 498155 bp, 404 predicted proteins | sample IncBWC4MmetaG_FD_161058 | JGI IMG/M metagenome (GOLD analysis project Ga0210410, IMG submission 161058) | Forest soil microbial communities from Barre Woods Harvard Forest LTER site, Petersham, Massachusetts, United States - Inc-BW-C-4-M | ecosystem: Environmental > Terrestrial > Soil >...
GGTTTGGGCTGTTCCGATTTCGCTCGCCGCTACTTTCGGAATCTCTGTGATTTATTTTCCTCCAGGTACTGAGATGGTTCACTTCCCTGGGTTGGCTCATACCCGCCTATGTATTCAGCGGGCTGTAGCGAGAGTTCATCTCGCCGGGTTTCCCCATTCGGAAATCCTCGGATCAAAGCCTGCTTGCGGCTCCCCGAGGCTTATCGCAGCTTGCCACGTCCTTCATCGCCTTCTGGCGCCAAGGCATCCACCGTACGCTCTTAGTAGCTTAATCATAAAACTTACCCAATCCGTCCTCGTTCAGCTTCGTGAAGAAGAAGAACTCTTACGTTCTGCTTTTCGTAGCTCCATACATCCTCGAACCATCGTCCCTTCCACCCGCTAGGGCTTCCGGAATTGGGCTCAGGCTTTCGTCTCTACGATCCACAAACAATTGGAAAGTCCGCCTTTTCTTCCACAGTTTTGCTCGACTCGAGCAAACTTGTAAGTAATCCACACCATGGCACCCCGCCCGACCTTGATCGGGTCCAGGGTTATCGGCGTGGACTTGCCAGCCTTTCTGTTGTCAAAGAGCTTTTATTCCGAGTCCATCGGAATGTCTCCATGCGGAGACGCGTCTGGTGGGACTTACTGGCTCGCGTTGCGCGAACTCGCCTTCCAGCTCTGCTTACCCCAGCTTGCGCTGGGATTTTGCTTTCGTGTTTAAGAGCTTTGCGACTTGCTTTGGAAATTCCTTGCGGAACTTCTTTTTGCCCGCCACTCGCTGCTATTCACTGCCGCAAAATAAAAAACCCGGCGTCGAGCGCCGGGTACAGCCACCCACACTTGGGTGGCTCCACGCGATGCTCGACTTCTTTCTAGCCAGTGTTCGTAAAGAACCTCACTTAGGATCGCTACAGACTTTCGAATCCGACTGTGATGCCCTGTTAGCCCTGCGGTCCCACAGACCCTCAGGCCATTTGTAACTATACCAGCTTTCTTTTTTTCGTCAAGTCCCCCGCAACAATTATTTTGCCCGTTTTCCTCAGCCCTGTGGGCCCTGTGCAAAACGCGGTGGCGGGTCAGTTTCCCGCTTGCACGCTAGGCGGCCACTTGGATTGCGCTCCTCCCGAACTTCCTAGAAGCCCGCGTTTCTGGCCAACTTCCAGTTGAACCAGCCTCCCAAAATCCGGAACAGTGCCGAACAGGACCTTTAATGACCGCTTTGTGCATCGAGGATCAATTTTAGTAGATGGCCAAATTGGGCTCTGTCCTCGGTGATCGATCCGTTGGACATTTCCGCGATGCTCTTCGCGTCCCTTACGGCAGGTTCGTTGTCCGTGCGGTGGACGATGACCATGTCGAGTGTTGGAATGACGAAGATGTAGTGTGCGCCTGCACCCCGCGCGGAAAATATGCCAGGGAGAGAGACTTCCGGGAAGTGCACGCCGCCGTAGTCCACCCACCAGAGATATTCGTAGCCGCCAACATCCGTCCCATTCGCCTTCACCATCTCGCTGGCATGGCTGCTTTTTTCAACCCACGCTTCCGGCACAATCTGTTTGCCGTTCCACCGGCCGTGACGCAGATACAGCAACCCGAACCTTGCCATGTCGCGTGCTGTCATTTCAAAAGGATAGGCGGGGTGAACCGAATCTGGCCCTCCGATGTAATAGACATCTTCGGGATTGAAATCCTGCATCCCAATGGGCTTGGCAATGCGCTGATAAAAAGCTTCGCCAGTTTTCAACCCAGTCTTTTTTTCAAAGATGGTCCCAAGAACATTGAAGTCCCAATTGTTGTAGTACCAGAAAGTTCCCGGCGCGTGGCTCCCGCGCGTGGGGCGGTTCTTCTTCATTGATTCGGTTTCCATGTGTGCCGGGTGATAGATACCGGAACGCGCGCGCAGCAGGTCCACAACGCGCGCTTGCTTTTCTTCCTTTGTCAGCGGATCAGGCGAATCGTCGATTCCCACTTGTTCCAGGGTCTGGTTGATGTCAATGACACCTTCAGCAGAATAGATGCCGTAGAGCGCGCTGAGCAGGCTCTTCCGCACGGAATAGGAGGTGATTTTCTTGTCGGTATCTCCCCACTGATCGACAACTTCACCGCCCTGCACGATCATCACCGCGGAGGTGTGAATCGAATCGGTTTGGGCGTATTGACGCGCCGCAGCTAGTTTCTCCTTGGACCATCCGGCCTTCTCCAAAGAAGAGATTTGCCCCCAAGACTTCCCAGGGAAACTGTCCTGCGCCTTAGTTTGAGTGGGGGCCGATTGCCCTCCTGAGTCCGCGAGCACAACCAACTGTGCACATAAGCAAAGAAGGATCAGGAATCGAAATGGAGAACGCATGGCGTGGATTTATATCATGTGCGGTAGAACGTCACAAGCGATAGAACCCTTTGTTGCGAAGACGTTTTCCTTGTAAATCCGGTGCCATCTTACGTTGGCCGCAGATGGGTACACTCTGATTCCACACTCATCTTTTTGGACTGCGCTACAATCCCTGCCATGCCCGCGTATGCATACTCTATTTTAGCAGCCGGCTGGCTGCTCTGGATGGCGCCATTCTTCTCCATCAAACGGAGCGGCAATCCGGCCAAACGGGTGGACCGGCGCGCCCGCTGGGGCATCGTGATCGTGACTATTGGCTACTCCCTCTTGTGGCAGGGCAAATTCTAGGAGCGCCACCCCCAGCCCTGGCAAATCGCAGCTTCCATCGTCTTCTTCACGTTGGGGAGCCTCCTTTCCTGGACCGGCTCGCGCGCCCTGGGACGCCAGTGGCGCATCGACGCCGGCCTCAGCTCCGATAACGAACTCATCATGGCGGGCCTTATCGCTTTGTTCGCCACCCCATCTACACTTCCATGCTTTGCGTCCTGCTCGCCACCGGCATTGTCGTAACGCCGCCCTTGCTGTTCCTCGCCGCCATCATTCTGTTTCTTGTTGGCACGGAGATCCGCGTGCGCATCGAAGATCGTCTTCTCGCTTCACAATTCGGCGAAACTTTCGAGGACTATCGGCGGCGGGTCCCGGCCTACATCCCTTTCAAGAAGTAATGTTTGAAACTCGGTGCACTTACGAAAGGCACCAATGAAACGCAGCGCACTTATGGTCACCATCTTGCCGCTGGTGGCCATCGGCTATCTCATCTACGAATTCGCGCATGCCCCATGGACGTGGACGCGCGTCGCCGGGCTACTCCTACTGATTCCTGCCCTGACCCTCCTGACCATCGCGCGAATTCAGCTTGGCAATTCCTTTTCGCTCGCACCCCGAGCCACGCAACTGGTCACACGCGGCATCTACTCGCGCATCCGGAATCCCATCTACGTGTTCGGAGCCTTCGTTATGGTTGGACTATTCCTGTTCCTTGAGCGCCCGCCGCTGCTCTTGCTGCTTGTGCCCATGCTGATCATCCAGACCAGGCGCGCCCGCGCCGAAGCCCGGGTCCTCGAACAGCACTTCGGCGACGAATACCGCCAATACAAGGCCCACACCTGGTTCTGACCTAAGCAAGTTTTCCTTGATAGCCTAGTTATATTTGTAGAATCTATAACTCAGGTAAATATGCATTGGGGATGCGCCTGTCCCATTCTCGCGGTCTATTCCGGTCCGTGATGGATGAACTAAAGTGAAGAAGTTCTCGCATGATCCTGATGCAATCTAACTCACTCAGAATCAACACTTACAAAACCTCCCGTATCTGATACCCGTTTAACTTCTGTTTAGGAGGCCGGGGGTAGCTTTGTGTCAATGCGGGATCGTTTCCCGCGTTCAGGAGAGATCATGAAGACAAATTACTTAGCGGCACTCGCGGTCGGCGGCTTACTCTTTGCGGGTATCGCCACCGCTCAAGAAAAGAAAATCAAGCGCTCGGACCTTCCGCCGGCGGTCGAAAAGACCGTTGCGGCGGAGAGTGCGGGAGCAACCATTCGCGGGTTTTCTACCGAGGTGGAAAACGGCCAAACCCTCTATGAAGTGGAATTGACGGTCAACGGCCATAGCAAGGACATTTCGATGGCCGCGGATGGTTCGATTGTCGAGGTGGAAGAGCAAGTGGCTCTGGATTCGCTCTCCCCGGAAGTGAAGGCGGGATTGCAGGCTAAGGCCGGCAAAGGCAAGATCCTGAAAGTCGAGTCCATCACCAAGAAGAACAAGCTGGTGGCCTACGAAGCTAAGGTCGAGACAAACGGCAAGAAATCCGAAGTTCAAGTAGGACCGGACGGCAAACCGCTTGATCACGAAGAGTAGGTGATTGAAACTCTGCTTCGTTCGACGCGCGGCGCATGAGTCTCACTCCGGGAACGCTTTCGCGTCAATTCCCGGGACGAGCTTCAGCGCGTTCTTGTAATAGATCTTTTTCAGCACCTCGTCGGGTACCTGGAAACCGTAAATGCGCCAGAACGCGTGGCGATGGCGGTAATACTCGAAATACTCGTCTCTGGTTTCCAGCGCGCGAAAATACCATTTGTATTCGTTCACATCGTAGATGTCTTTCCCCATCAGCACGCGGTCCTGATACTTGACCAGAAAATCGTGCGCCGAATACGGCTGCCGGCCCAGCTCCGCCAGCACCGCGGCAATGTCCACGTACACATTCGGATTAGCGTCAAACAGTTTTCCCAGCCGTTCCAGGTCGTTTCCGTGAAATCCCAGATGCGCGGCGATGAAATTGGTCCTTGGATGCTTGGCAAACAGGTGATTGCGTTCGGTCATTAGCGTTTCGAAGGGCGGATACCTGGCGGGCGGCCGCGCACGGCCCGGAAATTCATTCAGCTCCTGCCAGCGCTCGTTGTGGTAATCCCAGGGATCGAAGAATGCCGAAGGCTCTGCGACGTGAATCAGCACGGGGATTTTAAGTTCGGCGCACTTCTCAAACACCGCATCAAATTCGGGGTCATCCACGTGCACGCGCTGCCCGTTCGCGTACTTTAATTCCATTCCGAAATCCTTGAAGATCTTCAGCCCTTGTGCGCCGTTCTTGACGTCCTGCTCCAGCCGCGCCGCCACGCGTTGCCCGAATCCGGGCGTGTTCAAATCGTCGTAACTCATGTTCGCGAACACCACAAAGCGGTCGGGATAGCGCCCTTTCATCACCGCGATCGTTCGCTGCAACCGCTCGCCGGTTCCTCCGCTCAGGTTCACCATCACGCGCAGGTTAATGGTGTCCATTTCCTTGACGAGGCGGTCCACTTCTTCCGCCGTGGGATTCCAATGATGGCTGTGAATATCGATGAACGGAAATTTCGCGCGCTCGATCTTGTGTTCCTTGACGACCAGCGTTGACTTTGGCTGGTATTCGTCGATCGTCGGCATCTGCTGCTTTTTTTGCGCCGCCGCGTCTTGCTGCGTACTGACCGCGCGTGGCCAGAAAACAAGTGCGGGAAAGATAGCCACGACAATCACGAAGATAAAACGGATGGTTCGCCTGGAATTCATAGAGCCCCTTGGGTGGAGGAAATTCGGGATTATTTTTACACAGGAGGACAACAAGCGGCACAGAATCCTCTGCTAGAATCAAGGGTAATGCCGCAGCGCAGACTGCTTCGTTACCTGTTGCTCGCCGCCCTCGGCTTGATCGCTGGTGTTGCCGCCCTGGCCTTTGCCGTATCCATCGAGCCGCAAGTTTCCGCTCCAGTAGTCGCACTGTTTTCTCCGGGCTTGAAATTCGCCGAGATGGTTGCCCCGGAGACTCACAAATCACTGGCCTGGACCTTCAGCTGGTTTCTGCGCATCGCCATAGCCGCTAACGCAGTTTTCTACTTTGCGATATTCGCCCTGCTGGCCTACTTTGCGGAACGGCGCCGTTCAAACTAGCCCGCTGCTTCTCCACAGGTGCAACTCAGGACGTTAGCGGGGAACATTGGGCGGCAAAGCGACTTCACAACAAAAGTAGAGGGAAAAAGACGCAAGGCGGGAAGTCGCAGAACATTCAAGAAGACAAAGGGGGAGCACAACTCTCCCAAGAGTGCCCCCCCCCCGTCAACCAGCCAATCGGAACAAAGGGCCGTGAGGCCGAATGTCATCGATACGGCCGCTTGTTCCGGTTGGACTTGGTCTGTCCAGATAGTGACGGCGTCTGCGGAATCGTTTCACGCGCTACTGACGCCGAGATCGCCACCTGGTTTAGCTCAACGCTGGCCCCTGTGTGCAACGGCATCGATCTCCGGCCGGCAGTAATGCAGCACCTCGGCAGTGTTTCGGGCCGAAAGTCCGTCCCAGGAATCGCTGTCCTCCGGGATGCGTCCCACGATGTGCCCGAGTTCATGGAGCATGGTAGTGACTTGGGCGGCGGGAGTATTCCCGGAATAAGAAGCCACGGACAGTCTATGCAAGCCTTTGCGCAGCAAGGGGCCGCCCCCGGGAAACGGTTCGAGCACCTCCGTTGCGCGATTGAAGAACGCTCCGTTGGCATTTAACTGAATCCTGGCGTTGCGCCCGGCGTTTTCGAACGCGCTGGCCACATAGGGTTGCTTCATACGCTGGGCGCCCCCGCCGTCCTTCTTACTGTAAATGAACGAAGGCCCGTCCTTGTCAAGGAAGAACTCCAGCGATCGGAAGGTGCCGGCAGGATCCGCGTCGACTTCCTGATACCAAGCGGCGCACGCGTTCCTGGATTGCAGAATCTCCAGGACCTGAGCGCGGACCTCCGCGATAGTTTCACCTGGTTTGCCCATGGCGCGCAGATGCGCTTCCACGCGTTCGTCATCCTTCGTGCAGGCTGCGGCCGAGGCTCCGGGGAGCACGCAAAAAACGATCGGCGGAGACAGGTGTGGAAGCGCCGCGCAGGAATCTCCGACGAACAGGACGCGGTAAGCAAGTGGAGCGCTTTGGTCCTCTTCGTTGAGACACGCCGCAGTCTCCTGCCCCGGCTTCACTCCCGAGGCAGCTATGGCAGAGGCTCCCGTCGAGTGCGGATCTTGAGGATACGATGGTCCTGGAACAAGCAGCAGACTCATGAGCGCAGCAGCCGCCCCGACCCGGTGCTTTCTTGTGAAAAACATGATTCTCTCCTGCCCCGATACAACAACCACCGACAAACGAAGAACCCAAATTCGGGGTCAAGAGAGAGATGTTTTTTGCAGGGGAATATTGCGTCAAGAACTGGTTGAAGAATTGTCAAGCAAAGGTCAAGCGCGCGATGATGTAAATAGGAGGCTTACGGGGAATCGAACGAAGGCACGGCGCGCCTAGCTCGATCGAAAACTTGCTTGAACAGAAAAAAAAACGGAACCTTCCGCTTCGCCGGTGCACGACTTGAGAACATCCGGAATCTTCTTTATTGGTGGCTGGCCGACAAGAAGCCGTGCCGTGACTGCGCATTGATTTCCGCGCTGCACAATCGCAGGACCTCGTTCGTATTCTCGACGGACTTTCCGTCGACGTTATCCTGGTCCGCAGGCAGTAGATCGAGCACGTGCCCGAATTCATGAAGCAGGGTGATTACCTGCGCGGGCAGCGTGTTTCCGTCATAAGGCCCCACGCGCAAGAGTCGCGTGCCGCGGAAGCTGGCAGGTCCACCTTCTTTTTGAACTTCAAGGATCCACGCGATGGACGAGAAAAAAGCGCCTTTGGCATTGAGCGTGACCGTTCCGTAGGGTCCGTCGCCCTGAGTGACCCTTGCCACGTAAGGACTTCGAAGAATATTCATGGGACTTCTGTCCCTGCTTTCCAAGACGAATTCGTCGCCATGACGATCCAGCTGGAAGCTCAACGTTCGAAAGGTGGCGGCGGGATTCGAATCCTTTTCCTGAAACCACGCCCGGCAGGCGTTCTCAGTTTCCAGGATTTCAAGAACTTTTTCGCGCGCCTGGGAAATTTTCTTGCCGGCTTTGCCCATCGCATCCAGCTGCAATTGCGTCGGGTCATTCGGTCCGGCACACGCGACGTGCGTCATGCTTCCTGAATTGCACGGATTCACTCTTGGGACTGGAGCAGGCGGATCATCACAGGAAACTCGTGCTTCACTGGCGGCAATGTTTTCCGCGCGCGAGCCGGGAGCCCCGCTCGCGGCCTCCCAGAGGCAGAGATTTGTAACAAGCGGCAAGCGAACCGGGATGGGCGGGCTGCCGGAGTATCTCGCAAGCTTAGGAGTTTGCGCCCCCGTACCGCAGGCAATCGCCGAGGCAAAAAACAAAACGATGGTAGCCCGAATCTTCCGATGAACAACCCACATCTTGTTTCTCCAGCCCGGACCCGCAACTCACCCAAGCCGCTCTCTGGGGGATTGCTTCCTGGTGGTCACCAACCGGAAGCACCCTAACGAACGCTTCATCCACAATCCGCAGCTATACGCAGAGACGGAGAACAGGGGAGGAATTCACCTCAAACGTTTCTAGAACGATTCTCAGCGGAGAATGAAACTCTTAATGCTGCAAATACAGGAGAAAGGTGTTTCTCACGAGGAAAAACCAGGCCGGTGACATCATAAAATCTATGTAATTCAGGGGGACAGATAGTAGGGAGAGCTGACTGTGAAGATACGCCGGTTGCCGCGGACTAGCAGTGTCCATTCCAGCAGGCGGGCGCGCTGGTTGTGGAGGAAGTATTCGTACCAGCGGTCCTCCACCAATTCAGGAATGACCACGACAATCTTCCGGTCGGGATGCTTCTCCGCCAGTTCGAGAACGTATTGCACGATAGGCACAATGATGAACCGGTACGGCGAAGGAAGAACGATCAATTTCGGGGGTTCAATGCCGGCAGCGCGGAAAGGTTGTTCCACGTACCGCTCCCAATCCATGTGCAGAAATTCCGAATGATCGCCGGGCTCGACGTGTACGGCGAAGATTTCCGGAGTAATGCGCGAGGCAAACTCCAGCGCTTGCTTGGATATTTGGCTCCAGTGCTCGACGGGCACGACGGCGATGGGCCGCTCAGCTTGGTTACCGGGGACCACCGGCGCGGGGCAGCTGGTGGCGACGCTGACCATGTGATAGTGGCGGCGGACCCGTCGGAACAAGAAAATAAGTGAAGGAATAAAGAGGACGGTGATCCATGCGCCTTCGACAAATTTCGCTACCAGTACGACGACCACAGTGATGCCGGTGACCAATCCTCCCAAGCCATTCACAAAAGCGCTTTTCAGCCAGTGCGGGCCGCGGTTTTTTCTCCAGTGCATAACCATGCCGAATTGCGAGAGCGTGAAGGCCAGGAAAGCTCCAACGGCATAAAGAGGGATCAACTTGTCGGTAACTCCTCCAAAAACAATGAGCAAGAAACCAGTCAGCACCGCGAGAACTACTATGCCGTAGGTGTACACCAAGCGGCGTCCGCGATATCCAAACGCATGGGGCAAATAGTTGTTCTGGGAGATGGCGCGGCACAGGCGCGGAAAATCCGCGAAGGCGGTGTTCGCCGAGAGGGATAGGACAAGGAGGATCGACGCGATGGTGAGGTAATAGAATACGCCCTTGCCGAACACCGCGGCGATCAACATGGATAGCAAGCTTTGGTAACCGGGCCGGCCAGGGTCGGTCGCGGCGATTCCGTAAACTTTGACGAGATAGGAAATTCCCGCAAGCAAGATCGCCAGTAGAAAAATAATGATCGTCAGCGTGCGCTGCGCGTTTTTCACGCCGGGCTCGCGGAAGGCTTTCACTCCGTTGCTGACGGCTTCGACGCCGGTTAGGGCCGTGCAGCCGCTGGCGAAAACCTTAAGTAAAAGCCAAAACGTGACGGTTGCGGTGACAGCCGGCGGAAGCGGCAGCGGCGTAACCGGTGTGGGATGACCGTCACTGAGAGCAACGCGAATCAGCCCACCAACAATAGTGATGAGCAGGGTCCCTACGAAAAGATACGTCGGCACCATGAAGGCCACTCCGGCATCGCGCACGCCGCGTAGATTCAAGATGGTGATGACAGCAAGAATTCCTACGCACAAGAGGACTGTGTGCGGCTGTAACGACGGTACTGCGGAAACCAGCGCTCCGACGCCCGCGGAAATGCCCACGGCGGCGGTAAGAATGTAATCCGTCAGCAAGGCCGCGGCCGCCAGCAGGCTGGCGGAGGCGCCCAGGTTGAAGCGCGCAACTGTATAGGAGCCGCCGCCGCTGGGATACGCAGCGATGGTCTGGAGATAGGAAAAGTAGACGATGACCAGCAGCGTGATGATGGCCACGCTAATCGGAACGATGTACTGAACACCCAGAAGGCCGAGCGGAATCAGCAGGCTCAGAGCGGCTTCTGGGCCGTAGGCCGCGGAGCTAAGAGCATCCAGCCCGAAAATGGGTATGCCTTCCTGAATGCCGATTTGCTCGGCGCGCTCGTCCGAGGTCTTGATGGGCTTGCCGACAATGAGATCAAGAATGTTCATTCGTGTTCCGAAGAGGAGAAGCGCGCCGTTTCGAAACGTCTATTTGTGACGAGATGCCCTGCAAAGTCAACCGCCCTTACCCACTCACGCACTTCAGCTCCGAAAAAGGGTAACAGTGTATTTCTCCGTTCCGAAAGCGGCATCGCCTTGACATGCATGTTGAGTCGGCCTACACTACGGAGTTTTTAGATGGCCCCGGAAAGCACACTGATAGGCAGGACGTTTATAAGCACGGGGCATGGACAAAGGGTCAAGGCGGGCATGGACAAGAAAAGGCTAGAGTACTTCAAGAAAAAGCTAGTGGCGCGGCGCGAGGAACTGACGAAAACAATCGCGCGCACCCAGGAAGAAGGACGGACGGCGGACGAAGATCCGACCGTGGACCTGGCGGACAAGGCGGCGAACTCCTATACCAAGGAATTCCTCTTTGGCATGACCAATACGGATCGCACCATCCTGAACATGATCGATGCGGCGCTGAAGCGCATCCAGGAAGATGAATATGGGGTTTGCGCAAATTGCCAGGAAGAGTTGCAGCAGAAGCGGCTGGAAGCGGTGCCCTGGGCCAAGCACTGTCTGGCCTGCCAGGAAAAGATGGAGCAGGGATTGTTGCAATAAAGTGTTTGAATGTGCGGGGCTAAAGGCAGGTCCCGCAAAACTCACCCGAGAACTACAGTTACCTCAGCGTACATTCTCCCTTTAATTATGGACCGGAGAGGTGTAGATTTCTGCCTGCATGGCAGAAGCAAGCTCACCTGGTGAGAAGGCCCTGGTTCAGCGGGGGGGTGTGTGCGGCTGGCTCGCGGGAGTCAGCGATGCGCTTGTGAGCTTGTTTTTTCCCGCGGGATGCCGGATTTGCGATCGGCTGCTCACGGGATCCAGCCGCGTCCCCATTTGCGGCGACTGTCTGTCTACGTTTGGTCCGGCTCTAGGAATCTCGTGCGAGATTTGCGGGCGGCCGTTGGCGGGGTGGACGCCGAAGCCGGAGCAGGCCCTGCTTTGCCCCGCCTGTGTGGACAAAACCTATGCGTTCGACCGCGCGCGCAGCTTTGCCGTTTATGAAGGAGCGCTGGTGGACGCGATCCTGCTGCTGAAATTCGAGCAGATCGCGCCGTTAGGCTCGTGGTTCGCGGAACGGTTGGCGGAAGTGGTACGCCGTGAAGGAAATGCGATGGCCGCGGACGTGGTGGTGCCAGTACCTCTCCATCGCCAGCGGGAGCGCGAACGCGGATACAACCAGGCTGCACTTCTCTCGCGGCCCCTGGCAAAGCACCTTCGCCTGCCGCACAAGACTGTGCTCCTGATGCGAACACGAGCCCGGCCCGACAAGTGCATCCTCAGTTTGGAAGAAAGATGGGAGTCCGTCCGTGGCGCTTTTGCCACACGTCCAGGCAGCCAAGTTGACAATCTACGCGTCTTACTGGTAGATGATGTATTGACCACTGGGGCGACTCTGGACGCATGCGCACGGGCGCTGCGCGACGCAGGGGCCAAATCGGTGCTCGGGCTGACCGTGGCCCGGGCCGTCAGAAACCCGATGCCCAACTCCAGCGAATGGTAAGATAACCCGAGGAAGCGCGATGGGCGCAAACCGGCACATGTCGGTGGATTCCCGGGGGCGCTACACCCCCGAAGCGGATGGCGCGGCTGTGTCCGGCGCCGAGGGTCCCGCAGGCAGTAGATCCCACAACTTGCTTTCGGCGCGGCGTGCATCGTTGATGCAAGAGCCGGTGCTGGTGCTGAACGCAACGTACGAGCCGATCAACGTGACGGCCGTGCGGCGTGCAATGGTGCTGATGCTCAAGGGCGTAGCACAGGCGGAGGAGATGCACAATTCCGAAGTGCATTCCGCAACGCACGCGCACAAGGTGCCGTCGGTGATCCGCTTGCTCGCTTACCGGCACATCCCGCAGCAGAGCCGCGCGCTCTCTCGCAAAAATATTTTGCTGCGCGACCGGAACACTTGCCAGTTTTGCGGGAGAATTTTTCCCAGCTCGGAACTGACGCTGGATCACGTTGTGCCGCGTTCGCGCGGCGGGCGTTCGTCCTGGGAAAACCTGGTGGCTTGCTGCTACCGCTGCAACAACGGTAAGGGCGACCGGACCCCGGAAGAAGCCGGGCTCAAACTGGCCCGTAGGCCGCGACCGTTCACCCTGCACACGTCCCGGCAGCTCATGAGGCTGATCGGACACCGCGACGAGCGCTGGCGTAAGTATTTGTTTTACTGAGACTTCCCCAGCTAAATCGATTTTCCAGAAAAAATTTTAGCGCCAGTGAAACCTTTTCCGCGGGTGTACATCTAACTCAGTAATACCACTTCGAGGACACACCCCGGGAGGCGGTTAGGGTACACCCCTAACCGCTTCTCTTCCTTTTAGGGCAGAAATTCCACCACTAATGGTTTTCTATTAGTTCCTCGGCTTGACTTCTGGAAAGCTCTTGAGTGCCGCTTCTTCATCGGGGAATTCGGGGAAGACCTGGTAGAGTTGTGTGATCTTCAATACTTCTTCAATCTTCGACGACAAACCAACCACCTTCATCTGTCCATCTTGCTTGACGACTGCGACGTAAACCCGCGCGAGCTCGCCAATCCCGGAACTATCCAGGTACTTCAGGCCGCTTAGATTCAGGACGATATCCCTGCGGCCCTGCTTGAGCAACCTGGAAACGGAATCGCGCAGCGCGCCCGTCTCGAAGGAGGTCAAGCGTCCCGAAACATCCAGCAGGGTGACAGCACCAGCCTCACGAATCTTTATGGAAAAATCTGCATCAGTCACGAATGGGATCCCAGTTGCTGGGGCACTTCATTCTACCCGCGGGGAAGATGAAATTGTACAAGTTTTCGGGCAAGAAGATAGCGCGAGTGGAAAAATGCGAGATGTGATAAGTGGATTGCGGAGCGCAAACGGCTATTGACGCATGACCACGCGCAACCCGCGCCGCCAGCTTTCGGCCAGGCCCACGCGAACAATCTCGAGTTCCGGCGATAAAAATTTGAGGAGTTCGTCCGTGGAAGGATGGAATCGCAGAGCAGGCGCAACAAGGTAGACCAGCGGAGGCGTCTTCTGCAATTCCACTCCAGGAAAATAGCCATAGCGGGTGATTTCTCCGCTGAGCAAATGGCACCGGACACGCAGCCAATAATCGGCAGCCTGCAACGGCAAGTGAATGTGCTCGCTGGCTTTCAGCTCGATGATCGCCAATCGCCTGGAACGCGTCACGGTCAGCAGATCGAGAATGCCGTGCTCGCCGCCAGCGTTGGCAAAGACCTGCGCGTAGACGAAGCGCTGATCCAAGGCCGCATCCACGCGCGTGACGTCCTCGCGAACCATGGATTCCAGCCAGCGCTCGGACTGGGTGCGGTAGAGCACATGGCGCACATCGTTGGCGAGCGGGTGCCGGTGAAGTTCGAGGGTATGCACCAAACTCTTCAATGCTGCACGGCTGGAAGGAGTAAGCTCTTCGCGAGTGTCGGGAATTCCGAAAAAAACGCGCCCGTCGTCCCAACGGGCAAACGGCAACCCGCGAAACCGCAGCCAGACCTCGTGGGATTGCGCAACCGGATGCAACGTGACGGCCTTCGGAGACAGCGCGAGGATCGCTTCAAGCGCAGGGCGCGCCCGATCCAGGAGAGCTTCCGATTCCCGATGCATAACCAGCCAGGTATCCAGGTTTGCTACGCGGCGCGGGTCGATCTTTTCCAGCGTTTCAAGCACCGGATTGCGCTCATAAACTTCCACAACGCATTGGTCATCGAGCGCGGCGAGGCGGTGAGTCACTGTGCGGCTGGCATTTTGGGGAAGCAAAATCCGAAGAGTCTGAATCGTGCCCCGATGATTCGCAAGCCGCGCGCGCGCTAACCAAAGCAAAGCGAACGTGAGGCTGTTGTCGGCGGTGTCGGAAGTCTCGCCGTCCGGCACCGCCAAGAGCGCGATGCGGTCAGAGCCGTGGCGAAGAAGGCCGCGGGCGTAATTGCCGGAAAGAGAATGCTCGAGATCCGGCGAAACTGTCAGCGACTCCAGCGTTTCGCCGGGGAATTGTTCAGCAAGGAGCCGCGCCAGGCGGTCGCGAAATTCCTCGCGGGAGAGTTCCCGGGTGCTGCGTTCAAAATCCTTGCGGATGAATTCCAGCCGGTCCGGCTTGGCCCGGCCAAAGCGTTCCACGGCCAGTGCAAGCCGTTGGTCGGAATGATCGGTAATGGCAAGAACTCGCCGGGTGAGATGGAATTGCTCCGACCATAAATGCAACAGCGGTTTTTCGCCCGCACCGCGTACTTCCCAAGACATGCCCGAAAAGGGCGCGACCCGGCCACCGTTCTCGCGCACTTCCACGGCTCCGGAAGCGACAAATTCCTGGAGGCTGGCTTCCAGTTCGGCGGCGAATTCCACGGCTGGATTATAAAGGAGATACGTACAATGCGAACTATACTTTTTTATTTCTTATGACGGGAGGGTAATAAAAAGAAAATCAGCGGCCAACAACCAGCCGCTGCACCAGGGGCTCGGGAAGCCGGGCGGCGCGCATGCGATCCTGGACGGCGACAATATCGTAGGGCACACGCCAGAATTCCACGGTTTGGTGTTCGAGGTCCGCAATGGCAAAAGCTGCGCGCGGATCACCGTCGCGCGGCTGACCGATGGAGCCGGGATTCAGAAGATAACGCCGGGGAAGCTCAACCCGAAGCGCGGCAAAAGGTTCGCTGTTGCGCGGCCGAATCTGCAGGACCTCCAGCTGCGAATCCTGATAAGAAAACCCCCCTTGGTGGTGAGTGTGCCCGAAGAAGGTGACTTCGGCGGTGGAGTCCAGCAAACCATCGAGCGCCTGGGCAGGCGTAAAAACGTATTCGTCCTCATCCTGAAACGCGCCATGTACCAGCACGATTCCTTCCGTGGCCAGCGGGCCCTGCGGCAATGCTGCCAGCCAGGCCATGTGCTCCGGCTTCAGTTGTGCGCGGCTCCAGTCCACCGCGGCTTTGGCAACAGGATTGAAGTCGTCGGTGGCCATAACGCCGGTGACTGCTTTATCGTGATTCCCGCGAATGGTCTTCGTGCCCATTCCCATCAGCCGTGCCGTAACTTCATTGGGATCGGGGCCATACCCGACCACGTCGCCCAGGCATACGGAATGATCCCAGCGGCCGTTGGCGGCCTCTAAGACGGCGTCGAGTGCAGTGGCGTTGGCGTGAAGGTCGCTAAGAACGAGAATCCGCATCCCTGGTATCCAGAAAATGACCTTGAGTATAGATGAACACGTGAGCCGATGCACGGTTCAAAGCAACATTCCATTCATGCGTTCCCACTGGCGCGCGACGCATCAGGCGAGAAATAGTTTCCAAGAAAAAGTCTATATTTTACGGGTTGTTTACAAAACGCCCCGGAAAAAGTGCGCTCCCAATGGCGAATAGAGCGGTGGCCACAGGTATTCCCGTAATGACCGTTACCGATTTCTTGGCTTCCTGGCGAAACATTCGGGCCAGGTCATTCGTCTATACAGGTGCAGCTCGTTTGACAGTTGTACTGGGCAAGATTCAGAAAAAACCCCGCGGTGGCAGCCGCGGGGCTGTGACACGCAGTCTTTCCGGCCGTTAGTCCAGGAAGAAGTGGTGTCTTCCGGGCGAGAATACTCGCCCGCTGCATGCGTGTCAACTCTATCTAGCCAACGGCACCCTGTTGTGCGGCTGACTCGATCCTCGAAAGGAATTTGACACGCATGAAAACCAATTCGTTTTTTCGCTGCATCGCTTTGCTGGCGGCCCTGGCTTTGACCGTGCCGGCTTTCGCCAAGCCCTTCGCCAAGAACATCAACGTCACCCAGAACGCCAGGCTCGGAAAGTCCGAGTTGAAGGCTGGGGAATACCGCCTGGAGATCGAAGGCAACAAAGCCACCGTCCAGAAGGGCAAGCAGGTCGTTGCAGAATCGGAAGGCCGTTGGGAAGACCGCAGCACCAAGTCGTCCTACGATTCTCTGCTGATCAGCGAAAACGGTCAGGTGAAGGAAGTGCGCTTCGCGGGCCAGACGCGTGTTTTTGTTTTCAGCGAATAGTCGAGGAGACTCCGTGACTTCATTCCTTGGGACGAGAGAGAGGCTGCATTTGGCTGCAGCCTCTCTTCTTGCTCAGCTTACGGCAAGGCTTTTGCAGTGGGAAACTTTAGCATCTCGGGCTTTGGGACTCCTTCCATCACCAACGTTCGTCCGTGCAAGTAAATCACGCATCAGACAACAATCGTTTCCCGGCGCTGCGTAGTTCCCGCTCCTCTTATCGAATCAGCATGCAATCGCCATAGCTGTAAAAGCGGTAACCCGCGTCGACCGCATGTTTGTACGCATCGAGAACGTGTTCGCGCCCGGCGAAAGCAGCTACCAGCGCCAGCAACGTGGAACGCGGCAAGTGAAAATTTGTGAGCAGGCCCTGCACCACGCGAAACGGAAATCCTGGAACAATGAAAAGCCGCGCATCGGCTTTGCCGGCAAACACCACATGCGCTGAACCGGCGTCCGCAGCGCGCTGCGCGGCATCTTCCAAGGCGCGCACAACCGTTGTCCCTATCGCCAGGATGGGCCGGCTTTCGGCTCGCGCAGCCTGGATGCATTCGGCGGCTTCGGCTGGGATTTCGTAGGATTCGGAATGGATCTTATGGCCTTCGAGCGTTTCGCTGTGAATGGGTTGAAACGTACCCAGTCCCACGTCCAGCGTCAGCTCGCAGATCTCCACGCCACGCGACCGAACTCTCCCAAGAATCTCCTCTGAGAAGTGCAGCCCGGCAGTAGGCGCGGCAATCGCTCCTGGGCGTTTGGCAAATACCGTCTGGTAGCGCTCGCGGTCCGATGTTTCATCGGCACGATTGATATACGGAGGAAGTGGCACATGGCCGAGCCGCTCGAACTGCTCGCTGATGCTGCGCTCGTTGTGAGATACGAATCGCAGTGTTCGCAAACCGAGTTCACCGCGCGTCAGGATTTCGCCTTCCAGCTCGCCATCACCGAAGAGCACGCGCTCACCAGGTTGCATCTTTTGACCCGGACGCACCAGCGCTTCCCAGGTTTCGGAATCGAGCTGACGAGTCAGAAAGACCTCCACCTTTCCGCTGAGATGTTCGCCGAGGGTTGAACGAGTTGGACGCTGCGAATGCACTCCCACACGCCGCCCGAACAGACGTGCCGGAATCACGCGCGCATTGTTGAACACGAGGAGTTCATTGCCGCGCAGAAGTTCGGGGAATTCGGCAAACCTGCGATTCGCGAAGGTGCCAGTGGAGCGATCCAGCAGCAGAAGCCGGGAATCTTCACGGCGGTCCAGGGGCCGTTGCGCGATATGGTCTTGCGGTAAGTGATAATCGAGTTCGTCCAAGCGCATAAAAAAGGGAGTCTAGCAGCAATCGCCATAACACCAAGAAAAGAAAGAGGAAAGCAGCGAAGACAGAGATCTGGTGGAGATCGACCGAAAGGGGAATCAGTCTTGCGAACACATGGGATGTCTTCATATATTGTTGATATAAAACATTTTATATGAACACCTGGGGAGCTGAAATTTGTACTTGACAACAAGACACGCATATTTTATTATCTTGTTGTAGTCAACTACGAAGGAGAATAGGAAATGAGAATTCTTACTCGCTGGGAACCCTCTCGCGGGGTTACCACTTTGCAGGACCGAATTAATCGTTTGTTCAACGACACTCTTCAGCGCGCCGAAGGCGAAGCCAGCCTCAGCGCCTGGGCTCCGGCCGTGGACATCTACGAGACCGAGCACGAGCTGGTGGTCAAGGCTGATCTGCCGGAAGTCGATCCCAAGGATCTGGACATTCGCGTAGAGAACAACATCCTCACGATCCGCGGTGAGCGCAAGTTCGAGCAGAAGGTGAACGAAGACAACTACCTGCGCGTGGAGCGCTCGTACGGTTCGTTCGCCCGCAGCTTCACGCTTGCCAACACCGTGAACGCGGAAGCCATCAAGGCTGATTACCAGAACGGCGTGCTCTCGTTGAGCATTCCGAAGCGCGAGGAAGCCAAGCCCAAGCAGATCAAGGTCAACGTAGGAGCTCCCGCGATGGCCGCTGCCGCAGCAAAGTAACCAAGTACCAAAAACTGTGGTAAGAGAGAAGGGGCTGGCGAAGGGGCCAGCCCCTTTTCTGCAGAATCCGATGGAATTGAGGTCGTCATGTTGCGATTTGAAAAAATGACCGTGAAGGCCCAGGAAGCCGTGCAAAGCTCGCAGGAAGTTGCCGCGCGCCACGAAAACCAGCAGGTTGAGCCGGTGCATCTGCTTGCCGCACTGGTGGGCCAGGCCGACGGCGTGGTGCCGCCACTGCTTGCGCGACTGGGCATTCGAACTGAAGCGCTGACGCAAGAGATTGAGCGCGAGATCAGCCGTTTGCCGAAGGTGCAAGGCTTCGGGCAACAGCATCTCGGCAAAACTTTGAATGAAGTGCTGGAGCGCGCGTTCAAGGAAGCCGACAAATTCAAAGATGAGTACGTTTCCACCGAGCACCTGTTCCTGGCGATCGCCGGGCAGGAGCGCGATCCCGCAGGGCAATTGCTGAAGCGCCAGGGCGCTTCGCACGACGCCATTTTGCAGGCTTTGACCGGCGTCCGCGGCACGCAGCGGGTGACTTCTCAAAATCCGGAGTCAACCTACGAAGCGTTGGAGAAATATTCGCGCGACCTTACGGAATTGGCGCGCAAATCGAAACTCGATCCCGTCATCGGGCGCGACGAGGAAATTCGCCGCGTCATGCAAATCCTGGCGCGGCGTACCAAAAATAATCCCGTGCTGATTGGCGAACCCGGGGTCGGGAAAACTGCCATCGTCGAGGGCTTGGCGCAGCGCATCGTCTCCGGCGACGTGCCCGACGTTCTCAAAACCAAGCGCATTGTGGCCTTGGATCTGGCCGCGCTCGTGGCCGGTGCAAAGTATCGAGGTGAATTTGAAGACCGCTTGAAAGCTGTTTTGAAAGAGATTACGCAGGCCGAGGGGCAAATTATCTTGTTCATCGACGAGCTGCATACTCTTGTGGGCGCGGGCGCCGCGGAAGGCGCGATGGATGCCTCCAACATGCTCAAGCCGGCACTGGCACGCGGCGAATTGCGCGCCATCGGGGCCACCACGCTGAACGAATACAAGAAGCACATCGAAAAAGATCCGGCGCTTGAACGCAGGTTCCAGCCCGTGCTCGTCAGCGAACCGACGGTCGAAGACACCATTGCGATTCTGCGCGGATTGAAAGAGCGCTACGAAGTCCATCACGGCGTTCGAATCAAGGATGCGGCTATCCTCGCGGCGGCCACGCTTTCGCACCGCTACATCTCCGATCGCTTTCTGCCGGACAAAGCCATCGACCTCATCGACGAAGCCGCCGCCAGCCTGCGCATGCAGATCGATTCCCTGCCCGTGGAAATCGATGAAATCGAGCGGCGCATCATGCAGCTGGAAATCGAGCGCCAGTCGCTGCTGAAGGAAAAAGACGCGCATTCGAAAGAGCGCCGCAAGCAGATTGAGAAGGAACTGGCGGCGCTGAAGGAAGATTCCAGTGGGCGAAAAGCACGGTGGCAGGCGGAAAAAGAGGCCATCGGCAAAATTCACAAGCTGAAAGAACAGATCGAGCAACTGAAGGCGGAAGAGCAGAAGTATGAGCGCGCGGGCGAACTCGCGAAGGTGGCGGAAATCCGCTACGGCAAGATTGCCGCGGCAGAACGCGATCTGAAGCAGGCGGAAGAACGCTTTGCCTTTGTGCAGAAAGACGCTCCCATGCTCAAAGAAGAAGTCGACGAGGAGGACATCGCTAAACTCGTCAGCAAATGGACGGGAATTCCCACCGGCCGCCTACTCGAAGGCGAAGTGCAGAAACTGGTGTATATGGAAGAGCGCTTGCGCCAGCGGGTGGTCGGTCAGGACGACGCGCTGGCCCGCGTTTCCAATGCCGTGCGGCGCAGCCGGGCAGGACTTTCTGACGCGAAACGCCCTATCGGTTCCTTCATTTTCCTCGGGCCCACCGGCGTCGGAAAAACCGAGCTGGCGCGGGCGCTGGCGGAATTTCTCTTCGACGACGAAAAACTGATGATCCGCATCGATATGAGCGAGTACATGGAAAAGCACAGCGTGTCGCGGCTCATCGGCGCGCCTCCTGGCTACGTCGGCTATGAAGAGGGTGGGCAGCTCACCGAACAAGTGCGTCGGCACCCGTATTCGGTGATCTTGTTCGACGAAATCGAAAAGGCCCACCCCGACGTCTTCAACGTGCTATTGCAAATTCTCGAAGACGGGCGGCTCACCGACGGCAAGGGCCGCACGGTGGACTTTCGCAACACCGTGCTGGTTATGACCAGCAACGTGGGCTCGACGGCCATCTTTGAGTTGTCGAGCAAAGATCCTGAGAGGGCGCGGAAGGAAGCGATGGACGCATTGCGCGCTTCATTCCGGCCGGAATTTATCAACCGCATCGACGAAATCGTGATCTTCAATCCGCTCGGGAAGGAACAGTTGAAAAACATCGTCGTCATGCTGCTGAAGAACGTGGAAAAGCTGCTGGTGGAACGGCAAATCACACTGGAGCTGACGCCCGCCGCACAAGAACTGTTGCTCAGCGAAGGCTACGATCCCGCTTATGGGGCGCGGCCGCTGCGGAGGACCATCCAGCGATTGATTCAGGATCCGCTGGCGATGCAAATTCTGCAGGGCACGGTCCTGCCGGGCGATCACGTGCGCGTCGACCGCGACGGACAGAAAGACGCCATGCGCTTCGAACGCGCGCCGTCCAAACAACCCGCAGCTGCCGCGCGAATCTAATGAATTAGGCAGTTCCAAGTCTCCTGGAAGCAGTAAGATTTGGATCTGACCGGAAGTATTAGGGGCAAGGGCACAATGAGAATCATTCGCACCACATTTCTATTAGCGGCACTCACATTTTTCCTGCTCATGGTGGGCCAATTGCTTGGCGGGCGAAATGGAATGACGCTGGGCTTGGGGATTGCGATCTTCACGAATGTGTTCGCCTATTTCTTTTCGGACAAGATTGCTTTGATGTCCAGCGGCGCGCAGCCCGTTTCACGCGAACAATTGCCTCGACTCTACTCAGTGATGGAACGACTGGCGGCCAAGGCCAATCTTCCCGTCCCGAAGCTGTATGTGATTCCGGAGCCCGCGCCGAACGCGTTCGCGACCGGAAGGAATCCGCGCCATGCTTCCGTCGCAGTCACCGAAGGCTTATTGCAGCTCATGAACGATGACGAACTAGAGGGTGTCATCGCTCACGAACTTTCGCACGTTCGAAATTACGACATTCTGATCAGCTCCGTGGCCGCAACACTTGCAGGGGCTATCACGTGGATTGCACATTGGGGACCATGGCTTGGGGGCGGCAGCCGAAATGATCGAGACCGTGGCGGCGGCTCCGGCATTCTCGGGTTGCTACTGTTTTTTCTGGCGCCTCTAGGCGCAATCCTGCTGCAACTTGGTCTTTCACGTCAGCGCGAATTTTCCGCCGACGAAACGGGCGCCCGAATGGTCGGCCAGCCCTATGGGTTGATGAGCGCGCTCCAGAAACTGGGGGCCTACAACCAGCGCATTCCGACAACATCGCTCTCCCCTTCGACCTCGGCACTCTGCATCGTCAAGCCATTGTTCGGCAGCGGAGTCGTATCATCGTGGTTCAGCACGCACCCTCCGCTGGAGGACCGGATCGCCGCACTGCGGGAAATGACGGTAGTCCCACAGCGGTAACCAACTCTCGGTGAGGATTTGCGCACTTCGGCCCGTTCTCGTGTAAACTTTTCGAGGATTTCCTCGCCTCCAGTTTCTTCTCTTCCTTGTAGTACTGCGTAAACACCTGATTCAACGGCGGTTAAATTTGTCAGCCGAGCGGCTGACTTTGGTGCGGGAAATGCACTCACACTCGCAGGTCGTTTTATCGTTGCGGGGGACCTGAGGGACGGGGGCTATGAGCTGTAGGGACACTATCCATTTGATTTGCTGGTACTTAGAGGGTCGGCTCTCCAAGCCTGTAGAATCCGAGATCAAGCGTCACCTCGAGACCTGCTCGGACTGTCACCTGGTTCTGGACGCCGCAGTAAACACCCTGGATCGGTATTTTACAACGGATCGCACCGTTGAGGGCGCCATCGCTCCCCGCGCCGCCTAATTCACAACCGCTCGTAACTCTTTGAACAAATTAAGCTTAGCGTTGCGCGGCTTCCTTACTCGGTTCGCTCCAGGCATTCCGAATCTTCGCTGCGAGCGGCGTGCAGCAGATTTTACGTTCCCGCAGAAGACTGCGTAATCTTTACTGGTACTAGTACTTATAGAATCCTGCCCTGCCGCCCCTCAATTCACTAGTAAGTTGCAGGTTTTAATCCACTTACACCAAAGGAAGGGCATCGGCTGCGTTTGGCGAAACGGATGCACTTTCCTACGGCACAGGGCGAAAGCCAAAAGGAGAAACGAAGTTTATGAGCGACTTTCATGATTCGGGCATCGCGCACACGGCCGGCACGCCACGTTGGGTTGGACTGGCAGTTGGTGTCTTGGGCGGCATCTCGCTGCTCGGCCTCGGTGTAGGCTGGAGCGCACTCAATCAAGCCAAGGGCATCGAACAGACGACACAGGCTTCCCTCAAGCAATCCAATGACGCGCTTACGCAGCGGCTGGCGAAGGAAGACGAAATCAACCAGCAGCTGCAGAGCGACCTCAAGGTCGTCACAGACAAGCTCAAGGTAACGCACGCGGATCTGGTCGCGGCGCGCACCCAGAACAAGAACGCCACCGTCGCGGTCGATCAAAAGGTCAACAACCTGGCGACGTCCGTGAAGGCTGAGCTGGCCACCAAGGCGAGCACTGAAGACATCAACAAGATCAATGGCGACATGACCGGTGTGAAGGGCGATCTGGACGCAACCAAGAACAGCATCCAGATGGCACGCAGCGAGATGGGCACGCTCATCGCGCGCAACCACGATGAAATCGACCAGCTCCGCCGCATGGGGCAGCGCGATTATTTCGAATTCACTGTCCAGCGCAAGGGTCACGCGACAAAGGTCGGCTCCATCCAGATCGAACTGAAGGACACCAACACCAGGAAGAACCGCTACACCATCAACGTGCTGGCGGATGACAACAGCTTTGAAAAGAAGGATCGCTCGGTCAACGAGCCGATTTTCTTCTACACCGGAGGGAACCGCACGGCGCTCGAACTGGTGGTCAACAAGGTCACCAAGTCGACGGCCACGGGCTATTTGAGCATCCCGAAGTCCGGAGGCGCGACCTCGGCGAGCACCGCAACATCCGGACAGCAGTAAGCTTGTCCAGTAGCGCATAGTTTCAACTCCTTGAGAACACAGCAAGAACGGGAGGATTCCAGAGAATCCTCCCGTTCTTGTTGGCGCTCATCCGGGAATAAATGGTCTCCGTAGTAGGTATTAGGAAGTGTCTGGACACCGGGCTGCCGCTGTGCCAAGCTACTGGCGGCCCAGGGGATCAAAACCGCAGTGGATTTCTGGAGGGGGAAATCATGAAAGTACGATTCGCAGTGGCAGTGGCAGCTACGCTTTTCGCGGGAGCTCTCGCGATGGCGGCGGATGGTTCATGGACCGGCTACATTTCGGACAGCCAGTGTGGGGTAAAGGGCGCGAATGACAAGGCCGGCACGGCAGAGTGCACCACCAAGTGCGTCAAGGAACACGGCGCCAAGTACGTATTCGTGAATGACGCCGACAAGAAAGTCTATGTCATCGATGCACAGGACAAAGTGGCGGCGCATGCCGGCCATCACGTGACCGTAAAGGGCACCGTGGAAGGTGAGAACCTGAAACTGACCAGCATCGACATGGCGGCTGCAAAGAGCATGTAAACGCTGTTTGCGGAACATTTTTAGACGGGCGGGGCTTCGGTTCCGCCCGTTTTGTTTTGTGCCGCGAACTATTTCCGTTACGATGTTTCCCAGCCATGTCGACCATTCTCCTTCACGCCGGCCGTGCGCTGACTCCGGTGACGGAAATCAACGATGCGGGCATCCTGATTCGCGATGACGTGATCGAAACGATCGGCCCACGGTCGGCGATGACCTTGCCTGCGGGAGCCCAGGAGATTCGCGCCACAGAGAAGACCGCCATCCCCGGCTTTGTGGACCTGCATATTCATGGCGCTGGCGGCCACGACGTCATGGAGGGAAGTGCCTCGGCGTTGCGCGCTGTCACCCACAAGGTTTCGGAATACGGCACGACCTCCATCGTCGCCACCACGGTAACGGCCAGCACCGATGAAACGCTCCGCGCCGTCGAAGGCATCGCCGCCTACATCGCGCACCAGCACGAATCCGAAGAACCACACGCGGAAATTCTGGGAATTCATTTCGAAGGACCGTTCATCAGCAAGCTGCGCCGCGGAGTCCATCCTGCCGAATGGATTCAGCTGCCTTCTGCGGAAACACTCAGCCATTTCCTCAAGGCCGCCGCGGGAAACGCGCGGATCCTGACGATTGCGCCGGAAGTGCTCGGAGCCACGCCGTGCATCGATGCCGCGCGCGAAGCCGGATTGGTCGTTTCGATCGGCCACACCGACGCGACCTACGAACAGGCTCGTGCGGCCATGGCTCGCGGAGCCCACAGCGCCACGCACGTTTACAACGCCATGCGCCCGTTCACCCACCGCGATCCTGGGGTCATCGGCGCCGTGCTCACTTCGCCGGATATCAATGCAGAGCTGATCGCGGACGGCGTTCACGTCGAAGAAGCCGCGATGAAACTGCTGCTGATGGCCAAGGGCGCCGCGCACGTCACGCTGGTTAGCGATGGCCTCTCCGCAACGGGCATGCCCGACGGAAAATACACGCTCGGGGGGTTCGAGGTAACCGTCAGCGGCGGCGTCTGCCGCAACGCCGAAGGAGTGCTGGCCGGCAGCACGCTGACGCTCGACCGCGCGCTGCGAAATATCGTAGCGTTGGGCACGTCGCTCCCAGATGCCGTCCGCATGTTGACGCTGAATCCGGCAACGCTGCTCGGAATCGAGTTCAAAAAGGGTTCGTTGCGGACATGCGCTGACGCGGACATACTGCTGCTCGATGAAGGATTGCGGGTAACCAACGTATGGGCGCGCGGCGTGGCGTTAAATTAGCCGGCGAGATTTCCGCTGCTCTATGGATTGAGGGGAATGTGGAGTTCCTCGGCGAGTTGCTCCGCATCAAAGGGACTGCAAGCAAAGTAGCGTCCACCTACATCAAACGTTGGAACGACGCGCTTGCCATCATTGGCTTTCATAACGATGGCCTCTCCGGACGGATCCTGTTCAATATCCACTTCGTGGAAAGCTACACCACGTTCTTTCAAAAAGGATTTTGCGCGGCGGCAATCGGGGCACCAGGTGGTGCTGTACATGGTAATGGGTTCCATGATTTCGTCCTGCACGATTAGATGCGTCCCAACTGGATCGGTCGCAAAGCGCTAAAGGTATGCGCTACAAGAGTTATCAACGGGAATCGACAGGGACGCCGCGATACTTGCGCGCCACCTGGATGCGAATCAATGCGCGTTGGAGTGAGACGGTAACGCGGTCCCAATCGATATTCGTGTCTCCAGAGGCCAGCCGTTGTTCCGCACGCGCCTTGGCTGCCTCCGCCCGAGCAATATCGATATCCGCTGCAAATTCGGCCGTCTCTGCCAGGACTGTGACGCGATCCGGCAAGACTTCCGCAAATCCCCGGATGATCGCGAGATGCGCAGACTCCTTGCCGCTCGTGTCGTGATAACTCAGCTCGCCGATCCCCAGTTCGGTAATCAGCGGCGCGTGCCCCGGCAAGATCCCCAGGTAGCCTTCCGCGCCGGGAAGCTGCACTTCCTTGGTGGTCTGACGAAGCAGTTGCTTCTCCGGCGTGACCACCACGAGCTCGATGGATTCAGGAAGCATTTTCGCTTTACGCGCTCGCCTTCATCTTTTCGGCCTTCTCCAGGGCTTCCTCGATGGTTCCCACCATATAGAACGCCTGCTCCGGAATGTCGTCGTACTTGCCTTCCACAATTTCCTTGAAGCTCCGCACAGTGTCTTCGATTTTGACGTACTTGCCTTCGAGGCCGGTGAACTGCGCGGCCACGAACATCGGCTGCGACAGGAACTTCTCGATCTTGCGCGCGCGCGCGACGGTCCGCTTGTCTTCGTCGGAAAGTTCTTCGATGCCGAGAATCGCGATGATGTCCTGCAGTTCCTTGTATCGCTGCAGAATACCCTTCACTCCGCGCGCCACCGCGTAGTGCTCCGCACCTACGATGCGCGGATCGAGAATGCGCGAAGAGCTGGCCAGGGGATCGACCGCCGGATAAATGCCGCGTTCGACGATCTGCCGGCTGAGGTTAGTCGTAGCATCCAAATGGGCGAAGGTCGCCGCCGGCGCCGGATCGGTGTAGTCGTCTGCGGGCACGTAAATCGCCTGTACCGAAGTGATCGAACCGGATTTCGTCGAAGTGATACGCTCCTGCAGTTCACCGATTTCCGTATTGAGGTTTGGCTGGTAACCGACAGCCGAAGGCATGCGCCCGAGAAGCGCGGAGACTTCCGAACCCGCCTGCACGAAACGGAAAATGTTGTCTATGAAGAGCAGCACGTCGAGATGCTCTTCGTCACGGAAATATTCCGCTACCGTCAGGCCAGTAAGGCCGACGCGCAGGCGCGACCCGGGCGGCTCGGTCATTTGCCCATAGATCAACGCCGCGCGCGATTTCTCTGAATTGCCCGGAACAATCACGCCGCCTTCGGACATTTCCAGCCACAAGTCGTTCCCCTCGCGCGTGCGTTCGCCAACGCCTGCGAAGACGGAAACGCCGCCGTGCTTCATGGCCACGTTGTGAATCAGTTCCATGATGAGAACAGTTTTTCCTACGCCTGCGCCGCCGAACAACCCAATTTTGCCACCCTTGAGATACGGCTCGATCAGGTCGACAACTTTGATCCCTGTTTCAAACATTTCGAGCGTCGTGGATTGATCCTCAAGCGTCGGTGCGGGCCGGTGAATCGGATAGTGTGTTTTGCTGACGATGGGCCCAAGCTGGTCCACCGGTTTCCCAAGCACGTTCATCACGCGCCCTAGCGTCGCCCGGCCCACGGGAACTTCGATGCCTTTCCCGAGGTCGTAAGCTTTCATCCCGCGCACCATGCCTTCAACCGGCTCCATCGCGATGGCACGCACCCGTCCTTCACCCAGGTGCTGCTGCACTTCCGCCGTCACGTCCAGCGGCTCCGGCAGATTGTAGCCTTCGCTGGTGATGCGGCACGCGTTGTAGATCGCGGGCAGATGTCCCGCCTCGAATTGAATGTCGAGCACCGGCCCAATCACCTGCACCACGTGCCCGACGCCTGCGTATTTCTCTGCCATGCTGTCTCCTAAGCGGTGGATGACGCGCCGCTCACAATTTCAATAATTTCTTTCGTGATCGCCGCCTGGCGCACTTTGTTCATGTGCAGCGTCAGCGCCTCAATCACATCTCCAGCGTTCTTGGTGGCCGATTCCATGGCCGTCATGCGTGCACCGTGCTCGGCGGCGGAAGACTCCAGCATGGCGCGCAAGATTTGCGTTTCGATGTAGCGCGGCAGCAACTTGTCCAAGAGCTGCTCTTCCGGCTGCTCGTAAATGTAGTCCACCTGTGAAGAACCGTCTCCGGCGGCCGCCCCCTCGCCTTCGCGCACCGCTTCCACCGGCAGCAGCTTTTCAACCACCAGGTTTGCCGTCATCACTGTCTTGAATTCGCTGAAGGCGATGTAAACCGAATCGATCTCTTCTTTTGCGTAAAGCTCCGTCACCAGTGTTGCAATGTCGCGCGCCGTGGCGAACTCCACTCGCGCAAGCACGTTGATGTATTCGGCAAGAATGTTGAATCCCGCCTTTTTCAGCGAATCGCGGCCCTTTTTGCCGACGGGAATCACCGAGAGTTTCTTGTCCTTGCGCGCCCGGAAAAACTCGTTGGCCTTGCGCAAAATATTTGTATTGAACGCTCCCGCCAGTCCGCGCTCGCCCGTCAGCACGATCGCCAGAATTCTTTCTTCCGAGCGAACGGCCAGCAATGGATGTTGCGGCTCCACGATACGCGACATTGTCGAACGCAGCACCCGCGCCAGCTCCCGTGCATACGGGCGCGCCGCCAGCGCCGATTCCTGCGCGCGCCGCAACCTTGCCGCCGCGACAAATTTCATCGCGCGGGTAATCTGCTGGGTGCTCTTCACCGAGCGGATGCGGCGCCGGAAATCGAGTAGTGTGGGCATCGGTCGTCGTTATTCTCGGCCTTTTATTTCTTCGCAGCCGCCGCCACCGCGGCGGTAAATCGCTCTTTAAACGCATCCAAAGCCGTTTTAATCTCCGCCTTGATAGCGTCGTCGAGCGCCTTCTTCGCCGCAATATTCTTCAGGATTGAAGGATAGTTCGTCTCAGTAAACTGCAGAAACTCGCGTTCGAATCGCCGCACTTCGGCCACCGGCACGGTATCGAGCGCCCCGCTCGTCGCGGCGTAAAGAATCAGCACCTGTTTTTCGATCGCCAGCGGCACGTACTGATCCTGTTTCAGAACTTCCGTCAGCCGCTGTCCGCGCGCGAGCTGCCCCTGGGTGACTTTGTCCAATTGGTCTGCGCCAAACTGCGCGAACGCCGCCAGCTCGCGGTACTGCGCCATGTCCAAGCGGAGCGAACCCGCAACCTGCCGCATGGCCTTGATCTGCGCGTTGCCGCCTACGCGGCTCACGGAAATTCCCACGTTGATGGCCGGGCGAATGCCGCCGTTGAAAAGGTCCGCTTCCAGGTAGATTTGCCCGTCGGTAATGGAAATGACGTTTGTTGGGATGTACGCGGAGACGTCGCCCGCCTGCGTTTCAATCACCGGCAATGAAGTCAGCGAGCCGCCGCCGAGTTTGTCGTTCAATTTCGCCGCGCGTTCCAGCAAGCGGGAGTGCAGATAAAACACGTCGCCAGGAAACGCTTCACGACCCGGTGGGCGGCGCAGTAGCAAGGAAATTTCACGATACGCCTGCGCGTGTTTCGAAAGATCGTCGTAGAACGTGATGGCATGGCGTTTCGTGTCGCGGAAATATTCGCCCATCGCGCACGCGGCGTACGGCGCGATGTATTGCAGCGATGCCGGTTCGGCAGCCGAAGACGCGATGATGATGGTGTAATCCATCGCACCCGCGTCGGTGAGCGTCTTCACCACCTGCGCAATCGTCGAGCGTTTCTGTCCGATGGCGCAGTAAATACAAATGACGTCGCCGCCCTTTTGATTGATGATGGTGTCGAGAATCACCGCGGTCTTGCCCGTCTGCCGGTCGCCGATGATCAGCTCGCGCTGCCCGCGCCCGATGGGAATCATGGCGTCAATCGCTTTGATGCCCGTCTGCAGTGGTTCGCGCACCGGCTGCCTATCCAGCACGCCCGGAGCTATTTTCTCCAGCGGATTGCGCTGCTTTGAAGCGATCGGCCCCTTGCCGTCGACCGGCTCGCCCAGTGGATTCATCACGCGCCCAATCAGCGCTTCGCCAACCGGCACGGACATAATCGTGTTCGTGCGCTTGACGACATCTCCTTCTTTTAACTCCGTGGTCTCGCCCAGCAGCACGACACCGACTTCCTCTTCTTCGAGGTTCAGCGCGATCCCGAAAACGTTATGTGGGAAAGCCAGCATCTCGCCGGCCATGACCTTTTCGAGGCCGTGGACGCGCGCAATTCCGTCTCCCACGCTGATAATCGCGCCGACCTCGTCGACCGAAACAGTCTGCTCGTAGTTCTCGATCTGCTCGCGCAGGATCTTGCTGATTTCGTCTGCCTTGATATTCGCCATGCCTGCTCCGTCGTTTCCGTTTCGGTCTGTCTCTCTTGTGTAGGTGCCGGGCCTTAGCCCGGTCATCCACCAATCGTCCTCTACTCCGCCGCCAGCAGCGCGCGCATTTCATTCAACCGGTCGCGCAGCGAACCGTCGTAAATCGTATCTCCGATGCGCACGACCGCGCCGCCCAGCAGTGCCGGATCGAGCGAATACTTGGTCTCGATTTTCTTCCCGGTCAGCTTCGCCAACGTCGCCGCGAACTCTTTCTTCTGCGCCGCGCTCAATTCCACCGCCGAAGAAATCTCCGCTTCCGCGATCCCCTGCCGCTGCCGCAGCACTTCCTCGAACGTCGCAATGATTTCCGGCAGAAGCTGCGTGCGATGGCTGTCCGCAATGATGAAGAGAAAATTGCGAAGTATCTTGCTCGCGCCCAATCGTGAAATGATCTTCTCGATTACCGCATGCTTCTGTTCCGGCGTGACCGCAGGGCTCGCCAGAAACGTTCGCAGTTCCGCGGACTCCGCATAGGCCGTCCCAAAATCACCCAGTTGCTTGACTGTCGGGGCGGCCGCACCTTGCGCGAGCGCGACGTCTGCCAGCGCATTCGCATACTGGAGGCTCGCGGACTTCAATTGGGCCTCTCTTCCAGGCTCTTCACGAAATTGCTGATCAGCGCTTCGTGCGCCTGCGCGTTGAGCTGTTTCGCCAGCAGTGATTCCGCTCCATCCACCGCCAGATTCGCGGCCAGCGCCTTCAGCGCCAGGCGCGCGGTGCGTTCCGCGGCTTCGATTTCAGCTTTCGCTGCGGCAGCAATCTTCAGCGCGTCATTTTGCGTGGCCGACCGGAGCCGCTCCACCTCCGCGGCGGATTCGCGCGCCGCAAAAGCCCGCAGCTCCGTCACTTCCTTCTGCAAATTCGCCAGTTTCGTTTCCGCCTCGCGCAACTGCGCGTCGGCAGCGGCCTTCACAGCCGTGGCTTTGGTAATCGCGGAGCCCACCATTTCCGCGTGGCTTCGGAATTTGGGCGGCAACACTTTGCCGAACACCCAAATCAGCACGCCTGCTACGATGGCGAAGTTGATCCACTTGAAAATTTCCGTCGCGTGCTCTGTAGTCGTGTTGCCGCCTTCCTCCGCGGCCCGCGCGCCCACGGCGGCGAACAGCAACACAAACAGCACGCTCACGGCCAACAGTGCACGGTAATTTCGCGTCATCGCGCTTCTCTCGCGGGAGCGCTGGGACGCGGCGGAGCTTGCAAGACGCGGCGCGCAATTTCGGAGGACAGTTGCGCCACGGTAGCTTCAATTTCACGGCGCGCCGAAGCCAGCTCTCCGGCAACTCGATTCTTGCCCGCGTTCACTTCGCCCGCAGCTTTCGTCCGAGCCTCTTTCAGCTGTGCGGCGCGTTCCTCCAGCAGTTTCTTGCGCGCGGTATCCTGCTCGGCATAGACTTGCGCGCGCGCTTGCCTCAGGGCTTCCTGATACTGCTTCACCTTTTCGGCGGCAGCGGCCTGGGCAGCTTCAGCGGCCTTTTGCGCCCCAACGGTGCGGGAATCGCGCTCCGCCATCACCGCCAGGAGCGGTTTGAAGAAAATTGCCCGTAAAATGAAGTAAAAAAGCAGGATGATCAGGACTGTAGGCACAGCCTGAAGGAACAGTTCGCCTAATTGGTGACCGATATCTTGCATCGAGAATTTTATCGCCTAAACTTTGTCACGTGCGACCGAAAGGCGGTCGACAGGTTGGCAGCCGCGCCGCTCCCCTACCCCGCTGGGGTTCACGGTGGGCCTGAAGCTGCCCAGTGAAACAATATTTTATAGCATCCGCCGTACCTTCCGTCAACGCGACCCTCCGGAACGCTTCCGATCAGATTTCTGCCAAACCGCTCACTTGAGAGCAGCTCGGGATGCTCCTGCGACCGCTCATTGCCCAGTACTCTCTTTTGATCGGAACCGGGCGGTGCACGTGTGGAAGGGCCTGATGGATACTTCTATTGCTGTGGCTGCGGCGGGATATCGTAGACGAAGCGGATGACGCGCGGCGTGTTGCTTCGGCCGGAAGTCATATGCAGCAGTTCGTAGAGTTGGCGGCCGTCCTCGGAGAGTTCGAACGTGCGGCTCATTTTGTTGCCGTGGGGATCTTTTTCTTCGGTGGCCAGCTTGTTGCCGTCCCACTTCGCGGCGATCTCCCGGTAAGTGTCATCCTTGGATTTTTGCAGTTTTCGTCCGTCTGTCATGAACGCGCGCTTGCGGTCCCGGTCATCCAGCAGATCCACTTCCGCGCCGGTCATCGATAGCGTCATTTTTTCGGGAGGCGAAAGCAGTTCGTGCATTTTCTGCCGCTCGTCATCACTTTCGCCACGCCTGCCGTAACCGCCATGGCCTCCGCCGGGATAACCCCCGCCCATGCCTCCGCGCCGCCCGCCATAACCACCGTTATTCGAATCGCCGGAATCGTCTCTCCTCTTGCGCGTGTCATCGCTCTCGTCGCGGTTGAGTTTCCATGCGCCCAGGATGGTTGTGCGTGGAGGAGGCAACGGTGGTGCCGGCTTGGCCGCCGCGGCGGGAACCACCGGTGCCGGCGCGCCCGTCATCGGTCCCGGAGGCGACTGTGCGCGCAACGCGCAAGGAACAACGAGCCAAACTGCGGCAAGAAAGATGGAGTGCAAGTGTATGTTGAGGTGAATAGCTTTCATGGACGAATCCCGCACAGTTCCGGCGGTTCCTTTGTGCTTCCCTGCGGGGCATGAAAAAGTTCCCGCACGTTTACTCCAGCCACGCGTTGAGATCCGTGGCGCGAGGCAGAAGCGCGAGCGCACCTAGTTCGCGAAGCCGCGCTGCACGCTCGCGATAACGATGTTCGCCGCGCGCAATGATACCCATGAACGGTACGCCGGCGTCACGGGCGGCGAGAGCGTCGTCAATATTGTCGCCGAGATAGAGCGCCGTCGCGGGATCGCGCCCGCCGAGAATCTTGTGCAGGCCTTCGGGATTCGGCTTCTTCTTCGCGTCATCCATGGTGATAACGTTGCGAAAGTGTTTCGTCGCGGGCCATCGTTCGAACGTGAATGCAAATTCCTGGCGCGTGCGTCCGGTAAACAAATTCAATTCGTAGCGCCGCGCCCAGCGCTCAATCTGCTTCGGAGTAACAATTACCTTTTCGTTTCGAACGTTGCCAGGCTTGCCGTCCGTTCCCCAATAGAATTTTTCGAACGCTGCCCTAGCCTGCTCATACGTCGTGGGATGCCCCAGGGAACTCACCCACGCGGACACCATGCTCCAGTCGTCGTTGAATCCCGGCTTGCTTTTCCACTTGTGCAGCTCCGCATAGGTCGCGCGCTTCCCGGTAAGCTCCCGCACAGTTTGGAGCGCGGAGCGCCAATACGTGCCGCGCACATCGACGAGCACCCCATCCACGTCAAAGATCAGGATCTGCGCCTGCTGCTTCTTTTTCACTTTCTTCCGAGCCTCACCTGCTATTGTGGGATTCGCCGTCAGCGCGGCAGGAATGCACGCAGAAGCCCGAGAAAAATCTAAAAAGTAGGATAGCACAGGGCTGGGAGGAGAAAGCACCGACCAGAACCTGCAACGCAAACTCCCAGGGGTTTCGAGGGGGAAAAAAACCGCACCGGGCTGCCGAGCGTTTGCTCGTCGGACACTCAGGGTGCGGTAGTCTAAAGTTATATGAACTGTGTCTGGCCGGAATTCACTGCGCTCCAGCCCGCTCTGGCTTAGTAGCTGAGCTCACGCTGCGTCACGATCTTGTAAGGAAGCGACTGGCTGAGACTATTGATCCAGCAGCTGTCGTATTGAATGGTGGCATTGCCACCGCCGTTCCAAGCAATCGTCGGTATGCCTGGGGGACCTGAAGGAATGAGGTGCGTGTAGGTCGGCGGCGTGTCGCTGTACAAGTTCGCCACTAACAACGAACCGTCCAGGGTGCCATTGCCTCCGCCATTCTTCACGACATTCCCCTTCCCGATTACCAAAATGAGTCCGTTAAAGTTGGGAGTGCCGCTCATGGTCAGAGTACCGGTGACCAGGAGAATACCCGAACCAGAACCGCCAAACGAGAAATCTCCCCGTACCACGTTAATTACTGGAGCAGCATCAGTTCCAAGATTTACGCTGGAAGGATTTGGCAGCGGACTGGCCCCGTAGACGTTGCCACCCGCCAGGCCCGTGACCGTGCTAACCAGATTGTTCAAACCATCCACCGTACCCAGTGGGCCCAACTGGGAACTTACGTCCGCTATCCCAGCAGGGCTCCCGTTGTAACTACCAGGGCGGTTGGTTTGGGTGGTCAAACTGGTTGCAGCGGCGGCGTTAAAGCCTCCGAGCCCGGGCTCATTCGCGGGCGGGGGACACCCGACTCCTCCGTTTGGCCCGGTGTGTGTGTCGTTGCCAGTCACCCCGAACGCGGCCGAGTGGGGATTAGTGCCAAAGTCCGGAGTTGGACCGTCAAAAACTATCGCTCCGGGTATGGGCGGCAAGGAGGATCGGCTGACTTCATACTGCATCATTCGCCGCGAACCGCTGCTGGTCACCGCCAACGCTGTCAGCTCATAAACGGGTTGGTAAGTGTTACCGGCCGCCGCACAGCTCGCAAGTGTAGTGGTAACTTCATTTGCCCCGGTCCAGCAAACACGATTCCCGTTCATCGTGCCGTCGACGGAGGTGACGCGCGTGCATCCTGTGTCGGACTTATTGATCTTCTCCATGACCCGGACCCACTTCCACTGGAGTATCGGGGAGGTTTGGTAGGTCGTACTCGCCGTGGGGACTGTAGGTACCCACCAGGCCCCTGTCGGTGCCGTGCCCGTGCAGTTGAGTTCATTCACTAGCTCGTTATCAGGATAATTGGTGCCCGCCAGGAGCCATGGGGCGACTGTCTCGCTACCCAGCGGATTGATGACGTAAAGAATCCCGCTGGGCGCGCCTGGCAAAGTGTTTCCGAGCGTCGTGGTGAGGTTCAAGGTGTTCGTCGCTCCCGCTCGCAGCCGGTCGCGTACCTCTTCAATGCCCCCCTTGGCCGCGAAGTAAGCGGTTTGTTCGTCTCGGAAATTCGCGCTGATACTGGTTTCGGTGTTAGACATGAGGATCATGCCCATGCCGACAGCAGTGATGAGCAGCAACACCAGCAAGGCAACGACCAGAGCAATTCCGCGTTCTGTGCTGTGGTTTTTTTTCCTGTAAAGTGCTTTCACGGTCTTCTCCTGTTAGTCCTATTAGCAGGACGTTGCCTGGCCCGTGGTGGCCATTGAGCAATTATTGATTGAGACTTCCCCTTCGAAGTTTGTCTCGATAGGCAGGTGTGTCTTGGGATCCATGATGGTATTGTTACGAATCTGTAAGCTGATCTTGATAGTTTTGATCGAAGCCAGGGTTTGAGCACCGGCCAAGGTACTTATATCGAGCGGCAAAGACGCATTCGGAATGGGAGTACCGTCCGCCTTGAAGTAAGTAAAAATCGGGTTGTTGAGCACATCATTCGCTTCGGTTCCCCAGTTCGTTGCCTGACCCGTGAGCGGATTGGCGGAAATCTTGTCCACCTGGCTGCGCTGCAGACACAGGGGACAGGTACCGGATCCATTGACCTTATAAATAATGCTCTGCACTACGCCATTGCCAATCATGTCGCCTTCGAATTGGACGGCGTTGGCGTCGATGCTTACGAAGCCTATTGCCAATCGGTTGTCGCTGATATAAGTGTTGGCCCACGCGTAGGTCGCCTGGGTAGTTAACGCTGGAGCCCATGAAAGGCTTGTGGTATCCACCAGCCGGGAGTTCGGATAGCCAATCTGGTTGATGTCGCGAAAGAACTGGTCAACAAAGTCCCGGGCTTCCTGCAAATTGTCGAGCTTTATCTGCTCGCTGTACCCGCGTTGCTGCGCTACGTCCATCTGCGCAAGAATGCCTCCGGAGATGATCCCTAATATCCCCACGACGATCATCATTTCGAGGAGCGAAAATCCATGTTGTCGGCGATGAGCCGGAATCCTGGCCTTCATTTCAGTCCCCCTGCCCGATCATCGAGCGAATCGTTACCGCTGGAGAGAACAGCACCGGGTTATTGCCCGAGCCTTTCAACTTCGCCGAAACGACGACCGTCTTAACATACGTCGACGGCGTCTTGATGTTCCACCGGACGTCATAAGTGGATTGCTGGCCATTACTTCCGCACGCGGTGTAAAGCATGTAATACCCTGCCGGGTCGCCGGCGCTGCCCGCGGCTTGGGAGAAGTCGGCGTCACCCGTGGACAGCAGAGTCGCGCCGGATCCGGCCGCGGTTCCCGTAGTTGTAATCGTCGTTGACGCACCCGTACAGTCGGAGAGCGTCGGCGTTGGCGCCCCCTGGGGCACGCTCAATATTTTTTCCATGAGCATCTGCGAGATGACTGTCGAGTTGCTCTGCTGGCGGTTCCTGGAGTTCGTTCCAATCGCCAGCGGAATTAAGAGAGCCATTGCCAGGACCCCAACTAGCAGTACCAGGCAGGCGATCATCATCTCGATTAGAGACATGCCGCGCTGGCTCGATTTTGATGCTCTCATCATGTCCCTCTTCCGCTTCATTAATTCCATGCTGTACCATTCCAGCTCACAACTTTGGTCCTTCCGGCCTTGGTTACCACCACGCCAGCCCAACCCGGTATGCCAGGCCGTTTGTCCGTCAGGTAGTAAACAAAATATGTCGCTGAAGGCGTGCTGCAAGTCGGAGGGACAGTATAATCACAAGGAAAACCTCTGGGCGTATAAGCGAGCACACGCGTGTTATCGTAAGAACCGACTCCGGTATCTCCCGCCAGGACGTACGGACCGGGTACTCCCGGCGCCGCAGTGGGAGCGCCCGCCGCTGGCACAACTGTCCCGGAAAACTGGATGAGCGGCTCGCTCATGGTTACTCCATTCACCGTGACAGTCGGGCTCCATGCGCCGTCGCCATTGAGGTCTATATAGGCGATTTGCGCCCCATTTCGGACGCCGTACCGGATGGGGTAAACGGCAATGGGTGTCGTGGGATTGTTCTTCGCGGCCATGATTCTCGCCTGCTGCATAAGCCCGGCCAGATCGCCCGCCGAGGAACGCAAGCGTAGGTTCGAAACGGCCAGCAGGACGTTCGGAATGGCGATCGCCATCACCACCAGTACTACGAACACAACAATAAGCAGTTCGATAAGACTGAAACCGCTCGCGTGGTGACACTGCTCGTAGTTCTTCTGGCTAGAGAATCTCATCGTTTCGAATTTCCTTTTGGACGCTTACTAAGAGGGCGCTCGGTAGGTGGATAAGCTTCCCCAGAAGGATACATAGCACCCTGGAGGCCCCGGCCAAACATTTGATAAGTTGTTTTGATACAGTAAGTTATGGAGCTTACATTTCATGGATGCGATTCGGGGGAGCATTGCACGGGTGGAAACGTACCAAGTCAAGCGAAAAGGCTGGCAGCGCAGATTAGAACAGCTTAATCCAGCCAAGCCACGGGGCACGTTGAAATTTGTAAGTCGCGTCACTCGGCGGTGTTCGTTTCGCGGATGAGGAAACAAAGAATCAAGGATGATCGACGAAAGACCGGTGCAAATGAGGGTTGGTTGCTGGCGATTCGGACGGGTTGTTACACTTTACGGGCGCGGGGCACAAGGAGCAATCATGGCCGGATATGGCGGAGTGGATTTTATTGATTTTGATTCGCAGTTAAACGATGAAGAAAAGCTGGTGCGGCAGACGGCGCGGCAATTCGTCGAAAATGAAGTTATTCCCATCATCGAGAAACACAGCCGCGAAGCGACGTTTCCGAAGCATTTGATTCCACAACTTGGCGAGCTGGGATTTTTTGGCGCGAACCTGCATGGCTACGGCTGCGCGGGAATGTCCAACGTGGCGTACGGGTTGATGACCCAGGAACTGGAGCGAGGCGATTCCGGCTTGCGGAGTTTTGTTTCGGTGCAGGGCGCGCTGGTGATGTATCCGATTTATGCATTTGGCAGCGACGCGCAGAAAAACAAATGGCTGCCGCTCTTGCAGCAAGGCAAGGCGATTGGCTGTTTCGGGTTGACGGAGCCGCAGTTCGGATCGAATCCGGGCGGGATGCTGACGCGGGCGGTGAAAAAGGGCAACAAATATGTTTTGAACGGCGAAAAAATGTGGATCACCAGCGGCTCGATCGCGGACGTGGCGGTCGTGTGGGCGAAAGCGGAGGACGACAAGATTCGCGGATTTCTCGTGGAAAAGGGCGCGCCGGGATTCAAGGCCTGGGACGTGCACGGAAAATGGTCGCTGCGCGCTTCGGTGACTTCGGGACTGGCGTTCACCGACTGTGAAATTCCGGAAGAGAATCTTTTGCCGGGCGTCGTCGGATTGAAAGGGCCGCTGAGTTGCTTGAATCAAGCGCGTTACGGCATCGGCTGGGGGGCGCTGGGAGCGGCGATGGCGTGCTACGACACGGCGCTGCAATATGCGAAGACCCGCAAGCAGTTTGCGAACAAGCCCATCGCGTCGCACCAACTGGTGCAAGAGAAACTGGCGTGGATGATCACAGAAATTGTAAAAGGCCAATTGCTGGCGCTGCACGTCGGGCGCTTGAAGGACAATCGAAAAGTCGACCCGTCACACATTTCGATGCTGAAGATGAACAACGTGGGCATCGCGCTGGACACGGCGCGCAAAGCGCGCGACATCCTCGGCGCCAACGGCATAGTGGACGATTACTGCATCATGCGCCACATGAACAACCTCGAAAGCGTGTTCACCTACGAAGGGACGAACGACATTCACAAGCTGGTGATCGGCGAGCGCATCACCGGCATCGCCGCGTACGTATAGCGCGCGAAGTTGGAAGAAAGCGCGGGCCACGGGCCGGCGGTACGATTCGGACAACCCACCCCCACGGCGCCGAATCTTGTAAGCTGTAGAAGCGCAGCAGTGCTGCACCCCTACAAGGAGCCACGTCTCATGTACGCTCTTATTTCAAAGACTTCACACCTTTTTGTCCGCAGGGCTTTGATCTCTCTGCTGATGCTTTCTCTGATGGGGCTCGCCACGAAGGCGCAGCAGAAGACTGCGGCGGATCCAGCGAAGCCGAAGATACGGGCGATAACGGCGTTTATCAATCTGGACCGGGCGCAGTACAAGGAGCAGGTGGCCGATGCGCTGAAGCTGCTGCGGCGCGCGCAGACGACGTTTGAATCGCGCGGGTATCAGGTGCAGACGATTCGGATTGCGACGCAGCCGTTTCCGGAATACATCAAAGGATTGACGAACGAGCAGGCGATCGCGTTTTTCAAGGAGTACGATGCGCTGGCGGTGAGGGAAAAATTCGCGGCGTCGATCGGGCCGGCAATGCTGAACGCCGGCGACAGCGAGGCGCAGGCGGATTTGCTCGCGGAAATTCTGAGCAATACGAAATCGTTGAACGGCAGCGTGTCCGTGGCCGGCGAAGACGGTGTGAACTGGAAAGCCGTGGGCGCGGCGGCGCGGGTGATGAAGAAACTGGAATCCGCGACGATGCACAGCCAGGGAAATTTCCACTTCGCGGCGATTGCCATGGTGCCGCCGCTGACGCCGTTTTTCCCAGCAGCGTATCAGGATGGACTGGGGCACCAGTTTGCGATCGCGCTGGAATCAGCAAATGTGGTTGCTGCGGCGTTCAAGGATGCTCCGGACCTGGCGACGGCCAAACGGAGGTTGACGGATTCTCTGGCGACCAGCGCGTTTGATATCCAGCGGCATGCGGGGCGCATCGACATGGAAACCGGCTGGACGTACATGGGCATCGATCTATCGCCGGCGCCGTCGGGAAATGTTTCCATCGGCGAGGCCATCGAGAATTTGATCACGCAACCGTTCGGCATGAGCGGAACACTAACGGCGGCAGCCACGATTACCGCGGCGGTGAAAGACGTAAAAGTGAAACAGACCGGATATTCCGGCTTGATGCTACCGATCCTGGAAGATACGCGGCTGGCGCAGCGCTGGAGCGACGGACACGTTTCGCTCGACGCGCTGCTGAGTTATTCCGCGGTGTGCGGCACGGGGCTTGACACGATTCCGCTGCCGGGCGACATCAGCGCGGAGCAGCTTTCGCTGATCATCGGGGACGTGGCCAGCCTGGCAGTGAAATGGCACAAGCCGCTATCGGCGCGGTTGCTGCCGGTCCTTGGGAAAGGCTGGGGGGAGATGACGGAGTTTGATGATCCGTTCCTGGTGAATGCCAAGCTGCAGCCGCTAGACACGAAGTAGATTCCTCAGTTTTCAATTCTCAGCATCAAAAAGAAAAAAACTGTTGCTCTGAGTCTCCGGGCAGGACTTTCAGCGCGACTAGGAGGCTGCCACCTGATGTAGCCGGGGGCGCCGGGACTTGCCATTGTGTGAGGGAAGTTTTTTGTCCCAGCCGCCGAGATGGAGGGCGACGGCCGCGCAGGCAGCGCGCAATTCATCTGCAAGAGCGCGGTCGACCATGGTGCGAGAGACGACCATGCCGCCGATGGCCAAGGCGGCGATGCTCTGTGCCGTGGTGCGGCGACGGCGGCCCTTCTCGAGCAAGCTGCGTTCGAGGACGCTGACCATGGCTTTGAAGACGGTTTCGAAAGCGCGCTTGGCGCTGACGCCGCTGCGAGCGACGTCGGTGGGGAGGGCGACCATGGGGCAGGAGTTCTCGACGTCCTCGTAATGCTGGCGAGAGAGATAGGCGCGGACGACTTGCGGGCCAACGTCGGTGGAGGAAAGGTCGACGTGCACGCCTTCCCAGCAACTTTTCCACTCCGGGTCAGTGAAGAAGCAACCGAGGACAGCAGCGTATAAATCACTCTTGCTATTGAAATAGCTATAGAAGCCGCCGTGGGTGAGTCCGGCGCCGGCCATGATCTGGTGAAGAGAGACACTCTCAAAACCGTGGCGATTGAAGAGCTTACGCGCACTGTTGATGATGTTTTTCTTTACGGCTTCGCGATGACCAGCGGGGTAAGGCATGAGGCCTCCTCGTTCGTTCGGGGCTAGAGTATGTCGCAAGCAGAGTCTGCCTGTTCATGAAAATATTATGTTGAACATATTTTCGCTGAATGCTCAGATGCGTGTGCAATCGAACGAAAAATGGGGAGGACGAGAATGAGCGATAAGCGATTTCAGGAAGTGCGGGAAAATGGGCTCACGCGGCGGCAGGCGATTGTTGGCGTGGCCGCTGCATTCAGTGGGCTCGCATTGGGTTCAGGCAAGGCCTGGGCGGGAGCTGGAGAAGAGATATCGCACGCGTGCGCGGCCATTCACCAGGAAGTGGTTTTCAAGGCGAGCCGGAAGCGCGTGTATGAAGCGCTGACCGAAACGAAACAGTTCGATAAGGTGGTGGGGCTGAGTGAGGCGATGAAGGGCGGCATGCCACCGGGAGCAGCGCCGACGGAGATTAGCCGTGAGGCGGGTGGAGCGTTCGCGGTTTTCGGCGGCTATATCGTTGGAAGAAATGTTGAGCTGGTGCCGAACGAGCGCATCGTCCAAGCCTGGCGAACGGGCAGCTGGGACCCGGGCGCATATTCGATTGCGAAATTCGCGCTCGTTGAGCAAGGCTCGGGGACTAAGCTCATTTTTGACCATACCGGTTTTCCGAAGGACGAGGCGGAACACCTGGCGTCGGGATGGAAAGCGAACTATTGGGAGCCACTCGAGAAATACCTGGGTTAGATAGACCCGCATCCGCAGCGAAGAGCGAGCTAAAAAGAAGGCGGGCGCTCGGCGGCGACGGCGAAGGCGCGCTCGAGGGCGATGCCGACGCGGCCCAAGGTGCCTTCTTCAAAGTGGCGAGCGAGCAGCGTGACGCCGTGAGGCACGCGGCGGGGTGGAGAAAATTTTGGCAGGGGATTTTTCGGGTCGGGGGCCCAGTCCGAACGGGCTTCGGCGACTTCGACGAAGCCGGCGCGGAGTGTGAGTGAGGGATGGCCGGTGTGGTTGCTGATGGTGAGCATTTCGTCGCGGAGCGAAGGCACGAGAAGCAGATCCACCTGGGAAAAAATGCGGGCCATTTCTTGCGCCACCTTGCGGCGGAAGCGATCGGCCTGCACGAAATCCACGGCGGAGAGAAAATGCGCCTGGCGGAAAATGTTGGGCCAGGCGTCGGGCGTCTGGACTTTGAGCTGATCGACGCCGCGGCTCAGCGTGAGTTCTTCAAAGGCGGCGGCGCCTTCGGCGAAGAGAATCAAGTCGAGCGAGCCGTAGGGCCAATTGGGAAGTGCGACTTCGACGGGAACGAAGCCGAGCTTCGGTAGGGTGGCCAAGGCGGCGCGGTCCACGTCGGTGGCCGGACTCTGCTGCATCCACGCGGGAATGTAGCCGACGCGCAGGCCCTTGATGGGTGCGCCGGAATCGAAGTCGAGGCGGCTGGGCACACAGGAAAGATCGCCGGCGTCGGGACCGGAGATGGCTTGCAGGACGAGCAGGGCGTCTTCGACGGTGCGCGTCATGGGGCCGAGCTTGTCGAGAGACCAGCAGAGGGTCATCGCGCCAGTTCGTGGGACGCGCCCGAAGGTGGGACGCAGCCCGGTGATGCCGCAACGCATGCTGGGGCTGATGATGCTGCCGCCAGTTTCGCTGCCGATGGAAAAGCCCACGAGTCCCGCAGCGGTTGCAGCGCCGGGGCCGGCGCTGGAGCCGGAGGCGCCTTCTTCGAGTAGCCAGGGATTCACCGTTTGCCCACCAAACCAAATGTCGTTGAGCGCGAGGGCGCCGAGGCTGAGCTTCGCGAGGAGCACCGCGCCGGCGGCGTGGAGGCGCTTGACGACGACCGCATCTTCCGCAGGAATACGATTGCGATACGGTTCCGCTCCATAAGTGGTAGGGATTCCGGCGGTGTCCAGAAGATCTTTGCCGCCCCAGGGAATGCCGTGGAGCGGGCCGCGATATTTTCCGGCGGCGATTTCTTCGTCAGCCTTCCTGGCTTGTGCGAGCGCAAGATCGCGCGTGAGGGTGATGATGCAACGCAGCTTGGGATCGAACTGCTCGATGCGGCGGAGATAGATTTGTGTGAGACGCTCGGAAGTGAGCTTGCGCTGTTCGATCCAGCGCGAGAGTTGCGCTACGGAAGCGAAGGCGATGTCGGTGTCGTTAGCGGGAAGTGGGCCGGAGTCGGACTTGGTTCGAACGAATTGATCGCGCTGCGGGCCGGCGGGCGGGACGAGTGAAACGGAATTGGAACGCGACCAGGGCGCGAGCGTCGGTTCGAGAGCGATGTTGCGAGGGCCGGTGCGGCGTTCGTAAACGTAGGCCATGCTGACACGCCAGGAATCCGCGGCGATGGCGCGATCGGCGGCGTTGAATTCCACACGGACGAGCTTTTCCGCTTCGGCGAACGTGTTGGGCGAGACCACGGGGCCCACGGGTGGGGCCGTGCCGAAGGCGGGCGGCGCCCCGGGAGGGAGCTGCGCAGGGTCTTGCTCAATTTCCGCAGCGAGATTCTGCGCGTTGGCGCCGTTAGCGACGGCTGCACCGAGAATGCCGAGAGAAGTCTGGGTCAGGAATTGTCTGCGCGATTTGGACATGGAGCCTCCGCGGAGCATTGTAGCCGAGTCTCAACGAGATGGCAGGGTGGCGGGAGAAACGGCGGGAGAAAGAAAGAGAAAAGCACGGGTCTGAAGACCCGCCGCTACAAGAAGAGCGGATGGCCTCCCCGACAGGAGTCGGGGTAAACTCCAGGCCGTCGCTGCAAGATGCGGATTTTGCGTCGACTCGCGCGATTATTTAATTGGTGGAGCAGCGGTGGTGCCGGCGTCCAGGTGGTCGAAGTTGAGAATGGCGTTGAAGACGAGGAAGTAACTGCCGGAAGTTTCGCCGCGCCACATGGGGTTGTTGGTAAAGAGCACGACGTGGCCCTTGCCGTGGGGAACATCGACGACGGCAGGCTTTTCTGCGATTTCGCTGCCGCCGGTAATCATGCCGCTTAGGAGCAAGTCTTTTTCGGCGGCGAAGCGCAGAACGACACGCGGCTGTTGATCCTTCGGAGGAATCGCGAAGCGGGCAAAGTCCGGCAGGTCTTCGGGAATGTAAAGCTCCTGCTCGCGCGGAGTGCGCTTCACGGGCTTTTCGGGAGGCTCGTAAGGGCGGGCCTGAATAATGTCCGGATCGCTGGCGGTGCCGCGTCCACTGGAACGCCCGGAGCCGCCGCTTTCTTCTGGGCCGCCGCCGAAATTGCCGCCAACAGTTATAACGGGACCCTGGCGAAAATAGATATAGAGTTTGTCGTCGTAACCGTAGGTGATAGGGCTTCTCTTGTCGTCGATGGTGGAGAGGACGACGCTGCCGGGCGCCTGCATGTTGTGGGCGTCGGAAACATTCACCATTTCCGTCATGCCTGCGGCAACGGGGAGCGAAGCGCTGGTTTGCACCGCGATGAGCAAGCCGCCTTCGCGGACGAAGCGCTCAAGATTGGCGAGGCCCTGATAGCCGAGGCCGCCGCGAATATCGTCGGTGGAATCAAGACCGGGAGATACAAAATTGGGAGTTTCGTCGGAGTTTTTCCAGGGGCGAGGAGCGCCGCGCAGCGGCAACCCGCGGAGCATCCCGCTAAGGCCTGCGGGACCGCCGCCGCCCATCGGTGGAATGAGGATGACGTCAAACTTTTCGCGGAGGTTCTGGGTTTCGCGCAGCGAAGTATCGGCGAAGTAGGTGTAAGGGACTTTCAGTTCGTCCATGGAAATCCGGAACCATCCATCGTTCTGGGTGTTCTGCCAGTTGTGGACGAGGGCGATGCGAGGAGCGGCGAGTGGATGCGTGCCGACGCTCAGGCTGATGTTGGTGGCACGGACTTTGATGCCAAGATCCTTGGCGGCCTTTTCGAGTTGGGCGCGATCGGCGTTGCGAATAATGAAGGAGCCGGCTTTGAATTTGATGCCGTCGGCCTCGAAGGAATCTTCGGCTGCTTCCATGGCAACTCCGGCGAGGCGGAAGCGAAGCGTGGCTAGAGTGTTGTCGGTGTTGTGCTGAATGAGGAAGACTTTGCCCTGACCGTCGATGCTGCCCGGAGGATCGATCTTGCCCATTTTTTGCATGGCGGCGCTGAGGATGGAGAGATCGGTGACACGCGTGGTTTTCACGTTGCGCAACGCGCCAAGAGTCCAGCCGGTGTCGTCATAAGAACGAGGATCGCGCGGACTGTAAAACTGTGTATCGAGGGACATGTCCGCGAGGCGGCTGTAGGGCTGGTCCATGCGCACGATGTAGCTGCCGGCGGGGATGATGGTTTCCGCGAGCTTTTTTTCTTCTTTCGATTTGGCAGCGGCCTCGGATTTTTCAGCTGATTTTTCCCTGCCTTTTTCCTTGTCAACTCCAGCATCTTGACTGCCCGGCGGTGATGCAAGACGCAAATCTTTTTCCAGGCGATGAACTTCGACGCCCTGAAGCTGCAAGAGATTGAGGAGGCTGGCCTGCTCGGCGGGACGCGGGTCGTCCGAAGGAAAGACCCACGCGGCGGGGCCTTCGGTGCGGGCTTTATCGACAGAGCGCTTGCTCTTCAGATAAAAATTGTTGAGAAATTTCTGGCCGTTGGAAGCGAGGTTGTTCATGCCGAAGAGAATGGCGCTCTCCTGCATGTTGATATTGTCGCGGGCCGACCATTTCACTTTGGCGAGAGGAGGATTGGGGCGATACCATTCGCGGCTGGTGTCCGGAGGACGCAGCGTTCGAACGCGGGTATCGGCGCCGCCATTGCCAAAAGTCTCGTAAAAGCGGCCAATGGAGTTGTGATTATTGGCGATGGAGAGCAGATAGTTGGGCGCCCAGCCGTCGTAAAAGCCGTGAGTCCAGACGCCGATGACGCCGCGCTTGGTCATCTCTTCAATTTCGTGATAGGCCATCTCCTGCCACTCGCTGATGACGATGGGGTCGAGCCAGGCATTGTACGGGCCGGTGCCGGTCATGATGTAGAGATACGGAACGGATTCGTGGAGGTCGTGCATGACGGTAGGATGCCAGTCAAGGAAGGTCTTGAGCATGTTGCGGGAAAGCGCGAGGCTGACACCCAGATTGTCGCGATTGTTGTCGTGCGAGACGTAATGTCCCCACCAGATGAGCGGATAGGGCGGCTGGTCCGGGTGCTTTTTGTGCTGCATGTAAATGTCGACCATGCGGTCGTGGCCATCGGTTTCGACGATGGGAGTGATGAGCACAATGGCATCGCGGCGGATTTTTTGGATGAAGGGCGTGTCTTCCACGGCCAAACGGTAGGCGAGTTCCATGAGCATTTCCGGAGCGCCGGTTTCCGGGGAGTGGATGCTGCCGTCAGCCCAATAGATGGGCTTGCCTTCGGCGATGAGCTTTTGCGCTTCAGCTTCGCTAAGGCCGCGGGGATCGGCGAGGCGAGCGGTGATCTCTTTGTAGCGATCGAGCTTGGCGAGATTGGCTTCGTCGGAGACGGCCACGACGAGCATCTCCCGTCCTTCTTCGGAGGTGCCGATGCTCCAGACTTTGACCCTAGGGCTTTTGCTGGCGAGCAGGCGCAGATAGGCGTTGATGTCCTTGGTGTAGTCGAGAACATCGGGGGCGCCCACGATGTGATGGAGAAGAACATCCGGCGGGGGAACGCAAGAGCTGAGCGGAAGATGGTCGACGAGTTCGGTGCTGAAGAAGGATTCCGTAGTGAACTCTTTGATTTTCCTGGTGTACTCCACGTGGTCGCTGAGAGTGCACGTGGTGGACTGGGCAAGGCTGGAGGCCGCGAAAAAAGACAGAGAGAAGACAACGCCGAGCGAGCTGCGCATCATGGAACACCTCAGGGCAATAAAGCCGCGGGGGATTATACAGGCTGTTTGGCGCGGGGACACAACCCTAAGGTCGAGGAGGTCGACGATAGCAGGCGAATTGGCCTATGATGGCCGCCGGCGCTACCGGGACTTGAGGAGAGAGACGGATGGAAGAACAACTTAGCCTGGAATTTTTGCGCGTGGTGGAAAACGCGGCGATTGCGGCGGCGCGCACGATGGGATTCGGCGACCGGCACCACGCGGATGAAGTGGCCGTCGAGGCCATGCGCAAGACGATGGACTCGGTGGAGATCGACGGGACGATCGTGATCGGCGAAGGCGAGCGGGACGAAGCGCCGATGTTGTACATCGGGGAAAAAGTGGGGCTGGCGACGCACGCGCCGAAATCCCTTTTTCCGCAAGTGGACATTGCCGTCGATCCGCTGGAAGGCACCAACCTCTGCGCGACCGGGGCCGCAAACGCCATCGCAGTGTTGGCCGCCAGCGACCGCGGCGGATTGCTGCACGCGCCGGACCTGTACATGGAAAAAATGGTGGTGGGGCCGAGCTGCAAGGGCGCGGTCGATCTGGATGCTCCGGTGTTGGACAATTTGAAGTCGATCGCCAAGCGTCTGGAACGCGATGTGGAGGATTTGGTAGTGGTGGTACTGGATCGCCCGCGGCACGAGAAGCTGATCGAAGACATCCGCGCGGCGGGCGCGCGCATTCGGCTGATTGGCGATGGCGACCTTTCGGCGGGAATCTCCTCCGCAGTGGTCGGCACGGGCGTGCATGCGGTGATGGGCACGGGCGGCGCTCCGGAAGGCGTGCTGACGGCGGCGGCGTTGCGCTGCTTGAACGGGCAAATTCTTGCCCGGCTGGTGGTCAGCAAGCCGGAGCATGCGGAACGGCTGGCAAAGATGGGGGTGAAAGATCCCAAACGCATTTACGACACCGAGGACCTGGCTCCCGGGAAGAAAATGATTTTCGCTTGCACGGGCGTGACGGACGGAAACTTGCTGAAGGGTGTGCGGTTTTTCGGCGAAGGCATTCGAACGAGCTCGATGATTCTGACGCTGGACGAACGCCAAGTGCGCTTCATCGATTCGGTGCACCTGGAGAAGCGACCGGACATTAAGGTGCGGTTCAGCTGAGTCCTAAGCCAGTACTTTGCGTATTGTGATTTCTCGCAGTAATGGGCTGTCCGACCCGGTGACCGCATTCTGTCCTTCGGGACAGTAGCCACTTCCTTTGAATCTACTTATCCTCACGCAACCTAGCCGGAACGAAACCAAACTCAATTAGCGGGGCTCCACGGAGACAGGTGTTGGTGTCTCAAGCGGTTTTGGAGTGTTCGCTTGGGACATGCAATGGGGGAGCAGCCGTGAAACGTCACTTCGTCGCTCTTGTCGGAATTCTGGCGCTCCTTCTGGCGGGCTGCGCGGGCCTGACCAGCAGTGGGGGCGGCAACGTTCCCCCAGGTCAGCTGGTGGTGTCGCTGTCCAGCGCAACCATGCGCGGCGGAGACACACAGACGTTCACCGCGAAACTCAACGGGGCCCCAGTTGCGGTGAATTGGACGGTGAATGGCGTAGCAGGCGGCAGCGCCACGACAGGAATGATTACCGCGGCAGGCGTGTATACGGCGCCGGAATTTCCGCCATCACCTAATGCCGTCAGCATCGGCGCGACATCGACGACTCATTCAAGCAAGACGGGGAGCAGAAGCGTAACACTCGAGAATCCGGTGCCGCAGATTGCTTCCGTTTCGCCCACCTCGATTCCGGTCGGCGCATTCAATTTGACGGTGACTGGCGCGCATTTTGCGAGCGGCGCGACTATCAGTTTCGGCAGCACCACGCTAACCGCCACGCGCGTTTCCTCGACGCAGCTTACGGCGACGGGCACAGCGACGAGCGGCCAGGTCGGCGACATTACGATCGCGGTGAACAATCCCGGTCCAGGACCGGTTTCTTCCGGAACGATGACCGCGAAGATCATCGCCAGCAGCGGGATCAGCGTGCAAGTCACCCCGGCGACCGTATCGCTCCACGGTGGCGCAGTGCAGTTTTTTACCGCGACGGTGAACGGCAGCACGAACCAGAACGTGACCTGGTCGGTGAACAATCAAGGAGGGGGAACTGCGCTGACCGGCTTCATTACGTCTCAGGGAGCTTATCAAGCGCCTGCAACCGTTCCGACGCCGAATACGATCACCATTACCGCAACGAGTGCGGCCGATGCGACCAAGAGCGCATCGAGCGTGGTAACGGTGCAGAACCCGATTCCGGCGCTGACGGGAGTCAACCCAAGCAGCATTGGCGTGGGTGCATTCCTGATTACGGTGACGGGCACCGGGTTCGTCAGCGGGTCAACGGTAAATTTTGGCGGGCAAGCGCTAACGACCATGTTCGTCTCACCGACCGAACTGACGGCGACGGGGACGGCCACGGCTGCGCAGGCGCCGAGCGTGCAAGTGACAGTGACCAATCCCGATCCGGGTGGCTCCACTTCAGGCGCGCTGACGGCGCAGGTGGTGAACGCGGGCACAGTGATTTCAGCGGCGGCAGCGGTGCGGTTCCTCGAACAATCCACCTTTGGGCCGTCGATGGACCTGGTGAATCAACTTCAACAGACGGGATTCGACACTTTTCTGCAGAGCCAATTCGCGGAGCCAACCTCCATGTATCCCGCGCCAGCGCCGACGGACTCAGGCCTGGGCAACGTGCAGCAGCGATTCTTCTTCAACGCCGTCAACGGGACGGATCAATTGCGGCAACGCACGGGATTTGCGTTGAACGAAGTTTGGGTGGTCGGCGAAAACAAAGTGAGCGATCCGACCGGTTATACGAACTACATTCAGACACTGGAGAACGACGGCCTGGGAAATTACTACACCGTGATGCGGGACGTGACGCTGACGGCGGCAATGGGCCATTGGCTGGATATGGTCAACAACGACAAACCGGGCACCGGCCAGCACGCCAATGAAAACTATGCGCGCGAACTGATGCAGCTCTTCACGCTGGGGCTGAACCAGTTGAATCCGGACGGCACGCCGGTTCTCGACGGCTCGGGGAATCCGGTGCCGACCTACACGCAGGATGACGTGATGGCGCTGGGGCGTTCCTTCACCGGCTGGACGTATCCGACGCAGCCCGGCAAGACGCTGCAGAAACACAATCCGGAATACTACGGCGGGCCGATGGTGGCTTTCGAATCGAATCACGACAGCGGAGCAAAAACATTCCTGGGGCAGAGCGTAGCCGCGGGACAATCCTCGGCGCAGGAATTGGACAGCGTGCTGACGATTATCTTCAACCATGCGAATCTTCCCCCGTTCGTCTGCAAACAGCTGATCGAAAAGCTGGTGACCAGCAATCCGAGCCCCGCTTACGTGCAGCGCGCCGCACAAGCGTTCATCAGCGGCAAGTTCAATTCGTATGGCACCGGAAAGCGCGGCGATATGCAGGCGACGCTGGCGGCGATTCTGCTGGATCCGGAAGCGCGGCGCGGGGACACGGCGACCACCGCCGACCCAGGCGATGGCAAGCTGCGCGAACCGATCGTGATGATGGTGAGCGTGGCGCGCGCGTTCCACGCAACCAGCGACGGCTCTGGGTTCGAAAACAAGGGCGCGGGAATGTCGCAGGACATTTTCAATTCGGGGAGCGTCTTCAACTTCTTCCCGCCGGTCAACTTGATTCCGCAAACGACGCTGAACGGGCCGGAATTCGCGATTTTCAATACCAACACAAGCCTGGCGCGGGTGAACTTCATCAACTCGATCGTGTACGGCAACATCAGCGGCAACACCAAGCTGGATTTCAGTCCTGTAATCACCGCAGGCACGCCGGATCAGATGGTGGCGTGGCTGAATACTTTGCTGCTGCACGGGACGATGTCCGATTCGATGAAGCAGGGCATCTTGACGGCGATCGGCACGATTAGCGTGGCGACTCCGCCTTCGAACAGTGATTTGACGAATCAGGCCAAGGCCGCGATTTATCTCGTGGCTTCGTCATCGCAATATCAGGTGCAGCGCTAGCGCGCAAAGGGGTAATCGAACAATGACGCCTCATACACGAAGAGACTTCATGCGGCTGGCGTGCTGCTCGGCGGCAACGGCGTCGATTGTGAGCGGCTTGAGCAAATTCGGGCTGGTCAGCGCTCTCGCGCAAGGAACCACGGACTATAAAGCGCTGGTTTGCATTTTCCTATTCGGAGGCAACGATGCGAACAACGTGATCGTGCCGATCGACACGGCGGGGTACACAAATTATCAGAGCATCCGCGCAAACCTGGCGCTTGCACAGGGCTCTTTGCTTCCGTTGCAAGTTGGCGGGCAGGCAAACTTTGGCTTGCATCCGAGCCTGCCGGAATTGCAAGGGTTATTCAATACCAGCAAATCGCTGGCGGTGCTCGCCAACGTCGGTACTTTGGTGCAGCCAACGACGCGGGCAAACTATCAGAAATTTCAAAATTTACCGGAAAATCTTTTTTCGCATTCGGACCAGCAAGACCAGTGGCAAACCACGCAGCTTAAGGGCCTCCCCAATGCCGGGTGGGCCGGCAAGGTCGCGGACAAAATTGCACCGGTGTTCAACGGCAGCGCGCTCTTCCCTCCTATTCTTTCTGTCGCGGGCAATACGCTCTTCAGCACGGGTGACGTGACGCGGCCGTTCACGATGAGTCCAGGGAGCACGCCGGGCGCTCAGGGTTTCGATAGTTCTGCCGCGGGACAAGCGCGGTTTCTTGCATTGCAACAATTGCTGACGTTCGACACAGGAATCTCACTGGTGCAAGCCGCCAGCACAGTGACGGGCCAGTCGATTCAACAGGGCGTGACGTTGGCTAACGCGCTGAAGAATATTTCTCCGATCCAGACGGTGTTCCCGGCTAAGAGCGGTCTGGCTTCGCAATTGAAGCAGGTGGCGCAGGTGATTGCGGCACGAAGCGCGCTGAACATCAACCGGCAGATTTTCTTCTGTTCGATTGGCGGATTCGATACGCACAGCGACCAGCTCGGAACGCAGGCGGCATTGTTGACGCAATTGAGCCAGGCGATGTCCGCATTCTATCAAGCGACGGGGGAATTGGGCGTTGCGAACAGTGTATCGACCTTTACGCTCTCGGAATTCAGCCGGACATTCCAGCCGGGTTCGAATGCGGGCACGGACCACGCGTGGGGCGGCCATCAAATGGTGATGGGCGGCGCGGTGAAGGGCAACGCGATTTACGGAACATTTCCGACACTCTCGCTCAGCGGGCCGGACGATACGGGAAGCAATGGGCGGTGGATTCCGTCGACGTCGGTGGATCAGTACGCGGCGACGCTGGCGACGTGGTTCGGCGTTGCGGGTGCGGATCTTCCCAGCATTTTTCCGAACCTTGCGAATTTCCCAACCACGAATCTGGGGTTCCTCGGCTAGGGCGCTACACCAGTTTTCTTCGGCAGCCACGGCACCGGGCTCTTCGGAATTTTCGGGGAGCCTGTTTTTATTCCCGCAGCGCCGCGAGGCGGCCCTGGAAAAATCACGACAACAGGACTAATGCTGCTGGTTCGCGATGGCCAGAAAGACGCGATCGTCGATCGCTACCGAGCGCTTGAAGAGCGTCGCTGCATTGCCACCGGCGATGGCGACGTGATTGGCGTCGTCGCTCAACGCGGGTCCCGCGGGTTTCGCGCCACTGCCAGCACCATCACCGGGTTGGAGCGAGATGCGCGTCGTCTTCGGCGTGCAGTCCGCCGCTCCGAGGCAGGTATCGCGGATGAACACCTGGCGGTAGCCGCTGTTGATGGCATTCGCCGGCGTCTTGGATGAAGCAGAAGCCAGACTCGAGGAGTGGCTCGGTGTAATCGCCACAAATGCGACAAAGCGCCCGGAGGAGCTTACGGAAGGGAGAATGCTTTCCGTGCCCACGAGCGAGCCGCTCGAATCGAGAGAGATGAGAGTGGTCGAAGGTTTGCACGAGTCTGCCACACCGGCGCAAGTGTCGCGCAAATAAACTTGCCGTCCGCCAGGCGCGTTTTCAACCAGGTTGCTCGCGGCAGAACTGAACGCGACGTAGCGGCCATCTGAGCTCATCGAAGGCGCGTGGCTTTCCTCGTTGGCGGCGGTGCCGTCAGCGGCCGCAGAAAGCAGAGTCGTGCGCGGCAGGCAGCCCGCAGCTGCGCCTTCGCAGGTGTCCCGTAGAAAAACTTGCGCGCGCTCGTTTTGTACCGCGGTGTAGGCAACGTAGCGGCCATCGATGCTGACCGCCGGCGTTTCCTCGGCAACCGCCGCAGCGGCCGCTGCGCTGGCCGGCGACGTCCCGGTGCATGGGGCCGTTGCGCAAATTGTGAACGTCAGTTGCGCCGTCGAGCCGCCACCTCCTCCACCGGTGCACAACGTAGTGCAACCCGGAGGAGGCGGAGAACCTGGACTGAAAACCCACACGCTGGCGGTGCCCGCGGCGGCGAGTAGCGCTGCCGGGACGGTGGCTTGAATTTGCGTGGAGGTGATGGTTCCCATGGTCAATTTCGTCGTCGTTGCTCCCGACGCCCAGTTCACTTGGGAAGCCAGTGTGGGGTCCGCATTCGTGATGAAGTTGCTTCCGGTCAAAGTAATGCTCAGGTCTGCGGCTGGCGCCGCCACCGCCGCGTTCGGGCTTACGCCGGTAAGCGTCGGAACGGGATTCTTCGGAGGATTGATGTTAAACGCCATCGGATTGGAGAGGCCATTCTGTCCGGCGCCATAGGCGGGTCCCAGCGTGTTGATGTTGACGACGCCGGGCTTGGCCACCAAATCTGCAGAAACATTCGCGGTAGCAATGTTCCCCAGAATGTTTCCCAGGTTGTCGGTGGGAAGGGTGGTCGGGATAGTCTTCCCATTCCATTGAATGACCGTCCCCTTCACAAATGTCCCGCCGAAAACGGAGAGCGTGAAACCGCCGTTGCCGGCGCTCCATTGAGACGGAGAAATCGAGGTGATGGTTGCGCCCGTGTTGCCCTGAAAGGTGTTGCCGTAATCATTGCAACCCGCCACCGCTAGAATCGCTGCTGCTGCGACAGCCAGTGCTGTCCAATACCGCATCATTGATACTCCTTGATCTCGATCTGGCGGCCCCGACCGGAACGGGGTTGGCCTGTCCAGGCGAACGCCGGGGAACCCGCGACGCCAGTGTACTTTTGCACTTTGGGGGTGAGATGCCGATATCGCGCTGCGCGTTGACCGCCACAGTGCGGGGAACCGTGCCAGCTGACCTGCCCGTTTACACCCCTGCTTCCAGCCGCACTTTGCCCCGAATGGCGGGGCTCACGCAACCCTACATGATTATCATCCTGGCGGGGAAAAGGTCAATGCGCATTCCGGCTCCCAGGAGGGCAAGGGGGCGCCCGAGCAAGACCAGACCGGTGGTTAGTGCGGGCTGCTGGTAGCGATCCCGCCGAGAGCTTCGATGGAAACTCGGGCCAGGTCCCGGACATGTGTCTGGCATTCGGCGTCCTGGATTTTGAGGGCGGCGGCGGCGCGGTAGCAGAGGTGCGCCTTTTCCTTGCGACCGAGTTTCGCGTAGAGATCCCCGCGCGCCAGCTGAAAAATAGGGTTTGCGGGATACTTTTCCGCGAGGGGGCCGATGATCGCCAGTGCCTTCTCATATTGTTGATCGTAGCGGTGAAGATTCATTGCCAGATAGAAACGGGCGAGCTCGGTTGTCAGAGCCCCTTCAGCAACGGCGTGTTCTAGCTGGCGAACGCCGTCCTGCTTTGAGCCGCCGGGGATGCCCATCAGGAAACGTAGGACGCGGGCCATAGCGCTTAGGGTGTCGACATAATAGTTGTAGAGACCCAGGCCCATGTCGGCGTCGGCCAGACTCGGGTCTAGTGTTTTTGCGCGCAGGAGGTGTTCGCGCCCGCGGACTCCGGAACGGGCGGTGTTGCGATTCTCCCCGCGCAGGCCATAGAGTCGCGCGGCGGTAGCATCCGCCATTCCCGCGTAGAACTGCATTTCGGCGGTTTCGTGCTGCTTGATCTGGGCCTCGGCCAGCGAAGAAGCCTTCGCGGCAAGCTGAAAATAACGCTGGTCCGCTTCGAACTTTGGACGATGCCTGGCGTCGCTCATGCCGTATTTGAACTCCGTCGAGGTGCACCAGATTTTCCACCAAAGCGCTTCGGCTTCAAGCAAATAGCCGAGGGGATGCTCGGGATGTTCCAATTCCATGCGCTTTGCGGCTTCCACTGCTGCTTCGATGTCAAACGCGTAGATTTTTTCGAGAACGGCAGGTGTCTCGGGCGGGAGGGTGAGCTTGGCAGCGCCTGCAGACATGGGCGAAGAGGCCGAGAGGAGGAGAAACGCCATGCAAGCGTTGCGGCATGTTCGCACAGAAGCGCTGACCGGTTTCTGAAGAAGTCTATGCACCATTTGTTTTTGGCCTTGCGCTCAAAGAGTCTAAGCGGTTCGGCGAGAGATGCAAACAGAAATGGGCTGGTAAGGTATTTCGCGCCAATCCGGAGATTGGCGGTCCCAGGGGTTAGGAGGGACGCGGGGCATTTGTTATTCTCGGCGGGCCAATGAACACCGGTGACAAAGCGGGAGGAACGCCACTGGAGCGCGGTCTCGGCCTGAAAGAGGCCGTCGCGCTCAACATGATCGAGATGGTGGGCATCGGCCCGTTCGTGGTGATTCCCCTGGTCATCAAAGCCATGGGCGGGCCGCAGGCGCTCCTGGCGTGGGTTGCGGGCGCGGTGCTTGCGTTGCTCGACGGGTTTGTTTGGTCAGAACTCGGCGCGGCGATGCCCCTAGCTGGAGGCAGCTACGTTTTTCTGCGCGAAGCCTACGGTCCGGGGCGTTTTGGCCGCATGATGTCCTTCCTTTTCGTTTGGCAAACGCTGATTCAGGCGCCGCTTAGCCTGGCTTCAGGCGCTATCGGTTTTTCTCAGTATGCCTCCTACCTGTATCCACTCGGGAAGTATGGCGAGAAAGCGGTTTCCGGCGCGCTGGTAATTATTCTCGTCGCATTGCTCTACCGGCGCATTACGTCCATCGGGAAGATTTCGATGTTTCTGTGGCTGGGAGTTATCGGCACGATCCTGTGGCTCATTTGGGGCGGCGCAACGCATTTCGATCCGAAGCTGGTCTTCACCTACACGCCTGGAACGTGGAACTTTTCCTGGCTTTTTTTCGCCGGGCTTGGTTCGGCAACGGTCAACACCATTTATACCTACTGGGGCTACTACAACATCTGCCACCTCGGGGGGGAGATTCGCAATCCGCAGAAAAACATTCCGCGCGGTATTTTCATTTCGATTGCGGGAATCGCTCTGCTTTATCTGGTGATGCAGACGAGTATTCTCGGCGTTTTGCCCTGGCAACAGGCTCAGGATTCTCCGTTCATCGTCAGCGCCTTTGTCGAGAAGCTTTACGGGTCGGGCGCGGCGCGCTTCGCCACGCTGATGGTTTTGTGGATTGCGTTTGCGTCGCTGTTTTCTTCGATGCTGGGGTATTCGCGCGTGCCGTATTCGGCGGCTCTGGACGGAAATTTTTTTCGCGCCTTTGCGCGCGTGCACCCAGAGAAGAAATTCCCGCACATCTCGCTGCTGTTTCTGGGCGCGCTGACTTTTGTTTTCAGCCTGCTGTTCAAGCTCAGGACGGTGATCACCGCGGTGCTGGCGATGCGTTTGATCATTCAATTCATCGGCCAGGCGGTAGGCGTCATGCTCTTAAGGCGGCGCTGGCCCCCGGAGCGGCTGCCCTTTAAGATGTGGTTGTACCCTTTGCCTGCGCTGCTGACCATCGTGGGCTGGCTGTGGCTGTTTTCGCGCACAGGAAGCGCCATCTGGTGGGGCGTGCTGGTGATCGTATTGGGGCTGATCGTTTTTTTCGTGCAGGCGCGCGTTCGAAAGGAGTGGCCTTTCAGCGCGCCAAACTCCGAGGTTGCCGAATGAAAATCTTCGTGCGTTTTATCCAGCGCGCCGCCGCCTTCTTCTGCATGGTGCTGCTCGTGGCTCCTCCGCCGCGCGTGGCCGCGCAATTTGCACCAGCCCCAGGTACGGGCCCTGGCCTCCCTGAAACCATCGAAGCGATCGAGAACGCGCGCGTCACCACTCGTATTCTCTACATCACCGCGCACCCCGACGACGAATCCGGGGCCGTCCTCACCTACCTCGCCCGTGGCTTGCACGCGGATGTTGCCTTGCTCTCGCTCACGCGCGGCGAAGGTGGACAGAACGACCTCGGCCCGGAGCAAGCTCCGCAGCTAGGGTTGATTCGAACGCAGGAACTTCTTGCCGCCACGCGAGGTTATGGCGTGAAGTTGTATTTCACCCGCGCGAAAGACTTTGGCTATTCGAAAACGCCGGAGGAAACCGAGAAGGTCTGGGGCGACGAAGTCCTTCACGACATGGTGCAAGTCATTCGCACGTTCCGCCCAAACGTTGTCTTAAACGGCTGGGGCGGCGTACACACTGGCCACGGCCATCATCAGGCCGCAGGGCTTCTGACTCCTAAGGCTGTACAACTCGCCGCCGATCCCGCTTACAAGGTAGGCAGAACGAGATCCGAGGAACAAGATTTGGCATCCTGGGGCGATCGCAAACCAGTTGTTTTGCTGGATGTCGACCGGGGTGACACTCCAAAAGGCTACATCCTGCCGCTGGATGGTATTTCTCCCCTCTACGGAAAGTCCTGGCGCGAAATTGGACTGGATGCATTTGCCAATCATCGCACTCAAGGAATTACTGGATTCCTGGGCTCGCCTTTCTTGCGGCGTCCCATTGCCCTTAAGCGCGAGGATGGCGGTGATTTCGATCCGGCGTTGCTCGCGCAGCCCCTCGGCCCGCTTGATGAAGACTATGAAATTGGAAACATGGGCGTTGATCCGCTAATGCGAACCGTGGATGCAGCCCTCGTGTCCGCGCGTGACGCGGCACTGCGGCTGGATTGGAAAGCGGCGGCAGATTCCCTCGTCGCGGCAGGCAAGAAGATCGATGAAGTGCCACGGCCCACTGTTTCATCGCAGACTCCGGCTCCCGTGGTGTCCCTCGTGCGAAGCCTGGGCCGCAAGCGCGAAAAAATTGACCGCGCGCTGGCGCTCGTGGCCGGGCTGCGTCTTGATGCGCTTGCCGACCGCAGCGAGATCGTCGCCGGAGAATCGTTCACCGTCCGTGTAGAACCCCATCATCGGGAAGGCATCGTAGGAGATTTCCAGAAACCATCGCTAGTGCTTCCGTCCGAGTGGACCGCTGCCAAGGATGAAACAGAGGCAGGCGGGTCCATCCGCTTTACGATTTCTGCGGCGCAAATCCCACAACACGGCGCGGATAGTTCAGGAGCGATTCTTCCGGAGCCGCCGCCGCTGATGACCGCGAGCCAGGAAGCGTCGATCAACGGTTATTCCTTCACGATCACTTCACTGGTTACCAGCGTGCACGCGACTTCCACGCGGGTGGATCGTATCGCTCCGCGGATGGTGCCGGCATACTCGCTGGCTGTCGAGCCGAAGCAGGTCATCGAGATTGCAGCGAAGCTCCACAAGCCGTTCGATCTGCTTCTCCGAGTGCATATGTATGCCACGCAGCCGGGGCAAGTTCGCGTGGGGCTCACTGTGCCGAGGGGATGGCGGGCCAGCACACCGGTCTCGCTGAAATTCTCTGGGGCTGGAGACCAATATACCAAATTGACCGTGACTCCGCCGCTCAAGCTCGGCGCGGGCAATTACAAGATTGCAGCGTATGCGGAGCGAGGCGGCGCCCACGCACCGGCGGCAAAAGCAGAAAAATTCACTACTTCGCTTGAGCCGTTACCTACATTACCCACCCAGCTCTGGAGCGAACCAGCGCAATGCCTCGTGCACTCCTTTGCCGCCGCCGTTCCCCAGAATTTGCACGTGGGCTACATTACGGCGGAGAGCGAGCCGGTCCCCGAAGCCTTGCAGCACCTGGGCATCCACGTGGAGATGCTGGATGCGTCCGCGCTGGCATTCTCCAATTTGTCGCGCTTCGACGCAATCGTGGTCGGCGTGCGCGCGTATGAGCTGCGCCCGGAGCTCTCTGGAGCGAATCAGCGGCTGCTGGATTACGTTTCGAAGGGCGGCACGCTTGTCGTGCAGTATGAGCGCGAATTCGCCTGGGACAAATTCAAGTACGCGCCCTATCCAGCACTGATTTTCCCGCCGCTTCCGCCGGTGAAGGAAGGCATTCCGCAAACGCCGCGGCCGCTGCCGCGCATCACCGATGAAACTTCCCCGGTAAAATTCCTCAAACCGACGGACAGGCTGTTGAACGTGCCAAACAAAATCACCCAGGCGGATTTCAAGGGCTGGGTGCAGGAGCGCGGTCTCTACTTCTGGACGCAGTTCGATTCGAAATACACGCCGCTCTTGGCCATGAACGACCCCGGCGAACCCGAACTGAATGGCGCGCTGGTCTATGCGCGCTACGGCAAAGGCACCTACATCTACACCGGGCTGGCTTTCTTCCGCCAGCTGCCCGAGGGCGTCCCGGGCGCCTATCGTCTGTTCGTCAACCTCCTCAGCGCTTCGCGCGCCAAGTAGACCAACTGGGCACAGCGCCACCGCATTCGAATCGCCATGCTATTCTTTTCCTCCAGAGGAGCCGCACGCGAATGAAAAATCATTTCGCAATTCGCCTTTCCGCAATGAGTGTTCGTAATGTCTTTCTTTTTTTCGTGGCCGCAGCGCTCTTGCTGACCTGCGTTTCACCCGCCGACGCGCAGAAAGATAAAAAAAAGAAGAAAGACGCTTCACCCGCTGACGCTTCCACGGACGTTAGCGGCTTGCCCGATGAACAGCAGATCGAGTACATGCTTTCCGAGATGCTGGGCGCGTGGCAGTTAGGAGATATCGAGAGGCTACACAGAGACTACGCCGACGATGTCTCCGTCGTGAACGGCGCATGGGCCCCGCCGGTCTTTGGCTGGACTAATTATCTGGCGGTCTACCAGCAGCAGCGCACGCGCATGCAGCAAGTGCGCATGGACCGCTCCAATACCTTCATCAAAGTGAACGGTACAGTGGCGTGGGCGTGTTACCAATGGGATTTTGCCGCCGTGGTCGACGGCCAGCAGGCGGCATCACAGGGCCATACAACAGTGGTCATGGAAAAGCGCAACGGTCATTGGGTTATCGTGCACAATCACACGTCGCAGGTGCCGGGGCCTCCCCCCATGGCGCCTGCAAAACCAGCCGATCCACCCGTAAAGCCCGCACAGTCTTAGTGCCGGGGTTTCAGCTCCACGCCCAGCCGAGGACTACAGGCCCTTCAGCGCGGGGTATAGCCACATTCCGGCAAGCGCCAGCAGCAAAACGCCCGCCAGGATACCCAGCCCCATAATGGGTTTGGAGAGCGCGTTGATCTTGGCCACAAGTTCGCGCTGCTCCCTGGCCATGTGCTCTTGGGCAGAATCGAGAAAGATTTGATCATCCTCGTGGCTGGCGAGCAGGCTCCGCCGCAACAGCAAGACTAGGAATATGGCGGTTACAACCCCCCAGGCAATCAGCAGGTAAAGCAGTGGCCCCGTTAGTGGTGAAGGTTCCATGGTAACCTCCCGTTGGAACTGTTCCGCGGTGCCGGCCCCGACCGGGGCCGGCAAGGGGTATTAGGCTTGATAGCCGGAGTATAGCACTCTGCATTTGAAATTCCAGTCCCAGCTATTTGAGAAACTGATGATGGGGGCCAGTGAACGGGCTAACCCAAGGAGATCCTTTCCCTCGGCGACGGAAGCAGATATTTAGCCTTTCCCGCGGTGCGTGTTGCGGACCAGTCGATTTACGAGGAGTGCTGCGGTTGATCAAATCCGCCGCCTGGCGGCTCATCTTACAATCTGTGACTTATGTCCTGGGATACCGCAGCCGGCCGCTAGTGTTCGGCAGCCGGCATCAACCGCTTGGCAGCCATTGGGATGAAAGTTTGCCGAAGCAATCCTGTCGTGATCGACGATCGATTGCCGGATCGTTCCGGCCCGAAACGAATGGTCCGGATGCCGCCATCCTGCAACGTCGGACCGGCAAAGCCGGTGCGCGATACGGCGAGCCCTCGGGCGTGTTCCGCTAGAAGCTGTAGCGGAGAAGAATGCGGATCTGCCGGCCGCCGTTAATGGTGCCTGCTTCGTTCAAGAAGTTGCCTCCGGTAAGATTCAGGCTGGGAATTCCAAGATTCGGGTGATTGAAGGCATTCAAGAATTCGCCGCGTACCAGAAGTTGCTGCCGCTGCAAGTCGTGCATCGGTATCCTGAACGAACGTTGAACGGTAAGGTTATAGGTCTGGAAGCCGGGCGAGATAAAGGTATTTCGGCCAATATCCCCCAGGCCACTTGCGGGGATTAGGAAGTGGAAACTCGATGTCGGGCCGGCAACGCAAGTCGGTGCTCTGTTTATGCAGTCCTGAGGATTCGGGCCAAAGAAGGTGCCTGGGGTGTTGGTGAGGCCCAATTGTGTTCCATCAATACCAATTGCGGTGAGAGGTGCCGTAGGATTACCCAGGTTGGGCCGATCGTTGCCGCCATGGCCATCGCCATTGGCATCAAATCCATCATTGAACGTCTCTGGAGCGCCGGTGCTCCAGGTGAAAATACCCGAAGTCTGCCAGTCCCGGGTAATGGCTTTGAGAGTGGAAGAAAATCGATTGCCGGAGCCGTGCACAAAAGGAACATCCCACACGTAGGTGAGCACCATGCGATGACGGCGGTCATAGGCAGAAAGGCCTCGATCAGCCCCCTGGTTGAAAACGTTCTGCGCGAACGAACTGAGTCCGCTGGTGACAAAGACCTCGGACGTATCGTCGATGAACTTCGAGTAAGTGTAGGCTCCGCGAAGCAGCAAGCCATGAGAGAACTTGCGATCGAGCGTCAATTGTCCGGCGTGATAGATCGAGTCCCCGCCATTGGTTCGCACAAGAATTGAGCCGAGATTCGGATTCACACGGATGACGTTGCCGTTCGCGTCAAACTGGCCGGTGCCGGGGTTGAAGTCCTGATTGACGAAGAGCCGCTCGCCTCGGGTTCCAACATAAGCAGCAGTCAGGATGAAATTACCGGGGAGCTCGCGCTGAATATCCAGATTCCACTGATGTGTAAGCGGGTTGCGCAAATTGCTGGCAATCGTGCTGACGGAACCCGTCGGACTAGGCGAAGAAGAGAAACCGGCCAAAACAGCGGAGGCATTGGCAACACCACGGCCGGCCCCGGCATTGACGGTATCCTGAACTGCGTTCGGGGAACTGGTAGCGGTGTTATCGAGAATATTCGTAAAGAGCTGGTCGTAAAAGATGCCGTAGCCGGCGCGAATCACGGTTTTGTCGTGTCCGAGAAAGCGACTCCAGAAGCGGGGTGTATAGGCGAAACCTACGCGCGGCGCGAAATTATTTTTGTCTCCTTGCTGCGGGCTCGTAAAGACGCCAGGGAAGTTGCTGGTGCCACCCAGGCCAACACCGAGCCTGGTATCGACAGCAGGAAACTGCAGCGAGTTTTCCAATGTGCTCTGATATTCGTAACGTAAGCCGAGATCAACAGAGAGATTCTGCCGAAGATGCCAGGTGTCCTGAACGTATGGCGCGTAGGTCGCCAGGAATGGGAGGGTGACAGGGCTTCCGAATACTTTGTCGATCGATCCCCCGTCGCCCGTGAAATCGTCGATGAAATTGGCCAATCCGGTAAATCCACCGCCTGGCCGAACGGTAATTAGACCTCGGTTGTCGATTGGGCTTATGTCTCGGACCGTCAGGAGAGCCACGTCCGCGCCAACTTTGAAAGTGTGGCGGCCGACCGTGTAGCTCAAGGCATCCTGGAATTGATACGTCTTATGACCGCGCCCCTGAGGGAACCCCGTCGCAAATCCGAAAAACGGTGTTTGGCCAGTTGGCCCCAGCAGGTCTGCGATCTGGATTGCAGTCGAATTCAAGATGGGGTTCGCGAGCGTCTGCGGGGTGGGACCAAATTCAAGATCAAATTGGCCGTAAGAGAAGCGCAGTTCGTTCACCGCGTGAGATGACAATGTGTGCTGCCAGATGAAACCAAAGTTAAACGAGGGACCACCGACCTGAGAATCCAGTCCAGGAAGCGCACTCGGCTGGTTGAAGAAATCCGGCGCGGTATTATTGTCGTCCCGGAAATACCGTAGGGTTATCGTATCGGTTGGCGACGCAAGATAATCCAGTTTGACGCTCCACTGCCGGTCGTTCGTGGCAATACTTCCTTGGCTGCGTTGCACATCGCCTACCTGGACTGCCGGACGAGGAGCTCCGTTCGGACCATTGCCAAGGGCGATGTTGGTGACGCCGGTGGTGCCTCCTCGAAGCCCGCCCAGAGACGCAATCAGAAAATCGACACGAGGATTGGGGCCCAGCGATTGCAACGTAGCGATGCCCGCATCGGTCGGAAGTAGCAGCGTGCTCGTCTGGGCTGCAGCGCTGGCGCGCTCACGGTCCCACTGGGACGTTCCGAAGACGAAGAGTTTGTTTTTCTTGATGGGACCGCCGAAGGTGAATCCAAACGTGTTCTCGTTGTCAAACGGATTTGTGGTGATTCCTGCGAAACCACTTTGTCCGGGAACGGCGGCCAGTGCGGAGTTGCGATTGAGTTCCCATGCGGAACCGTGAAAGTCGTTTGTTCCACTCTTATAGATAACGTTAGTAACCGAGCCGCCCCCGCGGCCGAATTCCGCACTGTAAGCGTTGGTAAGCACGGTCACTTCTCGAACTGCTTCCTCGTTTGTCTGGAGGAACGCCTGGCCCTGAATACTGTTGTCGTTATTATCCTGGCCGTCGATCAAAAAGTTGTTGGCACGCGGACGCGTCCCATTGACGGAGAAACCCACGCCGTTGGTTACGCCGTCACGGTTGGCTTGCTCCTGGACGCCGGCCACGGTAAAGGCGAGCTCGATCGGATTGAGGCCAGCGATGGGAAGATCCTTGAGTTCCGTCTGTCCAAGATTGCTGCTGAGTTCGCCGGACTGTGTTTGTAATTCTGCCCCGGTAGAGGCTTCGACAGACACTGACTCATTTACGCTGCCGATAACCAAAGATGCGTTTACAGTTGAAGTGAGAGACGCCTTCACCGCAACTCCGACCTCCACGAATTCCAGCATGCCGGAGGATTGGATGGACACTCGGTAGTTCCCCGGCAGGAGGCCATCGACACGATAGCTCCCCGCGGAATCCGTCTTCGTGGTCCGTTTGAAGGCGCCCAGGTCGGTGTTTGTAACGGCCACTGTCGCCCCCAGCACAGCGGCCCCCGAGGGATCCGTTACGCTGCCTGCAATCGCGCCATTGCTCGTCTGCGCGTGCACCGATGCAGCCAAAACGACCATCGCAAGCATGACTGCAAGAACGATTCGCCTACAATTCCACTTCGAGTTCATGACAATTCCTCCGAGAATTTGCAGCGGTCTGTCGTAGTGTTAGAGGAGTACTGACCGAATAGGTTGCAGAATTTAAATGTAATGATCCTTACAAAAGTACGGAGGTGTTCAAGCGGAATTCTATTCCTGCGAGGCGCGCTCGAGCCGTTCCCGGTGAAGAATGCGTATTGTCTTTCGTTCTATCGTGATAATGCCCGCCCGTCGTAGTTCACCCAATGTGGCAGTTATGGATTCCCTGTGAACGGCGAGGTGGTCGGCCAAATCTTTGTGCGTCATACCGGCCACCACCCCGTGCTCCGCCTTTTCCAGCAGCAGGGTCGCGAGACGTGGAATCAGGCTCTTACGCGCGAGGGTCTCCATCTTGCGGAGAAAGTGCACGCATCGCTCGCTCATCAGGTCGACAATCTTGTGTGTCACATGAGGAGCACATTCCAGAAGAGATTGGATACTATCGCGCGAAATCATTCGGACACGCGAGTCCTCGAGAGCTTCTGCGGAAGAAAGGTATTTCCCTTGGCCAAAGCAGCCCATTACGCCGAATATGGCAGGAGGTTGCAGCACCGTGATCGTTAGCTTTCTATCGCCATACGATTTGAAAGTGCGCACCGAGCCCGTCTCCAGAACGAAGAGTACTCTGCCCGTCTGTTCGGGCTGAAAGAACAGATGTCCAGCACTGCAATTCAATACATTGCTGTCTTTCTCAAGCGCCTCCAGGCAAGAATCGGGCAGATGTTTGAAAAGTTCGATTCCGGAGAGGGAACTGACTTCGAGCATACTTGATTTTCTTCGGGCTGATGGTGCGCTAAAAGTGTGGGCCCTCGCTGGATCGGGCACGCATCTTCGCCGCTGCCAAGCGCTCATCGCGCGCCTTATCGCGCTGATGTTCGTGGAGTTGTTCGCGCAACCGCGTCCGGGCCTTGTGCAACTGCGACTTCGAATCGCCTACCGAGCGTCCCAATATCTCCGCAATCTCGTTGTGTTCATACCCCTGAATATCATGCAGGACAAATATTGTGCGGTACCCCACGGGCAATTGCCGAATACAGCGTTCGAGATTTATTCGGTCAATCGATCCCTCCAGCAATAAGTCAGGCGCCCCAATATCAATGCTTGGTGAGAAGGTTTCATCGTCGGAGTCAGGAGTCGCTTCGATCGAGACGATTGGTGGAGACTTCTTGCGGAGGCGCATCAGCACGAGGTTAACCGCCAGCCTGTGGAGCCAGGTGGAGAAGGCCGATTCGCCGCGAAACGTGTGGATTTTACGCAGCAAGAGCAAAAAAGCTTCTTGAGTCAGATCTTCTGCTTCGGTGGTGTTACCTACCATGCGCAGGCATAGCGCATAAACACGCCGGCTATGTAACCGGTAGAGGTATTCAAATACCGACCGATCACCGTTGCGGGCTCGCCGGAGGGCCTCCGCCTCGCTCAGCATTTCGCTGCCGATCGTGGAGACTGGCGGCGCAGCCTTCTTAGAGATGCATTCCGTGCTGGGACGCGCATCCCGGTTTAAGCTACGCCGCTTCTCTACAGTGGGCCTTGCCAGTGATGCAACCACCATCTTTATGAATGTACTATTTGCAGTGACTGGCATGACTTCTTTCCTTAGCGACCCGCAGTGCTGACTTGGATGGATGTTCTGTTTTCACTGACCTGCGATGCAGGCGGCGTCTGTGGCGCCATTTTTTGCCGGGCTTGCTTGCGTCCCATGTGCTTTTGTGTGGGCGTTGAATAGATAAAGGTTAGTCCCAGCTGCGGCACCTCGAATGTCTCGACGTTCTGCACATCCGCGATGTCCACGAGGTTCAATTGCGCGTGGCCTGAAACGACCCTGCTGTCAGTTGTATTGGCCCTGATGATGGCGTTGCCTGCCTGTCCCTGGATGTAAAGTGTGTATGGAGAGCTCGCGGATGCCAGAGTAAAAGTGTAATCGCCTGCCGGCAGTGTGGCGCCTCCCCAATGAGTCTCAAATGGCAGCGTGAACTTGCCTTGGAGTGCATTCTGCGCCTTCCCGCTAGTCGCCAATGCGCCCAGCGCGAGAGCAGCTATGCCTAGCTTTTTAAATAACTTCAAATGCCGAGCCCAGATCATCTCAAATCTCCTTGTTCGATTCAGTTTTAAACTGCGAGACATTTCATTGTCTTCAGTGTGTAAGACCACGCGTGCTGCTGGATAATTCCCCGATCCAGCGCCGTTTAGATGGAGGGAATAAAATTGTGAGTATTTCGGTCCCCAAGTTATGACCGCTTTTCTCAGCGCACCTGCGTAGCGAAGGAACTGATGGAAACGTCTCTATCCGTTTTTGCCGCTCATCAAACGCCCGTATCCCATCAGTAGATGACCGAAGAGCAAATAAGCGCGCGGTTTGCCGCGCCGCCAAAACAATGACTGCGGAACTGCAATTTCCGCACACTCCCGCGCACTCATGCGTTCACATCCACGATTCGCCGTGAACATGGCATCGGATCTCTATTCATAAGAGTTGCCAGAACTTGACGAAGGCGGCCGCGCGCACGCGACAAGCTCGACATCACCGTGCCCATAGGCATGCCCGTGATATCTGCAATCTCTTTGTAGGACATTCCCTCGAGCTCGCGCAGAATGAGAACTTCGCGGGAATTCGACGGGAGCATCTCCAGCGCTTTTCGTACCAGAGTGTCGCTGTCGTTTTGGAGCACAACTTCTTCTGGATTGGGAGCGTGAGAATCAGGCGGGAAAGCATTCTCGTCAAATTCGGCGGCGTCTTGCAGTAGCCGGTTTCCATGCGACCAGGTATAGAAAGTATTCCGGACGATCTTCAGGAGCCATGCTCGCGCGTCGCCGCCGCGGAAGCCGGGAAAGAATCGGAAAGCGCGCAAGTATGCTTCCTGGGCTACGTCTTGAGCATCCTGCTCATTGCGCGTCAGCCAGCGCGCCAGGTTGTAGGCGGCATCAAGATGCGGCAGCACGTCCTGCTCAAAATTCGGAAGCTGGTTGTGCTCGAACATTGAAACCTCCCTGCGACGGAAAGCGCCCCAGCACTTCGCTTGACGACATCACAATGGTTCGCGCTTGAAATCGATTCAATGGACAGACGGTTCTTTCCCGCGGGAATGGGAGTCCCCTGGCAAGTTCTTCTCTATAAAAGACTTACGGGAAGATGTCCCCGTCTCGGTCCCTGCGAACTCTGCCTGGTGGTGCACTTAGTTTCGCGGGCATTCATACTTCCATAGAAGCGGGGATCTTGAATGCCGCATTGGTCCCAATCATTAAACTGGACAATTTGAGAAGCGAGGCTAAGATGCGGCTAATTACTGGCGAGGAACTCTCTGGCGTGCGACAGTTCGAGACGCTGCGAGGACGCCTCACAGCTCTTGAGGAGTTGAGCGTAGTAGGCAGCAGCTGTCCGTGGTTGTTGGAGTAATTCGGCGGAGCGTGCGGCACCGGAGAGACCATTGAAACGGTTAGGGTCAGTCTTCAACGATTTCTCGTACTCGGCCAGTGCCTCCCGCGAACGACTCATTTCCAAGAGCATGTCTCCAAGCATTTCGCGCGCGGGCAGCTCAACTTCTCCCTTGCCTTCGGCGTCCTGTTTGCCCGCGACGGAGCGCAAAAGCATGAGAGCTTGGTCATTTTTTCCTTCGGCGAAAACCAGCCAGGCATGAGCCTCGTCGTGGTTCGCGCTCATGTAATCAGCTCTATAAGGACGGCTCGATTTCCGAACAGTGTCGAGCATGGCGTCGTATTGCTGGACGGCATCACGGGCGGCGGCTACATCGCTCAGGTGACCGGCGGCGAGGGCGCGTGCCCAATAGGTGATCGCCTGGGCACTGGGTTCCGCGCCCGTGGGAGGCTGGAGCGCCACCGCTTCTTTCCACTGATGCGTTTCGAGTGCATACATCGCGGGCATTTGCGCGCGCATTCTATCCAGATATCCATCGAGACCCGGATCGACATCGTCCGCGTGTATAGCAGCCAATTGATCGACGATGGCTTTCGCTTTGCTGTTTTCAGCGATTTGCAGGTAGGCGTACTCCAGGAAATCCATGGCGTGAATCTGATGTTCGGCTCCGACGTGCATTCCAGTGGATTTGCGCGTTGCAGCGAGGGAGGCGAGGTTCGATTGAATGTCTTCTTGCCAGAGGCCGAGACGAGCAAAAATGTGAGAGGGCATGTGCAGGGCATGAGGCGAAGCGGGAGCGATTTGCGCGTAACGGCGCGCGGCCAGCAGACCCAAGTCGGCAAGATGAGGATTGTCGGCAGCGTGGATTAAATAGTGGGCTACGCCGGGATGGCTGGGTTCCTCCTTGAAAAGTTCGGCAAGGATGGCGATTGCTTTCTTAGGATTCTCAAGCTCGCTGTCGTTGTCGGGCTGCGACCCAAGCAATGATAAGGCGTAAAATACAGCGGCTTCCCGATCTTCAGGATATCGGACGAAAAGTTTTTGCATTGCATGGCAATAATCTGCTGAGCGTTTTTGATAGTCGCGATTGTCGTCGCCGTAGAAGACTGCGAGGCTATCAATGTAATCGCGCTCCCGCCGTGAATTGCCATCAATGGTTTGAGCCGCTTGAATGAGCTTCCTGCCATTTTGAACATCGGAAGCGGTGGGACGGTTCCAAAGGGGACGATAGATACTCATGGCTTGGCCCCAATAGGCGATGGCACAAAGAGGATCCTGATCGATTACCTCCTTGAAACTTTTTTGAGCCTCTTCGTACCAGAAGGAATGGAGAAGAGCGAGTCCGCGCTCAAATTCCTTCTGAACTGACTGGTCGCAGGTGTTGGGAAACGAAACTTTGCCGATCTTCTCGAGCGGTTCAGTGTGGTGATGTTGTTCTTGCGTGAGGAGTGGGCAAGAGAAAAGAAGTGACGCCAAGCTTACCAAAAAAACGCATTTCTTCATGTTTTTCGCTCTACAGCTCTTTGCACGAACGAGCTTAGCTGTTGTCAGCGCTGAGCAACAAAGGCCCCTTCGCTTGGCGACGAACGCGTCCCGGTTCAAAGACTGCATTGGCCAAGCGAAAGAACCCGTCCAACTGGTACCCGGACTGGCAGCCCTCGCGCGGAATACGCTAGGCAGAACCACGCCAGAATGGCCCGGAGATTCAAATGCTCATTGGTCATGAAGCCGTTGATCGTGCGCACTAACTAATCCACAACAATCTGGCCTTTCATCCCTTTGTGGCCAAGACCGCAAGTATGGCAACACTTAAACGTATAGGTGCCTGGCGATTGGGCCAAGAAGTCAATCGTCGTCGTTTCACCCTTCTTGAGCTGCCAACAGTCTTGTGCCGAAGTGAAAATCAGGCCAGCGGTGCCGTTCGGCTGGGCGCCGTCGGGAACCGTTGCAATTTTGAAACCGTGGTCGTGGTCGGTGGCTGTGATCTTGAGTTGAACTTTGGTGCCGGCCTTCACATGAATTGGTGAGATCGAGTACTCGTACTTCTTTGCGGTGATTTCGATGACTTGTACATCCTGATTCTGCGCCCGAACCAACCTTGACATCGGCAGCGAGAGAAACATCGCCAACGTCAGCAGAGGTACGGTGAGAATGGACAAAGGAAAACGCTTCGCAATCTTTTTCATTGACCCTCTTTGTCGTGCGAATAATCAAATATCGCTATTAATGCAGTAAGAGCTGGCTCACAACACAAAGCATAGAAATGCCGCTTTAACCGTGAAACTCCAAGAGCTGGCTAGGATGGACGCGCCGACTAATGGAGCATCGACCTTCGGGGTCAAGATGCCCTGATTGCCGAGGTGACGCGCCCATCCCAGTTGGTTGACATCCAGAAAACCGCCGACACAAGGAAGTGCGGCGGCTTTCTGTCGCTACTATACTTTCTTGCTTTTAGAAGCTGCGCCGCGCTGCGTCGGCCGCTTCCGCTAGCCGCATCAGCACGTTCACGATCCCCGTGTTCTGATTCGTGCCGGGGAGCAAGAACAGCCCGTCCTCGACAAAGCTGACCACCGACGCTACCGCGCCGCCTTGCGCATCCGAGGTCGGCCGCAGGATCGAAACCGGGCCCAAGCTCGGATTCAGGAACACCGTCGGTTCCGGCATGATCAGGTTCGCCTGGAACGCGTTGGCCGTTTGGGGTTGCACCGCGGACTTCGTGTTCGGATCGACGCTGCCATCAAGCGGGGGGAACGTCAGGTTGCCGTCGGTGAGCGGAGGTGCATTCCCTGCTTTGTCGTGCCAGGTCTGGAAATGCATAATTTCGGATGCGCCGATGCTCAGCAGCACACGTAGCACTTCCAGGTTCGTCACCTTCTGCGCCAGCGCCGGGTACAAGCTGCTTCCGCCCTGTTCGATAAACGCAAAGTGGAATCCGGCCGTACTGGCAATCGCCTGCAGGTGCGTCGAAATCTGGCCTTTGTCCAACGCCAAATCGTTATCGTCCAACGGGATCGCCGTATGCGGCGCTTTCGCCAGATCCGGAATCACATTCTCGAACTTTTTTCCACCCAGGTCCGGATTCTGCGTCGCGCTGCGAAGCCGCGTCCACCACGAGGTATCGATCGTCAGTTGCTTCAGGTTCGTCAGCCGGCTATGGGTTGGAACACCGCTTACTTGGCTCGGCGGCAGAATGGCGAATTCGCTCAGGTCAACCGGATCGGCTCCTTTCGACTTCAGGTAGTTGTTCAGAAATCGGTGATGGCTGATCTCATCATCCGTATTGTCCGCAATGTACTGCGGCATATCCCCATCCAGCACTTGCAGTGCCGTGATGTAGTTGGGCGCCAGTCCCGTCGTTATCGGCTTGTTGTTCAGCGATAGATCAATCGGCGAGAGCCCTTGGTTCGTCGCGCCTCCCAGTTCCGCGTACTGAATCCACAGATCGGCCTCGACCTGTTCCAGGGCACTCAGGAAGGTTAGAATTGCAATGTCGCCCTTTGTGAGTGGTGAGCGGTCGTGGTCGTCGTCCTCTCTGCCAAAGGCTGAAGACGTACCCGGCAACATCGCCGCGCCCATCGTTGCCGCCCCTGCGGCCACCATACTGCTCTTCAGGAATGACCGACGATTCTTGGCCCCACTAAAGACACTTCCCTTTTCTTTCATTACTGTCTCCTTGGCAAATCGAGTTCCCAATTGAATTGCGTGTTTCGGTGAGCTGTTCTGGACTAGCCCCGCGTTCAGGATGGAACAATCGAACCTCAAATGTTCTCTCTCGATCGACAGGGCAGTGGCGAAGCGCATGTAGTTTCTGCGCTACACGGACCACGAGCATCAAAATCACGATGCTCTGATGGCAGTGACTAAACCTAATGCTGGTTTATTCCTCTTGGGAGTAGAGAAAAAATCCAATGGAATATTTTCGCGTCGGGAGAGTCTATCTATCGGTATGGACCGGGGTTTCGAACGGTATGCGGTTTCCGCAGATGTCGTTTTATGGGAAATTCAATGGTTAATGTTGTGCCTTTGCTGAACCGGCGTGCCGTTTTGCGATGAAGCGTAACCTTTTCAGGAAATCTGCGCGTCCAATGACGTCTATCTACTGAAGCTTCTGTTACGAACTGGTGAATTCAAGTCGGGGGCGCAGCGTGCTGCGCCCCCAAAGCAGATCAATCCGCCGCGCTAACCTGTCTTGCCTTAGCGACTATCGATTCGATGTTCAGTCCTAACCCCTTTGCCACGCCTGTTCCGTAAGCCGGATCGGCCTTGTAGAAGTGCTGGATTTGCAGCTCCTGGATGCGTTGCGGCACGCCGTTGCCGAGGCTTGAGACGATGTTGTCAATCAACCGCTGCTTGGCGTCCCCGGGCATTAGCCGGAAAAGATTCCCAGGCTGTGTGTAGTAGTCGCTATCGGTCCGATGATCGTGTCGTGCGACGGTTCCACTAATCGCATGTGGCCGTTCGACATACGAGCGGTCCTGCGTCGGGCCGCCGAAGCTGTTCGGTTCGTAATTCACCGACGGCCCGCCATTTCCATCAAAACGCATAGCGCCGTCTTTGTTGTAGGTGTGGTACGGGCACTGCGGCTTGTTCACCGGCAGAGAATCGTAGTTGACGCCCAGCCGGTACCGGTGCGCGTCCGGATAAGAAATTAATCGCGCCTGCAACATTTTGTCCGGCGAAAAGCCCATGCCCGGCACAACGTTGCGCGGTTCGAACGCGGCTTGCTCAACTTCCGCGAAATAGTTTTCAGGATTGCGATTCAGCTCCAGTTCACCGACCTCATGCAACGGGTAATCCTTGTGCGGCCAGACTTTCGTCAGGTCGAACGGATTGATGTGGTACGTCTCCGCATCCTTTTCCGGCATGATCTGCACGCACACGCGCCATTTCGGAAAGTCGCCCTTCTTAATCGCGTGGAAAAGATCTCGCTGCGAATAGTCCGGATCCGTTCCTTCCAAAGCGCCTGCCTGCTCGCGGAAAAAATTCTTGATCCCTTGCTTGGTCTTGAAGTGCCACTTCACGTAGAACAGCTCATTCTTCGCGTTAATCAGGCTGAAAGTGTGGCTGCTGTAGCCGTTCATGTGCCGGTAGCCGTCGGGTGTGCCGCGGTCGGAGAAAAGAATGGTCACCTGGTGCAGCGATTCCGGCGAGAGAGACCAGAAATCCCACATCATCGTTGGTGACTTGAGATTGGTTTCCGGATCGCGTTTTTGCGTATGGATGAAATCCCCGAACTTCAGCGGATCGCGGATGAAAAAGACGGGCGTATTGTTTCCCGTCATGTCCCAGTTGCCTTCCTCGCTGTAAAACTTCAATGCAAAACCGCGCGGGTCACGCGCCGTGTCGGCCGAGCCCTTTTCACCGCCCACCGTCGAAAACCGAATGAAAGTAGGCGTCTTCTTGCCTACAGCATTGAACAGCCTAGCCGTCGTGTACTTGGTGATCTCCGCGCTCGTACAAACGAAATGCCCGTATGCGCCTGAACCCTTCGCGTGCACCACGCGCTCCGGGATTCTCTCCCGATTGAAGTGCGCCATCTTTTCGAACAGCAGAAAATCTTCGAAGACCACCGGCCCGCGCGGCCCCACGGTGAGTGAATTCTGATTGTCGCCCACGGGACGACCCGCGTCTGTGGTCATGATTCTCTTTTTTTCTTCCGCCATCTTTCCTCCTCAGTTGGATCACTGCAGCGGCCCAGAGCAGGTCGCCTGTGTTCCCACTCCAAAGGTAGCCAGCCGCGACCTATACATCCAATATATAGTTCGGATACGATGGATAGGTATAGCCTATGGAGCTCCATCAACTTCGTTACTTTTGCGCCGTGGCCGAAACCGGCAGCTTCAGCCGCGCCGCCGAGCAGTCTCACGTCTCTCAGCCATCCCTCTCCCAGCAGATCATGAAACTCGAAGGTGAGCTCGGCGCGCGTCTCTTTGACCGCTTGGGCCGCTCGGTACGGCTTACCGACGTCGGCAAGACATTTCTCCCTCGCGCCCGTTCCGTTCTCCGTGAGCTGGAAGTCGCTAAAGGCGACGTCGTCGAGCGCAAGGACTCCATCAGCGGCCTCGTCACCGTTGGCGTCATCCCCACGGTTGCTCCCTACTTCCTCCCTTCGCGTCTTACTTCTTTCTCGCGCAAATTTCCTCAGGCCCTTCTGAGTGTGATGGAAGAAATTACGCCCGTACTTCTGGAGCGTCTCCGTTCGGGCGCCATTGACGTCGCCATCCTGGCGCTTCCCATCCGTGGTCACGAATTCGAAACTGCCCCGTTGCTTACTGAGCGCCTCTTCGCTGCGCTTCCTAAAAAACACAAACTTGCCAAGCGTCGCTCTCTCGTCCTAAAGGACCTTGGCTCCGAGCCCTTCTTGCTGCTTCGCGATGGCCACTGCTTTCGCGACACCGCCGTCGCCGCCTGCGATCGTGCGCGCCTTCATCCCCAAATTGTTTTCGAAAGCGGCCAATTTAGTAGCCTCCTAAGCATGGTTGGCGCCGGCATGGGAGTCTCCATCGTTCCGGAAATGGCAATCGAGAAGATTTTGCTGTGTCGCTACGTGCCCATCGCCGACGAACAAGCAGCCCGCACCATCGGCACGGTCGTCCTACGCGGTCGCTCTCTCACCCGTGCTCATCACGCCTTCCTCTCCCATCTTCGCGCTCAATCCCCTATTCGCCCTTAGTAGTCACCCGTATCGCGCCGTTCTCTTGGCCCCAGCCCTTGTTGTTCTTCTTTGGCAAGTAGACGTGCAACAGCCCGTCCACGGCCTTCACGTCTGCCTGAGCTGGATCAATTTCTTCTGGCAAAACATGGACGGATAGCACGCTTGGGTGATTATTCGCTTTGCTGACAAGTCGTGCATGGCTCCGAAAAACTACCAAGCTGTGTGTCGTCAAGCTCAGGATCGTAGTCACCTCCGGGACTCGTGGGTACTCAAGAAGAAAGTGAAATGCGGACGTATTCCCGTCAAAGTCATCGCGTAAGAGTTCCTTTTCTGCAGACATCCAGTCCTCGAGGTCAAAGCCATGCTTGCACCCACGTTTCTCAAAAATTTCGTACGCGCGTTTAGCGACTGTCGATTGGATGATCTGCTTGTGTCGGTCCTCGCTGCTCTCGATAGTGATCACCCAATTGTTAAGATGGTCTTGAGCGAAGCTGTCCATGCGAGTACACCTTGGCATATTCGTTTGTGTGACTAATTCGTGAAAAGCCGCTGGAGCTGTTGAAGGTCGGACGTGGGCGCATCGGAGACGGCGCAGAATTCTATTCTGCCTTTTCGCCAATCAACCCATCGATAGCCCTGCCGGGATCCCAGGCGCGGGGAGGTGTCCCTTTCCCGTGTGGGCCAGATAAATACGTTAAATAGATGTCCGGCACGCGCATAGACGAGCACGGCGAACGAGCGGTCTTCCACTACGTCAAGGCGCGCCCCCTGTAGCGCGAATCCGTCGTTCGCGAAATCGCGTGCCGGGAGTGTAAATGCAAGTCTGCCCTTGAACCATCCTTTCACAGCCTGTTCGTCGTTGGAACTGATGCCCGTCAGGTGGCCTGGCTGCAGCGAGTGTACATGCGCATCGACAATCTCCTCGGCAAGTTCGACTTGATAGTCGTCGGGGCTTGGCACGGAATTCATTTTCCATCCCGCGATTGCGAGAAGAAGGAGGGCGGCCGCCGCGGCCAGCCAGTGCCAAAGGAGGGGCCGGGACATAGCAGTCGCGGGCGCTACGGGGCGAAGATCGGCGTAAATCTTTTTCCTGAGCGAGGCCGGCGCGGGCTCATAGAGTCGCGCGAGCTGTAATCGCTCACTTAGCAAGTCCATGTCCACGAGCTCAACGGAACAGTGGACGCAATGCTGGAGGTGGCGCTCAAATTCGGCAGCACTGGCAGCACTTAGCTCACGGTCGAAATAACCCTGAAGGAGGGAGTCAGCAAAGTCACACCTCACGGGCAGCCTCCTTGTGATAGGAATTTGTCAGCACGGAATACAATTGGCGGCGTGCACGAGAGAGCGAGGACATCACGGTACCAATGGGCATCGACGTGATCGCAGCGATCTCCTTGTAGGAACAGCCGTCGAGCTCTCGAAGGACAAGGACTTCGCGGAAACGCGGCGGCAGGCTCTCGAGGGCACGGGTGAGGCGCTCTCGATCTTCATCGGCCATCGCGATGGATTCGGGAGTAGCAACGGGTTGCGGGTGCAGTTCTTCGTCAAATTCGACCATCAGTTCCCTCGGACGATTTTTTTCCAGCCAGGAATAACACGCATTACGCACGATTTGCAGCAGCCATGCGCGCGCATCCCCACCGTGAAAACCACGAAAGAAGCGGCACGCGCGAAGTAGGGCTTCTTGAGCCACCTCTTCGGCATCTTCGCGCCTACGCAACAACCAGCGCGAGAGGTTGAAAGCAGCGTCGATGTGCGGCAGCACAAGCTGTTCGAAGCGCAGCCGGTCTTCGGCATCCAAATCGTTCAATGACTTCCCCCGATCAGTGATGCTTCATTTGTCAGAACTATCTGACCGGCAATTTTATTCTCGACGGCCGCCCTTTTCTGACGAACAAGTAAAGACATGAACGCGGAGGAATTTGGAATAAGACGGGCGCTGCCTCGGTCTGGATGAACGCAAGCACGTTTAAATGGCGGTGCGGAAACCCCCATCCCGCGCCGCCACTCCCAATGGCAGGTGGAGATCGTAAAGAAGGGGTAAAAATCCTACGAAGTGAGGAGCACAAAGATGTCCGAGAAGAAGAAAGATGAGCTTCTGAATGATCACAATCACGACGGAGTTGACCGGCGGGGATTTCTAAAGTGCATGGCCTGGGCAGGTACGGGTGCCTTTTGTGTGATGAAAGGCGGGGTGCTGAACTCTTACAGCTTGAGCCGACTTTCGGAGATTAGCGCGCCGGACATGATGGGCGAGCTCAGCTTCGTGCAGATCAGCGACAGCCACATGGGATTCAACAAGCCGGCGAATCCGGACGTCGCGGGGACCCTGAAAGCAGCGGTGGACAAAATCAACGCTCTATCGAGAGCGCCGGAATTCATGCTGCACACCGGCGACATCAGCCACCTCTCGAAGCCCGAAGAGTTTGATACGGTAGACCAGATCTTGAAAAGCGCGACGCCCAAGGATGTCTTCTACGTACCCGGTGAACACGACGTCCTGAATGACGATGGGAAACAGTTCATGGAGCGTTACGGAAAAGGCAGCAAGGGCGCGGGATGGTACAGTTTCGAAAAGAAGGGCGTGCACTTCATCGGGCTGGTCAATGTGATGAATCTGAAGGCCGGCGGGCTCGGAACGCTGGGCCATGACCAGCTTGAGTGGCTGGAAGACGATGTAAAACACTTGAAGCACAGCACACCGATTGTTGTGTTTGCGCACATTCCACTCTGGTCGGTCTATCCGCAGTGGGGCTGGGGAACAGACGATAGCGCACAGGCGCTGGCGTATTTGAAGAAATTCGGTTCGGTGACGGTGCTCAATGGGCATATCCACCAGACCATGCAGAAGGTCGAAGGAAACGTGACGTTTCATACCGCGGCGTCGACGGCGTTTCCACAACCGGCGCCAGGCAAAGCCGATTCACCGGGCCCGATGAAGGTGCCAGCGGAGCAATTGAAAAGCGTCCTCGGCATCACCGATGTGAACTACAAACAAGGGAAACAAGCTCTGGCAGTGGTTGATTCTTCGCTCGCGTGAAGAAGACCCAGCCAAACGCAGAAAACAATTCGAACTTGAAACAGAAAAAGGAGAAAAAGCATGAGGAGAAGTGTGTCTATTGCAGGACTGGCAGCGGCACTGGTGCTCGGAACGCTGGGTTTCGGCACAGGTCAGAAGAGTCATGTCGCAAACGCGCAGGAGAAGATGTCGATGATGGAAGTGAAGATCGATAACTTCACGTTCGGGCCCGCCGCGCTGACAGTGTCGGTAGGAACGACGGTGACGTGGATCAATAAGGATGACATCCCGCACACGGTTGTCAGCACGGATGATCCGAAAACGTTCAAGTCCAAAGTGCTGGACACGGACGAAAAGTTCTCCTTCACCTTCAGCAAGGCGGGAACTTATCCCTACTTCTGCTCGATTCACCCGAAGATGACCGGCAAAGTCATCGTGCAGTGAGTAAGGAGCGCTCTTGCATCCGTTCGACATTAAAACAGTAGTTTTCGCAAAGCACGCGCAACACGTCGTGCTGATCCACTTCCCGATTGCGCTGTTTATCATTGGCGTCCTCTTTGATTTCCTTGCGCAATGGAAGAAGCAGCGCCTTCTGGCTGCGGCGGCTTACTACAACTTGCTCGTCGCGGCGATCGCAACCATCCCTGTGGTAGCCACTGGAATTCTCGCGTGGCAGTGGGAACTCGAGGGGCAGAAACTGAAAGGCATCCTTTTGATGCATCTACTCATGGGATGCCTGTCGAGCCTCCTGATCTGCATTGTGTGGTTCATTCACATGAGAACCAGACGCAAGCAAGAGGAGGTCCTGCCCGGCTACCGCTTGCCAATCGAAGCTGTGGCCGTAGTCATCGTCGCACTGACGGGACATCTCGGCGGCTTTCTCAGTGGAGTGAATGGGCCGGGATAGACGCTTTCCAACACTCGCTGAGAGAAGGATTCTCTAACAACTCAAAGATGCATTTGCAAGATGACGATCCTGTTTGTCGACGAAGTGGCCACCTGGATCAGGGCGCCACAAGGAGCAGTTATGAACCATCAAGTCCCAAAATATGTCACCCGGGCCAGAGCCTCTTTGATGCTCGGCATATCTGAAGCGGAGCTCAACCGTATCTCGAAGGAATCAGGACTAGGCCACGTGGAGCGTGCCGGCAAACAGGAAGAAGCGTACTTCACTTACGACGAATTACAGCGGATTTGCATGCTCGCGGCGAACCAAGTGCAGGGCATCTTAGGCTGACGCGGCGGGATGGGCAAAACGGAAACTCTGAAGGTGTTTGCAAAGAAACGCGCGGAGAAAGTCTATGAGCATAAAAGGAGAAGCAAAATGAACACCAAACTTGTGTTGGCACTTGCAGCGCTTTCATACGCGCCGTTAGCGGTGGCCGGGAATGAGGCCGCATATCCCAAAGAAAAGGTGGCGGCGTTCGTGGTCGAGAAACTGGATTTGACTTCACTGCCGTCCACGTTCCGGCCGAAGAAGGAAAAAGGAAAGAAGACATTCGCGGATTACGGTTTCACGGCACAGACAGTAGACGAAAATGAAGCCGTTATCGAAGCCTCGGGTGGAGGGAAAAGGTTGGCGATCAAGGTTCTAGAACAAAAACCCTCGGGAATCTACGTGTGTGTTGTGGAGCCCGGAGAAAACGGCGGCCAGGCGAAGACGCAAAGTGTAATCCTTCTGAAAAGGAGGGATTCGAACGCGTTGTTAAGGGGCCACGAATCCTTTCGAGAATTTGCTGCGTGCCCAACGATTGGCGGTAGCGGCTCTTCGTCAAACTCGTATTGAGGAAACTGAGGAGTTACGTCGAAACACAGTGTTCCAATCGCGTTTGTGGCTTGGGTGTTGTCACCCCGAAGGACCCAGGAGATGGGCCACACAGCTGTGAGAGCTTAGCACCCCCTCCCAATTGGCGGAATGAATTCTGCCACACGCGAGATTCTTACCTAAACATGAATGGAACGCAGTTGGCGGTCTGCGTGGAGACAATCTGTTGAGAGAAGCATTCTTTGAATCGGCTGCTCCGCGCGCTGCTGACTTAGTCCTCATCCTCGAAATCGCCATGGGGATAGGCCTGTTGGCCGGCGCTCGGCTCGCTCGCAAGGGGCGCTTTCGGCACCACGCCTGGTGCCAATCCGCCATCGTGCTTCTGAACCTGGCCGTAGTTGTGGTGATGATGATTCCTTCATTCCGCGTTCATGTGCTTCCCAGGATTCCGGCCAAGCTGGGGAAGGCTTACTACGCTCTGGCAACGACGCACGCAGCGCTCGGAACGTTCACCGAACTCGCGGGACTGTACATCTTACTGTCTGCGGGCACGGGCGTTTTGCCGGAGAAATTTCGCATCACTAAATACAAGGCCTGGATGCGAACTGTGCTCGTGCTCTGGTGGGTCGTGCTCTTGTTGGGGTTGGCAACCTACGCCCGCTGGTATGTTCCGCATTCATTCCGGAAATAGATTTGCCTTTTGTGATTAAGAGGAGGGAGATTGAAGGTCGCCCCAATTTGCTTGCTTTGCATCTTGAGCGTCTTTGCTCAACTCAGCCGGGCACAATCGGGGACACCGTCCATGCCAGAGGCTAATCCGGGACGACCCACGGTATCGACGCCGGCGACACTCACGCCCGTTGGATACCTACAGTTCGAGAATGGCGCACTTTTCGCAGAAGACTCGACAGAGTTTTCGAAGCGCACCGGCATCAACCAAGTCACCAAACTGTCCCTATTCCCCCGGCTGGAGCTGTTTTTGCAGAGTGAGCCGCTCGCCATCAGTCAGTCAAAAAACCGTACCGCCGTGCATGAAGGCGAGGTCTTCGCAGGTGTGCAAAGCGTGCTCTTTGCCGGCGGTCAATCACGGCCAACTGTTTCGATCAGCTATGTTCGGCGGGTTCACACCAGCGTCGCCCCGGAACTCGACGTTGGCACTTTTCGACAATCAACGTCGATTCTTGTGAGTGAAGATTTACATGGATTTCACTTCGATACGAACGGGATCCTTGCCGAGCAGGTTCAGGGCGATGTACGTCGAGCGCAGTTCGGACAAACACTGTCCATTTCCCATTCCCTGGGGAAGTTTACAATTTCCGGGGAGGTATGGCATTTCTCACAACCATTCGAGAACGGCAATGCCGTCGGTAATCTCTGGGCGGTTTCCCGCGCCCTTCGCGAGAATTTGGTAGTCGACGCGGGACTCAATCGTGGACTGACCAAAACGTCTACTCGGTGGGAGGCGTTCGTGGGATTCACATACCTGCTGCCGCATCGCCTTTGGATGGGTCATCATGGATTCCAGCCGTGACTCTGCCTCCGCTCTCTCCTGCGTCTTTCTTTGCGTTACTGCTTTGGATCCCTGTCGCTGGCTTGTAACTTTCGGCGAATGTTGTGTCGAAACAACAGCGGAATAAAGCGTGATCAATTTGGTCTATATAGTTGAAATGTTGACGGCGCCGATAAGGGCCTTCGCAAAACTCAGACAGAGGATGACTCATGGCTGAATATCAAATGACACTGATGGACCGACAGAGAATTGCCAGGGACACGATGGCCTTTTGGTTCGACACAAATGGCGCCCACTACGGATTCCGGGCGGGGCAGCACGCCGACTTTGTTGCTACGCACCCGTACATGGGAAGTGAAAGTGACAATTCGCGGACCTTTTCACTCGCAAGCTCTCCTCATGAAAAAGAGCCAATCATGATCGCGATGCGCATGCGTAAGACTGCCTTTAAAACCGCGTTGAAGGCTGCTGCTCTTGGCACGAAGTTCACAGTGAGCCGTCCCCGAGGATCGTTCACGCTGCATAGAGATATCACACGAACTGCGGTGTTCATCGCCGGTGGCATCGGGATTGCTCCCATTCGCAGCATTCTTCAACATGCCACCCAGGAACGTCTGCCACACAAACTATATTTGTTCTATTCAAACCGGGAGGTGGACGACGCCGCGTTTCTCGAAGAATTTGAGAATATGACCGTTCAGAATCCTAATTTGACTTTCATTCCAACGGTAACTGGGCATCGAACCATTGCGTGGCCCTATGAGAAAGGTCACATCAATCGCGAAATGCTCTCGCGTTATCTATTGGGGCTGAACGGACCCATCTACTACGTCGCGGGCCCGTCAGGAATGGTCACCGCGATGACCGGCTTGCTCAATTTCTCGGGCGTCAGCGATGACGACATTAGGACCGAAGAATTTGGAGACTACAAGCTGTATCAGAATTCCGCGCAATTCGATCAGGTAACGGGAAACAATCGCCCAGATTCGTCGCTATAACCGTTGGTACGGAGACTCCGTGAAAAGTAGTTTAATTGCGTCGCGTGTTTTCTTTGTCTCGTTCATTCCTCTTCTTCTATTTGGCATCGCCATCTGGAAGTCCCCCGCGCTCGCGGCCGCCCAAGCCCTCGTCCCTGACGATGTGAAGCATGACACACCGGGCCAGATCATTAAGCGGGGCCAATCTGTTCATATCGATGTGGACCTGGCGCTTGTCAACGTTACTGTCACTGACCCGTATAACCGCCTGGTTACAGGTCTTGAGCCCGATAACTTCCGTGTCTTCGAAAACAACGTCGAGCAGGAGATTCAGTATTTCTCTTCGGAAGATGTCCCCATTTCCATCGGCGTCATCTTCGATCTCAGCGGCAGCATGGCCAACAAAGTCGGCAAGGCCAAGGAAGCCGCCTTGCAGTTTTTCAAGACTGCCAATCCGCATGACGAGTTCTTTCTTGTCAGTTTCAACGATCACGCGGAAGTCATGAGCACTTTCACCACCAGTATTGAAGATCTGCAAAGCCGCATACTCTCGGGATCTGCAAAAGGGCGCACTGCGCTACTCGATGGGATCTATTTGGGTCTCAGCGAGATGAGGACAGCTCGAAACGCCAAACGGGCCTTACTTATCATCTCCGACGGGGGAGATAACAATAGCAGGTACAACGAGAAGGATATCAAACGACTGGTGCGAGAGGCAGATACCCAGCTTTACTCGATTGGCATATTTGACCCGTTTGAGTATCGCGGCCGAACCGTGGAGGAACTCAACGGGCCCTCGCTGCTCACTGAGTTGACGGAACAGACCGGTGGGCAGGCTTTTACCGTAGAGAATGTAAACGAACTGCCGGACATCGCCACAAAAATTGGCTCGGAGCTGCGCAACCAATATATTCTGGGATACCGCCCGAGTAATAAGTTACACGACGCGCGCTGGCGCAAGATCAAGGTCAAGATGCGCACTCCCAAGGGACTTCCGACTCTCAGCATCTACGCAAAAGCAGGCTACTATGCGCCCAGCCTCTAAAGAATGTTAAGGAATCTTTGCAGCAGGGGGGATAGGTTGTCTTTTCGCCAGATCAGCGAGAAGGGCACCGGCACTTTCAGATCTACGATAGGCAACAAAGCAACGCCTCTAGGGCATTGCCATCTTGCGGAATCACTGACCAAAGCGACACCCAACCTGCAGGAGACCAAACTAAGGATCGTGGCATGATCATCGGCTTCTTGCACAATCCGCGGTGATTTCAAGCCCCCGCGGAAACACGCCTGCATCAAACGGTCGTAGGCGGCAGGGTTTGTCCGGCGGGGAAACCAAACAAAGGGAACGTCATTCAGGTCGCCCAGTCGGAGCCTAGTTTGTCTGGTCAGGGGATGCCCTTTCGGCGCGGCGAGCACCACCTTGTGGTGTGCCACTAGACGCTGATCCAATTCTTTATCCAATGTGGCCATGTTAGCTACGAAACCCGCATCAAGTTTGCCCGACCTTATGGCATCCACTTGCGCGAGGGAGAGCATGGGAACGGGTGTTAATTCAGCGCCCGGCAGTTTCTGCGTGAATCGGCGAAAAGACTCCGGAACGACGCCATGCCAAGAAATGCTCTCCACAAATCCCACCCGAAGGGTTCCAGCCTTGCCGCTTGCCACGCGCTCGGCGCGCCGGGTGGCCTCCTGAACTTCTCCCAGAATTCGTCGTGCATCTTCCAAAAATAGCTTTCCTGCCGGGCTTAGTTTGACGCCGCGGGGGAGTCGCTCGAACAAGCGAAACCCGATTTCCTTCTCCAAATCTTGTACTTGGCGGGAAAGCGCCGGCTGTGCGATGTTGAGCCGCTCGGCTGCTCGCCCGAAGTGCTGCTCTTCCCCGACTCCGACAAAGTAACGCAAATGCCGCAACTCCATATTGATACCTCCAAGGCATCGAAATTATAGCAACGATGTCTTGGACATATGAAACCTTTACTCGGAGGATAACGCCGGGGAGTCCCGACGCTCCTTGGGGCGGGTTCAAGTGACTCCGGGGTCGGCCGCGAATTCGGCAGGTACGGAATCGAGGCGTTTCTCGAGACCCGGGCCATCCTCGAATGACCACTCTTGCCGCGCCTGGCGAATTCGACAAGGAGACCGGCCAATGAGCAAGCACGTAACCATCTCATCCGAAGAAGCCGCGGATCGCCTCGCTATCCGGGAACTCGTTGAGGCCTACGCGCACTGTGCCGATCGCCGCGATGCGAAAGGTCAGATGGCTCTCTTTACCGCAGACACCCGCTTCGTAGTGTACATGAACGCCAAGGACGCAAAGCCTTCACAGGAGCTGCACTCACGGGAGGCGCTCGTTCCGGTCTTCGCGGACCTGAACAAGTACGACGCCACCATGCACTTCGTCGGACAGAGTACAATTCTTACGCTGACCGGCAGCCGAGCCACGGGAGAGGCCTACACCTTGGCCCATCACCTCACGATCGACGGTGGAAAGCGGCGGCTGATGATTGCGGCTCTCCGGTACTCGGACCAGTTCGTGAAGATCGACGGCGGTTGGTTATTTTCCGAGCGCCTACTTTACGTCGACTGGATTGAGGAGCGCGCTCTGTGATGACAACGACTAGCGTGATCTCTTCAATGAGCGCTTTTGCGGCTCCTCGGACCCGTGCATGAACGTTCCGACGCGAGATCAGACACGCCTTGTAATTGTGGGCGCGACGGGAATGGTCGGTGGATACGCCCTTCGCTATGCGCTCGACCATCCCGCCGTTAGGTCTGCGACGGCGATCGTTCGCAGGAAGCTCGGCATTTCGCATCCCAAGTTGAACGAAGTTGTGCACCGTGACTTCGCGGACTGCTCTGCACTCGCGGAGGCGCTCTCCGCTCAGGACGGAGCGGTCTTTTGCCTGGGTGCATATACCGGAGCGGTGTCGGACACGGAACTCCGCAGGATTACCGTGGACTACACGATCGAGTTTGCGCGAGTTCTGCACGGCAGCAGCCCCCACGCGGCCTTCTCATTCTTGAGCGGAAGCGGCGCGGATCCGACGGGACGAAGTCGGATCACTTTCGCGCGATACAAGGGAGAGGCCGAGAACGCACTCCTTGCCGCCGGATTCCCGAGTGTTTACCTCTTCCGGCCCGCATATATTTATCCCGTGGAGCCGCGGAAGGAGCCTAATTTCACCTATCGCCTTTTGCGCGCCATCTACCCCGCGTTTCAGTTGCTGTTTCCGAACCAGGTGATTCGTGCCGACGACTTGGCTCGTGCCATGGTGGACGTCGCCGTCCAAGGAACTGACCGCGGAGGTCGGGTTTTCGAGAACCGCGACATCCGAGCCATGATCAAAGGTGCTCATCAGTCCACAGCGTGACGCAGCGTCGTTGGTCCCTGGAACGGAGTGAATGGGAGGCAGAGGGGCTATGAACGTCGATAGGCTTGCAGCGAGAGAGAAGGGGTCGCGCACCTGCAGTAAGCGGAATCGCTTGAGGGTGAGAACTCCCGAGTTACCGATGGCCGTTCTGTGTCTGGTTGTGTTTTGCACTTTTCCGTCGGCAAACCCTGCCCAAGTTCCGGTCTATGAAATCACGCCTGTAGAAAGCACCGTCACATTTGGTGTCGACTCTTCGGTTTCCATCAAAGGTACCTTCGACAAATGGAGCGCCAGCATAAAGTTTTCCTCCACGGATGCGAGGAGCGGCGTTTTGGACATCGAGATCCAAGCTGACAGCGTGAACACCGGCAGCGGTCTGAAAAACAACAAATTGAAGGGCAAGGACTTCTTTGACGTGAAAGACTCTCCCATCATCACCTTCAAATCCACGAAAGTCGTTCAGACCGGCCCAGACACATTCGACCTGGAAGGCGACTTCACCATTCGCGGCGTCACGAAAACCGAAAAACTCACGCTTACATCTACCGGCAAGGGATCAACCTCGGGAAGCATCGACGGCACTATGGCTTTCGATCGCAAGGACTACGGGATGAACAAGGGCATCCCCTTCATCAAGATCGCCAACCGTGTCGAAGTAAATGTCAGCCTGAAATGGAAATGGACCGGCGGACCTCCACTGGTTTTCCAACAATAGTTCGAAATTCGACAACACCGAAACCGAAGCACGTTGGACCTCGGTGAGTTGGTCACGACGCACGGGCTGAGGAGCGAGGACCGGCGGAGTGAATGTGGCGTCACTCCTTTTCCGCAAGAATTGTCATTGTGGGTGAATGGTGCCTAGCCCCTAATACAGAAGTAAGGCCTCATCAATTCTACTGAGCGGCGGCTTTCAGTTTTGCTGTCCTGCGTAATGCGGCTCGTCCATGAAACAGTCGCCCTTTCGCTGCCGCGACGGAGATCCTGAGTGCCTCGGCGGTTTCAGGCAGGGAGCACTCCTGCAAGTCATGAAGTTCGACAACATTCCGAAGTGTTGGTCGCAGCTTTGCGATTGCGTCTCGCAAAGCCGCCTTCTGTTCAGTTCTTGCGCAAATCTCCTCTGGATTTGGCACAGAGTCGCTCGGTTCGACCACGTCTGCGGGGTCTTCCACCCCAACTTCCCGCGATACGCGATTCTTGCGGATTTTCATCAGCGCGGCATTGATAGCGATGCGGGTCAGCCATGTTGAAAATCTTGCCTTTTCGTCAAACTTCTGGAGGTGGACATAGGCACTGAGAAAACTCTCTTGAACCGCATCCTGGGCATCCTCACGATGTCGAGTGATGCGATGAGCAACCCGAAACATCCTTTCGCGATGACGTTCGTGAAGCTCGTCAAAGAAACTTCCGTCGCCCATCTTGGCGCCCGCGACGAGCGCCTCGTCGCTCATAAATTGGGCAGCGTCGGAAGTGAAATTCCGGCTGCCTCCGTGATGCCCTGAAATTACTCGTGCGGCGGACATCGTAGTCTCCTTTGCACTCTTTCCTTTGAGTTAGGATTGCAAGTGTGATTCCAAGATAAGCTGTGGCCGTCTTGCGCTACATCGCAGACTAGTAAGCACTTACGCGACGAGAGGCATGTTTATGTGCGACGTAGAATGGTCGGTGTCCAGCCATTGACAGACGCAGCAGTCTTAAATCAGACTCGAACAAGTCTCGAAGTCAGAATGCGTGCCGCGGCCCCTAGAAACGATCCCGCCGCCCGGAAATGCAAACGTCGTTACGTTTTTATGACAGCGCTGTTCAACGGCGAACGGCGGTTCGCCCAAGAGGTGTAGTGTCTGTCTGGGCTGCGGAAGTGAGTTGATTTTATGCAGTTCAGAGCATTTGTGTTTTGACTCTACTTCCTACTAGTTTTGGCTTATTTTAGGGTGTTTGAACCCTCTTAGAATCTGGCGATTGGAGAAAATCTAGAAAGCGCGTTGAAAACAAGAAACATACCAACGTTCACCAACCCTTCACCTCCCTCTCACCTACGGAGGTTTCAATCCCTCCTCTCCGCCACAACCGAAATCGCCAATAAAAATGCGACGATTTGCGCCGTGCTGCTGCTTTTGCCGAATTATCATTTATTTACGCTTAACCTCTCGGTTATTTGACCTGAATCCCCCAAGATTTGGGCGCGCCATGGGAGCATTCGGTTAACAGGCGAATTGCTCATTGTTCGCTCCAGGAATTCAGCCTCTCGTCCAGTCTGCGATGGTGGAATACCACGCTGCAGTTCGATCAATCTTCAGGTCAACAATGATTTTCTCGAATTTTGAGCGATAGGCCTTGCTCATCTGGTTCTTCATGAACGACTCCGGACTCTCATTCCATACCTCGTAGTTCAGAATGCTCTCCGGGTCTCGCATGTCCTGGACCAGCGAAGCCTCAACGAACGTCTCCTCCTTCACAATGTGTGCGAAGATATCCTGCATCTTCGCGGTGAACTCCTGCTTCGCGGATTCTTCCATACGAAAGCGAACAACGAGGGTAATCTTGTCTGACATAGCCATCTCCTTTGAGTCCAACCCGTATCTCAGTTGTTCTTACTAAGACCGTGTTATCGCGAACTTCGGGTCCCGTAAGTGTTGGCTCACTTCCGGGCGGGATCGAGGAATGTGTAGAGCGCCTCAATTTTGCCGGCCTTCGAGACAATCACCTCGAGGCCCGAGACGGACGGCGTTTTCCCCGCGGCGCCGAAGCCCCATGCCAGCCTTCCTATTCCGTCATGGGAGTCGGGTACACCTAACGCGCTGAAAACGAAATCCGGAAACTTCAGCAAGAGGTGCACGATAGCCTTATCGATGGCTTCGGGTCCAATGCGCAGACCGTCAGGATCGACGAATACGCCGTCAGAATCCCATATCGCCGATGTTTTGACTCTACTTGTTGCTAGTTTTGGCTTATTTGAGGGTGTTTGAACCCTCTTAGAATCTGTCGACTGGAGAAAATCAAAAATGAGTGTTGAAAACAAGAGACATACCAACGCTCACCAACCCTTCCCCTCCCTCTCACCATCGGAGGTTTCAATCCCCCCTCTCCGCCAGATTTAACTTATCCCTCTATATCCGTTCACTTCATCGGAACCTCTCACCCCAACTGAAACTGATTTCTCCAATCCACGGTTAGTGATAGCTTTTCTCCTTTAACAGAACCATATAATTCCTCGCTATGTGGAAAAGGAGGATTCGCCGTGAAAAGAGTTTTTGTCTGCTTGGCACCCGTGGCACTCACCGGGCTCATTGCAATCGCCCAGGCCCCGCCGGAGAGCGGCTGGGTTCCTCTATTCAACGGAACGGATTTGACCGGATGGAAACAGAACGGGGAAGAAAGGTGGGTCGTGGAACAAAACACGATCCTCTGCGAAAGCACTGCCAACAAGTACGGATACCTGACCACGGAAAAGAGTTACCGCGATTTTGATCTGCGCCTCAAATTCAAAGGCGAGGCCGGCGGTAACAGCGGGGTATTTTTCCATTCGCGGATTACCGGCATCGACCCGCAGCATGGTCCGGACATCGAAGGCATGCAGGTGGAAGTCGACCCGAACGTGGGTAAACACTCCGGCGGGCTCTACGAGAGCGGCGGCCGGGGATGGTTGATGATGCCCAGTGCCGAAGGTGAGCAGGCACTGAAGCCCGGCGCGTGGAATGATCTCGAAGTCTCGGTGCGTGGCAGTCATATCGTAAGTAAACTCAACGGCGCGAAGATTGCGGATTACAATGACCCGTCGCCCAAATTCACCGATGGCGTGATTGGCCTGCAGATTCACACCGGCGGTGGAGTGAGGATGCGGTGGAAGGACATCTACATTAAGGAGAAGTAAGGGCGCGCCTTTGCTCGCTTGCATAATTTCAAGGTTGGTCTTTCGGATCATCATGATGAACAAACAGAACCGCCGCGCTTTTCTTCAGACTTCCGCAGGGGCTTTGGCCGTTGGCTTGAGTCCTGGAGCGGCCGCCGCGCTGAACACCAGTGTGGGGGCGGCAAAGCCAGCTTTGGGAGCAAGCTCCGCGCAAACAGCTCCGGCAGTATCTTCCAACGAAGGAAAAAAGCCGCTACGGCTAGGCTTGATCATCGGCATCGGAAAGGATCCCGACGCCGCCATGGCAAAGGTCCACGATCTTGGCCTCCCTACATGCCAGGTCTATGCGGAAGAATTCGAGTTGGAGCAAGCCGGTCGCCTGCAGGAGGCTCTTGATAAACACGGGATTGAGGCTACATCTCTCGTCGTCGGCGGGCCCGGGAAGGAAGTGTGGGATTTTTACGCAGGTCCCTTGACCATCGGCCTGGTCCCGCGCGAGACGCGTGCGGCGCGCCTCGCACACATCAAGAAGGCTTCTGACTTCGCCAAGAAGTGCGGCATCTCGGCGGTGCAGACGCACTGCGGATTTATCCCTGAGAATCCCAACGATGAGCTGTACAAGGAAACGGTAACAGCAATGCGCGAGGTGGCCGCCTACTGCAAGCGCAACAGCCAGAACTTTCGTTATGAAACGGGGCAGGAGACCCCCATTACTCTGGTGCGCGCCATCCAGGATGTTGGCTTGGACAATCAGGGCGTCAACTTCGACCTCGCCAATTTGATTCTTTATGGCAAAGCGAACCCTGTCGACGCCATCGAGCTCCTCGGCCCCTATGTCCAGGGGATTCACGCCAAGGATGGCCTCTGGCCGGTGAACCCGAAGGAACTCGGCGAGGAAGTCCCCATTGGCAAAGGTAAAGTGGATTTTCCTCGCATCATCGATCGCCTGAAGGCGTTGGACTATCGCGGCGCGGTCACCATCGAGCGGGAAATTTCCGGCGCGCAGCAGATGGAAGACGTGCGCGCCTCGAAGGCTTATCTGGAAAACCTAATCGGATAGTCATCTGACCAATATCAGGAGGAAACATGTCGGGCGATTCCAAGCACGAAGCGAACACCTCAGACAAAATGGACCGCCGGAAATTTATTGGCGCAGCGGCGGCCACCGCGGGCGTCATGTTCATTAAACCGTCGGTCGTGCGCGGCACGGCTGCCAATTCCGCCGTCCGCGTCGGTCTACTGGGTTGCGGCGGGCGAGGCACTGAGGACGCCACGAATCTCGTGGACACGGGTGGCGTTCGCGTCGTCGCGTTGGCTGATTTATTTCAAGACCAGCTCGACGTTGCCCGGGCGGAATTCAATAAAATCCAGCAAGCTAAAGGCTATGCCGCTCTGGACGCCTCGCAACTCTTCGTTGGCCCCAACGCCTACCAGCAGATCGCAGCCTCAAAGGAATTGGATGCCATCGTCGTCGCCACGCCTCCTTTTTATCATCCACGCCACCTGGAGGCTGTCGTCGCCGCAGGAAAGCACGTATATCTCGAGAAGCCCGTCGCGGTCGACGTTCCCGGCGCTCTAAAAGTCATCGAAATCGGCAAGCGCGTCGAAGGCAAGCTAAGTCTTGATGTAGGATTCCAGATCCGCGATTGTCCCCCGTTTGTGGAAATGGTCCGTCGCATCCACGCTGGGGCACTCGGCAAGATTGTTTGCGGCGAAGCTCACTATCTCTCCGGCTACATCGACCGGCCTGCCTGGCCGAATGCATCGCCTGCCGAGCATCGCCTCCGCAACTGGGTCTACGATCGCGTTCTTTCCGGCGACATCATCGTGGAGCAGAACATTCATGTCATCGACATTTGCAACTGGATTCTCAAGGCCCATCCGCTGAAGGCTTCTGCGACCGGCGGACGTCAGGGCCGCCCCGTCGATGGAGACGCCTACGGAAATTACAACGTCCTTTTCCACTATCCCGATGGCGTTGACGTCACCTTCAGCTCTACGCAGTTTGCCAAGGGCTGGTGGGACGTCACCGAGCGTTTCTTCGGCACCAAAGGAACTTCTCAATCGCCCTATAAGGGCCCGCTGGGTATATGGGGTGAGGAACCATGGCAAGCCACCGCTACGCCTGCGAAGGACACACCCGAGTCCGACAAATTCTCAGTCACTGGAAATTTCACTTCCAATCTTGAGTTTGCTGACGCGGAAAAAAAGAAAGCCTTCGTGGAAAGCATCACCAGCGGTCATTTCCATAATCAGGCCGACAAGGGCGCCGAATCTGCCCTGTCCTGCATGATGGCCCGGTCAGCTGCTTACAAAGGACATGAAGTCACCTGGGATGAACAGATGAAGTCCACCGAGGTTTGGGATCCAAAGATTGACCTGAATAAATTGGGTTAAGTTTGCGGCACTGCGCTCCGTATTTCTTGGGTTGGACTCTGCAGTGGAATCTCCATCGAGGTGTGCCGATGAGCCCTACATCGCGTCGCGACTTTCTGAAATCTTCGGTCACCGCGGCCTGTGCCGCGGGCCTCGGCGGCGGGCTCGCTGAATCTCTGGTCGCCACGCCCGGCAGATCAGCGGCCAACTTCGCTGAATCCACAGCGTCTCCCGCAGCCCCTTCGATCAAGAAGGGCCTGGTCTACGACATGCTGTCCGACAAGCTCAGCCACGCCGACCGCTTTAAATTGGCCCGCGATGCCGGCTTTGCAGTGGTGCAGGCGCCTACCACGCCCGACGAGCATACCGCCGAGGAGATGAAGAACGCCGCCGCCGGAGCGAACATCCGCATCGACTCCGTGATGAACATGGACCACTGGCAATATCCGTTGTCCTCGGATGACGCCGCAGTGGTCGAAAAAAGCCTGGCAGGCATGCGCACCTCACTCCGCAATGCCAAGCTCTGGGGTTCGGACACGGTACTGCTCGTTCCCGCCGTGGTGAATCCGCTCACGTCCTACCGCGACGCTTGGATACGTTCTCAAAACCAGATCCGCAAGCTGATTCCTCTTGCTGAAGAACTGAAAATCGTGATTGCCATCGAGGAAGTGTGGAACAAGTTCCTGCTGAGTCCTCTCGAAATGGCCGCCTACATCGGCGAATTCAAAAGCCCGTGGATCAAAGCTTGGTTCGACGTCGGCAACGTGGTGCTTTACGGCTACCCACAGGATTGGATTCACACCCTCGGCAAAAGTATCTCCAACGTCCATCTCAAGGATTTCAAGCGCAAGGAAGGTGGCTACTCCTGGGTGAATCTTGGCGACGGCGACGTGGATTGGCCGGCGGTGCGCCAGGCGTTCTCCGATATCGGCTACACAGGCAGCGTCATTGCCGAACTCGATGGCGGCGATGAGTCCTACTTGCGCGACGTGAGCCACCGCATCGACCGGTTGCTCCTCGGCCGCCCCTGACTGTAGCTCTGCGATTTCTATCTTTATCGGGGGGAATCCTCAGGCGAATCCTTAAGGCTGTTTAGCGTGGTGTTTGGAAAATAGTGATTGAGGATTTCCCTGAAGCTGGCGCCGCCTTCCGCCATGGCTTTCGCGCCGCGCTGACACAGTCCGACGCCGTGCCCTTGGCCAGCGCCCTTCAGGATCACTGCTCCGTCTTCCTTGTGTGCCGTGAAATTGTTGCTGGGTATTGCATTCCAGCCCAGGCGCCGGTCCACCGCGAGCCGCCCGGCTTCGCCCTTGCCGAGCAGGTGCTCGGCTTCTTGCTCTGAAATACGCCGCGTCCAGCGCGATGGATGTTTGTAACAGTAGTCGCACTGAACGGAAAAATAAGGGTAAGCGTTGCTGGGGATACCGAGTTCGGCGGGAGTGCGCGTGTGGCCACCGCAAGTGCGTGTAAACATGGCGGCGATGGGCTTCTCCTCAAACAGAATCACCAGCCCACGCGTTGCGGCAGTGGCGATGGCAGCGGCGCTTTCCGCGTTGGGCCACTCACGAAGGAATTGGCAGTGCGTGAGATCGCAGAAATCAAAATCATGATGACGGCCTTTGCCTGCTGTGAAGTACGACCGCGTCACCACCGCTTGGGCCTTCAGTGCTTCCAATGACGCATCCGCCGCGGACTCCGCCTGGACAACTGAAGCGACCGCCATCTCCAAATCCATGGTAACGATGGGAACGACAACACCGTTCACCGCTTTTACCGCAAGCGTGCCGCGATAGTGCCGGCTGATTCTTCCCGGGACCGCAAGGACAAATTCGGCAGCTCGACCATTCCGTCCCGCGGCGCGAATTTCAGTGGTATGAGCCACGTTTCCGCCGAAATCCAGGAGCAGCATATCCCCGGCGATCTCGATACGAGCGATGTTTGTGCGAGGACCTTCTTCAAGGACAAACTCGCTGTCACCCGCATGGATTACAATCGCCTCTCCCTCGGCGACACCCACCGTGATTTGCCGAGGATGAAATAGCCCCAGCACACCGATTTGTACTTTTTGTGCGGAAGCGGTGGGGTTTATCAAAAGAAGCAGGAAAAGAAACGCGAAGGTTCTGCCCGGCATGCCGCTATTCCTCCATGCGGCTCAACATGCGCCCGGCCATGAGGGAGGCCTTTGCGCCGGCAACTCCATGGACGCGAATCATGAGCAGAATCTCCGGCTGGTCTGCGGGAACAAGAGCGACGACGAAACCGTCCGCTGGAGCCGGGTGCAAATGGGTGCAAGGAGCGGTACCCGTCTTGACGAGCGCGTCAGTGTGCTTCAAGGCTCGGCCCACGCCGGCGCCGGTACCTTGCTGCGCGGATCGTGCCATGCCGGCGAGAAGTTCGCGGACGCCGGGCTGCTCGCGGCGGCGGTAGAGTTCGAGATAAGCGTGCGACATATGCAGCGGAGAAATCAGCCAGCGATCGCCGAGCCCCATGAGGGCTGGCCCGGTCATTCCCGGATCCGGAGCTTCCAGTCCAAATCGCCTTGTCGTGGGTAGCAGTTTTTCTCCGCTCAATTTTTCTGCCAAGGCCCGAAAGTAGGAATTGCACGAAACCGCAATCGCCGTGATGATGTCCAATTCTCCGTGCGGGTGTAATTGCCAGCAACCGCTCGCTTCTCCTCTGCATACATGCGTCGGGTATTGAAACTCGTTCGCCTCGGCGTAGGCCAGGGCAGTGAACGGTTTGACGAGCGATCCAAGCGGGATCGGCCGCGCTGCATCATCCCAGCGGGAGGAAAGCAACGCTTCCGTCCGCGCATCGAACAAAAGGTAAGAAACTCCACTTTCCTTGAATTCATGCTCAAGAACCTGTGTAGCGGACTGCGCGAAGAGAGACTTTGGCGGTGGAGCTGAATTTTGGACAGGAATCGGACGTACCTGGGCTCGGCCGAGCAAACAGGGAAAGAGCAGGATTCCAGGAATAAGAAGGCCTGCGAGCTTTTTCAGTGAGACCATTCGTAGGTAACCGTCTGCAGCACCTTATCGCCGCTATCGCGAATCACGATTTTTTCCGAGCCCACCCCCGCCAGCGTCGAGCTCAAGCTCGCGATATTTTCCGAAAAGAATTCAGGAATGTGTCCCGCGCCTGAAAAAGCTCCGCGCTCACCTCCGGACCGGTCCAGCAGCGAGGTGAGGCGAATAAAATTGTCGCGTTCCCGTGTGTGGTCGAAACCAGCCGCGAAAAGTGCCGGCTTGAGAACGGTTTTCTCTTTCATGTTGGCAATCATCCCGTCCAGCAGCGTGGGAGCATCGGAAATAAACAGGTACTTTCCCCGAACCGCCATCACGAGAAACCAAAGGCCGTTCAGTTCCAGCGAGCCCGAACGGTTTTGCCAATCGACTCCCAATTGTCCGGCCGTCAGGCCAGGGCGGACAAAATCGGCGAGCGAAGCGCGCACCACAGACTCATTCCAATCGGCGTCACCGAGTAGGGCAACCGTGGAATGCAGTCGGACGAAAACTCCACTTTTGTCGCGCTCGGAAGACTGAAGTTGAAGAATCGCCCGTATGTGATTCTTCTCGAAAAGGTCCTTCAACGGAGCCGAAAGATCGCCAGAGACCACGTGCTGCAGGGGGGCTTGATCAATGCGCGTCTCCAGGTCCGAACCATTGCCGGTTTCACCATTCGTGAGCTGCACCTGTGGCGCGAGTTGTTCCACGGCGGCCGGGCCGAGATGCGGCGCCAGAATCTTGGTTTCAAGGAGCGCGAAGCAATCCGCGGCGGAGGGATTCGCTCTCACTTCATAAATGCTTGCCTGCGTGGGAACCAGGCGAACGAGATCCGCGACCGCCACCGCTCCCGTGTCTGTCGGTGCTTCCGCGGCTGAAGGAGATTTTTTCACCAGTACCCGTTCTTCGCGATATTCCTTGCGGGAACGGAACAAGTCGGAAACAGCCGCGCTGAATTGTTTCATGTCCGTAATGTTCCGCTGCACCCAGTACGAACGAAAGTAGGGGCTGGGCACGATTTTCTCAAGATTCAGAACCAGCCGCAGATCGCCCGCCGGACCGGCGGCGCCGACCGATTGCGACCACCACTGCTCCGCCTCAATCGTGCGGTCCTTGCTCCCGGACATAAGTTGAAGGGCACCCGCCATGAGGTCCTCGCGCGTGGCCAGGAGAAAATGGTCTCCGACCGCGGCGAATGCCACTTCCGCTTCCGATTCCGGGTCGCGCCGGTAATAAAAAGTGACGCCGCCCGCGTTGCGTGTTTCAAATTTCTCACGCGTCTGCCACAGCCCCGATTGTATGGAATTCGCCGACGACAGCCGTGTGATGTACAAAAACTGGAGTTTGCCGATGTCGTAGAGCGCCAGCGAGCTCTGTCCCCCGGCGATCTGGCCGAGAAAATTCATCTCCGCCGGCAAACCGGCCGCAGCTGCAAATTCGCCGCTTGCCCCCTTCAACCGTAACAGTAGTCGCGAACGTGAGAAGACCTCGTAATTCGCGCTCTGCAGCCACTGCTGTTTTTGCGGTGACCCGTTCCAGTCCGAGAGCAACGCCGAAAAGTCTTTCGCCTGAAGATAAAGCAGTGCTCCCGAAGGGAAAAAATGCGAATACGCTGGTTCTTCGACCGCAACGCCCTGGAAAGCTGCCCAGCTCACGCCGAAGCAAACAGCACAGAGGAACAAGAAAACGATTAGACGCTTCATGGCCGTTCACCTGATTTCGCATTGGTCTGGGCCGGAGGTGTACTGCGCGGAACAAGCCGCGGCCGCACCAGACGGTCTTGCTCCAATTCCGCGTGCAGGATCGGCTGCCGGGCGGCATTCTGCTGCTGACGCCGCAAACGGCTTTTCGCGTTCGAGATCTGCGCGTTGATCTCTTTTCGGCGCGCGGGCGTTTTCTCCAGTTTCGCCGCGAGCTGTAGATACGGCAATGCCTCGTTCAGCCGTTCAAGTCTGATCATTACTTCCCCCACGGATCGTGCGAGCTGGAGCTGTTGCGCTGGGGAAGTCTTCGTAGGCGTAAAAACGGGTCGCGCTTCTTCTTCCATGTCTGCTTCCGGTTCGTCGGAGCTGACGATTTCTTCCTCCTCGCTGCCTTCGCTCGGTGTCACTCGAAGGAAGGACTGCTCGCGCAGAAGATGTTCGATCGAAGCCAGCGCGAAATCGTCCAGACGCAGGCTCGCGGCCGCGTGGAATAAGGGGAGACGCGCATCGTTCCGTGCAGCTACATCACCCAGCGCGGCTTCAAGCAGCTGGAGCTTCACATGGGCATCGGCAGCGCTCTGCGCCGCCCTCAAGCGCGCATCATAGAAATACGGCTGGTTAGCGGCAGACCCGGAAATACCACGGGAATCACCGGCAAGTAGTTTCAGCTCGCCGGTTCCAAAATCATATTGCGCTCGGACGCCCGCGAGGGCTAACGCCGCTTCGACCCGCAAATTGTAGGGCGCTTGCGAACCGGCTGCGATTTTCGCAAGGTTCTCTTGAGCTGAGGCGGCATCCTGAGCCGCGGCAATCCTGGCTTTCGCCAGGCGCAACCGATACGAAAAGTCCCAGGGAGTGGCTTTGACCATCTGATCCAGGAACTCCACCGCTTCCTTGTTGTGGCCAGTCTTTTCCAGCAACGCCGCGGCGGAGTCCAAATTCTCGTAAGCGCTTCCCACGGCGAGCACTAGGCGCCGCAGCAGTTCCATCGCTCCCGGCGTGTCTCCGGCGGCGATGCGGATTTCCGCTAGGCCAAGGAAATTTGCCGCCACCAGCCGGTGTTCTTCGATTTCCCCCGCGAACACGAACTTGAGTATTTTTCGTGCCGATTGTTTGTCGCCCGCTTCGAAGAGTTGCCGCGCCGCAGCCCGCAGGATTTCTGCCGCTGGCACGGTTTGGGGATCAGCACCGTACTCAGCAATCTTCTTGTCCAGGGTACCGAGCTGCGCCGCGACTCGGAGTTCCAGCGGCACCAAGACCCCCGCTTGGGTCTTCTGCGTTTCCTGTGGAATCGAAGCAATATAATTTCCCGCCTGATCAAATCGCTTTGTCTCCACCAGATACTTGGCCCACCGTACTTGCCAGGACAATGATTCCTGCTGAGCGCCTTCCCGTTCGAGTCCTTCGGACTTGCCAATGTTGTTTTGCTTGGCTTCCAGAATCCGCTGGTAGATTGGTGCGCGCTGCGCCAATGGAATCCAGGGCGCATCCACCACGTCTGACAAGACGGGAATTGGATCCGAAGCCGCGGAGGACAGCTCAAGAAGCCATGCTGTTGCCGCCGCTGGATTGCCAACCGCGAGAAAAGCGCTGCGCAGCGGCGCATTGGACCGGTAGTTGCCGTTGACGCGCAGGTAGGCGCGAAGGAGCGCATCCACGTCCGGCTTCACTTCGGCAAAGACACGATGCGTACGAACATGGTCGCAGGCACTTGAGAAGTCTGTCCAGAAACTCTCCGGAACGTGTCTGCTGTTCAGTTGCCGCAACAGCGCAGAAAATAAAAGTTTCCACTGCGCGACGGCTTCGCCCCGTGCTCCCTGTTTGTAAAAGGCCGCTGCCAGCCGGTCGTGGATATCCGCACGGCCCGGCGCCAGTTCCAGTGTGTGGTTGTAATCCGCGATCGCGGCGCGCGTGTCACCGTTCTCTGCGTAGTAATCCGCCAGTTCGAGATAGCCGGAAACAGACGCAGGACTCTGCTCCAGCGCTGCCGGCAAAAATTCTTCTGGATTATCCTGCTTGGTGGCGCCCAGGTATTCGCCGTAACGCGATCCGTAGTAGTACCAAATATCGCCAGCGAGCTGTTCCTTGCGGTCCACCTGTTTCCCGAGTCGCTCCCCGATGGTCTGATCGCCAAGAGCCCCGATAAAAGCCGCCTTGGTTTCCGGCGTCACCTCAGCGAAGTACAGCCCGGTCAGCGCACTATAGGATTTCAGCCAGACCGGCGGACGGAATCGCGACCGCGCCGTCACCACCGCGTGAGCCAGGGACGGTTCCCCGTTGGCCATAACAAAATCGGACACTTGTTGGCCCAGCGGCGTCCAGTTGGACGCCATTTGTACGAGTTGTTGTGGATTCTGGACCAGCAGCAAATCGAGATACCGGTTCATCAAATTCCCGCCCAAATAGGTCACTGGAACTCTGGAAAGCAGCCGCAGCTCATTTACCGTGTCCCCCGAAGCCCGGTAAGCTTCAGCGGCGGCCATCAAAACAGACGGTTGTAGCGACGCCCCAACCCGCGGAGCAAACCGTTCCAGCTGCGGGCCGAGTTCTGAGAATTTCACGCGGCGGCGCTGCAAATCGACGAATCCCGACATCTGTCCAAGCAGTACGGCGGGTGACTCCGAGGTGTTCATCATCAGGTCATACCGCCAGTTGGCCTCCACTTCAGCGAGTCCGGCGCTTTGCACCAGTGTGAGCGCAAACAAATTGGTATCCGCGAAGTTCATTGGGGCACGCACGGTTTGGGCAAATTTCACGAAGGAAGCTTTCTCCTCCGGCGCATAATAGTGCGCCACCGTAGTTCCCATTTCCGCCAAAGCGTCCCGCATGCCGTTGCGCGCATTCTCGATGCGCATTTGCTGTGTGCGCCGGCGCCACTCTTGATCCGTAACTGCTGCGATCCCTTGCTTGGCCACCTGTTCCTTGATCACTGGCAGCGGCGACGCAGCGGCCGAGAGCGCTGCTTGCAGTGTGGCGTAAGCTTTCTCCTGCTGCCTGAGGCGCGTCATGATGCGGACATATAGTTTTGTGCCTTCATGATTCTCCGCCGACGCAAGCAGTTCACCTCCCGCGGTGTTCACTCCCTTCTCTGCATAGTCACGAGCCGGCGCCAGCATGCCCCAGCTCTCGAGTCGCCGCGCCACTTCAAAGTAATTGCTCGCTCGCTCCGGGCCAGGATCGATCAGTCCGGTTTTCAAAGCCGCCACCGCATCGTCCGTCCTGCCCTGGCGCGCGCGAACTTCGGCGATTTTCTCCATCCACTTCGGGTCCTTGTAGGCCAGCTGGTAGAGCCGCTCGTAGTCGCTGACGGCATCGTCGAAGCGCATCAATCGCTCCGCCAGGCTCGCCCGCGCGATGCGCAAATCCGTGCGGTCGGGCCGGATGGTGATGGATTTTCCATACGTGTCAATCGCCGCCGGAAAATCTTCGAGACTCGCTTGCATGCGCGCAAGAACCATCGACCAGCGGTAATCACGCGGCGATTGCTGCACCGTCTTGCTGTAGAAGTCCACCAGCTGCGCCTTCCGTTTGTAACGCAGCCCATACAGCGCGGCTTCGTTCACCAGGTTCTCGTCTTCCGGATACACATTAACAAGCTCAATGTATTGGTCGACGGCGCCGGAATAATCATTCAAACGAGTCAGCGCCGGAATCAAGCCGCGCCTCAGCGTCGCAATTCTCGCTTTTTTGTCGTCGGTCGAAAGCGGCGCGTTTCGGAAGAGCGCAATCTTCTCCAGGTAGAACTGCTTCAAGCCCTGTTGGTCGCCGGCCTGCCCGTAGGTATCCGCCATCGCCGCGAGGTACTGGCTGTCGTATGGGGAGTCTTTCAGAAGCTGCGCCAGCAGGTCGCGCGCCTGCTGAAATTGCCGCGCTTCGGTGCTCTTCCGGGCCGCTTCAAACGTGAATTGTTTGCCCAGCTCGGGATACGCGTCCTTGGTGGCCTGCAATAGCACCGCAATCGCTTGCGGATAGAGCTTCACCCTCCAGTAAAAATCCACCGTCGAGCGCACCACGCCGAGAATCTTCGGATTCTCCCGGTAGAGCGTTTCGATGTTTCTCTGCGCCGACGCAAAATCCTTGCGGCTCTCGTAAAGATGGACGAGCGCATAGCGCAGTTGCAGGCGTGTAACCGGATCGGTGGCCAGCGCCGCCTGTTTCTCGAGCGCTTGTTGCCGCACCGTTTCCAGGGACTTCTGTTGCGCGAGGTTTTCAATCTCGGCCGCCTGCTCAATCGTTGTCGCCGCCCTAACCGCCGCATCCAGGAAACTCACCAGCTCCGGCTTGCGGTTTTGTGTTTCGAGCACGCGGACCCGCAGGTTCAGCGCGGGGCTTGCAAAACCGGAAGCGGTTGCCAGCTTTTCTGTTTCGCGGTCCACCAGATCGCGGAATTTGGGCCTGGCTGCCAGCGCCAGAAGCCGGTTTACCGCGGGGGATTCGGCGCCTCCTGCCACAGCAACTCGAGCGTACTCATGGATGGCCCGCGCGTATTCCCTCCTGTTTTCAAAAATGGCGCCGGCCTCATAACCATAAAGCGCATCGTCTCCGAGATTTTTCCGCCCTTCTTCGAGCAGCCGCTGCGCATTTTCAAAATCGAAGTAATCCCAGTAAATCGTCGCCGCTTCCAGGTACCCGCCGGATTCTCCCGGGGCGGCCTTGGGAATCCGCTCCCAGTAAGGCGCTGCTTGCGCGAACAATTCTCGATCCGAGTAGATGTCTCCGATGCGCGCAAGAATCTCCGTGCTCCCGGGATTCGCGGCCAGCAGGTTGGATTCGATTTTCACGGCCACGTCCGTCATCCGCGCGTCGAAATAAGCCAGCGACCGGTAAACGGAAGACGCCGTGCGGTCGAGTTCCACTTCCGCTGGGTATTCCTCCGCTAGCGCTTTCAGCACGGGCGCGCTCTCTTCGAAATGCGACCGCCAGAGATCCGCCTGCGCGAGAAAATTCCCCGCCGCCGGATTGCTGCGGACGAATTCATCCCACGAACCTTTCCCGCCCGCGGGCGCACTTTGCTCTACCGCGCCTAATTCATATCCGAGTTTCCCGGAGCTGGTGAGAAACTCGAAAAACTGATTCCGCAGGCTCGTATCCTCAAACCAGTGTTTGCGCAGCAAGGCCTCCCACGCGGCCGTGTCATACGTCACGGAACTGCGGTAAGCCCTCAGCAGGTTGTGCACGAAGATGGGATTGTGCGGAAACCGCGCGTTGGCGTATTGGTTCAAGCGCAAATAAAGCATCGGCGAACCAACGACCACTGACTGGAAATATCTTTCCAGCTCCGTGCCCTTGAACTCCTTGACCGCATCCTGCGTGAGTTTTTCGAAATCACCCTCCCGGCGGTGCCGCAGGTAATACCGCGCGAGTTTGTGATACCACGAACGATCCGAGAACTTCGCCGTCGCCCTCCGGTACACTTCTTCCAGTTCCGTTCCAAGCTGGTTCTGGTCCAGGAAAACCGCGAGCCGTTCATAGAGGCCGGGGTCGTCCGGATTGTGCTCGATTTCGCGCCGCAGCACGCCCAGTGCTGACGGGATTTGCTTCAATTCCACCAGCCGTGCCAGATAGCGTTCCAGGACGCGTGCATACTCCGGCGAACGCACGCCGGTCTGCTCGGAAGTGGTGGATGCGTTCACCTGGAACGCCGCGTTCACTTCGGGTTGCTGCCCTCGCGCTCCATTCCCTGACTCTTCCTCGGAATTATCTCCATTCCCTTCAGATCTCCACTGGTCAACATCCGACCAGCTTTGTTCCGAGCCGGAGACACGCGCTCCCAGCGGCATCTTCTCCGCCTGCGCGGCGAGTTCCTGAAGGATGGAATCGTAGATGGCAAATTCATCTTGTGTCCTGAGAGTCCGCGCGTCCGCGTCCGCCATCAACAGCGCCACCGTGGTTCGCTGCGGCGCACTCGGGAAAGCCGCGAGGAATTCTTTTCCTCCCTTCAACACCGCTTCGCTCTCTCCGCTGTTCGCGTAAAAATCCAGCAGCTTGGCGTGCAGTTCCGCGCGATGCGGAGAGTCTGCAAATTTCGCGTCCAGCAGTGCCAGAAGCTCAGCCGCGCGCGAGCGGTGAAAATAAGACACGGCTCGCTGTTCCTCTTGCGGGTATTCATACGCCGGGCCCGTTGTATTCAATATCAGGGAAAGGATTCCGTTCAAGTATCCCGGCCCCTGATCCATTGTCGCGATGTCTTTGTACATGGAAAGTTCGCCGCTCCCAATCCGGATGGGCGTCTCCGGCGCGGTCAGCAACAGGTCCGCGAGCCCACTGATGGCGCGTTCCTGCGCGTCATTCATGCCTTTGCTGTTGTACAGCGCGAAATAGTAGCGAGCGGATTCCGGATAAACGTGGATGTCTTCCAGCAGTCGCGCGCAAACGTACAGTTCTTGAGCGCTCCACACGGACTTGGACGCGTCCTTGTGCAGTCGCAACGTGCCGATGGCCTGCTGCGCCGCGTCCAGCTTCCCTTGCTGCTGGTAGTAATAAAAGATCCTCGCGGTGGCGCTCAGATCTTCCGGATTCGCGTTGAGCGTGGCTCGCGCTTCATCGAGAAACTTGCGCAGGCTGTGCGTCTGGGCCAGCAAATCAAAGTAACTTTTCACCAGTTCCGGAGCCCAAAGCGGCTGGAAGCTTTTTTCATAGACCGCCAAGCCCTGTTGTAGTGATCCCTGGCGATATTCAACCAGCGCTTTCGCTTTTACCTGGAAAATCTCGTCCCCCGGAAACTGTTTGTGGTAATCCGCGATGACTTGGTTCGCGGCTTCGTATTCTTTCTGCGAAATCAAATAATCCAGAAAGCGCGCGTACAGCGTTCCTTCTTGCTGGTAACGCGCCAGCCACGCTCGGTACTGCGCGATCGAAACTTCTTTCGGCAGCGCCTGAGTGTGGATAATCCCGAATATGCGTTCGAATGCCCGCCAACTTCGCTGCTCCGCAACCGGAGTGAATTTCTCCGAAGCATCAACCGGCGCGCTCGTAACAAGGGAAAGCGTCTTGATTTCGTCCGTCGCTTTCAGCCGCCGGTGATAAAAATCCGCCAGCGCCAGTTGCGCCGCCCCTTTGTTGGCAGAATTCTCTGCGTAAAGTTTCCAGTCCGCTTCCGCCGCACTGAAATCCAGCTGCTGCTCATCCTCGAGCGCGCGCAATGAGTAGAGTTCCGCGTCCTTGGGCTGTTTCTTGATCAACTCCCCAAGCGCTGGGCGTGTTTCTCGCGGTGGTCTCCGGAAGAGCACCTCTCCTCCGGGAAGCGACATCAGCCGAAAGAACGCCGCTTCGATTTCGCTGCGCGCCTCCGTATTGCGAATCCACGCGGGCAACGCGCCGCGGGCGGTTACCGCCCAGCTCGCGGCAAGAATCGCAAATGCAACCACACCGACCACGTACAGCCACTGGGGCGAAGATTTACGGAACGATTTCAATGTCCACCCCCTGCGACCCCATGTTGTGGGCAATGTCTTCGGCCGTCACCGTGAGTTTGTACGTCCCCGGAATCGCTTGTTCAGGAATAATCAACTGCCCGGTGTTCGCTCCCGCTCGCGCATCCCACTTGAGCCCTACGGGCGCCGCACCTTCTAATCGCGCCACCAGCGTTCGCGTACTCTGCGAAGCAGACACTTTCAGCTCCAGAGTCTCGCCCTTCCGGTACCGTTTCCTCTCCAGCTTGATTTGCACCACGGGAGGCTTGCTGGCGATCACGAAAGTTTTTGCTTCACGATACGTATGCCCCTGCCGGTCGCGCAAAACCAGCCGCACCGTGTACGTGCCATCCTGCATGTCGCTGGGCGCAAAAAATCTCATCTGCCACGTGTCTTCATCCGAAAGATGGCGGAGCTTCTGCACCAGCCCGAACGGAAAAAGTGCCACAACGGAAACAATCGAATCATCCGTCTTCACGCGCAGCACCGGATCGCCCGGCCGAATTACGCGTGGCCGCAGCAGCGCCCGCGGCACGGCGAGGAACGACGTGTATGGCGTAACAAATTTGTACTTCCGCGCCAACCGGATAATCTCATCGATGGTGGCTTGGTCTTCCCCTTCGCGCTGAATCTTTTCGAGCAGCGCATCCACCCGCGCGCGTGCCCAAAGCCTCGGCAACTGCGGATGCTCCGCGGATTCTTTCGTCAGCCCGGCCTTGCTTGTCATCTCGACTGGCGTTCCGTCCCGCACCCCGCGAACAGCAAAGCTCACTTCCTGCTGTGGTTTCTGATAACGCCCGACCCACGCCGCCAGCGATCCCGCAAACGCCGAATCCTGCAGCGGATAAACCGTATCGACGGCGGCCTCCGGCGAAATTTCCAGCCGCAATTGCCCGACGGGGCTTCGCCCGATCTTGGAAAGAAACGAGTTCAACTTGAACTCCATCGGCTCCGTCGAGAGAACCTGCTCAAGCAAGCCATCCTGCCGCGCCAGCATTCGCAGCAGCGGCAAGTTGGCGTCATCTCCGACTCCGAAAATATACGTCTTCGGGCGCTGTGCTTCCGGCAAGCGCTTCCAGTTCGTCTCATACCACGCGGCCAGCTTGCCGTTCTGGATCGTTCCGCGCGTCGCTCCGCCGTCGCTGAGCAGCACGAGATAAGGATTCCCAGTCGTCGCTCCGGTACATTGCTGCAACCCGGCGTCCAGCGCGCGTTGCAGATCCGTCCCGCCGCGCAGCCGGCTGCCGCGCACAAAATCCAATGCCCGCTGAATTCCGCCGCCATCGGCTGCACCAGGAGAAGCCTGCAAATTCTGCGTCTGGCTATTAAATAAAATGAGGTTGAAGCTGTCCGTTGGTTGCAACGTGCGCAACAGCGTCTCCAGCGCCTGATAGCTGCGTTCCAGTTTTTCCCACTGCATGGACAACGAGGTATCGAAAAGGATGATCAGCGTCTTTGGCGGCCCGGCATTAGGCGTTGCACCGCCCGCCGTCGTGCTCGCATTCTTTCCCGTTCCCAGCAAAGCTTCCGCAGCGAAAAAGCCAGGTTCGTTGGTACTGCGCACGGGGGCCGTCTCCGTTGGCGAAGGCTGGCCGCTTACGGGATTCCGGTGCGTCAGCACTTGCAGCGTATCGCTTGCGGCGCGGTTCATCTCAAAAGTGGTCACAAAATCTTCGGTCAGATTGACGTTCTGTCCCTCGAAGTGTCCTCTCACCACGTGCGGTGTATTTTCGTCGAGTGTCAGAGGAAATGTCTTGGCGGCCGCCTGAAAATTTGCAATCGCGTGCGCCGACCGCAGCTCAAAATTGATCCACAGATGCCGCGCCGCCTGCGCCTGATAGGCATCCGGCCGCAGCGGAATCGCGAAGTACGACTTGAGATTCTCGACCGGGATGGCCTCGTGGTATTCAAATTCCAGCCTTTTGGTCCCATAAGCCGGAATGGGCACAATCCGTGCGCTGAACACCGCGCTACGCTTGGCTTCTTCGGCGCCACGCTCGCCCATCTGCAAGAGTCCGGGATCAATCGACTGCTGCTTCAGCTGGTTGTAAATCTCTTCCGCGCGTTTGCGCTCCAGGATCACCGCAGGGATGCGCGTGGGCCCATCCCACACGGCAAAATCGGACACCGTTGCGCGCGTCGGCAGCGCGAAAACGTAATTTCCCTCCTCGATCCTTGGCGTGTGATTCGCAAAAACCTGCCGGACGTAAACTCGTGCATCCCCGTTGTCGATGCGGATGGTGATTTCCATTTCTTCCAGGGACAAAATTGCGGGATCCGGTTGCGCCTTGTCCCGCGGAATCAGCACTCCGCCATCGGCAAACAGCATCGATGGCAATGAGAAGAACATTAGAAAAGCGCTGAGTGCTTTGTTCATGGATGCAGCTTCTGTTCCTGGATTCGAACCAGCCCGTTGTCCGTTCCCACGTAGATGTAGCCCTTGTCCTGCGCCAGCGCCGTCACATTCAACGACGGCAACCCCTCGTTGACCGTCGTCCACCGCAACGCCTCCCGGTCAAAAACATACAGACCGTTTCCGAGCGTACCGGCAAAAACATGCTTCGTCGTGACCAGCATGGCGTTGGGATTCACGACCATATCCGCGGACGCTCTCTCAAAACTGCGGAACTTTCCCGACCCGTCCAGCCCCAGGATCCCCGCCCCATACGTCCCGATCATCCATTCATCTCCCACGGGAACCACCGCGGTAATCCAGTTGTGTTTCAGCCCCGAAGCCCCGGCTGTGTAATTCACGCGCACATTGCCGCCGCCAATGACGGACAGCCCTCCAAGAGTTCCAGCCATCAACTCATCCCCGGAAACACCCAGCGCGTAGACATGGTTGTTCACCAGACCGTGAAACGCATACATGCTGTGCGCGCCCGAACCATCGAGAAACGTCAGCCCCGCCGGAGTCGCCAGCGCTAGCCCATCCCGATACGCCACCACGTCCGTCACGTGGTCGGCGATCAATCCATCGCTCCGTGTCAGCACTTGCTCCTGGCTGCCCGAAGCTCCAAAGCGCACCAGGCCATTGGCGGTCGCCACCGCCACCGTTCCCGTCTTCGCGTCCGGCCAGATCCGGTTCACGCAAAATACGTGCTCGTTTTCAACGTGCGTGGTCCGCCCGGTCTCCGGCTCCAGAAGGTCGAGTCCGCGGTCAAAGTATCCAACCCAGATGCGCCCGCTGCTGTCCGACGCCAGTGCCGAGATATTCCTGTCGCTCAGCACCGCTTGTCCCGGCTGCAACACCTGCTGCCAGCCAAATCCCTTCGCAGTCATCCGAAACAGCGCTTTGCGGGTCAGGACATAAACCGAGTCTCCGGACTCGAACACCTGCCGCACTTCCGAAAGTTCCGAAGCGCCTCCCGAAGTGGAATTCGGTCGTCGGCCAGCGAGCAGTATGGAAAGGACGCCCTGATCCTCCGAGCCGACGATCAAGCTGTCCCGGCCGAGAAGGAGTGAAGTAACCAGAACGCCTGGTGCGAGCGTGCGGGAAATTCTTCCTTGGTCAAATTCCACCACGCCAAGGACCGTCCCCACGTAGGTCTTGTCCTCAGCGGTCGTAATGGCCTGCACCTGCCGGTCCGGCAACCCTTGTTCTTCGCCGAACGTCTCTGTCGCGCCGGCATGCCAGTGCAAGACGCCCCGGTCCAGCGTGCCAACCCACAAATCCGATTCGCTCCCCGCCATCGCTTGCACATAAAGCCCGCTCAATGTCGGGTGCAAGGCCGTAATCTGCTTCCCGTCATAGAGCAGCACGCCACGTTTCTTCGTTCCGATCAGCAGATGGCCCGCGGCAGCTGGAAGGATTGCAGTAATCGCGCGGACCTCGGCATCCTCCGGGTAAATCTGGCGGAAACTCCGGCCATTGAACTCCAGCAGCCCGTCCTGCTCCGTTGCGACCACCAGTATCGGCTCACGCGCATCGGCCAGCACCGCCGGCGCTGCCGCCACCAGGGGAGAAGAAGGAAGATCGCGCCCCACAGTGAATTGCCGCAGGGGGACACCATTCGAATCGTATTCGAAGAGACCCGCCGGACTGGCGATATATAGATGATCCTGAAATCGCGCCGCCTGCAGGAACACCGCGGGCGCGTTGACCGCTTCAAAATTCACATCTTTGGAAAGTTCCAGCGGCCGAACCAAAAAGCGAATTTGCCGTTCGGACTGGACTTCTTCCGTCGAAATCCGCAGCGCCCAGGAAGCTCTCCAGCCAACTGCCGCAACCACAAGCGCCAGAACCGCCGTGCTCCCTACCGCGACCAGCCGCACTGTAGCTTTCCGTGTCCGGCCCATAATTTCCTTCACGAAAAATGAACTATAACCTGATTAAGCCCGTGCGAATAGCGAGCAGATGAAGTTCCAATCTCTTTTTCGTGGAATAAATTGAGTTTCTCTCGCAACCGCATTCCTCCATCTCGTGTGCTTCATTACACATTGTGTTTGCTCCGCCACACCGCCAAACCAAACCAGGCCGCTGGTGGACTCCCATCCTTGGTTGCGAGAGAATCTCCGCCATGTTCAACCGACGATGTAAACTGTCTGCGCTGTTGTTTTTTGCCGCGCTCTCGGCGCCTTACCTGGCGGCACAAACCGCTTCGAACACTCCTGGCTCGAATGAATCCCCCCGCCCGGCTTATCTGGATCCTGCCGTTTCCCTCGAGCAGCGCGTCAACGATCTCGTCTCGCGCATGACCCTCGAAGAAAAAGTCTCCCAGATGCAGGATGTCGCCCCCGCCATTCCCCGCCTCGGCATTCCCACATACAACTGGTGGAACGAAGGACTGCACGGCGTCGCCCGCTCCGGGAACGCCACCGTCTTCCCGCAAGCCATCGGTCTTGCGGCCACCTGGGACACCGATCTGGTCCATCGCGTCGCGGATGTCATTTCCACCGAAGCTCGCGCCAAATTCAACGATGCCATCCAGCACGGAAACACCGGCCGCTATTTCGGCCTCACGTTCTGGTCGCCCAATATCAATATTTTTCGCGACCCGCGCTGGGGACGTGGCCAGGAAACCTACGGCGAAGATCCCTTTTTGACCGGCCGCATCGGCGTGGCCTTCGTGACCGGCCTGCAGGGCAACGACTCGAACTATCTAAAAACCGTTTCAACCCCCAAGCACTTTGCCGTTCACAGCGGCCCGGAAGTTCTGCGGCATCGTTTTGACGTTCCCGTGTCTCTCCACGATCTCGCCGACACTTACACTCCCGCATTTCGCGCCACGGTCATGGAAGGCCAGGCCGATTCCATCATGTGCGCCTACAACTCAGTTCGCGGTGAACCGGCGTGCGCGAATCATCTTCTCTTCGACACCCTTCGCAACAAATGGGGTTTCAAAGGCTACGTCGTCTCGGACTGCTGGGCCATCAGCGACCTCCACCAGGGCCACGGTTTCGTCCTCACTCTCGAACAGGCCTCCGCGCTGGCGGTCAAGGCGGGAACGGACCTGAGCTGCGGCCCGGAATTCTCCGCGCTCCCGCTCGCCGTCCAGAACCGTTTGCTTTCCCGCGAAGACGTCGACCGCGCCGTAAAGCGCCTCTTCGAAGCACGGTTCAGGCTTGGCCTGTTTGATCCGCCGGACCGCGTCCCCTGGTCCAAGCTCTCCCTCGCCGACAACGACACTCCCGCTCACCGCCAACTGGCCCTCGAAGCCGCTCGCAAATCCATCGTCCTGCTGAAGAACGACCGCAACGCTCTCCCCCTGAAATCCTCCGCGAAGACCATCGCCGTCATCGGGCCCACTGCTGATTCTCTGGACGTCCTCCTCGGCAATTACAACGGCACGCCTTCAAGCTACACGACCATCCTCGACGGCATTCGAAAGCGTTTTCGCAATGCGAAGATCATCACCGCGTCAGGAGCCCCGATTACCGAAACCAGCCCACTCCCCATTCCCGCCGCCGTCTTTCTTCCGAATGTTCCCGGCAACATGCAATACGGCAACGTTGTGCCTTGCCTTGGTGCGCCGACGCCCGGCTTAACCGCCGAATTCTTCAATAACACAACACTCTCCGGCTCTCCCGTCTTTACCCGCATCGATCCCAACATCGACTTCGAGTGGAACAACGTCTCCCCGGCTCCCGGTATCCCCGCCGGAAACTATTCCGTCCGGTGGTGCGGCAACCTCATCCCTCCTGTTAATGGCGACTACCGCCTTGGCGTCAGCACCGACGGCGGCTCCCGCCTGTTCCTCGATGGCAAAAAGATCGTGGACGATTCACAACCCCACGGCACCCGCACGATGACCACCCTCGTTCACCTTCAAGCGGGCCACGCTTACGCAATTCGCATGGAATACTCCCACACCTGGTGGGAATCCACCGCGAAGCTACTCTGGTTGCCACCGAATCTGGTGCAGGACGCTGTCACCGCGGCCCGCAAAGCGGATCTTGTCATCGCCGTGGTCGGAATCACCGCGCAGTTCGAAGGCGAGGAAAGTGATTCCAGCGATCCGGGATTTTTCGGCGGTGATCGCATGGATATTATTCTTCCGCGGCCTCAGCAGGAACTGCTCGAATCCGTCGCCGCCACGGGAAAACCCCTGGTCGTCATCCTCACAAACGGCAGCGCCCTCGCCGTGAATTGGGCGCAGGATCATGCCGCCGCAATCCTCGAAGCCTGGTATCCCGGCGAAGAAGGCGGTAGCGCCGTCGCCGATGTTCTTTCCGGCGATTACAATCCTGCCGGGCGGTTGCCGGTAACTTTTTACAAGTCCGTCGCCCAACTGCCTCCATTCGGCAATTACAGCATGGCTGGCAGAACCTACCGCTACTTCACCGAGCAGCCTCTCTATCCTTTCGGCTATGGCCTGAGCTTCTCCTCTTTCAATTACTCTGATCTGCACCTGAGCCAGGAACAAATCGCCGCAGACGCCGCCGTCACCGTCTCCGTCCGCGTGACCAACGCCAGTCCAGCTCCGGGCGATGAAGTCGTTCAGCTTTATCTTTCGCACCCAGGCATCGAAGGAGCTCCCATCCGTTCGCTTGCGGGATTCCAGCGCATCCATCTCGATGCCGCCGCTTCCCAGACGGTCAATTTCACGCTGCGTGACCGCGATTTGAGCATCGTCGATGAAGCCGGTGTCCGCCGCATCCTCCCAGGCTCTCTCGATGTTTGGGTCGGCGCTGGTCAACCGGTCGCAGGCCCGGGCCAGTCCATCCCAAAAGGCGCCCAAACAAAACTCACAATCACCTCCGGCGCAACTCTGCCGGAATGAAAGCCTGCCGCTCGTGCGAAGCATGCTTCCTTCGGAACCTGTTCTGCGCTATTTTTCCTATGGAAGTTCTTTTGTTCGGAGAGGCGCCTAAATGCTGGCTCAACCGGATCCACCAGCCAAATCCATCTTCAAAAATCCCGCGCTCTACTCCTACTCCTTGCTCGTCGTCGCTGTTCTCACCGTGGCCTGGATCCTCTTCTCCCGCTGGGAAGAAAACCGCATCATCGAAAATCGTGCGAAAGCAGAAAAAACCCAAAAGCAGCTCGAGCAGGATCGCATCGCCCTCGAAATGATGGGTGGAAAGGAACTCGCCATCCAGAACTTCTACGCCACTCCCGGAGAGGTCCGTCGCGGCCAAACCGTCCAGCTCTGCTACGGTGTGGCCAACGCCAAAACCGTCACGCTCGAGCCCCAGTCCAACCCCGTCTGGCCTTCTTACTCCCGCTGCGTAGATGTAACTCCAACAAAAACAACCATTTACACACTCACGATCGCTGACGCCTCCGGCAACACCAAAACCCAGACTCTCCAAGTAAAGGTTCGCTAATCGTCCTCAATCTCTTTTCCAGCACCAACGGCGGTCTTTGCCCCTGGGTTCTTCCACCACTGGCGAAATCCACGAAGAGCCCAATCCCGCCGGAATCTCTTCTCTCCCCCTTGTGACTTCAATTCCCCCGCATCTATAATGTTCCCTTACGCGGGGTCCGGGTGACCATCCGTTGGTCTCGGATTCCGCAGACTTTTTTGGCGAACGCACATCCGATAACCATGTCCGACCCACTAGCCAAGATCAAGAAAAAGCTCCAGGACGAAATCGACCATCTCTCGCACGAACTGAACGTCGAGCTCCCCAAGGAAATCGCCGTCGCTCGCGCCCACGGCGACCTCTCCGAAAACGCCGAGTACAAGTACGCTAAAGAGCGCCAGGGCTACGTCAACCTCAAGATCACCCATCTTAAAAAGCGCATGGGCGACCTCAGCATGCTGAACCTCACGAACATCCCCACGGACCGCTCCGGCTACGGTTCGCGCCTCATCGTTCTGGACGTGCAGCGCGACACCAAAATCGAATACAAGCTGGTCAGCAGCGAGGAAGCCGACGTCGAGAAGGGCCTCATCTCCACCACCTCTCCCATCGGCAAAGCGCTCCTCAACCGCAAAGTTGGCGACGAAATCGAAGTCGCCACTCCCGCCGGCAAAAAGGAATTTGAAGTCGTTCGTCTCATCACCATCCACGATGACGAGTAACGCTCTGGCTGTTCCAGGCGTCCTGATAGATAATTCGTATGGGCCGCCTGCGAGGATTTATGAATTGGGGAACAGGCCCGGCGCTCGGGCCCCTTACATTTTTCGGCTATCTTATTTGCACCGTGGGTGCCGCGCTCGTTTGGCGCCATCGCGGCGATTTCTTCATCTATTTTCAGGATGAACTCTCTATCTTCCGGCGCAACTTCTCCCGCTATACCGTCATCGGTCCCTTCTATATCCCTCGCGAAGATTCTCGCTTCAAGGCCATCCCTACTTCGGTGATCCGATCCGTCCGCCGCCTTCCACGCAGCCGCTTTAATGGCGGCCCCATCCTTCTCTTTCTCGGTCTCCTCCTCGTCTTCCTCGATTTCTTCATCTGAAATCTTCTCTTCTCTGCGCGCTCTGCGTCCTCCGTGACCTCTGTGTAGTCTTTTTCTGTTTCGCCCAATCCCATTTCGATTTTCGTTTCTCGAATTTCCATTTTCCATTTTCCTTTTTCTCTGCGATTCTTTGATCATGAAACCTTCTCTCATCGTCCACGGCGGCGCCTGGGACATCCCCGACGAAGCCGTCGACGCCTGCAAATCCGGCTGTCAACGCGCGCTCACCGCCGGATGGTCCATCCTCTCGCGCGGCGGCTCCGCTCTCGAAGCCATCGAAGCCGCCATCATCGTCCTCGAGGACGATCCCGTCTTCGACGCCGGTTTCGGCTCGCATCTTAATCTTGACGGCCGCGTCGAATGCGACGCCATCGTCATGAACGGCGCCACTCTTCGCGCCGGCGCTGCTTCCACCTTGCACCGCGTCAAGAATCCCATCCAGGTCGCCCGCAAAATTCTCGAAAGCTGTCCGCACATGATGCTCGTCGCCGAAGGCGCCGAACGTTTCGCCCAGCAGCACGGCATCAAGCTCTGCCATCCCGAGGAAATGATCAGCGAAGCCGAGCGTGAAGCGTGGCTCAAATGCCGGGAAGACAAACACGCCGCCGAGCATCATCGCGGTCACGAAGCTGGCACCGTCGGCGCCGTCGCCCTCGACAGCCACGGAAACCTCTTCGCCGCCACTTCCACCGGCGGCACTTGCTGCAAACTTCCCGGCCGCGTTGGCGATTCTCCGCTCATCGGTTGCGGCTGCTACGCCGACTCTGAAGCCGGCGGCGTCTCCTGCACCGGCTACGGCGAAGCCATCATGAAAGTCGTCCTGGCCAAGACAGCCGTCGATCTTCTTTGTCGCCCCGCCACTTGCGTCGATCCCTCGGACTCCGCCGACTCCTGCAATCTCTCCACCGCCGACCTCGCCGCCCGCGAAGCCATCCATCTTTTCGCCAAACGCACCCACTCCACCGCCGGCCTCATCCTACTCGACCGCCACGGCAATCCCGGTTTCGCCTTCAACACTCCTCGTATGGCCTACGGCTACGTCGCCCCCGACGGCACCTTCCTCACCTCCGTCTAATCCTCTCTTTTGTTTTGGGGGCCGCTTTCCGAAGCGGGCGCTTTTCGTAGCGGCGGCCTTCAGGCCGGCCGTAGCTTGCAGGCGCTGGGCTTGCCCCGCCTGACCGTAGTCTGTTGTATCATCCCTCGGCGCGCGCACTTGGAATCCGGCCTTAATTAAAAGCGCCGCAACGGGGAATCATGAAACGAACTTTCTTTGCGCTTGCTCTTCTGTTCCTGGCCGCCACCGCTCCAGCGCAAGCCCAATCGCCACCTCCACTGATTTCCCCCGAAGTCCACGCCGACAATCGCGTCACCTTCCGCTTTCGCGCTCCCAACATCAAAGAAGCCGCCATCTCCCTCGAAGGCGTTCCCAAGCCCTTCCCCATGCAAAAAGACGATCAAGGCGTCTGGTCTCTCACCACCGATCCCCTCGCTCCCGATTATTACGGCTACGCCATCGTCGCCGACGGCGTCACTCTCTTCGATCCCTCCAACCACGCCATCAAGCCCAACTTCCTCTATCGCGCCAGCGAACTCCACGTCCCCGGCCCGCCCTCTCTCCCCTGGGAAATCGCCAACGTCCCTCACGGCGAAATCCATCACCATTTCTACAAGTCCGGCGTGGTCGGCGACGATCGCGACTTCTTCGTCTACACTCCGCCCGGCTACGACCCTCGCGCCAAGCAAACCTATCCCGTCCTCTACCTGCTCCACGGCTTCAGCGATGACGCCAGCGCCTGGACCGCCGTCGGCCGCGCCAACGTCATCCTCGACAATCTCATCACTCAGGGCAAAGCCAAGCCCATGCTGGTGGTCATGCCTCTTGGCTACGGCGCGCCCGAAGTTCTTCTTCCCGACTCCGGCTCCCGCGACCCCGGCATTTGGCAACGCAATCTCGACAAATTCCGCGAAGCCCTGCTCACCGAAGTTCTCCCGCGCGTCGAAGCCGCTTATCCCACGATCAAGGACCGCAACTCCCGCGCCATCGCCGGCCTCTCCATGGGCGGCTCCGAATCTTTGCTCACCGGCCTCAACACACTGGACAAGTTTGCCTGGGTCGGCGCCTTCAGCTCCGGAGGCCTACCCGAAGAATTCGACAAAACATTCCCCGCGCTGGACTCCAAATCTGCCGAACAATTGCATCTGCTCTGGATTGCGTGCGGCACCGACGACCACTTGATCGAAATCAATCGCAAATTCCGCGCCTGGCTCGCCACCAAATCCATCAAGCACACCGACATCGAAACGCCCGGCTCCCACACCTGGATGGTCTGGCGCCGCAACCTGACGGAATTTAGTTCGCTGCTTTTCCGCTGAGGCCCACCATGAAAAAAGTCATGAAAAAATTGAATGCTATCTCTAGAACGAAGAAAGTGCTTCTCGGCCTCGCGCCGTTGGTGATCCTGCTCATCGCCGTGGCTGCGTCATCGCGCGGACAAGGACAGCCTTCTCCGCACGGAATCGTCACGCCGCTCGCCAGTGCCAATATCGTCTTCGACGGCGAACCCGCCTGCCTCAAAGTGGCCCGCGAGAACGGCGATCCAGACAAAGGTCCATCCGCTTTCCTTCTCCAAGCTCCTTCCGGGTGCGTGGTTCCCGCGCACTATCACACCGCGGAAGAACAATTGATGGTGGTCCGTGGCGACGTGCTCACCGGGATGGACGGCATGGCGGAAACGACGCTTGGCCCCGGCGGCTTTGCCATGATGCCCAGCAAAGCCATGCATTGGTTCACCTGCAAATCCAAGGATACTTGCCTGATGTTCGTGACCTTCGACCGCACCTACGACATCGTCTGGGCCAAGCCTCCGAAATAACCGGGTGGCTCCGTAATCTCCCGTGCTGTTTACTGAAAGGCGAGGCTTGCCACCGCATCCGCCCAAGTCTGCTATCATTCCCCCGCATTCTGTTTTCTGCCAACGGAGGATCCATGCGCTCACTCATCATCGCAAGCTTCGCTCTCGCATTCTTTCCTTTCGCGTCGGTGAACGCCCAGCAACCGCCCGACGACTCGGCCTGCGGCCCGGGATCGGAGAAATTGGCCGCGCACACCGACAAAAACTCGCACCCCGAACCTCAGCCCATTGCGGACAAAGCCGTTCTGGTTGTCCTGCGCCCCACCATGCTGGGGAATAAGGTTCAGACCAAGTTCGCGGTGGATGGGAAATGGGTGGGCGTGAATCGCGGCGATAACTATTTCATCGTCACCATTGACCCGGGCCAGCGTCAGCTCTGCTCCCAGGCCGAGAACAAAGCCAAGACCAGCCTGAACGCCGAAGCTTCGAAAATCTACTTCGTCCAGCAGCACGTGCACATGGGATTCATGAAGGCCGAAAACTCGCTGGAAATCCTCGACGAAGCCAAGGGCCGCGCCGCCCTCGCAAAATGCCATCCGTCCACCTTCGACAAAAAATAGCAGCCGCCCAACTCGCCCTCTTTGCGTGTGAGACCCGCATTGGGGGTCGGACCCTTGGGTCCGACATTAGGATCTTCGCCTCGAACGGCTTCAGCCGCTGAAGAAATGGTTTTTCCTTTCGGGAGGGCACGACTTCAGTCATGCCGTAAGCGCGCCCGTGCAATTAAACCGGGCTTTAGCCGCTGAGGGTTTGAATCTGTAGAGCCGTGGTGGCCGTCAGTGGATGACAGGAATTTTTTCGATCTCAAATGTCGGCGGATTGACGGAGTGACTGAATTTAACATCGAACTGGTCGAAGAAGCCCCGGCGTCCGAGCAACGCTCCCCATTGAAAGCCTTCTATGAATCCAGCATTGATCTCGACGATCCAATTGGCTTCAACGTGCAGATTGACTCGGTGGAAGTAAGCATCCGCGCTGGCTCCCGGAACGACTCCACCGATTGTCTGACGAGTCCCGGATGGCACATCAATCCCGATACTCCGTCCAAGGTCAGACCTAAACAGGCAGAAAGATGATCCTGTATCAAGCATGGCACTGAAACGCCCGCTCGGTTTGGCGTGCTTCCTGCTCAACCGGACGAACAACATCGGATACCATTCCTCCGCTTCACCTTTGAATGCAAGGTACGGAGGACTCACAGGGAGCCGATGATACAGCTTAATCACGGGAGTTCAGAAAACTCGGGGCGCCCAGTCTTCCGGCGACCAAATCAGCAGAGGATCTTCAACGCCTTCGTTCTTCGCCTTCGCTTCTGCCTCATCGGGCGTGAGGCCTGTCGCGACAACTTTGCTTTCGTCTTCGGCCAGCGCCAACCAGCAGTTTTTTGGCGATTCAAGCAAAATCCGAGAGAAGTTTGACGTTCTGTTGTCCATGGCAAGACTACTCCACTTCATTAGACTCTCATAACCAGCGGCGGGTTAACATCCCATAGTGAGCAACAGAGCTTAATCGTAATCCCAATACGCGTCAATGACTCCCGCAACCGACGGGTGGCAGGCTCTTAGTGCTCAAGCAAAGTGGGGGTGCCGCATGCTTCGGTTTTTGAAGCGTGCGGGTTTTGACTTTTCTTCCACATTCCTTCTGCTCCACTAATTTCTCAAGATTTTCGGCTTTCACTCCCAGCATCACCATTCCCGAATTTCAACCTTCAAACTTGCAACCTGCAAACGTTTCAACGTCTTACGGCTCCATTCGAATGCTAACCAAAAACATAGTTGACATGCAGGGTACTTCTATGGTAGCCTGTATCTGTAGTTGCCTCTATGTTGCCTCGCCAAGTTCTTGATCCTTTGCCGGAAGCCGGCAATCGTCCTACTTGGTCGTACCTCCATACCGGTACGTTGCCTCGACTTATCTCCTTTGTTTCTCACTCTTACGAAACAGGATTATTCACTTGACACAGGTAAGTGTTTCTGGTACGCTTTTCTTGCATGGCGCTACTCCTTAGTCCCGCTGCGGTTTATCGGAATGTCCGAATCGCATATGGAGTTCTTGCTCCACGTTTGTCAAGAGTTTCCGCAATGGCACGCTTTCAAGCGGCCTCTTGCTCTTGCGTTTCTTCTTTTTGCGAGGTGCTTTCATGGCTCTCCTAGCTATGCTCAAGAAATATTCCACCGATGAGAAATGCCGCGAGATTCTGACGAAACTCCGCTGGCCGGAAGGCGTGCGTTGTCCTCGCTGCAAAGAGAATGCGGTGTGTTATCTGGTCGATCGTAAACAGTTTGAGTGTTCATGCGGCTATCAATTCTCCGTCACTTCCGGCACCGTGTTCAACGATTCCCACCTGCCTCTGGAAACTTGGTTCGCTGCAACCTATTTGCTCTGCGAAGCGAAAAAGGGAATGTCCGCTCTCCAAATCAAGCGCACGCTCGGTATCGGCGGATATAAAACAGCGTGGTATCTCTGTCACCGCATCCGCCACGCAATGGCGCAAACCGATAAGCCGATGCTTGATGGCAAGGTGGAATTGGATGCAACTTATGTCGGCGGCATCAACAAAGGCAAAGGCCGCATCTGCCGGGTGGACAACAAGGAAGTCGTAATCGGCATCCGCAAGCGCAATGGCGATCTTCGCTTTTTCCATTCCAGGGATGCGAAGGGCGGCACACTCGCACGGTATATCCGCGAGAATGTCAGTCAAGACGTGGAAGTCATTTTCACTGACGACGCATCCGCGAACGAAGCCGCCATCCGCAAGTCCGGCATGAAGAATCACAAGACCATCACGCACAGCAAGGGCGTCTATGTTATGGGCGATATTCATACCAACACAGTCGAGTCGGCATTCTCTCTTCTCAAACGCGGCATCATGGGGACATGGCACAGACTTAGTGCGAAGCATCTCGCGGCCTACCTCGAAGAGATGGAGTTTCGGTTTAATCGCCGGAATCGTTCCGATTTGTTCCTCGATACTCTGCGTCATATGGTTACGGCTCCGGTACTAACATTCAAAAAACTCACCAAAGTAAATGAGGCCGCCTGATGGATTCCGCAACAAAAGAAGTCTTGTTAAACATCCTCAAAAACCTCAAAGAATCTACTCAGAACACCTATTATGCGTCCGAAATGTCGTGGCGCACATATACAGCCCTAACTAGGATGTTTCCTGAGTTTTCGCGCCATTATGGGGCGGTCGAGGAGTACGGGGTAACATTTTCTCAAATGCTTCATTGGCGCGATGTCCAGCTTCAGCAGCTTGACGCAGCAATTCGGCTAATTGAAGAATGGCGGTAGAATCTTCTAATTTTTGTTCCATTGAACGTACTCCTACGTTGCTTTTTATATGTTTTCGTGAATTTTTCTTCCAGCTTTCGCCTTCGGTTTCCGCTTATACCAACGGAGTCCCCACAGAAAATTAGGAATCTTTTTTACGATCTCCTTCGGAATCTTGGGAGTGCCGTGCTTCTCCCACGCGGTCTTCACCTGCTTAATATAGTTGTCGTTCATGCTTCGTAGGCGGTTCGGCGAAAGGACTATAAACCACGTCGTTCGCCCTACCTGTGAGTTGCTTTCAGCCATGAATTTAGCTGCCAATGCAGAATAAAGGCCAAGTGCGAGAGGGGAACGCCTGCCTAAACCTCTCTTATCAGCAGCAAAAGAGAGCGAACTAAGAGCCAAAGATGTGCCCGAGCCTATTGCCCACATCCCTACTGCTTCATGGCTAACAGGCGGAGTCAATCCGTTCACCGATAGAATTTGAGCTTCATACCGTTTTTGGTGCTGCTTGAATCCGCAAATCAAAAACTGAAGCGAAAGCCGTATCTGCTCTATCTTTTGGAATAGCACCGCGAACACTTCGGGGGTAAGAAGCCGCTTACCGTTCTTCTGGAAAGAACTTAAAGTAAATCCATACCTCTTCAAGACCCGACTTTCAATTTGATTCTGTAAACATTCGCAATACGCTTCATGGATATATCGTGCGGCTATGTGCGGATTCCTAGATCGTTTGTCTTCATGGAATCTGTCTCGCGCGGCATCTATAATTAAGGGAGCATACTCTGCATCATTTCCTGCATAGAGCACCATACAATCGCGGTCGAAGTGCTGGGTTTTTTGCGCCGCGCTGTCAGCGGCAAATTCGCCATAATCAACTTTTTCATCCGAGACGCAAATGATTGACTTGCTTTTATTGCAGATCACAGCAAGACAGACGGTCACACCCCACCCCCAGTCAGAGTACTTCGGCATTCTCCGACTGAGCAAGGATGCCCTCACCGGACACCTGTGTCAAGTGAATAATCCTGTTACGAAAACTGCCGGGGTGTGGGGGTATTCTTCCCATTTTGGTTCACCCTGAGCGAGGTCGAAGGGAACTCGTCACTCGCCACTACTCACTCGCCACTAAGTCTTTTATCCGCAACACTTACAAGGATGCCCATAAGTGTTCATTCTAAAGGGTTTACAGAAAAGCTAAATCCTTTAGATGCACCACTTACAAAAAACACAGGGGAGGGGGTCACACCCGAGTGTGGTGTAGTGGAATGCGGGGTGGACTTGCTCTCTTTTCTTCCACCAGTCACGAATCACCAGTCACCAGTCACGGGTCGCTCAGTCGTCGTCGTCAATTCTCTTGGAGCCGCTTTCGGCGTCATCCAGCTTGGCGATTCCCAGCCGCATGGCCTGGTACGCCGGCAACTGCGCCGCTGCGGGGACCGCCGAGCCGTTGCCCTTGCAGGCAAACCAGATCACCGCATTCAACACTCTCGGGTCGGCCATGTCCGCATGCGCAAAGTCCTGCCGCTCGGTTTTCTTCATCCATTCCGCGGTGGCCTTGTCCTTGGCCTTCTGCGTCAAGAGGTTTCCCGCGGCAATCGTCGGCAGGACCGCCTTGTACGGCGTCAGGTCCGGCGTCTCCTGGAAAATATCCATCGGGATCGCCGAAGCATCCAGCTGGTTCATCGGCGCGATTCCCAGCAGCAGCTCCATCGTGCGAATCATGCTCACTGTGCTGTGAAATTTATGGATCAACGCTCCGGGCTTGTTGTACGCGCTGATTGCCAGCCCTACCGATCGGTGCGAATCCACGTGGTCCGGCCCGGCCTGCGCGTCATCCTCCACAATGAAAATCGCCGTGTCGCGCCAATACACGCTCGAGGAAATCGCTTCCACCAGCCGCCCCACCGCGTAGTCGTTGTCCGCCACCATGAATTGCGGCGTCGGAAATCCGTTCTTCAATCCCGTGGTGTGGTCGTTGGGAAACCGCACAATGTTGAGCGCCGGCATCATATCGCCATGCCCCGCTTCGCGCTCTTTCACGAAGCCTTGAAATTCCGCGAGCCATTCGCCCAATCGCGAATTGCCCCGGCACTTTTCATTCGGATTGTCGCGCGTGACCGCCGCCTCCGCCGCACCCGAGGGATTCAACGCCGCTTGATAGCAATCCACCGTCATGCTGTCCGGCGCCGCCACGTCAAAACTCCGGAAGCTGTCGCTATGATGTTTCTCGAGGGATTCCTTGTTGGCGATGGAGCGCACCGCGCCCGAAGTATCGGGATAGCTCTTCTTGCGTTTTTGGCCGATCGCTTCCACGTCTTTCGTCGAAATCACGAGCACGAATTCGCCGTAGTTCCGGTACGTCAATCCCGCCCGCGCCGCCGCGTCCCACAAGTACAGCGTTTTCGGTTCACCCAAATCCGTGAATCCCTGCCGGTAGGGCAAATGCTTGACCAGCACGTCCGTCAAAGCCTCCAGCGCGTCGCCGTGAAACTTGTCCAACTCCAAATCCCCCGGCGGCTCGTAATCTGGCAGGCGGTTATAGCCTTCAAAATCGTAAGTGCGTCCGCGGCCGGAATAGTTCCAGCGGAACGCTTTGTCCACATAATCCGTCGAAAAAGCCGCCGTCGCCCAGTTGTGCCCGTCCGGGCTCGCTTCCGAATTCACGAAGAACCGGTCGAACAATCCGAATCGTTGCGCCAGCGCGTGATGATTCGGCGTCACCGTTTGCGCGCTGCCGTCCGGCCGCACCGCCGCTGCGCCATTTCCGAAAATCGCGAAGGCCGCCTCTCCATCCGCGGCCTGGCCGTCCCCGGAAGTTTTCACGTCGCCGAACACCTGGTCGTACGTGCGGTTTTCTTTAATGATGTAAATCACGTGCTTGAACGGGCTTTTTCCCGCAAAAAGTCTCGGCGGCGCAAAATCCATCAGCCCGTCATTCTGCATGGTCTGCTGCGTGTAGCGCGCCAGCGCCGGTTGATCCGGCAGCGCCACCATGCTGATGTTCCCCGAAACAATCGCGCCGCTGTACTCTCCGCCCTGCCGGTTTTTTTCCTTATTTGCGGGAAACGCGGCGTTCGGCGGATTCGGCGTGCGCCCGCTGTTGTTCACGCGCATCGACGAAGCTTCAAATCCCGTTCCTTTCCCATTTCCGATAAAAAGTTTGCCATCCGCGAAAGCGACCGCGGACGGATACTGGCCCGTGGGAATAAATCCCAGGATCTTGGATTTTGGGACGCTGATCATTTTGTCCGCTTTCATCCGGCCGCGCAGTTTGTCGGAGAGCAGCACGACCGCGACGGCGTTGCTGTGGGCATTCGCGACGTACAAAGTCTGTTCGTTGTCGCTGAGCGCCAGCCCTTCGGGACTCGCGCCGGGCAAAGCACCTTCTGCCAGCCGCACGTCAATGCGCTCGACCTCCTGGTCCGTCGCGGTGTCTATCGCCGAAACGCTGTCTCCATTGGAATTCGCCACAAAAAGCCGTGTGCCGTCTGCACTCAGAAGCATCGCCGTGGGATGCCGGTCCACTCCGATGTATTTCCTCACTGCCGGTTTGTCGCCCAGCGAAATCACCGCCACCGACGAATCGTTCCAGCAGGACACATACGCCCGCGCTTTGTTTCCGCTTCCAATCACCACGACTCCGTACGGGTATATGTTCTCGCCCAGCTTTTCCGCGTGGTGCAAATCCAAGCGTTCCAATTGCCGCGCGCCGGTGAGGTCGCGCACGATCGTCACGCTGTCGCCCAAATTGTTTGCGGTCACGAGTGTTTTTCCGTCAGCCGTCAACGCCAGCCCCGTTGGATACAGCGCCGCTTTCCCGTTGTTGTAATCTTTCGGCGAAACCTCGCCAGGATTGCTGACGGCAAACGATGGCGCTTCGATTTTCGTTTTCGGCCCGGGCGAGCCTGGTTGCACCGGCGCTGCGGCTTTCGGATCAAACCGGAAAATCCAGATTTTATTTTCGTATCCGCCGGAAACATACATCGCAAAAGTTCCTTCGGCGCCCGCGAGTGAAAATGCCAGTCCGACGTTGGCGCTCTGCGGCTTTGGAAAATATACGTTTTGCACCACGACCGGCTCGGGACTGGCATTCAGATCGATCACCGCGATGGATTGCTGCGCGTCGTTGGTGTCTTCGCTGAATTGCACACCGAAGCCGCTGTTCATCACCAGCAGGTACCGGCCTTTGCCATCGCGACCGAGCGCGTCCGGGCTGCGAAGAAACGCCATGGGCATGGCCCCCACCGCCGGCAGTCGCGTTCCCGCATCCATCAGCAACGTTCCTGCCGGGGTGATGGGGCGGCCTTCGCTGGCGGGTTCCTGCTGGCCGCGGGCGCTCACGCAGAAAATCGCAAAAATCAAAATAAATCCAGCTTGCGTTCGAATTCTCATGGGCTCGCCTTTTTGATTCCTGGAAATTTCATCCTTCGCTTCCCGCTTGCGGCTTTCAATTTACATGCACTGGAGTCTAACGAGAAATTGTTTCGCAATCTTTAATTCGAAAAGCCAGCCCTGTGCACGGCCAGCTGGCGACCAAGGCCCGGCGCGGCTGACGACAAAGCGTGACCACGCGGCTTGGCAACTGCTCAAGGCAACGCAATTGACCGCGAGCACCTCTACTTCTAGGATGATTGAGGCGCGGCCCACATTCGCCATGGTGCGCCAATGGGATTCTAATGAAATTAAAACTTTCCGTCATAGCTCTGTTTTGTTTCTTGCCGCTGCTCGCGTCGGCCCAGACCGCCGACGAAATCGTAAGGAAAGCGCTAGACGCGCGCGGCGGCGCCGACAAAATCAGAGCGGTCCAGACCGAGCGCATCACCGGCCACGTTTCCTCCGCGCAAGGAGTCGAAGGCGGCTTCGTCCTGGAACTCAAGCGTCCCTACAAGATGCATACCGAGATTTCCGTCGACGGTCAAAAAATCATCCGCGTTTACGATGGGAAATCCGCCGGCTGGACGATCAATCCTTTTGCGGAAAACAAAGATGCCCAGCCGATGGCCGAGGAAGACCTTAAAAGCATCACAGAGGAATCGGATATGGATGGCCCGCTGGTGGACTACAAATCGAAAGGCCACCAGGTCGAATTAGTCGGCAAGGAGGATCTCGACGGCAAGCCCGTCTTTCGCCTAAAGCTGACCACCAAGAACGGCGACGTTCGCTCTTACCTGATTGATGCGTCCACGTTCCTGACCACAAAATGGGTGGGACTGCGCAAAATCGAGGATAAAGATTTTCCTTGGGAGTCTGTCCTTTCGGACTACCGCGACGTTCAAGGTTTGAAATATCCGTTCAAGATCGAGCAGGGCAGCCCGGGCACGGACTTCAAGCAGACTCTCACCACGGAAAAAATCGAGATCAATCCGCCGCTCGACGATTCCCGGTTCGCCAAGCCACCGAGCCCCGCCCCTCCCGCGGACCCGCCTGCAGCTTTATCAACCCCGACGTCTTCTGCCTCGACGCCACGCTAATATCCCGCCCGGCGCGGGCCAGGGCGTAATTGATTCAGGAAATCAGTTGGCTTGCCCCTTGCGCCTGGACGGGCAGTCGCATACGATTGTTTTTAAGCATGGAACTGGCGCTCAATCTCGTTTGGGTCTGCGTGGCAATCGTGGGGATTGTCGTGCAATTCATTGTGCTGTCCCGCGCGGCCAAGCCCGGTGATCTACCGCGGAGCCACTGGCGGAAAACAATCGCGATGGGCTGCACCCTGGTCATCCTGTTTTTTGTTATTTCCATGACCGATGACTTGCATAGCCAAGAACTCGTGATTGAAGAAAGCAAGTCAGCGCGAATAGTGTCCGGGGCGAGCAGTTCCTCACACGCCTCACCGGATCGAGTGGTTCCAATCGTTTTTCTGCTACCCTTCGCTTCGGCAATCCTGAATCCTGCTTTGCCTGCAGTAAGAAGGCTGGTGGAGCCTCCCGCACTCTTGTTCGCGGCCGCTATCGTTTGCGCTCCGGATTGCGGTCGAGCACCGCCCGCCTCTCTCGCCTGAAACAGCCGTCTTCCTTCATAAGAAAACGCTCGTGGAGTAAGGTCAATGAAGCCAGGTGCCCTTGTCTCTCTTTTTTCTCTATCGGCCCAGCCGATGCTACGCGCGGCGGGCGCAACATCAGTTTAGAGAAGCGAGCAAACGAAGGCCCGCGACGTAAATACTCTTTCGGAGTTTGAGCCATTATGAAAAAAACTTTCTGGAAATACGTTGCACTTGTTATCCTGCTCCCGTCCCGCGCGCCGGCCCAAACGCCAACCCAAGGCTCGACGCCTTTGACCTGGGAGCAGGTGCGTCAACGCTTTGAAGAAAAGAATCCGACGCTTCTGGCGGGCAAGCTAGGCATCGAAGAATCCAAAGCGCAGGAAATCACGGCCTACCTGCGTCCGAATCCGTATTTGACTCTGACTGTGGATGGAACCCAGGTCGTTCCTCATAATAGTGTCTGGCGGCCGCTCGCCGGTACGTATGAAACGCCAGCCGTTAGCTATCTTCACGAACGGCGGCATAAGCGCGAATTGCGGCTGGAAAGCGCTCAGAAAGCGACGGGAATCGCAGTCTCGGGCCAGGGGGACCTGGAAAGGGGCCTTCTTTTCAATTTGCGGCAGGCCTTTGTACAGGCACTACAGGAAAAGGCCATTTTTGAACTGGCGAAGGAAAACCTGGCGTATTACGACCACGTGCTGGATGTGAATCGCGAGCGTTACAAGGCCGGCGCGATTGCCCAGGTGGATTTGGACCGGCTAGAGCTGCAACGAGTGCAGTACGAATCCGACCTGCAAACCGCGGAAGAAAGTTTGGAAACCGCAAAAATCCAGCTTCTCATGCTGCTGAACGAGCGGATACCGGTGGATCAATTCGACGTGACCGGCCCGTTCGATTTTTCCAACCAAATCACGCCGTTGGAAGAAGTGCGGCAGATGGCTCTCGATAACCGCCCGGACTTGAAAGCGGCAATACAATCCATCGACAAGGCCAAGACCGATCACCGGCTCGCGGTTGCGAACGGCTCGACCGATCCGACTTTCAGCGCGTGGTATACGCACAACTCATCCAACAACAACCCATTTGGGATCAACACCTTTGGGGTCAGCGTCGGCATTCCCCTGCGCATCTTCGACCGCAATCAGGGCGAAAAACTGCGCACGCAGTTGGACATCAACCGCAACGAAAGGCTGACGGAAGCAACGAGAGCTCAAGTCTTCGCCGATGTAGATTCCTCGTACGCCACGGTCAACAGCACGCTGATCCTTCTCCAGCCCTATAAAGACAAGTATCTGCAACAAGCGTCGAGAGTGCGGGACACCATCGCGTTTTCTTACGAACACGGCGCGGCATCCCTGCTCGACTTTCTGAATGCCCAAGCCGATTACCGGAGCGTACAGGTCAATTATCTAAATCTGGTTGCTTCCTATCTAAGTGCGGCGAGCCAATTGAATGAGGCTGTGGGACGTGAGGTCATCCAATGAAACGCGCGGGATTTGGAACAACGGTCTTATTTTTCAGCCTAGGCGGGTTTCTTGCGGGCTGCGGGGAGAGCAAAGGCGATCCCAAGGCCGAAGCGCCGCCGGCGGCGCAGGTCCAGAAAGAGCAGGACTTCAGCGTCATCCAGGTGGATCATCCGGAGCAGTTTCCGCTGGCTGCGGCGGTGGCGCATGATTCCGCGTCCCAGTTGAGCGTAACGGGAACTGTTACTCCGGACATTTCCCGCAGCGTGCCGGTCATATCGATCGCCACTGGCCGCGTGGTGGAACTTCACGCGCGGCTGGGCGATACGGTGCAAAAAGGCCAGCTCCTGATGCGGGTGCAAAGCGCGGATCTGTCGAGTGCATTTTCCGATTATCGCAAGGCCATCGCCGACGCAAAACTCGCGGCAATCCAATTCGAGCGCGCCAAGCTTCTGTACGACAAAGGCGCCATCTCGCTGAACGATTTTCAGACAGCCGAGGACGTCGAGAACAAAGCGCGGGTGGACGTGGAGAACACCACCGAGCGGATTCGCGTGCTGGGCGGCAGCGTCGATCATCCGGCCGCGATTCTTGATATTCGCGCTCCGGTTTCAGGCGTGATCACCGATCAGCAGGTAACTAATGCAGCAGGCGTGGCGGGCCTGGGCTCGCCCAATCCGTTCACCATCTCCGACCTCAGTTATGTATGGATCCTGTGCGACGTTTACGAGAATGATCTTGCCAATGTGCACGTTGGTCAGACAGCCGAGATTCGTCTTAATGCGTATCCTAATCAGACTTTTACCGGCCACATCAGCAACGTCCTTCCCGTCCTCGATCCAACGCTGCGCACCGCCAAGGTGCGCATCGAGGTGCGTAATCCAGGACTGATGCGCGTGGGGATGTTCGTGACCGCGACGTTCCACGGCCAGAAAAAGGAAACACATACCGCGGTTCCGGCAACCGCCATTTTGCATTTGCACGACCGCGACTGGGTCTACGTTTCGACGGCGGGCAAGAAGTTTCAGCGCGTGGAGGTCAAGCTCGGTCAGACCCTAGCAAACAACATGCAAGAGATTCTTTCGGGCGTACAGGCGGGCCAACAAGTTGTTCGGGACGCGCTCGTGTTCCAGAACACGGTGGAGCAGTAGATGATTCGCAGAGTTGTCGATTTCGCCCTGGAGAACCGATTTTTGGTGCTTGGCGCAGCCATTCTGCTGCTTGTGTGGGGCGCGGTTTCGTTTCACCAGCTTCCGGTGGAAGCGTACCCGGACGTGGCCAACAACTACGTGGAGATCATCACGCAGTGGCCGGGGATTTCCGCGGAGCAAATCGAGCAGCAGGTGACCATCCCGCTGGAAGTGGTGATGAATGGCATCCCCCATGTGATGCATTTGCGCTCGTTTTCTCTCTTCGGCCTCTCGGACCTGAAACTGATTTTCGATGATGAAGAGGAGAACGCCTGGAACCGGGAGAGGGTTCTCGAACGGCTCTCGCAGGTGACTTTGCCGCCGGGCGTCGTGGCGCAGATGGGCACGGACTGGAGCCCGGTCGGCCAAATTTACTTTTTCACGCTGAAGAGCACGAATCCCAGCTACGACGTAATGGAATTGAAGTCCATCGAGGATTGGGTGATCGAAAAGAGCTTCAAATCGGTGCCCAACGTCGTCGATGTCGCCAGCTTCGGTGGACCGACACGCGAATATCAGGTTCGAATTGATCCCAATAAGCTCATCTCCTATGGACTTAGCCTGGCTCAAGTGGAACAGCAACTGACGAATAACAACGCCAATGCGGGCGGCAGCTTTATTGAGGCAGGCCTACAGCAGATTAATGTCCAGGAGGTGGGGCTGGTCAAAAATGTCAGCGATATCGAGAACACGGTCATCATGACCAAAAGCGGCACGCCGCTGCGGGTAAAGGATATCGCTGTCGTTTCGCAAGGCCCAAAGATCCGCCTCGGGCAGTTTGCCCGGGCGCTTCACCGGGAAGACGGGAAGATCGTCGATAACGACGACGTGGTTTCCGGCATTGTGCTCCTGCGCAAGGGGGCCAATGCGGATGAGGTACTCGCGGGAATCCACGCGAAGGTGAAGGAACTGAATGAGCAGATCCTGCCGCCCGGCGTGAAGGTAGTGCCGTTCATTGACCGCAGCGACCTGGTGCAGTTTACGACCCGTACAGTGCTGCACAACCTCACGGAAGGAATCATTCTGGTGGTGGTGGTTCTCTTTCTGTTCCTCGGGAATGTGCGCGGTGCCCTGATCGTCGCCCTGACCGTCCCATTTGCACTATTGTTTGCGGCCACGTGTCTAAGACTGAAGGGCATTCCCGCCAACTTGCTTTCACTAGGGGCGCTGGATTTCGGGATGGTAGTGGATGGCGCGGTGGTGATGGTGGAGAACATCGTGAGGCACATGGGTCATCACGACGCTACGTACAAGACGCCGATGGAACGCATCCGCGAAGCGGCGCACGAAGTGCAGCGGCCGGTGTTCTATGCCATCGGAATCATCATTACCGCGTACTTGCCGATTTTCACGCTGCAACGTGTCGAGGGACGGCTGTTCCATCCGATGGCCTGGACGGTAGCTTTTGCGCTGCTCGGTGCCCTTATCTTTTCGATGCTTCTCGCGCCGGTTCTATCAAGCGTGTTGTTCAGGAAGGGCGTGAGCGAATGGCGTAACCCGGTGATGGAATTCCTAAGAACGCGGTATCGCTTTGCGGTGCGCTGCGCGATCGAGCACCGGTTGGTGACCGTGGGTGGGGCGGCGCTTGGCTTTGCCGCGACCATTTATCTTATCGTTGGCGGGGTCATTGGCTCTGAGTTTCTGCCGCACCTGGATGAGGGTGCGCTCTGGGTGCGTGGCACGCTGGCGCCCAGCACCGGGCCTACGGAAGGCACGCGCCTGGCGAATCAGGCCCGCGTCCTGCTGTGCTCCTTCCCTGAGGTGACGCAATGCACCAGTCAGGTCGGGCGTCCGGATGACGGCACGGACACGACGGGCTTTTTCAATACCGAGTACTTCGTCGATTTGAAGCTGAGAAAGGATTGGCGGCCGGTGTTCCACGAGGATAAGGAAAGAGTGATCGCCGCCATGCAGCGCGAACTGGACAAAATTCCCGGCGTGATCTGGAATTTTTCGCAGCCCATCGCGGACAACATGGAAGAAGCGGTCAGCGGTGTAAAAGGCGAACTGGCGGTGAAAATATACGGTGACGACCTCAAGGCTCTCGATAGTATGGCCGACCAGATCGTCGCTATCATGCGCCAAATAAACGGCATTGAGGATCTGGGAGTGTTCCGGCTTCTGGGCCAACCCAATCTGGACGTCACGGTGGACCGTCAGCAGGCGGCGCGGCATCAGATCAATGTCGCGGACGTGCAGGACGCGATTCAGACGGCGGTTGGGGGAACGGCTTTCACTCAGGTTTTACAAGGCGAACGGCGCTACGACCTGGTGATGCGCTATCTTCCGCAATTCCGCGACACGCGGGAAGCCATTGAGAATATTCGCTTGCTATCTCCTTCCGGCGAACGAGTTTCGCTGGCGCAGCTATGCAAGATCGAAGAGCGGGAAGGCGCTTCCGAAGTGTACCGCGAGGGAAATGAAAGGTACGTTGCCATCAAGTACAGCGTGCGGGGACGCGACCTTGGAGGCGCGGTGGAGGAGGCGATTAAGAAGGTGGAGGCGCAGGTCAAACTGCCGCGCGGATACCATATTGACTGGGCCGGCGAGTACGAAAGCGAAAAGCGCGCGGAAGCGCGGCTGCTCGTCATCGTGCCGATAACCCTGCTGGTGATTTTTGGCATTCTCTACACGATGTTTCGCTCGTTCAAATGGGCGCTGCTGCTGCTCGGTAACGTCGCCATGGCGCCCATCGGAGGATTGCTCGCACTCCTGATCACGGGCACGCATTTCAGCGTTTCCTCGGGCGTCGGCTTCCTGGCGCTCTTCGGAGTTTCGGTGCAAACCGGCGTCATCATGCTGGAATACATCAATCAGTTGCGCGCGCGAGGGCATTCGATTGAAGACTCCGCCGTGGACGGGGCAGTGATGCGGCTTCGCCCCATCATGATGACCATGCTGGTGGCCACGCTCGGTCTCTTGCCGGCAGCACTGTCACGAGGCATTGGTTCGGACTCGCAGCGTCCCTTCGCGATTGTTATCGTGGGCGGACTTATTGGAGCGCTGCTACTAAGTATCTTCCTGCTACCAACCTTATATGTGTGGTTCGCGAGGGAAGGCGACAAGCTGCCCGCACCGGAAGCGGATTTTGCGGAAGAGACTTCTGGAAGCTGAGCAAGCTCGAAGCTGAATCAATTTTCGATTGGCACCGGCCTGTCTGGATTCAGCGGATTGCGGCGTGCTGCTTTGCAGGCGCCACCAGTTTGCGCGCTTCCCCAACGATTTTTAGAAACCTTCGAGCTAATTCCGTGATTTGTTCGGCGCGGCGGCGGTGGACCGCTTCCGGGGGAATCAACTCGCCGCCGATGCCGAGAGCTGTGGCGCCGGCACGGATGAAATCCATGGCGGTTTGCTGGGTGACGCCGCCTGCGGCCACGAACGAGGCGTGGGGGAAAGGCCCCTTCAGCGCCCGGATGTAACTCGCACCACCCACCTGCGCACAGGGGAACACTTTGATGAAATCTGCGCCCGCCCGGCAGGCGGCGGTAACTTCGCTGGGGGTCAGCGCTCCGGGCATGCTCACAATATTGGCTTTTTTTGCGAGTTCCACGATGCTGAGGTCCAGCCCGGGACTGGTGAGGAAATGCGCCCCGGTATCCAGACAACGGAGAGCGGTTTCGGGATCCAAGACGGTCCCGGCTCCGACGATGATGTCCGGGGCATTTGTCACCATGTCGTGGATCAATCCGCAGGCTTCCGGGACGGTCATGGTGATTTCCACGATGGGGATTCCGCCGGCGGAGACGGCGGCAGCCGCGAAACGAGCTTCTTCCACGGAAGACACGCGGATCGCGGGGACGATGCCGATCTCTGCAATGCGCGCACGCACTTCTTCTTTTTTCATCGCACCGTGATTCTACCTCAATTCCTGTTTCGGCTGCGTCGCATGCGTGACGCCGTTCAGTTGCGATATGCTGCGTTTATGAAGGAGAACGAGAGCGTTGCGGATCAGCGCGCTGCGCCGGGCCTCTGTGCGGACTGTACACATGCGCGCGGGATTGAATCGGCCCGCGGCTCCCGGTTTATCCTCTGCGAACTTTCCTTCACCGATCTCCGTTTCATCAAGTATCCGCGGCTCCCGGTTCTCGCTTGTGAGGGCTATAGCAGCAAAAGCGGCAAATTGGCAAATCCTGTCGTTGTTGTTGAGTATGACGCGCGCTGGCCTGCGACGTTTGAAGCCCTGCGGTCTCGTGTCGCAGGAGTGCTGGGCGACCTTGCCGCGGCGGTTGAGCACATCGGCAGCACCGCCGTGCCGGGCATGGCGGCAAAGCCCATTATCGACATGGATGTGCTACTGAAACCCGGCTCGGACCTGCCACAGGTTATCCAGCGGCTCGGTGCACTCGGATACGTTCATCGGGGCGACCTCGGGGTTGCGGGACGCGAAGCGTTTGCCGCTCCGCCGGATGCTCCCGCTCATCATCTTTATGTGTGCCCGCCGGAGAGCCAAGAGTATCGGCGCCACCTGGCGCTGAGAGATTATTTGCGTGCTCACGATGCGGATGCCGCTGCTTACAGTGAATTGAAGCGCTCGCTGGCGGCGCGTTTTCGTGACGATCGGGCCGCGTATTGCGAAGCAAAGCAAGAATTCATCGAAAGGCTCCTACAACAGGCAATGGCCTCGCGGCGCGAGACCGGTTCCGGCGGAAACTTAAATACAACTACTAAGTAACGTCTATCTGTGTTAATTTACTGTGCGGATTTACCTCTGCAACGAGGTCTTCGCATGGCTTCCCGACTGAGATTCGCTTTTTGGGCTGCTCTAATTGCTCTGGCGGGCGCGCCGGGGGCGCGCGCGGACAAGCTGCAAATCACCAGCACACCGCCCGGCGCCACTGTGGAGCTTGACGGAGTGACCGCGGGTGCCACGCCGTTCGAGAAAGATTTTCCCGGCGGCTATTTCCACAAGACGAAAACATCCCTGGGCGCGCGACTCGAGCACGCGATGGTCGCGCGCATCAGCCTCGCGGGCTACGCGACCAAGGAGCTCACCCTCACCGAAGGTCCTATGAACTGGATTTCCCTGAATGGGCGCAATCGAGGCGAATACTGGCTCTTCAAGTCCGATCATTTTCATGTGGAGCTGAAACTCATTTCGGAAACTTTTACCGGTGGCATCGCAGCAAGAGTCTCAGATTCGAGCGTGGAGCTTCGGCCCGAACTCGCGCGCGAAGAGATCGTTCGGCAGAGCAAGCCTGCGGTCGTCTATTTGAAAGGATTGGATAAATCGGGATCGGGGTTTTTTGTCACCGGCACGGGGCTTATCGTCACCAATGCGCATCTTGCCCGCGGGGAAGAGAGTCTGCTCACGCTGCTTTCCACAGGGCAGCAACTTGAAGGCAAGGTGGTGCACATCGACCCGGAGATGGACATCGCGCTCGTCAAAGTTGACAGCCCTGCGGAGAAAACAGAGTTTCCTCACCTGGTGCTTACGGATTCCAGCAGCGTACACCAGGGGGAAAACGTTTTGGCTATCGGGAATCCCGGCGACGCGATGCTTTTCAGCGTCACGAAGGGCATCGTCAGCGCGGTGGGGAAATTTCCCAACGCCGGCCCGGGTACGTGGATTCAGACGGACGCGCCCATCAATCCGGGAAACAGCGGAGGACCGCTGCTGAACTCGCGGGGCGAAGTCATCGGGATCAACACGCAGAAACTTGTTAAGAAAAATGTCAGCGGCATCGGGTTCGCGCTCAGCTCGTCCGATGTGCTGGAAGTTCTCCACCGATTTTATCCGGAGGCAGTTGTTTCGTCTGCTTCCTTCCGGGCACAAACCTACGCTGAGTCTGACACTACTACTTCCGCTGCCGACGTTCCTACGGCTTCGGCTTCCTCTCCGGAAGGATTCGGCACCATCGTTGTGATTTCCGACCCGGAATCTGCGGAAATTTTTGTGGATGAGAAATTTCACGGAAACACTCCGGCTACGTTAAGGCTGCCAGCGGGGAGCCATGAGGTCGTGCTCAAGTTTCCTCACCACGCCGATTGGAAGCGCACGCTGGAAGTGCTGCGCGGGAACAAAGTGAATTTGAGAGCCACTCTTGAGGCGGTCCGGTAGCGAGGGAGTTTGTGCGTGATTGGGGCTTAAGCTTTTCTGAGCGACGCCATGGTGCGTTACTCAATTCGCAGGGCGCTCATGGGAGAAATGGATGCGGCGCGGTTTGCTGGAATGATGGCGGCGAAAAAGGAGCAAACGGCGAGCGCCGCGGCGGAGGCGGTCAGGGCGAGCGGGTCCAGGGACGAAACGCCGTAGAGTTGGGCGGAGATCAGGCGGCCGGCACCAACGGCCAGTGGCAACCCGAGTATTAGCCCAATGAAGACGCGCTTGAACGCTCCGCTTAGAACGAGTTGAATCACTTTGGGGCGGTCAGCGCCGAACGCCATGCGAATGCCGATTTCGTTGGTGCGCTGCGCAACGGTGTAGGCCGTGACGCCGTACAATCCAATAGCTGCCAGCACCAGCGCCACAATGCCGAACAAACCGGCGAGACTGGCAACGGCGCGCTCCTGATCAAAGGAAAAATCCACTTGCTGCTGCATGGTCCTGATGCTGTTGATCGTCAGGTTGGGATCCAGTCCCGAGAGCATCCTGGTGAGCAGCGGCTCCAACGCGCCGGGAGACATATTTGTGACCAGCATGATTCCACCGATGAAGTGCGAGCGCGTCTCGAGTTTCTGCATCATCTCGTTGGGGTAGTTCACAGTCTGGGCCAGCGGCACGTAGAACATGGGACGCGCGGGCCGGCTCAACTGAAAGCCGGCAAATTTAGCGTCGCGCACTACTCCGACGATACTAAATGTTCCGGCATTTTCCGGCAGATCCATGCCGAAGTGCTGCTTTAGCGGATCCTCGTCGCTCTTGAAGAAACGCTTCACGAAAGCCTCGTTGACGATGGCCACGGGCGGCGCGGTTTCGTTGTCCGCAGCGGTAAAGGCACGCCCGCGCAAAACCGGGATATTAAAATTCTGGAGATAGTTGGCACTCACGCGGTCCCAAGACGCGCCCGCGTCTTCGTTGAATTTACCTGAAGGATGGCCGGCTACCATGATGAGTTCGCCCCAGTTGTCAGTGAGCGGGTTATACATGGCCAGCCCAGATCCTTGCACTCCGGGCAGGCGATTGAGTTGTTCCTCGAGTTGGCGGTAGAGAGCCGCCAGCCGTGGTTGCGTGTAGGTGGCTGGCGGACTGTTCATATCTACCTCCACGCGCCCTTGCACTTGAAATCCAAAATCCTGGTGCTCGAGTTTGTTCAGGCTACGCCCCAGCATGGTGGCACCGGCGACGAGGACGACCGAGAGTGTGGCTTGAACGACCAACAGCGCTTTACGGGTGAACGAAGTGCGATCACTGGTGCCGCGGCCTGAGCCTCGCAAGGCTTCCGCTGGATCGGTCCGCGTGGCCAGCCAAGCGGGAGCTGCCCCGAAAATAATTCCCGTCAAGAGCGCCAAGCCGAATGCAAATGCCATGACAAGCAGCGATGGCGCGACGCTAATGGGAAGGAAATTCGCGCTGTGGAAGGCCAAGGCAAGCAGCAGCCGCGCCGCTGCCATGGCCACCAGCAGTCCGACAAGGCCGCCACCAATGGCGAGAAGAACGCTCTCCGTCAGAGCTTGCTCAACAATCTGCCGCGGCGTCGCCCCGACAGCCAGCCGTACAGCCGTTTGCCCTCGACGCGCTACCCCGCGAGCGAGCAGCAGATTCGCCACGTTGGCGCAGGCAATCAGCAACACCAAGCCGCACACCGACAACAGGATTTGCAGACTACGCCCGAATTCCTCTTTCAGCACCGCAACACCCGCCCCTGCCGGCACCACGTTGACCGTTTGCTTGGGAAGCAGGCGGATCACTTCGGACATCCAGACGGCAGGATACCCGGCGTCATTCTGCATCCATTGCCGTAGAACTGCGGTCAGGCGCGGAGCCATTCCGACAGTGGAAGCTCCCGGCCGCAGTCGGCCGATTACCCGCAGCCACGCGGAGATGGGCTGATGGAGGAGGCCGCCGTTACCATCCAGCATGGGTTCCTGCTGAACCGGGATCCAAATGTCGGGAGGATCGCTTTGCAGCGTCTCGCCGAAAAACCCGGCAGGCGCAACTCCAATCACCGTGAAAGGATGGCCCTCCAACACGAAAGTGGTACCCACAATGGATGGATCGCCGCCATAGGTAATCTGCCAGGTACGGTGGCTAATCACGGCAACCGGGGGAGAAGAAGGCTTGTCGTCGTCTGGCGTAAACACCCGTCCGCCAAAGGCACGCACTCCCAGCGTCGAGAAATAATTGCCGCTAACGTACTCCGAGCGCAGAGGTCTGGCAATCGGGTCGACGCCTTGGCGGCGCACACCCAACCGGCCACGGCCGGCCTGGAAGGCGGCGAGTTCCTCGAATTCGGGTGTCTCCGATTTCAGGCGCTCGTAGAAAGAATAGGGAAACATGCCCCATTGGTCCTGGGGACCGCCTTCCACACAGCAATCGTCGCCTTCACCGATGCGATAAAGCCTGCTGGGATCGGAAACCGGCAGCGAGCGCAGCATCACGGCATGGATCAACGTGAAAATGGCTGTGGTTCCGCCGATTCCCAAGGCCAAAGTCAGCACGGCCGCAGCGGTAAAGAGGGGCGAGAGCCGGAATTGCCGCAGGGCATAGCGAAGATTGCCTGGCAGGTATGGCATGGACACCACCTCTCAATACACTACGCAACTTAAAGACTAAGGTTCCCGAGTTTTGCAAACTTCTGAGCGCCGCCGACACCGGGCGGAGGTGCACTAGTTCGACGAATTGGCCTGGAGAGAAGTCTTGTGGTGGGAACCGTTTCATGGGCAGAGGGGAACGGGCTTTTTCGATTCTCCTTCGCCTCGGCCGGCTCACGTGCCCTGGCTTAAAGTGGATCTTGGCGTCAAAAAAAATGCAGGGCGCCACTATGGACGCCCTGCCGGAGACACTGGTTTCTCTACTCTTTTATTGTGGTTGTTTGGGACTCTGTGGATTCTGGTCGGGCTGCTGCGGATGAGCCGCCACCGGCGTAACAGTGGCCGCGCCTGCCGCCGCCAATTCGGATGGCTTATACTTCGGCGCGCTGACGTAACCGTGCACGAGGTTCTTTTCTACGCGGTTCACCACCACCTGCACCGGCTGCGATTCGTTCTCCGTATGAATCCAGATGGGTTCGTACAGATTGACCTTCTTTTTGCTCAGTTGATTGTCGTCCACGATCATTTCCACGTCGTAGCTCTTGTGCTTCGTGTCGGCCTTGCGCAGCGAGAGCGTGACGGGACCAACGCGCTGGAACTGCTTCGATTTCGTCAAGTCGAATTCGAAATAGCTTCGCTCTCCGCGTTTCGCGAGCGCCACCAGCTCTTCATGCGTTTTGGCGATCGAGCCGTTGAGTTCGTCGCGCGTGGAATTCAGATTTCCTTCCAGGTCCGTGCGGTTCTGGGCCACGGCGTCCTGGGTTTCTTTCAACTGCTTTTGCTGATCGTCCAGCCGCGCGCGAAGCTCTTTGAGTTGCTTGCTTTCCGGGATGGTCCTCTTGCCGCTGGCCGATCTTGCGCCCCCCGCGCCCGGACGTACCGCTTGGGCTTTCTTTTGCGCCGCGGCTTCCGCCGCAGCCTGCTGCGCAGCGGACATTTCATTCAGCTTGGTGGTCAACGCAGAGAGTTGTCCCTGCATATCATTGATCGTGGCGTTGGCCACAGATTCTTGGGCCTTCAGGTGACCGACCATGATTTCCTGGCGGTAGCCATAGGCGGCCGCGACTCCTGCCGCCACCAGTAGGGCCACGGCTATCACCAGCAACCAACGGTTAACGGTCATCGGCGAATTCCCCGGTCGGTTTCCGTTTTGATTCACTTCGCTGTGCTCCTCTATCATGTTCCTCCTCACTCTCGTCTTTCGTTTGAGCTAAATCGTCGAATGCGATTCAGCCGGCTTTAACCAGATTCCTCTAAACTGAGGATCTGCTGCAAACTTTGGCGTTCTTGCCCCTGCTTTTCATTGGCAAGATGCGGGCCGACCTTCGAGATTCTCCGCTGTCTCTAAACCTCTTCCCTTCAACGACTAATGACGGGTGCGAACCGGCCAGCGGTGAGCGATGCAGTACTAGACACGGTATTTTTTCCCGGCAACCGGGACGACTTACTCCCACCGTCCCTCCACAAGAGAATCCCTTGATGGCACCCTCGCGCGTTGCTCCAACCCATTCCTTGTGCTAGCATCCGCCCGCTAGGAGATCGGATCAGGGAATCTCGTTTCGAACCTCGCCCCCGGCCCGCACGGGGAGCCAGGCAAAGCGGACACGTTCTCCTCCCTCAGTTCCAACATGCCCGGCGCAGGCCCGCGCCCGAATTCTTCCGGGCGGACCTCGCTCTATGGAGGTTAGGATGAAGAGCTATCTCACCAAGGACATTCGCAACGTTGGCATTGTAGGCCACGGCGGCACCGGAAAGACGCAACTGGTGTCGTCGTTACTCTTCACCGCGGGGATGACGCCGCGCTGGGGAAAAGTTGCGGAAGGCAGCACCACCACCGACTGGGACGAAGAAGAAATTGGCAGAAAGATTTCCATTCAAACCGGCCTGGCCTTTGCCGAATGGCCCACTACCTCGACCACTCCTTCCGGTTCCTCCGACAAAGTCAAAATCAATTTTATCGATCTCCCGGGCTATTCCACGTTCATTACCGAAGCGAAAGCGTCGCTGATCGCCGCTGACGCCGCGCTGATTGCCGTAGACGCCCACGTGGGATCGCAGGTCACCACGGAAAAAGTTTGGGACTATTGCACGGAGTACGACATCCCGCGCGCTTTCGTGCTCACGTGGATGGACCGCGAGCTCTCAAGTTTCGAACGCTCGATGGAATCGCTGGAGCAGGTATTCGGCCGGAACGTTGTCGCCCTGCAGCTCCCTATCGGCGCGGAAAAAGGTTTTCGTGGCGTGATCGACCTCGTGGCCATGAAAGCGCACCTGTATAAGCCTGACGGCGATGGAAAACCGTCCATCGAAGAAATTCCCGCGGCGCTTGCCGACGAAGCCAAGGAAGCCCATGAAAAACTCGTCGAAATGATCGCCGAGGGCGATGACGAAATGATGGAGGAATTTTTCCGCGAAGGCACCATCCCCATTCACGACCTTATTCCAGCCGTACGCAAAGCCATCGTCGCCGAAAAAATTTTTCCCGTGTTGATGACTTCCGCGCTCCACAATATCGGCACTGCCAGCCTGCTTACCTTTCTCGCCGACGCTTTCCCGCATCCCGATGAGCATGCCCAGGTCGGATTCAAAGATCCCGGAGGCAAGGGCGACCGGCTGGAGCGCAAGTACGACGACACCCAGCCGCTCTCTCTCTTCGTCTTCAAGACACTGGCCGATCCGTTTGCCGGGCGCATTAACTATTTCAAGGTCAAAAGCGGCATCCTCAAGAATGACGCCACGCTCACCAACTTCAACCGCAGCATTCCCGAACGCTTCCAGCACACGCAAGTGGTGCAGGGCAAGCAGCTCACGGAAGTCGGCGAACTCCACGCCGGGGATATTGGCGCCATCGCCAAGCTGAAGGAAACCAATACCGGCGAGACGCTCGGCGACAAAGCTTCGCCGATTTACTATTCCCCCGCGCAGCTCCCCGAACCGTCCATCACGTTTGCCATCGAGCCGAAAACCCGCGCCGATGAAGACAAGATCGGCGTGGCCATTCACAAAATCATGGAAGAGGACGCCGCGCTGCGATTTTCGCGCGACCCGCAGACGAAAGAATTTCTCCTCGCCGGGTCAGGGCAGCAGCACATCGAAGTCGTCGTTGCCAAGCTACACAAACGCTACAACGTCAATCTGACGCTCAAGCCGCCGAAGGTTCCTTACCGCGAAACCATCCGCGGCAAGGCGGACGTCGAAGGCAAGCACAAGAAGCAGTCCGGCGGACACGGCCAGTTTGGCGTCTGCCGCATCAAGATGGAGCCGATTGAACGCGGCAAGGGTGTCGAGTTCGTTGACGATGTTTTCGGAGGCGCGATCCCGAAGAACTGGATTCCTTCCGTCGAGAGGGGGATTCGCGACGCCGCGGCTCGAGGCTTCCTTGCCGGGTTCCCGGTCGTGGATTTTCGCGCCATCCTCTATGACGGCAAGTATCACGACGTGGATTCGTCGGACATGGCTTTCAAGATTGCCGGCTCGCTGGCGTTCAAGGAAGCCATGAAGCAGGCTCGGCCCGCGCTGCTGGAGCCGGTCATGCACGTGGAAGTCTACGCGCCGGATCAATACTCCGGAGACTTGATGGGCGATCTCAGCTCCCGACGCGGCCGCATTGCCGGCAGCGAATCCCGCGGGCACAACGTCATCATCAAGGCCCAGGTACCGTTCGCTGAAATGCTCAGTTACGCGACCGACCTTACTTCCAGAACGCAGGGCCGCGCGTCCTATTCCATGGAGTTTTCGCACTACGACTACGTCCCAACCGAACTGGCGGAAAAAGTCATCGCCGCGCACAAAGCGGCGCACGGCGAACAACTCGTCGAGGAAGAAGCCTGAAGCTGAATTCGATGGTGTAAGAAGCCTTGACTGCGTAAGGACAGCTTTCAGCAGGCGTTTATCCGCAATTTGGTCAAAAGACGGCATTATGGAAGCGAAAAATCTGCGTAAAAAAAGAGCGGGCCCCGAGTTACTCGGGGCCCGTGATCTTTTGCGGAGGCGGAGAAAAAACTTAGGCCCCGAGGAAGCAAAAAATGGTTAATGTTGCCGCACCTTGGCCGCGTAAAACGCTGGAACCAACGTGAACCCAGGATTTTCGATGTACAAAGCGCGAATATAGACGGTTTTGGTCGATGACAAGTTCCCCGTATTGGTAATTCCATCGAGGTTGGTCTGACTGAAGGTCTGCACTTGGGCGATCCCCGAATTATTAAAGTTGATAGGAAGGCCATTAATGCTGAAGGCTGGGGTTCCTGAGGCGGAAAGCGAGGCGGCGAAGCGCGACCAGCGGAGCGTCACCGTGTCGGAAGTTACAGAGGCCAGAGTGCTTCCGCTTGGGCCTGTGAATCCAGTGACATGAACGGCCACTCTCTGCCCTAAATTGAGAGCGCCCGTATTGTTGGCGCCGGTGAAGTTACTCGTATTTCCAGGATAAGAGCTTAAGTTAAGGCCCTTGGTGTCGATCAGGAAGTTGTTCGCATTCATGAGGTTTACTGTCAAGCCGTCGCCGTCTGAGAGAAGCCCGTTGCCAATCAGCGAATTACTAGCCGCAGGAAGCATGTCGGTGACAATCAACGTGAATTGAGTCGTGCTCCCCTGGGTAACGCCAACAACAATGCCCTCAACGGTGTCCTGCTGAGTTGCGAGCAACGGCTCAATTTCTTGGATCGACGTGGTTCCGTCAGAATTGACAATAATATCCATGCTGGCGATCTGATTGTTCGAGACGCAGGTCGCGAGGGTTTGTTTGGTGGTGGTGGGGCAGAGCGTGGTAGTGGGATCGGTGTCGAAAACAGTGGAAGAGGTCGCCGCGGCGGTAAGGGTGGCATTGGTAAGTGGATTCTTGATGGTGGCGTTTTGGCCGCTGACAGTGACGACGCCTGTGACATCTTCGATCAGATCAAACTGAGTGGAGGCCAGATTGGAGCCGGTGCGAGGGAGGGTGAACTCGGTGAACACGTTGTTGGCGACGGGGCTGAAGTTCACGTTCAAAGTCGTGCCGGTAATGGTTATGGCGTTGGCGAGATTGATGTCCAAGCCAAAGCCGGCGTTGGACGAGAAGGTTTGGTTGACTTTGTCGATCAGGACAGAGCCGACGGCGTTAGGGTTGAAGGTACAAATGGCATTGACCGCACAGGGCGGGCTGGTAAGAGCGACGCCGGTGTTATTGAAAATCGTCATCTTCTGAGAGGAGAGCGCGACGGAGAAACTACTGATGGTTTCGCTGGGGACGTTGGTTAGGGTGCCGAGGTACGCGGAATCGGTTTGCAGACGCATCAAGTCAATGGGAGCAGAGGGGGGCGACAAGGTCTTTGTCGAGGTCGAGGAAGTCACAGTAACACCGATGATGCTGGCCTGGAAACTCAGGATCGTGGGACTCGCGGGAAGAGTGTCGGCGACCATAGTGAAACTAAGATTGGCGGTGCCGCCGCAGTTCACCGTGCAGATGACCCTGCCCTTGGGGCCGCTACAGGAAGACAACGAAAAGGCGGCGAACAAGAAAACCAGAAGAAGAGCTTTGCTGCGATTCATTAAGCACCCCACCACAGACTAGTCGACGTTTCCCATCCCAGGAAAGGAAAGTACTCAGGATCCCCACAATCGAATGTAACCCGCTGGGACAGCAGCGAGGGACGGCAAAACAGCGAGAGTGTTCAACTATTAAATGCTGTGAGGCCACAGAGATACGGTGTTCTGGCTCTTGCGGGTGGCCGAGGCGGAGCTAGGGCTAAACGGGGCATGCACGAACGTTCGGGCTAAGGCGGATTCCGTGAAAGATACGCCTTACCCGGACTTCTCCATCGGCTCGGCGTGTAGCTGGCATCGCAACTCGACGCTGTTTTTGCCCGCTGGCATGCTGTTGTTTGCGTAAGCTATTCTCATGGGCGTTCTCGATAAGCTCTTTAAACGCAAGGGTTCTTCAAGCCGTTCTGCGGCTGATTCACCGAACGCGCGCCCTGAGAATCTGGCCTTCTTGCAGGCGATGGAAGCTGTCGCCCGCTCGGACTCCGCGGAAAACCGCCGGGACTTGTATCGAACAATGCTGCAGGCCTGGTTTCTGGTGCCGACGAACCAGATGCCGGATCCGGGCAGTGCTGGCAAACACGTAGTGGAAAGCGACACGCGCGTTTCGATTCCCATTCATCGAGATGCCAAAGGCAAGAACATCGTCCCGGCGTTTACCGATGAGCAGGCCCTGGCACAATGGAGCGGCGCTTCGCCGTGGTTCGCTTTGCAAGGCTTGATCTTCTTTCAAGGTGTGGCGGAAACCGAAGCGGATGAAATAGCCGTCAATCCTTTTCGCCCGGGAGAAAAAATGATCCGGCCCCACGGGCGCATCACACGCACAGAGTTCCAGGTGCTCGCCGAGGGCTTGATCCCTGAACCTCACTCTCAGGGCAAGACTATGAAAGTGACGACCGTGAAACCGCAACGCGTGCTCGTCGGCATGCCCGCGGAAATGCCGCGCAAAGAAGTTTTCGACGCGCTTCATTCCGCGGCAGAATCGCAACCCGCCATTCGGGCCCTTTATTTTTGTCAGATTAAGTTTGCCGAGGGCGCTCCGCACCGCGCCGTGGCGATTGACTTTCTCCCCGGAACATCTCCCGAAGACGCCGATGCCGGCGTTCATGCGCTCGGTTCCGCGATACAACCTTTGCTTCCGAGGGGTGAGCTTTTTGATTTTTTCCATTCCGGCACCACGCTCGCCGATGCCATCATGAAACAAGGCAAAAAAATCTACAGTGCATCGCTTCAATAGAAGATGGCTTTTTCCGGGAGCAAAGAAAACAGGGACAGCGCCCGCCTGCGAGTGTCGCTCTCACTAACTATCATTCGAAAGATGAAAGAGTGAACCAGGAGAAGTTTATGGTCAGTTCGCTACAACGATCTTGCGAGAACGGCAACCTTCGCTCAATCCTTCTTTGCAATGTGCATTGAAAATATGCCGCCCGATTAAATAGCCGAACAGACTTCCCACGGCCACATCGGACGGGAAATGTTCACGCCCGGTGAATCGCGCCAACGAAACGGCTGTAGCAGTCCCGTACACCAGCCATTTCACCCATGGGCGAGGGTATTCATGAGCAATCACGCTCGCCATGGACCACGTGAAGAGAGCGTGTCCGGATGGAAAGGAGCTGTTGAGCGCATTATTGCGCCAGAATCGTCCGTTGCCCGTGCCCTCAATGGGCCGTTCCCTGCCGGTGAGGAGTTGCAGCCCCACGTAGACCGGCGCGGCATTAGCCAGCGCCTCGGCACTCAAGGCGCCCGTTTCACGCGCGTGATCATTGTGCGTCGCCATACCGGTAAACCAGAGAATTCCGGCCGCTGCCGAAGTCCCGGAAAGCCCCGCGGTTGAAATATTACGGCTTATATCGACATGATTTCCTGGCATGGCTCTGCTGGCCTGCCGATCCGTCGCTAACAAGATTCCCGTACCAGCCAGAAACAGTGCGTCCCACTTCAGATTTGGTACGCGAAATGGCGCTAAATAAATTTCCTTTTGATCTTTTCCGAAGCGCCTTGCTGTCTTCTTAATCGCGCTGTCCGAGGATTGCTTCTGCGCGCGTTTTGGGTCGGTAAGTTTTGGCTCGGAGCACAATTCACGACGCGGCAAAATACAGTCATTCCGCTCAAGGCGCGCACCGGGCGCTTCTGCTACCCGCCAGCTCGCGAGGTTGGCGGCTTCCTGGCAACGAGCGGGCAAGCCATTGAAACTAACCAGCAGGAGCGCCACCGCAAGTTTTTGATGAATCTGCCGCAACAAACGCACTCCTGCTCGGCTCTCTGAATTGTGCCCCGCAGAGCCGGAACCAACAGCGGTTGCACCTCGGTATTTCATGATTTCCCGGGCACGATTCGTGCACCGGATGGATGCGCAGTCTCTTCGAAGGCCGATTTTGCCATGCGCGGCTTTGCCATTTCTTTTTTGACGCGGGCAAGCGTCGCCGCTTCCCGCTCCTTTTTGGCTTTCTTCTTCATTCTGCTTCCATGCTGATATTCAGGCCGAAGTCTAAGTTCAATTCAGTACGGCGCTAACAATGCTCGTCATGTGCCGCCATAGGTGGATCGGAGGACTTGTCCGCGCCTCCCGCCCAAAGTGAAAGCTCAGGCTGAGGCCGGAGAAATGGGCCGAAAACGTGCCACCCGGATAACCTTGTCGCAAGCCTCGAAAGCCGCCCATACCGCCATCGCCGGCAGCGCCGAATTGCAGGTTCTGACTATGTAGGGTGCTTTGAAACGCGTCCAGTTGCAGCCTTCCGCCCCAGAATCGCACTAGCGGCAAGAGCGACTGCGTCAGGGTCAAAGTCTTAGTTTCGTCCAAGGGCAAGAGCTGTTGCAGGATGAGATCGCCTCCGTAAGCTCCCGCGGACACGAGACCAAAATGAACGGGAATTATTCGGGGATCCTGATATAGCGGGAAGCGAGCGGCCCTCAAATGGGTCGCTACCGGCTGATGCATCGTCAGGATCGGCGCACTCTGCTCTTGCATTGGAACAAGCTGTGGCTCGGACGTTTGCCCTGCCAGCGCAACGTGGCTCCACAGAATCATTCCGAGCAGCGCGATGAATCGTTTCTGCAGCACGGCATTTCTCTTCCCTTTGCTTCTTGCACTTCACCACGGTGCGATTGTGTGAACTCCCCCGCTTCCGGGTCCCCATCGCTTCGGCCAACAGATACGAGGTCGGAATCTGCCCGAGAGAGACGGGACGATCGCTAACATATTAAATCTACTAAGGTTGGCGCTGGCGGTTCTGTCTCAATTGGCACACCTGTCAATCTGTACCTGCTGGCAGCTGGCCCGCTGCAGTTCTGCTCGGGTGGTCTTTCGTGGCTGCAGGCGGTGCCTCCCTCGCCAGCGTCTGTCCAGTCGGAGAACGGGCCGGGAACTGCTGGAGACAGGCTGACAACCAGTCCGGCCTCTTTTTGGGGATAAGAGAACAAGTTCTAGTGCATGGGTGGTTTCGAAGCGGGTTTCGAATGATGGCGGTGCAAAACCCAATCAAAAACCGGCAGGAAGACGTTATAGCGTCCTTCGAATCCCCCATGATGCAGCATGTGATGTTGCCGCGCGAACCGCATCCAACCCGGCAACCATCCGCCCAGGTGAAAGCGCCAATGGATCTCTTCATAAAGAATGTAGTAGGTCGTGAATCCCAGGAACATTCCTGCGCCTATCCCGTGGCCCAGCAAGCGCTCGACCGCGAATACCGGCGGCGCATTCAGAAGAAAGACGAGTATCACCACTGCTGGTGAAGTCGAAAAGTTGACATACCTCGCCTCGTTGGGGGCGCCAACGGAATCATGATGAAGCGCGTGCTGCCGGTCGAGAAAGCCTTGGCCCCAATGCAGGAAAAACCGGTGAAGGACGTACTCAAAAGCGTTCGCGTAAATGACTCCCGAAAGCACGCCAACGGCCGCGAGATCCCATGAACCTCGGCCCACCTTCAGCGCGGCAAGTGCGAGTCCCGCCCCAACAAGAAGCGAGGTAAAGGCATTGTTGCGTTTCACGATCAGGCCGCGAGCAATTGCCGCGGCCCGAATTTCATCGGCAGATTCCATGGCGAGCGCCTAGCAATAGCTTACGGCGGAGCGCCAATCCCTACCAGAGCAGTTTGAGGGCGAACTGGACCTGACGTGAGAAAGTGGACGTACTGGTAATCGCTCCGGCCGTTCCCGACAAGCCCGTCGGATTTGCGGCCGTGGGCGGAGTGAACACAATCAGGTTTGGCGTATTGAAATTGGCGCGATTGAGAAGATTAAAAATCTCCGCGCGAAATTGCAGGTTCATCCGTTCACGAATCCTGGTGTCCTTCAAGACGGAGAAATCCCAGGTGGCGAGTCCCGGGCCGATGAAGGTATCTCTACCGAGATTCCCGTAGAACCCGCCGGCCGACGGTGGCGCGATGAACGCGGCCGGGTTAAACCACTGCCCGGGCTTCCCCAAAATGACGGGGCCGGTGAATTTGGGATTCACGAAGGGCCTAACGGGATTTCGGGTGTCGCCGTTATTTGAGGGGTTGTAGCTGAGTTGCGGAGTAAATGGAAACCCGGATTGCGCGGTGATGATGCTGGAAACGGACCAGCCCGTCACGAGGTTGTTGCTCCAACCCTCGATCCCGTTGGCGAAGGATTGTCCGCGCCCGAAAGGCAAGGCGTAGAGCGCGTTGATCACGGCAATATTCTTGACACCAAACGTGGCAAGCCCTTTATCCGAGGCCAAATTCAGGGGATTTGACGCCAGCCCCGGAGCATTCCCTGCCGTCGTCTGATTCAAGGAGTCTCCATCATCGAGGGTCTTCGAAAAAGTGTACACGCCTCGCAGCGAGAGGCCGTGACTGAAGCGGCGCCGCAAATCCACTTGTAGGGCGTTGTAGGAACTGGTGCCCTCGGAAAACCACGTCCAGGTATTGGCCAGGGTGGGATTCGCCCTTGGAGCTCCAGAGGGAACATAAAAGCTTCCAGCCGGCACAGCAGCGCCTGCCAGGGGCGAGCCTGCTGGAAATCCAGTGGTAATCGTAACCGGCGGAGTTGCGCTAGCGTTGACGGTTGGGTAGACAGCGGGGCAGGGAGAAGCAGGGCAGATTGTGGGGATCGGCTCGTTTGCGTCGATGCCAATCAGTTCGTGATAGCCGTGCGATCCGAGGTAGCCGACAGTCAAAGCAGTGTTGGTCGAAAGCTCACGCTCGATGCGCAACGACCACGAAATGAGCGTGGGCGTCTGCATGTCCGGCTGAACGCCACCGGGAACCAACTTCGCACCAGCCGGAACCGGCGCGGTGGGATCGAGGGGGAGCTTTGAGACCGTGGTGTTGGCGATGCTGTATACCGGGTTGAACGGAGCATTCTGATCGGCGCGATAACCGAGAGCGTCCTGGAGGTCATTGTACATACCGAAGCCGGCACGGAAGACTGTTTTCGGGCCCAGCGGGCTCCACGCCAAGCCGAGGCGCGGTTGCGGCAAGAACTTCGCGTTATTGACGGTGAAGAGAGAATCGCCAATATGAGGCTGCGATGAAATAACCCCGTTTGCGAAGGTGTAGTTGGCGGCGCGGCCGTGCGGTTCGTTCCAGCCGGTGGAGAATTCGTCGCGGAAACCGAGGGAGAGGGTCAGTTTCGGGCTAAGGCGAATTACATCTTCCGCGTAAAATGCGCCAAACAAAGAGCGCCAATTCATCTCCGTGGGCGCCGGATCAAACAGGAAACTGCCAATGTTGCCTTGAAGGAATGTCGCGAGACTGGCAAAGGTGGCCTGCCCGAATTGGCTGAGAGCAATCGTTTCGTTGGACTGGAAACGCTGGAACCAAGCGCCGAAGCTTAATTGGTGGCGTCCCCGAGTGAGCGTCACGCGGTCTTCCGCGGTATAAAGATTCCTGTGAATGCGAAGATTGCTCCCGTTGTTGCTTCCGGCCAAACCGATGGATGCTTGCGGGTTCGACGCCGCGCTGCCACCGACCACCACCGCGCCGACAGGATGGCCAATCAGAAAACCTGAAACGCTTGCCGCCGGTGAACCTGGCGTGGGTTCTCCGGTAAAGAAATAACCGGCGCGCGAGAAACCGAACCTGGCGGTGTTTAACAAAGAAGGCGAGAAGACGTGCGTCTCTTCAAAACTCAGAACCTGGGCACGCAGGTTCAAAATATCTGAACTGAAGGGATCCAGCGGCGTGGCGGTCAAGTCGCCGCCGTCGTCGACGGTGTAAATCGCGGCGAGCGAGTCTTTTTCAGAGAAAATATGGTCAAGCCGGGTGGTTGCAAAATCCTCACGTATCGTTTGTAGCGGGCTGCTGAAGACTTCAGCGATGCCGTCCGGGTTCGCGCCGCTCTTGAAGTCCTTGTCGGTGGCAGACGGAGTGGGCCAAAGATTCAGCAAAGGCTGAACACTGGCGACCGCGTCGGCACGCGACTGCAAGTCTGGAACAAACGCGGCAGAGGTCTGGTGCAGGTTCTGCCGGAATCCTTCGTAGTTGCCGAAAAGAAATGTTTTGTCGGCGCGGATTGGCCCGCCGAGGGAAGCGCCGAACTGGTTGCGCTGAAACGGGGGAGCGGAACCTTGATCAAAGAAATTCGGCGCATCGAGGGCGTTATTGCGCAAAAACTCAAAGGCGGATCCGTGCAGCTGGTTGCTGCCGGACCGGGTAGCAATAATGACTTGACCGCCGGGGTGCTTGCCCAGTTCCGCGCTGTAGGAATCGCGCTGCACGTTGAATTCGCGGACGGCCTCGACTCCCAGCAACATGCCGCTGCTGCCGCCGGGCTGCATGTTGTTCTCCGCAGCCCCGGTGTATTCGACGCCATTCAGGAGAAAGATGTTTTGCTGAGGGCGATTGCCTGAAACGGCGAAATTGTTTGCGGTGGTGGAGTTGGAGATGCCGGTGCCCCCGGTTTTCTGCGAAGTGAAATTGACGATGCCCGGATTGAGGGGAAGCAGCAGATCAAAACTCCGGCCATTCAGAGGAAGCTCATTTACGGCCTGCTCTCCGACGAGGCCACTGATGTCCCTGGTGGTGGTGCTGACGATGGAGGCGTCGGCCGTGACCGTGATTTGTGAAATCTCCACGCCGACCTGTAACCGGAGGTCGATGCTGGCTTCCTGGCCCACGACTAGATGGATCCCGCTTCGGATGGCATCTTGAAAGCCCGGTTTGGTGGCCCTTAATTCGTACTCACCAACCGGCAGCGACAGAACAAGATACCGGCCTGCGTCATCTGTGGCGCTGTTTCGAGTAGCTCCGGTCTCAAGATTTTTAACCCTTACTACCGCTGATGGCACTGGCGCTCCGGAAGGATCCGTGACGGTGCCTTTGATGCTTGCCGAAACCTGCGCTCGAGCGGGCGTCAAGCAAGACAACATCATGAAAAAAGTCACGGAGGCGAGCCAACGCCGTGTCCGATTGGACCGGTTGACGCAACGGCGATTCTCCGCAAGAAAGCTTAGCCCAACGGCCGACACCCATTTCAAGTTCATTTTGGATTCCCCCCTGGAGGTACAGAGAGCAGCCCCGCGGGCCGCCCTTTCACCCCATCCAGACCGATCGTTGCTCGATGGCCAAGCAATTCAATACGACTCTTACCGTTATGTCAAACCGACTTAATCCGACTAAGAGATGAGCGAAATTAGACGAATCGGATCCTCTCTGGACTCTTCGAATGACCAAGAGTATTCTCGACGCATGACTCTATCGGCTCGCAATCGTCTCCAAGGAACGGTTGAGGAAATCCAGTTCGGCGGCGTCATGGCTCATGTCGTCATGCGCGTCGGCAAAAACCTGATTGAGAGCGTAATCACGAAGCGCAGCGCGGATGAAATGAAGCTGAAAGTTGGGGACAAGATTTCAGCCGTGATCAAATCCACGGAAGTGATGCTGGAGAAGGATTGAGATTTACTTCAGGCCCGATGTTCGCCACGAGCTCACCAGCGCACGCCAGAATTCGAGCGTGCATTTCCCTATTGATCGCTGCGGTGGTTGCTCAGTTCCTTCCCGCAGCACAGGAGACGAAGGCGCAAAGTTCCGGAGCCGCCGCGGAACTCCGAATCGGCGGTGCAGTTTCCAACCCCCTTATTTTGACTGTAGCTGATCTCAAAAAGATGCCGCGCAAAACCCTCACGGTTATGAATCCGCACGACAAGAAGAAGGAGACTTATGAGGGCGTGCTCCTTGAAGAGCTTCTGCGTAGAGCCAGCGTTCCGCAAGGGGAAAAGCTTCGGGGTTCTTCGATGGCCACGTATGTCCTTGCCGAAGCGGAGGACGGCTATCGCGTGGTTTTTTCCTTAGCGGAGCTCGACTCGGGGATTCTCGAATCCGAAGTGATCGTGGCAGATACCTTGGACGGCGCACCTCTTGGCGACAAGCAAGGTCCATTCCGGCTGGTGGCGCCCCATGAAAAGCGTCCCGCGCGTTGGGTCCGAATGCTCAAGTCCATCACCGTCGTCAGCGCTCCCGCGCAGTAAAACCGCCTGAGTCAAGGCGTTTACCAGTCGTCGAGTCTGCGTAGTCGCGCTACCCCTCTAGCTCTGAACGAAGCCAGGGAAGCTTTGCTCATACACGAGTCTAGGACTTCCGCCAATTTGGTGCTTGTCCGCACCGGCGTTGCCGCCAAAATGGAAAGCATTATGAAAAACAAATCTGCCCGGCAACCCGGTCCCCAAACGCGCGCCATTCACGGCGGCGAACCCAATCGCCGCGGCGTCAACGGCCCCATCGTCACGGAAATTATTCGCTCGTCCACTTTCACGTTTTCCTCCACTGAGGAAATGAAACTTTGGGCCGAGGGAAAAAACAAAGCGTACATCTACACGCGTTATGGCAACCCCACGCTCTCAGTCGCGGAAAGAAAAATCGCCGCGCTCGAAGGCGCGGAAGCCGCCGTGGTGGCCTCTTCCGGAATGGCCGCGATTTCGTCCGCGCTGCTCGCGGCGTTGAAATGTGGGGACGAGGTTATCTCCACCGCCCAACTCTACGGCGGCTCCTACCGTCTCATGCGCGATGTATTCCCCAATATGGGCATCACCGTGCGCCAGGTGGGGACGGATCTCGCCGGAATCGAAGATCTAGTGACGCCACGCAGCAAAGCTCTCTACGTCGAGACGCCCACCAATCCCACACTCCGCCTCGTGGACATCCACAAAGCAGTGGCTTTCGCCAAAAAACACAACCTGGTCTCCATCATCGACAACACGTTTGCCACACCGGTGCTGCAGAATCCGATCGCCCTCGGCTACGACATGGTCGTGCACAGCGCTACAAAAGCCCTGGCGGGCCACTCCGATATCATCGCTGGTGTCGCTGTCGGCAGCGCGGAGTGGATGCAACGCGTTCGGCACATGATCATATATCTTGGCGGGTCTATGGATCCGGGCGCGGCGTATCTTCTGATCCGCGGCATCAAAACGCTCGGCGTGCGCGTGGAGCACCAGTGCATTAACGCTATCGCCGTCGCAAAATTCCTGGAAAAACATCCGAAAGTCGCGCGCGTGCATTATCCCGGCCTGAAATCACACGCCGATCACCAGTTGGCAAAAAAACAGATGCGCGGATTCGGTTCCATGCTGGCGTTTGACTTGAAGGGTGGCCTGCCCGCCGCGCGCCGTTTCTGCGACCGCGTGCGGTTGTTTCTCATGGCCGCCAGCCTCGGCGGCGTCGAATCGCTGGTGATTCTTCCGATCTACAGCTCGCACTACAACATGAGCGATGAAGAATTACATCGCGCCGGAGTCAGTCCGGGCACTGTGCGCGTCTCCATTGGGCTGGAAGATAAAGAGGATTTGATCGAGGACTTGAGGCAAGCGCTCGCGTAAAGTCTTTCGGCACTTTTCTTCGTTTTGCTTTTGGACCGGCCGGACTTCGAATTATTGGACGATTCGAATGGCTAGGTCTTTTCCGGAAGCAAATTGGGTGAGGAGCGTGGACATGCGTTGCGTCCAGCGGTCCAGGTTTTCCGGACCCGCGAAAGACACGATGATCGCCAGAACCGATTTCGTTTCCGCGGTCACCATGGTGCGTTCGGAATCGCTGGTGGCGCTGCCGTGAGGGCCGGCGGAATCGGCAAACAGCGGCAAGCCCTCGAGATTCAAATCGTATTTGCCGATGCCCTTATAGGTTTCGCCGGCGCGGCCGGTTCGAAAGAGCACTTCCCCAGTAACATGCGCCAGGTCGTACAAACCGACGGGCAGGCGGCTTTCGACGGACACCAGATTGATGACATCCACGACGGCGTTGATTTGGGGGAAGCCTTTTCCAGCCACGATTCTCCGGAGAAGGGCTTCCGCGGAGCCGCGATACCTTGCGGGGTCTTTCCCCAAGGACTTGTAGGCTTTGCGGACCGCCTCAACTTGTGGCGATTCCAGGACGCCGCGGGGAAAGGGCAGTTCTTGGATTTCGAGTTCTCTCTGATTCATCTCCCCGAGTAGCGGCACAGGAGAAGCGCCCACTTCCACGCTGGCGGTGAGGCAGGCGAGCGCCGTTCGCGGGCATTTCTTCTTTACTTCGGGATCAATGGTTACTCGCACTTCAGGCACAGTTCCGTCTCCTCTTGGTATTCAGGCATGGCGCATTCTACAACCAAGAGGCGGAATCTGGTGACCGCACTAAGATTTTGTGGGACCGGCAATCATTTAAGGCTTTCGAGGTAGGCAATCAAAGCCTTCAAGTCTTCGTCTTTCAGGTCCGAAGGCGTCATGCCGCCCTGGGTCATGGCTGCGGATGGCTGCTTCAGCAGAGCCTCTAATTTCTGAGTATTGAACTTAGCTCCCACGCCCGTCAACTTTGGGGCGGCGGCGCTGCCAATTCCATTGTCGCCGTGACATCCGTTGCAAGACTGCGCTTCAAAGATGATCTTGCCCTTAGCGGCGAGCGGGTCCGCCAAAGCCACATTGGCAGCCGCCAGCGAACCGGATGACAACTCTGGTTCGAATGGTTTCCGCATGTACTCCGCCTCCTCGGAATTCTGTTTCGCCAGTTGCTGGGCGATTCCGGGGTCATGGGAATCCAAGTATTGGCTGCGCAGGGCCAACCCCACGAGACCGACAAAAACGAATGTGTATGCTCCCATGGCGATGGGGCGTTTCCAAGGCCGCCGTTCGATGCCCCGATCCAAGAACGGCAAGGCCAAGACCGCGATCACCAGGATCGAGGGGATGACCAGAATGCCGATGATGGACGCCGCGCCGTGCCAATACTTCAACCACTGGAAAACGGAAAGGTAATACCATTCGGGGCGCGGCACGAACTGGGTGTCCGCGGGATTCGCCGGGGGACCGAGTGATACCGGAATCATGAATGACAAAATCCCGAGCCCGATGATCAGTAAGGCCGTCAGCGACAAATCCATCAAAACCTGCCGCGGATAGAACAGCTCCGCCTTTTGCACCGGATGAAAAGGATTTTCATCGAAGGGCCCCGCGGCACCTGCCTTCCGAAAAAGAAAAATGTGGCTAGCGAGAAGGGCAAAGATGCAAGCGGGAATTAGGAAAACGTGAGCCACAAAAAAGCGCGAGATTGTGAGCGTACCCATGTCCGAGCCGCCGCGCATCATGCGCTTGAGGGTCTCGCCAATCAACGGAACTTCACTCGCCGCGTTGGTTCCGACAGCGGTGGCGAAATAAGCGCGCTGGTCCCACGGCAGCAGATAGCCGGTGAAAGCCATTCCGAGAACCAGCCCAAAAAGGACACAACCCGAAAGCCACAGCAGTTCGCGCCGGCCCTTGTAGGCGCCGTAGATGTAGGTTTGTGATAAATGCAGCAGCAGAACTACGACCATGGCGCTCGCGCCATAGGAATGAAGACTCCGCAAGAAGGACCCGCCGGTCACCTGTTTCGTAATATAGGCCACGGTGGTGTGGGCATGATCGGCGGAAGGAACGTAGTAGAGCGCGAGAAAGACTCCTGTCACTATTTGGGAGATGAAAATGAACAGAAGCCCGGAACCAAAGATATAGGCAAAACGCGCGCCGCCAGGAATGGGCTCGTCCAACGCACCCCGAAGCAAGTCATCGAGCCCCATCCGGCGATTCAACCAGCCGCGAAAGCCACGTTCTGCATTATGGCCACCGTTACCACGATCGTGTTCCGCCGCCATTCTCAGAATCCTTTCCTCAGCCAATCACTTCCTTGGTTGCAACAAGCTGGCGGAAATACTGGAAGCGTACTTGCAGCTGGCCATCGTCGACCTTTGATTCAAGAGTGTCCATCCCGCGCAGAGCTGGTCCGGCAATGCGCGCGCCGTCAGATGAGAAAATCGCATTGTGGCAAGGGCAGGCAAACTGTTTTTTCTCCCGATTCCATGGAACCGTACAGCCGAGATGAGGGCATACCGAGGAGAGAACTTGAACCTGCCCTTGCGGATCCTTGGTGATGTACACCGCCCTTTCCGAGATTGCGCGGCGCCAGCCGTCCAACTGTTCGATCTGAATGGTTCGCACGGCCGGATCGGAGAGCGACGAAAAATCATTCAATGGACCCAGTGGCGCCCACTTTGTGTCCGTCGTCTCACGGATAAGCGGGAATATAGCAAAGCGCACCAAGGGAACGGAAAGAAGCGCCCCCACGCAAGCACTGCCCATGCCGAGAAGGACACCGAGGAATGATCTTCTGCCCGCCGCAGAAGAATGCAACATTTCTGAATTTTGGGCGGGCTCGCAGTCTCGGGGATTGTTCGGGACTTCTGGTTTTTCGTTCATATCCTTTCCCTTTCGCTCTTGCACCATGGCGGCGCGGACCATCCACGTAGGCAGCCAAACGACGGTCCGGACCGCGGCAGTTTCAGGATTACTTCTTGGCCAGCTGGCGAATGAAGGCAACCAGTTGTTCTATCTCTTCTTTCTTCAATTTGCCCTCAAAAGACGGCATCTTGTTTTTTCCTTTGGTGATCACCGTTGCCAAGTCGTCGTCGGACATCTTCACAACGTCCGGAGCTGCGAAGCTACCGGCTTTCAAGGCCTTGCCCGTAGCGGTTTCGCCCTTACCGTCCGGACCATGACACATGGCACACTTTGCCTTGTAGGTGGCTTCGGCGGCGTTGTCCGCCTGCACCGGAGCGTTCAGGAAGCTGAGTCCTAACAGGAAGATTGTCCCGGCCATGGTTTTCACAACCCATTGAAGCTTATTTTGCATGATTCTCTCCTCGCTAGAAATCGGCGGAGGCAGGTGCGGCCCGCCGTCCTGCTAGAACGCATATCTTATTGAAAGCGTGACAAGATTGGCACGGAAATTCCGCGGGGCATAGACGTCCTGCACCGCTCCGGCAGTGGGGTCTTCATGATAGCCGTAGTAATCCCAATAAAATCTCCCAGTCCAACCTTTCGCAATATGGTAGTCCAGGCCGCCAAAGGGATGGAGCCACTTGGAATTGAGCGGACCGGTAACCTGATTGGGAATGAGCGCCTGGGGATCGAGGCGCAGTTGCGAGCCGCTCGTCCCGGTGAGATCCGCACCAACTCGAGCAGTCAGACGCGGAATGGGCGTTAGGGTGAAATTGAAATAGCCGTAGTTGGAATTGTTAATGTAGGTGGAGAGCTGCTGGACCAACCCGGGGACATCCGGGCAAGCCTGGATGCCGGGGCCATTTTGCCCCGCAGCGACGCTGATGTAGCAAATCAGGATTTGAGAGAATACATCGTTGTAGTCGTAGCCAATTTCCAGGCCGATTTTGTCCACGGGCTGAAAAATGGCGGAAAGACCGTAAGCCCGGTTGTGCTGGAGGTCATTCACCTGGAAAACATTGTTCCGGCCCTCCCAGATGTTGATGCTTCCGTTGAGGCTTAACTTTTCCGAGACTTTGTATTTCGTTCGGAGACGGTATTCCTGCGACTCACGCGGGCTGATGCGCGTGAAGGCGGTGTCCGCGCTCATTAATTCAGTGTCAAAGCTGATTCTCCAGTTAGCGGTGGGACGTGCCCAGAAGCCGAAAAGCGCGGCGTGCTCGCCGATGAAGGTCAAGCCTGGGGGGTTGGGAGTCGAAGGAGGAACCACAAAAGAGATCGAGCCGTCCGCGTTTTGCGTGCAACCGGCCGGCAGGAGCCCGCCGGCAAGCGCGCAAACGCCACGAGCGGCGTTATTGGGGAAGAAGATTTCGTCGGCCGTATTGTAAAAATTGTCGGCAATGGCGCGGTGGCGAAAACGGTAGCCGAGCCGCGCGCCAACCTTCGGCGTGAACTGATACTCCAGTTCGGCAAGATTGGTTTTTTCATCCTGCTTCAGGAAGTTGCTGTTCAAAAGCAGACCGATGTCCGGCCCGGAGCTGGTGGAGTGCACCGGCGTGCCGGCAACGGTCCCGGAGGGAGCAGCGCAATTCGCAGGCAGGCTTGCCGTAGGTGCGAAAACATTGGCTGCGGTCAAAAGGTTGGGACTGAAGAACGAGCACTCCGACGAGAGAAACTGCGCCGGGTTATGCCAGTTCCCAAAGTGGAAGGAATCGATGAAATTCAGCTTCGCGGTGATGTGCCAGGTCGCGCCAAAGTCGGCGGTGGCCGCAACGTGCCTTCCCTGTACCGGCCCGGTGATCTGATCATTGCTCAGATTCGTGCGCGACTCACGACCAAAAAACGTCTGGTTGTAGTCGAAAACGTTCATGTCTCCGCCCGAGTAGGTGGCGCGCGCAGAAAAGTCCCAGTCCTTCCAGTAATTCGACTGCAAACTGAGCTGTTCGGTGGGAGTGCTGGTCCGCGTTCTTCCATGGTTCAGATAACTGAAATAGGCATTGCAGGTCGGATTCACGAAACCGGTGACCAAAAACGTATTTCCGCAGGGCTGACTGGCGCCGGCGTTATAGGAAACCCCGAGATCCACTGGAGTTCCATTGGAGAGTTGGAAGAGCGGGTTTTGGTTCTGGTCGGTTGTGCCCGTGTCTCCCTTGTAGTAGTTCCAGATCTGGTCGTAGCTGATGTTGGTGCGGGGCAGAAGTTTGAAATCCACTCCGATGCGGTAGGTGTTAACCGTGGTTTTGTAGTCTTCGAACAGCGCTTGTTCCGTCCCCTGGTGAATGGTGGTGAAGACCGGTCCCTCGACGATGTTTCGCGAATAGCCAAGCCGGAACCTCACCCTGGATTCAGGAAGCAGCAGCAAGCTGTAGTCACCCAGCTTTCGGCGCGTGTTCATCAGGTGCGGAGACTCGGCCAGGACGCAACTGGTGCAGGTGGGGGCGGCATATCCCACCGGCCCGTTGGCGAAAGGTGTGGTGGGATTCAAAGGGTTGGCTAGCAACGAATAATCCCAGAAATTCTGGTCTTTGCGGAAGAGCGCGTCAAAGTTGTACCACTTGTTCTTGCTGACGCGCAGCCGTGAGGCCATGTTCGGGTCGCCGCCGTATCCGAAGTTGCTGAAATACAGCCGGTCAAAAAATATTTCATGGTGATTGAGAGAACGCATCTCTATGGTGAAGCCCAGAAGCCGCGGCCCTTGCTGTAAATTGACGAAAGTGTTGTAGGTCTGGATATCTCCGCCGAGGCTGGTAAAACGACCGCCAAATTCAATGGACTGCTTGATGTTGTAATTTCCCTGATCGATGCCTTTTTGCTCGTCTTCCTGCTGGGCGCGCGCGGCGGGGAGTCCCACACTCAATAGTGCCGCAATTGCAATGAGGAACAGCGATGCCATCCGCGGGTGGAATTCAGATTTGCGAGTGCAGTTCATGTTTCGCATCGTCGCCCCCTACTGGAAAAAGAACTGATTGGCGTTGGAGCCATGAATCTGGGTATGGCACATGGTGCAGGCTTGATACTTCTGCGCCTGATTGTGGAACGTGGGAGTCGCCGCCGGACCCTGGTCGGCCGAGAAGGCATGGCATTCGAGGCAGAGCAGGTTTACTTGAGCGCGCTTCAAGAGCCGTGGATTCGACGAGCCGTGCGGGGTGTGGCAGGCCACGCATCCTTCGATCAGCGCCTCGTGTGGATAGACGAACGGCCCAGCTTTGTCGACATGGCACTTGAAGCAGACAGTGTCCTGTGAGCCGGTCGCACGCAGCTGCCGCGTCAGGAATCCGCCGTGCGGATTGTGGCAATCGGTGCACTTCACGAGGCCCTCGTTCACACGATGGTGGAAGGGCCGGTTGAATTGCTGCTTTTTGTCGAGATGGCAGCCGTAGCAGAGCGTAGGCTGCTTGTCTTTCAGCAAGAACTGGCTTTCCTTGGCGTGGTGCGGATCATGGCAATCCGTGCAAGCCACATTGTTCTGAAGGTGCGCCGACCGCGCGTAATTGCTGCGCTCCTCGCCATATTGGTGGCAGTCCAGGCAGCGCGCGCTGATCTCCGCCGCCGATGCATTCTTGAAAGCAAAGATCTTGGTTTTGTCCCCGCCGCCATCGACGTGCGCTTTGCCCGGGCCGTGGCACGCTTCGCAACCGTGCCACTCAGGGCCTTTCTTTGTGTCCAGCATGGTCACAAAGTGTGGCGAGTCTTCGTAAGTTTTATAGAAACCCTTGGAAGGCATGTCTTCATGGCAGGTCTTGCACGTTTCCGTCCCCACATAGAGTGAGGCATCCGTCTGCCGCACATACTTCGTTTCCTGGCCGGTGGACTTGGACTTATCCGGCGCCGCAAGCACGGTCACAGCCACCGATAGAAGAAATACAAAAAATGTGAGGAGTTGGCTCTTGGGAATCCTCGGGATTCGCATGTATGTTTTTCTCCACCACCCCGTTCAATCCAGGACATCGTGGCGTCCGGCGGATCGAATTAGTTGCGTGAGATTGTGACGGTCAAACGATTTCTAGAGTGTGCACTTTTGAACACTGGCGGCACAAATGAAGGGGTACTTCGAAAATGCACTGACTTTTATTTTTGTCAAATGTAATTTCTAACTCAGTCGGAGCTTGAGGGGAGGTTCCAGGGGGTTCTCACCTCGAACATTCCGTTGTGTATCCGCCGCGCACCCTTTCGACACTTCGAGGCATTCCGATTTGACGCGCGAGTCGTGTTAAACTTTATGAATTCTAGGCCCGTAGCTCAGTTGGTTAGAGCGCTACCTTGACACGGTAGAGGTCTGGGGTTCGAGTCCCCACGGGCCTACCATTTCCCGATATGGCCTTCGTTTACATCCTGCAGAGCGAAAGCACTGGCCGGTTTTACATAGGGTCAACCAATGACTTGGAACGGCGGATAAGTGAACACCTCCGTGGGCACACCCCGGCTACCCGCGGCCGTGGTCCGTGGAAACTTGCTTACACAGAACAGTTTGAATCCCTATTGGAGGCCCGGCGTCGCGAGATGGAAATCAAGAGTTGGAAGTCGGCCAAACTAATACAAGCATTAATCCGTAGCTCAGTTGGTTAGAGCGGGCCGACCGGGTCGGCCAGGTCTGGGGTTCGAGTCCCCACGGGCCTACCATTTTGCATTTTTGCCTCGTGCCATCGCCTTTCTTTACATCCCGCAGAGTGAAGCCAGCGGACGATTACATTGGGGCGACCAACGACCTGAAGCGCCGACACCAGCTCGAAGAAGAAATGGGGGGTACGCGAATACCCCCCGAATAATGGCTACCATTGCTGATGCGATACCGGACGCAGGCGACGTTCCGCGCTTACCTTCTGGGCTTTTTCCTGGCGGGCTGCCCTTTTTCTCCACCCTGGGTGCTGATCAGCGCCAGGTAATCTCTAGCGTTAAACGGGTAGCGGCGAGTGGACTGTTGTCCGGTGGTGCTCAAGGAGATGTCCACGCGCCGATTGTTGGCAAGAACCATAACCTGCAGATTGTTCAGCATTTGTTGCCGGTCGTCCGGAGTCAGGTCGGGATTCTCCGCGATTTGTTCCTTAATTTGCTCAGCAGTTAGCTGATTCTCTTCGCCAAAAGACCGGGTCTCGATGGCCGTTGCGGGCACGCCATGTTCGATCAAGTAACTCTTGGCACGCTCCACGCGCCGCTCCGTTAGGTCCTTGTTATATGCCGCGGCGCCGCGGGGATCCGCATGACCGCCCAGAATCAAGTGGGCCTCTGGCCTGAACGTCAGATATCTCTTGAAGTCTCCTGCCAGCGTGGCCAGAATCTTCTCCTGGCTCCCGAGCAAGCCACTGGTGGGATTGGAAGCTGTCGGCCGAGCCGTCTGAAAATAAATGCTGTGCAGGGCGAGTCTCGTTTCGAGTTCAACCATCTCGGGTGGGCGCGGCGGTTCCTGCAGTTCGATTCCCAACTGGCAATCTGCGGCGCCACCGCGGCCATCGTCAACATGACCCATCACGGAATAGTGGCCGGCGCTCAGGCCCGCGGTTTCAAACCTCGCCGATGCCTCTCTGCCGCGGACGCGTCCTCCGCTGGACTTCCAAGAATAGGTCAGCGGATCGTTGTCCGGATCGCTCGCCGTTGCGGTGATCTGCACCGTTTCGCCAATCACTGCGGAATTGCGGTCTGCGGAACAGCTCATCGTTGGCGGCCGGTTAGGTTGCGGTTCCACACGAATGTCTGCTGAGCAGTCAGCCGTGCCGCCGCGCCCGTCATCCACACGCACTTTAACTGTAAACGTTCCCGGCGCAGCACCGGAAGAGTTCCACCTGGCCTCGGGACCGCTCCCTTCCACGGTGCCCCCGTTTGTGGTCCAGGAATACGTCAGAGGATCGTTGTCCGGGTCGCTGGCGTCCGCACGCACCAGCGCGGAGTCTCCGGATCCCGCATAGACGGAGTTCTTATTCGCCGAACAGGAGACTACGGGCGGACGGTTGGGGGGCGGTGCCGGAGGCGCAGGATTCCCGCCGAATCGGAACACCAGTCCGGCGGACAGGCGCACGTTGCTCTGCCATCCTCTATCTGAAGTAAGCGAGGTTGGATCACGGAAGCGCGTGAGTAAGAATTCCGCTTGAAAAAGACGAAGCGCGAGCCTGTGGGTCAGCCTGTAATCCAGACCGCCGCCCGCAGTCAGAGCGAATGCCGTTTCTTCCGGTAGAGGTCTACAAGCATAGATGGAGAGTGAGCACACGTTCAGATAAACATCATCGGCGTGCGCGATTCCACCCAAGACCTGGAGAAATGGGGTGAGCCTATCGCGTTTGCGGAAGGAAACGCGCGGGCCAACGAGGAAACTGAATACGTTGCCTTCGACGTTCACTACGCGAGAAGGACTGAACCCCGCGCCGGGGCTGGTGAATTCCAGTGAATCAACATTAAAGCCGGCAAAATCGAATACCAGGCCCAAGTGATTGTTCAGATTGAACGCCAGGGAAGTGCTGCCGCCATGCATTTTGTCTATGCGGTTTTTCGTACTATCGGGCACGGCCCTCCAAAACGAATAGCCTAGAAAAAGTTCGGCTTTGGGAGCGCTGCTGTCCCAGGCCATCGCACGGTTGCCGTGCTTGCTCGAATGTTCTCCGGTTCCTTCGTCGGTGGGTGCCATCAGCAAGGACACCGGAGGCAGTGCGTGCACTGGTTCTCCGGCCGCTTCCGGTTTGGCCGAAGTGCCGGGAGCCGTCGGCGAATTCACGGATTCATCCTTCTTCGGCGTGTCCGCAGGCTTTGGCGTGTCGTCCGCGAAAAGTGTAGGCACTAGAAAAAAAGCAACTGCCATGGTGGGAATGATGCGCGCTCCCAATTTCATTGTCGCCTCCTGAATCGTGCCTACTGGCCGCGAAGCAGACCGAAAAATCCCGCTTAGCGGCCGAACAAATGGCCTATGCGCGTACGCTACGAATGCCCGCGGACTTACGGTGCTGGCACCGTCACCGTGCTGGCGTTCACCGTGGCCGTTCCTGCTCCCCCGGCCGAACCGGCAAACATTCGTCCCTCGACCGCTGCTCCGGTGTTGATCGTGATGCTGGTCGCGGCAAGCACATTTCCCTTGAAGATGGATGTGACGCCGAGCGTAGCCGAGGTTCCCACCTGCCAGAAGACGTTGCCTGCCTTGGCACCGCCGGCAAGAATTACCTGGGAACTGGTCCCGGTGGTGAGCGTGGACCCCATCTTGAAAATGAAAACCGCGTTGGGGTCGCCCTGGGCGTCGAGTGTGACGTTGTTGCCGGGTCCAGCTCCTGATATCAAAACGGACGTCGAGTTGACGTAGAGCCCAGGCGTGAAGGTCAGTCCTCCCATGTTCCCAGGCAACGTTAGCGCATTGGTCGATCGACTCACCGCGTCGTTATAAGCAGCCAGCAAATCGGCCTGGGCTTTTGTGATCACGGGATCGTTAACGTGAATCGTCCCGTTCACTTGTGCCGGCGGTATGCCTTGCGAGGTGCCAGGAGCCAATCCAACGTCTCCATTGATCACCGTGGGGCCGGTACTAGTGATCGAAGCCGTGGCCATCACCGCGAAACTGCCAGCCGTACCGAGGTTGATCGTCGCTGGACCGCCAGCGCCGGCCAGTGTGCCGGTTGTGAAATTCCATGGATTCGGTACGACGCCGGATGCCAAGGCATTGCCGGAGAGATCTTTGACCGTGTTTGAAACAGTCGCCGTATATTGAGTGCTCGCGGCAAGATTGGCTGAGGGGATGAAGGTTGCGATCTGGCTTGCCGAATCGTAAGTGACAGTTCCGGTTACCGGTGCTCCGCCAGCCGTCACCGCGAGCTTAAAGGTCCCGTTATTAATCGTCGTCGGATCCATCGCCGTGCTGAAGGTGGCGCTGACGGTCGTGTCGATAAACACATTCGGGGCGGCGTTAGCCGGGTTTGTGGAAGTGATCGTTGGACCCACGAGGTTGGTAGCCAATCCGGTCGTAAAGCTCCAGGCGAAGTTAGCCGCCATGGCCACGCCGGTCAGGTCTTTTGCGGCCGTCGTGATTGTGGCTGTGTATTGCGTGCTTGCCGCCAGATTGGCGGTTGGGGTAAAGATCGCCGTTCTGCCCGCATACGACACGGTCCCCGGTACGGCGGCCCCGCCGCCTGCCACGGCCACCGTATATGTCCCCACTGCGGAGATCGTGGCCGGGTCCATAGCCGTGCTGAATGTCGCGGCGATTTTCTGGTTGAGCGGCACGAGCGTCGCAGTGTTGACAGGATCCGTGGAAATTACCGTTGGCGCGCTGGCGTTTGCCACGATCCCGGTCGTGAAGCTCCAAACATAGCTAGCGCCCAGTCCGTTGCCTAAGGCGCTTTGCGCAGCGGTCGTAACCGTGGCCGTATATTGCGTGCTCGCCGTTAGAGCCGCGGTGGGCGCAAAAGTGGCGGTGTTGCTCGGCGAATCATAAGTGACCGTGCCCGGCACCGCAGCTCCGCCGGCCGTCACGGCCAGCGTAAAAGTCCCCGCCGCGGTGATGGTGGACGCGCTCATCGCCGTATTAAACGTCGCGGCGATCTTCTGGTTGAGCGGCACATTGGTCCCGCCGTTGGCAGGAACCGTCGAGGTCACCGCTGGCGTTGCGGCGGTCGTGAACGTCCATACATGATTGGCCGCCAGTGCATTCCCGGTAGGATCTTTCGCGCCCGTGGTAATCGTGGCGGTATATAAGGTAGAGCCCGCGAGAAGCGCTGCCGGAGTAAAAGTCGCCGTGCTCCCGGCATAGCTGACCGTTCCGGTCACAGCAGTTGCGCCCGGTCCCGTCAACGTAAACGTGCTTGCGGTGATCGTCGCGGCGTCCATCGGAACGCTGAACGTGGCCGTAACGGTGGTACTCTCGGCCACGCCTACGGCGAGGTTCGCCGGAACGGTGGAAACCACCGTGGGTGGCGGGGCCGTTGTGAAAGTCCACACAAAATTCGCGGCCAGCGGAGCGCCGGTAGGATCCTTCGCTCCGGTCGTGATCGTAGCCGTAATCAAAGTGCCCGAGGGGAGAACCGCAGCTGGAGTAAACGTTGCCGTGGTGCCCGAGTAGGTTACCGCACCGGCTATGGGAGTGGCTCCCGGCCCAGTTACCGTGAAAGTTGTCCCACTTATTGTCGCGGGATTCATGGCCTCGCTAAACGTGGCGGAGACAAGAGTGTTGACGGCCACCAGGGTCGCTAGATTTGCCGGAACCGTGGAAACCACGGTGGGTGGCGGAGCCGTTGTAAAGGTCCAAACAAAGTTGGCTGCCAGCGCAGCGCCTGCTGGATCTTTCGCTCCTGTGGTAATCGTGGCTGTGAACAACGTGCTCGCGGGAAGAACTGTGGTGGGCGTAAAAGTTGCCGTGGCACCGGCGTAGGTCACAACTCCCGCTACGGGAGTCGCACCCGGCCCCGTCAAAGTGAATGTGGCTCCATTAATTGTCGCTGAGTTCATCGGCTCGCTGAACGTGGCCGAGACCAGCGTATTGACAGGCACCAGCGTGGCCAGGTTCGCAGGGACAGTCGAAATAACGCTTGGCGCGCCGGTCGTGAAGCTCCACACAAAATTCGCCCCCAGCGCATTGCCGCCCGGATCGGTGGCTCCGGTCGTAATCGTGCCGGTATACAAGGTATTTGCAACCAGCGAAGCCGTCGGAGTGAACGTGGCCGTGGTGCCTGTGTAACTTACTGCTCCGGCCACAGCGGTCGCTCCAGGTCCCGTCAACGTAAAGGTTGTTGTGTTGATCGTGGCCGGGGCCATCACCGAACTAAAACCGGCGCTCACCGTGGTATTGAGCACCACGCCAATCGCGCCATTTAATGGGGACGTGATGATCACCGTGGGTGACGCTGGGCTGGTTGTTTGTCCACGGCCGCATCCGGCCACAAGAACGGCTAATACGAACGCCAGTGAAGAGATTTTCCCAATCTTGAATTTGCGCATTAGCTTCTCCTGTTCAACCGGTACCAAAGCGTTTCTTTTTCGCTTCCATGACCGCAGTACGTTCGAATTTTTGAATCCTTCAAGTCGTGTTCTGGCACCATTAGCTATCGATAGTCCGGAACCGCCACGAGTTAGGTGTCCGCTGAGAGTCGCTGCAACAGAATTCACGCCCCAGGTCGTGGTGAGCTGCTGACGGAGATTTTTTCTGATCCAAGAAAGTTACAGCGCGGTCGAAGACTCGATGCCGGGACGCGAGCTCGAAAAGTTGCCAGATTGGCAGCGCCGCCATTTTGCTGCCTTCCCCGCGGCTTCTCTGCCGCAAACCACTCGCTCTCTTGATAGGAGCCCTTTCTCCTGGGCAGAGACTGTGCAATACAGACGCCACAACAAATTGGCGGCCAGCTGTGCTTATTTGCTTTTTTGCTGCGCTATTAAATCGTTGATTCCAAAGGGAAGGTCATTTGTATCGGCAGTTCTCGCGTGAAGTGGACTGAGTTTGTAAACCGAATCCGCACCAAAGTGGAACGGAATCAATTCCATTTGAGGAAATAGGCACGATTTGGAGCACCCGATCCTAGGATTTCCTGCACAGAGTTGCGAACAGTCTTGAGTTCTCAGATCGTATCCGCAGCAGCAACATTCGCGTACCGCTGCTTGCAGGCTTTAAGGGCTCTCAATTTCCGGGATGGTATTCCCTCTCGGTGTGTCCTTGGAGCTCCGCGCGGTAGAAGTAGACGTCGCGCAAGTTTCCCGTACTGTAGCGCTGGGCTTCATCGTTAAAGTGCCGTGACGTGGGATTGCCGCTCTCGCCGCCGGCCGTCACAGCCCTGGCCCGCACTTTCTCGCCAAATTCGACGACTGCAACAAAGCTGTTCCCGCTCGTTCCATACCACTTCTTCGTCCCGGGGTAGGCCCGCGCTCCGAAAGAGGCCAGCGAGCCCCACACAGCGGAAGTAAAACCCACCGGAATGCTCGGCCCCGCGTCGCTGAACGGCTGGACGATGTCGCCCGTCAGGCGTTGGAATCGATTGAGGTCGCCCCAAGGCGTCTTCCAGTTCCCAAAATCGGCCGTAAGTTTGTCCGACGCATCCGCTAGAGATTGCAAGAGCAGTTCCGGCGGCACTTTTGTACATAGGTAGTCACTGACGTACACGCCGGCCTTTTTCGCATCATCCCCTGCGCGCCTCTGGACGTCCTGGCCCCAGAAGACCGCGAGAGAAGTCGGCACGGACGCTGTTCCCCAACGTAAATCCCACGCGCGCAAGAGTGCGATCTGCTCGGCTACTTTCGTCTTCAGCGGACTACCAGCGGGCGCGCCGTCCCACGCCTTCACCAGACACGCGATCGGTTTCTCAAACCAGGTAAGGTAACTGTCGTACGCCGCGGCCATTAGCGAGTCGACCGCGAAATCTTTCTTGTCCTGCAGCACCCGAATCGCGTGCAGCCCCCGCGCCGATTCTCCGCCGGTCTCCACATAAACGGGAAAATCTTCTTTTTTCGGGCTGCTCGGCCCGGCGGCCGACCACGGCCAGTTGTTCGAGTTGTACAGCCAGCCGCTTTTAGGATTCAGCAGGTGCGGCGTCTCGTCGACAGAAAGAAGTTCCTGCCACTCCGTCGCCGGATTGCTCCCGTCAACCGGCTTCGTCCAGTCGAAGCTGGTATCGCGCTTCGGAATAAAATTTCCGTGAAAGTAGGCGATGTCCCCGTCGGCATCGGCAAAAATGGTGTTGTTCGACGAGTTGGTATGCAACTCCATCGTCTGCCGGAACGATTTGTAATCCTTCGCTTTTGTCCGCGTATAGGACTGCGTCAGCGCCTTCACCGGCCCTTGCATCAAGCGGATGCTCACCCACTTTCCACCCGCCTCGCGCACGATCGGCCCGTGATGAGTGCGATACACGGTGAACTTTTTCTCCGCCATTCCCTGGCCGCTTTTGTACGGCACCGTGATCTCTTTCACCTCGAGAGGCCGCTCCTCTTTCCCGTACTTGTAATAAAACCGGTCGTCTTTCTTTTCCACCGTTTCGAGATACTCACTGATGGCATTGACCCCGCTCGAAGTGTGCATCCAACCCGCTCGGTCGTTGAATCCCTGATAGATGAAGAACTGCCCCCACGTCACCGCGCCGTAGGCATCCAGTCCTTCGTCGCTCACCATTTGCAGCTCGGACCGAAAGAAGAACGAAGTGTGCGGGTTAATCAGCAGCAGCGCGTGATGACCAGCGGTATTCGACGGCGCGATGGCCATGCCGTTTGAGCCGCTGGGCTCCTCGACTTCATCGTCATCTGCGGAAGGCAACGCGCTCACGGATACCTTGCCGTAGAACGCCTCAAGTTGGGCGAGGTTTATGCGTTCGATGTCGCCACCAATGCTTCCTTCGGTGAAACTCAGCGCCATCCAAGGTTCAAATCTCTGGATGACCCTGGGCTTCACCTCGGGATGCTTCAAGAGGTAGTAATTCAAGCCGTTGGCGAATGCGTTCATCAGCTTCTTCAACCACTCGGGGCTCGCCGCGTATTGCTTTTTCAACGCCCCGGGATCGATGAACAGCTTCATCCGCAGATCCTGATAAATCTTCGATTCGCCCTCTGCTTCCGCCAGTCGCCCCATAGCGTTGATGTAGTTCGTCTCCACGCGGTTGAAGTCGTCTTCCGCCTGCGCGTAGATCATGCCGAAGACCGCGTCGGCGTCCGTTTTTCCGTAAACGTGCGCGATGCCCCAGTCGTCACGGGTGATGGTGACGTTCCGTGCTTCTTGCTCCCACCGGGCAGCTTCCGGGTTCTTCGTGGCCTGCGAAGCAAACGTGGCCGATGCCGTCGCCAGAATGAAACCGAGAACAAACTTCTTCATGTGTGTCCCTGCGTTAATAAGAGGATGTCCGAGGTCGCGGCGTTCCAACGCGCCCAGCGCAAACGCGCCAGCGTAGCATACTCCGTTCGACCGGCCGGACACACCGTGATCGTAGGCGTTGGCTTCGTTTTGTAAGGTGCAGGGATTCCGCCGCAGAAATTCCAGCGAACGCAAGTCCGCAGTTTTCTGTTTTCGCGCTCAGCTTGCTGGCGCCCCCAGTCCAAATTCGCGGTGCGTGGTGGCCAGGGCTTTCTTGACGTCGTGTTCCTCGATCACGAAGGAAATGTTGCTTTCCGACGAGCCCTGCGCGATGGCGATCAAGTTCACGTTTTCGCGTCCTAGCGCATTGAAAGTCTTTCCCGCGATTCCGGGAGTGCCGCGCATGTTTTCGCCGACCACCGCCACAATGGCGATCTTCGAATCCACGGTGATGTGCTCCACCTTGTGGTGAGCCAGATCGTGCGCGAACTCTTTGCGCAAAGCTTCGACCGTGCGCTGCGCATCGGCGGTCGAGACAATGAAGCAGATGTCGTTTTGCGAGGATGATTGTGAAATCAGCAGCACGTTGGCGCGCACCTCCGCGGTCGTGGAAAACGTCCTCCCGACCACATCCGGCAATCCCACGATTCCCGGTCCACCCACGCTTATTAATGTTACGTCGCGGATGGCCGTCAGCGCCTTTACCCCGCCGCCGATGCTCCGCCCTTCCGGCGTGATCTTCGTTCCCGGCCGTTCCGGAGTGAAGCTGTTGCGTATCCACACGGGAATCGCAGCCTGCACCACCGGATTCAGCGTTTTTGGATGTAACACTTTCGCGCCGAAGTACGCCAGCTCCGCAGCCTCACGATACGAAATGACAGGAATGGTGCGCGCTTCCGCGACCAGGCGCGGGTCCGCCGTCAGCACACCATCGACATCCGTCCAGATGATGACTTCATCGGCGTCCATTGCCGCTCCCAGGATGGTCGCCGAATAATCCGAGCCGCCGCGCCCCAAGGTCGTCAGTTGCCCTTCCGCGGTGGCCCCGATAAAGCCGGTCACGACCGGCACAATTCCTTTCTCGAGCAGCGGCCTCAACCGGGCCTGCGATTTTGCCCGAGTCAGTTCCATCTGCGGCTCGGCGCCGCCGTGAAACGCGTCCGTCACGATCAATTCCGTCGCCTCGATGGCCTCGCTCCGCACGCCCAGTTCGTTCACCGCTGCGGCCACTAGCGGTGCGGAAAGCCTTTCCCCTAAGCTCGAAATTGCGTCGAGCGTGCGTGGCGTGAGTTCCCGCAGCAGTGCCGTGCCCTCGCAAAGCCGGCTGCCCTCCGCGAGTACAAGTTCCAGTTTCTGGCGGAGCTGCGCGCGTTTTTGCTCATCGGGAAGCAAGCTAAAGAGCGCGGTTTCGTGCTGCTTCTCCAGCGCGTCCAGGATGGCCGCAGCTTCCACGGCGTTTCCTGACTCGGCAGCCTTCGCCGCTTCGATCAAGCGGTTGGTGACGCCGCTCATGGCGGAAACCACCGCGACGCAGCCACTTTCTCGCGCGGCCTGCGCTATAATCTGCGCAGTCCTAGCGATACAGGACGCATCGCCAACCGATGTTCCGCCAAATTTCATTACCTGGAGCCGTGATTTCATCTTTTCAGCCATTCACCTTGTACGATGGAGTCGCCAGTTTGGGATTTGCCGTCGCTCCTTTTTTCTCCTCTGAGTTTACCCTGCGGGCCGTCTCCCAACGCACTCCTACATGCTGCTCATGTTCTTTCTTCGAACGTGTCATCGCGACTGACGTTTTCTCCGACCCGTCCCGGCCGCCCGCTCTCCTCCGTTCTTCACGTTGACTTGTTCTCCCGCGCCACCTAGCATTTCGCCTCAGGATTGCCATGCGCCGCTTCTTCTGGATCCGACTCACGCTGTTTCTGCGCCAATGCCGCTGGGGCTTCGCCTTGCTCGGGCTTTGGTTCGCCCTGGGCACCATAGTTTTCTATCGCGTCGAACAACTTCCTCTTTCTGAAGCCTTTTTGAACGCCATCTACCTCCGCGTCCAGCCGGGATCGCTCTGGGTTCTTTACGCTTTCTGGGGCCAATGCGTCTTGTTTGGAATCGTCATCTCCATTTTTATTCTTCAAGCGCTGCAACGCTACAATCCACAGGAGGGATGCCGCATGCTCGCCAGCGAAATGAAAGATCACGTCATCATCGTGGGCCACGGTCACCTGGGAGGCTACCTGGTGGATCACCTCCGCCAGAGCGCCCGTCCCTACGTGCTAATCGACAAAGACCCTTCCGTCGTCGACGACCTCATCCGGGCCGGTGAGCCGGTCATCGTGGACAACGCCAAACAGGAAAGCACACTCATCGAGGCCGGCGTCGACCGCGCCCATCTCATCGTCATTGCCTCCAACAATATTGAAACCGCCCTGCTCGTCACCAAGCGCGCTCGCGACCACAACAAGAAAGCCACCATCGTCGTCCGCTGCTACCTCGACGAATTCACAGAAATCCTAGAAAGCCTCGGCGCCAACGAAGTCATCTCCAGCTCCAAAAGCGCCTTCAACGAAATCGCCACGCGCATCAGCGCCCTCGGCGTCCCGCGTTGACTTTCTTCGCGCGCGTCTTCCCCGTGGCTCATTGGAATGCGGCTGGCGAAGTCTTCCTTGCAGGGGCTGGAGATTGTCTCTCACAATACCCGCTATGCGCGTCCCCGCACCGGAATCCTCCGCGAACGCCAGCTCACCGCGCGAGAACGTTTCCTACCGCAACTTGCATTTGCTGCTTCTCGTTTGCGGATTTGTTCTTCGCTTCGGATTTGTTCTTTGGAAGAAGACGTATATCGCCGCGCCGGACCCGTTTTTTCGTTTGGGCATGGAAATCTGCAGCATTGCCGGCCATATCGTTCGCGGGCAGGGTTTCAGTTCGCCGTTCATCGCCGACACCGGGCCCACTGCCTGGGTCGCTCCGATTTATCCTTATTTCGTTGCTCTGGTCTTTCGGTTGTTTGGAATCTATTCCGCTGCTTCGGCGGTTGTAATTATCGGAATCCAGTGCATCATTGCCGCCGCGACCGGCATCACCATCCACGGATTGGGCCGCCGCACGCTAGGACCGCGGATCGCGTTTTGGGCCGCGTGGATCTGGACGCTCAGTCCTTTTTTCTTCCGTTGGCCGGTTTCCTGGATCTGGGATTTTGCCGCCAGCGCGTTTTTGGTTACCTGGGTTTTTCTCATCACATTGGACGTCGCTGAGAAAAACACTAGAAAGCTCTGGCTGACACTCGGCGCGCTCTGGGCGGTCATCGCGCTTACCAATCCCGCCTTGCTCAGCGTCATGCCGTTTACTTTTCTTTACGCCGCCTTTAAGAACCATCGAGCATACCGGCCCTGGTTCGGTTCCGCGGCGCTCGCCGGCGTGCTCTTCGCCGCACTCATTTCTCCCTGGCTCATCCGGAACGAAGTCGTCTTCGGCCGGCCGGTCTTTTTTCGCAGCAATTTCTGGTTTGAATTTCACCTCGGCAACTACCACTTCAGCAACGGCATGGGCTTCAGTGGCAAGCACCCGGGCGCCAACCCAGCGGAACTCCAGAAATACTCCGACTGGGGGGAGATGCGTTACATCGACTACTACAAACAGGACAGCCTGCGCTTTGTGCGTGAATACCCCAGGGAATTTCTCGACCTGACCCTTCACCGCACCTGGTGGTTCTGGGATGGCACCTCGCTCGGTTATCAGTCCCGCGAATGGTGGAAGCCGTGGGAGTTCTGGCCCTTGTCCCTTCTCGGCTGGCTGGGTCTTCTCTTTGTCCTCACGCGCCGGCCACGCGGCTGGTTTCTCTTCGCTGTGGCACTGATCATTTACCCGCTGCCCTATTATTTTGTTTATCCGGTCGCAAAATACCGTCACGCCATCGAACCGGTTCTCCTTTTGCTTTCCGTGTATCTGGTGTCTGTTCTCGCGAGCGAAATTCGCGCCATCGCCGCCCGCGATGAGCAGCCTCGCCCGCGTTGACTTTCCTTTCGCATCGCACCTAACATGACATCCGGAAAATTCCACGCCAATCCGGTTTGGCAAACGACATCCCATCTGCGCATCGGATTTTGGGCAACTCGTTCGAAAGGTGGTCCACTATGAAGGCTGGGCGAATCGTTGTTTGCTCGATGGTGGTATTGGCGATTGCCATCGCCGTGGTGGCCATAGCGCTGCGATCTTCCGCGGACAACACGACGAAACCCGGAGATGTCAGCGACGCGCGTGTCGCCGCCGATGCCGCCACCGGCAACAACTGGTTGCTGAACGGCCGCACCAACGATTCGAAACATTTCAGTCCGCTCCAGCAAATCACCGACAAGAATATCGGCGGCCTGGGTCTCGCGTGGTCGCTGGATATCGAAGGCGCTATGGGTGTGGTTTCGGAGCCGCTCGTTGTGGATGGCGTGATTTATGTGAGCGCGCCGCTTTCGAAAGTTTATGCCGTGGAAGCCGCGACAGGAAAAGTACTCTGGAAATTTGATCCCAAAGTACGCTTGGATCAGGCGTTGAATGGCTCCTATTCTGCGCGTACGAATGGTGGCGTCGCCGTTTGGAATGGCAAAGTGTACGTCGGCACCGGCGATTGCCGCCTCGTGGCCGCGGATGCCGCTACTGGAAAACAGGTCTGGGAAGCCACCGTCTGCGAACCACGGCAAACCGGAATCACCGGAGCGCCGCACGTCGCGAAAGGGAAAATCTTGATGGGCTTCAACGGCTCCGATGATGGTGTGCGCGGCGCGCTGGCGGCCTACGACGCGGAAACCGGCAAGGAAGTGTGGCGCTTCTGGACGGTTCCGGGCGATCCTGCCAAAGGATTCGAAACCAAAGAACTGGAAATGGCTGCGAAAACATGGTCCGGCGAAGGCTGGTGGAAGGGTGGCGGCGGCGATGTGTGGAACGCCATCACCTACGATGATTCGACCGGCCTGGTCATTTTCGGTACCGCCGGAGTCGGCGTCGACTACGGCGAGCTGTCGGGCTTCAAAGCCACTGGCGACCGGCTGTTCGGCGAATGCATCATCGCCGTGGATGCCGACACCGGAAAATATGTCTGGCATTATCAGACGGGTACTGAAGGCGTGCACTCCGAGAACAATCACATCATGATGGCCGATCTCGTCATCAACGGCGAGAAACGCCACGTGGCTATGACCGCGCCGAAGAACGGCTTCTTTTTTGTGGTCGACGCCAAAACGGGGAAGCTTCTCTCCGCCAAGCCACTCGTAAATGTTGTCTGGGCCAGTTCGATTGATCTCCAGACGGGGCGCGCCGTCGTCATCCCCCGTTCTCAGGTCGGAGGAAGACAATGGACGGTCCACAACTGGTGGCCCATGAGCTACAGCTCGCTCACCGGTTTGGTTTATGTACCGACAACCGACCGCCGCGCGGACACCAAAGCCGCCGCAGAAGCCGGAGAAGGTGGCTACGGACTTTTCGGACGTCTCATCGCCTGGGATCCCGTAGCGCAATCGGCTCGCTGGTCCGTGGAAGAAGATATCGCGGTGAATGGCGGCGTGCTCTCAACAGCGGGCAATCTGGTTTTTCAAGGGCAAGGCACCGGAGAATTTGCAGCCTATGCCGCGGATAGCGGGAAAAAAGTCTGGTCGGTGAAGACTGGCTCGGCCGTCGAATCCATTCCCGTCACGTTTGTAGTGAACGGCGAACAGTACGTCATTACTCCTGTGGGATGGGGTTCAGGCTCACGCTTGTTTGCACCCGCGCGAACCATGGCCACGCCGGAATCGAAGCGCGGCCCTGTGCGTCTGTACGCTTTCAAGCTGGGCGCTACTACCCCGTTCCCGTATCCAAAAACTGAAGTGCCCCCGGTACCGAAGCCTCCTGAGCAAACAGCAAGTGCGGAAACCATCCGAAAGGGCGAAAAGCTCTACGCAAGTTTCTACTGCGAAGGCTGCCACTCTCCCGGAATCGACGGCAGCGGCGCTTGGGTGGAAGATGGGGCCATTCCTGATCTTCGCTACATGCCGCCGGAGGTTCACAAGGATTGGTATGGCATCGTGATGGGCGGCAGCCATTGGTCCAAAGGCATGCCTGGCTTGGCCGATCCGCCGAAGTTCGCCTTCCCGAAAGCCAAGATGAATGTTCAGGACGCGGATGCCGTTCATGCCTATGTGATCTCCCAAGCCTGGAAGGCCTACAAAGGCGAACAGGAAGCGGCGCACACCAAGCGCGAAAACTACTAGCCGTCTTGCGCATCATTCCCGAATCCTGTGGCCGCGTCTGCCGCGTAAATCGTATTGTGCTTTAAGGAATACCTTCCAATTTCAGCAAAATAAACACGCGGCCCGGCTCGATAATCGCTACATGGAACGCAATCTTGGGAGCGGGCTGGCTGCGCGAGTTGTCATTTTTGGGCTTCTCGTGCTGTTCATTTATTGGGCGATGCCTGGGTCCGGCGCCTCCGAGATGAAGAAGATGAGCGCCGCCATGCAGAACGCCACCAGCTGGCGCGTTCAAACCGTGGTCGCGGAACCCACGAAAAACGTGGAAAGCTTGACGGAAGTGTACTGCCCATCGCGCGTGCACATGGTCGAAAAGAGCGTGCTTGACGAAGGTGGAAGTCACCAGGAAAACTCCAGCGAAAGTATCTGGATAGACGGAACGAACTACGCAAAGAAGGGAATGCACTGGGTAACTTCCCAAGAGCAACGCTACAGCACCGCTACCTGCAAATATGGACCCCGAGGGATGGATACGCTGCTCCAGCCGCTGGACGCCATCTTGATTGCAGGCAAAATTCGCAAGGGCGACAAACGATACGTCAATGGGGAACAATGCCGCGACTGGATCGCCAGCGTCCCCGCGCCGTCTGGATACCGCGATGAGTTCATCGTCTGCGTCGGAAAAGCGGGACTGCCTTTAGAGGTGTCCACGCCGGACCGGCGGCTGGTGGAGACGTACACGGACTGGAACACCGCGATCCGCATCGAAGCACCACCTGCGGACGAACTGCGGCAATAAGAAACTGGGTCTGCAAAGCGGCGTCAGAGCTGGCGCGAGGGATACACACTTAATCGGGAAGCACGGGAAGGAGTGCACCATGGGCTTGAAGGGCGTCATCGGCATTGCGGTCGGAGGCATCCTCCTGCTGGTCGTGGCGTATTACGCCATACCGAATCCCGGGAAAAAAGCCTTGAAGCGGGAAGAACTCGCCCTAGACGATGTGAGCAGTTGGCGGATCGCCTTACAAATCAGCCGGAACTCGAGGCCGTACCTAACCCGGGTGCACGTGGCCTCGTGCCCCGACAAAGAGCACATCCTTGAAAATGCAATGGAGGATTTTGCAGAATATATCCGCATCGGTGATGACGTCTATTACCGGAAGAATAGCTATGCGTGGGTAAAGGGAACCCCTGGGCCCGATTTGTTCGCGCCCCTGCCCAGCCCCCGGCCGTGCCTCTCCAACCCGGGAGAGCCAAGCTCGCGCCCACCTGGGGGAGCCGAGGAGATGCGGCTGGCCCTGGAAACCGACATTAAGGACGGAAACATCCAAAAGGGCGAGGTAAAGGACAATAGCGGTAGCCCCTGCCGCGAGTGGAGCATCATGCGCTTCACGGAGAATAACAGGCTTGGGAGCTATACGGTGTGTCTCAGCGAAACTGACAACCTTCCGCGATACATTCGCGCGGCAAACGATAATTTTAATATGTCCTATGAGTGGAATCCCTCAGTGACCATCGAAGCGCCGGACATGAATTCTCGATTCGGTGCCCCGCCTAAAATGGAGTGAACCGGGAAGAGGCGTTTCCCTACTTATTCCAATCTCTAATCGCTTTGGTTGAGCCCTCGCGTTCTGAGTGTTATCCTCGCTCGCATGCTAGGCCCGGAAATTCCCCCGACAGATGTGGCGCGCAACTGGATGATGAGCGTTTTCACCGACATTCATTTCTGGGTTCCCGTAGCGGTACTGATAGGCGGACTACTGCTCCTGAAATTCATTCACTAATCTTCCGGCCGGAGGAACATGCCACCTGCAGAGGCGCCTCAGACTCCCAATCCTGCTCAAGATACTTCGCGTCCAAGGAAGCTGCAGTTGCTGGGGATACTTTCCGGTTTTGCCGCCGGGGCCTGGCTGGGTGCCGCTGAAGCGCCGACGAAACTCGTCTCCATCGGCATTTCCCCGATGGTGATTTCCCTCATCATGGTCATTGGAGTCTTTCTCGCGCGCTGGAGCTTGCCCGCTTTGATCCTGGGCACCTCCTCCGTCCGCGCTGATGTCCGCCGCGCCCCGCATCTCATCATCTGGGCGCTGCTCGCCGGATGCCTCTGGGCGGTTGCTAACACGCTAACGATCTTCGCCATCCGCGATATCGGTTTGAGCATCGCCTTTCCTCTCTGGAATTCCAATAGTCTTCTCGGCATTCTTTGGGGAGTTCTTTTCTTCAATGAGCTGCGCCAGGCCGGATGGCGCCGCTGGACCGGCGTGCTCGGCGGCGCACTGGTCATGTGTGCTGGCGCCGCGTTGCTCGCGGTCGCATCTTCAACCCAAGGCCCCGCCGCTCATTCTTTCCGCGGCGTGTGGGCCGCGCTGGGTGCAGGCATTCTTTGGGGCACCATGTACATCCCCTACCGTAAAGCCTACCTGACCGGTATGAACCCGCTTTCTTTCGTCACCTTCTTCACCTTCGGCGAACTGGGAATGATGTCAGCGCTGGCGGTCAGCTATCTCGGAGTCGCCCCATTGTGGCGCGAACTGCTGAGCGCACGCGATGTCCTTTTCTGGTTGATGCTGGGCGGTTTCATCTGGGTCATCGGCGACGTCTTCCAGCAATATGCAGCCAAGTACGTGGGTATCAGCAGAGGCATCCCGCTTTCGAATTCGAATCAGCTGTGGGGCCTGTTGTGGGGGATTTTCGTTTTTGGCGAATTGCATGGCCGCGGCGCTTCCATTTATCTGCAAGTCATCGGCGGATCGGCGCTGATGATGCTCGGCGTCGCCGCCATTGCCTTCTCTTCGGCCACCGGCCAGGAGCAATCGCGCTGGAAAGAATCGGCGCAACGCGAAGTCCGGCGCTACGGCACCTCAGCCGATTATGTCGAAGCCCGCATGGATGGCCGCCAGGCCTCGGGTGAGGAAAAACCTTCTCGCAGCGTGCTGGACTGGCTCCTCGTTGCCGGCGTCACTTGCATTTTCCTATTTTTTGCGGGCATAGCCCGCGTCCCCAAAATCCAATTGCACTGGGTGCCCGCCGCGCTCTTGACCGCCGCGCTCCTGTTGTTCCTTCTCGTTTCCGGCGTCGCGCTCTGGCGGACAACACGCTTCAACTGATTTGGCCCATCCTCCTTTGAAAACCTCCCCGTTTCGTTTAGAGTGACCCGCACGATGATGAGTGATTCATCAAAGGTTGACTTGGTTGGCGTCGGCCTCAACGCCACGGACACGCTGCTCCCCGTAGTGCACTACCCCGCCTCCGGCTCGAAAATCGAGATTAGTTCCGCGCAGGTCTTGCCCGGCGGCCAGGTCGCTTCCGCCGTCGTTGCCTGCCAAAAATGGGGGTTGCGCACTCGCTATGTCGGCAAGGTCGGCGAAGACAGCGCCGCAGCTCTCCACCGCGCCGTATTCGCGCGCCTCGGAGTCGAAGCTCATCTCCTCACCGCCCCAGGCTGCGCAAGCCACCAGTCTTTCATTCTCATAGAGGACTCCGGCGAGCGTACCGTTCTCTGGAAACGCGACGACCGCCTGACGCTTCGCCCGGAAGAACTCAAGCGCGAATGGATCCTCAATTCCCGCGCCTTTCACCTCGACGGCCGCGACACTGCTGCCGCGACGCTTGCCGCAGGCTGGGCTCGCGCCGCCGCCATCCCCGTCATAGCCGATTTGGACGAACTCTACCCCGGCATCGAGGCGCTCCTGAAAAACGTGGACTATCTCATCGCCAGCCGGGACATCCCCGGCCGCTTGATGAACGAGCCTGACTTGCGGCGTTCCTTGCCCGCGCTCCGCACCCGCTTTGGATGCCGCCTGACCGCCGCAACCTTAGGCCACGAAGGTGTCCTTGCCTGGGATGGCACGCAATTCCATTACGCGCCCGCTTTTCGCGTGAGCACCGTGGACACCACCGGAGCGGGCGATATTTTTCACGCCGGATTTATTTTCGGCCTGCTCCAGGGCTGGCCCTTAGCGCGCCAACTCGATTTCGCCTGCGCCGCCGCCGCCCTCAACTGCACCGCCATCGGCGCCCGCGGCGCCATCCAATCCGTTGACTCCATTCAGAAGCTCATTGCCACCGGCACCCGACTCGCCCAGGCTTACGAACCGTAAACTATGTTTTAACGAATTCCAGGTGCTCAAGTATCGCCGCAACACATTGCTGGAGAGAGAGGCGCTCCACACTTTCGAGGATGACTGTTCCGGAATAGTCGAGGGCCAATTAGGGACTACGGCCCGTGAAGAGTACTTTTTTAGGAATGGTGGCGACAAGCGACAGCGGTTGCGCCATTCCCGCCTAATCAGGTCAGCTACTTACGAGACTCGTTCTCCTCCGCACCACGGCTTCTCATTTGCATTCCAACACCTACTCATTGGTCACGGCCTTTGGGAGAGTCCGTGATGTATGGGCAGCGATTGCTCCGAGGAGAATCGTGGGTAAGAAACAGAATGGCTTTTCGCTGATTCATAGTCTGATTGCCGGGGTGATCACGTCCCTCAGGTCGTCCCCAGATGCTATGAGCAGACCGATGGGTTTTGGCCCGGGCTCGTCGCGTCCCTCTGGGTGGCCTGCGGCTCAGCGGGCATTTATCTTGGTCCTATTTTCTCTTCTACTGCTCTTCAGCTCAACGCACGCGCTGGCTCAAAAAAAAAGCGGCACACCTGATTTGTTGGACATGAGTCTTGAGGACTTGATGTCGATCGAAATTGATAGCGTGTACGGCGCTTCCGGGTTCAAGCAGAAGGTGACGGAAGCGCCCGCGTCCATCACGATCATTACGTCGGAAGAAATCCAAAAATTCGGCTACCGGACGCTGGCTGACATACTAAGGAACGTCCGCGGTTTTTATGTCAGTAATGACCGAAACTATAGCTACCTGGGAGTGCGGGGCTATGGACTTCCGGGAGATTACAACAGTCGCATCACGTTGATGATTGACGGCCACCGGCTCAACGACAACATCTACGACGCGGCTCTGCTTGGAACGGAGTTCCCGATAGATGTCGACCTGATTGAACGCGTCGAGGTCATCCGAGGGCCGAATTCTTCCCTTTATGTCGCCAGCGCCTTCCTGGGAGTCATCAACATCATCACAAAGCGGGGCCGGGATTTGCCTAAGGTGACTGTCGCAGGCGAGGCGGCCAGTTATGGCACGTATGAAGGCCGGGTCAGCTACGGTAATAAATTTGCTAGTGGTTTGGAATTGCTTCTTTCCGGCACGTTTTACGATTCCCATGGGCAGGACCAGCTTTTCTTTAAGGAATTCGACAATCCATCCACCAATAACGGCATAGCGGTGAACGCCGACGATGACGAGTTTCATCAAGTTTTTGCCAATGCCTCCTGGGGAAACTTCTCATTGCACGGAGTGTTTGGATCTCGGGAAAAAGGGATTCCGACTGCGCCCTTCGGGACCGTCTTCAACGTCACCGGAACGCACACCATCGACGCGCGCGGTTACCTCGATTTGCAATACGACCGCAAGCTTGGCCGCGGGTGGAGCCTTAGCAATCGGCTGTACTACGATCAGTTCAATAACGATGGCACTTATGTTTACGATCTCTCCGCCTCGGGTGGACCTTCCCGGTTGTTGAACAAAAACTTCGCTCACGGCAAATGGTGGGGTGACGAGGTGGCCCTCTCCAAGCAGATTTTTGAGACGCAGCGATTGAGCGTCGGTTTCGAATGCCGGGACAACTTTCAGCAAGATCAGGGAAATTACGACCTTCAGCCCTTCGTTCAATATTTTAGCGACTACAGAAGCTCGGCAATATTTTCCGTCTACGCCCAGGATGAAATTCACCTGCGCAAGAACCTGGTATTGAACCTGGGCCTTCGCTACGATCACTACTCGACATTTGGCGGCACTACGAATCCGCGCGCCGGCCTGATCTATAGCCCCCGGGAAAAAACTACCTTCAAGTTTCTTTACGGCCAGTCTTTTCGTGCTCCTAACTTTTTTGAGCTTTTCTACGATGTGCCTGGGAACGAAGCCAACCCGTCTCTCCAGCCCGAGACCGTCAAGACCATGGAGCTGGTTTGGGAGCAATACTTTGCCAGCCACTTCCGGATGACGGTTTCGGGATTTTATTACCCCATCCGCAGCCTGATCAGCGAGCAAGTTGACCCCGCTAGTGGAAATGCCTTTTTCACCAATGCCGGATCGCTGGACCTTCGGGGCCTGGACTTCGAATTGAAGAGAAAATTACCAGGCGGGTTGGAAGGCACGGTCAGTTACTCCTTCCAGGATGCATCGAACCCCAGCGCTCGAATGCCTCTCACAAATTCTCCGAAACACCTCATCCAGGCCAGCCTTAGCGCGCCGCTCATCAAACAAAAGTTGTTCGCGAGTACGGATCTTCAGTATGTCAGTCAGAGAGCAACCTTAACGGGCCAATATTCTGCAGCTTATGTGGTTCCCAACGTCACCCTGTTCAGCCGAAACGTTATTAGGGGATGGGAGCTTTCGGCCAGCCTTTATAACGTGTTTAACCATAGATATGGCGACCCTGGCGGCAATGGCCTGGCGGAGGACATACTCATTCAGGATGGACGAACGTTTCGAATCAAAGTCGGATACAGATTCCGATGATGAATATTCGCCTGCAGAAGCACGATGATATAGAATCGAACCGGGAATTCGTGGTTAGGCTTGATTCGCGCCGAACGCGGCGAGCTTTCTTCTTCACGACCATCGCCTGCTGTTTCTTATTGAGTGTTTCTCCCAGAGCCCTTTCGCAGAAAGAGGAAGGTGCGGAATACACGATCAAACTCGCTTTTCTGTATAACTTCACCAAGTTTGTCGAGTGGCCGCCTGATTCCTATCGCGATGCGGGCGCGCCGCTCATGATATGTATCGTCGGTCATGATCCCTTCAGCCAGGATCTTGAGGGGGAGTTACGGACTAGAACCGTGGGGGACCGTCCCGTGGACGTCAGGACGCTGAAACCAAACGACAACCTGAGGGTGTGCCACATGGTATTTGTCCCTGTCACGGAGAAAGACCGCGCCGACCGGATCTTGCGGGGCCTGAAGGGAACCAGCACTTTGACGGTTGGCGAAACCCCGGGGTTCGCTGGGCTCGGCGGGATCGTCAACCTGACCGTCGAAGGAAACAAAGTTCATTTTGAAGTCAATCCGCTCGCGGCGGAACGTGCCGGCCTGAAAATCAGCTCGAAGCTCCTCAGCATTGCGAAAATCGTGGGAGAACACGATCGCGTAGGGAAAAACTGACCCGCCACTGCGCCGCGTCGCCATTCCATCCGTCGAAGCCATCGAACGCCTCATCGCATCGGCCGTCGCCACGCGTCCGCTTACGACGCCTCAAGAATGGCCTGAGAAAGGCATCGCACTTTCTTGGTATCAGGAATGGTATTTGCTCGACTTGTGACTTTGATCCGATACGCTCTGAAAAAGCATTGGCAACCACACATTCCACTGCGTCCAGTTGTGACCGCCCGGAGAGGTGTGAAACTCATATTTAAAATGACGTTCCGCTAACAACAGCGTGAATTCATGGATGGATGGCAACAAACCATCCTCTTCTCCGCACGAAAGAAAAAGATACGGTGCCGCAGCGGGGTCAGTGGAACGCGCAATGACAAACGGATCGTTATTCCGCTGCGTCGCACCTCCCCAAGGCCCAAAGATGGCGCGGTGGCGACGCCATTGCTCAAGCCGCTTTATTGAGAATGGCCGGCTAGGAACGTCAATAGCCGGACTAATCCCGCCCACGAAGGCAAATAGCTCGGGATGTCGCAAGCCCAGTTTAACGGCCCCAAAACCTCCCATGGAAACGCCCACAATGGCGCGATTCGCCCGGCCTTTAAGCACAGGAAACTTGCTCTCTGCGTCCGAGACGAGGTCACTCACGATGTAGTCCTCGTATTTGTCCTCCGGTCGCTCAGCCGCATTCGTAAAGTACGAAGAATCACCTTCTGGCATGACCAGTATCAGTCCCTGTTCGGCGAAATGTGCGACGTCAGAATAATTGGACCAGTCGCGAAAGCCTCCTCCCCCGCCATGAAGCAAATACACGATCGAAAGCTTTTCGCCATTGGCGATATTTGCAGGCAGCACAACGCGGTATTGCATGTCGCGATTGAGAGCAGTGCTGTGGAAAGTCACATCGCTCAGCGTCACTTTCGGAGTAAGCCGAGGTGAATCGCGCTGAGGCTCGCTTCCTCCTCTCTTGCACGCAGTCGTTAGCAGCAAGACACCACACAGGAGGGCTGCAAAAGAGCGATGACTCATGATGGTTTGCATGGAAGCAGTAATGATAGCCGAAATAACACTACGCGGGACGCTTGCCCGCCTTCTAGGGTCAGCCCCGGTTGAGCCGCCGCCAACCCGGGTGTTATCCTGCCTGCTATGGCGGATCCCGTCATCTCCCCGCCGGAAGTGCCATTCACTTCGCCGCTCGAACACTCCCGGCGTCAACTCGAAGCCCTGCTCGAAGTCAGCGAGGCTATCGCCCAGCAGCGCGATCTCCCCGCGCTTTTTCATGAGCTTGCCGCGCGCCTGCACTCCGTCATCGACTTCGATTTCCTCTCTCTCGTCCTTCATGATCCCGTCAAAAACGTCATGCGTCTCCACGTTCTCGAAACTCGGGTCCCCGGCGAAAAAGTCGCTGGCACCGAATCTTCGGTCGAAGGGAACCCCGCCGGCTGGGTCTGGCAAACGCAGCAGGCCTTTGTCGCCAGTGACGTCGAAGAAGAAACGCGCTTTCCCGAATTCCTAAAGCGCTACCGCGCCCACAATGTCCGCTCACTCGCGATTCTTCCGCTCACCACGGCCCAGCACCGCCTCGGCGCCATGGGCTTCGGCCGTCTGGTTCCGCAGCGCATTACGGATACCGAGCTCCAATTCATGGAACGCGTCGCCAGCCAGGTGGCGGTCGCCGTTGATAACGCCCTCAATTTCGAAACCTCCCAGGCCTACCAGACGCAACTGGCGCGCGAGCGCGACCGCCTCCGCGTTCTTCTTGAAGTCAACAATGTCCTGGTTACCAGCCGCGAGCTTCCTGAACTTTTCCGCGGTATCGTTTCCACACTCAAGCGTGTCATCCATCATGATTACACCAGTCTCACGCTCCTCGATCCCACCACCGGCCTGCTCAAGATTCACGCGCTCGATTTTCCCGGTCACCCAAACCTCTTCAAGCAGGAAATCACCATCCCCAGTGACGTTTCCCCCAGCAGCCAGGCAATCTCTTCCGGCCAGGTGCTGCTTGCCCGCGGCTCCGAACTGGATGGCTACACCAGTGAAATCATCCGTATCCTTCGCGGTGAGGGCATCCAAACTGTTTGCTGCGTTCCGCTGATCACCCACGCCCAGACCTTTGGCTCGCTCAATCTTGCCAGCCGTCGCATGGACGCTTTTGCTCCACCGGATGTCGAGCTGCTCCAGCAAGTCGCCGCTCAAATCGCTATCGCCGTCGAGAACGCCCTGGCCTTCAAGGAAATCGATGCCCTGAAGAATCGCCTCGCCGTGGAGAAGCTCTATCTAGAGGAAGAAATTCGCAGCGAATTTAACTTCGAGGAAATCGTCGGCGACAGCCCGGCATTGAAGCGCGCCCTCGCCCAGGTCGAGCTCGCCGCTCCCGCCGGCACCACCGTCTTCCTCCTCGGCGAAACCGGCACCGGCAAGGAACTTTTCGCCCGCGCTATCCACAATCTCAGCCCTCGCCGCGATCGCACCTTCGTCAAAGTCAATTGCGCCGCCATTCCCTCCGGCCTGCTCGAATCCGAGCTCTTCGGCCACGAGCGTGGTGCTTTCACCGGCGCCATCAACCAGAAAATCGGCCGCTTCGAGCTCGCCGACCGCGGCACTTTGTTTCTCGACGAAGTCGGTGACATTCCTCTCGAGCTGCAACCCAAGCTGCTCCGCGTCCTGCAAGAGCAAGAGTTCGAACGCCTTGGAGGCAACAAGACCCAGCGCGTGGATGTGCGCCTCGTTGCCGCCACGAATCAGGATCTTTCGAAACTCGTTGCCGAGCGCGCTTTTCGCAGTGACCTTTTCTACCGCCTGAACGTTTTCCCCATCCAGATTCCCGCTCTTCGCGAACGCGCCGAGGACATTCCTCTCCTGGTGAGTTACTTCGTGCAGAGATTCAGCCGTAGCCTCAACAAAGCCGTGGAGTACATTCCCGCCGAAGCCATGGAGGCCCTCACCCATTATTCCTGGCCGGGCAATGTCCGCGAACTCGAAAACCTTATCGAACGCGCCGTCCTTCTTTCTCCCGGCAAAGAGCTTCGTGTCCCTCTCTCCGAACTTAAGTCCGCCGCGCTCGCAGCCACGACTGGCGTGGATTCTTCCGCGTCCTCTACCTCCTTTACTTCCGCTGCTTCCTTGACCTCTCCAATCTCTACTCTCGAAGAAGCCGAGCGCCAGCACATTCTCCGCGCCCTCAAGCAAACCCAGTGGCGGATCGCCGGACCTCGCGGCGCGGCCAACATTCTGGGAATGAAACGCACCACGCTCCAGGCCCGCATGCGCAAGCTTGGCATCCGCCGCCCGGTCTGATTCCGCTATACTCACTCCCGAAAACGCCTTGCCATTTTGGCCCGGAGATGCCGTGAAAAGACTTGCACTCCACCTCATCCTCGTTTATTTCTGCACCTTTTTTTTCGGGGCCGTACTCCAAGCCTCGCCGCAATCTTCGCTCACTTCCTCACCTACCCTCTCTGGCGCACCATCGCAGCCTCAAGGCAAAATCACCGCCTACACTCTTCCGCCCGAGCTCTACCGCAAAGCTCATAACCGCGGCCGCATCGGCTTTGCTACTCGCATCATCGGGTTTTTCTACGGCCTCCTGGTTCTCTGGTTCATCCTGCGCCGGAAGCTCGCCGCGAAATACCGCGACTGGGCCGAACGCGTTTCACGCCGGCGCTTTGTTCAAGCGTTCATTTTCACGCCGCTCCTGGTCCTCACTATCGGCATTCTCCAGTTGCCCATCGATCTCTTTCAGGAATCGGTTTCGAAGCTGTACAAAATCTCCGTCCAGTCCTGGCCCTCGTGGATCGCCGATTGGGCCAAGGCCCAATTCCTGCTCATCGTCATTGGCAGCCTGCTCGCCTGGATTCTTTACGCCGTCATTCGCAAAAGTCAGCTCCGCTGGTGGCTCTATTTCTGGATTATCTCGCTGCCTCTCCTCTTGTTCGGCATTTTCATCTCCCCCTACGTCATCGATCCCCTCTTCAATAAATACGAGCCGCTTGTCGCCAAAGCCCCGCAGCTTGTCCCCGAGCTACAGCGCATCACCCGCCGCGCCGGGATGGAAGTTTCGCCCGAACGCATGTTCTGGATGAACGCCAGCGACAAGACCATCGCCACCAACGCCTCCGTCAACGGCTTCGGCGCTTCCAAGCGCATCATCATTTGGGACACCACCATCGCGCAGGAAACCACCGATGAAATACTCACCGATTTTGGCCACGAAATGGGCCACTACGTTCTCGGTCACGTCTGGAAAGGCTTTCTGTTTTTTGCCGCGATGTTTTTCGTTCTTCTCTACCTCGGTTACCGGACCATCGGTTGGCTTCTCGCGCGCTCCGGCGCCGCGTGGGGCATCCGCTCTCTAGACGATTGGGCTTCGCTCCCCGCGCTACTCTTCCTGCTGACTCTCTTCGGTTTCGCCTCCGACGCCATCGGCAATACCTTCAGCCGCCATCAGGAGCATCAGGCCGATATCTACAGCCTCGAAGTCACTCACGGCATCGTCCCCAATGCGGGCCAAGCCTTCGCGCGTTCCTTCCAGATTTACGGTGAAACGGTTCTCGTTGATCCCGACCCCAATCCCGTCAACGTCTTCCTTTTCTTCGATCATCCCACCGTCGCGGACCGCATTCGCCTCGGCGTCACCTACGACCCCTGGTCCAAAGGCGAATCTCCCCAGTTCGTCAAATGACGCCTCGCCGCAGCGACGTCGTCTGAAACTGGAAGGTATTGAGAATCTTTGCGAGACACTGGTATCCTGAAGGTCTCACCAGCCGCCCCCAGCCGCCCCACCCCGGGGGAATTGAGGCAGCGAGTCATGAATCCGGAAAAACTCCGCGTCGCGCGGGAAAAGCTCACCCGTGTCTTCCGTTACCTGGAAGCACTCAACCAGCACCGCAATCCGGCCAAACGCCAGATTCACGAACAGCTCTGGAGCGTCTGGTTGCACGATCTCCCGGATCATCCGTCCATCAAACGAGGTGCTTCTAAATCCGCTCTCGCGAGCGGCAAGTCCGCGGAGTCTCTGAATGGTGATACGAGCTCAGCCGGATTCGTTCTGAAGGTCCAGCGTCCGGCGCTGACTTCCCCTCCCGAACCTCCGGCCACCATCGCCATGTGGTTAGAAACTGGATGGGACGACCCATCGAAAGAGCCTTCCATCCGCGCATCCCGCAATGAATCCGATCAAGCTGGCGAAACGCGTATTGCCAACTTCACCGACGAACCCGCGCGGCTGGCCGCTTTACAGCGTTGGAAAGTGGCGCGAGACGAATGGGCTGGGAACGAAAAGCCCGCTCGCGCTGCGATGAAAACCTTCGAGACGATGTACGCGCTCTACGGACGCATTGACCGCGAAGCCGAGCGCGTCGAGCTGGTTCTCGGCGACGGCATTCTCAGTTGGTCCCGCCCTGAAGGCAGCGTTTACCATCCCATCCTCCTGCAACGCCTGCAGCTTCAGTTTAATGCCGCGGTACCCGAATTCACCCTCTCGGAAGCCGACCATCCCGTCGAACTATATTCCGCGCTTTTTCAATCCATGCCCGATGTGGACGGACGCGCCATCGGCCGCTGCCGCGAAGAGTTGGAACATGAAGGCTATCATCCACTCATCAATGGCCCGACCTCCGGGTTTCTCAAGCGCCTTGTCGTTCAGCTTTCGCCCCGCGGCGAATTGCTAGAGGACCGCGCGCCTGCCGGCGAAGCGCATGATCCTCACATCGGGCGCGATCCGATTCTATTCCTGCGTACCCGCACGCTGGGATTCGCTGCTGCCATCGAGGGTATCCTGGCTGACCTGCGAACCCGCGAGGATTTGCCCTGGTCTCTGTTGAATATCGTCGGCGAGGAATCTCCTCTCCCTGACACGGAACAAGCAGCTCCTTCGGCCAATCTTTACAGCGAAGCCGATGCCCGGGTTCTTCTAAGTAAACCCGCGAATCCCGAGCAGATTCGCATTGCCAAGCAACTTGAGGAATACGGCGGCGTCTTGGTTCAGGGGCCCCCAGGTACCGGAAAAACTCACACCATCGGTAATCTGATCGGGCACCTTCTGGCCCAGGGCAAAAGCGTTCTGGTCACCAGCCACACCACAAAAGCGCTGCGCATGGTTCGCCATCACATTGTTCCCGAATTGCGGCCGCTGTGCGTCAGCCTTCTGGAAAGCGACCTGGACAGCCGCAAACAATTGGAAAGCGCGGTGGGCTCCATTGCAGAAAGGTTGTCGCGTGCCGACGCGGGCTCGCTCGAAATCGAATGGAGAAAATCGGAAGCCGAACGCGGCGACCTATTGAAAAAGCTCGACGATGTTCGAAATCAGTTCGCCGATGCCCGTGCCGACGAGTATCGCGAGATTGTCATTGCCGGAAAGTCCTGGGCCCCGGCCGATGCCGCTCGTAAAGTCGCGCAGGAAAAGGAAGCCCTCGGTTGGATTCCCGGCCCCGTCGCTGCCGTCGCCCCTTTGCCCCTATCTCCCGGAGAATTGGCTGACCTCTACCGCACCAACGTTTCCGTCTCACGCGAGGACGAGGCCGAACTTTCTGGCCATCTCCCCGAGCTTCATGATCTCCCCCGGCCCGAAGACTTCGAGGGGTCCGTCAGCGAACGCAATCGCCTCGGTATGGAAGATCTCGATCTGCGTTGCGATCTCTGGCAATCCGGCGCGTCGCAAGGCTCACCGGATGAACTGGAATCCCTCGCCTCCAACTTGACACAAGCAGTCGAACCTCTTTCCGGAAAAGAAAAGTGGAAGCTCGCCGCCATTTACGCCGGCAAGTACGGCGACACGCACCGTCAGCCCTGGGACCAACTCGTCAGTTTCGTTCGTCTCGTTCACCGCGAAGCAGCCAACTCCCAGGAATCCTTCCTCAAGTACGGCCCCCAGCTTTCTCCTGAACATTCGCTCGAAGATCAGGAACGCGTCGCGGGAGAAATCCTCGCCCATCTTGAAGGCGGCGGCAAGCTTGGCTCCTTTGCGCTTCTCACTCACAAGGCCTGGAGCCATTTCATGGAAGCGACTAACGTCAAAAATGCCCGCCCTCGCCTCCCGGAACATTTTCAGGCCTTGCGCCAGCTCTCACGCCTCATTAACTTGCGTCATGACCTCGCAGGCCGCTGGGACCGTCAGGTGGCCGTCCTCGGGACGCCGCCCTCCAACGAAATGGGCGAAGAAGTCGAAAAAACTCTCATGCAGTTTTGCGATTCCATCGAGAATTGCCTCGGGTGGTATAAACACACCTGGCTTCCTCTGCAGCAACAACTCGAAGATGTCGGCTTTCGATGGGAAAAGTTTCTTGCCGTGCAACCCGCAGTCGTCGGCGCCGATGGCGAATTAGTGCGCATCGGCAGGGCCGTCAATCAATCCCTCCTTCCCATCCTGGACTCGCGCTACAAGAAGCTGAAACTGCTTCAGCTCGAGGAAGAAGTCCGCGACCTCAAGAACCGTCTCAAGCTCGTTGCGCGCCTCGCCAAATCCTCCAAAGTCATCTCCAAGCTCCTTGCCGCCGTGAAGGACGAGGATTCCAACGACTACCGCGACGCTTACGAGCGCCTGCTTGAACTCAAAAGCCGCCAGGCCGATCTCGATCTCCGCCGCGCCTTGCTCACGAAACTCGAAAGCGCCGCGCCTTCCTGGGCTGCCGCCATTCGCAATCGCACCGGTGCTCACGGCCGCGGCGAACCGCCTCGCGATCCCGCCGGTGCCTGGACTTGGCGCCAGATCAACGATGAACTCGACCGCCGCGCCGGCGTTTCTCTCGAAGCTCTCCAATCCAAAAGCGAAAAATTTCGTGAACAGCTTCGCCGTGTCACCGTGAGTCTCATTGACAAGCGCGCTTGGTCCGCCCAGGCCCGCCGTACCTCCTCCCGCCAGCGTCAAGCGCTGGTTGGATGGCTGGACACTATTCGCCGCATCGGCAAAGGTCACGGTATCCGCGTTGCTCTCCTCCGCGCCGAAGCTGCCAGGAAAATGTCCGAATGCCGCAGCGCCGTTCCTGTCTGGGTCATGCCTCTATCCCGTGTCGTCGAGAATTTCGATCCGCGCACCACTCGTTTCGATGTCGTGATCATTGACGAAGCCAGCCAGAGTGACGTAATGGCTCTAGTCGCTCTCTATCTCGGAAAAACCGTTCTTGTCGTCGGCGACCATGAACAAGTCAGCCCGTCCGCCGTCGGCCAGGATCTCGGTATCATTCAGAATCTCATCTTCCAGTACCTTCCCGGAATTCCCAATTCCGATCTCTACGATGGCCAAATTTCCATCTACGATCTCGCTCGCCAGTCCTTCGGCGGTACCACTTGCCTCGTCGAACATTTCCGTTGCGTTCCGGAAATCATCCAGTTCAGCAACCTGATTTCCTACGATTACCGCATCAAGCCTTTGCGCGACGCCAGCCGCGTCCGTCTCCGCCCTCACACCATCGCCTTTCATGTCGCGGGCTCCAGCCGCGATGGCAAGATCAATCGTCAGGAGGCGCTCGCCACCGCCTCGCTCCTCGTCGCAGCGATCGAGCAGCCGGAATATAAGAAAAATGATGCCGGAGAGCCCACTAGCTTCGGCGTCGTTTCCCTCGTCGGCGATGAACAAGCCATTGAAATTGACAATCTTCTCCGCGGACATCTCTCTCCGGATCGCTACGAGCTACACCGCTTGCTATGCGGTAACGCCGCTCAATTCCAGGGCGATGAACGCGATGTCATTTTCATCTCTCTAGTTGACACCGCGCAGCGTGGCCCGCTTTCCCTCCGCGACCAGGAATTGTTCAAGCAGCGCTTCAATGTCGCCGCTAGCCGCGCCCGCGACCAGATGTGGATCGTCCACTCTCTCAGCCCCAACAACGACCTCAAGGCCGACGACCTTCGCCGCCAATTGATCGAGCATGCCCAGGATCCTAGCCGCCTCATGAGAGCCCTCGATGAAAAGGAAAAGCGCACTCAATCCGCTTTCGAACGCGAAGTCATGAAGCGTCTTAGCGTGGCCGGTTATCGCGTCGCTCCGCAATGGCGCGTCGGTGCGTTTCGCATCGACCTGGTCGTCGAGGGGGACGGCCGCCGCCTGGCCATCGAGTGCGATGGCGACCGCTATCATCCCCTCGAAAAGCTTCCTGAGGACATGGACCGTCAGTCCGTCCTCGAGCGCATGGGCTGGATCTTCACGCGCATTCGCGGCACCGAATTTCTCCGTAATCCGGACCGCGCCATGAAACCCGTTTTCGAAAAACTCCAATTGCTTGAGATTGCTCCCAACGGTGGCGCTTCCGATGCTCCCGCGAAGAAACAGCTTTCTGCCGATCTTGTCGAACGCGTCATCCGCCGCGCGGAAGAACTCCGTTCCAAGTGGTCGGTCACCGCACCAGCCGCCTCTCGCCGCCAGCGGGAACCTCGCGAGGTTGCGCAGCCTGAACCAGCAATCTGAGAGAACGTAATGTGCAGTTCAAGGCGCACTTCACGGATCCCTTTATTTGCTTGGCTTCCTGAAAATATCGGGGTAAATTTCCGCCACCAGCCAACCAGGGTCCTCATGAAATTCGTCTTGCTGCCCAGTGTCGGCGCCGTCGACCGCATCGTCCAATCCGCGCCGCGCCCGACGAGTTAATTATTTGCGCAAAGGCCTTTCCGTCGCCGCCTCCTTCTGCTCTTTTCTTTGCTAGCCTATAGATACGAAACGACATACCCCGGCGCGGGCAACGTTTTACCGTCTGCGGGCTCGGGGCGTGTCGCTCTTTTCCTGATTGAATCTTGGCCGCACCGCGGCCCTCGGAATGGTTTCGCCTATTAAGGCGAACGGGAGATGGACGTGAAAATCGCATCGGTTTTTCTTGCATGGACTGGAACGGTCGGCCTTCTCGCCGCGCCCGCGTTCTCACAGACGCAAGCGCCAGCGGCGGCGGCCACCCCTGCCAAAACGGTTTCCCGCACCACCAAAGCTGTGAACTATCGCCGCGCCGGCACCGCCAAGATCGATTTTCAAGGCACGGAATTGATGTCCGGGGCCAGCGGCGAAGCCAAAGTTCAGAACAAGGGCAGCCGCACGGAGATTGAAGCGAAATTCATGGGCCTGGATGAAGCCACCAAGTTCGGCCTCGAATATCTCACTTACGTACTTTGGGCTGTCTCTCCTGGAGGGCGCGCCGTCAATCTTGGCGAAGTAGTGCTGAAGAGCGGCGCCGGCGAAGTGAAAGCCATCTCCGACATGCAGACCTTCGGCATGATCGTTACCGCCGAACCCTATTTTTCCGTCACCCAGCCGGGCAACACCGTCGTCCTCGAAAACGTTTTTGGCCCTGCCACGCTCGGCAAGGTCGAAAACATCGACGCCAGCTATGAGCTTCTCGGCCGCGGCATCTACTCTTCCTCAAACACCAAAATCGAAAACGCCATCTTCGGCATCGACCGCAAAACGCCGCTCGAGCTTTTTGAAGCGCGCAACTCCGTGCGCATCGCGCACATCGCCCTGGCCGACAAGTACGCCGCTCCCACGCTCGCCAAGGCCGAGCAGCAACTCCGCAATGCCGAAGAAATTTACGCGCGCAAGAGCGACAAGAAATCCGTTATCGCCGCCGCTCGCGAAGTCGTCGAAACCGCGGAAGAAGCCCGCGTCATGGCCGTGAAACAAAAAGCCGAGGAAGACGCCAACGCCAAAATTGCCGCGGACAAGAAAGCCGCTGAAGACCGCGAAGCCAAGGCTCGCGCCGACGCTCTCGCCGAAGTGCAACGCCGCCAGGAAGCAGAGCAGGCTCGCCAGCAGGCGGAAGCCGCCAAGGCCGAAGCCCTGCGCATGCAGCAGGAAGCGCAAAAAGCCGCCGCCGAAGCCGCTCGCCAAAAAGCCGAAGCCGAAAAAGCCAGCGCCGCCGCCTTAATCCAGCAGCAAGCCGCGCAAGCCGCCGCCGACCAGGCCGCAAAAGATAGAGCCGCCGCTCAAGCCCAGCAAGCCGCTGCCGAAGCCGAAACGCAAAAAGCTCGTCAAGCCGCTGCGCAGGCCGAAGCCGAAAAAGCTCAGCTTCGCGCTCAGCTCCTCAATCAGCTCAACTCCATTTTGCAGACTCGCGACTCCGCTCGCGGCCTCATCGTCAACATGTCCGATGTGCTCTTTGACACCGGCAGCTTCACGCTCAAGCCCGGCGCCCGCGAAAAACTCGCCAAAATTTCCGGCATCGTTCTCGCGCATCCCGGTCTCTCTCTCCAGATCGAAGGTCACACCGACAGCGTAGGCGGCGACGATTTCAATCAGCAGCTCTCCGAACGCCGCGCCGTGTCCGTCCGCGATTTTCTCGCCGAACAAGGTGTCTCCCCCGGTTCCATCACTGCGCGCGGCTTCGGCAAAATGCAGCCCGTCGCCACCAACGACACCGCGGAAGGCCGCCAGCGCAACCGCCGCGTCGAACTCGTCGTCAACGGCGACGCCATCGGCAACACCGCCTCGGCCTCCGCCGCTCCGTCGACGCAGCAATAGCCGTTCGCGCCACTCTTCTTTTTTCCGTTGTAGGGGCACAGCATGCTGTGCCCCTAACATCTGCAACCGTGCGTCCCCACCGGTTTGTTCTTCCATCGCTTGCCCTGTTAATACCAATCAGAAACACAGGAAATGATCTCAACATTTCGTAGGTACTAAATTGGTGCGCCACTCTCCCCCTTCTGGCCTCCCGCTTGCCACAGCAGGTTGTGCGCAGCAGCGGACGCATCCCGAAAGAAATTCCCATCCTCCTCATCGGCAGCGATTTGGACGGCCGCGTCTTCTCCGAGCCCACCAAAACCGTCGTCCTCAGTCTTCACGGCGCCGGCATCCTCTCGCGCCACAAGCTTTCCCCCGAACAGGAGCTCGTCCTTCGCTGGCCTGAGCGCAACAAAGAAACGGACATCCGCATCGTCGGTCACATCGGCACGCAAGCCGGCCAGCACACTTACGGCGTGGCCTTCTTCGATCCCGATCTCAACTTTTGGGAAACCGATTTTCCTCCCGTCACCCCTCTCGAAGCCCAGCTCGGTCTCATCTCCATTATCTGTACCGTCTGCAAGACCGTGGAAAAAATCGACGACACCAGCGTTGAAGCCGACGTCTGCGCCACCAACGACGGCGTCATCCGCAATTGCAAGAGATGCGCGACTTCGACCCTCTGGAAACCAGCGCCACACACCATCCATCAGCAACCCGCTCCCGCGGACACTTCTCAATTGTCGTTGTTCGCTTCATCTCCCGCGCCCGCTGCTGCGCCCTCGCAGAAATCAAACTTTTCCCTTGACCCATCCCCCGCGTTTGCCCCGGCTCCGCTTCTCCCACCGTCGGCATCCCCGCCGTCTTTCTACGCTTCGGCGCGCGAGTTGCCGCAGTCCTGGACTGCCTCAGAGCCCGCCGCTGATCCCTCCCGCCCCGGCCTGGCCGGCGAGCCGCGAGCCGCCGTGCTCACCTTGCCGCAGCCTGAAAAGTCCGCCGCCCCGCCCGCCAATCGCCGCAAGCATCCCCGCGTCAAGGTCAACTATTCCGCCTGCGTCCGCCATCCCGAGCGCGGCGATGAAATCGTCCAATGCGAAGACATGTCCAAAGGCGGCCTGCGCTTCAAAAGCCACAAACCCTACTACGCGCAGTCTCTCATCGAAATCGCCGCTCCATACCAGCCCGGTCAGCCCGCCATCTTCGTTCCCGGCAAAATCGTCTTCGTCGAAGAGCTGCCCGAGCAGCACCTCTATCGCTGCGGCGTCCAATACCTCAAAGCCGCCAAGCCCCGCGACTCCTTCTAGCCCCCGGGAACGCCAATCTCCCGATTGGTGGGTCACCACTCTTCTCTGCGAACTCCGCGTTCTCTGTGTCCTCTGCGTTAAATCCTTTTCCTTCTTTATTCTTTACCTCATTACTTCTCTCCCTACGCGTCTCCCCGCCAACACCGTGTGAAAAGTCCCACGCCTCGTATCTCCCCTCTTTCCTCCATCCTCCGCAAAATCAACGCCTTAACCAATGGCCCCCGGCCTGCCTCATTTCCATCGAGCATCCAACTGGAGGCGTCCCATGATCCACTCGAAAACCCCGATCGCCATCGTTCTACTCTTCATTCTGTCCCTCGGCGCCATTCGCCTCGTCGGCTGCCACAGCACCCGCGCCGCCTCCACCTCTTCCTCGGGTAAGCCCACTCCCGCCTCTGCGGCACGGCCATCTCAGCCCGGAGCCGCTTCCAAACATCCTCCGCGCGATTCCTCCGTCTTCGCCCTCTATCACAATCCCACTTACGGCGTCTCTTTCCGCTTCCCGCGCAACTACGCCATCGAAGAGCAGCTTGAGCCCGGCGACTCTTCCCCCGACGACTCCTCCCTCGTCCGCAGGCAGCAGGAACTGGCCGACGCTCAGCCCGGCTCCACGCTAATCGTCTCCGTGGTCGTTCCCGACGACGCTTATCCCAACACCACGTTCTCCGAAGGCTTCCTGCAGTTGGCCATTAATCCGGGAATCTCCCAGCCCGCTTGCCGCGCCCTTGCAGCTCCCTCCGACGGCCACACCCGCACCGGAAAAACCATCGTCGACGGCATCCCCTTTTATTGGCGCGAACACGACTCCGCCGACTCCGGAACCGCCTACACCCGCCGCGATTACGCCGGCTTCTCCAGCGGCTCCTGCTACGAATTCTTCCTCGAAGTCTCTTCCACCGCCAACGCCGCGAACGACGCCCCCAGCTCCCGCCCCGACGTCCTGAAAGTCCTCCGCCCCCTCGAAAAAATCGTCTCCTCCCTCCAAATCCGCCCCGCCACCCCGAAATAATGAACCCCACCCCACCCCCTGGTTTTGTAACGATATGATTCGAAAGAGCTTAAGGGAGGGGGGTCTGCAAACGATATGATTCCATTGGGGTTAGGGAATAGGGAGGTGGGGATAGGGATCAGGCGGGAGGAGGAATCAAAAGGTCGGGGCGTCCTCATAACGGCAACTTCGGGGAAAAGATAGCATGAAGTACTATATGTGTCAACTATTTTTTTGGTTAGCATTCGAATGGACTGGTAAGCCTTTAAAAAGAGGGGAGATCGAAACGCAGAGATAGGAAGTTAGCGGTAGACTTCTCTTCGATGGCCGACACGAAGGACTAGGATGAGGAGCCGGTCGTCTTCGATCTTGCAGATGAGCCGGTAATCTCCCACACGGTATTTCCAGAATTCCCCGAGTTTTGAACCTTGCAGGGCCTGTCCGATACTTCGCGGATTATCCAATCGAGCGACGCGCTCGTGTAGAAACTTCAGGATGCGCTTGGTTTGTTGAGGGTCGAGTTTGCCCAGTTCGCGGCCGACCTGCGCGGAGAGTTCAATCTGATACGCCATGCCGCTTCAGAGCATCTTCCAGTGGAATCGTCTGCTCTTCTCCGCTGCGGATGCGATCCAGGGTGCGCTCGGCCTGATACAGGTCTTCGAGGTCGTCAAGGTGTTCGAGGATGGCTTGGCGGACGTAGAAAGTCTTGGTGCGGCCGGTGCGGCGGGCAAGTTTCTCCAGGCGCTTTTCGATGGATTGTGGGAGGCGAATGGCCAGCATGGGCACCTCGCTATACAAGTATAGCACAGGGTGCGAATCGAAATTAGAGAATAGAAATTCGAAATTGGAAACTTCAAAGCGTCTCTGCGTTAAGACCTTCCTTTTTCCCCGAGAACGCCACCTCTGCTCCATCCAGCGGGTTCAGCGGGATGAATCTCCCGATTGGCGCGTGGCCGCCCCCTTGACTCCTATACCCATCTGATCAACGATCCCGATCGATCATCTTTGTGGCACAGTCATTCCTGGCTGTGCTCTTCGATCGGTCATCAATCTCCCATGTCCAAACTCGCCCCCAACTCATTGCCCGCCCCCGCCTTCGACGACCCTAAGCACCACCTCCGCATCTACCAGGGCGACTGCCTCGAAATCCTCTCCGCCATCCCCGAATCCTCCGTCGACCTCGTCTTCGCCGACCCGCCCTACTTCCTCTCCAACGGCGGCATCACCTGCCACGCCGGCAAAATGGTCTCCGTCAACAAAGGCGCCTGGGACAAATCCCGCGGCCCTGACGCCAATCACACGTTCAACACCGCCTGGCTCGCCGCCTGCCAGCGCGTCTTAAAACCCAACGGTTCCATCTGGGTTTCCGGCACTTCCCACGTCATCCATTCCGTCGGCTTCGCCATGCAGCAACTCGGCTTCAAGCTCCTCAACGACATTTCCTGGGTCAAGCCCAATCCTCCTCCCAATCTTTCCTGCCGCTACTTCACCCACGCCACCGAAACCATCATCTGGGCCGCCAAAAACTCCAAATCTCGCCACACCTTCAACTACAAGCTCATGAAGGAAACCAATCGCGGCAAGCAGATGAAATCCGTCTGGGAAATCCGCCCGCCCGAATCCTGGGAGAAAAAATTCGGCAAGCACCCCACCCAAAAACCGGTCGCCCTCCTCGAACGCATCCTCCTCGCCTCCACCAACGAAGGCGACCTCGTCCTCGATCCCTTCTCCGGCAGCGGGACAACTGTCCTCGCTGCTATGCGCACCAAACGCCATGCGATGGGGATTGAAATCGAGGAAAAATACATTCAGATGACGAAGAATCGCCTGGGCTCCCGGGTCCAGACTCCGACTGCAGACACTCACCCCACGGAAAAGACCTTGTTCGAACTCTCCTATTAGCCCCGGCGATGGAACGTAAGTCTCAAATCTTCGACAAATCCAAGAGGGAAAAATTCGTTGTCGACTGGATTCTAAGATCATCTAACAGCGGCGCCCAAAGGCGAGAACTTGCCGAAAAATGGCTTGATGAAGGCCGATTTGCCGACTATCGATATAACGTTGAAACATGCCGTGACGGTGCGCGGATCTATTTGATTCGGCCCACACCCCTCAACAAAGGCTTCGATTTCCAAGTCAATCTCGAAAACTTTCGCAGCTCTCTCAGGAAACCTCGGAAAAACACGCTTGAAATGCCGTCGCACGGCGACGTTGAACACGATCTGATGCTCAAGATCAAGGGATTCCCAGAACTGAAACAGGAGTTATTCGAAGCTGTCTGTGCAATTTACGAATGTAGACAAGTGGAATACGCCCTTGAAAACTGGCCACACCTTTCCAAGATCGACGTGGGGCTCCCTATCGACAGCATCCTCCGGATCATTAAATGGCTGTTTATCGAACAGGATCTGACGTACTGGGGATGGAGGGGACGCGACAAATTCATGGCCGCAATCGAGCACGAGGTCTTCGGTCTCGACACCGACTAAGAACCATGTTCAAGAGCAGAGACATCCCGCCCGACAGGTTTATTGCAGAGTTTTTCCAAACCTTGACACCAGGAGTCATCCCAAGAAACCAGTTTATCGACTGGGTCCAAATCAAGAGCAAGTGCAAGGCATACGAGGACGTAGTTGAATATTTTCAGGAAATCCCGTCGTCGGACTCAAAGAAGGTAGCTGCAGAGATTCAAGGCTCATTGCTTTCCGCTGATGATCCACTACACATAATCAAGGGAGGCTTCGAACTTCTGGGGCACACGAATGACTACTACGTATCGGACAGAGACAACCTTGACCTTGAGACTGCCGCCACAAAAATCGGGGAAGGATCGGAGAAAATTGCGGGCCAAGTCGCGGCCCTGTTGTTGGACCTGGGTTTGAGAAACGTCCTCCTACAGAAAGACATCGAAAGCGCATTTCTTGGGGTGCAGGTTGGTCTTGAAAGCAACCGTCGAAAATCGGTGGGGGGAGCCGTTTTCAACCAGTGGGTGCAGAAGCTTTTGGAATCCACGTGTGGCTTGCTTGGGGCCGCTTATGAGCTAGCGCCGGAACTGCAGATTTCATACAAAGATTCAAGGAATGGAAAGAAGGTCGACTTCGGAATCCTCCATCGCGGCAAAGTAAAGATCGGTGTCGAAGTGAATTTTTATACCACGTCAGGATCGAAGCCATCCGAAATAAAGCGCGCCTATGAAAATGTGAATCGCGAACTAAACCAGGTCGGCGTCGAGCTAGTTTGGATCACTGACGGAGCCGGATACCTGAAAATGAAGAAGAGCATGGAAGAAGCATTTCGCGTTCACCCAAACACTTACAATTACGAAATGGCAACCAAGTACCTCAAGGAGGACATCTACGAGTTCCTGAAATAGGGGTGCAGATCGTTTGGCCCGGCCGCAAGAGGACATTTCAATTTGCGGGGACGCCTTTGAGGCTGGACAACGCCGAAATAATTGAACCAACGACCTCGTCTCTGCGATTCAAGGCAGGCACATGCACTAGCTGGTGGCAGCATCTGCTCAACATGGCATTTACTCCATTCTCCTCACCGCCAGAACGGAGATCCGTCCGTACTCCCACAATCGGCTTCCCCATTGCGTAGCCATAGCCGCATTCAAAAGCCGTCCCTGAATCAACATCTGTTCCATCAAAAATAGCAACAACTACGTCCGCTTCCCGAATCTGCCGGATGCACATTGAAAATATCTCCGCAAAATCTACACCACCGGGCGTGATAAATGCACTCGCCTCCGCCTGCGGTAACAGCACGGTGTAGCCGTGCTCTCGCAGTTCTCGCGCCAGCCACTCGTTCCAGCCGCGTTCCGCGCTCGTAAAGAGCGGCCCCGCTAGATATATTTTGCTACGCATGTTTGGCTTCGCCGGACCCAACGACTAATAAATGCTCGCCGGAAGAGGCCAATAAACTCTTGACTTCCCCCTCGGCTTGATATAGTTCACTCATATAAGTATCTTATGCTTGAACGAATATCGCGGCTGACCCTCATACTCCTGGCAGTCGGCGCGGCCATCTTCCCTACGCTCTTCCCTCACGAACTCGAGAACCACAGGTGGCCGTTTGTTGCGGTATCTGCTGGCCTCGCGATCGCTGCGATATGGTGGCAGCGCGAATACGATTCCCGAGAAGCACGAAAGGCCGGGCGACTCAGCCACAAATTGGAACTCCAGGAGAGTCGCAGTGCTACTTTAGCATGGATGATAAAGATTCTAGTGGATGCCATTCTAATAATTGAGCTGGAGCACAACTGGACTGCCGAGGAAAAGCAAAAGGCAGTAGATAAGTTGAACGCGGCTATGACACAGATCCTCAGGGCCCTCTCAAAAGACATAAGTGTATATGTTGATGAGAAACCCGACGTCAGCGTGAACACAAACTTGATGGTGGCGCACAGGATAGATGGTTCCTCGCCTAGCCTCTTAGACGACTTGGGTCGGTCGACGCTCTTCCTGGGATACCAGCGACGGCTCTCTGGCTACACTTGGGCGCTACAGCTAATCCTTTGGGGCCGCGAAGAGGCCGACATCCCACCTTTAGTCCTTCCAGTCGAGGATCCCCGGAACGATGCTGGGAAGAGAAGGTTACTCCCAGGCGGACCTGCAGCATTAGCCCTAGGCAAAGACAGGCTTGTCCCCGATACCCACAAGATCCGAGAATATGTACACTCTGACCCGGATGGAGTAGGATCGGCTTTGGATCCCGACGTGCTGATAAGGGTGGACGAGTATTTTAGATCAAAGCAATTCAGGAGCTTCGCGAGCCTAGTCCTCAGAGACCCCGCCGCAGAGAAACCGATTGGCGTTCTGAACATCCAATCTGATGAGCCTGAACGGTTTAGGCCAGGTGTCGAGATGGAAACGCTTATAAAATCCTTAGAACACTATCGCTTTTCTTTGCAGTATCTTTTGAATGGACAACGAAAGTTACTAGGAATCGTATCGTAAAGGACGGGAAACAAAATGGCATCAGCAGCAAGGGCAAAGGTCTTATTAGACTCCCTGGACGAGAAGGTCGAGGGGCTCAAGGAGGCTGTCGACAAGCTATCGGCAGCGGCCAAACAGGTCTCAGACGACCAGGGACAGGGTGTGAAAGTAATCTTGGCAAGCTCACAGCCTGCCGCCCTGAGTGCAGACCAGTCTGCATCTTCAACTAAGTCTATTTAGGGGTTTTGAGTCGTCCGGCCACGAAAGGCCACGCCACAGCTCATAGCCCGAGGTTCTGGCACCTCTCCGCCTCTTACAATCGGCCGGGTGCCGCAGACTTCCCAGCAAGTGCGAGCCTCTTACAACCGGCTCCGCCCACTGGAAAAACTACAGGTAGAAAAGGGCGGCTGGACCCTCGACGTGCTCCAAGTAGTCCAATCGTTAGGCAAACTCGAATTCACGCTCGCCGACGTCTACGCCCACGCCGCTGCCTTGGCCAAACTCCACCCCAACAACGCCCACGTCCGCGACAAAATCCGCCAGCAACTCCAAGTCCTCAGGGACCTCGGCCTCCTCACCTTCCTCGGCTCCGCCTCCTACCGATTGTCCTAACAGGAGTTAGACCGTCGCAATGGCCAACTTTGGAAACGACGCCTGATAAATTCGCGCGTCTAGCGTCAACAACTTATATCCGTTCACTAGCGCATGCGCCCCAATCACGAAATCGGCCAGGATGCGCCGCGCTCCCACACCCTTCTGTTTTCTTCGCCGCCCCGCGTAACCCTGGAACGCCGTTCCCGCCGCCCGCCACGCCCGTTCCCCAATCTCCCATTCCACGGCGATCCCCGTCTCCTCACAGAACCGATCCACAAACTTTTCTGTCCTTCCGGGCCCCGCCATCAATTCCGCATAGGCCGCGCCCGATATCACTAGCGTGCCTTCGTTAAACGCCTTATCCAATGCCGCCCGCGCTGTGCGATGGAGAGAATCCTCCGCGTCCCAAAGCGCTATGATCACATTCGTGTCGATCGCCGTCGTCATTCCTCGTCATGTCCCCGCAGTTCACGCATCCACTTAAGTATCGCCTTCCGGCCCTTTCCGATTCCTGGATTGCCGATTCCCGCGTATTTCTCAAAGACACTCTCTTTCCGCACCGCCGTCACGCGCATACCCTTTTCATCTTCCTCAAATTGCAATCGGTCGCCGGCCCGCACCCCCAGCCGCCGCCGAACTTCCCGCGGTATGGTGATCTGCCCCTTGCTTGTCACTTTCGCCTGCTTCTTCATCGCCGCACTCTCATTTCCTTACTTTATCATACTTTCCTTACTTTCCACCGCTCGTCGGCAGCACTCCGTCCTTCTTCTTTTGCTCGACGTTCTTTAGCCAGGCCGTGTGTTCCGCGTCGCTCCAATGATGGATGTCGATGATGTAGCCGTCGGGGTCGCGCAACGAGAGACTTCCGCTCGGCATGTATCCCGGATAGGTAATCGCGGGCGCCGCGACGCCGTTCGCCAACAGGTGCTCGCAGAACGCAGGCAGGTCCGGGGTATACATGGCCGTGAGCACGGCATGCCGGGTTTCAGGGTTTGCACTTGCAAACACTGAGTTAGAATTGGTGGGATCGAAGGGCTCCTCTGCCAACAGGAACATCACCGCGCCGCCCTCGCAGTGCATGCGCGCCCAGCCGGGACATGCGGGATCGCCCTCCAGGTCGATGAGCTCGAATCCCAGCAACTCGTAGAAGCGAATCGAGCGCCGCACATCCATGACGTGCAGCAGCGGCGTGAAATATCCCGCTTTCGGAACCATGGCCCGCGATTGTACCCTCAGGCTGCCAACTTGCAAGACTCCATCTCAGCGATGTCGTGCGTCATCAAAGACGGCATCCGAACTATTCCCGGACCCACGCTCCTCAAGTCTTTTCACCAACTGGCAAAAGGAGCAGAGATACGCGTGGTTCTGCAACACCGTATAAGCTCGAGCGTACTTCGCTTGCAACCGCAGAAGTTCGTCCCCGGCCTCCTTCCCGACCAACCGTGACTGAACAACCTTGGCACGAAGCTCATTCCAGATCGCCAAAGCCCTCTCGCATTCCTCCAGTAGCGTCTGATATCTTTCGCAGATCCCTGTTTTGACATATTGTTGATTGCCCATGCTCATGACCCTCAGTCAGCAGTAGTGCACTTCACCCGCCAACAGAGATAAGTCGAGCGTTTTAGGTCTCTTGAGTCAGGCAGGTGTCTCATTTTGAACAGGGTCCCGGTACGCAGAAAGGGGCCGTTTCACATTTCCTGACTGTAATATTTATATATTTATAGGGCGGGTGGCCAGGAATCGATCCGTAAGTTAGGTCTTGGGTGACCCCGTGCGCGGGTCTTGCGTGCGGGGTCTTTGAAGTCTCTTGCGGGTGCCGCAGCTTCGGTCTAGACGCTGCGGTTGACACTCCCCGCCAATCCGCCGCCAATTTGGAAATGACCTTTGTCGCTAGTTGGCGTCGCCTTGCTTCTGAGACTGTGTCTGAGTCTCTTCAAGGCGTTTAAGCCGTTCTTCGAGGATTTTCACGCAGTTTGCAATTGCATTAAACGCAACTAGCAGCAAAATGAATAAGCCGCCCAGACTCAAGTACGTTCTGCTCACCGCCATATTGACGGAACCGCGAGTGGGATCAGCGTATAGGACATAAAAAAGCCATATCACCGCGAAGGTTAAACCGATGAATCGAATGATTCGAGAAGCGAGATACGGTGAGGAAGGCTTTCGTTGAGCGTCGGCCATGCGCGCATGATAGCGGAAAGCTGCTGGACACGGAAGCGCGAAACTGACTATCCGATGAGGATAGTCATCCTGAGTCCGCCGCGTCGGACGAGTCAAAGGATCTCTCCCCTTCTCCAAGTCCGGAGTCTACCCCGACCCGGTCGGGGCGACCTCGGCCTCCTCACCTTCCTCGGCAGTGGCTTCTACCGGCTAACGTGAGCAACTCCCCAGCGGAACCAAGCTCCCAGCTTTTCCAATTTCGAAATTTCGATTTCCACTTCATGATAAGCTTGACGCTGGATACTTACCCCGTAGGTTTCGAAGCCGAGGGGGGAGGTTAGCAATGACTGAAAAACTGTACGAGCTTCTGGAAAAGGCGAAGAACGTGAAACAGTCTCCCGAGCAGAAAGAGGAGCAGCGCCGGAGCTTCGCCTATGGCAACACCAACATCGAAAACCCGCGCATCACTCGCGAAACCGTCGACCAGGCGGCGGAAGAGCTAAAGAAAGCCCACTAGCGACAAACATGTCGGACGAAGAGCGCCCTTACTACAAAGCCCTGGAGGCTGCGGACTCTGCGCAGGCCGCAGGAAAACCTGATCTCGCTGAAATGGAAAGGCTCTTAGAGTCTCTCCTTGCCGCTCAGTTGGTCTCCGTGATTGACGCTGCCCGCTCGAAAACTTGAAATATCCACTTCTTTCCGCCAGCCGGGTGCCACAGACCTCGCGGGCGCGTGGGCAACCCCTTACTTACAGAGAGGGGGCGCCGCACCCTTCGGTGTCAAGGTGCAGGTTTTGAGTTCTCCTTTGCGCCCCACTTCCGATTCTTCAACTTTTTCCTTGAAAAAAGCTACTCCCAGCGTATAGTCATTCTTGGGTAATATCGGGCCCGGAATGCCAGCATCCTTTGCTGGCGTTTTTCGTTTTAATGCCGGATATTGCGGCTAAGTCATTTAGAATCTGCACTTATGGGCAAACACCGCGTTTTGCAGGGTTTTAGCCGCCTCGTCCGTCCGTAACTCCTTTAGATGCAACACTTACACGACCGCCCACAAGTGTTGTATCCAAAGGACTTACGGAGAAGCTAACTCGTTTAGATGCAACACTTACAAAAAACATGGGGGTGGGGTACCGGTTATAGTTAACCACACGCCAAAAAAGAGGGCGGGCACCCTCAGCCAAATCTTGCGTGAGGTACGCCCGCCCTTTCGACGCTATGTGTAAAAGGTCCGAAAAAAACTCAGCCCTTTACTTTGATCGTTACAGGTTCGGAAAGCTCAAACTTGAGCGGCGTTTCCGCCCGCAGCTTGATGTCCTTCTTTCCCCTCAACAGCGCCACTGTCGTTCCGGCGCCCGCTCCCACGGGTCCGCCGATAAGCGCGCCGGTACCTCCGCCGGCGATAGCGCCAATCACGGCTCCGCCGGCAGCTCCGCCGCCGATCCACTCCAGATTGCGTTTCTTGTGGTCACGGCCAATTCTCGGGTGCGCGATAGTGCGGACATCGTAGTTCAGTCCGTTCACCGCCACGGTCTGCAGCGCGAGCTGCAAACGCGCCCGGCCCATCAGCCTTCCGGATTGCCGCGCATCCACGACTAACCCCTCAGCGTGGGCGCCCTGAGGGATCACCGTCTTACCGTCTATGACGACGGGCTCGGAGACCGTGGCGTCAAAGTGGTCTCCCGGTTTGCTCTGGTCAGTCGCCAGAGCTTGGTCCAGCGTCACGTGAATCGCTGTGCGCTCCGGCAGCGTCACCGGGTCGGACCGGTCCCGCAACGTGGCGGCAGACAGCGTCAACGCGGCCGCCAGCAGGACCGCGCCCCCGGTAATAAGGTAGTGCCGTTTGGTCAGAATCATAAGCACCTCCGCGGGAATAAGGCGCAGGCGCTTTTCCATCGAGGGCCTCATTAAATCACTTGAAATGAAGAAGTTGGAATCTTCCTACTGGAATTGCCGGGGAAAGAATTACAACCCTTGCGAATTTCTGGAGTACTGCAAGTACTAAATCTACGAACAGCCGCGTGCGGCAACCTTCCGTTTACTGAAATTCCTCCGGCCATTCGCGGGAGGCGTGAAGAACTGCGAGAATGTGCATCTCGTTCTTTTCTATCCGGTACGCGACGACGAACGGCGTGCCCGCTATGACCAGCTCGCGTGTGCCACCCACGCGCCCTTTGCGTCCCGCATACGGATGGCGGGCGAGAATGTCCACGGAATCCCAGATGAGGTTTGCAGTTTCGGTGGCGGCGGCTTCGTCATCGGCCGCGATGTATTCGTGCGCGGCAGCCAGTTGTTGTGTGGCAGGAGTGCTCCACCAGATGAACATTTGCTCGCGGTTACTTGGAGCGGCCCATCTTGCTGATCATTTTCTTCACGTCCGCGTGCGAGACCAGCTTTCCATCTTTCGCCGCGCGGAGGCCCTTCTTGATCAACTTGATGTGATACTCATTGAGCCGCAGATAATGTTCCACCGCCTCGTTCAGCACGTGGCTGCGATCGCGATCCATGCTCTCGGCCAGTTCGTCCAGCGACTCCACGGTATCGGCCGGAATCCGGAAACTGATTGTCTTTAAGGTGCTCATAATACCGCATAATACGCTGTAAGTTGCTGTATTGCAACCTCCTTGCCGGCTGCCGCAACCTTCGGTTTAAAGTCTGCGGGATTTGACCCTTATCTCCGGGATGCTACAATCCGCGAATAAGGTCACCCCACTTTACTGTTCACCGGAGGCCCCCATGCATCGCCGCATCCTGACCCTGCTCGCCCTCTCTCTTGCGCTGACCGTTCCATCCTTCGCGCAAGAGCACCCCGACCACGCCACCCCCGCCAAAGCCAAATCGGCCGTGCTGATGACCGGCTACGGCAATTGGCATCACCCCGTTTCCACCAAGAACGCGCAAGCGCAAGTATTTTTCGATCAGGGGCTGCGGCAAATTTACGCGTTCAATCATGACGAAGCCACGCGCTCCTTCCAGCGTGCCGCCGAACTCGATCCCAAACTGGCCATGGCGTATTGGGGCGTCGCCGAAGCGGTGGGCCCCAATTACAACGATCCCGCCAGCGAAGACCGTTTTGTGCAGGCTCACACGGCGATCGAAAAAGCGCAGGAACTCGCAGCTGATGCGTCCGAGAGCGATAAGGCCTACATCGCGGCGCTGGCCAAGCGCTTTCCCGCCGATCCCAAATCCGATTTGCGCGCCGCCGCGGAACAGTATCGCGATGCCATGCGCGACGTGGTGAAGAGCTTCCCCGATGATCTCGATGCCGCCACCCTCTTCGCCGAGGCCGGAATGAACCTTCATCCCTGGGGACTCTGGCACCCGGACGGCACCCCGGAAGAGGGCACGGAGGAAATTGTCTCGACGCTCGAATCCGTGATTCGCCGCGAGCCCAATCATCTCGGAGCGGTTCACTATTACATTCACGCCGTGGAGGCTTCCAACTCGCCGGAACGCGCTTTGGCCGGCGCGACTCGCCTGGCGCAACTTGCCCCTGCCGCCGGACACATCGTGCACATGCCCGCGCACATCTACATCCGCACTGGCGATTACGAAGCCGCGCTGCAAACCAACCAGAAAGCCGCGCTCGCCGATCAGGCCTACATCAAGGCCGGCGCAGCTCCGGGCATCTATTCCATGATGTACTACAGCCACAATCTGCATTTCATTGCCATGGCTGCGGCTATGAACGGCAATTATGTCGAGTCCCGGCGCGGCGCACAGTTGCTTGCGGCTAACGTGGGGCCGCACGTGAAAGAAATGCCGCCCCTCGAAGGCTTCATGACCGTGCCGCTGGCCGTCGAAGTGCGCTTTCACAGGTGGAACGAAATTCTGAAAGCGCCGCAGCCGGACCCGGCCATGCACACTGCCACAGTGTTCTGGCATTTTGCCCGCGGCCTGGCCCTTGCCGGCACGGGTGATTTAGATGGAGCGGAAGCCGAGCATACGATCGTTGCCGATGCGGAACAGCAGACATCACCGGATGCCATCTTCCAGATGCCAATCAACAACAAGACCAAGGACATCCTGAAAATCGCGGAAAATGTGCTGGGCGCGAAAATCTCGCTCGAGAAAAACGATATGGACGCCACGGTGAATCAACTGCGCGTCGCCGTTGCGACGCAAGACTTGCTGAAGTACGACGAGCCGCAAGACTGGTTTTATCCCGTGCGCGAATCGCTTGGCGCGGTGCTGCTGAAAATCGGCGATTACGCCGGTGCCGAGGAAGTTTTCCGCGCGGACCTCGATCGCAACCTGCGGAATCCGCGTTCGCTCTTCGGTCTCGAACAAGCCTTAAAAGGTATGGATAAAGCCTACGACGCGGGTTTCGTCCGCAAACAGTTTGATGCCAGCTGGAAGGGCCCTACCCGCCCGACCGTCGACGATCTCGTCTGACCCTGCGGCCAGCGGAAGAAGCTATAGCAGCGGATTGCAATAGTTGAATTTATCTGGCGGCGGCAGACGCGTGCCTGCGCTTGAGCACCACAAAGGTGAGTGCTCCCACAATGAGGCCTGCTTCAATCCAATATTCGGCGGGATTGCCTTTGAATAAAAAAGCCGTGGCAACGATGGCCAATGCCCAAACAAGTGACCAAACAATGGCTGATGTTCCAAGCTTCTTGGAGTTAGGCTGCATGGCAAATATGGTAGCACGCGCGTACGTCCCCGCCGGGGTGATTGAGAATTGCAAAGCCTCGGGACATTATCCTGCAGCGAATCTGGCACTTGGCGTCTTCGTTTCTCTGTGCTCTCCTATAGATGACGCCATGAGCCTTAATCTCCATCGCCGCGCCAGTCTTCGCTACGTCATTGCTTTCTTACTTCTCTGCACCGGCCCAGTTCTCGTTCATGCGCAGGAGTCCGATGAGCGGCCGGCTATCCGCTTCGTTCGCAATCCGGATTCTGCGCCCGATTTCAAGCTGACCGGACTCGATGGAAAACCGGTCACGCTCGCGGACTCCAAAGGCAAAGTGATCCTCCTGAATTTCTGGGCCACCTGGTGCGGACCGTGCCGCGCGGAAATTCCGGATCTGGTCGAACTCCAGAATAAATACAAAGACCGGCTCCAGATTCTTGGCCTCGTGGTGGACGACGACGATCAGGATGCCATCAAAGCATTCGTTGAAAAATTCGGCATCGACTATCCCGTCGCGATTGCCACCGACGACATTCGTATTCAGTACGGCGGCATCCCCGCGCTCCCCACTTCCTTCGTCTTGGACGCGGAAGGCCGCATCGTTCAGAAACACGAAGGACTGCGCGATCCTGTTCTCTATGAAGCGGAAATCCGCGCGCTGCTCAGCTTGCCCATCGGCGACGTCAGAGTGGAAACGTTTGAAGATACCGGGCAGATTTTCCTGAAGAACGCCACGCGCGCTACGGAACTTCCCGGAGTTAATCTTTCCAAACTCACTCCGGAACAAAAGACCGTAGCGCTTCACAAATTCAACGCGGAAACCTGCACTTGCGGCTGCCAATACACGCTCGCGCAGTGCCGTATCTATGACCGCAACTGCGGCGTCAGCAAGACCGCCACTGCCAAAATCATTGCTTCCCTCGCTGCCCCCCATGCGCCGGCTACGCGTTCTGCCCCAGCGCAGCCCGTTCACCCGCCGGCTCCTCCGGCTCCGGAGAAGCCTCATGAATAGAAACTCGCGCACGAATTCTCGGTGAACTGCCTCATTGCGGGAGTAGATCGCTGTTCTTGCGTGGCATGAATTTTCAAAGCGCCGCGCACTGGCCCATTCAGCTGCTTGCCTGATACTCTTTTCCACGTCGATGCCCGCCATTTCGAAACTCATTTTTGCGCTCGGCCTGATCCTTTCGTTTGCGGGATGGCTCTCTCCGCCCATTGCGCTGACGGCAGGAATTCTTTTCGGCCTCAGTTTCACGCACCCGTACATCAGCGAAAGCCGTGGAATCGCGCGAATTCTTCTGCAAAGTTCAGTGGTGGCGCTCGGCTTCGGAATGAATTTGCATGAAGTTCTAAAAGCGGGCCGCAGTGGATTTGTTTATACCGCGCTGGGAATTTCCTTCGCGCTTCTCGCGGGGCTGGCGCTCGGCAAACTCTTGCAAGTGCGCGGCAATTCTTCATTTCTTATTACGACCGGCACGGCGATTTGCGGCGGCAGTGCGATTGCCGCGATCGGGCCGATTCTTCAAGCCGATGAAGAGGAAATGGCGGTCTCGCTCGGGACGATATTTATTTTGAATTCGGTGGCGCTGCTGATTTTTCCGCCGATTGGAAATGCGCTGCATCTTTCGCAATCACAATTTGGATTGTGGGCCGCGCTGGCGATTCATGACACGAGTTCCGTCGTGGGCGCAGCCACAAAATACGGCGCCCAGGCATTGGTAATCGGCACCACTGTAAAACTCGCGCGCGCTTTGTGGATTGTTCCGCTCGCGTTGGCTACTGCGGCGCTGAAACATCACCGCTCGCGGATTCAATTTCCGTGGTTCATTCTCCTTTTCCTGCTGGCCGCCGTGCTGAACACTTACGTTCGAACGCTTGAGCACATCACTCCGGCACTTTTCACCGTAGGCAGGCTGGGATTGACGGCCACCCTCTTTCTCATCGGGAGCGGGATTTCGCGCGCCACGGTCAAAAAAGTGGGTTGGCGACCGCTGCTGCAGGGCGTGCTGTTGTGGCTGAGCGTGGGGCTCACCTCGCTGTACTTCATTCGAACGGGGTTCATCTCTTTTTAATGAAATTCGGTTATCCTTGGGCCATGGATCCGATCATCAAAGGCGCGATCCCCGTTCTTCCTGCCGCCGACACGACGGAATCCTTGAATTGGTGGACAAAGATCTGTGGCTTTAGGGAAACCTTTCGCGACGCCACGCCGCCGAACTACGCAGGACTCAACCGCGGAGAGGCCTACCTGCACATAGCTGGTATGAGCGACAAAGAACTGGCGCGCAAAGTGGGAGATCAGACCATGGTGCGAATCGCCGTTCAAGGTATTGAGGCCATGTATAGCGAATACCAGAAACGCGGGGGAAAAGTGCACCCCAACGGCGCACTGCAAACCAAGCCTTGGGGCACGAAAGAGTTCGGCGCGATTGATCCCAATGGCGTGTGTGTGACGTTTCAGGAATGAGTGGTATGGTGCAAACGTGTTTTATACAGTCCACATGCTTAACGGTGCGAAGGGGCCGCGTGCATGGTCTGTTCAGGTTGGAAATAGGTTCCTCGCTCAAGATCGGCAATAATCCCTGGCTGCTTCGGATGCCATTCCAGCTTTTCCTCAGTCAGCTTGCTTGACGCCGGGCAGTCGACACCAACGAAGTGTGCGAGCCAACCAAAGTGGTGGGCGGCCTGCTCGGGCGACTTGCTGACAACCGGCACGTGCAGGCGGCGGCCGATCACGCCAGCGATGTCCTGGAAAGGCACGCCCTCGTCACCAATGGCGTGGTAGCTCGCTCCGGCGGAACCCCTCTCCAGTACGAGCCTGTAGAGATGAGCAGCATCCAGCCGGTGCACGGCGGGCCAGCGGTTAAGACCGTCACCCACGTACGCTGAATCCCCCTTCTCACGCGCCAGCTTGATGAGCGCCGGAACGAAGCCATGATCGCCGTCCCCGTGCACCGATGGAGGAAGGCGCAGCACGGAGACGCGCACACCACGCGAGGCCATCGCCGCTGCTGCCTGTTCCGATTTGCGCGGAAAACTGGGAATAGGCGCATCTTGTTCCGTTGCGAGCGGGCCCTGGCGCTGAAGGAGTATTGTTCCGGAAGTGACGACCAACTGGCGCTCTGAACCCACAAGGGTTGCTCCCAGCGTCTCGATAGCGCGCCTGTCCTTCTCGGCAGCAGGTGCATAGTTCGAGAAGTCGTGGATAAAGGCCGTGTGGATCACCCCGTCCGCACCGACTGCTCCGCTACGCAAGCTCTCGAGATCTTCCAGTGAACCACGATGTACATCGGCTCCCGCGGCGGCAATGGACTCGGCAGCTGCATCCGAGCGAGCCAGGCCGAGCACCTGATGGCCCGCACGAATTAATTCCTCAACAATCGCTGAACCAATGAACCCTGTAGCACCCGTTACGAATACACGCATCACGATTTCTCCTTTCCTTCACTTCATGCCGACGGCCAACTTCTTATTCCCAAGCTCGAATCCGACGTCTAAAAAGACTCTCCAACCATTTCCTCACTCTTCTTCCAAAGGGCTTCGGCGTTGCTTGGGTCCACCGCGTAGGCTCGAACTCCTTCGCTGACCACGGTAATCGTTGCGTCGTCTGGGACTATGCTGCCAGCGTGGCAGTTCTCGCAGTAACGGCCGCCGATCTCATCCGCCGGAACAACGACCCCGGCCCACACGGAAGTCGCAGCACCTTGCGGGATCGTTTTCCACTGGAAGGGCCCTTTCCCTTGTGCCGCAAGCTGCTCATTGATCTGCGCGACGAGTTTCTCAATGCGTCCCGGGTCCGCGTAGCGCCCAAGCTCGGTCTGTATGCCACCTGGATGCACGGCTGCAGCGCGAACGCCACGTCCGCGGTGCCGTTTGTCGAACGCAACCGCAAAAAGAATGTTCGCTGTCTTCGAGCGTCCGTACGCAACGAAAGGCTCGTACGGCGTCCGCTCAAAGTTGGGATCTTGCAGATCAACGTTGGAGTAACGGTGGCCCGCAGACGATAGGTTGATCAGCCGGCCGCCTGCGCGGATGAGAGGCGCGATTCGGTTAACGAGAACAAAGTGGCCCAAATGATTGGTGCCGAACTGCATCTCGAAGCCATCCGCTGTATAGGTAAACGGCGTCGCCATCACCCCCGCATTGGCGATGACCACGTCGAATGGTTTACCCTTCGCCAGCAGTGCATCGGCGCATGTGCGAACACTTTTGAGGCTGGCGAGGTCGAGCTCAATCAATTCAAAACTTCCGCCGCCTGCCGCCGCGTCTTTCCGCACCTCACCCGTTGCCGCTTCGGCCTTCGCCAAATCCCGTGCCGCCCCCACAATATGTGCGCCGTGCGCGGCGAGTGACCGAGCCGTCTCTACGCCGAGCCCAGCCGAAACTCCAGTAACAAGAATTCGCTTGCCGCGCAGATTAATCCCGGACAAAACATCTTCTGTTGTTGAGGTTGCCCCAAATACGTCCACCATTGTGTTCCTCCTTGTATTGGCCCGTTCGAGTTCCGTGCCTACGCCAGCGGCATTGACGGGCCGCCACGATTCCGGTAAAACGGAGAGTGTCTCCGAATCCTTAGATAATCGGAGGCTGTCTCCGGTTACATGGATTTTTGCCATGCCTAAGAAACATTCCCAACCTGCCGGGCGAAAGCCGCGCAGTGACGCGCGGCGGAATCGCGGCCGCATTCTGGAAGTGGCCAAGGAGGCGTTCGCCAGGTCGGGCGCAAATACCAGTTTGGACGACATCGCCAAACAGGCGGAGGTTGGAGCGGGAACCTTGTATCGCCACTTTCCTACGCGCGATGCGCTTCTTGAAGCGGTCTATCGGGCCGAGGTAGAGAAGCTGGCTGCAGCAGAGGGGGAGCTTTCCAGGAAATTGCCTGCTGTCGAGGCGTTGCGAGCGTGGATGTTGCTCTTCGTTGACTATATCGCGGCCAAGCAGATCATCGCCTCGGCGCTGAATACGCTCGTTGGAAGGCCCTCGAAAGTATACGAGGGTTCCCGCGCCCAGATCCAAGGAGCAATCGAAACGCTGGTGAAGCGCGCAATCAAGAGCGGTGACATACGTAGAGACCTCGAGCCATTCGATCTGCTTCGCGCGCTGATTGGCGTCTCCAACGTAGCCACCGGCCCCGACTGGCAGGAAAGCGCCAGGAGACTCGTGGACATACTGATCAAAGGTTCGCGACCAATAAAGTAGAGTTCGGTGACCTAACTCCCGGGTTGTCGGCTACCGGGAACTTATTGTCGGACTCATCCGGCCGAGCCCTGGCTGGTAGATTTGGATTTCGGAACGTGACCCACCACGAGACACCCCATAAAGACTTATTTCTTCAGGAGTTCGAGGACGGCGCTGGTCATGGCTTTTACGCCGGTCCGAATCGTGGGTTCGGGGAGGGGAGCAAATTCGCTGGAATGCGGGCCGGGCAGACGCACGCCTTTTGCGCGGGCCTCCTGAAATTTTGCGGGATCGGCGGCACCGAGATTGAACATGCAGATAGGAGGTTTGGGGTCCTGGAGAGCGTACAAGCTGAAATCCTCGCTGGCCATGCCGGGCTCGCGCGGGAGAACATTTTCTTTTCCGAGAGCTCGCTCGAGGGCGCCGGCGACGCGGCGCGTTAATTCGGGATTGTTGATGGTGGCGGGCACGGAGTCTTTCGCAATTTCTATCACCGGGGCGCGGTCCGCGGGAACGCCGGCAGCAGCGGCGATGCCGTTGGCGATGCGCGCGATGGCGGCGAGGACTTTTTCGCGCTGCGCAGGGTTCATGGTTCGAACGGTGAGTTGCAAGTGCGCTTCATCGGGGATGATGTTGTGCTTGGTGCCGGCGTGGAAGGAACCGACTGTGACGACGGTCGGGAGTTGCGGATCCATTTCGCGGCTGACGATGGTTTGCAGCGCCACAACAATTTCCGAAGCAATCAGAATGGGGTCTTTGGAAGCCTGAGGCGCTGCGCCGTGGCCGCCAATACCGCGGACGATTATGTCGACCGAATCCGCGCCAGCGAGAATCGTTCCTTCGTGCCAACCTACTTTCCCCGCAGGCAAATCCGAGCCGTCGTGAAGGGCCAGGACGTAGTCGGGCTTGGGAAATTTTGTGAAGAGCCCGGCGTGCAGCATGGCACGAGCTCCGCTGACCATTTCCTCGGCGGGCTGGCCGATTAAAATGAGCGTGCCGCTCCACTGATTTTTGAGTTGCGCGAGCATGCGTGCAGTTCCAATAAAAACGGACATGTGAATGTCGTGACCACAGGCGTGCATAACACCGACCTCGGCGCCGTCGGCGCGCTTTACTTTCACATGGCTGGCATAAGGCAAGCCGGTGGTTTCCACGATCGGGAGAGCATCCATATCCGTGCGGACGTAGACGGTTGGACCGGGGCCATTGCGAAGAACGCCGACAATTCCGTAAGAAACAAGGCCGGGCGAATCGTAATCTCCAAAGTGATCGGTGACGTCATAGCCGAGCTTGCGCAATTCCGCGGCGATGATCGCCGAGGAGTCTTTTTCCTGAGTGGAGAGTTCGGGATTTTCGTGGAGATGTTTGTAGGTGGCGACGAGTGAATCCATTTCCTTGCCGACGCGCTGGTCGAGATCGCTTTGGGCGAGCAGAAGGTTTGAACTCCCCAAGCTAGTTGAGAGGAGAAGAAAAGAAATTCTTGTAAACCGAGACATGGCCTGCCTCCGGAAGAAGCCGAATCTTAACATTATTGGGCTGAAGGGCAACGCTGCCGGTCAGACTTGGTAACTGTGAAAAGGGAAAGTATCGGAGGCGCGTGAAATCGCAGGTCATCCATTTCTGAAAGTCTGACTGTGTCTGAAAGGTATCTTGTGAAGGTTTCTCAGTTATAATCGCGGCCACTTATGCCGATTGCGCCCGGAACAAAGCTCGGACCCTATGAAATTGTTGCGCCACTGGGCGCCGGCGGAATGGGAGAAGTGTATCGCGCGCGGGATACGCGCCTGGAGCGCGCGGTTGCGGTCAAGATTCTGCCAGCGCAGTTTTCCTCTGATCCCATTCGCAAGCAGCGCTTCGAGCGGGAAGCGAAAACCATTTCTAGCCTGAATCATCCCAACATTTGTACGCTGCACGACATCGGTTCCCAGGATGGCGTGGACTATCTGGTGATGGAGTGCGTGGAAGGGGAAACGCTGGCGAAGCGGCTGGAAAAAGGGGCGCTGCCCGTGGAGCAAGTTCTGAAATTGGGGGCGCAGATTGCGGATGCGCTGGACAAAGCGCATCGCAGCGGGGTAATTCATCGCGACCTAAAACCAGGGAACATCATGCTGACGGCAGCGGGCGCGAAACTCCTGGATTTCGGTCTCGCCAAACCGGCGGCGCCGCTGACAAGCGTGGCCACAATGACCGCCGCAGCAACGCAAACCTCCCCTATGACCGAGCAGGGCGCCATCGTCGGAACGTTTCAATATATGTCGCCGGAGCAGGTGGAGGGGAAGGAGTTAGACGGGCGGAGCGATATTTTTTCGCTGGGCGCGGTGCTCTACGAGATGTTGACGGGCCAGCGCGCGTTTCTGGGGAAGAGCCAACTCAGTGTGGCTTCGGCGATTCTGGAAAAAGAGCCGGCACCCATTAGCAGCGTAAAGCCAATGACCCCGGAATCGCTGGATCATGCGATTCGGCGATGCTTGACGAAAGATGCGGAGGAGCGCTGGCAGACGGCGCGCGATCTCGCGCTGGAATTGAAGTGGATTGCGGAGAGCAGCTCGCAGGCCAAGCCAGCGTTGGCCGCCACGGGGAAAGGCATCCACACTGGCTGGCAAGGAGTCCTGCTATGGGCCGTCTCTTCGCTGGTCCTGGCAGCCGTCACCGGACTTGTGATCTGGAATCTGAAGCCCTTACCACCAAGGCCGGTCAGCCGCACCGTGATTGCCCTGCCGCTTGGGCAGCGGCTTGCGGGGCTGGAGCAACCCGCCGTGGCTCTTTCACCCGATGGAAGCCAACTCGCCTACGTCGCCATGCAAAGCGGCACGCAGCAGATTTATCTCCGGGCCATGGATGGGCTGGAGGCCAGACCCATCGCCGGCACTGAAGGCGGAGTAAACCCTTTCTTCTCACCCGACGGCCAATGGCTGGGCTTTTTCTCCGGGCAAAAACTGAAGAAAGTCTCGGTGAGCGGCGGAACGGTACAAACCCTTCATGATGCGGTACAACTTCACGGGGCCAGTTGGGACAGCAAGGGGATCATCGCGTTCAAACGGCAGGGAGTTACAACTCTCCAACAAGTGCCCGCCGAAGGAGGCACGCCGCAAGCGCTGACTCGTGTCGAAAAAGGAGAAGCCACTCAGCGTTGGCCAGATTTCTTGCCCGGCGGTGAGGCGCTGCTTACTGTTACCTCAGCATCTGGCTTTGACTGGAGCAGTACGCAGATCCTAGTCCAGTCCATCGCTACAGGCGAGCGCCAAACGGTGATCCGAGGGGGGACACAGCCCCGCTACGCGGCCTCCCAACATCTGATTTATGCGCAAGATGGAACATTGATGGCTGTGCCGTTCGACCCCAAGCGGCTGACCGCCACCGGACCGCCGGCCCCGGTTGTGGAGGGCGTCCTGCAATCCGCAGCCAGCGGAGCCGCGCAGTATAGCCTTTCCGCCAACGGGTCGCTGGTCTATGTTCGCGGAGAAATTCAGTCAGCTCAACGCCGGCTGGTGTGGGTCGCGCGAAATGGCGCCGAGCAGGCCGTGGCCGCACCAGTCCGCACTTACATGTTTCCCAGGCTTTCTCCCGACGGCCGAAGTTTGGCCGTGGGAATCAGTGAACATGAGACGCAGCTCTGGTTGTACGATCTGGCCCGGGAGACGTTGACGCGCTTGACGTTTCAGGGCACTGTAAACCACAATCCAACGTGGACTCCGGATGGAAAACGGATAGCGTTTAACTCTAACAAAGATGGTGCCTTCAACATCTTCTGGCAGCTTGCCGATGGCAGTGGCGGGCTGGAGCGGCTGACCACCAGTCCGAATTCCAATGTGCCTATGTCCTGGTCCCCAGACGGGCAACTGCTGGCGTTCATGGATTCCAATCCCAGCACGGGCTTGGACCTCTGGGTGCTGAGACTGGGCGACCGCAAAGCGCAACCTTTCCTCGCAACGCCATTCAACGAGAGTGTGCCCCGTTTTTCTCCCGACGGACACTGGCTGGCCTATGTCTCGAATGAATCGGGCCGCTATGAAGTCTACGTGCAGCCCTATCCTGGCCCCGGGGGAAAGTGGCAAATCTCGACCGAAGGCGGCACGGAGCCAGCGTGGAACGGCAACGGCCGCGAACTGTTCTACCGCGACGGCGACAAGATGATGGCCGTGGAAATTGCCACCCAGTCCGGTTTCGCTGCAGGCAAGCCTCGGACGCTCTTTGAAGGACGGTACGAGCGGACGCCAGCGACGTCTCCCAACTACGATGTGGCTCCCGACGGCCAGCGCTTCCTGATGCTCAAGTCTGTTGGGCAAGAAGCGTCGGCGCCGACGCAAATCAACGTTGTGCTCAACTGGTTCGAAGAACTGAAGCGCCGCGCACCACCCGAAAAGAAATGACGACTGTCTCTGAGCTGTACGTTATCCGTCGCCAGGAAGTGGGTGGTCTTGCCGGAGAGCGAATTGGGGATTACACTCGCGCGGCGGAGTGGGCAAGTCAATTGGAGGGAGGCTACATGAATCGTCGAATTGGCATTGTGGCGGTGGCATTGACGGTAGCGGGGATTCTGACGGTGCGCGGAGCGTTTTCGCAGGTGACGATGCAGCCCACGAGGAAGGTGATCAAGCTGGCGGGCGGGCCGGTACAGGCGCCGTTCAGCGACGCGATTTTGTCGGGCAACACACTTTACCTGGCGGGGCGGATTGGATTGGATCCGAAGACGGGAAAACCGCCGGAGAAGATTGAAGACGAAATCAAGATTCTGCTGGACGGGGAGAAGGACGTGCTGGCGCAAGCGGGGATGACCATGGACGATCTGGTGTACGTACAGATTTCTTGCACGGACTTGACGCTGTTCGACAAGTTCAATCCGATTTACAAGAGCTACTTCACGACGACTGATTTTCCGGCACGGGAATTCGTGGGGGCAGGGTCGCTGCTGCGCGGGGGGCATTTTGAGCTGCAGGCGATTGCGGTGAAGAGGTAGAGGAACGGTTGCGAACGGCAGAGAAGCGGGAATTTCTGGCAGGGATGTTCAAAGTGCGGTTTGGCGCAAACGGGATGAACACCCGTGTGACGCCTCAATTATGACCATATTATGGCATACATATACTGCCCCTGTATAATCTATTGCCCATATATAGGCATGCATAATCTCCGCTGTATCAGCTGAAATTCAATAAAACCTTAATTTAGTTTAACTTACAGATGAGCTGAAATTCATCGGGGATGGTGCTCGTAGTGCTTCTATCTACAGCGAGTGGGGCGGTGTCTATGCTAAGAGTAACGACGGAAAAAAAGCGCGGCAAGATGGTCCTTAGTGTAGAGGGGCGATTGGCGGGTCCCTGGGTGAGCGCGCTGGAGCAGTGCTGGCGAGAGCTGTATGCAGCTTCGCCACGAGAGAAATTTTACCTAGATCTCTGCGGTGTGAGCTTCATCGACGCCGCGGGAAAAGTGCTGCTGATGGAAATTCACCGGCAGGGCGGCCAGCTAGTAGCGGAAGGGTGCCTGAATCAAGCGATCGTAAAAGACATTGTAAGAAGCGAGAAGGCAAGCGGGGGCGAGAAGGGGCGCACAAAGGGCTCGCACATCATTTTTTATGTGGTGTTTTTCAGCCTGCTGCTGGGCCCGGAGTTGGCCAACGCGCAAAGCAACAGCAAGCAGAGCGCGCTCGCGGGAAATGCGCCGACGCAACTGCTGCGATTGACACTGGACCAAGCGGTGGCGCTAGCGCTGAAGCAAAACCCCACGGCACAGATCGCGGTTTTGACGGCGGCGCAGAGCGAGCAGGACCGGAATATCACGCGAGCCGACCTCTTGCCACAAGCAAGTGCAACGATTTCGGATGAAGCACAGAAAGTGAATTTGCTGGCGCAGTTCGGGGGCCAGACGCCGTTCCCCGGATTTCCGAAGACGCTTGGACCGTATCAAATTTTCTCCGCGGGGCCGAGTGTCAGCGCCCCGGTTTTCGATTTGACGCTGTGGCGGAGATACCAGGCGGCGCAGAACACTCTTAGTGCGAGCAAGGCCAACAGCCTTTCCGCGCGGGAGCAAGTGATCTTGCTGGTAGTTTCCCAGTACATCGGCACGCTGCGCGCCGCGGCCAATGTGCAGGCATCGCAATCGCGGGTGGAACTGGCGCAAGCGCTTTATGACCAGGCGGCGGACTTGCAAAAAGAAGGCGTGGGCACGGGGATCGATACGTTGCGGGCCAATGTGGAACTGCAAAACGAAAAGCAGCGGTTCATTCAGGCGGAGACTGATCGCGAGACTTCGCTTTTTGGATTGAGCCGGCTGCTGAATCTGGACCCGCGGCAGCCAATCGAGCAAGCAGATTCGCTGAGCTTCTTCGACACACCGCAGCCGGAAGTCGAATCAAGCATGGAAGCGGCGCTGGGCGCAAGAGAGGAATGGAAGGCGATGGAGTCGCAAATCAAGGCCGCGGGATACCAGAAGAAGGGGGCGCAGGACTCCCGGCTGCCGTCGTTGCAGTTCGACGGGACGTTCGCGTACGTGGGAACGTCGGGAAACACAACGCTGCCGACGTATACCTATCAAGCCAGCGTGAATATGCCGCTCTTCACCGGCGGGCGGATCCGCGCGGAGGTAGTGCGGGCGGACCTGGAGATCCGGAAATTGCAAGAACAGCGGGACGATTTGCGAAACCAGATCGCGCTGGAAGTGAAAACTTCGCTGCTGAATTTACGCTCAGCACGAAATGAAGTGGAAGTGGCGAACCTGGGTGTGCAGCTTTCCAAAGAAGAAGTGGATCAGGCGCGCGACCGCTTCAAAGCGGGAGTAGCCAACAACATCGAAGTGATCCAAGCGCAGGATTCGCTGGCACGCGCGAACGACAACCAGATCGCGGCGCTGTACCGCTTCAACCAGGCACGCGCGGACATGGCGCGGTCGATCGGGCAAATGGAAAAGATTTACGCCAAGTAAGCGAGGGGAACGATGAGCATTGAAATCGAAGTTGGACTGGAAAACGCGTCAAGAGCACCGCGGGTCATCGAAGAACTACCACTGGAGGAGCCGCCGAAGGGGTTCGCAAACCCTAAGGTGCAACGGCTGCTGATCGCGGGCGGGGCGGTGGTGCTGGCGGCGATCGTCGGGCTGGTGGTCTATTTCCACGACCGGGAATCGACGGACGACGCACAAGTGGACGGGCACATTACGCCGATGGCGTCAAAGGTTTACGGGCGAGTGGCGCAAGTTCTGGTGGACGACAACCAGCCGGTGAAGGCGGGACAGGTGCTGGTCAAGATTGACCCGCGGGATTACCAAGCCGCGGTGGATCAGGCCAAGGCCGCGCTGTTATTGGCAGAAAGCGAAGCGCGGTCCGCGGGAGTGGACGTGCCGCGAACACGTGAAAACGTGGCTAGCGGTAATTCGAGCGCGGACGCGCAGTTGATGGGTTCACAGGCGGACCTGGCACGGGCGCAGTCGACGTACGAGCAGGCGCAGACGGCGGATTTGGCCTGGGCGCAGGCGAATGTGGAAAAGAGCCAGGCGAATGCGGAGCTGGCGAAGGCGGATCTGGCGCGGTACCTGCCGCTGATGGAGAAGGGCGAAATTTCGAAACAGCAATATGACGCCGCGAAAGCCAATGCGGATGCGACGGCAAGCGCGCTGAAAGCGGATCAGGAACGCCTGGCGCAAGCGAAGCGCAGCGTGGACGTGACCAAGGCGCAGCTCGATGCGGCCAAGGCGCGAGTCGAGGAGGCGAGAGCCGGAGTGGACACGGCGCACGCAAACGTCAAGCAGGTGAGCATGAAAGCTGCGGACGCCCAAGCGAAAATCGCGAAAGTGGAACAAGCGCGTGCGGAGCTGGAGGCCGCGCAATTGAATTTGAGCTACACGGAGATCACGGCGCCGGTGGATGGCGTGGCAACGCACAAGCAAGTGGAGCCGGGACAAATCGTGCAGGCGGGGCAAGGGCTGCTGGTGGTGGTGCCGCTGCAGGACGTGTGGGTGACGGCGAATTTTAAAGAGACGCAATTGAAGAACATGAAGCCTGGACAGAAGGCGGAAGTGAAAGTGGATACGTATGGGAAGACGTTCAGCGGGCACGTGGACTCGATTGCAGGAGCGACGGGGTCGGTGTTGAGCCTGCTGCCGCCGGAAAACGCGACAGGGAATTTCGTAAAGGTTGTGCAGCGAATACCCGTGAAGATCGTGCTGGACCCGATCCCCGCGGGAAAGGCGGTACTGCGGCCCGGGATGAATGTCGACGCGACGGTGCTAACGAACTAGGGCGGCGTAAGGATACAGGGCGGAGCGGTAATACGTAATGCAGGCAGGGACCGGGTTCGAACGAGATGATAAACAGGATTCTAGCCAAGCTAAGGATGCCGGACGGGTCGATCAACCCGTGGGTGATCGCCGTTACGGTGACGCTGGCGACGTTCATGGAGGTGCTGGACACTTCGATCGCGAACGTGGCGCTGCCGCATATCGCGGGGAATTTGTCGGCGGGGTCGGACGAATCGACGTGGGTGCTGACGTCGTACCTCGTTTCGAACGCGATTGTGCTGCCGCTTTCAGGCTGGTTTTCCGGGTTGATCGGGCGGAAGAAGTTTTACATGACGTGCGTGGCGCTGTTCACCGTGAGTTCGTTCTTGTGCGGACTGGCGCCCAGCCTGGGCGTGCTGGTGATTTTCCGGATCATGCAGGGCGTGGGCGGCGGCGGGTTGCAGCCGAGCGAGCAGGCGATTTTGAACGACACGTTTCCGCTGGAGAAGCGTGGCATGGCGTTTGCAGTATACGGGCTAGCTGTCGTTGTCGCCCCCACCATCGGCCCGTGGTTAGGCGGATGGATCACCGACAATTTTTCGTGGAGATGGATTTTTTACATCAACGTCCCGGTGGGAATTATTTCGTTGATCCTGACGAATTTCCTGGTCAGCGACCCGCCGTACATGAAGAAGGCGAATCTGAAAGCCGGATTCCGGATCGACTACATCGGGATCGGATTGATCAGCCTGGGCCTGGGAAGCATGCAGATCATCCTGGACAAAGGGCAGCGCGAGGATTGGCTGTCGTCGAATTTTATCCGCGTTTTCTTCGTGCTGATGGTGGTGGGAATCGTTGCGGGAATCTTGTGGGAGCTGCGCGAGAAAGAGCCGGTGGTGGATTTACGGATGTTGAAGGACCGGAATTTCGCGGTGGCGACGATAGCGATGTTTTTCCTGGGATTCGTGCTGTATTCGACCACGGTGCTGATTCCTCAGCTCCTGCAGCAACTATTGGGCTACACGGCGCAGTTGGCGGGAATGGCGCTGTCGCCCGGCGGAGCGGTGATCATGTGCATGATGCCCGTTGTGGGATTCCTGGTGTCGAAGGTAGACACGCGGATCCTGATCGCCTTTGGGTGCATCGTGTGTTCGTCGGCGCTATTTGTGATGGCCGGCTGGGACCTGGGGCTGGACTACGGGCACGCAGTACGGGCGCGTATGCTGCAGAGCTTTGGGCTGGCGTTCCTGTTTATTCCTATAAACGTGGCGGCGTTTGACTATGTGCCGAAAGAGAAGAGCAACATGGGCACGGGAATCATCAACCTGGCGCGGAATATCGGGGCCAGCGTGGGAATCGCGACGGTGACGACCATGCTGGACCGGCGCACGCAGTTTCACCAAGCCCGGCTGATGGATCACGTGAACGGATTCAGTGTAGCGTATCACAACCTGCTGCAGGGCACGCAGACAAAATTGGTGGCGGCTGGTTCGACGATCGCCCACGCAAACGTGCAAGCCCAAGCGACGATTTACGGAACGATTCAGCGGCAAGCGGCGATGCTGGCGTTTCTCGATAATTTCAAGATGCTGGGGCTCGTGTTTTTCGCGATTATCCCGATTTTGCTGCTGATGAAAAAGCCGCGGGTGCGGGGTGGAAGCGCGCCGGTGCACTGAGGCCCGTGAGGCTGGCAATTGAGTTTTGATTCAACTAGGGGGGAACAATGGCAACACAAGCGGCAGTGGAAACACAACTCAACGAAGGGAAACTGATCCGCGCCGGACAACGGGGCGACCACCAAGCGGTGGAAACCCTGTTCCGCCGGTACCAACGGCCGTTGTTTCAGACGGCGTTGCGTGTGCTGGGGAACCAGGAAGACGCGGAAGACGCGCTGCAGGACGGACTGCTCTCGGCGTATCGCAACCTGAAGAGGTTCGAGGGCCGGTCGCAGTTTTCGACCTGGTTGACGCGCATCGTGATCAACGCGGCGCTGATGAGGCGGCGGAGCGCGAAGGCGCGCCCGGCGGTTTCGCTGGACGAAGCACCGCGCGAGGACGAGCTGCCGCCAGCGGAGCGATTCGCAGACGACGGCCCTACGCCGGAGCAGGTTTTCGCCAACACGGAGATTCGCGAGATGATCAGCGAAAATCTCGACGAACTCTCGCCCTTGCTGCGCACGGCGTTCGTGCTTCGCGAAGTGCAGGGCTTTTCCACGGGCGAAGCGGCGAAGAAGCTGGGCGTCACGGAAAACACGCTGAAGGCCCGTCTGTGGCGCGCGCGGCACCAATTGGCCGAGCGGCTGGGTTCGCGCCTGCGGCGAATGAAAGACGGCATGACCGGAGGAATGGGCGACGCGGAGTGCAGCTACTGCTGAAGATAGGAAGCAATGAAATAAAGAAGTGATGAAGTAAGGAAAAAGAGGTCGGCGAGATTGCCGGCCTCTTTTATTTTTGAACTGCATCCTGTTTGGCGACCGGGTAAAGACCGAGGATGCGGAGAAAGCTCGTGACGCGGCGGACTTCGGGGAGGGCCTCATCGAGCTGGCCGGGTGACTCGGCCACAAGGTCGAGGAAGAACTGATAGACCCAGGGAGTGCCATGAATCGGGCGGCTTTCGATTTTCATCAGGTTGATGCTGTGGCGGGCAAAGGGCTCGAGGGCTGCGAGGAGCGCCCCCGGTTTGTGCGCGAGACGGAGTGCGACGGACATTTTTAACAACGACCCGGATACAAATGATTTCTTTTGCCTTACGCGGAGTTCGACCATCAAGTCCGAGACAGCGAGAGAAGAGCTGCGGGCGGTTCTCGCCGATTTGCCGGAGCCGCCGCGCAGCACGGGAATAAGAAGAACAAAGCGGGTAAAGTTTTCGGCGTTGTCCTGGATGCCGGGGGCGAGAATCAGGCCGTGATAATGCTCGGCAGCGCGCCCGCCAGCAATCGCGGCGCGGGTTTTGTCGCCGGCAGAAAGGACTTCGCGAACGCTGCCGGCAGTGTCTTCGGCGGGGACGCGCTTGAGGTGCGGGTGGGCGAGAAAGAACTTCTCGCACTGGGCGAGAGCCATGGGATGAGAAGCCACCGAACGAATGTCGTCGAGTGCCGATCCCGGGCAGCCGATGAGGTGATGTTCGATGGGCAGGATGGTTTCCGCGACGATGCCGAGATCATTTTCGAGGAGGAGATCGTAAACACGGACGACCGAGCCGGCGAGCGAATTTTCCACGGGGGCAAGCAGCGCGTCGGCAGCGCCGTCACCGATGGCGCGGAAGGCGGCCTCAAAAGTTGGGCGGGGCACGGTGGTGATGGCGGCTCCGAGAAGCTGAACGGCTGCGGCTTCGCTAAAGGCGCCGGGCTCGCCCTGGAAGGCCACGCGTATGGTCCTGCGAGTCGCTGCTCTCATTGGCAGGCGTTATCTTGCAATAAGCGGCGCAAAACAAAAAGCGGAGAATCAGCGGCGAGCGGGAAAGAAATCAGCGTCACAGGTTGAGCACAAGTGTGGTGCTTTCCGCGGCGGAGCTTTTCCATTCGTGTTCGAATAGGAAGTGAGAGAAGCAAAGCGTGTGAGCTCAAGGCGAACGTCGCCTGATTTTGCAGCGAGAGTGGATTTCCGTAGCCATGAAGATTCCAATAGCAGTGAAAATCGGGCTGACGGCGGCGATTTGCGCCGGGGCCGTTTTATTGGTGACGAACGCCTACTTTGCCGGCCGGGCCATGCCGTTCGTTTTTTTCACTTTGGTGCTGGCCAGCGTGATTCTTGTGCTTATCCGCGTGGGACGATCCTGGCTGGACATGCTTTACATGGTGTTAGCCGCCGCGCTGCTGGGAATCATCAGCGTTTTGCACTTTCATTATCAGCCGAACTGGCAGAGCTGCGTTGCTTTCGTCGGTCTGGGGAGTCTGGTAGTTCTCGGACTTCGTGCCACGTGGAGCGAAGGAGAAGAACAAAAACGTCTGGCGCTGGCGTTTGCGCCTTCCTTTCTTTTCGCCGCGTTCATGGTATTCGCCGGCGCGGTATTGGAGCAGACGCAGGTCTGGCATCCGAAAGTGCTCGACCTTTACCTATTTTCATTTGATGCGAGTCTCCACGTGCAGTTCTCCTTTATTCTGGGCCAGGCTTACACCATGTGGCCGTTCTTCAAGGCGGCGGGAGTGCTGCTCTACATCGGGTTGCCGATACCGATCGCCATGGTTTATGCGGGCCAACTGGTGCGCGAACGCGCGAAGGCTTATCCGGCGATGATCGCGTTTTTGGTGACGGGTCCGATCGGCTTGCTGTTTTACAATCTTTTCCCCGCGCTGGGGCCGGTGCACATTTTCCTGCAGCGTTTTCCCTGGCAGCCGCTGACGACGTCGCAGGCGGCCCGTTTACTCTGCGAGCCACTGGCAGTCAAAGGAGTGCAAAACGCGATTCCTTCCCTGCACATTGCGTGGGTCCTGCTGGCGTGGTGGTATTCGCGGGGGCTTTCCGGGTGGGAGCGCGGCATCGCGCTGGCTTTTGTGGTGTTCACCGCGTTTGCGACGCTGGGAACGGGGGAGCATTACTTTATTGATCTGGTCGTGGCTTATCCGTTCAGCGTGATGATTCAATCGCTCTGCGCTATCTCGTTGCCTTGGATGGCGAAGGAACGGGTGACCGGCTTCCTGTACGGGTTGCTCGTGACATTGGCGTGGCTTGTGGCACTGAAGTACGCACTGAAATTTTTCTGGATCTCTCCGATAATTCCGTGGTTGTGCTGCACACTGACGGTTGGTTCCGCTATTTTTCTACATCGACGCGTGGAAGCAGCAACGGAAGAAGCATCTGAACAGCCAAGTACAGCGGCAACCGAGATGGCGGTTGCTCTCTCTTAAAGCGTAGGAAATTCTCCCCTCACGGGCCTCGGTGCGACTGGCCCAGCTACAGAGTGCGTTTAACTTCCCTGCGGCGGTATAATTCCTGCTTGTTCGGAGAGGACCCGCCATGAAAAGACCCGAAGCAACGGAATACGCCGAGCACTACGCGAATTACATCGCGAAGGTTCCGGGGACGGATGTGGTGGGCGTTCTTGAATCGCAACGATTGCAAATGCTGCAGTTGTTTGCGGGGCGCAGCGAACGTGACGGAAATTTCCGGTATGCGCCGGGAAAATGGTCGGTCAAGGAAGTTCTCGGGCACATCACGGATACCGAGCGAATCTTCGCGTACCGTGCGCTGCGAATCGGACGCGGCGATCAAACGCCTTTGCCCGGATTCGAACAAGATGATTTCGTAAAGAATGGCGCGTTCGGGCAGCGGACGCTCGCGGAAATTGCGGAAGAGTTCGGGATGGTGCGGGCAGCAAGCGTGGCGCTGTTCCGCTCCTTCAAAGAAGAAGAGTGGTCGAAGCGCGGCGTGGCCAGCCAGAAGGAAGTGACGGTGCGCGCGCTGGCGTTTATGACCGCGGGGCACCAGATTCATCACCGGATAATCCTCGAAGAGCGCTACTTTCCGGCTATACCGCGTGCTTGATTCGAGATTCGAATTCAAGGGCGAATGCGGGAAGGGTCGACGTAGACACGTTGGTAGGCCAAGTTTTTGCGGAGTTCATCCCCACGGTCCCTCCGGGAAGTCTCCTTGACAAGCGGCTGTTTCGCCAGCGAGTTGGACTTACTGCGAGGGAAATGATTCGCGGTCTTCCCTGAGTTCTTGCTTGGTTTGAAAAGATAGAAGAGCAACAGGATGGCGAGCGCGATCACAAACGCCGCGGCGAGTAGGGCAACCGCTTGCGCGTCAACGGGGTGCGCGAAAAGATCCGCGAGTATGTAGATCCCCAAACAGAGGAACATCCCGGCAAGAAAGCCGGCGAGTCCGCCGAACGTGCGCGGAAGACTCCCGCGAACGACTAGCGGTTTCGCGGGACGGCCATTCGAGACGTGATGCAAAACTCCGTTGCGCATGGCTCACTCCTCCGCGGAATGCCGGAGAGCCAGCTCCGGATCCGGGAATTGCAGAAAATCCATGTGGCGAAAGACCGGCGGAGAAAAGTCTTTCTTCATCGCGCCGCCGCAAGCGCAGCGGGGATTCCTCCCCTCGATTTCACCGCTCGCTTCGACGAGAACGGAGCAACCGCAGCCGGCATTGGCGCAATGCCAGCGTTCCCCGGATTTCATGACCATGGCCCGTGTACCTCCCTTGGCAAGAGCGGCTGGAATGTCCGCAAAGGCGATGCAATGCCAATCCTTAATTATTTTAGTCAGTAATATATGTATGAGTAAATATAAAAGCAAGAGAAATTTGGCGCTTTCAATCCTGCGGGGCCGCCACGGACTCTGCAGAAGACAACTGCTTAAGAGTCAAAGACCGCACCCTGAAAATCGCAGGGAATGTAGGCCGGATGCCCCATACGCGGGGTTTGCGTTTGGGGGAATTTGACTTTTCTTCTCTACTCTTCCATGAGCCGAACCCCGCCACTCGTAAATGCCCCCGAGAACTCTATCACTCTGTTTCTTCTCTCTCTTACGCGCAATCCATTCTAATGGAACCGCAACTCGCTGTTTCTAAACACTCTCTTTTGACTGCCTCCCGTCGGGTTGCGAGCGGGGCGGGCGGCTGTTAAAATTTGATGTTTGCTGGGACGCAGCCGTCTGCGCCGTACGAGCGGGCGGCTTTTTCTGCGTCTTGCTTGGCGTTTGCCAGACGAACGGCTAGGATGGCGGTCGTAAAGCGGACGTTCAGAATGGCGTTCGTAAGACGGACTTTGAATCTTGCGTTCGTAAGTACGAACGACTGGAATGGCGTTCGTAAAACGAACGGCTGGCGCCCCGTTTTATCGGCCTGACCCCCTCGAGCTTTTTCGAGTGTGACTGCGGTGACAACGCACTTCCGGCTGGTGGTCTGTCAGGGGAACATGGCGGTGTAAAGCCGCCTCTACAAGGGAGACTACGCGTGGCAAAGTACGATGTAGCGATTATCGGAAGCGGACCGGGCGGGTATGTGGCGGCGATCCGGGCGGGCGAACTTGGCCTGAAAACGGTGGTCGTGGAAAAGGACCCCTATCTGGGCGGAACCTGCCTGCACATTGGCTGTATTCCCACCAAGGTGCTGCTCTACCACGCCGAAGTTTACGACCACTTCAAGAACGCAGCCGAACTGGGATTTGAGGTGAGCGGGCTGAACATCAATTGGGCCAACATCCTCGCCCGCAAGGAAAAGATCGTCAAGAAGCATGCGAAAGGCATCGAATTCCTTTTCAAGAAAAACAAGGTGGAGTGGGTGCAGGGCTGGGGAAGATACGAAGGCCCGGGGAAAATCAGCGTCGAGAAAGACGGCAAGAAAACGACGATTGAGGCTTCGAATATTCTGATGGTGAGCGGATCGGAAGCGAAATCGCTCCCCGGGATTGAACCGGACCACAAGACGATTCTCACCAACCGCTCGATTCTGGAGCTTCCGGAGATTCCGAAGACGTTGATTGTGGTGGGCGCGGGAGCCGTCGGAGTGGAATTTGCCTCCATCTACAATTCCTTTGGGACGCAGGTGACCATTCTGGAAGCGTTGCCGCGCGTCGTGCCGGTGGAAGACGAAGAGATTTCCGTGGAGCTGACCAAAGCCTTCCAGAAAAAAGGTATTCAGGTCTTCACCAGTTGCGCGGTGGATTCGGTGAAGAAAGATGCCAAGGGCGTCACGGTTTCGTTCAAGGACAAGGACGGAAAGGCGCAGACGCTGCAAGCGGAGAAGCTGCTGCTGGCCGTGGGCCGCAAGGCGATGACCGATGGCTGCGGGCTGGAGAAATCGAAAGCCAAGCTGGAGCGCGGATTCGTCCACGTGGGCGACAATATGGAAACGGCGGAGAAGGGGTTATACGCCATCGGCGATATCGTTGCGGGACTGCCGCAACTGGCGCATGCGGCGATGATGGAAGGGATTATCGCGGTGACGCATATCGCGGGGAAGCCGACGCAGCAGATCGTCAAGAACAGGATTCCCAACGCGACCTACTGCGAGCCGCAGATCGGCTCGATTGGATTGACGGAGAAGCAGGCGCGCGATGCGGGGTACGCAGTGAAGACCGGGAAGTTTCCCTTCGTGGGCAACAGCAAGGCGACGATCCTGGGAAATCACGGCGGATTCATCAAGGTGGTTTCGGACGAAAAATACGGCGAGGTGCTGGGGATTCACATCATCGGGCCGCTGGCGACGGAAATTTTGTCGGAGGCCGCGGCGGTGCTGAACCTGGAAGGCACCATCGATGACATGATGAACATGTGCACGCGCATCCGACAGTGTGGGAAGGGCTGGGCGACGCGTTTGCGTCCGTGCGCGGATTGCAGATTAACGTGTAGTGACTGGTGATTGGTGACTAGTGACTGGTGAATAGAAACGCGACGGCCTCAGGTCTAGCGTTCTGGTTTGACTTTGACCAGTCACCAATCACGAGTCACCAGTCACCGTTCGCCAAAGGCAGAACCTTGAATCCTTGCCACATTGTCGACCTTGGATTGATGGGATACGCGGAAGCGTACGCGTTGCAGAAGCGCGTTGTGGCCGCGCGAAAAGCCGGTGCGATTGAAGATGTGCTTCTGCTTTGCGAGCACCCGCACGTGATTACGCTGGGGCGAAACGGGAAGCGCGAAAATTTGCTGGCGTCGGAACCGGTTCTGCGGCAAAAAGGCGTGGAGTTTCACGCGACGAATCGCGGCGGAGATATTACGTATCACGGGCCGGGTCAGATTGTGGGATATCCGATTTTGAATTTGGGCGCGATCCGGCGCGACGTCGTGTGGTACGTGCGGATGCTCGAAGAGGCCATGATCCGGGCGACCGCGGAATTTGGGGTTACTGCAAACCGCGTGCCGGGGAAAACCGGAATCTGGGTGGATGTTGAGGAAACCGGTTCTTCGCTCGCCACTCGCCACTCGCCACTCGCCACTTCCGAAAAGCTTGGCGCGATTGGTGTGCATATCAGCCGCTGGGTGACGTCGCACGGTTTCGCGTACAACGTGTCGGCGGATCTGCGGTTTTTCGATTTGATCGTGCCGTGCGGGATTGCGGACTGCAAAGCGACTTCGCTGGAGAAATTGCTGGGGCGGAATGTCGAAGAAACGGAAGTGGCGCCGCGAATTGCGAATCACTTAGGAAAATTGTTTGGGTTGGAGTTGAAAGAAGCTTCGAAGAAAGAGTTGCTGGAGAAGCTGCAGCACGCGGAAGAAGCTGCCATGGTGTCGGCGTAGGAATTGGAGCAGGAATGAAGAAGGAATTGTCGCGGCAAGAGTACTTGGATTTGTACTACTACATGAGGCTGAACCGCGCCGTGGAAGACACCATGGTGAAGCTCTTCCGGCAGAACCAGATTGTCGGGGGGCTTTACTCCAGCCTGGGCCAGGAAGCGATTTCGGTGGGTACGGCGTACGCGCTGGAGAAAAAAGACTGGCTGGCGCCGATGATCCGCAACATCGGGGCGCTGCTGGTGAAAGGCGTGCCGCCGCGCGACATTTTCATGCAGCACATGGCGAAATACGATTCGCCAACCAAAGGCAAGGACGGCACGAGCCACTTCGGGGATCTGGATAACCTGCACATCGTTTCGCCGATTTCGATGCTGGGCGATTTGATTCCCGTGATGACCGGCGTGGCCATGGCGGGACGCTACCTGGGGCAGAAGATCGTGGCCATGACGTGGATCGGCGACGGAGGCAGCTCGACCGGCGTTTTTCACGAGGGGTTGAATTTTGCGGCAACGCAGAAAGCGCCGTTCGTGTTGATCCTGGAGAACAACCTGTGGGCGTACTCGACACCAGTGCGCAGGCAAGTGCCACTTGAAAACCTGGCGGACCGCGCGAAAGCGTATGGGATGGACAGCTACATCGTGGACGGAAATGACATCGTCGCCGTGTATTCAACGGCGAAGGAAGCCGTCGAGCGGGCCCGGGCGGGCGAGGGACCGATCCTAATTGAAGCGAAGACCTTTCGCCGGCTGGGCCACGCGCAGCACGATCCGGCCGAATACGTCCCCAAGGAAATGCGCGCGTATTGGGAAGCGCGCGATCCGATTGCGCTGTATGAGAAGTTTTTGGCCAGCGAGAAAATCCTCGACGCGAAGACCAAGAAAGAGATCGAGGAGAAGCTGGACACGCTGCTCGCCAAAGAACGAGAGTTTGCGGAGAATTCTCCGATGCCGCCGGCCGAACTCGCTGAGACCGGCGTCTATTGCACCGGAGATGATTGCCACAAGATTCGCGCGAAGTGGGAGCGGCCGATGGCGGAAGTTACGCCGCCAAAATCGAGCGTCACGGCGGTTTGGAGCATCCCAGGATTCGGATCGGGCAAAGGCTCCGGCGGAGCGAACGCGCCGATTCACTTTGGCGATACGCCATCAACACCGGAGAAATCCGTGAACGCATCGAAGTCTTCCAATGGAAGCAAAACGGCGGCCAAGGTGTCGGCCAAGACGACCGCAAAGAAGACGCTGAAAGCCGGAGCGGCGGGCGCTTCGCGAAAGGCGCGGAGATAGCCATGGCCAAAACAAATGGGGCCGGAACAAATGGCGCCGCGGCGAGCGGAGCGCCGGTGACGTTTCTCGAAGGGATCCGGCAGGCTATGTTCGAGGAGATGGACCGCGACCCCGCCGTCGTCCTGCTCGGTGAAGACGTGGGCGTTTACGGCGGGGCGTTCAAGACCAGCGAAGGATTGCTGGAGCGCTTCGGCTGGGAACGCGTGATCGACACGCCGATCAGCGAAAGCGCGATTATCGGCGCGGCCTGCGGGATGAGTTACCTGGGGCTGCGGCCGATTGTGGAGATGCAGTTCATCGATTTCATCGTTTGCGCGTTCAACCAGATTACGAATTTCGTGGCCAAAGGGCATTACCTGTGGAATGCACCGGCGCCGATGGTCATTCGCGGCCCGTCGGGCGGGGGCGTGCATGGCGGGCCGTTTCACTCCGCGAATCCGGAAATGTATTTCGTGCATACGCCGGGGCTGAAGGTGATTTATCCTTCGACGCCTTATGATGCCAAGGGATTGCTGAAGGCGGCGGTGCGGGACAATAATCCGGTGCTTTTCTTCGAACACAAGTTCCTGTACCGGCGCATCAAAGGAGAAGTTCCCTCCACGGACTACACCGTGCCTATCGGCAAAGCCGTGGTGCGCCGCGAAGGAAAGCATCTGACCATCCTTTCCTATGCGGCGATGATGCACACGTCGCTGGAAGCGGCGGAAGCGCTGGCGAAAGAAGGAATCGAAGCGGAAGTGATCGATCTGCGCACGCTGCTTCCCCTGGATGAAGAAACGATTTTGCAGTCGGTGAAAAAAACGAACAAGTGCCTGGTGGTGCATGAAGACACCAAGACCGGCGGGATTGCGGGCGAGATCGCGGCGATTCTCTGCGAGAAGGCGTTTGACGATCTCGACGGGCCGCTGGTGCGCGTGACATCGCTGGATACGCCCGTGCCGTATGCGCCGACGCTGGAAGATTATTTTCTGCCCAATGCGAAAAAGATTTTTTCCGCCGCGAAGGAACTGGCGCGGTATTGACGGACTCACGTATGAGTGATTGGCCACTGAGTTTTAGAGTTCGGTTTCTGATTACGCGCGTTCTCACAGCTGTAGGACCAAGCCACATCCGAGCGCATAAACATTCGTCGCGGCATAGAGGTGAGATTGAGCGGAGCGGGCGCTGTGGATGTTTTTATTGTTTGGAGACATTTGGCTCGGGAGAGATCCAGCATTGGACGGACGACGGCACGACTGCAATGTGTCCACGTTGCGGGATTGATTCCGTGATTGGGTCAGCCTCCGGGTTCTCGCTGTCGGAGAAGTTTCTGCGCCGAATGCATTCTTATTGGTTTGAGCGGAGTTACGCGATAAAGGCGTGAGCGAACACGCATCGAAGATGCTTCGTGAGTTATAATTTTTGATTGGGATTGCAGCGGAGGAGTGGACCATGGCCGTAGACATCGTAATGCCCCAGATGGGGGAAAGCATTTTCGAAGGGACCATCACCAAGTGGCTGAAGAAGCCCGGCGACAAGGTCGAGCGCGACGAGCCGCTGTTCGAAATCTCGACCGATAAAGTGGACGCGGAAATTCCTTCGCCTTCGGCCGGCGTGCTGAAGGAAATTAAGGTCGGCGAAGGGCAGACCGTGCCGATTCAAACCATTGTCGGCGTGATTGACGCGGCCGGTTCTGCGGCTGCGGCACCTGCTCCGGCGAAAGCGGCAGCGCCCGCACCCGCTTCCGCAAAGGCCCCTGCTGCCGCTGCCCCAGCCCCGGCGGTGCAGAAGCCTGCGGCACCTGCTCCAGTCGCGCCAATGGCGGCTGCTCCCGCCTCTTCCGGTTCCACGGGTGAGCGGATTCACAGTTCTCCCCTGGTACGGCGCATGGCCAAGGAGCACGGCATCGACCTCTCCGCTGTAGAGGGTACCGGCGCGGGCGGGCGAATCAGCAAACAGGACATCGAAGCCGCGATTGCGGGAGGCGGCGTGCAAGCGGGCCCAGCTGCTTCCGCGCCGGCTGCACCTACGCGGACAACACCTCTACCTCCGCCGCCAGCCGCGGCGCCGGGAGTGTCCGGTGGCCAGGCCCACGCGGCGCTCGAAAGCGCAGTACCGCGCGAGAAGATGTATTTCGGCAATTACGAAGTGCAGCCCATGAGCGCCATGCGGCAGCGCATCGCCGAGCACATGGTGGCTTCAAAGCGCGTTTCGGCCCACGTGTATTCGGTGGACGAAATCGACATGACCAAGATCGCGGCGCTGCGGGCGAAATCGAAGGATGAATTCGAAAAGCGCTATGAAACCAAGCTGACCTTTATGCCGTTTTTTGTGAAGGCGGCAGTGGCCGGGTTGCGCGCATTTCCGACGCTGAACGCCTCGCTCGATGGGACCAACATCATCCTTCACAAGGAGATCAACATCGGCATTGCCGTGGCGCTCGACTGGGGCTTGCTGGTGCCGGTGGTGAAGAACGCCGACGAGAAAAACATCCTCGGCATTCAGCGCACCATGAACGATCTGGCGGAACGCGCCCGTTCGAAGAAGCTGAAGCCCGAAGAAGTGCAGGAAGGAACATTTTCCATCACCAATCCAGGGGTCTTCGGCGGATTGTTCGGCCTGCCGGTGATCAGCCAGCCGAACGTGGGCATCCTCGGCCTCGGGGCCATCGAAAAACGGCCGGTGGTCATCAACGATTCCATCGCTATCCGCTCGATGTGCTACGTGACGCTGAGCTACGACCACCGCGTGGTGGACGGGGCGATTGCCCACCAATTCCTGCACAAGGTGAAGGAAACGCTGGAGAACTGGTCGGAGCCTGTTCTGTAGCCACCAGTTACGCTCACTACATCATGGGCTTTAACTTCGCCACCCACACGGCGAAGCTTTCCAGCGGGATGGGTTCGATGCCCGCTTCGCGGAGCGTGTCGCGTACGAAACAGTGGCGGTCGTTCCCGGCGTTCAGCGCGACATCGGTGACGGCGGCAAATTCCGTCTTGAGAGATGCCTTGGCGGTGATGTGCTGCGCCGTATAGGCAAAAAGTTTGGCATCGTTGGGCGCGCGTGAGACGGACAGGGTCTGCACGAAACCGCGCGTGCCGTTGCGGCGGTAGCTGTAGTCGAGGCGCATGGGATCGCCCGGGAAAGTGTATTCAGCGGCACGAGCGGATCTTTCGATACGCTCCCACAAGCGCGCTTGACGGAAAACCTGAGAACAATACGAGCGCATCTGGGCGCGGCTGCCGGGGGCGCCGACGCGGCTGGGCGAATACTGTGGGGCGACGTGATCGGAATAAAGACGATCGAGCTCGGCGTCGAGGTCCGTGGCAAAGACGCCTTTTTGCGGAGCAAGCTGCAGCGCATTGGAAAGCGTATCGTCCCACTTGGCGAGGAGTCGCTGCCAGTTGACGCCGCGGCCATTCGAACCGTTGTCCGCCGCTGATTGAAAACGATCTTCCAGGTCATCGCGCAGCGCGCGCAGCAGGTTCTCATCAGCCTGGGGATGAAGGCGCCGCACCCGCCGGTATTCGTCTTCTTCTTCAATCAAACGCAACCGGCGTTCGCCGGTTTGGGAATCGAAGAGCAGCACACCGATGTTCACCCACTCGTCGCGCACCAAGCTGGGGGTATAACGGAGAATGCGGTAGGCGCAAGTAGTTTCTTCAGGCGAAGTCCCGGCGCTCGAAGATCCGACGAAGTCTTCATTCATGTTTCACATCCAGTTCGGAAACGGCTGGCGATTGCATCTCTTGGCCTCCAGGATCAGGTCCGGCACGCGGCGGCGCCGGCGGTGCAATTGTTCGAGGAGTCGCATCAGCGCGTCGTAGTCGTCCTCGTACCATTCCGGCGGAATGGCCTTGGCGAGATCGTCCAAGGCGCGCTCGCTCGTCTGGTGTTCCAGGCGCTCGAGCCACGGCGCGAAGGATTCCATTCCCGTGACGCCCAGGTAGACGCGGTTGCGGGCGTAAAGACCACGCAGTGGGGCGTCGGGAAAATTCCACTCGCCGGCGTTGAAGCAAAAGCCCTGGTCGATCATTTTCATTCGATAGCGTGCCGGCAGCTGGTCCGCGGTTTTGCCCTCGTCGCTGAAAAACACCGTCTGGCGGCCGTTGGTATTGCATGTCCATTTATCGAAGACCAGCATCCCGGCGAAATCATGCAAATTTTCCACCTCGCGCAACTGCTCATCCGGAAGAAAATCATGCAACGTCAGACGCCGCGGATCTCCCGGATAACGCGAACCAAACTGCAAGCCGGGCTGGCACGGAATCCGCGCGCGCGGGAGCTCGACGGCGAGTTCCGGTGTAAGCCGGATCAAGTCCTCGGAAACTTCGACAATCTCCACGGGAACCGTGGGCAAACCGAGACGCCCCGCCAGTCTGGTCCCAAGCAGTTCATTGACCAGGATGCGGCGGTGCTGCGGATTATTTTGGAACTTCACGACGTAGTAGTAGCCGTCATCGCAACGCATCAAATGCGATTGCGCTCCGCCCCGCATCCGGCGTATCTGCTCCAAAGCCCTTGACATACGAGATTATGCTAGTAGTAGTTATCGGTTCCGGCAAGAGCTCGATTTGTGCCGGAGAGGCAATTCCGGAACCGGGAGGCCCGGTTGTCAAGATGGGAAGCGAAGAACGAGCGGGCATTTTCAGTCTGGAAATCAGGATTCCTCAAAAGGAAAAGGCCCGGTCAGGCATCCGGGCCTTTTCCGCGCTGAACTCATTTCAATCTTGAGGCAGACCTAGCGTCTCTTTTTCTTCTTCGCAGCCTTCTTGGCCTTCTTCTTGCCCGCCTTCTTCTTGGGCTTCGATTTTTTCGCCTTCTTTTTGGGCGCGGCTTTTTTCTTCGCCGCTTTCTTGGCCGGCTTTTTCGCGGCCGGTTTCGGTGCAGGCTTGGAAGCCGGAGCCTCTTCTTCAGGTTCCTCGCCCACGATCACCAGTTCTTCTTCCTCGGTTTCGACAATTTCCTGGGTTTCGCCGCCCAGTTCCTCGTCGTCTTCCAGCCGTGACAGCTCGTTGTCATCTTCGAAATTGTCCTTCTCGAAATCCATTCCGTCCTCCCCTGGGGGAATCTCTGGGCCCATTCGGAAAGGAGGCCCGCCGGTTGCTGTCCTGGCTGGAACTCCTCGAAATCCTTCTCGCCCGTCCGCCGTTGTTATCGTACTCTCCGGGAGTTGTCAAGCGTTCTGCGGTTTGCACTGCAAAAGTCCGTCTAGCAACCGACAATCGGTAAGAGTGAAAACGGGAGACGAAACAAGGTGGTTTCTATGCCATCCTGGCAATGCACTGAAAACAATGGATTTAGCTATGGGGAACGCTTACGGGGCCAGCGGAGGTGCTCCCCGCAGCCGGCGGTGCGGGCTTCTTTTTTGACTTGGCCCGCGCCCGTGCCGGGGCCGATTCCGGGGCGCCCCCGATGGTGTAAATGCGCAGGACCATCCCGCGGCTCACTTTGTTGGCTTTCAAACGATTCCATTTGCGCAGATCGTCCGCACTTACGTTGTAACGGTCGGCGATTCCCAAGAAGGTGTCTCCGCGGTGCACGCGATAACTCACCAGGCGGCGTTTTATTTCGGATTGCGGCTGCGTCGCCGGGATGATCAGTTTTTCTCCCGCATCCAGCGCGGCATTGCGCTCCAGGTTGTTGGCGTCGGCGATCGCCGCGCCCGTGACGTGGTATTTTTTTCCGATGGACGTGAGCGTTTCCCCGGCTTCCACGCGGTGACGCCTCCAACTGACCCACTTGTCCGGAGGAATGTCCGCGATCTCCGCGGAGAATCTTTCCGCGGTGCCCTGCGGGAGGTGCAGTTCAAAAGAAGGATCCTCGGGAGTCGCCAAGCGGAGGAGCGCAGGGTTGAGCGCGCGCAGTGTCTCCACGTCAACGTCGATGGTTTCCGCCACCAGCCGCAGATCGATGGCGCGTCCGGGTTTCACCACGTCAGTCGGGATGGGAGCCTCGGGGTCCGCTTGAATGTTGTAGTGAGCCGCATCCTTGGCGATGAGCGTCAGCGCAATGATGATGGGAACATAGTTTTTCGTTTCGCGAGGAAGAACGTTGCGTTTGTAAAGCTCCCAAAAATCCGCGTAGCCGGTGCGCTCGATGCCTTTTTGCACATTGCCGGGGCCACAGTTGTAGGCAGCCATTGCCAGATACCAGTCGCCGTAAAGATTGTATAGGTCGCGAAGATGCCGCGCCGCGGCATGAGTAGCTTTTTCTGGATCCTGGCGTTCGTCAATCCACCAGGTGTGGCGAAGACCGTATTCTTGTCCGCGGTAGGCCACGAATTGCCAGATGCCCCGCGCTCCGGCGCGCGAAAGCGCCAATGGCTGAAACGCGCTCTCCGCCTGGGCCAGGTAAATCAGGTCCTGCGGCAAGCCTTCCTCCCGCAGAACGCGGGAAATCATCTCGCGATAACGGCCAGAGCGCCGCAAACCGGTTTCCACAATGGCGCGGCCGCGCGGAGTTTGAAAAAAATTGACGAAGGAAAGAACCTGGTCGTTCACCGTCAGCGGCAAGTCGTGAGATACATTCTTGGCCGCCTCCTCGGCGCGCTCTTTCAAGCGCGGATCGACGGGAAAGGTCATCTCCGCCACTTCGTCAATGGCCGCAGGGACCGCCGGCGCTTCGCTGAAACCGTCGCCGGCCCGGAAGGCCTGAAGCTCGTAGGCATAGACCGTGTCCACCACATGGTGAAAGAGCTCGCTGAGCCGGGCGTCTCCGTCGGGGTCGTAGCCGCTTTCCAGAATCCAGTCGACAGCGTCATCAAAATCCTTGCGGGCTGCTTCGAGGTGGCCGGCTTTGAAGTTTTGTTCCCCGGAAGCAAATTTCTCCTGGACCCGCTGGATCAGGTAGTCCTTGCCACTGGGGACAGGAGGCAGCAGCGAGAGCAAGGCCGGGCGCAACGGATTTACGAGCGGCAAATCCGGGAGTTGCGGCGGAGCTTGCGCCACCCGGGAGAGCGCGGGAACGTGTGCCTGCACGGGCTTTTTCCCTGCATCCTCGCAGCCCGTGAGGCAAGCCGCCGATACGAGCACCATCGCCGCCATGCGCAGCCTTTGAATCATCCCTCCATGGTAAAGAGCGGCTTACACCGCGGTCAACGCTTTCCGGTAACAGGGGGGTGACCCTCTCAGTACATTTCAACTCCCCCTGCCGCCGTTTGCGGCCTTTGCTCTTTCGGGTAAACTCCCACCGAGGTAAATCCGTGAAAACCAAAGAGCGCTTGACCGGGACAAACTCCTTTCGAATTCGAATTTTCGGCTTGACTCTCCTGATTCTCGCTGTTGTTTCCACAGTCCGCGCCCAGCAGAAGGCTCTTCCCGCGGGGAAGCGCGCGCAAATCGAGCAGGCCATTTCGAGCTTCATGTCCGCCAACAGTGTGCCGGGGATCGCGGTGGCGGTGGTCCTGGAAAGTGAACCCGTCTGGTCCGCAGGTTTCGGCATGGCGGATATGGAAGACTCCGCTCCGGCGACTTCTTCGACACTTTTCCGTTTGGGATCGATCTCCAAGCCCATTACCTCTACGGCCCTCTTGCAACTCTGGGAGCGCGGCAAGCTGGACCTCGACGCTCCCGTCCAGAAGTATTGCCCGGCGTTTCCGCAAAAAGAGTCGCCCATCACTTCGCGCCAGCTCCTCGGCCACCTCGGCGGCATCCGTCACTACAATCCCGACGGAAAGGGAGACATTCCCGAAGACAGTGCGCGGCATTTTTCAAGCATGGAAGAGTCGCTCCAGATTTTTGCCGCCGACCCGCTAGTCGCCAAACCTGGAACGAAATTCAACTATTCCACTTATGGCTACACGCTGCTCGGGTGCGTCCTCGAAGGTGCCGCGGCGCAAAAATACCTGGACTATGTGCGCGAGAATGTTTTCAAGCCCGCCGGAATGGCGCAAACCCAGGCCGATGAGTTTTTCTCCATTATTCCCCACCGCACGCGCTGGTATCACAAGGACAAGTCCGGGATCGTTCACAACGCAGGCGTCCTCGACTCCAGCTACAAAATCCCTGGCGGCGGGCTGATCTCTTCCGCCGACGACATGGCGACTTTTGAGGCGGCGATCCTGGCGGATAAACTTCTCCAACGCGCGACGCGTGACTTGATGTGGACTAGCCTGAAAACCACGGATGGCAAGAACACTGCCTACGGTCTTGGCTGGGGCCTGGAGGAAAAACTGGGAGTCCACCCCGTGGGCCATACCGGCGGACAACAGGGGACGGACACTGCCATGTTTCTGGTGCCCGATCAGCGCGCCGGCGTGGTCGTGCTGGCCAACATGGACAACGTCGGCACCAACCGCCTCGCCGATGAGATTCTAAAAATCGTCCTGGACCTCAAAGACAAATCTACTCCCTAGTCGAGCATGGGGCTCGTTATTTAGGCCAGTCGGGGAAGACCGCCTCGATCGCGCCGCCAAACCAATACTTGTAGAACCCATCGTCGCAGGCGTTCATGGTGTCACCATATTTCACCGCGTAATGCCGGCCCCAATGCGGCCGGCGGCCGTCCGCGTCGCAGAAGCCATACTCGTCCGATAGTCCCCACGAACTAAACACCCTGCCGGATTTTTTCATGAGGTTCGGATCGGCGGCCAGCGCCGCGATGGCGCGTCCCGCGTACAAAGGTGTTTCCGACGCAATGTAGTTGGGATCTTTCTTGATGCCTTCTTGCCAGTTTGCTTCCGTCACCCCAAAACGTTCCAACATGATCTCCGAACGCAGGAATCCCGGCGTCAGCGCGATGGCGGCGACATTCTTCCGCCGAAGTTCATAGGCCATCGCAAACGCCTGCCGGATCACGGTGGTCTTGATCAGGTCATAGAAAATATTCCCCCGGTAACTGTAGGAATCCCCGTCCCCAATCTCCACGATCAGCCCGCTTTTTTTCGATTTCTTCGCGCCCTCGATCAGCAGCGGCGCCGCGAAGTGGCTCGTGATGATGTGCGTGTGCACCGCGTTGCGGAACATCGCAAATCCTCTCTCCAGGTTCACTTGCCAGAAGGTTTTCCCGAATTCCTGCTCCGCGCTTTCCGAAATGTCGTTGACCAGCACGTGGAGCTGTCCCTGCTCCTTGCGAATCCTGGCAATCAGCCTCGCGACTTTGTCCGGCTCCAGATGGTCGACCACCACGGCAATGCCTTTTCCCCCGCGCGCGCTCACCAACTCCGCCGTCTCCTCGATCGTCTCCGGACGATTTGCGTAGTAGTCCGCGGGCAATACCTTCTTTGCTGCTGCGGAACCGCGCCGCGCCGACGCGGATCGTCGATTCTTCTGCGCGCGCGTGCTTCGCCCGGTGCAATACACCGTCGCACCGGCTTCTCCGAGCGCCAGTGCCGTGCCGCGGCCCACTCCGCGCGTCGCCCCGGCCACTAGGGCGACCCGGCCGCGCAGATCGGGTGGCTGATAATTGGCGTTGGCATTCACGGGGCACCTCCGGAAGGGAATCGCAACGATAATAAATAGTCATTCAGTAATGTCAAGTGGAAAATAAACGTCCATTCAGTTATTCTTGCCTGGTCGCTCCCTGGCGGAAGGCTTCCGCCAGCCGGCCGGCTCTCAAGAAAATGTCGCCTCGCCCTCGCGAAACCTCCGACGAACAAATTCTCGCCGCCACCGCGCGCGTCATGCAGCGCCTCAGCCCGGCGAAATTGACCCTCGCCCACGTCGCCAAAGAAGCCGGAGTCGTTCCCGCCACGCTCATCCAGCGTTTCGGCACCAAGCGCGGGTTGCTCCTGGCCATGTGCGGGACCGCTCCCGCCTCGGTGCCGCAACAGTTTGCCGCCGCGCGTGCACGGTACGCCTCTCCCCTCCAAGCTCTGATCGAGCTGTACGCGGATTGCACTTCTTTTGCGCCTACGCCGGAAGCCGTGGCCAACGGCCTGGCCTATTTGCAAATCGACTTGACCGACCCGGACTTTCACGCCATCACTCTCGCGCAGTTCCGCGCCATCCGCGACGAAACACGCAAGATGCTCAACGAAGCCGTGGCCGCCCGCGAACTCCGCAAATGCGATACCGCCCAGCTCGCTCGTCTTATCCAGCATGTCAACGGCGGTTCCATGCTCTCTTGGGCTGTCTACCGCGAAGGCTCGGTCGCCGACTGGGTCCGCCGCGACCTGCAAGCGCTTCTTCACCCGTTCCAATCGCAACCTCGGCGCACTGCTGGCAGAGGCCGCAAGCGCCTGAAAACAAGGGGGTAGCGGATTAGAAAAACTACTTGAAGAAAGTACCGTTCTGTGGTACTCTGGGTTTGCGTTTGTTGCTCTTGTATCGCCTTTGGGTTGTAAAGCGGTCGCAAGGTCACACTTGCGGCCTTTTTTTGTTTTACGGTCTGCTTTGCGGGCTGGTAAAACGAGGCTTGAAGACGGCCGCGGCTCTGTTGAGGGGCTCGGGACTTGGGGCATCAGATAGCTTAATGCAGTAATGCTCAGTCGTAACCCGGCTGACAGAAAAGAGTAAAGCAGTGAGTAAAGAAAAAGGAACAGAGAAGTGGTTCAATGCCAGCAAGGGCTTTGGGTTCATCCAGCGCCAGAGCGGTGAGGACGTTTTCGTCCATTTCTCCGCGATCGTGGCTGATGGCTATAAGTCGTTGAACGATGGCCAAGCGGTTGAATTCGAAGTTACCAAGGGCCCCAAGGGCCTGCAGGCCTCGAACGTACAGCCCCTCTAAGGAACAGCTGATTCCAGCCTGATCGGTTAAACCCAATCAGCTTGGTTTCAGCTCACTTCACAAAAATAAGAAACGGGCGGCCCACTTCGGTGTTCCGCCCGTTTCGCTTTTCGGTACCATCTCTTTCCTTGTGGCACAGCCATTCCTGGCTGTGCTCTTAGTTTTGCAGTCCTACCTTCTGCGGCCGGCGGAACATTCCGCCCTCCGGTCGCGTAACTCTCACGGGGAATAAAATGAACAAAACGGCTGCCGTTCTTTTCGCTGTTCTGTTTTCTTTCGCTGCCGCGCCGCAGAATCCGGATCTCCCACCGGTCCAGCGCCAGGTCCGTGATCAAACCATAATTTCTAAGGAGCTGCCCTCTGCCGATCTAACCTTTGGCAAGGACTTCCAATACATCGGCGGGCAGGTTGTCAATCTTTACGGGAACGCGGACGCCGAGCAACATCTCTTCATGAAGGCCACTGGCAGCGGCTCCGTTCAAGCGTTCTACTGGGTGCAGTTCGAGCATTTTTTGCCAACCAACCAATACACCTACGACTATAAACCGGACCGCACCACGGACATTGGCGGCTTGCAGTTCATCTACGACGTAAAGAGTTTCACCGATTACACTGTGACCCTGCGTGACCCGCGTTCCGATGGGGCCGCCATCGGTACCCTCTTCGCCCGCCACAATCTTGCTTTCCCCAAGCGCGCTGCGCGCGTTCGCATGTTCCATCTGCCCACGCCCGATCGCCGCACCGAACTCATGATCATCTACGGGGAAGCCGTACCGGACGATTCCCAGGTGCCCGCCGGCGATGACGGCGTTCGTTTGGACGACGTTTCTCCCGAAGCCGCAAAGGTCTTTCTCGAGCACGCCCGCCAAGGGTTGACCATTCGCAAACACGCAAAGCCTTTGTAGCGGCGCAGCACTGCTGCGCCCTTCCCTGTCCCGGCTTGTATGGTCCCGGCGATTCATGCCGGGAAGCCCGGCATCCTTTGCCCGTTTTTTGTGTAATGGCCTGTCTTCAGCGTTCTATGCCGTCCGACTCCATGCTCGGCATTAGTGGGGCTTCTACTCTTCGTTTTGGCTTCTTTGGATAAGCCCGCTAGAAATCGCACTGATACAATGATTTCATGGGAGTTATCTTCAAAAACCCGGATATTCTTGGCGGAACTCCTGTGTTTCGCGGAGCCGAAGTGGCTTGGCCTTATGGATAGACACGAACGCAGACGTAGAAAGAGACTGGAAGCAAAACTCCAGAAAAAACTCAGCGGAAAAGCGGCATTACCGCCGCCTATAGAGAATAAGGAATCGCCAACCCGCATAGGGCGGGCATTACGAGCCTTCCAAAGAACAGTCTCAAGAACAAGACTGCTATGGACTCTCCATCTAGGCGGCTTATCTTTAGCTGGTGGTTACGCATTATTTCGCCCACATATCTCCGTTGAGCCCTACGTTTCACTGGACCCGGTTGATCCGTACAAGACTCAATTCGTCGTAAAAAACGAAAATAGGGCTTTCAATGCTTACAATGTCGAGTGCGTCTGTTGGCCCCGAAGAATGGAAAGTGGAAACGGTTTCAGCGTACTCAGCCTTGGTCCTCTTCCAAACGTCAAACATACAATCCCAAGCCTTGAAGCCGGAGATAGCAGCACCATTGACTGCCCTCCAATTATTGGCGGTATCGGCACTTATAGCGGCCAAGTTGATTTCGCTGAGCTTGAAATAGTCGTTTCCTACAAGCAATCCTGGTGGCCTCGCGCAATATCTGCGCGCTATCCCTTCAGAGCGGTGCGAGATGTCAGTAAAGCCATTCATTGGGTACATACCACTCCGGCCGAAGAGAAACCCATCCTTTCAAAATGACTGATGCCGGCACATAGGCCTTGCCGGTTGGTGCTCGAAATTACTTGCCGATGCGTACGATTTGTCCGGGCCGCATGCTCGAGATATGCGCAACGCACGTACCCGCGTGCGGCAAGAGGTCCGCAAGACGATTCGACTTGGCACGCACAATCAGGATTGCAATTCTGCGCCCTGCGATGTTCGGCTCGTGCGCAAGGCCTTTGTCCACGGTCAGAAGGACCTCAAAACCTCGCTCCTCCGCGACTGCTATCAATTCTCCGTTCGTCTTACCCGCAAAGCCAGCCTCCGGCACCGTTTGACACTGGTGCCCAGGCAGGCTCCTCTTAAATTTTCGTGGAATACACTCGTCGAGAAGAACCTTCATCCCAACTGGGCGACGACCAGCGACTTGGCGAGTTCCAGCGCGGAAATGGCTGCTTCACGGGTCACGGTGGGGAAGTCGTCCAGGAATTCATCCAACGTATCGCCACCTTCCAAGTAATCCAGGAGCGTCTGAAACGGAACTCGCGTCCCACGGAACACAGCGGTTCCTCCAAGGATTTCCGGGTTTCTTACGATGACTCCATCTATCGGGAGCATGGCTACCTCAACACTCTAAACAAAAGTCTAACGCAGTTCGCGGGAGCAAACCACAAGTGTTCTGGCGCCTCCGTGCCTCTGTGGCCATCCTTCAGCGCGAGACGGGTTCCACGAACTGGGACGCGCTTGGGGCGACGCGATGCTTCAGGAAGCCGCGGGCGGCGAGGAGTTCGGCGTTCAGCAAGGCAGCGCCGGCTGCGCCGCGGACGAGGTTGTGGGAGAGCAGCGTGAGTTTCACGTCCAGGAGCGGGCATTCGCGCACCCGGCCAACGACGGCGGCCATGCCGTGTCCCGCATTGACGTCGCGGCGCGGCTGCGGCCGATCCTGCTCGTCAAGGACGAGGACGGGATTTCGCAAGGCCGTGGGAAGCGACGCCAGCTCCGCGTCCACTTCAAAATGGCGCAAGGCTTCGCGAACTTCGTCGAGCGAGGCGATTTTTTTCAGGCCGACGGAGACGCATTCCAGATGGCCATCAACCACCGGCACGCGATTGCAGTGCGCGCTGAGGCCGAGGCCAGCGTCAACGAAGCGCGAACCATCCCACTTCCCGAGCAGCTTCTGCGGCTCCGCCTCCATCTTTTCTTCTTCACCGCTGATAAATGGGACGACGTTGCCTTGAATATCCATCGAAGGCACACCGGGATATCCCGCGCCGGAGATGGCTTGGAGCGTGACGACAAAAATCTTTTCCAGCCCGAATGCATCCGCAAGAGGCTTCAGCACCAGCACCAAGCCAGCAGTAGAGCAGTTCGGGTTGGTGACGATGAAACCGCCGTCATAGCCGCGATTCTTTTGCTGCAGCGGAATGGCGTCGAGATGCGCGGCGTTGACTTCCGGAATGAGCAGCGGAACATCGGGATCCATGCGGTGGTTGCGCGAATTGCTGACCACGGGGTAGCCCGCGCGTGCGAAATCCTCTTCCGCGGTTCCGGCGACAGAAGAATCGAGCGCGGAGAACACGAAATCGCACTCGAGATTGAGATCCAGCCCTTTGACGACGAGGCCGCGCGCGGCATTGGGGATTGGCGTGTCGAGATGCCAGCGGACCGCTTCCGCATAAGTCTTGCCGGAGGAGCGCTCGGATGCCGCTACTTCCGTCAGTTCAATCCACGGGTGATTCGCAAGGAGTTGAACGAGGCGTTGACCGACGACACCTGTAGCGCCAAGGACTCCTGCCTTCCACTTTTTCTGCGGCTGAGGTTGCATGGCTTGGTCTCCGTTGTTTTGAGATGGGGAATTCATAGTGCACCGTTTTCGGGAGATGAAGTCAAAAAAATCGGACCGGAAGCTTGTGACGCTGTTCTGGAGTCCGAGAGAGAGTCCGGAGGAGCGATGCGGGTGCCGCGTGCCTGCGGATTAAAAGTGTTGCGCACCCAGACGACCATGTCGGTTTCCGCAGCGATTGGCAGAACTTTGGCGTGAAGAACTTTCGCGCCGCTGGCGGCCAGGGCGTGGGCCTCGTCGTAACTGAGTTCGTGCAGCAGCCGCGCTTCCGCGGACTCGTTGGGATTGGCGGTGTAGATCCCGTCAACGTCGGTCCAGATGACGAGTTCCTCGGCGTCAACGACGTGGGCGATAATCGCGCCCGAAAAATCCGAACTATTCCGGCCAAGCGTGGTAATGCGGCCGTCGGGCGTTGCGCCGATAAATCCGGTCACCACCGGCACGATGTTTTCTTCGAGAAGCGGGAGAAGTATATCCCGGCCGCGCTGCCTGGTAAGTCCCAGGTGGGGCTGAGCATCGCGAAAGGTGTCGCAGGTCAGCACAAAATCGGACGAGGCAACCGGCACGGCAGCCACCCGAAGTTTTTCCAATGCAGCAGCAAAGAGCCGGGCGCTGAAGCGTTCGCCAAACGAGGCGAGACGGTCGAAGAAATCCGCGCCGGTGGCGACGCTGGAGTGAAGAGGAACTTCGTGAAGAAGATCGCGGCCAAGAAGCTGCAACTCGCGACGGACGCGAAGGTCATCGTCCTCCCTTAATTGCAGATCGTGGAGAGCATCAAGATGAAGATCGAGGACGAACTCGGCCTCGCGGCGGGCGTGAGCGAGTTTGCCATCGGCAAGAGCGCGGGCAATGGAAAGAAGATGATCGGTGACGCCCTTCATGGCGGAGACCACCACGGTGACCTTGGAACTCTGCAAGGCGGAGCGAACAAGACCCGCGGCATGGAGCATGCGTTCCGCGCCGAGAAGCGAACTGCCGCCAAACTTGAAGGCGACGAGATTGCGGGGTTGCGCAATGACCCCTCCGCCGTAATGCACTTGACGGTGCAACGCGGCGGGGCTTGGTTCTGCTGCTGCTTCTTCCTGTGCGTTTTCGAGGCTCATGACCTGCGCTCCTGGATTCCTTGGTGATTTCCAACCGCTGGAGCGTCTCTGGAGGGGGCTTAAAAGAAGAAACCCACCGCCAGGTTCGCTTCTGGCGGTGGGTTGGAAACTTTTTCTAGCTTGCTAGCTGTTTCTCCACGCGCCCGAAGCGGAAATAGTCGTCTTAGTCGTAGTCGAGGTAATCGACATGGACGACTTGGACGTAATTCGCTTCGTGGCGATGGACAATTTCACGAGATGAGAATAGCACAGGCCGCGTGCCCTGAGAAGCCAAAAATAGCCGGCTTAGAACTGGATACCGAAAGAGTTATCAGTGAGTGGAAAGAGCCGGAAGTATCGGCGCTCAGTTCAGAAAGGCGAAGGGAAGGGCCCGGGGCCGTTTACCTGACCGTTCTACAGGTTTTCCCCTAGTCCGAGAGAACAGTTTTGCGTGAGAAACACCTGTCCTGCGGAAAGCGTGCAAGGTCAATAGTTTACAGGTAGTTTGGACATGTGTCCCAAGCGCGACAAATCCAAGTGCGTTCGAATTGGGGATGGGCGCTAATTCAATAGGAAGAGTTGATGATGAACAACAAGGGGAAGGAATTACGAATACTCGGCGGTACGCTGCTGGCGCTGGCTCTGAGCCTGGCCGGAGCGAACCTACAGGCTCAGGATAGCCGAAAGGTACTTTCCAGTCCTGTCCCGGTTTACCCGGAAATCGCCAGGAAGATGCAAATCATCGGCACGGTAAAAGTCCAAGTGGTGATCGGCGCTGATGGACGGATCAAGGAAAAGAAGTTCATCGGCGGTCACCCGGTACTTGTGAATGCCGTTGAGGAGACGCTCAAGAATTGGAAGTATGCGCCGGCCAGCGGAGAGACTACCACGCAGCTGGAGTTTAATTTCCACCCATAATCGTTGGGCGCGAGTCGATTGGAAAAATGGTCACGCGGATATCCTCCGCGCGGCCATTTTCTTTTGCTCAAAGGAATTGATGAAATGCTTCAAGACGCCAAACGTCGCCTCACGAGCCGGCTGGATTTGGATATGCGAAAAGAAGGCTGGAACAGGTGAGGCCGGATTCGGCTTTTTGGAGTTCTGAAATATCCAGAGGAGTGACGTGGAAGCCTCGGGCTTCGATGCGCGCACGGGTACGGGGAAAAGAGCCTGGAAAGATGATTGTATCTCCGAGGGCCAGGGCGTTGGCGGCGTGCGGTTCGGCGGGATCAACGTCGATCCATTCGTAGCCGGCAAATGCCGCCGAGTCGAACCATGGCCGATTGGCGAGGAGCGTATTTCGGCCGAGGGAAGTAATAGCGGATTTTAGGTGCAGGCAACCGGTCACCGGAACGGCGAGGACTTCGTAGTTGTGTGGAGCAAGGATGGCCGCGAGCTGGCGAATGCCTTCGGTGTTGCTGCGCTTGGTGAGGCCAACAAAGAGTTTCCGGCCGATGCGAAGAACGTCGCCGCCCTCGAGTGTGCCGGGAAGAGTCACGTATTCCAGCTTTCGAAATTTCGAGAGCGCCTGCGCGAGAGAAGGGGCCTCGCGGCGGCGGGTTTCCGTCCCGAGCGGCAGAATCACGGCTAATTCATCGAGAACGATGGCGGGGTCTTCGACGAACATGGAATCGGGAAGTTCGCGTTCAGCAGGAAGGGAAACCACGTTCGCGCCAAGTTTCTCCAGTAGCTTTTCGTAGGCGCGATGCTGCTCCTGGGCCCTTGCCAAGTCGATGGGCTTCCGATCAATGAAGGAAAGTTCGCAATGAACGATGGCTGGGCTGACGGCGCGCGTTATCGCGGTGAGCATGGCGAGCAGCAGTGTACATGAGATTTAGTTGAGGGCGCGCGAAGGAGCGTATAAACTCACCGCCGAGTCAGACAAGGAGCAAACCAAATGATGATTTGGAAGAGAATCCTCATCGGGTTCTTGGCCTGCGCACTCGCACTCACGGGGCCAGGCGTGGCCGGCGGGGCCGATGAGAAAAAGAGTGCCGCGGTGGATGAGGTCTTCGCAGATCTGGTGAAGCCCGGCTCACCGGGGTGCGCCCTCGGTGTCTACCGGGAAGGAAAGATTATCTATTCGAAGGGCTATGGCCTTGCGAATCTGGAAGAAAGCGTCGCGATAACGCCGCAGAGCGTGTTCGATATCGGTTCGACTTCGAAGCAGTTTACCGCGGCGAGCATTCTGCTCCTTGAAAAACAAGGAAAGCTCTCGGTCAACGACGATATCCGGAAATACCTTCCCGAGCTCCCGGACTACGGCCAGAAGATCACCATTCTGAACTTGCTGAACCACACCAGCGGTCTGCGCGATTACCTGGGGCTGATGGAACTCGCGGGGATCAATACCGACAGCGTGACGACGGATGAAGATGCGCTGCAGATTGTTGCCAGGCAGAAAGCCTTGAATTTCGCTCCCGGGAGTGATTGGCTCTACAGCAATACGGGATTTTTTCTGCTCTCCGTGATTGTGAAGCGCGCGAGCGGAAAAACGCTCCGGGAATTCGCGGCGGACAACATTTTCACGCCGCTGCAGATGACGCATACGCAGTATCGCGATGACCATACTTCGCTGATCGAGAATCGCGCCATGGCCTACGATCCAAACGAAAAAGGTGTTGGTTACAGCCTGGATGTTTCCTATTTCGAGCAGACGGGCGATGGTGCGGTACATACCTCGGTGGAAGATTTGCAGAAGTGGGATGAAAATTTCTACAGCGGCCAGATTGGCGGGAAAGAGTTCCTGGCGGAGATTCAGGAACACGGCAAATTGACCAGCGGCAAGGTGTTGGACTACGCGAAGGGGTTGTTCCACCAAGAGTACCGCGGCCTTCACGCCGTACGGCACGGCGGGGCATGGGGCGGGTACCGTGCCGAACTGCTGCGATTCCCCGAACAGCATTTCTCCGTCGCTTGTCTTTGTAACTTGGGGAATGCCAATCCCGGGCAGCGAGCGGAGAGAGTCGCTGATGTTTACCTGGGATCGCTGATGAAGCCAAAAGAAGCCAGGAAGGAACCAGAGAGGCGGCCCGAGACGGACAAGAAACCGGTGACGCTGACGGCCGAGCAGCTCGCCGGCTACGCGGGAGACTACTGGAGCCAGGAATTGGGGGTCACATACCGTTTAGGAGTCGAGGGAAGTAATTTGAAGGTCGTGGCAATTGTGGACGGCTCAGGGACGGTTCGGACCGATGTACCTATTCGTAGACCGTTTGCGCCCACGGGCGACGATGAATTCGCAGTCGCAAGACCGCGGTTCGTGATTCACTTTCAAAAAGGTGCGAATCAGGCCATAACGGGATTCACGCTGGATGCCGGGCGGACGCGCGGAATGATTTTCTCGCGCAAAGACGGCAGTGGAAAGTAGGAGATTTGGATCGGCTCGATTTCCAAGAGATGAACGGCTCAGGAAAAAAATAGCAACCCTAGAGAAGCACCTTGGATAAAACGTGCATGAGGAGAAACACTACGGGCCGAGGATTCAAAGGCGCCACGCGTGAAATCCAGAGCCGCATGATTTCCGCACCAAGGAGCATGCCGGCAAGAATCAGACCGATCACCCCGAGGACAAGCCAAGCTTCCGATTTTGAAACACGGAAGGTACCTGGGTTTCGCGCAGACTCCTGCACGGAATCCGCGGATAGCTCGCTCTCTGCAAAACCTGCAATGGCGGCTCGATCGGAGATCTCCGGCTGCACGAGCAGACAGTATCCCTTTCGCGGGATGGTCTCCACGTAGAGCGGCTTATCGGATGAGTCACCCAGCGCCTGGCGCAGCTTATTGACGGTTGTATTTACGTTGGCATCGTAATTGACATGCGTGTCAGCGGGCCAGAGCCGCATGCGCAGTTCTTCCCGCGTGACGACTTCCCCCGGCTTTTCGAGCAGGGCCAGTAGTATCTGATACACCTTCCCCTGGAGCTTGACACGCGAGCCGTTCCGGGTCACTTCCTGTTTCTGCTGGTCGATGCGGAACGGCCCGAAATCGATATACCGGTGAGAAGGAAGAATGATGCGCTCAGAAGCGGCCTGTTCTTCTGGTTCTTGCATAGAGATGACTTCCGATGACATAAACACCCACCCTATTGGTGTATAGACGCAAAAGTCAGCCTGGTGTTTTCTAGTTCTACGAAGAAATGTGTAAGTAAGTTCCACGTTTGCGGGCAGCGCGAGCCACTGCTTGAGTTGCTTGGTCAAAAATGAAGAGAAACTAAGATTTGTAGTGTTACATGACCAAAAGTGTCTGAATTTAGATGTTGTTTATATGGATTTCGGAAGGTTTCCAGCCCCCCGCTATTGATTTCTACCTAGTTGGTTAGCGTTGTTGTGTGCTCAAGCTTAGTTTGTCGTGCTTGCCGACGAAGGGAGGACGGAAATCTCCACACTCGATGGAAAATGCTTGGAACGATAGATGCGCTGCGTGGCTTTTTGGTAGTCCGACTCCTTCGCCTCAAAAATATTTGGAACATACTTCTGCGGGTTGCGATCAATAATCGGAAACCAGGTGCTCTGAACCTGGACCATGATGCGATGGCCCTTCTTGAAGACATGATTTGCCGTGTGCAGGTCAATCGTAAACGGCGTGACAGCGTTGGGGGTTAGCGCCTCAGGTTTTTCGAACGAATTGCGGAAACGCCCCCGGAATACTTCGTCGGCAATCATCAGTTCATACCCCGATAGCTTCCAGTCCTCCGGGTACTTCTCCGGATACACGTCGATCAGCTTTACGATCCAATCCGAATCGCTTCCCGTTGTGGATGCGAATAGCTTTGCGGTCACTTGGCCTGCGAGCGTGACGTCTTCCTTGAGTTCATCGGTTTGCCACGAGACGACATCGGGGCGGTTATCCACGAAGCGCTGGTCCTGCACCAGCCAGGTGTACCAGCTTCCGGGATGGTCTTCCGGGTAAGTCATGTCGATGGGGCGGGGGCGGTACGGCACCGGATGCGCTGGATCACTGAGGTAACCATCGAAAGCCTGCGCGGCTTCCGATTGCGGAGGCTCAAAAGAAAGCTTGCCGTCTTCGCGGAAATAAAGGTTGCGCTTTTGTGCCTCCCGAGGCGGCCAGGAATCAAACTGCACCCAGGTATTGCTGCCGGTTTGGAAGAGCAGTGCCTCTTTGAGAGGCAAGGTGCCCTTATTCTTAAGCCAATAGGCAAACCATGGCACCTCGATGTTCCGCCGGAAGTAGAGAGCGGTATCGCTGCCAAATGGAATGGCACCGAGAGATTTGCCAGTGCCGCGGGCCCAACCGCCGTGGTTCCAGGGACCCGCAACAAGATAATTCAAGTGGTCTGGGTCATCCTTTTCCAGAATTTCGTAAATTTTCATTGGGCCGTAGAAATCTTCCTGGTCCCACCAGCCTGCCACGTTGAGATTCGGGACTCTGGGCCGGGTAAGGATAAAAGGCATGGCTTGCTGTTTCCAGAATGAATCGTAGTTCGGATGGGCGACAAAATCGTTCCAGGTCGGAAGCTTTCCGTGAATGTAATTCTTGTTCGCGTTTGAAAGCGCACCCAGGCGCAGATACCAATCGTAGGTATCGAAACGGTCGAACTGGAAGGAGAAATTGGTTTTATCCGTCTCCATCATCGTCGAATACTCGAAGCCGTAACTGAGGCGGAACGCGCCGTTGTGGTGAAAATCATCGCCCAGGAACATATCCGCCGGAGAAGCCTGCTCGGAAACCGCTTTGAGCGCGGGATGGGGTTCGAGCATGCCGATGACGGTGAGCCATCCGCCATAAGAGACTCCCAGAAGCCCCACGCGGCCGTTGTTATGCGGGACATTCTTCACCAGCCAGTCGATGGTGTCGTACGTGTCGGTACCTTCATCAATGGCTTTCGCGTCTTTGGGATCGCGCATCGGTCTTTGCATGACGAACTTGCCTTCCGAACCGTAGCGTCCCCGAATGTCCTGGAAAGCAAAGATATAGCCTTCGGGGATTAGTTCCGCGTAGCGGTGGAGAATCCGGCTGTACCCTTTGTCATCGTCTGCTAGCCCATAGGGTGTGCGCTCCAAAATAATCGGAAGTGGATCGGCCGTATTTTTCGGCGAATAGATTTCTGTGTGTAGCTTGACGCCGTCACGCGCGGAAATCATGGCCTCGGACTTGTCAAAGTCCTTGGAGTAATCCGGGGGTGGCTGCTGCTGAGCAGATCCGAGAACTGGCAAGAACAGTAGGGCAGCTGCCGCAAGAAACACTGGACATCGGCGCGTCAATGACATGAAAAACCTCCGGCTGGCGGTACGGCACTCAGCGTTTGAAAGCTACGGAAATTGAAGGGAGCTTACCACACCGGCGACGTACCTTTCGTCCCATGCCAGTGAAGCTGGCGCTGGCTGGGGACCAGCACATCTGCTAAACTAGTTATCGCTAGACCGCACCTGAGAAGTTGATTCCGGCTGGGCCGGAGTCACACAAGCGACGAAAAAGGTTCGTCCGGGCTGCTGGTTGTTTCAGCAGCTATTTTTGTCTTTAGAGGACTTGCATCCCGGTTGGGCCGGGATTCTAAGAAGCAGGAATTATGAGTCAAAATATCCGCAACATCGCCATCATCGCGCACGTGGACCACGGCAAGACTACGCTGGTTGACGCCATGCTGCGCCAAAGCGGGATTTTCCGCGCCAACGAAGCGCTCGTCGAGCGCGTCATGGATTCCAATGACCTGGAACGCGAGCGCGGCATTACCATTCTCGCGAAGAACACCGCGCTGTTCTTCCACGATACGAAGATCAATATCGTGGATACGCCGGGCCACAGCGACTTTGGCGGTGAAGTTGAGCGCGCCTTGCGCATGGTGGACGGCGTCGTGGTGCTGGTCGACGCCAGCGAAGGACCGCTGCCGCAGACGCGTTACGTTTTGCAGAAGGCGCTTGCCGCCAAGTTGCCACCCGTCATCGTGCTGAACAAGATCGACCGCACCGACGCGCGCGCCAAGGAAGTCCTCGACGAAATCTACGACCTCTTCATTGATCTGGACGCCACGGAAGACCAGCTCGATTTTCCGGTGGTGTACACCAACGCGCGCGACGGCGTGGCCCACCGCACGCCGGGTGACGATTCCAAGGATCTGCTGCCGCTATTCGAAACCATCGTGAAATCCATCCCGGCACCGCCGGGCGATCCCGAAGGCGTGCTCCAAATCCAAGTCATGAACCTGGATTACAGCGAATTTCTCGGACGCATCGCGATCGGGCGCGTTTTCAACGGCACGCTGAAGCGCGGCGCGGACGTGGGCATCGTCAAGCTGGATGGCAGGCTGGCGCCGACACGCATCACCAAGCTGTATACCTTCCGCGGCCTGGAACGAGATGAAGCACAAGAAGTCCCTGCAGGCGATCTCGTGGCGATTGCCGGCGTCGAGGGAATCCAGATCGGCGAGAGCATCACCGATTTGGCCAACCCCATGCCGCTCGAGCCGCTGCTTATCGACGAACCGACGCTGGCCATGATTTTTACTGTAAATAGCAGTCCGCTTTCCGGCAAGGATGGCAGCTACGTCACTTCGCGCGACCTGCGCGACCGGCTGCAAAAAGAACTCCTGACGAACGTCTCCATTCGCGTGGAAGACACGGACACCCCGGAATCGTTCCGCGTGCTCGGCCGTGGTGAACTGCAGCTCGCCATTCTGATCGAAACGATGCGGCGCGAAGGTTTTGAGTTGATGGTGGGCAAGCCGGAGATCGTCACGCGCACGGAGAACGGCAAGAAACTGGAGCCGCTCGAGCGCCTGGTCATCGACGTTCCGGAAAATTTTATCGGCATCATCATGGAAACGACCGGCAGCCGGCGCGGCGAGATGATTAAGATGAGCAATCATGGCTCGGGCCGCGTGCGCATGGACTTCAAGATTCCTTCTCGCGGATTGATCGGGCTGCGCAGCCAGTTGCTCACAGACACGCGCGGTACGGCGCTGATTCATTCGATCTTTGAAGGCTGGATGGAATACGGCGGAGAGATGGCGCTTCGTCCCACCGGCGCATTGGTGGCGGACCGCAGTGGACCATCCACCGCTTTCGCGTTGTGGAACATCCAGGAGCGGGGCGAGCTGTTCATCGGACCGGCGATTGATGTCTACGAAGGCATGATTGTCGGCGAGAATTCGCGCGAGCAGGACATGGACGTCAACGTCACCAAGGAAAAGAAGCAGACCAACATGCGTTCGTCCAGCGCCGACGAAGCCATTCGCCTGATTCCCCACCGCCAGCTGAGTCTCGAGCAGGCTATCGAATTCATTGCCGACGACGAGTACGTGGAAATCACGCCCAAGTCCATCCGCCTGCGCAAAAAAGTTTTGCAGGCTAACAAGCGTCCCCGCCGGTGGCAGGAAATCCGCGCCAGCCAAGCCACAACTTAAATTCGTTACGTTCCAAGTTTTTTAGTGCGCTGACTTCTCGAGCAATTCAGCCAGGTACTGCTTCCACACAACCGCACGCGTGTGTGTGCCGTGGCCGCGCGTTTCGTCGCTGATGGGAATCAGAACGAAGCGGGCATTCTTCACCCGTTTGATTTCACGCTCACCCATGCCCAGCTCCGGTGGATTGATGAAGTCGTCCGCGGAATTGATATACATGACTTGCGTGGTTATTTTCTCGAGGCTCGGCGAAGGATCGTAGTTGCGCGAGGCATTGAACTGGTACAGCAAATCGTTGGCGTCCAGTCCGGCCATGTTCCTCTTAAAATAACCGTCCAGATATGTGTCGGCGAAGTCCCGCGTTGGCAGAGTTTTCTGCATGTACAGCGGCGCGCTGCCCGCGATCAGAATAAAATCCAGAGCGGTGCGCAGCGCCTGCTGGGGCTCCACGGAGTATTCCCCTCCCTTCCATTCCGGATCGTTGCGAATCGCGTCGATTATCATCTTGCGGAAAACGCGGTTGCGCCCGGCGATCTGCACCGGCTGGCAGGCCAGCGGCATCAGCGCGTCCATGAAATCGGGATAGGTTTCGCCCCACACAAACGAATGCATGCAGCCCATGGATGTACCCAGAATCAGCCGCAAGTGGTTTATGCCGAGGCCTTCGCTGAGAAGCTGGTGGTGCTCGGCGACCATATCGTCATAATCGTATTGCGGAAAGTGGGCGTGCATCCCGTCGCTGGGCTTCGAGGATTTCCCGTGGCCGATCCCGTCGGGAAGTATGATGAAGTAACGCGCAGCGTCCAGAAGCTGTCGTGAACCAAAAAGTTCGCCGGAAAATTGTGGCTGGAGGAACTGCTGGCCAGACCCGCCTGTGCCATGAAGAATCAGCACCGCATTCGTGACGCGCCCCTCCGCGTTGCGGATCGGTTTCCCAAGCGTTCTGTAGTGAAGCCGCAATTCCGGCAGTGCCTCGCCCGACCGGAATTTGAAATTCTTGACCACGAAATCGCCTTCCGTGGCCACAGGAACTGCCTCTTGCCGGGCTGAAGAAGTAAAAGCTCCAAAGGCGGCGATTGCCGCAAGCAAGCTCAAATTCCGAAATAAAAGTGTGATCATGGGCCCCCTTTTCAAGGACAAAATCTAGCACACTGGACTGGCAAGCACTTGCTTTGTAAGGAGGGACAAGCGACCATGTACGGCCCAGTGAACAAAGCCGTACTACATGGCGGCAAACTAGTGCACTCCCTGTAGAGAATGATATAAAGTCATGTGCTCGAAAGCAGCGTGCTCCTGAGGCGCTGCACGCAAATGGCTTGGCCGGCAGTGAGACGGGCACTGCCGGGGATGTCGGTCAAGGAGACTAATGGAAACTGCGAGCAATCCAAGCACAAAAGCCGCGGCAACATCGCACGCCACGATTGCCGCTTCGGCGACCGCGCTGCCGCCTTACACGATCACGCGCGAGGACGTGAAGACTTACATGGGCCGGGTCTTTGACATCCCGGAACGGCGCCTCGAAGCCATGATGAGCATTGTCGACAACGCCCAGGTTCACAACCGGCACGCCATCTTCCCGCTGGATTACACCATCGAGCCGCGTCCGCTTTCGCAAACAAATAACGAATACATCGAGCACGCGGTGAAACTCGGCCGGGAAGCCGCGGAAAAGTGCCTGGAGCGCGCGGGCTTGAAGGCCGATGAAATCGATATGATCATCACGGTGTCCTGCACGGGTTTCATGATTCCGTCGCTGGACGCCCACTTGATCAACTTGATGGGATTCCGGTCGAACGTCCGGCGCATGCCGTTCACGGAACTGGGCTGCGCCGCGGGAGCCATGGCGCTGGGGCGCGCGGCCGATTATTTGAAGGCTGAACCCGGCGGAAATGTTTTGATTATCGCCGTCGAACTGCCTTCGCTCACTTTTCAGCGCAAGGATATTTCGCAAGCCAACCTGATTTCTTCGATTCTCTTCGGCGATGGCGCAGCGGCCGTCGTGGTCAGCGGGAAACCGTCGCGGGGCCCGAAAATTCTCGTTTCCGAAACATATACTTTCCCCGATTCCCTCGGCGCCATGGGATTTGACCTGCGCGATTCCGGATTTCACATCCTGCTGGCAAAAGACGTTCCGGAAATGATTGGCGGAAAGATCGGCGGGCTGGTGCAGGGTTTCCTCGACCGCCACGGCCGCAAGCGCGAGGACATCAAAGGCTGGATTCTGCACCCCGGTGGAGCGCGTTTGCTCGGCAATATCGAAACCGAGCTTGGCTTGTGCAAGTGCGACACACAGCCGTCGTGGGACATTCTCGGAAATGTCGGAAATCTCTCCAGCGCCACGATCCTTTTTATTTTGCAGGAGTGGCTGGAAAAAAGACCTCTGCAATCCGGTGAATATGCTCTGGCCGCTGCGTTTGGCCCGGGCTTCAGCGCCGAATTCTTGCTGCTGCAATGGACCTGAGCGTCATCGCGTTTCTCGGTCTGCTTTTGGCCGTCGCGTTACTGCGGCTCGTCGAGTTGCGCATTTCCAAACGGCACCAGGCGGAAATGGTCGCCCGTGGCGCGGCGAAAGTGGATGAACCGAAATTTCGCTGGATGGTGCTGCTGCATACCGCCGTGCTGCTTGGCGCCGCACTCGAAGTCGTCCTTCTGAAGCGTCCTTTCATCCCTTGGCTGGCCGCGCCCATGTTTGTGGTCTTCCTCGCCGCAAATGCCGTGCGCTGGTGGGTCATTCGAACGCTCGGTGAACACTGGAACGTTCAGGTCATGGATTCCACGCGCCTCGGCGTGGTAACGTCCGGGCCTTTCCGCTACGTCCGGCACCCTAATTACGCGGCGGTCTTCGCGGAGATGCTGGCGCTCCCGCTGATACACACCGCGTGGATCACGGCAACCGTGGGCACCATCGCTCACATCGGCGTCCTGTCGCAACGGCTCTCCACCGAGGAGCGCGTGCTTTTCGCCAATCCGGACTACCGCGCGGCGATGACCGGGAAGCCCCGTTTTCTACCCGGACTGTTCTGAAGAGAATGCTTCAAATGCATTGGCGAATTTACAGCGTCACATCATTCCTCTTGTTCTCGGCAGCCGCTTGTCCGGACCGTTCAGCCTGCTACGCCTGCCCCCGCCATGTCGAGGACGAGATCGCCAAAAGCCCGGCATTCACAACCGTGGCGGAACTCTCGTCGGGTTTTCATTCCCTGTACGCGCAGAACTTTTCTGAAGCACGCGAGAAATTTGGCCATTGGGAATCCCAGCATCCCGAAGAACCATTTGGCGAGGTGGCCATCGCGGCAAGTTATCTCTTCGAGGAACTCTATCGTCAGGGCGTGCTCTCCAGTGATTTTTTCCTAAATGAAAAGAAATTTCTCCACGGAATCGACGGCAAGCCCGATCCGGAGCGAATGAAGAATTTTCAGGCCGCGCTGGACCAGGCGCGAAAACTGGCCAAGGCCCTGCTGGCAAAGAATGCCAGGGATCCGGAAGCTTTTTTTGCCCTAACGTTGGCCGCGGGAATGGAATCGAACGCTGACATGATGCTCAAGAAACAGCATATTGAAAGCTTGAAGCGGCTGAAGGAAGGAAACGAATACGCCAAACTGCTGCTGGCGGAGCAGCCGGACGCGAACGACGCGTATGTCGCGCTGGGGACGGCCAATTACATCATCGGAAGCCTTTCCGGAGGGGCGCGCTTCTTACTCATGTTTGGTGGAGTGCACGGCGACAAAAAGCTGGGCATGCAGCAACTTGGCAAAACAATTGATGGGGGAAGGTATTTGCAGCCCTTTGCGAAGATCTTGCTGGCGTTGGCCTCGCGCCGGGAAAAACAAAATCCCGTGGCGCAGAAATTGCTCCTCGAATTGAGCCGGGAATTCCCGGAAAGTGCGCTGTACGCTGCCGAGTATGCAAAAGCGATGGGGCGGCCCATTCCTGCACAGATGCATCCCTAAGCTGGTTTACATGCCTTCGGCCCGCCGCCCGGCCCCTGCCCGAAAAAGTCTTTCGCATCCTCTTGGATAGATTAGAATCGCGCTTCGCGCTTTTGACGCGCGCCCAGTCATCTGCACGAGGTGGTGAAACTTGTTCCAAAAGGACTTATTGAAGGGCCGGGCAGTATTTCTTACTGGCGGCGGGACCGGACTCGGCAGGTCGATGGCGATGCGCTTTGCGGAGTTAGGCGCGCGGCTCTTCCTCGTCGGCCGGCGCGAAGCCCCGTTACAGGAAACATGTAACGAAATCCATCGCGCCGGAGGCGCTGCCGCCTATGCGACGTGCGACGTGCGGGACTATGCCGCCGTCGAAGCCGCGGCGGCAAAAGCCGAGGAGCAATTCGGCGAAATCAATACTCTCATTAACAACGCCGCCGGAAACTTCATGGCGCGCACAGAAAAACTCACGCCCAATGCATTCAACTCCGTTGTCGGAATCGTATTGAACGGGTCGTTTCATTGCACGCAGGTTTTTGGCAAGCGCTGGATCTCGCGGAAGCTTGGCGGAAATGTCCTGAACATCGTCACTACGTATGCGGCGGCTAACTGCGGCTCGGGGTTCGTCGTACCTTCGGCTTGCGCGAAAGCTGGAGTCCTGGCGATGACCACTTCCCTGGCCGTGGAATGGGCGAAGTATCATATTCGGCTGAATGCTATCGCGCCTGGGCCGTTCCCCACCGAGGGAGCATGGTCGCGCTTGATGCCTTCAAAGCAATTCGAGGAGCACGCCAAGGACAAGCATCCCATGAAGCGCTTCGGCCGCCACGAGGAGTTGGCCAATCTCGCCGCGTTTCTTATCAGCGACATGGCCGAATACATCAACGGCGAGTGCGTCATCATTGATGGCGGCCAATGGCTACGCGGGGCCGGCGAATTCAACGACCTCCTGATGCTGCCGGAAGCGGCTTGGGAAGCCATGGAAGCCGCGCGTCAGAAAAAACCCTGAAGCGGCTTACTGGGGCAGCGCGCGTTTTCGCAGTTCCACGCGTAGCCGGATCTCTCCGATGGATTGCCCGTTCGCTTCCGCGTGGACCGTGATTTCCTGCGGCTCCGGCTTTTTCGCGCCATTCTCCGCGAGCGCCGGAAAATTCACTTCGATGCGCGCGGCCGCCACTTGCTTCGCCGCGGCGGTAAACTTTCCTGTTCCACTCTGCGCCGTCCATCCTGCAGGCAGAGCGGTGGAGAGCGCGATCTCCTGGGCCTTCGCGGTTCGATTGCGGATCCACAACGGGATTACCAGAGTGCCGGGGGCCTGCAACGCGATCTCCGGTGGTTCGGGATGCGGCAAATTCGTCAACCCGTGCGCCCGCCGAAACTCACCGTAGTAACTCCACGGGCCGGCAAGTTCCACAAACAATTCCGGCCGCGCAGGTTCAGGAGAAACATCGGGCCGGGCGAAGGGGATGGTGCCGGCCGTAACGCCTTCGAAAATATCTCCGGTCACGCTGCCGCCAACCAGCGACTTGCCGAGCACAAAATGCATATCATCCGTCCAGCCATCGCCGGAGGCCATCTTTTCGATTTGTGCTTCGTCCATCTGGGCGATCTTATCGGAAAATGATTTTGCCTGCGTCTGGTGAGCGCGAAAGGAGTCGAACGATATCCGCCAGTACGGCTGCTTCGTCGCCTTCGAAATTTCCTTTACGGAATAGTCCGGGCCTTTGCCGCGGAAGATGTCTTCGCGGTCTGCGTCTGGAAAGTAGTAGATTTTCTTCGGCTGCCAGGGCCGCAGATTTTCGAGAAACAGTTCGCGGCGATTGGCCGGTCCGGCCACCTGCTCGGGGAATGTGGCGGGATCGCCCGCCAGATCGAACGCTTCCGTGGCCAAAACACCTGAAGCCTGGTGGTCCCCGTGGTCTTCTCCAATGAAGGTGCCGGGTAAAAAAGTAAGCATCACTTCCGGGCGCGTCAGTCGAACCAAGCGCACGAGTTGTTCGAGCGCCGCGCCGTGACCCCAATTCCCCAGCGACTGCAGCACATTCTGCGATGCAGTGTCCTTGCCATCGAGAAACCATACGTTCGTGATGCCCAGCATCGTCAGCGCATTGCGCGCTTCAATCTCGCGAACAGCCCCGAGCGCCGCCGCCTGCTCCGCGCCCGCTTCATTGGCGCCGCTGCTGCCCCGCGTGGCAATGACGACCGCCACACGTTTGTGTTCGTCGAGAGCCCGCGCAAGATAAGCCGTGGCTGCCCCCTCGTCGTCTGGATGCGCCACCACCAACAGAATATCCGCCTTGTAGCGCTCGTCCGACGCTGGAAGCGCCTTCGGCTCCTGCGCCGCTCGAGCAGAAATGCAAAAAAAGGTCAGAACCACGAAGAGTCGTCTCATAGAATTATCATGTTACCGTAGGCGGGCTTAACTCAGCGAATTCGCTGGTTGAACCCCTCGGAAGAGATGCCTTCTCTGGCCCGCCCGCGCGCTCGCGCATTGACGTCGTTCGCTCCACGGCGTAGCATCCGCACCATTTCTCGACCGCTCAAAAAGGAAGGCCATGTCACACGAACCGTCACGCCGCGAATTCCTCGGCACGCTTGCTGCCGTTTCGCTTTTCCCGTTCGAACAGGAAAAGCCGGATCTCATCCTGCACAACGCCAATATTTTCACCGTGAACAGCAGAGAACCCCGCGCTCAGGCTGTGGCCATTGCCAGCGGCAGATTTCTCGCGGTCGGAAGCGATGCGGACGTTTTGAATCTTGCCGGCGCGGGAACCCGCAAACTCGATCTCGGCGGTAAAACGGTCCTTCCGGGCTTCATTGATGCTCACTCCCACCCCGCCGAAGCCGGCCTCTCGCACCTTCGCATGGTGGATTGTGACCTCCGTTCCATTTCCGCCATTCAAGCAGCGCTTCGCGAGCGGGCCGGAAAAACTCCCGCCGGCGAATGGGTCCTTGGTTTCAAATACGACGACACCAAGACGGATGACGGCCGCCCTCTCACCATCGCCGATCTGGATGCCGCCGTTCCCGATCATCCCGTGCACATCCAGCATCGCGGCGGTCACACTGTTTATGCAAACTCACTTGGCTTCCGTAAAGCGGGAATCGACGACAAGACCCCGGATCCTCCCGGCGGAAAAATCGATCACGACCCGGCCACTGGAAAACTAAGCGGCCGCGTTGCCGAAAGCGCTCAAGCCTTTTTCGAGAAGGCCATCCCGCACAATTTCACGCGCGAGGATCACCGAGAAGGCGTGAAACTCATCTCCAAAATGCTCGCCCGCACCGGAATCACTTCTGCGACTGAAGCACAGGGCAATCCCACCGATCTTCGCGCGTATCAGGACGCCCGCGATTCCGGCGACTTGCTCTATCGCGCCTATTGCTTCATCAACTACCGATTCATCGATTCCATGATCGAAGCAGGCGTCCGCACTGGGCTTGGCGACGACTGGGTCCGCGTCGGCGCCATGAAGCTCGTCTGCGACGGCTCGATCTCCGAGCGCACCGCGCGCCTCTCCGTTCCCTACGAAGGTCGCCCGAACGACTTCGGCATTCTGGTGATGACCGAGGAAGAGCTATACACCAATGGCCGCAAAGCTCATCTGGCCGGCTGGCAGATCGGTACGCACGCCAACGGCGATGTCGGCATTGACGCGACTCTTCGCGTCTATGAGCGCCTGCAAAAAGAAAGCCCGCGCACCGATCCCCGTTTTCGTCTGGAGCACTGCACCGTCGTCAACGATGATCTCATCGCGCGCATCAAGGCTCTCGGCGCGATCCCCACTCCATTCTCGACTTACGTTTACTACCACGGCGAAAAAATGCACTACTACGGCGCGGAGCGCCTCAATCACATGTTCGCCCTGCGCAGTTTCCTGGACGCCGGCATTCGTCCAACGCAGGCCTCCGACTATCCTCCGGGAGAATTCATCCCCATGATGGCCTTGCAATCGGAAGTGACCCGCACAGACCGTAAGGGAAACGTCTGGGGACCCAAGCAGAAAATTACGGTGGAAGAAGCCATTCGCGTCGGCACCATCAACGGCGCGTACGCGTCCTACGAAGAAAATCTCAAGGGTTCTATCGAAGCAGGCAAACTCGCCGATCTAGTCGTCCTTGGACGCGATCCACTCAAAGAGAATCCCTCTACGCTCGTCACCATTCCCGTCGAACGCACCATGGCCGGCGGCCGCTGGACCTTCGAGTCATAGAGCAGCAACCAATGCGCGGGCGATCCTACCTCTTTCCGTAGCGCTCCCCGAAGAAGTCCCCCGCATTCCACGCCGGCCGTTCCGTCTTTTGTGCCACGAAATATCCGAGGAGAAAAACATATCGAGCGTACTTGGCTCCGGACTCGAAATTGAACGGTTGATTCATATCATCCTGCGGCATGTGATAAATAGTTCCCACCCATTTCATGCGAATCTCGTTGGGATTGATCTTAGGGTCACTCGATTTCAACCCCGTGCTTGGCCAAACCGCCGGAACTCCATTTTTCACAAAGGAGTACTGGTCACTGCGAATGAAGAACACGCGATCCGGGGACGGATCCGGACTCAAGCTCAGGTTCAGCCGCGCCGCCGCTTCCTGCACGGCTGCACTCAGTGTCGAATGCTCTGCGCCGTGCGCAATTACATCCTCAATCGGCCAAAGCAATGCCGCTCCATCCATATTGATGTTGGCCGCCAGCCCATCTTTCGGCACAGTCGGATAATGAGCGAAATAATCCGAACCCAACAGCCCCGCTTCTTCCCCCGTCACTGACAAAAAGAGGATCGACCGCCGCGGCCGTGGGTTCATCTTGCTGAACGCCCTGGCAATCTCCAGTAAGCATGCCGCCCCGGAAGCATTGTCCAGGGCCCCGTTGTAAATTCTGTCGCCATTCACCGGTTCGCCGATCCCCAGATGGTCCAGGTGCGCGGAGTAGACGACATATTCATTCCGCAGTTGTGGATCACTCCCTCGCAGCCGCGCCACTACATTGGGGCTGGTGATTTCCCCAAGTCTCGTTACTACCTTCAACTGCGCGAATGCCGGCAGCACAAACGCTGACGGTTTCCCTTCTTTCGCTGCCGAATAAATCTCTTCCGGTGACTTGCCGCTGCCTTCCAACAGCTTCCTTACACCGTCCAGGCTGAGAAGAGCGGAGCCGCGCAGTTCGGGGAAATAATCATTGGGCCGGCCATGTGCGTCCAGCCAGCGCAGATCCGGAAAAGCCAGGTCGCGCGCCCGCTCCTTGAACGGATACATTTGCTCAAGCGATGGGCTGTACAGCAGTATCGTGCCCACCGCCCCGTGCGCGGCGGCATTTGCCAGCTTTACGTCGCCCGACGAATAGTGGGCCCTCGTGGTGGTCTCGAACTGCGGCGGCGCTCCAAACTGATACGCCACGATCTTTCCTTTTACGTCCACGCCGCGATAGTCGTCATACGCGTTTTCCGGCGCGGTCACGCCAAATCCCACGTACACCACCGGCGCGGCCACCGATGTCTCCGCGCGTCCCGCATCGCCGCCGCTGATGAAATCCTCGCGAAATACAAGCGCTTCGGACTTCCCACCCAGCTCGATAGTCATCGTCGTCTGTTTCTCATCCGGCCGGATCGACCGCAGCGGCACGCTCTGAAAGTACGTCCCGTTCTCTCCCGCCGGTTCCAGCCCCATCGCCTCGAACTCCGCAGCCACGTATTTCGCGGCAATTTCGTGGCCGCGCGTCCCGGTGCCTCTCCCCTCCAGCAAATCGTCGGCAAGGAACCGCATATCCGCCCGAATTGCCTCCGGCCGTATTGTGGCCATCGCTTCGTCAGCGGCATCTTGCTCCGCGAAGACTGCTCGCGTGCCAATTGACAACACCAAAAGGACTGCGAATCCCAAGGCCGGTAGCAAGTCTTTTCTTCGGTGGCCCGCACAGTTTTTGTTCATCGCGCTTCCTCGGAAGGCCAAGTAGTCAAGTCCGAGCGTATTTACAGTGTTACGTTCTGTCAACAGACGGTGCGCCTTGACCCCGCGGGAACCCGCCGATAAGCTAGATGTTTCTCCTTCCAGGTGAACACGCACATGGAGCAGATTCACATCACGTTGCCGGATGGCAGCGTCAAGGACGTTCCCAAAGGCACTACTCCTGCGGATGTTGCGCGAGGCATTTCTCCGCGACTCGCCGATGCGGCGCTTGTCGCGCGCGTCGCTGCGCCCAACAATGGTGAAGGCGAGTTGATCGATCTCCGCCGCCCACTGGAACATGACGTGAAGCTCCAGATCCTCACTGAAAAGGATCCCGACGCACTCTTTGTGTTCCGGCATTCCGCTGCGCACCTGCTCGCCGCTGCCGTTATGGAGCTCTACCCCAAAGTAAAGCTCGGCATTGGTCCGCCGATTGACACCGGCTTCTTCTACGAATTCCTGCGCGAGGAGCCCTTCACCCAGGAAGATCTCGCCAAAATCGAAAAGAAAATGCACGAGCTCGCCGCGCAAGATTTGCCCAACGAGCGCAAGCTCATGCCCAAGCCGGAAGCTCTCGACCTCTACAAAAAGTCCAACCAGACTTTCAAGTGCGAATTGGTCGAAGAAAAAGCCACCGAGCCGATGGTTTCCTTCTACACCACCGGAAAATTCATCGATTTCTGCCGCGGCCCGCACATCCCTTCCACCAAACGCATTCAGGCGTTCAAATTGATGAACGTCGCCGGCGCTTACTGGAAAGGCCAGGAAGGCAACCCGCAGCTTCAGCGTATTTACGCCGTCGCGTTCTTCACACAAAAAGAGCTGGAAGCTCATCTGCACCGCATCGAGGAAGCCAAGCGTCGCGACCATCGCAAGCTCGGCACGGAACTCGACCTCTTCAGCATCCAGGAAGAAGCCGGCCCCGGCCTTATTTTCTGGCACCCCAAGGGCGGCCTGGTCCGCAATCTCATCGAAACCTGGCTGCGCGACGAACTGCAAAAACGCGGCTACGATCTCGTTTACACGCCGCACATCATGCGTCTCGACCTCTGGAAAACCAGCGGCCACACCGGCTTTTACAAAGACAGCATGTTTGGCCCTGTTGAAGTCGAAAAAGCCGATTACCAGCTCAAGCCCATGAACTGCCCGGGCCACATTTTGATTTACAAATCAAAGCTCCACAGCTACCGCGATCTGCCCGTGCGCCTCGCCGAGCTCGGCACTGTCTATCGCTACGAGCGCAGCGGCGTTCTTCACGGCTTGCTCCGCGTCCGGGGCTTCACTCAGGATGACGCCCACATTTTCTGCATGCCCTCGCAAATCGAATCGGAAGTCGAAGCCTGCGTCGATTTCGCCTTCGCGGTCATGAAAAACTTCGGCTTCGACAAATTCGAAGTCGAACTCTCCGACTGGGATGCCGCGCACCCGGAAAATTACGCCGGTAAGCCCGAAGACTGGCACCGCGCCACCGCCGCCCTCGCCGACACCATGAAGCGCATGAACATTCCGTACAAGAAAATGGAGGGCGAAGCAGCCTTCTACGGCCCAAAAATCGACGTCAAACTCATCGACGCCATCGGGCGTCCCTGGCAGCTCACCACCGTGCAGTTCGATTTCAACCTGCCCGCCCGCTTCGGCCTGCAGTACGTCGGCGAAGACGGTTCGAAGCATCAGCCTTTGATGGTCCACCGCGCCCTGCTTGGTTCCGTCGAACGCTTCTTCGGCATCCTGATCGAGCACTATGCCGGCGCGTTTCCTCTCTGGCTCGCGCCCGTACAGGTGGAAATCTGCCCCGTCAGCGAAAAAGTCGCCGACTACGCCAAGCACGTCACAGAAACTCTGAAGCGCCACAATCTCCGCGCGCATCTCGACGACCGCAACGAAAAGTTGCCCGCAAAAATCCGCGACGCGCAAATGCAGAAAATCCCATACATGCTCGTGGTTGGCCCCAAGGAAGCCGAAGCCGGCACCGTCAGCGTCCGCCATCGCAGCAAAGGCGACCTCGGCCCCAAGCCCCTCGCCGAAGTCGTTGAAGCCCTCAAGCGCGAAGTCGACGCGCGAAGTTTCTCTGCCTAGTTCGCGGCTCCGGGAGGACAAACCACCATGCCTAATACGGATTTTCGGATCGCCCGGCCTGCTGACAATTCAGATGAGGGAATGCTGGCCGAAGTTTCTGAACCAATGTGGCCTCTCTGGGTCGGATTTGGTGATAACGAGGACCCTGAAAGTATTGCAAGGTTTTTCGGACAGCTCAACGAGGGTCAACGGCACATTCTTGCTGTCGCAATTTGTCGTTCGGAAATCGCCAATGGTGGGGTTGACCAATTCTTCATAAATAGCACTGGAATGATATGGCCTCAAGCGCTTGAAGGATTGCGAATCATAAAAGCTGAAAAGTATGTGAAGCTGCTGGAAAAGGTCCTTGCGCTATTTCCAGACGGGAAAGCACCTATCCAGACAAAACCGCGTAACGACTTCATGGACTCCTTGCCCGACGAAAAGACAGAACGCCTCTTCGAATCTGTAAATGAGAAATGGGACGAATTAGATTCTTCTGACAAACATAGTCTTGCCGCTTTTTGTGCTCGTTACGTCCTTGCAAATCCGGCTTACTTTTTCATTTAATAGCCCTCCCCTAGGCGATTCGAAAAAAGTTTTGCCTCTCTCCTGTCGCGCCGAAGCAGTCCTAACCGTCCCTCGAAATTCTTCTTTTCACTACGTACCGGTCATGCTACCTTCCACGGGCATGGCCTCTCCTCCAGGCAGCTCCATGCCCCAATTTGCTACCGCGGAATACGCCGGTGGCGGCGACACTTGCAAAACCTGTGGCCGCGCCATCTCCGGCCGCTACTACCGGGTCAACGGCACCCTGGCTTGCGAAAGCTGCGCAGAAAAACTCAAGAGCGAAGCGCCCAAGGACAGCCACGCCGCTTTCGTTCGCGGCCTCGCTTTTGGCTTTGGCGGCGCAATTCTCGGCCTGATCCTCTACGCCGCCTTTGGCATCATCACCGGGCTTGTCATCGGTTACGTCTCGCTCGCGGTTGGATTCATCGTGGGCAAGGCCATCAAATTCGGTTCCGGAGGCATGGGCGGCCGCCGCTACCAGATTGCCGCTGCGATCCTCACCTACGCTGCCGTCTCCACGGCCGCGATTCCCATGGGCATTTCGGAGTACATGAAGCAAGAAGATCTGCGCCGCTCCACCACCCATCGGCTGCAGCCAGCTTCCCCCGCGGACCCATCCGCGGATCAAGACTCCGACGTTCCCTCCGACGCGCCAGCTTCCAAACAACCAGGGACTCCATCCGCGAAACCAAAACTCGGACTTGGTCCCGCCTTGATGGGCCTTTTGTTTCTGGGATTGGCATCGCCTTTCCTCGCGCTTCAGGACCCCTTCCACGGCGCCATCGGACTGGTTATTCTCTTCGTCGGCATACGCATCGCCTGGAAGCTCACGGCAGGTCCCCAGCTCGACATCGTTGGCCCGTTCCAGAGCCGCGCTCCGGCGCCATCCGCGACTCCGGCGCCTTGATCGAACATCGTGTCCTCTCCTACCTTTGTTGAACCCATTCGCAACTGCCACAACTGCGGTCAGGATGTGCCGCTCGGCGCGCTTGCTTGTGAAAAATGTCACACCCTTCTGCACAGTGAGGAACTCGCGCGCATCGCCACTCGGGCCAAGTCGCTCGAAGACCAGGACGACCTCGTTCATGCTCGCGAAGAATGGGCTAAGGCTCTTCCTCTTCTCCCCGCAAATTCCACGCAAGCCGAATGGATTCGCGGCCAGCTTCATAAGCTTGAGCTAGTGGAGAAGCTCGCGCCGGCGCAACCGCCGAAGAACGCCTGGGTCAGCAAGCTCGGCCCCCTCGCGCCCATCGCCATCCTCCTCGCGAAAAGCAAAACGCTTCTCCTCGCGCTCTTCAAACTCAAATTCCTTCTCAGTCTTGGGGCGTTTATGGCTTTTCACTGGTCGCTCTGGGGCCCCAAATTTGGCATCGGCTTCGCGCTCCTCATCCTCGTTCATGAAATGGGGCATTACATTGATATTCGCCGCCGCGGTCTGCCCGCGGAAATGCCCGTGTTTCTCCCCGGTCTCGGAGCCTACGTTCGCTGGGAAGCTATGGGCGTGACGCGTCAGACGCGCGCCGCCGTGAGTCTTGCCGGACCACTCGCCGGATTCCTCGGCGCAGCCGTCTGCGCTTTGCTCTGGTACAAGACTGGATACGGTCTCTGGGCCGCGTTGGCGCGCGCCAGTGCGTGGCTCAATATCCTCAATCTCATTCCTGTGTGGGTGCTCGACGGCGGTCAAGCCGCGAATGCTCTTTCGAAAGCGGAACGCTTTGTTCTCCTCGCCACCTGTCTCGCTCTCTGGGCCTTCATCGGCGACGGCTTGTTCTTCCTCGTCGCTGCGGGCGTCACATATCGTCTGTTCACCAAGGATTTGCCGCCGCTCCCCAGCCCGCGCATTGCCGCTTATTATGTCTCCGTCCTCCTCGCTCTCGGCGTCGTGGTTTATTTCATGCCGGGAAAAGGTTTCGCGGGGCAATGAGCGCCTCCCCAGCCGCGAACTCGCTATAATCTCTTTCCATGATTTCGCGCAGACTCTTTCTTGAACTGGCCGGAACCGCAGCGGTATCGCAAATGGCCTTTCCACTTTCTGCGCTGGGGGACTCCGTGCCAGCCGCTCTTGATCACATTCTTCTCGGCTGCAATGATTTGCAGCATGGCATCGACTTCGTTTTCCAACACATCGGCGTACTCGCCATGTTCGGCGGCGTGCACCCCGGCCGCGGCACACAGAATGCCCTTGTCTCCCTCGCCGAGCCCACCAGCCGCGAACTTGACCCTCGCCGCTACCTTGAAATCATCGCCCCCGATCCGCTGCAACCTGGCGCGCCTGACATCTATGGCCTCCAAAAACTCACCGAGCCGCGCCTCGTCAACTGGGCTGTGCGTCCCCCCGACATCCAAGCTCTAGCCAACCGCCTCGCCCAAGCAGGCATCGCTTTCGAAGGCCCAACCCCCGGCTCGCGCAAACGCCCCGACGGAAGTCTGCTCCAATGGAAAACGCTCCGCCTCAAAGACGATGCATCCGGCCTCCTGCCTTTCTTCATCGAATGGAGCGCCGACTCCCCCCACCCTTCCGCTAGCGCGCCCAGAGGCTGCCACCTCGACCGTTTCGAGATCCTCACTCCCGATCCCGATGCGCTGGCGAAAAAAGCAAAGCAACTCGGCCTCGAGCTGCCCATCGTCAAAGGAAACAAACCGCAACTTCGCGCCACCATCATGAGCGCCGGAGTCGAGCTCGTCCTCACGTCGTGACCTTCGCTCGAGCCATTCTGCCCCTTGCGGCACAAGCCTCTTCGCGTGCTATACTTTGAAGCCCGTCCCTCGTCGCTTTTGCGCCGTGTGGGTGCGGGGTGGGTAGTGGGTCATCGATTCGGGGCCAGCTCCTGGGTTTACCGGGAAAGCAGGTGCCTATCATTCTCGAGGGGGATTTATCGCTGAACGCAGCTTCCGGCAGAGCGACCGCATTCGTGTAAACGAGCGCATTCGGGCGCGCGAGATCCGGGTGATTGACGAAGAAGGCGGCCAGCTCGGCGTGATGCAGCCGTTTGAGGCCATGAAGCTGGCTCGTGAACGCGGCCTCGACCTGGTGGAGATTTCTCCCACGGCTGATCCTCCGGTTTGCAAGATCACCGACTACGGCAAGTATCTCTACCAGGCGAATAAAAAAGCGCACGAGCAGCGCAAGAGCAGCCGCGGCTCGCAATTGAAGGAAGTCAAGTTCCGGCCCGCCACCGCGGAGCACGATTATCAGGTTCGCAAAAACCAGATCATCCGCTTCCTCGGCGAAGGCCACAAAGTGCGCGCCATGATTTTCCATCGCGGCCGCGAAATGGCCCACCAGGAAGTGGGCCGCGCCAAGATGAACCGCTTGCTCATGGAAATTGGCGACCAAGGCCAGATCGAAACCATGCCGCGCATGGAAGGCAACGTTCTCGTGGCTTTGCTCGCGCCGAAAAAAGGCGTGGCCGTCGCCAAGCCCTCGGGCCAGCCGGCTTCCAGCGCCCAGCAGTCGCAGTAATTACCGTAACGGGTTTGTTGTCGAGATTTTGTAGGGGCGGACTTCAGTCCGCCCTCTTTTTGGGTACCGACCAAGAACCTACGAGAGGGATTTGCGCAATGCCAAGGAATAAATCGAAACCAAAACTGAAGCTGAAGACGCACCGCGGCGCCAGGAAACGCTTCAAACTGACCGCCACCGGCAAGCTCAAGCGCGGACACGCCGGCAAGCGCCACTTTACCGGCACGAAGGCGGGCGGGCGCATGCGCAAACTGAAGAAGCTGACCCTGGTGAATAAGTCTGACGTAGCCAGCGTCAAGCAGATGCTTCCCTACGGGTAGGTTTTTTCGAAACGTTCTGGCGTTCTAACGTTTCAGACAACAATTTCGTGCCAGGCAGCGCTTCACGGGTGCCTGCCGGCCGATCCGCCTCGGTATTTTCCGGGCAAATGTAGAGGCCGGGCTTTAGCCCGGCGTCGTCCGCGTCTCGCGAACGATCTCTTCGGTGCAAACGAATTGCCGTCGCGCCAAGAGCACTGCACGGAGTACCAACCGGAAACAAACCCGTTGCCTGGCGCGTGTTTTTTTCGCGCCCGCGCAACCCGTCTTGTTTCCCTCAAAAAAAGGAGAAACCCATGGCACGCGTAAAACGCGGCACCAAGCGCCGGGCTCGGCGCAAGAAGTACCTCAAGAGGACCAAAGGCTTTTTCCTCACCAAGAGCAAGCTCTACCAATCCGCACAGGAAGCCGCGAATCGCGCCGATCGTTACGCCAAGCGCGACCGCCGCGTCAAGAAGCGCGAGTATCGCAAGCTCTGGATTCAGCGCGTCGGCGCCGCCGCCCGCCAGAACGGCTTGACCTACGGCCAATTGATTCACGGCCTGAAAGTTGCCGGCGTCGCGCTCGACCGCAAAGTCCTCGCGGATCTCGCGGTAAAGGATGCCGCCGCCTTCACATCGCTGGTAGCGACAGCGAAAGCCGCCGCTCCGCCGCAAGCCAAAGCGAAAAAGGCGTAGCCTTCGCCACGACGTAGGGGCGGGGCGTGTTTACTCTGAGCGAAGCCGAAGGACCCCGCCCGCTCATTGCGTCTTGGCAATCGTCGCTCGTGCTATTTTGTTTTGTGGTGGCGCCCGCCTCGGCAGGCGCCCTTCGGTGTAATCTATCTCGCGATCATGTCTACTTCTGACCTCGGTCTCGACAAGACTCTCGCCGCTCTCGGCGTCGCACGCTCCGATCAGGTCGCGCCGCTCTTCGCCGCCGTCCGCGCGCGTTTCGACTCCGAAGCTTCCTCCGCTCACGACGAATCCGCCTGGAAACAATTTCGCGACGCTTGGCTTGGCCGCAAATCTGGCGTTCTCACTCTAGTTACGGACAACTGGCTCAAACCTGCCACGCCAGAATTGAAGCGCGTCGTTGGTGCGGGATTAAACGAACTCCGAGCCCACGTGGAATCGCAAATCGAATCCCGCCGCTTGGCGATCGAATCTGGCGCCGAAGAATCCTCCCTCGCGAAGGCGCGCATCGACCTCTCCCTCCCCGGCGTTCTCCGCCCCATTGGCTCCCATCATCTGATCCGCCAGGTCTTCCAGGAAATCGAGGACATTTTCTTCTCCATCGGCTTCTCTGTCGTCGAAGGCCCCGAAATCGAAACGCCTTATTACAATTTCGAAGCGCTCAATATTCCCGAATTCCACCCCGTGCGCGATGACATGGACACTTTCTATATCGACCTTCCCAAAGGCGCGCCGACCCCGCTCCTTCTCCGCACCCACACGTCGCCGATGCAAATTCGCACCATGGAGAAACGCAAGCCGCCTGTCCGCGTCATCGTTCCCGGCAAGGTTTATCGCCGCGACAATCCGGACGCCACGCACTCCTTCATCTTTCATCAAGTCGAAGGCCTCGCCGTCGACACCGACATTACCTTCTGCGATTTCACCGGCACCATCGACTATTTCGTGAAGCAGTTCTTCGGCCCCGGCGTGAAGACCCGTTTCCGGCCCAGTTATTTCCCCTTCACCGAGCCTTCCGTCGAGTTCGACGCTTCCTGCCCCTTCTGCGGCGGCACTGGCACAGCAGCAAGCGGCGGAACTTGTTCGAAGTGCAAAGGCGCGGGCTGGATTGAACTCTTCGGCGCGGGCATGGTCGATCCCGCCGTCTACGGCTTCGTGAATTACGACGCCAAAAAAGTCAGCGGCTTCGCTTTCGGCATCGGCATTGATCGCCTGGCTATGTTGAAATACGGCATCGACGATATCCAGGTCTTTTTCCAGAACGACGTCCGCTTCCTCCGCCAGTTTCCGTAGGAAGCATTTGTAGGGGCCGGGCTTTAGCCCGGCTATGGGTTTTGACTTACTGACGACTAAAAACTGAGAACTGACAACTTTCAAATGGTTTTCACCGACGCCAAACAACGCTTCTCCAACCGCGTAGCCGACTATGTTCGCTACCGCCCCGGCTATCCTCCCGCGGTGCTGGACACGCTGCGCAACGATTGCGCCCTGCGTCCCGGCCACACTATCGCGGACATCGGCTCCGGCACAGGTTTCCTCAGTGAACTCTTTTTGAGAAATAGCAATCGCGTTTACGGCGTGGAACCAAATACCGAAATGCGCCAGGCCGGTGAAGAATATCTCGCCTCCTACGACGGTTTCTCCAGCATCGCCGGCTCGGCCGAATCCACCTCGCTCGATGATTCCAGCATCGACTTTGTCACCGCTGGCCAAGCCTTCCACTGGTTCGAGCAAACCGCCACGCGCCGCGAATTCTCTCGCGTCCTGAAGCCCGGTGGCTGGGTCGTCGTCCTTTGGAACGAACGCCTCACGGACACGACGCCGTTTTTGCGCGACTATGGAGACCTGATTCGCAAATTTGGCACCGACTACTCGCGTGTCAATGAAAGTTATCCCCGCGAAGAGCAGATGCGCGATTTCTTCCAGCACAATGCTTATCGCCAGGAACGCCTTCCCAATTTCCAGGTCTTCGATCTCGAAGGCCTCGCCGGCCGCGTCCGCAGCAGTTCCTACATGCCCGCGCAAGGCCATCCCAATTTCACGCCCATGATGGCGGAACTGGACAGAGTTTTCCGCGCGCATCAACAGCACGGGAGCGTTCGAATCGAATATCTCACCCGTCTTTATTTTGGCCATCTTCCATCGGCCGGGACTGCCGCATGAAAATTGTCTACAACTGGCTGAAAGACTTCGTCGACGTGACCGCCGAGCCCCACGAACTCGCTTCGCGCCTTGCTCTTTCCGGAACCAACATCGGCGGCGTTGAAATGGGCGCGTACGGCGCGGTGATTGACGCGGAAGTCAGTTCGAATCGTCCCGACTGCCTCGGCCATCTGGGCATCGCGCGCGAAGTCGGCGCGATTTACAAGCTGCCGCTGAAGCACGTATCGCCCAAGCCCGCGGAAGCCGCAGCCAAAGCCAGTGACGCCGTCAAAGTCGAAATCCAAGCGCCTGACCTTTGCGGCCGTTTCACCGCCCGTGTCATTCGCGGCGTCAAGATTCAGCCTTCGCCGAAATGGCTGAAAGATCGCCTCGGAGCCTCCGGCGTCGCCAGCATCAGCAATGTCGTGGACATTTCGAACTACGTGATGCTCGAGCTTGGTCACCCACTGCATACTTTCGATTACGACAAAGTCCGCGATCACAAAATCGTCGTCCGCAAAGCCAAACAAAATGAAAAAATGCGGACGCTGGATGGCATCGAACGCCAGTTCGATTCGAATCTCTGCATAATCAGCGATGGCGACGGCTCGCGCCCCATCGGCATCGGCGGAATCATGGGCGGCGCGGAAACGGAAATTTCCTTTTCCACGAAAAATGTCTTGATCGAGTGCGCGTGGTTCGAACCGGTCGCCATTCGCCGCGCCGCGCGTTTTTTGAAATTGCACACCGAAGCCTCCACGCGTTTCGGCCGTGGCGCCGATCCCGAAATGGCGGAACTCGCTTCGCGCCGCGCCGCGGAATTAGTTCTTCAGCTCGCCGGCGGCGAATTGCTCTCAGGCGTCGCAGACGTTTATCCCGGAAAGCGCGAATCGAAAAAAATCCGCGTGACACGCGCGGAGATGCTACGCGTCATGGGCGCGGATGTCCCCGACAAGGAAGTCGAAGCCAGCCTCGGCGCGCTCGGTTTCGCCCCCGTTCGAATCGACCACAATCGTGGCGCAGAAGGTTCTCTCCTCGCCGCCTGGGAATGCACGCAACCTTCTTGGCGTGCTGAAGTCGAGCGCGAAATCGATCTCATCGAGGAAATCGCGCGAATCTACGGCCTCGATAAATTTCCGCCGCGCCTGCCCGCGGCCCGCCAGGGCGCCGCGCGTCTGCCGCACTACGAAGCCGAAACGCGTTTGCGCGAACGCCTCATCGGCCTCGGCTATCGCGAAATCCTGACGATCCCGCATGTCGCCGAAGAACGCGACGCTTTGTTCCGCCCAGAAAATGTTGCTCCAGCTCGCCTTTCGAATCCTCTCTCCGAAGAAGCCGGCGTTCTCCGCTCCACCGGCATCGTCTCCATGGCCGCCGCCATCGAATGGAATCTCAATCACGGCCAGCGCAATCTGCGCTTGTTTGAAATTGCGAGCCACTATCGCTTGAATGGAAGCACGCCGCTCGAAACCCGGGTGCTGACGCTCGGCGCCACCGGCGAAGCGCGTGAAAAAGGCCTCTACGATTCGCCCCACGAATTTTCCTTTGCCGATCTCAAAGGCGACCTGGACGCGCTTGGCCAGTTCGCGAATCCATCAACAAGCGCCACTGGCTTCCAGTGGGACCAAGGCGGACCTAGCTGGCTCCATCCAGCGCAGGTTGGCACAATCTCGGTTTTCACGAGCCTCAAAATCCGAGTCGGTTTCGCCGGCCAGCTGGCGCGGCGTGTCCGCGAGCAGCTCAAGATCAGGCAAGAAGTGTTTCTCGCGGAATTGGATCTCGAACCTTTCTTCTACGAATCAGTGAGCCTTGCAAAAGAGGCGCGGCGGTATGAGCCGTTGCCGCGATTTCCGGCGGTCGACCGCGATTTCTCGTTGCTCCTCGCGGACGGGACGCATTTCTCCGATGTGCAAAAAACCATTCGCGCGCTGAACATTTCTGAAATTACTTCGATCGAAGCCACGGATCTTTTCCGCGGCAAAAACGTTCCCGCGGGAAAATATTCCCTGCTCGTGCGCGTGACCTTCCAGAGCCGCGAAGCCACCCTAACCGACGCGCAAATCGCTGACGACAGCGGAAAAATTATCTCCGCCCTCGAAAAAAATCTCGGCGCCCAACTCCGCGCCAGCTGATGGAGTATTTCAGATTTAGTTTATTTTGAGTTTTCTGCTGAAATAGCGCTTGCGTGTCTGGTAGAGCACGCGGTGCTTGGCGCTGACCGGAATCAAGATCCAAAGCCATTTGCGCATTATCTTGGAGCGGCATTGCGGGCAGGGTTGGCTTCCCCAGCCCATCAAGTGAGTTCCAAAAATAAGATTGACGCTGAAGGTCCCGCCCAAACTTTCCGCTGATGTTTCCGCGATGCATTGTTCGCAAAAACCGGGATGCGCATGGAAATCCCGGCATTGATTCGAACAGAAACGCACTTCGCCTTCCTTGCCGCCGCCGATTAGTGTGGCCCCGCAATTGGCGCACTTCCCGAAGATCGCCATTTTGTCCTCCGCCGGAGAGATTCGTTGATCCCATAAGTATCACCGCGCGGCGGGAACCGTTTCAGAAATGCGCCGAACTTTGCCCGGTGTGGTATTGTGCGGAAGAGCACAAGCGGAGACTTGATGAGCGCGCCGGTCAAAGTCGAAATCTTCGGGCAGACGTATTCGATTCAGGGCGACCTGGACCAGGCCTACGTGCAGAAGCTTGCCAAGTACGTCGATGAAAAAATGAACGCCATCGCCGACGTCACTCGCACGGTGGACACGCAAAAAGTGGCCGTGCTTGCGGCGCTGGCGATCGCCGATGAACTTCACGGCATGCAGCGCGAGCGCTCCGACCGCGAAGAATTATTGCGCGAACAAGCCGAGCGCTGCCTCACGCTCGTCGAACGGGCCTTGAAGCAAACCGCGTAGCCCGCCGGAGCATGATCTTGGCGATGAAGCTTAAAGAGATTTCTTATGAACAACACGAATACTTGCATCGCCCAAAGGTTTGCAAGGGTACCCTTCTTACTCTCATCTATGACATCCCGTACTTCCCTTCGTGTGGTGTGTTTCCGCCGCTGCACATTTTGAACCAAGTGTTCTCGCGTGGTGGCAGCCCAGGTGGAATGGGACCCGGCGCGACCTGGAAACCATTCACTCTTTCTGAAGAAGAATACGATGTTCTGGTGCGAGAGGTGAAAACGACTCCGCTTTCCGAAATCAAGACCCCAGCTCGATACGCCTTTTTGTCCCTGAAGTTCGATCCCTCGTTCGATCATATAGAGGGACTGATGGAATGGAGCGATGCGGTGTGCCACAAGCACCGTGACGAATGGCATGCAGAGCTCCGAAGGGCGGGCTTTTTGAAATAAGTGCTCATTGTGACCATTTTGTGGGGCTGCGGTCCCAGCGGTGGGGGCGGAGTTGGGCGTGGAGTTGTGGGGGCAGGGGGCCTTTATCGCTCGCAGCGAGGTTGGCATCGACATTTTTGCGTTTGCGCATGCCGGGGATGATGGTGCTGACGTCGGGATTGTTGAGGATGAAGCGCAGGGCCATTTCGGGCATGGACATGCCGTCGCGCAATAAAGGTTTGAGGGCGTCGGCGCGGGTGACGCTGGCTTTGAGATTTTCCGGGACAAAATAAGTGCTGCGCCAATCGCCTTTGGGCCAGGTGCTGTCGAGCGTGAGCGTGCCGGTGAGGGAACCTTCATCGAAAGGGACGCGCGCGATGACGGCGACATTTTTTTCGCGGCAGGCGGGGAAGAGTTCGTCTTCGGGGTTTTGATCAAAAATATTGTAGATAACCTGGACGGCGTCAATGATGCCGGAGCGGACGGCGCGAATGCCGTTGGCGGGTTCCCAGCGGTTGAGGCTGAGGCCGAAGGCGCGGACCTTGCCGCTGCTGCGAAGTTTTTCGATGGCGCGCGGAATGCGTCCGTCGTCGAGCCAGGCATCTTCCCAGGTATGCAGTTGGATGAGATCGAGCGTGTCCAAGCCGAGGTTTTTGAGGCTCTTGTCCACGTACTCGTAAATGTGTTCGGGAGGATAGCTCTCGTCGAGAGAATATTCCGGGCGAGCGGGCCAGCGAAGATTTTTCGGCGGAACTTTTGTGGCGACATAGAGTTTTTTGTCCGGCCCGCCGCAGGCCGAATTGTTCTTCTTGGAGCGCAGAATTTTCCCGAGTAGCTCTTCGCTGTGGCCGCTGCCGTAAGCCCACGCGGTGTCGAAGAAATTGCAGCCGAGATCGACGGAGCGCTGGAGCGAATCGAGCGATTCCTTATCTTCCGAGCCGGTCCATCCGGCCAGGCCCCACATTCCGTAACCGATTTCGCTGACGTTCCATCCGGTGCGTCCGAACTTGCGATAGCGCATGGTGTGCTCTCCTGAAGTCGAGGGCACATTATACGGGGAGTGGCCGTGTTCCGTGAGCCGTTGAAGAGCACAGCCAAGAAGAGCTGTGCCACAAGGAGCCTCCCCCACCCCGTGTTTTTTGTAAGTGTTGCATCTAAAGACCTTAGATTTCCAGTAAGCCCTTTGAAATCAACACTTATGGGCATCTTTGTAAGTGTTGCATCTAAAAGACTTAGAGTGCACCAAACGTGTGGAAGTTTGGCCTCGCCGCCTGTGAGAAGGTCACCCCCCTCGCCCGTATGGTTTTTGAAACGATCTGATTCCAAAGGGTTTAGTAGGTGGGGGTCTGCAAACGATATGATTCCATGGGAGTTACGGAATTGGGGGCAGGGGATAGAGTTCCGGTTACGAAAGAAATCGAGAGGTCGTGGCGTCCTCATGGCGGCAACTACAAACAAAGAATACCACAGAAGTACCCGATGTGTCAACTATTTTCTTAGTTAGCGTTCGAATGGATTTGTAAGACATTGAAAAGAGGCAACCTTCGTCCCGTAGAAGCATCCGGGATGCCCCGACCCAGTCGGGGTAAACGCCACGCGCAACTCGCGGACTCGCTCAGGATAAGCATCGTCATTGGATGCTCACTTAAGAATCTGACCGGATGGCCAGCGTGACGCATTGGGGGAGTACTGTCCTTGCAAGCGCTCGAAGAGAGCCCGGCAGCATGGCCTACTGGGGCTAGAGCAAGCCCCGGCCCTCGAAAGAGGCCAGTATGAAAACGAGATGGATCATCGCCGGAGTTGCCGGAGTGGGCGTTTTGTTTGGCGCCGCCGGAACCGCGGCGCGTTCCTACAATCCGATCAAATGGATCAAAAAAGGTCCGAGCCCCACGGCAAGCGAACAACTCGCAGCGAACAAAGAGGAAGAAAAGAAGCTGTCGCTGCAAATGCAGGCGGTTCTACCTCCGCGCACGAGCCTGAAGGATGCCTGCGCGGGATTCAAGAACCTGGACAATTGCATCGCCGCGCTTCACGTAAGCCACAATCTCGATATCAAGTTCAACTGCCTTAAATGGGATGTGACGGGCGGGAAACCGGCGGGCGACGTCAAATCATGCGAGGCCCCGTGGCGTGACAAGACCATGGACCTGAGCAAAGCGATCCGGGTGCTGAAGCCGGATGCCAATTCCCGGACGGAAGCAAAGAGCGCCGAGAAACGGGCGCGCGAGGACATCAAGGACGCGTCCTAAGCGGAGATAGCCAGGCCTCAGGACAGACAAGAGAAGAGCCAAAAGCCCTGCGCGCTGAATTGCGCGTGGGGCTCGTCTTTGAAGGTTGAAATTTGGGAAGTGGGATGCGGGCGGGAGGAAAGGGCAGAATCCGCGCACTTCAAAAGGCGGTTCTTGACGCCAACTCCTAAATAGTCTAATATTTAGATGCTAAATGGAGTTGGCATGAATCGCGAGAAACTAAAACTAAAGCAGGCGAGCGCCGTGCTGCAGGTGCAGCCGAAGGAACTACAGAACCTCGTCCAGTTCGGGGTTGTTAAACCGCAGAGGTCATCCGGGACGTACCTTTTTGACGCTAAAGTTCTGTTGGCGGCCAAGGTTGCGCTGTACCTGAAGGAATCTCTGGGAACCCGTACGAGTGTGCTTTCCAAATTGATGGATGCATTCAGGGCGTCTGAGGGGAAGTTCAGAACACAGAACCCGAATTACGTAGTCTTCCACTGCCGCTTAACAGCGGAAGAGGAGCCGATCAAGCTAGGCGTGCCGTTTCGAGCGCTGGAAGAGCAGGTCGAAGAACGAATGAATCGTGCTGACCTCTATAAGGACCTGCCGCGTGGCAGAAAGCGCCGGGGTTGGAAGAAGGAATTTCTGGAATCGCTAAACGCGGCCGCAAAGGATATCGGCGAAATCTCCGAAGAAGAAATCTTGCGCACTGTTCGTAGCTACCGTAAAGAAAAGCGTGCGCCGGAGATCACCGTTGCCGCCGAGAGCTAAGAAACGCAAGCGACGCGTGGTTGTCGACACGAGCGTCCTAGTGGCAGGCGTCTCGGGCTTTAAAGAAACCTACTTTCCGGGCAAGATTCCGAGCGCAGACATGCTGCACGAGTGGGCCGAAGAACAGAATTTTATTTGGCTGATTTCCGGGGACATCCTGGAGGAATACAAGGAGGTTCTCAAACGACTCCGTGTTCGTTCCCACCTAATCGGAAGACTCGTGAACCTCATCCGAGATAGGGCTGAAGACGTCAAGATTCGTTACTTGGCCGAGATTTCCCCTGACCCAGGGGACGATCCATTCTGTCTTTGCGCCGAGCAGGGCAAAGCTGACTTCATCGTGACACTCAACCCAAAGGACTTTCCGCAAGACCGTCTAAAAGCGATTGTCGTTTCGCCTGATCGATTCCCCTCGGGAAGTTGACGGTTGATGTCCTCATTCACCAGCCTTTGCGGGTTGGATCGCAAGTCAAAAGGGTAGACTTCAGCGGCTAAAGCCGTGTTGATTGCAAGCGTTTTACGGCACGGCCCATCCTTCGTCAGAGTGAACTGAAGCCGTGCCCTCCTTAAGACAACCGTCTGCCGTGCGAACCCTTCGGCACTTTGTGCGCGTCAAACTAGCGGATGGGAGAGAAGCTTCGATTCCTGTGGACCGAACGTGGTTTGTTTGCGGAAGGGGGCAATGCGATGAATAGGAAACGATTGTGGCTGGTGGTTGGGGCGTGGGTGGCGCTGGCGGTGTTTGCCTCGCAGGTGCGGGGGGATGCCGCGGATGAGATGAAGCGGCTGGCGGCGCTGATGGAGTGGAAGCCGGGAACGATTGCGGCGGACATCGGGGCGGGAGACGGGCAGTACACGTTTGCGGCGGTGCAGTACGTGGGAGCGGCGGGGAAAGTGTACGCGACGGAGATTGACGCGAAGAAACTCGCGGACCTGCGGAGCGAGGTGGCAAAACGCAAGCTGCAAAACGTGATCGTGGTGGAGAGCAAAGAAGCGGACACGAACCTGCCGGCGGCTTGCTGCGACGCGATTTTTCTGCGGCGCGTGTACCATCATCTGACGAAGCCGGCGGAGTTTGACGCCAAGCTGGTGCGGTCGCTGAAGCCGGGAGGGCGGCTCGCGATCATTGATTTTCCGCCGCGCGCGGGGCTGGACCCGGTGGAAGGAGTGCCGAGCAACCGCGGCGGGCACGGGATTCCGCAGAAGATTGTGATCGAGGAGTTGACGGCGGCGGGGTTGCAGGTGGAGAAAGTGGTGAACGACTGGCCGGAGGATGATTATTGCGTTTTGTTTGTGAAGAGGTGAGGAAACAAAACAGTTTTTAGTTGTCAGTTGTTAGTGGCTGAAGGCCGGCGGTACGGTCGAAACGAAGAGAGATTTCTCTCTGCGCAGGCCGACGCTTTCGCAGGAGCGAAAGCGGAAGAAAAAGTCGGCCTGCTCCGTTCGAAATGACGGTGTGGCGGGCCTGGTTCCGCGTGGCGCGCTTGAAGGCGCGGAGGGCACCCATCGCGGCGGGTGCCCTTACGAAGCCCGCCACTGCACAGGGATTATTCGATGTCGTCGGAATCTTCGTCGCTGGAGCGGATATGGGAGGCCAGCTGGAGCTCGGGCACATTTGCGGATTTGAGCTGGCGATTGAGGGCGGGCAAGTCGGTGGACTTGAGATCGGTCCACTGTTTGAGGACGGCGGAGAAATCTTTTTCGGCGGCGTCCATGGCGGCGAGCTGGGCGGCGGTGGGCGCGGCGTCGGCGCGATCGATTCCACCGTAGAGGCCGGCAAGGGCGCCGCTGGAGCGGGCGAGCGTGGGGGTGGGTGAAGCTCCTCCGCCAAAGCCGCCTGGGCCGCCACCGCCGCCGAGAACGGCAGTGAGCTTCTTTTCGAATGCAGAAACGGCATCGGCGAGCGGGCCGGAAAGTTTGGCGGCGGGCGGGTTCGCGGCGTCCGCGGCTGGAGTAGCTGGGGATTTGCCGGTGAGTTTCTGAATTTGTTCGCGAAGCGAGCGGGCTTCGGTGAGCGCTGCGGTGCTCTGGGTCATCAGCGAAGCGAGAAGCTGTTCCTTTTCAAAGAGCCGCGCAAGTTCTTCGCGCGAAGCGGGCACGCGCGGATCCATGGTGACGACGAGCGGCTCGGGGTACACGTGGCCGTTGACGGTGAGGCGCACGGCGTACTGGCCCGGGAGGGCGATGGGGCCCTCCGGCGAGCGCGGAGTATCGCCAGGAATGGCGGAGATGGGATAGTCCGAGCGAGTGGAAAGCGGCGCGGGGTAGTGCAAGTCCCACACGAAGCGGTGCATGCCCGGGGCGGCAGAAAGAATTTTTGGCATGCGAATCCAGTAAAGCGGAATGAGTTCCTTGGCCAGCTCTTCCCTGGTGTGTTGCGGCTTGTCGGTGCTCGAGAATTTGCGGACGAGCTTGCCCTGGCCATCGAGAATTTCCAGCGTAAAGGGGCCAGAAACGGACGGCGAGAGAAAATAATCGATGACCGCGCCATCGGGAGGATTCAGCGCGGTGGGCTCATCGGGAGGAAGGGGCGTGTCCGGATTGGTGTCGCGGCGAACGCGCACGGCGGCCGCGGGCTTGAAGAGAAAGGCATCGGATCTGGCTGTCGCGTCAACGAGTTGCCGCAGGGGAGAGATGTCGTCGAGAATCCAGAAGGAGCGGCCGTGGGTGGAGACGATCAAGTCTTTGTCATGAATCCAGAGGTCGCGCATGGAAGTGTGCGGCAGATTCAGTTGCAGGGACTGCCAGTGGTCGCCATCGTCGAAGGAAACCCAGACACTCGTTTCCGTGCCGGCGAAGAGCAGGCCTTTGCGAACGGGATCTTCGCGGACAGAGTCGAGGGGCGAGTTCGTGGGCAGGCCAGCGGTGATGAGACGCCAGGTCTTGCCGCCGTCGTGCGTGCGATAGATGTAGGGACGAAGATCATCAATGCGGAAACGGCTGACGGACGCGTAGGCGGAATCGTCGTCGAAATGCGAGGCGGCAAGCTGGGTGACTTTGCTCCAGGGAGTGAGCTCGGGCGGAGTGATGTTTTTCCAGTTTACGCCGCCGTCGCGGGTATTCCAGAGAAGGCCGTCGTCGGTGCCCGCCCAGATGGTGTTTACGGATTTGAACGAAGGAGCGAGCGAATAGATGACGCCGCGAATTTTATCGGCGTTGGGATCCTTGGCGGCTTTGTCGCCGAGATTCGCGGGGATGCCGTTGTGTTCGCGGGCGAGGTCGGGGCTGATGGTTTGCCAGTTCTGGCCGCCATCGGTGGTTTTGAAAAGAAAATTCGCAGCGTAATACATAATGCGCGGATCGACGGGAGAAAAGAGGATGGGCTGGGTGCGATCAGCGCGGTACTTGGGGTCGGCGGCGGGGATGGGCGTGACGTCCTGAAACTGGTTGGTGGAGAGGGACCATTTGGAAACTTCGCGGCGGCCGGCGCCAAAGATGAGATCGGGATGGAGCGGGTCGGGCGCGGCGTAACCGTACTCGATGATGCCAACGGGATGCCAATCGCGGAAGGTGATTTCGCCATCGTTGCCGCGGCTGGAGACGCACACGGAGCCGCTATCCTGCTGGCCGCTGCAGACGAGGTAAGGAAACGTGTTGGTGGTGGCTACGTGATAAAGCTGGCCGGTGGGCTGGTTGTACCAGGAACTCCAGGTTTGGCCGGTGTTGGTGCTGACGAGCGCGCCCTGGTCGCTGACGAGAAGAATGATGCTGGGGATATTGGGATTGATCCACAGATTCTGGTAATCGTCGCCGCCGGGAGCGCCGCGAAAGCTGGTCCAGGTTTTGCCGCCGTCGGTAGAGCGCATGGTGACGGTGCTGGCGACGTAGACGACGTCGGGATTTTTCGGATCGACGCGGGGAACGGGCAGATCGCCGCCGCCGATGCGTCCCGCCGGACGCGGATCGATGGTGATGAGGGACCAGTTGTCGCCGGCGTCGTCGGAGCGATAGATGCCGACAACACGGGGTTCCTTGGTGGCCACGGAAGCGTAGAGTCGGGAGGTTTGGCTGGGGGAGATGGCGACGTCAACTTGGATGATGTTTTTGGGGAGACCGTTTGTGAGGGGGTGCCAGGTTTTGCCGCCGTCGAGGGATTTGAAAACTCCGCCCCCGGTGTCGTCGTATTGATTGCCATCCTCCCAGGGGCCAAGGCGGACTTCCCAGAGAGAAGCGTAGACGGCATCGGGATTCGAAGGATCGATTTCGACGTCGGAGCCGCCGACGTTTTCGTTGACGTAGAGAACTTTTTGCCAATTCTGGCCGCCGTCGGTGGAGAGGAAAATGCCGCGCTCATCGTTCGCGCCGTAAGGATGACCGAGGGCGGCGGCGAAAACGCGATTGGGGTTGCGGGGATCAACGGCGAGAGCGGGAATGCCTTGCGTGTTGCGGAGGCCGAGGTGGGTCCATGTTTTGCCTGCGTCGGTGGATTTGTAAATGCCGTCGCCAAGGGCGACATCGGGGCGGGCGAGGCCTTCGCCGCTGCCCACGTAGATGATGTTGGGATCGGAGGGAGCGACGGCGATGGCGCCGATGGATTGCGTGGGTTGCGCGTCGAAGATGGACGTCCAGGTGCGGCCGAAATCGTCGGACTTCCAGACGCCGCTGTTGACGCCGCCCATATAGAAGACGTTGGGCTGGCTGTTGACGCCGCAAGCGGCGCGGGTGCGTCCGCCGCGCGTGGGGCCGATCATGCGCCAGCGCATCTCCTGGTAGGTGGACTCCGGAATTTGCTGGGCTTGGGCAAGATTCGAATCGAGAGAGGAGAAAAGAGCGACGAGCGCGAGCGGCAGAAAGCGAGAAGAGCGAATCACGTGAGACCTCCGGCGAAAAACTCAAGCGGGACAGCATAAAACAAAATGGCGCGGGCGGCGAACGAAAGTGTGGAGAAAGAGGGTTGTTGGCGCGACGCCCGGAGAGTATGCTTTCGAACGCATTCGTGAAGGAGGCAATTATGAAGAGATTTGGATGGTTGGTGATTGCGGCGGTGTTGACGGCAGGCAGTGCCTGGGCGCAGTCGGATGGAGCCGCGAGCGCGCCGAAGGCGAAGGCAGCGGCCGACGCGCAAGAGATGGCAAAATTGGGGACGGTTCCCAACCCAGTGAGCGCGGCGGTGAAGACGCAACTGCCGCGATTTTCAAAGAATATCGTAGCGGCGGCGGAATCGATGCCGGCGGAGAAATATGGCTTTAAGCCGTCGCCGGAGATGAATTCGTTCGGGCACGTGGTGATGCACATCGCGCAGTCGAACAACGGCCTTTGCTCGAAGATTTCCGGGATCGACGCGCCGGACGTGAAATATGCCGACACGGACCCAAAAGACAAGCTGGTGGCGGCGCTGAAGGCTTCGTTTGATTATTGCGCGTCGTCGCTCGAGAAAGTGGACGATTCGAAACTGGGCGACCAGATGATGCTCTTCGGCAACCGGCCATTTTCGCGCGCGGCGGTGCTGATCATCTTGAGCGACGATTGGTACGATCACTACGGAGCGCTGGCCATTTACTTGCGGCTGAACGGGATTCTGCCGCCGACGGCGCAGCCTCCGAAGTAAATAGAGGAGCGATTTGAAGCGAGACACGCGAAGGCAATTTCTGGCCAAGTGCAGCGGCGCGGGGGCAGGAATCCTGCTCGGGCCTGGATTGCGCATTGCCGCGGGTACAGACAACGGGCCCAGGATGCAATTTCCTGGGGCGGCGCGGGAAAGGATTGCGATTGCGTCGTATCCGTTCCGTAATCTCATTGCCGGGACCCCAGAGGAAGCCAATGCGGGGGCGTTCGCCAGTTACCGAATAGAATTGAAAGCGTTCGCGGGGTACGTCAGCCAGAAATTCAACATCAAGAAAATCGAGCCGTGGAGCCCGCAGTTCCGTTCGCTGGACAAGGCTTACCTGGAGGAGCTGCGCGCCGCGGCGGAAAAAGAGGGCGTGGCGTTCGTGGACATCGCGGTGGACGGCGAGTACAGTCCGTATGCTGCGGACCCGGCGGAGCGGGAGCGCGCCGTCGCCCTGAGCAAACAATGGATTGACGTGGCGGTGACGATCGGGTCGCCGAGTGTGCGGACGCACATTCCCGCGGCGAAGGATTCGAAACCGGACGTGGAGCGAACGGCAGAAAGTCTCAAGCGCGTGGCGGAGTACGGAGGGACGAAAAACGTAGTCGTTCACCTGGAGAACGACGACGCGGTCAGCGAAGATCCCCTCTTCATTGTGAAGGTCATCGAAAAAGTCAGCAACCCGTGGCTGCATGCCTTGCCGGATTTTGGAAATTCGCTGGCGGCCCACGACGACGAGTATGCGTACAAGGGCGTCGATGCGATGTTTGCCAACGCGTACGGCATCTCGCATGTGAAGGAAACGGAAGTGGGCGAGAAAGGAAAAATCGCGCACGTGGATCTGGCCAAGACCTTTGAGATTGCGAAACGCCATGGTTACAAGGGTTATTTTTCGATGGAATGGGACAGCCCGGGCGATCCCTACGCGGGAACCCTGGGATTGATCGAGAAGACGCTGAAGAATCTCGCCTGAGAGACAGCCGACATCCCCGCGCGTAAAATCCCATTCGCTGCAATTCCAACAGATCACATTCTGTGAAATGTCGGCATGTTGCTAGCTGGGGCGCAGCATGCTGCGCCTCTACAAAGGCTATTGCGGGCTATTCGTAGCGGAGGGCGACGATGGGGTCCACGCGGGTGGCGCGGCGCGCGGGAATGAAGCACGCGAGAAGAGCGACGATCCCGAGCAACGCGACGACGCCGACAAAGGTGAGCGGGTCAGTGGCGCTGACACCGAACAGCATGCTGGCTAAGAGGCGCGCGAAGGCCAACGCGGCGAGAAGCCCGAGCGCGACGCCCAGAAGCGTGAGGCGGGCACCCTGTCCGAGCACGAGGCGCAGGACATCGTGGCGTTGGGCGCCGAGGGCGATGCGAATGCCGAGCTCCTGGGTGCGCTGCGTGACACTGTAGGCGATCAAGCCATAGATGCCGACGGCAGCGAGCACCAGAGCGACAGCGGAAAAAATGCCAAGAAGCAGCATGGTGAAGCGCGAGCGGGAAAGAGAGTCCGCGAGAAGCTGGTCCATGGTGGCGATGGCGGCCAGAGGCAGTTCCGGATCGAGTTGTTGAAGTTCACTGCGCGCGGTTGCTACCAGGGTGAGCGGATCGTTTGAGGTGCGCAGCAGAATCGTCATTCCTGACATGACCAGCTCGGAGTGCGGCCAATAAACCGTGGGTTCGGGGGACGCGTCGAGTCCCATCTGATGGACATCGCCAACCACACCGATGATTTCTGACGGCTTGATTTCCTTTTCGTCCAGGCTCTTCATGTAGATGGCGGCTTTCTGGCCCAGTGGATTGACTCCGTGGAGATACTTGTCGGCGAAAGCCTGGTTGATGATGGTCACGTGCTTTTCTTCCGCTAGCTCTTGCGCACTGAAGAACCGGCCAGCACGCAAAGGAATATTCATGGTTGCGAGGTAATCGGGCCCGACAACGCGGACGTTGGCCACCGGAAGATCCGAGACCGCGAGCGGAGGCTGCCTGAGAATACGCACGGCCGTAGCGGCGCCAAGCCCGGTAAGCGGAGGAAAACTTTCCATGCTGGCGGAGCGAACCCCGGGGACGGCAACGAGTTTGGCGAGCAGTTGCTGAAAGAAAGCTTTACACAGCGGGTCGGTACCGTATTTGGACCGTGGCAGCGTGACTTTGAAGGTCAGGAGATGGCCGGTATCAAATCCGGGGTCGACACTAATCAAGCGGACGAAACTGCGAATGAGCAAGCCGGAACCGGCGAGCAGCACCAGCGCCAGGCCCAACTGGGTTACGACGAAAGCGTTGCGCGCGAAAGCACGGCGATGGGGGGAGGAGGAGCCGCGGCCTCCTTCCTTGAGCGTTTCGGAAATGCGCGAATGCGCGGAAATGTAAGAGGGGAGAAAGCCAAAGAGCAAACCGGCGAGAAGAGTGGCGGCCACGGCAAAGGTAGGAACGCGGAGATCCAGGGAGATGGAGCGGAGGTCGAGGAGATTCGCAGGGCTGGCGGCCAGAAGAGCGTTAGTGCCCCAAAAAGCGAGCGCGACGCCGATGCCTCCGCCAATCAGCGCGAGAAGCAAGCTCTCGATCAGCAACTGGCGGGCGATGCGCCAGCGGCTCGCGCCGATGGCCGTCCGAACGGCCATTTCGCGTTCGCGGCTGGCAGCGCGGGAGAGAAGCAGGCTGGATACGTTGGCACAAGCAATCAGCAAAACGAAAGCAACAGCCCCGAAGAGAACCAGCAAAGCGAGACGCAAGTCGCCGGAAATCTGCTCGCGCAAGGGCACGACGTTGACGCCCCAGTGCCCGTCGGAATCGGGGTATTCCTGCTCCAGTTGAGAGGCGATCGCGGTCATTTGGGCCTGCGCTTGCGAATGACTAGCGCCGGAATTGAGCCGCGCGACCACGGTGATGAAGCGGCCCATCTGCTTGTGGTCGTGAAACGATTGCGGGAAGACAAAGGGTGACCACATTTGCGGTTTTGCACCCGTGAGTGAGCCATCCTTGATAAACCACTGGAAATTCTGAGGAGCAACGCCAACGACGGTCTGGGCATGGCCATTCAGCGCAATGGATTTGCCAACAATGGCAGGATCGCCGCCAAAACGTTCCTTCCAGAGGCCGTAACCAAGAATGACGACGTTGTCGTGGCCAGCGTGGCCGTTTTCGGGAGTGAAGCCAAGGCCGAGAATGGGATTGACGCCGAGCACGGAGAAGAAATTCGCGGAGACGTCCTGGACGACGACTTCTTCGGGTTCACCATTTCCCGTTAGACTGTCGCGTTCGTCGAAAATATAAGCCATATCGGAGAAAACCGTATTGCGGCTTTGCCAATCGAGAAAATTCGGAGGAGAGACCGTGTTGTGGGGGGTGGGATGCAGTGAATCATTTTCCCAGACCATCACCAAGCCGGCCGGATCGTGGTATGGCAAGGGGCGAATCAGAACGGAATTCACGACCGAGAAGATCGCGGTGTTCGCGCCGATCCCCAGCGCGAGAGTGAGGACGGCAACGATAGTAAAGCCCGGGCTGCGCCGCAACATGCGAAGCGCGTAGCGAAAATCGCGTGCGCCCTCGTCCAGCCAGCCGACGATATCCGCGTTGCGAGCCTCTTCCTTGACGAGGGTGGTGTTGCCAAAGCGTTTTTGCGCTTCGCGGCGCGCTTCTTCGGGCGACATTCCGGCGGCGCGGTTGTCGGCGGCGCGCATTTCGAGATGCGAGCGCATCTCTTCGTCGAGGTTCTGATCCAGGCGTTCTCTCCGCAACATGCCTCGCAGGCGCGCGATTAAAGACACGGGGCACCTTCCTTTCGAATGGTTCAGACGAACTGCAGAACCTGGGCTACGGCTTGTGTGAGGCGCTCCCAGTTTTTTTCTTCTTCGGCAAGTTGCTTCCGGCCTTTGGCGGTCAAGCGATAGTAGCGAGCGCGGCGATTGTTCTCCGAGACGCCCCATTCGGCGCTGACCCAGCCGTCCTGCTCCATGCGGTGGAGCGCGGGATAGAGCGAGCCTTCCTCAACGCGCAAGATGTCGTTTGAAACCGATTGGATATGAAGAGTGAGGCCGTAACCGTGATGGGGGCCGCGGGCAAGCGTTTTGAGAACGAGGAGGGCGAGGGTGCCCTGGAGAAGGTCATTCTTGGGTTTGAGCATGGTACTCCTATAGATAGCTATAGGTAAAGACGGGGCGGCGCCGAAAATGTTTCAAAGAAAATGTGTGATGCCGGAGAATCTCCGAAGGCTGCGGCATGGTGCCGCGGATCAGACCTGGAGGACGTCGCCTTCACGGGCGACGATTTCGTAGAGGACGGGGTTGACGAAGAAGCCGAGGAGCAGGCGCGAAATCAGGCCGGCGACAACGACGATGGCGAATGGCTTTTGCGTGTCACTGCCGACGCCCGTGGACATGGCTGCGGGAAGCAAGCCGAGGCAGGCGACGAGCGCGGTCATCATAATAGGACGCAGGCGCAAGAGAGACGCGCCGAGGGTAGCCTCGCGGACGCTCTTGCCTTCAAGGCGCAGTTTGTTGATATAGCTGACGAGAATGACGGCGGTTTCGACGGAGACACCGAGAAGAGCGAGCAGTCCGAGGATGCTCGAGACGCTTATAGGAGTGTGCGTGAGCTTGAGGGCGATGAGCGCGCCGACCGGTTCGGTGAGAACGACGCCGAGAGCGATGCCGATGGGAAATTTGAAATTGCCGTAGAGAGCAAAAAGAATCAGGAAAATCAGCAAAACGGCAAGCGGACCGATAATGATGAACTGCGCTTTGGCTTCGAGCAGCTCGCTGTACTCGCCGCCCCAATCGAGCGTGTAACCCTCGGGGAGTTTGACGGATTTGGCGACGGCCGCCTGTCCGTCGTTGACGATGCCTTCGAGATTGCGCCCTTCAATCGAAAATTGAATGCCGATGTAGCGCGAATTATTTTCGCGGTAGATGAAGGAAGCGCCGGTGCTTTCCTTGATGGTGGCGAGCTCGGAGAGGGGAATTTGCTGGCCGGCGGGAGCCGGTACGAGCAGATCGGCGATGTCGCGGGCGCTGGAGCGAAATTGCGGCTCCATGCGGACGATGAGGTCGAAAAGTTTTTCGCCCTGGATGACTTGCGTGGCGGCCTGGCCGCCGACAGCAGCTTGAACGACAGCTTCCACGTCGGCGACGTTGATGCCGTAACGCGCGATTTTCCGGCGGTCGGCGTCGATGATCAGGCTGGGCTGGCCGAGTTCACGGACGACAGTGAGTTCGGTAAAGCCGGGCGTTTTGTCGAGGACGTTTTTGATTTCGACGGCTTTTTTCTCGAGCACGTCGAGATCGGGGCCGAAAATTTTTACCGCGAGGGCACTCTTGAGTCCGGTAAGCGCTTCGTCAACGGCGTCTTCGGCGGGCTGGGTGTAGTTGAAAATGACGCCGGGATAGGTTTCGAGTTTTTTCTGGACGTCGTCAATGAGCTGTTCCTTGGTATGGACTGAACCTTTTTTCCAGGAAGCGTCATCGTACGGCTTCAAGCCAACGTAAAACTCGCAGTTGAAAAAACCGGTGGGATCGGTGCCGTCATCGGGGCGGCCCAATTCGGAGCCGACGACGGTAACTTGCGGATATTGAGAGAGCAGGTCACGGACCTGCGGGGCAAACTTGGCAGCATCTTCGAAGGAGATGGTGTAGGGCATGGTGGCGCGAACCCAAAGCGCGCCTTCATCAAGGTGCGGCAGAAACTCCCCGCCGATAAACGGCACAAGCAGCAGAGTCGAGATAAAGATGACGGCGGCCGCGAACAGAGTGATCTTAGGATGATCGAGGCACCATTCGAGGCGCGTAGCGTAACGGTCGCGCACCCAATCGAAAACACGGTTGGGCTTTTCCTGGACGCCGCGCTTGAACCAGTAGGAGGCGAGCACAGGAACGAAGGTGAGGGTGAACACCAGTGCGCCGACGAGGGCAAAGGCCATAGTGTCGGCCATGGGGTGGAAGAGTTTTCCGGCGGGCCCGGTGAGGGCATAGATGGGCAAGTAGCCGGCGATGATGACGGCGACGGAGTAGAAGATGGGGCGGTCGACGTCGCGCGCGGCGGCCAGGATGACTTCGTTGAGTTTGTACTCTTGGCCGTGGCGGAGGCTAAGCTCGCGGTAGATGTTCTCGACCATGACGATGGTGCCGTCAATGATGATGCCGAAGTCGATGGCGCCGATGGAGAGAAGATTCGCGGCTTCGCCGGTGGCATTCAGGAAGATGAATGCGAAAAGGAGCGCGAGAGGAATGGTCAGCGCGGTGATGACGGCGGCGCGGACGCTGACGAGGAAAAAAATCAGGACAATGAGAACAAAGGCCATGCCGCGGATGAGGTTCCATTCGACGGTATCCGTGGTGACGCGGACAAGATCGCTGCGGTCGTAGTACGGGCGGATTTTTACGTCCGGGGGAAGGATGTTGCGATTGAGCTCTTCGGTTTTTTTCTCGACGCCCTCGAGGACAGTTTGGGTCTGTTCGCCGCGGCGCATGAGGATGACGCCTTCGACGGCGTCATCATTGCTTTTCTGTTTGTCCCGGAATCCGAAGATGCCGAGGCGCGGGGCGTGGCCGATCTCGACGTGGCCGATGTCCTTGATACGGATGGGGGCGCCGTTATTGCTGCCGACAACGACTTCGCCGATGTCGTCGGTGGATTTGACGAGGCCGAGACCGCGAACGTAATAGAACTGGCCGCCTTGCGTGTAAAAGCCGCCGCCGGTATTGGAATTGTTGGCGGTGAGAGCGTTGAGGACCTGCACCACCGGGAGATGAAAATTGTATAGCTTTACGGGATCGAGGAGGACCTGATACTGCATAGTCGGTCCGCCAAAACCAGAATCGTCGGCGACCCCGGGAACGCTCTTGTAAGCGCGCTCGATGATCCAGTCTTCGTAGGTGTGCAGCTCCATAGGAGAGCGATCCGGACTCTCGATGACGTAGCGGTAGACGAGGCCGCTGGGGCTGAAAAGCGGGGCCATGCTGGGCGTGACGCCTTGCGGAAGCTGCGCGTCGCTGAGGCGCTGGAAGACGACCTGGCGCGCGAAGTAGGGATCGACACTTTCGTCAAATGTGAGGCGTACGTCAGAGAGACCGTATAGAGAGATGGAGCGCATCACTTTCAGATGCGGAGAGCCGTTCATGGCCAATTCGAGCGGCAGGGTGGTTAGGCGCTCGACTTCTTCCGCGGCGTGGCCGGGCCATTGGGTGATGAGCTCGACCATGGGCGGGGACAAATCGGGATAGGCATCGACGGGCATGCGCTGGAAGGAAACGGCGCCGGCGACGATGATAAGCACGGTGACCATCATGACGAGGAAGCGCTGCTGGAGCGCGAATTGGACGATGCGATGAATCATGGTGGTCTGTGGACTGAGTTTTCCTTTAGTGCTGCAAAGAATTCCTGAACTGCAGAAAGAGAGCGCCGTCTCCTACGACGCGTTCGCCTTCCTTCAGGCCGTCGGTGATTTGCGTGCGGCCGCCCAGGCTGTCGCCAATTTTCACCAGGCGGCGCTCGAATTGACTTGAGACTTTTGTCTGTGCGTAGACGAATGGCTGATTCTCGGTGTCGCGAAGAACGGCGGCATCGGGCACGGTAAGCGCATCGCGGATCGCGCCGGCCTGCACAGTGGCGGTAACGTACATATCCTTTTTCAATTTCTTGCCGGGATTGTTGGTGACGATGCGGGCCTGCAAAGTGCGGGTGTTGGGATCGAGCGCGGGGGCGATGTAAGAAATTGTTCCGTGAAAGACCTCGGGATAAGAATCGGTCGTAATGTCCACGATATCGCCGATGTGCACGTAGGCCATGTCGCTTTGATAGACGTTGACGAGAACCCAGACCGAGCTCATGTCGGAGATTGTGAAAACTTGGGTTGCGCCGCCCAGCAACAACTGGCCGGGACCGACAAGCCGCTCAACGATTTCTCCGCTGACGGGAGCGATGACGGGAATTTGCGAGGTCATCTTTGGAGGGTTTTTCACCACGGCTTCAGGATCTTTCAAGCCGAGCGCGCGCAAGGCATCTTCGCTGGCTTGCTTGTCCGCTTCCGCTTGCGTCCGGCCGGATTCCGCCAACTGAAGATCCGCCTCGGCAATGGCGCCGTGGGTGTAAAGATCTTGAGCCCGATTGTAGATCTTGTCTGCAAGGGCGTATGCATCGCGGGCTTTAATGTAAGCGGAGCGCGCCGCCGAGTAGTCCGGGCTGTTCACGGTAAGTAGCGGCTGGCCGGCGCTCACGGTCTGGCCGGGCGCGACAAGGATTTCGTGAACGGGTCCGCCAATGGCGCTGAACACCGGAGTGGTCTTGAAAGCGTTATAAGTGGCGTTGCCGGTGAGCCGCAGCAGGCGCGGGAGCTTCGATTTCTCGACGGCCACGACCTGGATGTGAACCATCTGGTCTTGAGGAACGCTGAAGAGCGCGGCGGTGTCCGCTTTAGACTCGGTTCCAGAGTAGGAGGTCATCTTTGATTCGGACTGGCCGGGACTGGAGCCGCAGCCTGCAAAGGCCAGCCCGGCCGCAAGCGCCGCGAAAGAAAAGATGGGGGCCGGCAACAGTATTTTTCTCACGACAGTTTTTCTCATGGCAGAGTCCTTGTTCCGACGGCTTGGCGCATTTGTTCGAGCGCGGTCATATACGTGGCAAGCGCCTGGCGATAAGCGAGTTGATTGGCGCGATAGGTGCGTTCGGAGTCGAGATAATCAAGCAGGCTGGCGGCGCCGCGTTTGTAGGCGTACTCGCTGATGTCGCGTGATTTTTTGGCCTGGTCAACGTAGCCGCCCTGATAAAGCTGGACGATTTGCTCGCTGGTGCGAAGCGACGAGTAGGCGTCCACCACGTCAGTGAGCACCTGCTGCGCGGTTTCGCTGGCGAGCTCCTGGTTCTGCGTGATGACGAAACGCGTGCGGGCAATTTCGCCCTGGTTGCGGTCAAAGATAGGCAGCTGGATGTTGAAGAAGAACGCGCCGGTGTTGGTGGCGGCAACGTGGGAATAGTTGAAGCTGGCACCGAGATCACGCTTGCCGTTGGCTTCCGCAAGCAATTCAGCGCTCTTGGCAGCGGTGACATTCTGCTGGGCGGCTTGCAAATCGGGGCGGGTACGGAGCGCCAGTGCCTTCAGGTCGTCTAAACCGCCGCGCACGGCCTGATAATCGAGTTCGCCTTCGACGTCGTAATTGTCCGGGGCGGACTCATAGCCGAGGAATTGCCGCAAACTTGCGAGCGCTTGCACCTTGGCGAGTTTCGCGGCAAGAACATCGTTCTGGAATTGCAGCATTTGCAGTTTGATCTTGAGCAGGTCGCCCTCGCTCATGTCCCCGGCTTTGTAGCGCGTCTCGCTGATGTCCACGGTCTTTTGGAAGCTGTCGAGGTCCTGCTGGGTGAAATCGATGGTGGATTGCGCGAGAAGCACGGCGACGAATTGCTGCGTAACATTGAAGACCAGTTGGCGCTCGTTGTCGGCCACGGTGGAGCGCGTCGCTGCGGTGATGTCCTTCGCGGCCTGTAAGCGGTGCTGTCGCTTCCTGCCGCGCTCGAAGGTGTAGCCGAGGCCGAGGTCAAATTGCGCCTGGTTGTCGATGTAATTGGCGTCGAACTTGCTGGGTTGGAAGATGGGCAGAAACTGGGCGTCCCAGGAGAGCACGGGATTGGGGCGGAGATTCGCGGTGGTTTCCAAGGCCTGGTTTTGCAGGATGGTGGTGCGCGCGGCTTGCAAAGCGTGGTTGTGCTGCAAAGCCAGGCGAATCGCTTCCTCGATGGGAATTCGCGCGGAGGGGAGCTGCGCGGTTGACGCCCGCGGAGGCGGAGTTGTGGGGGGCACGGGGTTCTGCTGCGCCGCTGCGAGAGCGGGTGCGGCCAGCAGAGCCAGAGCCCTTGTAAATCCTTTTCTCAAGTGGAAACTCCTGGCGAGTCCCGGCAAAAGGGACTAGCAGAAAATGCCTATGGAAATGGAAGGGAGAAGCGCTGAGAGTTAAAGGGCCGGAGGCGCGCGCGGGGAAATGGCGCGCGGAACTGCAGAGGAAACCGAAACAACCAAGGGAGAAACTTCCAGCCGGTCGGCAACTGGCACGATAACGATACTCGGCGACTGCGTGGCGACCACGGACCCGGTCGTGGAGCAGATCGGGCAGATGTGCGAGGCAGACGGCGTGGAAGTCAGGTCCGAGCAAAAATGGAACTGCGCCCCAAGGAAGAGAATCCCGAGGAGCAAGGCAAAGACGCGAATCCGATGAGTTTTGCCAAGCATGTATATACTAAGAGGCAGCTTAGGACGGAATGGTTGCGGGGTCAAGTATGAGGGCGCCCGCGATGTTGCTTTTCTAGCATCGGTCCTCGACCTCCTCCACGCGTAGTGCTAAGGTAAATCTCGGTGCGATGAACCCGATGAGAATCCTGTTCGGACGAACAGTTGTGCGGCAGGGCCTGGCGCTGCTGGCCTGCGCCGCGCTGCTCTTTTTTGCGGCGGGCGGAGCGCTGCTGCACCAACATACGAACGGGCCGGATACCGCCTGCCATATTTGCCAAGCGCTGCATATGCCGGCGCTGGCGGCTGCGCGGCTTGATCTTGCCAGCACACCTGAACTCGTCACCTGGTATTCTTCGCTGCCACAACACATTGCGCCAAGCAATTCCTTCTGTTTGCATCGCTCTGGGCGCGCTCCTCCCATCGCTTAACTCCATACCCCTGGCTTGAAGTGTATTTCCGCGCGCTGCCTCTTGAAGGTCAGCGTCACCGCCGTTTTTCAGGCGGGCCCATTCCACAATTAACGCCAATTGCCCTCGAAGGGATGGAGAAAAAATGTTGAAGAGATTGAGCATTTACACGATTTTCGTTTTGGGGTTTGCCATGCTATTCGCAGCCGGGCCAGCCAAAGCACAGATAGGAAATTCCGGCTCGATTGATGGCGTGGTGAAAGACCCGTCGGGCGGGGTGGTAGCGAACGCCGCGGTAGAAATTTCCAACCCAGTCAGCGGCTTTAAACGGGTGACAGCGACAGGGAATGACGGCAGCTTCCATTTCTCGAACATACCTTTCAATCCCTATCACCTGGTGGTGACGGCCGCGGGTTTTAATTCCTATACGCAGGACGTGGACGTGCGCTCCACGGTGCCAACAACGCTGCAAGTCAGCTTAAAGCTCGGTACAGATGTCCAGACCGTCAGGGTAGAGGCCAATGGCGGCGACTTGGTCGAGAATGACTCGACTTATCATACCGACGTGGATCAAGCGGTCACCGACCGCATGCCGCTGGGGAGCACTACATCGGGGGTCAGCTCGCTAGTGACGTTGGTGACGCCGGGAATCGCCGCGGACTCTAACGGCCTGTTCCATGGGCTGGGAGACCACGCGCAAAACTCGTTTTCTGTGGACAACCAGCCGATCTCGGATCAACAGAGCAAGGTTTTTTCTAACCAACTTCCCACGGATTCGATTCAGTCGCTGGAAGTGATTACGGGAGCGCCACCCGCGGAATTCGGCGACAAGACGAGCATCGTCATCAAGGTAACGACGCGTTCCGGTCTGGGAGTGACCAAGCCAACGGGGAGGGTGTATGGATCCTATGGCAGTTTTGGCACCGCAAACCTGGGCATCAATCTCGCGTACGGGGGCCAGAAATGGGGAAACTTCATTGCGGCGAATGGCTTGAACACTGGCCGATTCCTTGATGGGCCGGAAGTCGCCGTGCTGCACGATAAGGGAAATCAGGAGAACCTGTTTGACCGCGTGGACTATCAAGTAGCTGGCCTGGATACGATTCACGCGAATTTTGGTTTTACACGTTCCTGGTTTCAGAATCCCAATACCTGGGACCAGCAACTGCACACCTGCAGCGCCGGATTTGTGTGCAATACGGCAGGGGTGGCGCTGGACCCCGTGCCCACAGGCGTTCCCGGTCTGATGGGCCCCACGGATCAGCGGTCGCAGATTAAGACCTATAACTTCGCGCCGACGTGGACGCACCTGGTCAGCACGAAGGCCATATTCACGCTCGGCGGTTTCGTGCGAAAGGACCAATTCAACTTCTACCCGAGCGCCGATCCGTATGCGGATTTTTCTCCGGCGCTGCAAGCCCAGACAATCGGTCAGGATCGCAAACTCACTAACGCCGGCGTTCGGGCGGATTTTTCGTACGTGAAGGGGATGCACAACATAAAGGCGGGAATCACTTCACAGCACTGGTTTCTAACAGAAAACGACAGCATTGCCACAGTCGATCCGGCCTTCTCGGGGCTCTTTTTCCAATTGGATGCGAATGGCAACCCCATTCCGAACCCGGCCGGCGGTAACTTTAACTGCGGGCAACCTGCGCAGCCAAACGAGATCGGTCCGTGCCAGACGCTGGCGTCGGTGGACCTGACACAAGCGGGCGGAAAGCCATTTCTGTTTCACGGCCACACGGACGTGAAAGAGACCTCGCTCTATTTCCAAGACACCATCACCAAGGGAAGCTGGTCCTTCAACCTGGGCCTTCGCGGGGATCTCTACAACGGGTTCGTCAGCGACCGCCAACCGGAGCCTCGAGTTGGAGTTGCCTACAACATCAAGCGCACAAGCACGGTGCTTCGCCTGTCTTACGCGCGGACCATGGAAACCCCGTTCAACGAGAATATTGTGATAGCCAACACCGGATGCAGCATTCCCGTGATTGCCGTACTTGTGCCGCCGCCGAATATTCCATGTGCGTCGGGGTTCATTCATCCAGGCTGGCGCAACGAATTCCACGCGGGCCTGGAACAAGCCTTCGGGAAGTATTTGGTGGTCGACGCCGAATACATCTGGAAGTACACGCACAACGCCTTCGACTTCGGTGTCGTGGCGGCCTCGCCCCTGGCGTTCCCACTGGACTGGCACAACTCGAAGATTCCCGGGTATGCCGTACGCGTGAGCGTGCCGAACTTGCACGGTTTCACGGGACTCGTGGTCCTGTCAGGAGTTGCCGCGCGGTACTTTCCGCCGCAAGTCGGCGGCGTACCCTTCTTGCCTGCGCCTGGCGTCTTCCGAATCGATCATGACGAGAAATTCAACGAAACAACGCACCTGCAATACCAGCCCTGGAAACGCGGGCCGTGGGTGGCGTTTAACTGGAGATATGACAATGGGCTTGTGGCCGGCGCAGTACCATGTTCCGCACCGACGGCAACGTGCTTTGCTTCAACGTCCTCTGCAGACGGAGGAGGCGCCAGTGTTGGAAAAGGCGAAATTGGATTTTTCAACAACCTCACTGGATTGCCTCTGACTGCCGACCAGGAGTTTCAGGCGGGATTCACCTGCCAAGGCGTCGGCGCGACGCCGACGACCCCGATACCTGCGTCGGTCTTGCAACCGGATGGGGGATGCCTAGCCTCGCAGTTCGGGTCGAAGTACATCCGGATACCGGCACCCGGCAAGGAAAACGACGACCACAATCCGCAGCGCATTGCCCCGCGAAACTTATTTGACGCCAGCGTGGGCGCTGATGACCTCTTCCATGGTGACCGTTACAAGTGGAGCCTGCGCTTCACGGTCATCAACCTGGCGAACAAGGTGGCGCTGTACAACTTCTTCTCTACGTTCAGCGGGACACACTACGTGACGCCGCGGACCGAAACCGTGGAATTAGGCTTTCATTTCTAAACAATTGGGCTCGAGAAATGGCGGCATTAACGATGACGTCCGCAGCTCGCAGGACCAAGAAGAATAGAGGGTTCATGCCGGATCCGTTCGGAGAGCATGCCGAGCCGGAGAGGAAATCGACGGGCATAAGAGAGTGGCGCGGGGAAGACCTGATCTCTTTGCTCTTTCGAACGAGCATACGGCTGCAAACCACGTTCGATCGCCGCTTCGCGGAATTCGGGATCACTGCGCAAGAGGCCGCGGTGTTGGTCCGGTGTGTGGAGGCAGGCGAGATTTCGGCTGGCAAACTGGCGGAGGCGATGGGAAGGGACAAGGGGAAGATTACGCGCTTTGTCAGCCGCCTGGAGGCCAGCCGTTTTCTCACACGTAGCAGTAATCCGAAGGATCACCGGTTGCTCATTATCAAAGCGACGCGCCGTGGCTCCCGCATGGCACCGCGGTTGAGGATGATTTTTGAGGAACTCCGGGAGCAATTCTTTGATGCGATTTTGACCCAGGATATCGATCAGATGGGATCTGTGCTCTCGCAACTTTATGAGAATGCCGGACGCCTTTAGGAGGGCAGATCGCTTGGCTACAGCCCAAGGAATATGGATGAACGAAAGCCTCGCTTGGGAGAGTGGGCAGTGCGAACGAGGCCGGCGTCACATGCTTGGAGGAGTGGGATGACATACGCAGATGTTGGCAGGCGCGCGGTTCGAATACGCGCCGCCATTTCGGCCTCTCGTGGGGCTTTCTTGCTGCTAGGCAGCCTGCTCGTTCTTCCCCTGCGGAGTCAGGCGACTTCCGTGGTCGCGTTGATCGACCATTCCAACGATAGAGTGGTGATCGCGGCGGACTGTCTGGTTAACCGAACCCAAGGTGCCATTGAGAAATGCAAGATCGTGGAGGAGCCGAATTGCGTCGTAGCAATGGCCGGTCTCTATGAAGAGGCGCCTGCGGGATTTCATCTGCGCCAATTGGTTCACGTTGCCTGCCAGCAGACCGGGGACTTGCGAGAGAAAGCGGAAGCGTTCCTGAGAGTTTCCCGAAAGCCCTATGAGGTGGCTGTAAGGAGCATTCGCGAGGGGCAACCCGCCAACTTTGCTCAGACGCTCGCAAACAAGCCAACCGAGGTGGTATTCGCGGGCATCCAAGATGGGCATGTTGCACTGATTGTTAGAGGCTTGGTGGCGGACGCCGCTGGGAAAGTTCGGGCCGAGCGGTTCGAGAGCACGACTCCGTCGTACGCGCGGGCGGGATACTTTCTGGGTCTCAATGGCCACATCCGGGCTCACATCAAATCGCATCCTGACTGGACGAAAGAGGACTATCTGAAACTTGCCCATCGATTCGTCGAAATGGAGGTAGAGGCGCATCCGGATTTGGCAGGCCTCCCCATTTCAGAGCTGCAAATTGACAAAAACGGACATGTTCAGTGGATGGAGAAAGGTGCCTGCGATGGTGGAGAAGCAGCCATTACCTCGGAAAAACTATGAACCCACGACGACCAGCAGTTCGCCAGCTCGCGCCTCCTGAGGTCGCCTGCATTCGCTCGCCTCGCTGGGCATGCAATTGGATCCGTCCAGGGGCGACCGCGTGTATGTTCCTGCTCGCGACGGTCCCGGCGTTTGCGCAGCAAGATCCAGCACCTGGGCAGCAACCGCCGTCCACTCAACAGCAGCCTGCAAAGGGAGAAGCAAACAAAAACGACAAGAACAAAAGCCAGACGGAACAGAGCGGCACATCAAAGGACCGGCTTTTCTTCGCCCTGCCAAACTTCCTGACGGTTGAGAACGCCGGACAGATTCCGCCGTTAAGCTCTGGAGAAAAATTCAAGGTCGTGGCGCGATCCTCGTTTGACTACGTGGAGTTCCCCTGGTACGGATTCTTGGCTGGATTGAGCCAAGCGCAAAACAGTGAGCCGGGTTATGGCCAAGGCGCCACTGGCTACGGAAAACGCTATGGAGCGGCATTCGCCGACGGCACTATCGAGAACTTCTGGACTTCCGCGATTCTTCCGTCGGCGTTGCACCAGGATCCGCGTTTCTACCAGTTGGGCAAAGGCGGCTTCTGGCATCGGACCGGGTATGCGATGAGCCGCATCTTTGTCACCCGCTCGGATTCCGGGCACAGCCAGTTCAACACGTCTGAAATCGTTGGCAGCGCGATTGCCGCCGGTATTTCAACTTACAGCTACCATCCGCACGCCGACAAGACGTTATCGAATACGGCAAGCGTTTGGGGCACGCAGGTCGGGTACGACACGATTACTATCGTAATAAAGGAATTTTGGCCCGATATTCGCCGCAAGATTGCTCATAAGTAGCCGCGCTCACGATGCACGGTTACGAGCACAATCGCGCAGAATGAACGTGAGTCTGGTGATAAGACTCGAAGGAGAGTTACGTCATGGTTGCACATGGGCGAACGCACGAACTATGGCCGCTATTTCTGTGCGAGGTAGGTTTTCGCCTCGACTAGTTCGGGGCGGTCGGCGGCGGGAGGGCAGACTTGGGCTAGTTTGGCGTAGAAGGATTGGGCTGTGCTCGCGTCACCGGAAGCTTGCGCCGCCCGCGCGGCGCCAAGAAACCCGTCGAAGCGGTTCGGCGAATTTTTCAAGACGGTCTTGTACTCGGCGAGGGCTTCGGCGGGGCGCTTAAGTTCGAGCAGCATGTCGGCGAGCATTTCGCGGGCGGGGATGCCGACGGATTCGCCGCCATTTTTGTCCTGATGGTCAGCGGCGGCGCGAAGCTCCTCGAGAGCTTCATCGGATTTTCCCTTGGCGAAGGCCAGCCAAGCTTCCGCTTCACGGAGATCCGAAGCTTTTTCGGTGGAGACGTTGTAGCCGCTCTTTCGGGCGCGCTTTTCTCGGTCGGCAACCAGCTCTGTGAGTTCCTTTACGGCGGATTCTGCGCCAGGCACATCGCCGCTGCGCGCCGCGCCGATGGCGCGAGCCCAAAAAGTCACGTCATTCCAGTTCTTGCGAATCGCCGGTACCGGCAGATTTGCGGATTCTTTCCAGCGATGCAATTCCAGGGAGGTTCGCGCGGCAAGATAGGCGCGGTGATCGGCCTTTACTTCGTCATTCGCGCCAACGACGTGGTCGATGTGTTCGATCACTTCGCGGGCTTTGGCTTCCTGGCCGCTTTGCAGATACGAATAGCTGAGGAAGTCCATGGCGTGTGTCTGGTAATGCGATTCGGCGAGGTGCATTTCCGCGGCGTGGGCGCCGGAAGAGACCGCAGCAATGTTCGAGGTAATGGATTCCTGCCAGAGGCCGAGGCGGACAAAAATGTGCGAGGGCATGTGCAAGGCATGGGCGGAGTCCGGTGCGATGGCGGCGTAACGGCGAGCGGCTTCGAGTCCCTGCGCGGCAAATTCGGGCCGGTCGCAAGCATGAATCATGTAATGCGCCACGCCGGGATGATCGGGATGCTGCTGGAGCAAAGGATCGAGGAGGGCGATGGCTTTCTTCAGATTTGCCGTGCTGTCCACGTCTTCTTCCGCGAGCGACACCAGGGAAAGTGCGTAGAAGGAACTGAATTCGACGTCGCCGGGATTCGCGTCATGAGACTGCTGGAGCGCCGCGGAGTAGGCCTTGATGCGGTCGGCGTGAGACATCTTGGATTTCTTTTGGTAAAAAGCAGCGGCGGCGTTGAGGAAACTCTGCTCCCAGGCGTTCGCGGAGTGGAGCTTCTGCGCTTTCTCGATGTCCTTACGGCCCTCTTTCAAAGTTTTGTCATTCGGGAAATCCCAAAGCTGGTGATAGAGGGCCATGGCTTGGCCCCAGTGCGCCATGGCACATTTCTTGTCGCGAGCCGCGGCGTCAGTAAAGGTCTGCTCGGATTCCTTGTATTGGAAGGAGTGCAGGAGCGCGACACCTTTTTCGATGGCGGCTTGCGCTTCGGCGGAGCAGCTTGTGGGGAAATTGATTTTGCCGAGTTGATCGGGCGGGAGTGCGCGGGAAAGTTCGTTGGCGCGCGCGGCTGCGGGAAGAAGAAGAGCGAAGGATAGTCCAACGACCAGGACGAACGAGGGTTGCTTGCGCATAAGCCGTTCCTTTCTTGCCGAGTGACATTCTACCTCCGGCGGTTGATCTTGGCACGGCGAAACCATCTGGCAAGGCACAAGCTAGCGGTTGGACTCGGCTTCCGCGCGGGCGCTACAATGGAGGCGGAGCGGTACTTCGAAGCAAGTGAGGGTGCGAAAGCTGTTTGAACCAATGACGAATCTCTGAGGTGCTGCGGATAGACAGCCTGTGTGCACGGCCTGTCCCGCTGGCGGGTCTCGCTGAGTTGAAACGAGGAAGACACGCGAGCGGGGCAGGAAAGCCTAATGGTTGGCTCGTGGCGCCCTACTATTTCAGAGGTTCACGGCCTAGCACTCCACGGCCAAGCAGTCCGCTCCATTTTTGCGTTTCGCGGTATGAAGGATCGATGCGCGTACTTTTTGTGGGAGACATCGTGGGTTCGCCGGGGCGGCAGATCGTGCGCGATCGGCTGGCGGATATTGTGGCGCAGCGGCAGATCGATCTGGTGATCGCCAACGGGGAGAATTCGGCGTCAGGATTCGGGATTACGCCACGGCTGGCGGAAGAGCTCCTGAAAATGGGAATCGATGTGCTCACCGGCGGAAATCACAGCTGGGACCGCAAAGAGATTGTGGAATATCTGCCGCACGAGCCGCGGCTGCTACGGCCGGCGAATTTTCCTGAAGGCAATCCGGGAAGCGGGCTGTATCTGGGGAAGGCGAAGAATGGCGTGAAATATGCCGTGCTGAATCTGCAAGGGCGCGTGTTCATGACGCCGATCGACGATCCTTTCCGGAAGGCGGACAGCGAACTCGAGAAAATTCCACCCGACGTCGCATTCGTCTTCGTGGACATGCACGCAGAAACCACGAGTGAGAAATTGGCGATGGGGTGGTACCTCGATGGCCGCGTGACAGCGGTGGTCGGCACGCACACGCATGTGGCCACGGCGGACGAACATGTCTTCCCGCAAGGCACGGCTTACATCACGGACGTGGGGATGACCGGGCCGCATGGGGGCGTAATCGGGATGGACCGCAATGGGATCATCACGAAATTTCTGAATGGACTGCCGGCGCGGTTTGAGGTGGCTTCCGGCGACGTGCAAATGAATTGTGTGCTGATCGAGACCGATGATGATGGCGCGCGCAATTCTGCGGGCCGGCTTCGTGCACGCTCTATCGAGCGCCTGCGCTTGTGCATTGATTAATACAAATTCGCAGCAATAGCGCCGCTATTCTTCGCGAAGGTCGTCACCGTGTCGCCGGCTCGCGACCCAGCGCAGGAGGATTATGCCCAGGACGGCCACGACGATGCACCACACGGTGGGCCAAATCATCATGTTCAGCCAGGACCCCCGGTTGTACGTACTCCAGACTCCGGCATGGTTCACCCAGAGTGGCCCCAGGTCGCGGTAGAGCTGGTTTTCGCTCTCGAACTGGCTGATGTGACGTACATACGGATAGTAAGCGCCATAGAGGCTCAGGCTTGCGAGAAGCAACAACGGAGGAGCAACGCTGGCCGCCGATGCAAAACGATTGAGCAAACTGCTCACGTTTTCTTTCCAGCGCAGCAGAATTACTAAACCGAACCACGCCAGTGTGGCTGCGGCAAAAACGAGGACGGCGACATCAGAAATCAACACGAGAGACGCGGCGCGGCCGGCGGCACCTTCTCCCGAACGATAGTCCCGCGACATTTCTAATCCTTCATTCAGGTCTGCCACGTTGGATTCCAGAAGGACGGCTTCCTCCGTGCGTCCCTGAAGGCGTAGCAAGGGCACGAGGCGTTTGTAGGATATATGGCGAATGGCGATCCCGATCAGGCGCTCGATGTCAGTCGATGCTCGCTCCATGCGGACGCCGAACTGCGCGACAGTTCGATATTGGGCCGCCGCGTCATCGTTGCGGCCAGCTTTTTCGGCGGTTCCTCCCAAGTCCTCGACCAGGTATTGGGCATAAGTCCTGGTAGCGAGTAAGTTTGGAATCGGCTGCGAGGCCACGGCGAACATCAACAAGTCCGGACGATCCCATCCCTGCTGCTGAAGGACAGCGCGGTCGAGTTCGAAACGCTGTGTCCCATAGTTGTCGTACTTGGGAGCAGCAAAAGCTTTCTGCATAGGATTGAGAAAACCAGATTCAGCAGCGAGCGCGCGACGCTGTTCCTGAGGGCTGCGACTTGTCAATCCTGTTGCGGACGAAGCTTTCTCAAAGAATGCGCCCGCTTCGAGCAGGTAGGGAAAAGCATTGTCGGGGTCCCAGGCTTTGAGCCGCGTAATCCACGGGGCGGGATTGTGGTCCTGCGGATTAGCGCAAGCGAAGCGCGAAGAAATCCAGATGAGGTGTGCGTCGAGAGCGATTGCTTTTTCAGCGGCGAGAGCAGCTTCCTTGATGTCGGGATGGTGGAGCGCTACGAAGGCAAGAGCGCGGGCATCTGATTGGGCGATGGCCTGCCGCTGAATCGGACCAAGAGTGCGCGCGGAGAAAGAATTCTCTTCCCAAGGATCTGTATTGGAAGGAACGGAGAGGGTGGCCAGCGACTGGCGAAAACCGGACAGCGTTAAGAGAGCCAGAGAGAGAACGAGCGTGGCCCAAACCCAGGGGCGCTTCGGAGAAAGGATTCCGCGTTGCTGCCAGACCGGAAGTTCTTCGGCTTTGACGGCGCGGAAGACGTCTTTGCGCAAATTCTCCCAGTCGTTGAATTGGGCGAGGCTGCGGCGAAGCGCTTCGGGTTCGCTGGCGCCGCCAGCGAGCGCTTCCTTGTAGGCGTCTTCGAGTTGGTGCGACAGTTCTTCGATGACTTCCTCGCGCCGGCCGGGTTCCAGCGGCAGCGGAGTCAGCCGGCGGCGGACAATTTCTTTCCAGTCATGCACAGCGCACCTCCACGATGCGGTTCATCGCGCTAGAGAATTCGCGCCAGTGGGCGCGTTGGGTTGCCAGGGTCTTGCGACCGGTGGCGGTGAGCCGGTAAAAACGGCGGCGGCGCCCGCCGGCAGGCTCCCATTCCCCCTTTAGCCAGCCGCGGCGTTCGAGCCGGTAGAGAAGAGGGTAGAGCGAAGCAACATGGAAGCGGACAATACCCTCAGAGCGTTCGGCAATGAGCTTTCCAATTTCGTAGCCGTGGCGGGCCTTTTCCTCGAGCAGCGCCAGAATGAGCAATTCCGCGTTGCCTTTTTTGAGTTCTCGATCCAGTGCAGTTCCCATATATGGCTATAATACATATCCGCGAAAGCGAGTCAACCCCCGACCGGCAGAGCTGTGCGCAATCGTTCATTCCCACCCACACCGCCGTGCGCAGTGATTAAAGCGCACAACAAGCACGCGTAACGCGGGGCAACCTGCGCACGTCCGTAGTAATCTGAGGATTCATGCGACAGAGGGTGGGTTCAATCGTGAGAATTCTTGCGGTGATGTGTCTTCTGGCCTTTGCGGCGGGAGGAGCACTGGCCCAGGAAGAAGGCGACCTGACGGCCAAACAGCGCGTTTTTCCGAGTGTGGGTCCCGGGTTGCGCGCTGTGAAGCGGGGCGGGGATGGGAGGCTGTACGTGCTGGCTTCGCCTTCGCCCGGCTTGCTGGTGTTTGACGCCCAGGGCAAGCAGGTTCTATCGATTAACGAGGTTGGCGTGGCCGCGAGCGGGACCGGCAAAGGACATGCGCTGATTGTGTTTGGAGAAGACTGCGACGGAGCGGCTGACGGAACCATCTACGTCGCCGATCGCGGCGCGAATCTCATCCAGGTTTTTTCCCCGGAAGGCACTCCCGTTCGGTCGATTTCCGTGAAGAATCCGATTTCCGCTGCAGCGCTGCCCGAAGGCGAGGTTGCCGTGGGTACGCTGCGGGAGCCGCACCTGGTCATCGTGTTCGACAAGAATGGCCGGGACGTGCGGGAGTTTGGCGATCCCGAGCCCCTTGCGGAGCGCGAGGAACTAAACCGCTACCTGAACATCGGGCAGCTCGCCACGGATGCCCTGGGGCACCTTTACTACGCCTTTGCCTATTTGCCGGAGCCGACCGTGAGGCAATACGACCGCGTGGGCTACGCGGGCCAGGATTTCCAATACACCGCGATCGAGGCTATGCCCGCAGCGCAGGCCGCGCGCAAGGAAATCGAGCGGCAGGAGCGGCGCGGCGATCAGCCATCTTTCAAAAGGATTCTTACCGGCGTCGGAGTCGATCGCGCCACGGGAGAAGTGTGGGTTGCTCTGTACAACACGCTGCTGCATTTCGACAAGGAAGGGAACCGGCGCGCGAGCTATAAGCTGTACACGCCGCAAGGAGCGCGGCTCGAGGCCAACACCATCCTGGTGGAGAAAGACCTGCTGATCATCGGCAGCGACCCGCTGGGCATCTACGAATTCGATAGGCCAGACAAAAAAATTTCAAAATAAGGCAAGTTTTCCTCAGGCCGAGATCTGTGTGTTTTCTGAAAAATCAAACGCGTACACAAGAAATTATCCAAAAAAGCCGCGAAAATTGACGAGCGCGAGGGCCGTTGCACAAGATTTGTGCTTGTGGAAAAACTGTGCATGGGGTGTGAACGTTCGCAAGGACCTTCGCACACTTTTCGCTTGCTCCCCACGTGTCAATCGGCGACAATCCCGCGCGGTCTAAGAACAGCAGTACGCGGGCCGATAATTCCTGACGGGCGGCGCGCGGATCGACAGGGGCAATCTCAGACGTTCCGGCGCGGGCAAGAATCCCGAAGCTTGAAGAAAGATGGAAATGAAACTGCTTTCCACAGTTTTTGCACATCTGTGGAAATAGCATGGGTTTTTCCTTTCTCTTCCGATGACCACTGCAATTCAACTTGGGCGTGAGCGCGAAGCGGCTAACACTTGGGACAAATTCCTGGAGCACGTGAAGTCCCGGGTGAGCATCAACACGTACACGACCTGGTTCCAGCCGACGAGGCTGAACCGGGCCGAGGGCGATATTCTTTACGTGCAGATTCCCAGCGCGGTCTTCCGGCAGGTGCTGACGCGCACTTACGGCGATATCGTCAAGGCCGTCTTCCATGAAATTGGCACGCCAAACATCAAGGTCCAATACGTGTGCACGGAGGAAGAGCCGGTGCAGGCGGCACCCGTGGTTTCCGGCGTGAAGCAGTCCAAGCTGGATTTTGAGAGCAGCGACCACCAACTGAATACGCGCTACACGTTTGATACGTTTGTCGTCGGCAAGTCCAACGAGTTTGCACACGCCGCGGCACGTGCGGTGGCCGAACAGCCCTCGAAGGCCTACAACCCGCTCTTCCTTTATGGCGGCGTGGGGATGGGCAAGACGCATTTGATGCACGCCATCGGGCACACCATCAAGAAGCGCAACCCGGCGATGCGGCTGAGTTACGTCAGCGCGGAGAAATTCACCATAGAAGTGATCAATTCGCTCCGCTTTGACCGCATGATCAGCTTCCGCGACCGCTTCCATACCGTGGATGTTTTGCTCGTCGACGATATTCAGTTTATTTCGGGAAAAGAGCGCACCCAGGAAGAATTTTTTCACACCTTCAACGCGCTCTACGAACAGCAGAAGCAGATCGTCATCTCATCGGATTGCCTCCCGAAAGACATCAACTCGATCGAGGAGCGGCTGCGCTCGCGGTTTGAATGGGGATTGATTGCGGACATCCAACCGCCGGACCTCGAGACGAAGATTGCGATTTTACAGAAAAAAGCGGAGAACGACCGGTTCGGCTTGACCGATGACGTGGCGGAATACATCGCGCGCGCCATCAAGTCCAACGTGCGGGAACTCGAAGGAGCGCTGACGCGCTTGATGGCCTATGCTTCGCTTACCGGGGCCACCATCTCGCTGGCGACGGCACAACAGGTCCTGCGCAACATCATCGCTTCCCAGGAAAAGCGCGTCACTATTGACCTGATCCAGAAGCGCGTGAGCGAACACTTCAATTTGCGCGAACAAGACCTGAAAGTTCGCAGTAACACGCGTGCGATCGCTTTTCCACGGCAGGTGGCCATGTACATCGTGAAGCAGCTCACCACGGCTTCGCTGCCCGAGATCGGGCGCCAGTTCGGCGGCAAGCATCACACCACGGTGCTGCACTCGATCAACAAGATCGAGGAGTTGCGCCGTTCGGACAAAGATTTGAACCGTACCATAACGCGCCTCATGGATGCGCTGCAGTAGCAACGCTTTTCGGGCGACCCTCTAGCAGCAGACTTTTTCTTACCAGCTAAGCCTGTGCGTAGCTACACTCGGTCGTCAGCACGGTGAGCCGTGCAGCCACGCAGAGATTTGAGTATCGCCCGTTCTTGCCTCACTCCCGAGCTGTGGAGATACGCTGCAAAAGGTGCGGACAATATGTGAATAGCTGTGATTAAAAATCAGAGAATTGAGGTCAACTCCGGCATGGAGGCAACGTTTTCCACGGTTCCCACAAACCACCACCCTCAGAGCCCCCTCCCTATGTCGCAGCTTGAATGGAAGTTGCAACGGTATCCACAGATTCACAGCGCTTATCACAACAACAAGCTTTATAGTATTTTATTTTCAGGGAAAACTTCCTGTTGTATTGATTATGGTGTTTCGTGAATTATTGATGGCAGTCAATGAGTACGATGTTCCCCACCTATTTCCACAGCGTTGGTACACAAAGCAGGCTTTATAAGTTACTCAAAAGCGAGTAAAGTACCGCAGCGGTGGAAATAAGCTGTGGAAGGCCTCGTCCCAGGCCTGATTGAGGGTAAACTCTACAATGACCGCACCTGGAACGGCACGCGAGGAACATCAAGCGATGGAATTCAGTGTTACAAAGTCTGCGCTGTTGAACGAACTCAGCACGACGCAAGGCGTTGTTGAGCGCAAGACGACTATTCCCATTTTGTCGAACCTGCTTGTCGAGGCTAAGGGAAGTCACCTGACGATCACGGCGACAGACCTCGAACTTAGCATTCGCACGTCTTGCGAGGCTAAGATCAAAAAGGAAGGCGCAGGAACCATCCCGGCGAAGAAACTGCTGGAGCTTGTGCGTTTGCTCCCTGAGGGCGAGATCAAAGTCAAGCTACTAGAAAACCACTGGGTGGAGATCGTCAGCGACAAGAAGAAATACAAGCTCGTGGGTATGGCCAAAGAAAATTTCCCCGCTCTGCCGGCGATGCCGCACACGCTAGTGAAGATCCCCGCTCCGATTCTCGAGAGCCTTATTGCCAAAACGAAATTCGCCATCTCCATGGAAGAATCGCGCTACACACTGAATGGCGGCTTGCTGATCCTGAAGCCGGACACACTGGCTATGGTGGCGACTGATGGCCACCGGTTGGCCCTCGCGGAAACGGACCATAAACTTACGGGACTCAACGGAGAAGTGAAAGTTCTCATTCCCAAAAAGGCCATGGACGAAGTCGAGAAACTTTCCAGCGCAGCGGGCTCCGACGCGCACATTGAATTTGCGAAAGACGAGAGCCACCTCTTTTTCCAGGTCGGCCACCGCCTGCTGATTTCGCGCATTCTCACCGGACAATTCCCGAACTATGAAGCGGTGCTTCCGCGCGACAACAACAAGACCGTCACCATTGATCGCACCGAGCTGGGCGATGCCGTTCGCCGCGTTTCGCAGCTCGCCGATCAGCGCTCGCACGCCGTGAAACTCTCGGTGTCCACGGAAGGCATCGAGATTTCCGCGTCGAGCCCGGAGTACGGCGAAGCGAAAGAAAACATCGACAAGGAATACAAGGGTAACCCGATTGCCATCGGGTTCAACTCCAGCTACATGCTGGATTTTCTCGCCGCCGCCGCTGATGGCCCGGTCAGCATCGAGTTGAAGGACGAACAGTCTGCCGGCCAGATGCGCCCGCTCGCTGATGAGTCTTACCGCTACCGCTATATCATCATGCCTATGCGCATCTGACGCTCCAAAGATTGAAAAACTCCGTCAAAAGGCGCTTTTGGAAGCGCCCTTTTTGTTCTAGTTCAAAATAATCAACTAATTCTAAATCACAGTAAATAAGCCACTTATCGTGTCTCCGAAGTCCATCGGGCGCTTGAGAAAATGGCACTGATCGAGTATAATTTTGTGGTTGTCGATTCGCAGTTCGGTCTCCTTCAAATCGACACGTCCGCCAGGCCAAAGTGAACTGAAATTGGGCTCTGCGCCAGGAGCCTAGGGTCACTCGCCCGGAGAAAAATGAGTCTTCGCCACGTCCCGCTGCGCGGGATGGGATGGAGCAGGAACCCTACGAGTTTCGGATTCGCCCCAGCGGAGCCGGAATCAAAGGGTAAGGCGTCGGCTGCATGAGGGCCGCACGAAAAAACAATCGGATCATTCCGAAGACACGCCTTCCTTGCTTCACAAAAAAAGAAGTTTTTAGCGCGGACACGTGCTCCGGTTTGCTCGGAGCCTGTTCAGCGCGGCTGGTTTGCAAACGTTAGAGCGATTGTTGCGCGGGGAGAATCAATGGGCGACAAGGAAAACGTGGGCGGCACGCCGCAAGGCGGCCACAAGTACGACGCGAAATCCATCAAAGTGCTCGGCGGACTCGAAGCCGTGCGCTTACGGCCCGCGATGTACATCGGCTCGACCGGAGAGATGGGTTTGCACCATCTCGTCTGGGAAGTGGTGGACAACTCGGTGGACGAAGCTCTGGCCGGCCACGCCGACGATATTAGTGTCACCGTGCACGCCGACAACTCCGTCACGGTGATTGATAACGGCCGGGGCATTCCCGTGGACATGCACCAGACGGAAAAGCGTCCCGCCGCGGAAGTCGTACTAACTGTGCTGCACGCGGGCGGAAAATTTGACAGTGATACTTACAAAGTTTCGGGCGGCCTCCATGGCGTGGGCGTTTCGGTGGTCAACGCGCTTTCCGATTGGCTGGAGCTGGAAATCTCGCGTGATGGCGCGGTGTGGGAACAGTCCTACGAAAAAGGCAAACCGACATCGAAACTGAAGCAAACAGGAAAAACTCGCAAGACGGGCACGAAGGTCACGTTCCATCCCGATTCGACGATTTTCGATAAAATCGATTACAGCTACGATACGCTCGCGCAGCGCTTGCGCGAGATGGCCTTTCTCAACAAAGGCTTGAAGATCACGCTGACCGACGAGCGCACGGAAAAAACCGCGGAATTCAAATTCACCGGCGGAATCGCGGAATTCGTCAAGCACCTGAACCGCGGCAAATCCACGCTGCACGACTCCCCGATCTACATGGAAGGCAAGAAGGGCAACGTGGAAATGGAGATTGCCCTGCAATACAACGACAGTTACGGCGAAAATGTGTTTGCGTTTGCCAACACCATCAACACCGTGGACGGCGGCACGCACCTCTCCGGCTTTCGCTCTGCACTGACACGCAGCATCAATAATTTCGCTTCGTCTGCCGGAATGCTCAAAGAGCAGAAAGATGAAGTCTCCATTACCGGAGACGATGTACGCGAAGGATTGGTCGCGGTCGTGAGCGTGCGCCTGCCGCAGCCGCAGTTTGAAGGGCAGACCAAGGGCAAGCTGAACAGCGACATCAAGGGCGACGTCGAACAATTGGTGAATGAAAAGCTCGGCGAATGGTTTGACAAACACTCGACCGTGGCGCGGCGCATCATCGGCAAGTGCATTGACGCGGCGCGGGCTCGCGAAGCCGCCCGCAAGGCGCGCGAACTGACGCGACGCAAATCGGCGATGGATTCGAGCGGCCTGCCCGGAAAACTGGCCGATTGCCAGGAACGCGATCCGGCGCGCTGCGAACTCTTTGTTGTCGAGGGCGAATCGGCCGGCGGTTCGGCCAAGCAGGGCCGCGACCGCAAGTACCAGGCGATCCTCCCGCTCAAAGGAAAAATCCTCAATGTTGAAAAAGCGCGCTACGACAAAATGCTCGGCCACGAAGAAATTCGCGCCATCATCACGGCGCTGGGCACCGGGATCGGCAAGGACGATTTCGACGCCAGCAAGCTGCGCTATCACAAAATTATTCTCATGACCGACGCGGACGTGGACGGCAGCCACATCCGCACGCTGCTGCTGACCTTCTTTTTCCGGCATATGAAGGAACTGATCGAGCGCGACCACATTTACATCGCGCAGCCTCCGCTCTACCGCGTCAAGCGAGGCAAGACGGAAAAATACATCCGCGACGAACGCGATTTTGCGCGCGAGCTGATGAAGCGCGCCACCGAAGACCACATCGTCAAGGCCAAGGAAGGCGTGACGCTGCAGGGAGCAGGGCTGACCTCGTTCCTTCTGAACGTACAGGAATACGAAGCTGTCGCGGCGAAGCTGGGCCGCCGACTGAAAGAACCAAGGCTCGCGGAAGTGCTGGCGGAAAGCGGTCTGGACAAGAAAACGGATTTTGAGGAAAAGAAGTCGCTCGACAAACTTCTCAAAGAAATCGACAAGCTGAAACTGAAGGTCGAAGGCAAAATCACCTTCGACGAAGAGCACAGTTTGTACGAAATCCAGTTCGGGCCGCCGCAAAACACCAAAATCAACTGGGCGCTGGCGGCGACTGCGGAATACAAGAAGCTGCGCGCGCTGGCGAAACAGATCGATGAATTCAACAAGCCGCCGTTCACTGTGTCGCGCAATGGAGACAAAGTCACCAAGGAAAAAGCCCAGGAAGTGCTGGCGTACATCATGGAAGACGCCAAGAAGGATTTCACCATCACGCGGTTCAAGGGCCTCGGCGAAATGAATCCGACGCAACTCTGGGAAACCACCATGAACGCGGAAACGCGCACCCTGCTAAAGGTGAAACTTGAGGACGCGGTTGCCGCCGAGGATATTTTCACCACGCTCATGGGCGAAAATGTCGAGGCGCGCCGCAAGTTCATTGAGGACAACGCGCTCGAAGTCGTGAACTTGGATATTTAGTTGGCAACGATGTTCTACCAACTGGGCTGGACGACACTACCAGGGCTGCGGGGATTAAGCGTGAGCGAGTTTCGTGCGACACCGACAAGTGCGCCGGATAACGAACGCGGTGTGGCGATCGAATTTGCCAATGAAGCGGAGCGCGACACGTTCTTGCAGCAACTGGAAGATTATTTCGCGGCGCGACGATTTATGAATACGGCGGATGCTTTCGACACTGTGAAGGCGTACGCGCTGGAACGCGCACCTAAAGCGTAAGCATTTGCTCGTAGGGGCGCAGCATGCTGCGCCCCTACAACGGAGAATTTTTCAGCAACAGCGAGGGGAAATGGCGGACGAACCAAATCTGTCAGTAATGATTCCGGTGGATATCGAAGCGGAGATGCGCAAGTCGTATCTCGATTACGCGATGAGCGTGATCATCGGGCGCGCGCTTCCGGATGTGCGCGACGGACTGAAGCCGGTGCACCGCCGGATTCTTTTCGGCATGTACGAACTCGGCCTGACCTCGACGAGGCCCTACCGCAAGTGCGCCAAGATCGTCGGCGAGGTCCTCGGCAAGTTTCACCCGCACGGTGACACGCCGGTTTATGACGCGCTGGTGCGCATGGCGCAGGATTTCAACATGCGCTACCCGCTGGTGGACGGCCAGGGGAATTTCGGCTCGGTCGACGGCGACATGCCGGCGGCGATGCGGTACACGGAAGCGCGCCTCTCGAAGATTGCCGAAGAACTGCTCGCCGACATCGAAAAAGAAACCGTCGACTTCATCCCGAACTTCGACGAAACCGAAAAAGAACCGACCGTTCTCCCCACGCGTGTGCCAAACCTTCTCGTGAACGGTGCGAGCGGCATCGCCGTGGGCATGGCCACGAACATCCCGCCGCACAACCTGCGCGAAATTATCGACGCGACGATGTTGCTGGTTGAAAAGCCGGACACCACCCTCCGGGAAGTCTTGAAGATTGTGCCTGGGCCCGATTTTCCCACGGGTGGATACATCGCGGGGCGCGAAGGCATCGAAGCGGCGTACAAAACCGGCCGCGGCAGCTTTACGATGCGCGCGAAAGCCGCCATCGAAGACGTCGGCAAGGACCGCGAAAACATCGTCATCACGGAAATTCCTTACCAGGTCAACAAATCTACGCTCATCAAGCGCATCGCCGAACTCGCGCAGATCAAGAAGATCGACGGCATCGCCGACGTGCGCGACGAAAGCGACCGCGACGGCATGCGCATCGTCGTGGAGCTGAAGCGCGGCGAGGAATCGCAGTTGGTCCTCAACAATCTCTACAAGCACACGCAGATGCAGGAATCGTTCGGCATGATTCTGCTGGCGATCGCCGGCGGGCAGCCGAAAGAAATGGGTCTGCTCGAATTCATCAGGCTGTTCATCGAGCACCGTCGCGACGTCGTGCTGCGGCGCACGCGCTACGACCTGCGCAAGGCGCGCGAGCGCGAACACATTCTGACGGGCTACCAAATCGCGCTCGATCACCTGGACGACGTGATCCGCATTATCCGCGGATCTACGGGCCGCGCCGAAGCCAAGGAAAACCTGCTTAAATTTTTCTCCGAGCAGGACGTCACGATCACGGAAAACGGGAAGTCCAGGAAACTCACAGGCGTCAAGCTCGATGGGCGGAAGTACAAGCTGGGTGGCATTGAAGGAGAAACGGCACGCTCCGTCACGGGCGGCCTGACTCCTGTTCAGGTTGATGCCATCCTCGAACTGCAATTGCATCGCCTGACGCAGCTTTCCGTTGACGAAATCCTCAAGGAATTGAAGTCCATCCGCGAACGCATCGTCGAACTCGAGGAAATCCTAGCTAGCGAAAAGAAACTCAAGGCCGTCATCATCAGCGAGCTGAAGGAAATTCAGAAAACGTACGGTGACGACCGCCGCACACAAATCGTCGATAAGGTCGACGAGATCAAGCTCGAAGACCTGATCGCCGACACCGAGATGCTGATTACTGTCAGCCACGCCGGCTATATCAAGCGCACGGCGGTCGATACGTATCGCCACCAATCGCGCGGCGGCAAGGGACGCATTGGCGCGAAGACCAAGGAAGAAGACTTCGTCGAGCATCTTTTCATTGCTTCAGCGCACAGCTACATTTTGCTGTTCACCTCGAAGGGCCGCGTTTACTGGCTGAAGGTGTACGAATTGCCTGAGGCTGCGGCGGCCACGCGAGGCAAGGCGATCTCCAGCCTTGTGAAATTCCAGGAAGATGAAAAACTCACCGCCCTGGTCGCGGCCCGCAATCTGGAAGAAGCGGACAAGTTCGTTTTCATGGCCACGAAGAGCGGCACGGTGAAGAAGTCAGCGCTGACGGAATTTTCAAATCCGCGCTCGACCGGCATCATCGCCCTCACGCTGGACGGAAAGGACGAGCTCATCGGCGCGAAACTCACCGACGGCAAGAAGATGATTTTCCTGGCCAGCCACGAAGGCCAGGCCATCCTCTTCCGCGAAACCGAAGTGCGCCCCATGGGCCGCAACGCCGGCGGCGTGAACGGCATGGACCTCGACAAGTCTGATTACGTCGTGAGCATGGACGCCGTGCAGCCGGACTTCGAGATCATCGCCAAGGAACACAAGACCACCACGCAGAATCTCGAGGAGCTCGAGAACGAGCAGATTAAAGACTCGCTGACAACATTGATGCTGACCGTGGCCGAGAAAGGCTTCGGAAAGCGCACGCCTCTAGCCGAATACCGCATCACTTCGCGCGGCGGCAAGGGCGTCGTGAACATGAAGACCACGGACCGCAACGGTTACGTCGTCGCTACGTTGCAGGTAACCGAAGAATCGGACGTGATGATCATCGCGCACAATGGCAAGGTCATCCGCGTTCACGCGAACGAGATTCGTGAAGCGGGCCGCTCGACGCAGGGCGTTCGCTTGCTACGGCTCGAGGACGACGATTCCGTCGCCGCTGCCGCGGTCTTGCAGGAAGAAAACGAAGAAGAAAAAAAGTAGCATCCACAATCTCATGAAAATCACGCGAAGAGTCCTTGCCTTTTTGCTGGTGCTGATGGCACCGCTGATTTTATTTTCTTCAGCGCAAACGGCGGAGAAGTCTGCGTCCAAGCATCAATATCTGGCGTTCGTCGGCACGTACACTACAAAAACAAACAGCAAAGGCGTCTACGCCTACCGTTTCGATGCGGCAACGGGTCAGCTCAGTGCGATCGGAGTCGCGGTGGAGACGCCGGACCCGTCGTGGGTCGCTGTGCACCCTAACGGCAAGTTCTTGTATGCCGTGAACGAAGCCGGAAAGAACAGCATGGTCAGCGCGTTTGTGCTGGATGCAAAAACGGGAAAACTGACGCTGCTGAATCAACTACCCGCGCTCGGAGAAGATCCCTGCTATATCTCCTTCGATCGCACAGGAAAGTATGTTTTTGTCGCGAACTACACCTCCGGCAATGTCGTGGTGTTTCCGATCGAGGCCGACGGCAAGTTCGGCGCCGCCACGGCAAATGTCCACGATGAGGGCAAGCTGGGTCCCAACAAGGAACGCCAGGAAGCCCCCCACGCACATTGGATTGAGTCGGGTCCAGGCAATCTTTCAGTATATGTGGTGGACTTGGGCCTTGATCGCGTGCTGCGTTACGGATTCGATGCGACGAAAGGCACTCTGTCGTCCGGACCGGTGCAAAGCACCTGGTCGCATTCCTTGCTCGATCTATCCTCCGAGCTGGCGCACGGCACAGGACCGCGGCACGCCGCATTTTCACAAAGTGGTGCGAAAATGTATGTCCTCGGGGAGCTGCAATCGACCGTTACGGCGTTCCACATGATTGGCACCGATGATTTTGTCCCGACCGCATATCAAAGAATCTCTGCTCTGCCCAAGGGATTCTCTGGCCGCAATGACGCCGCCGAAATCGCTCTGCATCCGAGTGGCAAGTTTCTCTACACCTCAAATCGCGGCAACGACACTATCGCCGTCTTCAGCGTCCAACGACGGGGCGGTCGATTGAGCCTGGCCGCGAATGTCCCCACTGGCGGAAAAGAACCGCGCCATTTCGCGATCGATCCCACTGGCAAATTCCTGCTGGCGGAAAATCAGCTCTCTAACAGCATCGTGGTCTTCAAGATTGACCCGGCGACGGGTGGTTTGACTCCCACGGGCCAGGTTGTCGACGTGCCTTCTCCCGTGTGCATCGCGTTTCTTCCTGTTGAATAAGCTTACGCGCGGGCCGATTTGCGCTAGAATCCCGCCGCTGTCTTATGAGGACACCCATGACTCGTTTGAAACGAATTCTTGCCGCACTCTTATTTCTACTTGGTGCTACCGCCGCTGCCGCCCTGGCCGATGAAGCGGCTCCCGCGCGCGACCCCAAGCAACCCGTGGACGCGGCCTACACGGAGAAAATCCACAAGTACACGACGCAACCGTACTTCACCTCGCCACTAGTGGATTATCTGCCTGCATCAAAAACCGTGCCGACGCCGGAAGTCGTGCTCGGCGACGTGGCAGGAGCGCCCGGAATCCTGCCCTACGCCGAGGAAGTCTACAAGTACATGCGCCTGCTCGAGAAAGCCAGCCCGCGCGTGAAAGTTTTCTCCATCGGCACCACGGAAGAAGGGCGCGAAATGATCGCGGTGGCCATCTCTTCGGAAGAAAATCTGAAATCTCTCGACGAGAATCGCGCGCGCCTCGCCAAGCTGGCCGACCCGCGCACCATCAAGCTCGACGACGCGGAAGCCGACAAGCTGGTCGCCCAGGCCGTGCCCATCTACTACATCACGGGAACGATTCACTCGCCGGAAACCGGAGCGCCGACCGCGCTGATGGAACTGGCGTACCGCCTGGCCGTGGACGAAAGCCCATACATCAAAGAAATTCGCGACGGCACCATCACGCTGATTACGCCCGTGGTGGAAGTGGACGGCCGCGACCGCATGGTCGATCTCTACAAATGGCACCTGGCGCACCCCAAGGATTTTTACCCGCCGCTGATCTATTGGGGAAAATACGTCGCGCACGACAACAACCGCGACGCCATGGGCGTCACGCTGAAGCTCACGGAAAATGTTTTGAACACCTACGTCAACTGGAAAGCGCAAGTGCTTCACGACCTGCATGAATCCGTGCCCTACCTCTACGACAACACTGTTGGTGACGGCCCCTACAACGCGTGGGTCGATCCGATCCTCACCGATGAATGGCAGATGATCGGTTCGCGCAACGTGGCGGATATGACGAAATTCGGCATGCCGGGCGTCTTTACGCACGGTGATTTTGACACCTGGTCTCCCGGCTACTTGATGTTTATCGCCGCGATGCACAACGGCATCAGCCGGCTCTACGAGACTTTCGGCAACGGCGGCGCGGACACCCAGGAGCGCACGCTCGATCCCGAAGAGTATTCGCGCACGTGGTGGCGCCAGAATCCGCCGCTTCCCAAGGTTATGTGGTCGCAGCGCGACAACAATAATTACGAACAGACCGGCCTTCTCACTTCCCTCCACTATTTCAATGAAAACAAGCGGCTCTTCCTGAAGAATTTTTATTTGAAGGCCAAGCGCTCGGTTATGAAACCGTCAGCCGAAGGCCCGGCCGCTTACGTATTGCCGGCCGACGAAACGCGCCCCGGCTTGCAAGGGGAACTGCTCCGCGTACTGCAAAAGCAAGCGGTGGAGATTTCGCGCGCAAAGGCGGCCTTCACAGTCGCCCTGCCCGTCAAAAAGGAAAAACCAAAAAAGGGCGCCAAGGATAACAAAGAGAGCGACAAGGAAAAGAAGCCGGAGCCTACCTCAAGAGACTTTCCCGCCGGCAGCTACATCGTCCGGATGGACCAGCCCTACGCCCGCATCGCCGACGCGCTTCTCGACCATCAATACTGGAGCCCGGATGATCCGCAGAAAACTCCTTACGACGATACGGGCTGGACGTTTGGCGAACTTTTCGGCGTTCAAGTTGCCCGCGTCACCGATCTAAAGGTTCTCGACGTAGCCATGGAACGCGTCACGGACATTCACGCCCCGGGTGGAGTGAAAGGCGATGGCACAGTCTTCGCAATTAACAACACTGCCGAGCCCGCGCTCGCGACGCTCCGTTTCAGGATGAAGGAAGCAAATGTGGAAGCCGCCGAGGAACCGTTTGAAAGCGGCGGTAAAAAATTCAACCGCGGCTCCTTTGTCATTCGCAACGCGAGCCGCGCCGACCTCGATCGCGCCGCGGCTGATCTGGGCTTGCAAGCCGTTGCGCTCGGATCCGCGCCCAGCGTCAAGACCCATCCCGTCCGCGCCGCGCGCATGGCGTTCGTGCACACCTGGCTCAGTACCCAGACCGAAGGCTGGTGGCGCTTGGCGCTCGACGACCTGAAAATTCCCTACGACTACATCAGCACACAGGCGATCGCGAAGATCGACGACCTCAACGCCAAGTACGACGTCATCCTCTTTCCTCCGGTCGGCTTTTTCAGCAGTCCAACCGCGATCATCAACGGCATGCCCACGGCCTGGGGAAATCCCCTGCCGTGGAAAAACACGCCCGAAACTCCGAACCTTGTTGGGAAAAATGACTCGACGGATGATATGCGCCCTGGCCTCGGCTGGGATGGCCTTGCCAAGCTGCAAGTTTTTGTGGAAAAGGGCGGCGTACTCCTGACCGCGACGGACACTTCCCGCTTTGCCATGGAGGCCGGCCTCGTCACCGGCGTCAGCGCCCACGCCTCGGAGCGCATGAAAATTGTCGGCTCCGTCGTCGGCACCAGGCTCGTCGACGGTGGCAGCCCCATCGCTTACGGTTACGACGAGAAAGTCCCTGCCTATTGTGACAACGGTCCCATCTTTTCCCTCAGCAGTATCGCCGGAGCACGCGGACGCCGCCGCCTCGGCAACGATTCACATTCTCGCCCCACCGGGCGCGGCACCGTGGACGACCCGGATTTCACCGTGGGCCGCCCTGGCGTCGAAGCTCCCGAAGAACCGACTTCCGAGATTTGGGAAGCGCCTCCGGTGACCGACGAACAAAGACGCAACGGCTTCCGGCTGATTCCTCCGGCCGGCCGCGCGCGCGTGATCTTCCGCTACGCCGATCAGAAGGATTTGCTCATTTCTGGTTTAGTTGAAGGCGGCAACGAAATCGCGCAGCATCCCGCCGTCGTGGACGTGCCCTCCGGCAAAGGACACGTCGTGCTGTTTTCGATCAATCCCGTCTATCGCGGCGAAACGAGGGGAACCTACTCGATGGTGCTCAACACCATCCTCAACTTTGACAGCCTGGACGCCGGGCGCAAGGACGCGGACAAATAACCCGGCAGGCCTCCTGACGTTGCTCTTGCGCGGCGGTGAATTTGCGTTACAATCCCGCCCACTATGGCGAAGCGCAAAGCCAAGAAGCAGGCTCGCAAGCCGTCCAGGGCCAAAGGCCGCAAACGCCCAGCCGAGGGTAAGCTGCCCAAGGACGCCGCCACTCTGATGGTGCAGCTGCGGGCGCGGGAAGGCCAGGAAACCATCCTGGAAGCGGAACTCCGCGCACTGAGTGGACATTCACGAAAAGAAGACGGCTGCTTCCGATTCGATCTGTATCGCTCCGTGGATACGCCCGGCGCATTTCTGCTCCACGAAGTGTGGGCCAGCCGCGAAGCGCACACCGAGCACACCCACACGCCCCATTTCCTCCGCTGGAACGCCCGCAAGGACGCGCTCGTCGCTTCGCGCGATGGAACTTTCTGGAAGCAGGTTTTCTAGCTCACGCCAAGGCTTTGATTTCGTTTTCTCTACGCTTTTCGCGGAGAGGGATCATCCGGTGAATAGCTGATCACCGTACGCCCAGGCACGCCTGCTGGCAGACGCCGCAAAACATACAGAAAAGGTCTCGGTCCGGGCTGTTCTGAAGTTTTCTCTAAGCGGTAGTAGATGTCCTTACAACGAATGATACGTGGAGGTTCCCATCCGGATTTGGGACGCGACGAAGCGATCGACAGGACCTCGCCCGTTGCATCTTTTGAATAACGCACTTCATCCGGAAGGGCCGGATTTCTAAGGAATGCCGCTCGCTGCCGAATCGAAGAGAAAAAAGAAGACCAGTTATTTTGTGTATCTGCGGGGTGTTCAGCACTCGGACTTGATGTGAACCGCGTCCATACTTTGTCCAAAAGGAACAAAGGAAGAACTCCAAGCACACTCCCTGCGAACGCTGCTCCTAGAAAGCGCACAGCCCCTTCCAATGCACACCAGGCGATCAGCCACGTAAGAGGATGAAGAAACATCAGAGCAAAGGCGGCAAACCCTACCGTGTGCGGAGGGATACTCGCGCCCTTCTCAATAGCTGAGTAGACCGCATCCTCGGCCCAGTGCGTGACGGAATACGAATACCAGTATAAAAAAGCGAGTAACGCAAGAAATGATTCGATCATCCCGCTTAGGGCCGCAGCAATTGGCCAGTGAATGGACGAAAACAGCGGGTGTGATTCCCGCCAGCGCCGAGGCAGCAAGGAAAGCAAGGGCCCGAGAAGGAATGTTTTCACGGGAGCCAGTTTCTCACGGGAAAATGAAACCCTGAAGAATCAAAGTGCAGAGAAGTCAGCTCTCCGGCGGGCCGAGGTAGTAGCCCGGGCGGGCGCGGACTTTCAAATCTTTCAGCTTGCCTTGAACTAAGGTCACTTTAATCTCGTGGTAGCCAGGAACATCAGCGCCTGTCGGCGTGTAGCTGATGGTGTACTGCGAATGCAGTTCGCCGCCGATCTCGTCGATGGCTTTTTCGATGGAGCGGTCTTTGTACGTGGCCAGGTGTGCGCCACCGGTAGCCGTGGTCGCTAGTTCGAGAGGGTTGCCCTTCACCTGATCGTGAACGTGCTGCACGACCCACACAGCCGCCGCCATCAAGTCAATATTGCCGTAACGGTTTTCCTCGCTGGTGGGTGTTTCCGGAACGCCCGGCCGCGGCGGCATCGTGCCCACCGGAAGATTCGGCCGCTGCGGCGCCTTGGGCTTGGCTTGCAATTCCGCGCGCGTGGTGGAAAGTCCTACGCTGTAAATCGTCACGTTGGCGAGCTGCGCCTGCCGCAGCACTTCGCCTAATTTCGCTTCGCTGCCCCGGTGCTCGCCATCGGTGGCTTCAGAGACTATCAGCATCACGCGCCGCCGCCCGGGCTTCTCCGCCGTGCCTAGCGGACGCCCCGAAAGCATCTCGACGCCAACGGCCATGGCATCGTAGAGCTTCGATCCCGAAGTTCCTTCTTCCAGGTGCGCAATGGTGTTTTCGATCAGGTCACTATTCGTGGTGAAGTCCTGCAGCTTGTCCACCGAATCGTTGAAGGCCACCACAGCGGCTTCGCCAGTTGGCCCGATGACCGTTTGCGTAAAAAGAATCCCCGTCTTGCGGATTTCCGGGAGCAGCGCCTCGACGCGCGAGCTCGTCTCAATCAGGATAGCCAGCGAAATCGGGTCGCCGCCCAGATCGAAGTGCGAAATCTGCTGCCCCACGCCGTTATCGGTGATCTGAAAATCCCGCGCTTCCAGGCTGTTTACCATTTCGCCGCGGGAATTGCGCACCGTTACCGGCGTATTCACCAGCGCGACTTGCACCTTGAGCCTTGACTTCGCGTCCTTGGGAGGGAGCTGCACGTCGGCCCCGGGCTTGGGCGTAAGCGGCCCGGAGGGCGCCTGGGCAAAAGCGAAACCGCCGCCAAAGCCCAGCAGAAGCGCGAAGGTCATCAATGTGGCTGCAATCCGTCCCATTTCAATTCACCTGAGCGCACCGGCTAAAGCCCATCCTACAGCGAGTGTACTTGATTCGACGCACGTTCCGCGGAAGACGTTGCCGCGGACCTCAAGGATTCCTACAATCATTGTTCGCGCCTACGGGAGAGAAGAGCCATGCCTGACGGGAAAAAACTGAAGCCGCAGCACGCACCGAAAGTATCCCACGAAGATCAGAAATTTTTGAACAGCGTGCCGGCGCGGCCGATCCGCATTCTCGGCGAATATATTCACCCGCTGGTGCAGCTTAAAAACGAAGGCATCGGCGACACCATCGTTATGTTCGGCTCAGCGCGCATCGAATCGCACGAAACGGCGCAAGCCCGCTACACGCGGCTGAAGCGCGAGAAAACGTCAAAGATGTCCGCAGCGAAATTGGCCAAACACCGCGCGGATCTCCTCCACTCCAAGCGCTTGCTGGAAATGTCGCGTTATTACGAAGAAGCCCGCCAACTTTCCCACAAGCTCACCACCTGGTCGCTTTCGCTAGGACCGCGCCCGCGGCGCTTCGTGGTTTGCTCCGGCGGCGGCCCGGGCATCATGGACGCGGCGAATCGCGGCGCCTATGAAGCCGGCGGAAAATCCATCGGGCTCTCCATCGAGCTTCCGCACGAACAATATGCCAACCCGTACATCAGTCCCGAGCTGAGCTTCAATTTCAAGTACTTTTTCATGCGCAAATTGTGGTTCGCGCAAATCGCCAAGGCGCTTATCGTTTTTCCGGGCGGCTTCGGCACCATGGACGAACTCTGGGAAATGCTCACGCTGCTGCAAACCGGCAAGCTCGCGAAACAAAACATCATTCTCATTTACGGCCGCAAGTACTGGGATGAAGTCCTGAATTGGAAGGCCATGGTGCGCTGGGGCACGATCAACGAGGACGAATACAAGATGCTCCAGTTTGCCGACACTGTGGACGAGGCCTTCGACTACATCCGCGCCGGGCTCGAAAAATATCACATGCAAGTCGACCCATTTTTGCAGGCTTATTAAGCCCAACCTGGAATTAAATACTTTATCCACTTTCAGTTAGCGAATGTCGCGCGACATTCCCCGTGCTTGCGTGTTTTATCCAGCAGGTGTCACCCCATCCCAGTCGGGGGCCAAATAGGAAGGATGGAGAGACTATGACGCATCGATCGGGAGAGAAGAAGTTCCTCGGCAGGACTTTGCTGGTGTCCGCAGCTTTTCTTGGCATGCTGGCATTTGCGGGAGCCCCACAGGCATCCGCCGAGAGCTACGATAAATGCCAGCAGCGCATCGCCAAGGCCGACCACAAGCTTCACGAAGCCATCGAACATCACGGCTGGGAAAGCCGGCAAGCGGATCACGCGCGCCACGAATTGCGCGAGGCTCGCGAACGCTGCTGGAACGAAAGCCATCGCTGGTGGGACGAAGACGGCCACCGCTGGCGCACCGATCGTGATTGGGATGATCACGATCACGACCGCGGTCGTCCGTAGGACGATGCACGCGATTATCGAGCAACAAAAAAAACGGGGCCCCGCAAAGGGCCCCGTTCTAGTGTTTGGGGTTGGCAGAAACTTAGTTCGAAGTCACCAGGTGCTCGTCCGAGAAAACAGCCTCAAACCGCTTTGTCTCGTCCTGGTCATGAAGCATTACAATCGGAACGACACGCAGCCACTGTTTGCACGCATGGCACTGCGTGACTTCACCCTGCAAGTCCTGTAAAAAGCCGTCCGTGAAATGATACAGCGCTCGCTCGCGCCGGGCATTTTTCTTGTCCCGCGCGCCGCAGTGCGGACAGATGAATTCCACCGTGTCCTGCTGCGGATCGCGGTCCAGAGCCGCCCAGCCGGTGCGGCGCACACCTACAGTTTCGGGATTACGCCGGTCCATGGGGTCAACCTCCTCAGATCCACGTCCACAATAAATATGATGCGGAAATGTGAAATTCAGTTACAGTTTTCTGTAAATTGTTCAATCAAAATAACTTACAAGAACTTCCGTGGTCCAACTGACGTTCTTGAGGGTTGCCAGGACCCTTCTTACCAGCAGCCCGGGGAACTTGTCGACACTCTTGGTGTCCAACGCTAGGAGGACGCGCGCACCCTCACATCCCTGCGAGCGCGGCGCTGATCTCCCGGAGAACTAGAGCAACCCCAGGAGATTGGCGCCGCAAAATTTCTGCTGTTCCGTTCCGCGTTAACGCGAAGCGGCCAACGCTCGCAAAATTTTCTGGAGGTGTGTGATGCGGCCCGAGCCCCAAACCGTTTCAGGAAGTGTCCCCGACGAAAACCTCGGTTCCTTGCGAGGGTGCCTCGTCGAAGGCGACGCCGAGCAACGCCATCGCGAACAAAAGATCCGCCGGCGTGCACTCGCCGTTTCCATCGCATTGCAGAGCGCTGTTCTCGCCGTACTCGTCATCGTGCCTCTCTTTGGCAAGACCGAGCGCATCTCAGCGAAGGAATGGATTCCGATGCCGCCGTATGGCCGCCCGAATCACCAACCCCGTGGGGACACGAAGCCCACAACCGGCCGGCCGAGCGACTCCAGTACGCGCCTGTCGTATGACTCATTGAGTAGCAAGCCGCGTTTGCGCGCCGGTGGACCAATTAGCCCAGGCAGTCCCACGGACGACGACCCGGTTGGGCCCGGACCGGTCGGGCCTCCTTGTGTTGAAGGGTGCATTAATATTGGCAACGAAAACAGCGGTCCGCGTCCGCCGCAGCCTCCAGTTGAACCTCCCACGCGTCCACGACTCATCCATACCCAGCTCGATCCTGCGATGCTAAGACACCGCGTCGAGCCTGTGTATCCGACACTCGCGATACAGACTCACAAGGAAGGCCGAGTGGAGTTGCGGGCTATCATCGCTACTGACGGTACGATCAAATCACTGCAAATCGTTTCGGGTGACCCGATCTTCTACATTTCCGCGAAGGAAGCGGTCGAGCAATGGCTTTACAAGCCGACCATTCTGAACGGCAAGCCGGTTGAGATCGATACCTTCATCACCGTCGTTTACACCATGAAGCACTAAACGAGGAGTGGAGAAACGGTGCAAAGGGCCGCGCCTGCCTTGGACGCGGCCCTTCTGCCTGCACCGGGCAACCGATTCTGTAGCTCAGCGCTAGAACCGGAAAACGAATCCGGTGCTGAGGCGCACGTTGTTCTGCGTCTGCGTTCCCGTCGTTCCCACGCCGAATCGCGTCATCAAGTAGTCCGCTTGAACCGGACGAATGGAGAAGTGGTCAAACAGCTTGTAGTCCACGCCGCCGCCAACGCTCATGGCGAAGGCATTGTCTGAGTTGGTTGTCTTAAAAGCGCTCGAGTTGGCATGCCCGACGCCGAAGAGCACCTGCCCAAACGGCGTAATCCTTCGGAAATGGCGATACGACACGCGCGGCCCGAACAGATAGGTCGAGAGCGTGCCGCTCGCGCCAGTGCCCAGAACGTTGCCGTTGTTGTATCCGCCGAAATCCGCGACCGCGCTCAGCCACGTGTTGTAGTTATACGCCACCGACGTGCTTCCGCCGTGCAGATGAAAGCTATCCACACCGCTCACGCCGGGATTGGCTTGAAGATAGGAATAGCCCGCAAAAATGTCAAATTTTGGTGCGTTCTCCTGCGCACTGGCAGTTACAGCAAAAACGGAAACAACAGCCAATAGAGACACCACTAGCTTCAACTTCATACACCCTCCAATGGATTTAGTTTTCTGCGCAGGCCCGCGGGATGAAAGCGTGGCCGCGCGTTTCGCGGTGTGCCTCAGGCAGGAAGGCAGCGATCCGCATAGTTCATTTTTGTCTTCCCATAAAGATGCGGCGGGAGCGATGTGAGTTGCAAATCTAGCGAAATATTTAGCGGGTAGTTTTGTAACGACACTTGTAGTGGCGGGTCTTCAGACCCATGCTGTTCCTGTGGGCGTGAGAAGTTTTGTCCTCATTGTAGAGATTTCCATATGGCACTACAGGATCGGCTCGCCGGAATCCCGGCCAATCGCCTCGCGCGTGGCGTCGCGCAGGCGAATCAGTTCATGCCAGCCGGATGATTCGGCATGGTCGCTTGCGTTGCCCGTCGTTTGTGGATAGATCGGCGGGTGAACCGTGATGGTAACGTTGGTCGGCCGCGGCAGGTACGTTCCATCGCGTAGAAATTTGCGCGTCCCGGCAAGAGAAACCGGAATGATCGGCGCACCCGTAGCCGCGGCGGCTTTGAAAGCTCCAAGCTGAAATGGCCGCACGCCGTCTTCTTCGGTAAAGGTGCCCTCCGGGAAAACAAAAACGGACTCACCATTCCGCAAGAGTTCTTCCATCTCCTCAGCCTGCCGCAAACGCGACTCCGGATTGGTGCGGTCAAACTTGAGATGACCCATGCGGTCCAGAAACGTGCCGATGAAGGGCATGTGGCCGACTTCTATTTTCGATACGAACCGGTAAGGCACGCCGAGACCAAGCATCAATGGCAGCACGTCAAAGTAGCTGGTGTGATTCGACGCGTAAATCCGTGCGCCGGGCGTGTCCAGGTGCTCCTTGCCTGCAACTCGCACGCGGCAGCCAACGAGTGCGAATAAAACTTTCAGGGCCGAGGATGTGAAGCGCCCCGCTTTCTTCTGATCCTTGATCAATTGCACCATCGTCCAGGTCGGAACGATCCAGAGAAAAAACACCACGCCGAAATACACACCGTACAGAATCTCCAGGCCGCGCTTGACGCCCGCAAGAATCTCCCGGCCGAAATTCCGCAGCGTACTGCCCGTTCCCAGCCGCGCGATCTGCAGCCAAGCCGGTGCTCTGGATGCGGAAAGCGTCCCCGCAATATAAAGCTGTTTTGTTTCTTCGCGGCGCAGTTTTCCGCTCGATGTTTTCGGGATGCTCCCAGGCGGAATCAACTCCACCCGATCCGGCGGAAGCCCCAGTCCCTGTGACACCAGGTCGGTCACACGTGCTGCGAGTGCGGCAATTTGCTTCGCGTCGCGTTCACGCGTTTCCGCCACCACCACCAGTTTCTCCGTGCCGGTGGCTTCATCGGTCAATCCGAAAGCAACGATGCAGCCCCTGCGAATTCCTTCGGCCCGTGAAGTTAGTTCCTCGACTTCGTGCGGATACAAGTTTCGCCCGCCCTTGATGATGATGTCTTTCACGCGGCCGGTGACGTAGATCTCCCCGTCGGCGCAATACGCGCGGTCGCCGGAGTCCACCCAAGCGTATTCTCCGTCGCTCGCGGAGGTGCCTCGCGGAAGAAGCGCCTCTGTCGCTTTGGGATTGCGGTAATAGCCGCTGGTCGCCGAGGGCCCGCGAAACCACAGGAACCCTTCTGTGCGTTCAGGAACCTCATTGCCCTTTTCATCCACGATGCGCACTTCATGCCGCGGAACCGGTTTTCCCGACGAGACAAACGCGATAGCCGTTTCTTCGCCCGGCGCTGCCGGCACAGCGCGTCCTTGAGCCGTGAAAGTTCCGCGCTCCACGCGATCGACCAGCGGCCCGCGATTCAAAGGTGGAACGGTGACCGCCAGCGTCGCCTCCGCAAGTCCATAGACCGGAAGCTGTGCTTCGCGGCGGAATCCGTAACTCGCAAAACGGCTCGCAAACCGCTCCAGTGTTTCCGGATTCACCGGCTCCGCGCCGTTCAATGCCGCGCGCCAATTGCTGAGATCCACGCCCTGGATGTCCTTGTCCGCGATCTTGCGGACGCACAGTTCGTACGCAAAGTTGGGCGCCGCGGAGATCGTCCCTCGGTGCTTGTGAAATGCCTGCAGCCAGCGCTCCGGCCGCGTCAAAAATGCCAGCGGAGACATCACCACCAGGGGAACGCCAAAATGCAATAGCGTAAGCCACGCGCCAATCAAGCCCATGTCGTGGTACAGCGGAAGCCAGCTCACTCCGACATCATTTGGCGTGAGCCGCAGCGCTTCGCCAATCGCGCGCATGTTCGCGAGCAAGTTCGCGTGCGTCAAAATGACGCCCTTGGGGTCGCCGGTCGAACCAGAGGTGTATTGCAAAAGCGCGATGTCGCTGCCTTTTCGCGCGCGGCTGCCGCTCAAGTGCAGCGGGCGGGCGCCCGGAGCTAGTGGCGGAGCTTTGTCTGCCGCTTCAATCAGTTTTTCCGCATCCGCGACTTCGCTGAGCGAGCGCACGCGCGGTCGCAACAATTTCGCCACCGCCTCCGCGCGGCGGAATGTCAAAAGCAAACAAACTTCCGCGTTGTTAAGAATGGCGGACTGCCGCGCCGCGTATTCTTCGATGCGATCCGCCCGAAACGGCGGATAAATCGGCACAGGAATCGCCCCGGCAAGCAGGATTCCGGTGTAGGACACAAAGAACGCTCGCGATGTGGGCAGCATCAGCGCTACACGTCCGCCGGCTGGCACGCCCCGTCGCGCCAGTTCCGCGGCGCACCGTTGGCCAGCGACGCACAATTCGCCGAAACTCAGCGCAATGCTGCGCTCGCCGGCATCGCCATCCTCAGTGATGGAAAGGTGAGCGCGTTGCGCATCGTGCGCTGCGCGATAGTGCAGCACATCGATCAGCGTCTCAGCGGAAAAAACTCCGGAATCCGCGGCCTCGCGATGCAGCCTTTGCACCGTCACGGAAGCGCGCAAGGCTGAACCGGCTTCGGCCTCTTCCACTTGGGCTCCCGGCGCCTCGAGGATTGCACTCACCAGACTATCGGCAGTGTTGGCCTCGGATGCCACGCGGTCCGGCAAGCGCACTCCGAACGCTGTTTCCAGCCGCGCGAGCAATTCCACGCGTTCCAAGCTGCCAAGCCCGAGATCGCGATCGAGTTGCGAGCCAAGGTTTAGCATGGGGAGCGCCCCCTGGCTGCCCAGCTCCTCTAGCAATCCGCGGATTGCCTCCAGCACGCGTTTGCGCACCACCGATCGGTCGAGTTGTATGGTTGGAGTCGCCACAGGATTCACGTACAGATTCGTTTCTTCCGCGAGAGGCTACCACGCGGCGGCGGCGATTGCCATCCGCTGGCGTTCGAATCCAGCCCTAAGCGCTTTTCTTCGCCGCCTGTGCTGCGGCAAAGCCTTTCGGCAGCAGCGTCGTCGAGAGGTCCACGCCGGAAAGATCCGCGCCCGTTAAATCCGTCTCTCTCAGAATTGCTACTCCCATATCGGCTCCGGAAAATTTTGCACCATTCACATTGGCCAGTCTCAGATTCACATTTCGCAAACGGGCGCGCTGAAAATTTACATTCGAAAGATCGCAACGAAAAAATTCCACGCCGCTGGCTTGCGCTTCCGTCAAGTCCGCGCCCGGAAGAATCGCTTCCGTCATGTCCGTGTTCCTAAGGTCAGCTTTGCGGAGGTTGGCTCCGGAAAGGTCAGCACCCGGAAGCTTTGCTTTTCGCAAATCCGTTCCTTCGAGGTTCGCATTTCTAAGAATTGTTCCGCTCAAATTTGCTCCGGTCAGGTCCGCGTGGGAAAGATCCGCGCCGGAAAGGTCGGCGCGCGCTCCGCCGTCTTTTCCGCGGAAAAACAGCGCATGCGCCTCAAGTATATCTGAGAGTGACTTGCCGTTGTGCTTAATATTTTTCGCTTTTCTGAGTCCCATAGGCCACCACCATCCATACTTTCAGTTCTATATTTTACTTGAAGTGGCGAGCGGAGGATACCGCAGGCGGTCAATTCTTGGGAGGAATCGGGGAGAGAGCCTGGGCTGGCGTGGTTTGAGTACGCAGCGAATTGACGACCGCCTGGGTCACATCTTTGCCACCGCAAGAATTGTTGTAGATCGACTGAATCGTGTAGATCGGCCCCCACGGAATGCCCCACCAGCCTGCGACCAGAGACAGCAAAGTGAACGGCAAGCCCTCGACCACGGCGTTCTTGCCTTGCGGTATGAAGTAAATATCCGAAGACCTGCGAAAAGTAATCAGGATCACCGAAATACAGTATTGGAACAGCACGAACTTTGCCCCGCGCTGGAGATCGAAGTCCAGTTCGGCGTGCTTCATTCCTTCGATGCCGCGGATCTTGGTAGCCATGGCCCGAGAGCAGTATTGCTACGCGAAACCATTTACGCAGTCAAGGAAGATTATCCAGTGCCACTCGGTCCACGAGCATTCCGGTGGTGCTTCGCTTGGTGTTATGCTCATCTGGAGAAGGGTCGCAAACAAGCAATCGCTGCGATCATGCAACAGCGTTTTGCAATGCGGGCGAGACAACGACCCAGGTCGTTTCGATTTGCGGGCCAGCTGTGCCTGCTGGTTGTTTCGCTTTTCGCAGGCGCCGGCCAGCTTTCCGCTCAGGGCCACGAGGACGAAATCGTAGCCAATCTGGCCGGGGGCCGTATCATTGTCCACGTTGCTCGCGACACGATCATCCTCGCCGCGATCGATCATCCTGTCGAGCGAAATTCCATTCCTCCGCGAGTGATGGACCTTGATGGGACTCATGTCGGTGTTCTTCTGGGCGCATCCGAGTGGCAGATTCCTGCCGACCCCAAGCCGATCCGGTTGGACCGCAATTTTCAGCGGGTCACTACCATCGACCCTCACTATCAAGCGAGTCCTGACGCAGAACCGGACTTGGAGTCCATCGGCACCACGTTTCTTGAGAAGCTCCGCCCGCTCGTGGCCCAGTTGCGTAATAAGCTCGATTTTTCTCCCGATGACCCGATTTTTCAGATTGTCGTTGTTGGCTTTGCTCCCAACGGCTACGGTCCGGAAGTGTGGGTGGTCGAGTATCGCCTTGAGCAGGAGCAAGTGGCCACCCGCGGCGAGTACTGGCAGACACGCATCCTCCGCCCGCGCTTCACACAACTATACCCGCCGGAAAAACATGCCCCGCGCACTCTCGTGGAGAGCCGCTATCCCCCGGACATGAAGGGGCCGACCTTGCGCGAGATGATCCAGAGCAACGATCCGCAAGTTGTTGGAATTGCGGCCGGACAGCCGCGATTTGAAAAGGTGATTGAAAATCTGCACGGCGGCCAGGCACAGAAAGCCGTTGCTGCAGACTCCATCGACTTCATGCGCGCCGTGTTGCCGGTAATTGCAGGTGATGCGCGGTATGTCTTGGGCAAGATGGAGGAGCGCGGCGGTTTCGAATGGATTGTCCCGCCAGCAGAACCGATCGAAAAGGCCCAAGAGGATAAGAACCGCCCGCCCGAGGCCCCTACACTTCGGAAAAAGATCAAGCCCTGAAAATCAGGGGAGCTTTTCGATGGAATCACCCGGGCGGATGATTCCTCCTTCAAGCACTCTGCAGAGCATTCCGCGCCGTCCCCACAGCTCTTTGCGAAGTCCGGGGCGGATTCTTTCCATCTGATCGCACGGAGTGCAGACCATGCTGACTTCCAAGCGGACTTGGCCGATGCGCAGTTGCTGGCCAATCGGCAAGCTATTCACGTTCAAGCCGTCTGTCGTGATGTTCTCGTAGATCAAGCCGGGACGCAGGTCCATGGCCTCGAGCGTCTCGCGGTCCACGAGCAAGACCTGGCGCTTGCCGCCCGGCTGGGCGTGCGCGCAGCCTTCGAAACCGCCATCTTCCACGATCCGAACTTCGGAGAGCTCCTCCATCGGAAGATGTTTTTTTGGCGACCGGAAGAGCTTCTGAACCTTGGCCATGAATCTTCAGTTTCCTGCGGCTCGCAACGGAGTGGCGTGGGCCCCAATGTCTTTCCGGTAGTGCATCCCTTCAAAACGAATTCGCGCAGCAGCCTCATAAACGGTCGCGAGGGCGTCTTCCAGCGACGGGCTTGCTGCCGTCACGCCGAGCACTCTTCCGCCGCCCGTAATCAACTTCCCCTCAGATAAGCGTGTTCCAGCGTGCAGGACCTTCACACCGGCAACCTGTTCTGCAGCGGTTAGTCCTTCAATGCGCTTTCCATTCTCAAACTTCCCTGGATAGCCTCCCGATGCCAGCACGACACATGCGCTCGCACCTGGCTTCCATTTCAACTTCCACACTTGTACTCTCCCGGCCGCTACATCCCCGAGAACCTCGGCCAGATCAAAGTCTATTCTCGCCACGATGGCCTGCGTTTCGGGATCTCCTAGGCGACAATTGAACTCCAGAACTTGCGGGCCTGATTTGGTCAGCATGAGTCCAATATAGAGAAACCCTTGATAGGGAATGCCATCCGTGGCCAACCCGCGCAAAGTGGGTTCGACAATGCTGGAAATCACTGTCTTGCGCAATTCCTCCGGGAGCAAATCATCGGTTGTGTACGCGCCCATGCCGCCCGTGTTCGGACCTTGGTTTCCATCGAAGGCGCGTTTGTGATCGCGCGTCGGGACGAGCGGTGCGTAACGTTCTCCGTCGGTGAGGATAATGAATGACAACTCCTCACCTTCGAGCGTCTCCTCCAGGAGAATCCGTTTTCCGCCGGGGCCAAGCTCGTTTTTCACCATTACCCGCTCGATGAAATCTCGGGCCGCGGCGAAATCCGATGCCAGAAAAACGCCTTTTCCGGCGCACAATCCATCCGCCTTGATCACGGCCGGCCAAGTCACGGAGCGCAGTGCGGCGTATGCCTCTTCAGGAGAGTCAAACGCGCCGTACATTCTCGCGGTGGGGATGTTGTGCCGCCGCAAGAATTCCTTGGAGAAAATCTTGCTGCCTTCGAGCTGCGCGGCCTGCTGCGAGGGCCCTATAATGGCCCAATTTCGCCGCCGGAACGCATCCGTCAGCCCATTCACGAGCGGCAATTCCGGTCCTACGATGGTCAGATCGGGCTGGAGCTTTTCCGCCAACGCGACCAGGCCAGCAACGTCACCGGCGTCAAGAGCCACGCACTCCGCTTCCGCTGCAATTCCGCCATTCCCGGGCGCACACCAGATTTTTTCCACGTGCGGGCTCTGCCTGAGTTTCCAGACCAGTGCGTGCTCGCGCCCGCCCCCGCCAATCACCAGAATCTTCATTCGCCTAGCCTCTTTGAAATCCTTTCCGAACGATAGCCGCAGGGATGCAGTGTGTCAACGCCGGGCGAGTCCGTCGCGAACCGAGCGACAGGTAATCGCCATATCACTGAAGGGCTCAGAACCAGCAAAGGAAGCGTGTTTCGTATCAAGCAATCGTAACCAATTGCCTGAGTACTTACTGATTTTTTACTAGTCCTTTTTAGAGCCACCCTTACACTGATCATAAAGATTGCGGCCTACCGCGTCATTTACGTACTAAGAGAGGTACCCAACAATGTTTCTTCCCTTGGGCCACGAAAACCTGGAGGGCCGCCGGTGGCCGGTGATTACCATCGCCCTGGTGATCCTCAATTTGGGCATTTTCTTAGCCACTCGCGGGCAGATCGACAACGAAAATCCGCAACTGACAGAAGTTCGCGCGCACATCCTGATCCTTGCGGCAACCCATCCTGAGCTCACTTTGCCTTCGAACGTGGAAGGCATGGTTACCAAGTTTAAAAAAGACAATCCCGGCACATGGAACGAAGCGCAATCGGAGACGCGCGACATCGCGGATGCCTGGGACGCCAAGATGCGCATGATGGAGGATCAAGCGGCGCTGCAACAGGAAATGGATTCTCTCGCCGAGCAGTGGGGTAGCTTGCAAAAGGATTCGTTCGTCGATCAGTATGCGTTTGTCCCCGCGCATCCCAGCGCCATCAGTTACATTACGGCGAGCTTCCTTCATGCGGGCTGGCTTCACCTGATCGGCAATATGTGGTTCCTTTGGCTTGCGGGCACTATCCTCGAAGACACCTGGGGCCGCGTCATCTACCCCGTTTTCTATCTAGTGGCCGGGGTGGTTGCTGCCCTGTTTCATGCCTGGTTTAGTCCCGGCAGCACGGTGCCCATGCTAGGTGCATCAGGAGCCGTCGCGGCGCTCATGGGCGCCTTTATGGTCCGATTCCCGAACACCAAGATTGAGGTCGCGGTGATCCTTGGGCTGCGCAGCCTGTCGAACCTGGCTCTTGGGAAAGGCATTCGGTTTAAAGCGCCTTCGTTTGTACTCTTGCCCATGTGGCTTCTGATGGAAATCTTGTCTGGCGCGATCTTTGGACAGTACTCGGGTGTCGCCCACTGGGCCCACGTTGGTGGATTTGTTTTCGGAGCCCTTGTAGCCGTGGGCCTGCGGTATTCGGGCCTGGAGCACAAGGCCAACGCCGCCATCGAAGCGAAAATCAGCTGGACGGCGGATCCCGCGATCGTCCAGGCCACCGAGCACATGGAGCACGGAAAGCTGGACGAGGCCATCGCTTCCTTAAACAGCTACCTCCCTACCAAGCCGGATTCGCTCGAAGCCTACAATCTTCTGCCGCAAATCTACTGGCGAAAAAACGACATTCCTGCCTACCAGAATGCCATCATCAAATTGTGCCAATTGCACCTGAAGGCTCAGGATGCCGACTTGGCCTGGCACGATTATGAAGAGTATATTAACTCAGGTGGTACCTCGATGCCCGCCTCCACTTGGCTGGAACTTTGCCGTGCGGCCGAAGGGAAAGAGCAGTATCAGCGCGCCGTGACGGAATACGAAAAGCTGGCCGTAACTCATCCCAACGAGAAGCAGTCTCTCTTAGCCCTCATGGCGGCGGGGAGACTCACGCTGAAAAAGTTGAACCAGCCCGCGGAAGCGCAGCGCCTGTACCAGGCCGCCTCCCGCTCTCCCGTTCCACATGCGGAATGGGTTTCAAACATCCAAGCAGGACTGCGCGAGGCGGAAAAGGCCATGGCCGAATCGCCAAGCCTCGCGCTGAAGTCCTAGGATTGACCTGGGCTCAATGGCATTCAAGCCAGCTAGACCCAGTTATAACCTTTATATTAATTAATAACGGTTAGCAATCCCGCGGGATGTTTCAGCTGCGGGAAACACCTCTATTATGCGCTGCCGGCAGCGCGAATCGGAATGGTCACGCTCGAAGAATTTTCTGAGGAAGCCAGCATGTGGCAGCGACCGTCAAAAATTCCGCCTGGATCAATAACCATGCACGGCGAGTGCACTTCGCCTGTTACCACACCCTTGGCCTGAATCTCCACTCGCCCCTTTGCGAAAATCACGCCATCGAAGCGGCCCGCAATTACTACGCGGTTGCCTTCAATCTGGCCTTCGACTTTCGCGCCTTCACCGAGAACAATTGTCTGTTCCGAAATAATGTTGCCCTTCACGTTGCCGTCAACCCGGAACGTTCCTTTGACCGTCAGCGTCCCTTCCAGCGTGACGCCTTGGTCAATGAATCCTGTCCATTCTTCACTGGCGCCATTCTTCGCGGCACCCGACCACTTCCATGCCATTGCAATCCCCCAATCGTCAGACACATCCACTTTAGCTGCGTTTGCATACAAGTCAACGCAAGTCCGCGCGGGTGTTGTCGAATGATACGACTGAACTAACGGGCAGTGTGCGTTTGCAAAGCCTGACCGCTTGCTACAGATTATTTCATGAGGCGATCGTAGAGGCCCATCAACTGGGCATCGTCATAATATTCCAGCACCAGCTGTCCTGGCCGCATTTTTGTTTTTTCCCGCAAAAGTATTTTCGTGCCGAGGTGACGCTGCAGTTCATCCAACGCGGCGCGAATGTTCGCATCCACATGAGGTTCCGATGCAGCCTGGCTGCTGCGCGAGCGCCGCGATGCCAGGCGTTCAATTTGCCGGACGGTCAATCCACCGCGCGCTGCTCTTTGCGCGTAACGCATGCGTAGTTGCGGATCCGGTACAGCCAGTAACGCTCGGCCATGACCTGCCGTCAGCTTCCCTTCTTCAATCCAATCCTGAATCGTTGACTCCAGTCTCAGCAGGCGGATCGAGTTTGCGACCGTGGCGCGGTCTTTGCCGGTACGTTCTGCGACTGCTTCTTGCGTCAATTGGAATTCGTCCATCAAGCGTTCGAACGCGCGCGCCGCTTCTATCGCGTTCAGATCTTCGCGCTGAATGTTCTCGACCAGCGTCATTTCCAGAGCGATTTCATCCGAAACCTGCCTGACGATGACGGAAACTTTGTTGAGGCCGGCACGCTGCGCAGCTCGCCAGCGCCGTTCTCCAGCGATTAGTTGGAAACGCGAGCCGATCGGTCGGACCACTAGTGGCTGAATGATTCCGCTGGACTGGATGGAGCGAGCCAATTCATCAAGCGCTTCTTCGCGAAAACGAGTCCGCGGTTGGTATGGGCTTGGCTCAATCAGGTCTATATCGATTTGTTGCGGCCCGGGATGAGTGGTTTCGCGTGCTGGCGTTGCTGCGGCTCCGCCGGCAGTTGTTGCATGAGGTTGGATCGGACCAGGTTCTGACTGAGCCTTTGGCTCAGGCTCCCGAATGAGCGCTCCTAGCCCCCGTCCCAGCGCGTTTCTCGGCATTGGCAATGACCTCCTGCGCGAGGTGTGTGTAGCCCTCGGCACCCTTACTGTGAATATCGTAAAAAATGATCGGTTTTCCGAAACTTGGCGCTTCCGCGAGGCGAACATTTCGCGGAATCACGCTCTGAAAGATCTGCGTACCAAAAAAACTGCGCAAATCTGTCGCTACCTGCCGGGAAAGCGTGGTGCGCTCGTCGTACATTGTCAGCAAAATGCCTTCGATTTCAAGGCTCGGATTCAGAGTCCGCCGGATGCGCATCAGCGTATCCAGCAATTCAGAAACGCCTTCGAGCGCCAGGTATTCACACTGAATCGGAACTAGGACGGCGTCAGCCGCCACCAGAGCGTTAAGCGTCAGTAAGTCCAAGGCCGGCGGGCAATCCATCACGATAAACTTGTATTTGTCGTGGAGTGGCTTCAAGGCCGCTTGCAGCTTGTATTCGCGATTTTCGGCGGTAACAAGCTCAACGGCTGCGCCAGCGAGGTTTTTGTCGGCGGGGACGACATCTAAACCATCGACCTGCGATTTCTGGATGATCTTGTCGAATGTCTCATTCAAAATGAGGGAGTGGTAGAGCGTTCGGCGAGCTGGATCCTTGGTGAATCCGATGGCCGCAGTCGCATTAGCTTGGGAATCGCAATCTACCAGAAGAGTTGGTTGATCAGCGGCGGCGAGGCATGCGGCCAGATTCACGGCCGTAGTCGTTTTGCCAACCCCACCTTTTTGGTTCGCAACGGCGATAATTCGGGCCAAAACTAACCTCGCGAGCGAAAATCTAGCAAAGGTTGCGCTTGGTTGCAAGTTGTTTCACGTGGAACAACGTCTTGCTGATGAAAAGGTTCTTGTCGCCGTGAATTCTACAGGGAATCGGTCTTTCAGCATTTGTTCCACGTGGAACAGTGCACGTGGGTGGAGGCTGCGTGAGACGTATGACTACTAAGAGAAAGCTCAGCTTGACGTGCAAACCAGTCTCCCAGCCGGGAGCAAGGAAAGCTTGGTATTCGACGGTAGAAGGCGAACTCAGAATAAACGACTAGGAAGTGAGAGTTCGCGGGGACAGAGAGTTCCACGTGGAACTCTCTGGCGGCACGTAGGAATTAGGAGTTAAGGAAAGTCTTTTGTTTCAAGTCGTTATGCGAATTGCCTCAGTCCATTTTTTTGCCAACAAGAATCAAACGCCTCAATGAATGGGGAACTTGGATGGGTTCGCGCCATTCCCACGTGCGGACCTTCTGAAGATCGGGTAGGTCACGGGCACCGATCCATAAAATAACCTGTTTGCTTGCAATCTGTTCCGAGTGAGCCCATTCGAGAAAAGAAGGGAATCCGCCGAGCGCGCGCGAACAAACGTAGTCAAGCGGCGCGATCTCCTCGTGTAACTCCTCGTAGCGCCGCACCAGGACCTGGGCGTCCGTAAGTCCAAGCTCACGAATGACTTCTGCGAGAAACGTGGCCTTCTTGAGGTTCGATTCCACCAGGAATACCCGCAGATTTGGACATAGAATTTTGATTGGCAGCCCCGGAAAGCCTCCGCCGGAGCCAACGTCGGCCAGCCGACCATTTTCGACAGGCACGGTGGCAGCAGCATACATGCTCTCGCAAAAATGACGATAAAGTATATCCTGAGGATCGCGAATCGCGGTGAGATTTACCTTCTCATTCCAGACCAAGAGAATCTTTATATATTGTTGAATTTTAAGCACTTGCTCATTGTCAACGACAATCTGAAATTCTCCGAGTGCACGCCGGATGGCGTCTTCCGATGGCAGGGCTGGGGCCTCTGTTACCATAATAGTAAATATAAACCTTGGAATTTATGTGCTTCCGGTCAAAGTCGCTGTCGCCCGGCGTACTAAGTACCGTGGGCCCGCCACGCCGGCAACGACGTCCACAGCAGTATGCCAGAGAATGGCAGGAACCAGGCTATCGTACGCGAGCCGGCTGGCTCCCAGTGCCAGACCCATCAACAGCGTCACAATGACGCCGCCGCGTCCCTGATAGCTATGGGCCAGCCCAAAGAGAATGGACGAGAGCAAAACGACAGCCCAGGCCTGCATTCCCAGACGTGAGAGAACCGCCATGGAGAATCCCCGATAGAGAAACTCCTCGCAAAGCCCCGCGGTAATGGCGAGCGCAAGATAAGGAAACAACTCCTCGGCGGTTTGCGGCAGGATGCGTTCGGCAACGGCTTGCAACGGCCCGCGCCGCTCGACCGGCACTTTCCCCACACGCCGGAGGTTTAGCCACTGCAGAGTGGCAATCGTCGCAGCGCCGACAAAGCCAGCGATCAGAAGCCGGGTCTGATCATGCAGGGTTAATCCTAATTGAGGTGCGGTATAACCGTGGGCCCAGGCGCGCCAGCCCACAACCGCGACGGCCAGCCACTGGAACGCAATGGTCGACGCATAAAGAACGAGCCGCTCCATCGAACTGACGTGCGGCACGGCCAGCAGTTTTTTCATGCGTGCGCGGCCGCGCCAAGGCAAAATCACGGCGAGCACGAAAAATATGAGAGCGATGTCCCAAGACATCCGCAGATAAGAACACTATCCACCTGCGGCGCGCAAGTGTCCAAAGTCCTATGTTGTGGATCAAACTGTTCGGTTGGTGACCATCAATATCGAGATCTACGGCACTCAGAAGCGCATGAACTGGTATAGATATCCCGCATAAACATCCGACCAGGCATGCGCGACCATAGCGGCCCGTAAGTTTTTGCGCCAAAGCACGAGGGATCCGTACAAGAACCCGAACAGAATAATCGTGACGATCGCTCGAAGTCCCTGATAGCCGTGTGAAATCCCAAAAAGGATTCCCTGAAGAATCACGCCCCCCGCTGCGCTCCCAGTCATCGCTTCGAACTGTTTTTGGAAGTACCCGCGGAAAGCCACTTCTTCACAGAAGCCAGCGGACAAAGAAGTCGCAATCCAAAGCACAACTTCCAGGAAGCTTTGAGGGAAGAGTGCAGCCACCGACTTGGCATCAGTCGGAACCAGGCGGCCGATGCCGGCTTGAATCCCGATCCATAAAACCCCCACGACAAGAGCAAGGGCGAGGTCAATCAGAACAGCTTTCGCCCTGTTCCACCTGCCTCCGATCAAGTCGCGCAGCTGCACGCCATGAGTTTTGATTCCTGCCCAGACGCCGTACACCAGGAGCCACTCTACGGCGATGATCGAAAGGTAGAGCGGCACAACATTGGGATGTTGCTGCAACGCGCCCGGAGTGGATTGCGCGTGCCGCTGAAACAGCGCGCCAGCGATCGTAATTCCCAGGAAGATGCCGACGAGCAGCACGGTATGCCAGACGGGAGCGATGAGTTTCCGTTCGGGAGCCGGCGAAGAAATGGAAGCTGGAGTTACCATGAGTTAAGTTTGGGCCCTGACGTACCAGGGCGCAGTCACAGTAAAAATGCGCTCGTTGCCTTGCACGAGCAGCATCCATTGCAAAAGCCGTCCACGCTGATTGTGCAGGAAGTATTCATACCATTTATCTTCCACGAGCTCGGGGATGACGACGATGATGCTGCGATCGGGATGCTGCTTCGAAAGATCGAGAATGCTCTGGACGATGGGGATGATGATGAAGCGGTAAGGGGAGGGCAGCAGCAGAAGCTTTGGCGCTTCCTTGCCTGCGGCGCGGAAGGGCTGCTCAACGTAGCGCTCCCAGTCCTCTTGAAGCAATTCGGAGTGTTCGGTGGGTTCGACGTGCAGGGCGATCACTTCCGGGGAGAGCCGCGCGGCAAATTCAATTCCCTGGCGGGAAATGTTGCTCCAGCGGTCAATGGGAATGACCGCAATGGGTGGGTGGCTGAGACTCGCCGTCTGGACCGGAATCTTACAGATGGTGAGGAGCTTTACGGAGTGGTAGTGGCGGCGGACCACGACAAAGAAAGCAATCGTCAGCGGAATGAAAAGCAGTGTAATCCATGCGCCTTCCGCGAATTTCGCAACCAGCACGACGACCACGGTGACACCGGTGACGAGCGCGCCCAATCCATTGACGAACGCGCTCTTGAGCCAATGCGGCCCGCGATTTTTCCGCCAGTGCATGACCATGCCGGATTGCGAAAGCGTGAAGGCCAGAAAAGCGCCGACGGCATAGAGCGGGATGAGCCGGTCGGTGACGCCGCCAAAAAGAATGAGCAGACCGCCACAGAGTACCGCCAGTATGACGATGCCGTAGGTATAGACCAGCCGCCGCCCGAGGTATCCGAAAGCGTGCGGGAGGTAATTGTTTTGCGCGATGGCGCGGCAGAGACGCGGAAAATCCGCGAACGCCGTGTTGGCGGAGAGCGCAAGAACAAAAAGAATAGAGCCCATGGTCAGATAGTAGAAATAGCCTTTGCCGAAAATGGCGGCGATCAGCATGGAGAGCAAGCTCTGGTAACCCGGCTGGCCCGGATCAGTCGCTGCGATGCCGTAAACCTTCACGAGATACGAAATCCCCGCCAACAGCACTGCCAGGACAAGAATAATCACGGTGAGAGTGCGTTGAGCGTTTTTCACCGCAGGCTCGCGGAAGGCCTTCACACCGTTGCTTACTGCTTCTACGCCGGTCAATGCCGTGCAACCGCTGGCGAAAACCTTCAGCAGCAGCCAGTAGCTGACAGCTTCGGTCATGTGCGGCGGTGGAGGAAGGGGAGCGACTGGTGTGGGATGACCGCCGCTGAGTGCGACGCGGAAAACGCCGGCGACGATGGTGATGAGAAGTGTGCCCACAAACAGATAGGTGGGAACGGCGAAGGCCAGGCCGGCATCGTGCACGCCGCGGAGATTGAGTATCGTGATGACGATCAGGATGCCGACGCAAATAGACACCGTGTGAGGCAGCAAGGACGGAGCGGCCGAGACCAAAGCGCCGACGCCCGCGGAAATGCCCACCGCGGCAGTGAGAATGTAATCAGCAAGGAGCGCGGCCGCGGCAAGCAGGCTGGCGGGTGCGCCAAGGTTGAAGCGGGCCACGGTATACGAGCCGCCCCCGGAGGGATAGGCAGCGATGGTCTGGCGATAGGAGAAGTACACGATCACCAGCAAGATGATGATGGCGGCGCTAATCGGAACGATATAACGAACGCCGAGAAGGCCGAGAGGAATCAGAAGACTGAGGGCGGCTTCCGGGCCGTAAGCAGCCGAGCTTAGCCCGTCGAGGCCAAAGATCGGAATGCCCTGCGCGGGACCGATCTTCTCGGCCCGTTCATCACTCGTCTTGATGGGCTTACCGACGACGAGGTCAAGTATGTTCATGAGCGATTCGTTCCATTCCTAAGGCACGCTAGAAAGAACAAGATTTTTTGCACCCTTCTACACTATCTGGAACGAGTCCACAATGAACTTCTACTGTACGCAAGCACGAACGGCGGCACCTAGCTATAATCGAAACGCTTTACAGCGAGGTGCGGCTTGACCCCAACCGTGAAACTGACGGCCATGGTCAAGGCAGCGGGTTGAGCGGCAAAGCTGAGTCCAGGGTTGCTGGATTCCATTTTGCGCCGTTTACCGCGGCCCACTGATCCGAACGTGCTCGTTGGTTTTGACACCAACGACGACGCCGGGGTGTATCTAGTCAGTCCTGAACTGGCACTGGTTCAGACGGTAGATTTCTTCACGCCGATTGTGGATGACCCGTATACCTTCGGGCAAATTGCCGCCGCAAACGCCCTGAGCGATGTGTACGCCATGGGCGGCAAGCCAGTTTCCGCGCTCTCCCTCGTCGGTTTTCCGGACAAAGGCGATCCGGAAATTCTCGAACAGATTATTCGCGGCGGGCTTTCGAAAATGAGGGAAGCAAAATGCAGCGTCATCGGAGGGCATTCGATTCGAAACGAGGATATTCAGTTTGGCTATGCAGTGACCGGGATGATCAACCCGCAGCGAGTTTGGCGAAATGTTGGCGCGCGCCCGGGTGACGTTTTGCTGCTGACCAAAGCCATCGGCACTGGTGTGCTCTCGACCGCGTTGAAGAAAGACCGGCTGGCAGCGGCTGCGCTAGAGGCCGCCACGGCTTCGATGGCGGAGCTGAATCGCGCGGCCAGCGAAGCCTTGCAAGAATTGCAGCAGACGGCTGGCGCCGCCCATTCCATCCACGCAGTGACGGATATTACGGGCTTCGGGGTTCTGGGCCACGCGCGCGAGATGGCGCTCGGAGATCCGCAAAAAAACATCGAAGCGGTCTCACTTGAGATTGACCATGCGGCCATCCGCTATCTTCCTGATGCAGTCGAAGCAGCGCGCGAGGGATTTCTCCCCGGCGGCTTGAAGAACAATCGCGATTTCGTTGCCGAATGTGCGGCCTTTGCCGAAAGCGTCGCGCAGGAATACCGTGACCTGCTCTTCGATCCGCAAACTTCTGGCGGTTTGCTAGTCGCGATTTCGGCGGAATCAGCCGATGCCGCCACTTCCGCCTGGGAGAATCATGGCGTCTCAGCCCGCCGCATCGGGCGCGTGGTTGCGAAGAAAACTCCTCTGCTTTTCGTCCAATAGAATCGGGGATTCCATGCGTTTCCGGTAGACTTCCACAATGGACACCATCACCCATGGCATCGCGGGCGCACTGATTGGGAAGGCGGTATTTCGCGGCGAGGACATGTTCGCGTCGCGCCCGATGAATCGCAACCGCCTCATCACCTGGTCGCTGATGATCGGCGCGATTTTCCCCGATTCGGACGTGCTGCGCGACTTTTTCTCGCATGATCCGCTTTTGATCGTCACCTGGCATCGCAGTATCACGCATTCGCTCGTACTGCTCCCCCTTTGGGCTTTGCTTCTCGCCCTGCTTACGCGTTGGTTCGCCAGCAAACTAAAATGGGAAGTGCCTTCGTTCGCGGCGCTCGCAGGAATCTACGCGATTGGAATTCTTAGCCACATCCTGCTCGACCTGGTCACCACGTTCGGCACCATGATCTGGTCGCCGCTCGCGTGGTCGCGCCCGGCCTGGGACCTTATCTTCATCGTGGATTTCACTCTTACGGCGATTCTGCTGGTTCCGCAATTCATCGCCTGGGTTTACTCGCAGCCCGAAAAAATGAAGCGGCGCGCAATCGGGATGTGGCTGGTCTTTCTGCCCGCGCCATTTCTAATCTCGAAAATTGGCGGAAATGTTGGCGCGCCGATTTCAGATGCCGTGACCTTGAGCGCTATCGTGATCCTCACCGCGTGCTTCCTGCTGCCCGCTCGCCGCGGCTGGGGCTTGAAAGTTTCTTGCGAGAATTGGAATCGCGCCGGTTTTGCTGGCGTTTTAGTGTATGTCGCTCTCACCCTCTATGCTCACCACGTTGCACTTGCGCGCATTCGGAAGTTTGCGGAAATGTATCCTTTGCAGGTCGAATCGATTGGGGCGTTGCCGCTTCCGCCGTCTCTCTGGCACTGGGATGGACTGGTTCTGACGGACCGCGGCGTTTATGAGATGCGCATGGACCTCAGCGATAAGCCCGCGAGCGACACTGAATTGCTTACGCGCGAGCACCACTACTATCCGGATGCTCCCTTGAATTCGTACATCGAGGTTGCCAAACGGCTGCCCGAGGTGCAGAAGGTATTGTGGTTCTCGCGATTTCCCGTGACGCGTTTTCACAAGGAAGGCGACGTAGCCGTCGTCGAAATCGCGGACATCCGTTTTGCGTCATTCCGCCGCGACCGCCCCGCAGGTTTTACCTACCGCGTGCGCTTCGGCGCCGACGGGAATGTTCTCTCAAAAGGCTGGGCCACCAGGTAGGACAGGCATTCCTGCCTGTTTTTCTTCCTCTGACATAGATGAATTATCGTGCAGGCTTGCCGTCCGCCGGGTGAATCACCACTTGCCGTTCTTCCCCCACGCCGATGCTTTCCGTGCGCACGCCGGGCATTTCCTTTAGCGTGAGGTGCACGATGCGGCGTTCGCGCGAAGACATGGGATTCAGCCGGAAGGGCTGCTTCGAGGTCTGCACGCGTTCGGCGGCCACACGCGCCGTCATTCGCAATTCCTCGAAACGCAGCGCTCGATAACCGCCGCAATCGATGTGAATTTTTTCGTGAAAAGCCGGCTCCAACCGCAGCGCCCTGAAGGCCAGGTGTTCGAACGCTTTCAAAACCTCCGCGCTGTGCTCCAGCAGGATTTCCTTGTCCCTGCCGTCGAGATCGGCGAGCACTTCCGCGTCGCCTTCCGCTGACCCGGCAGAAACCGGCCGCACATTTACTTTCAGATCGAGTCCGGATACGCGCACGATGTTCTCGAGAAACTCGCGCAACGTTTCGGCGGCCCCTTGCCGGTCCAGCTTCCCGTCACGAATGAGTTCTTGAGCCATGGCCCTTTCGGATAAAAGAAGCGGCTTACGCTTCGACAAAAATGTTTTCTTAAGACTTCTTCCCGCGCACGAGTTTCGCCGGTGCGGGCACCGGATGCGTCCGGTTCAAATACCATTGCTGGACGATACCGACCACGCTGCTGGTGAGAATATACACCGCCAGCCCGCTGGAAATTGGCGAAATCATGAAGATGCCTGCCATCGTGATGGGCATCACCTTCATCATGGCCTGCTGTTGCGGGTCGGTCGCCGTCATCGGCGTCATCTTTGACACCAGATACATGGATAGACCCATCAGCAATGGCAGAGCGTAGAAGGGATCTTTCGAAGAGAGATCCGCGATCCACAACCACGGAGCGTGCCGCATTTCGATCGCGCCGCGCAACGCCGTGTTCAATCCAAACCACACCGGCATTTGCAGGAACATCTGGAAGCAGCCGCCCACGGGATTGATGCCTTCGCGGCTGTAGATGGCCATCACTTCCTTGTTCATCTCCGCTTTGCGCGGATCGCGCATCGAGTACTTCTTGTATTTTTCCTGAATGGCTTTGATTTCCGGAGCCACGCGCTGCATCTTCATGGTCGTTTTGTAGCTGGAGATGCGCAGCGGAAACAGCAGCATATTGATAATCAGCGTGAGGACGACGATAGCCCATCCCCAGTTCGGAATGTAATTGTGCAGCCACTTCAGCCCGTGGAAGAGCGGCTCGGCGATGAACTCCAGCCACGTAAAATTGATCAGCCCGTGCAACGGCGGGTTCATCTTTTTCAGGTCGTCGTAGTCTTTCGGTCCTACGTAGACGCGCAACGCCAGAGGCTGCGCCGGCGTCGCGACCGCAACTTCCGGCACCGGCTCGACCGTCTCCTGGCCGTTCACCTGAACCATTCGCCCCATTTTCCAATAGCGCGTTTCAAGAGCTGCTGGCGCGGCGCCATTCGGGGGGAGAAACGCCGCCGTAAAATATCGATCCTGGATACCGACGAAATCTTTTCCACCTTGCCAGAGGCCCGGGCCCCACTTGTCCAGCCCATCCAATTTCTTGTGAAGAAAAGTCGTGATTTTGCCGCCTTCGCTGTAGTACGTGCTGATGGTTTCAACCGGAGCGGGATTCGTCACCGTCAAATCGCCGAAGCCGCCGAGCCAGCCCAGTCCGGCCGTGAGGGGCCTGCCGTCCAATTTCACGGTAGTGTCCACATGGACGACGTAGCTGTGATCGAAGCGAAAATGCTTTGTGACTTCCAGGTGGCCGTCGCTCCACACAAACTCCAGGTCCGCCGGAGCATGCAGTGTACTCTCCGAAGAAGAAACCTGAAAAAGGCCGCCGTTGGCCGCGTTTTGCAGCTGTTCATCATCGAGCACTACGGAAAAGGGCCAGCCTCCGGTCTGCTGCGACGCATCAGGATGCACCACGTCGAGCACGCGCTGGGGTTTCGAATCGTCCTTATAATTCTTAAGTTGCCAGCTCTTCACCACCGCGCCGCGGTTGCTAATCTCCACGCGGTAAAGACTGTTTTCAATGACGATGGTGCTTTCCTGTGAAGCACTCTTTGGAGTGACGCTCACAGGGGTGGCAGGGGCGATCTTGGCAGGAGTTGCAGGCGCCTGTGACGCCGCCACCGCGGGCGGTGTCGCCGCCGGGCCTGGCGTCGCCGGTGCGGATTGCACCGGCCGGTTCGTTTGCGGCAGTTGAGCCGGAGGCTTCGGCCCAAAGTATTTGGCCCACACGAGAATCACGCCCATCGAAAGCAGCGAAGCCACCAGGATCCGTAGCTCCGGCGTGAACTTGTCCTTCTGTCCCGGCACGCTCAAGAATGCACCTCATTCGACACGGTAGCGGAGCGGCTGGTGTTGCTCGCGGATGTGTTCATTTTCGACGGCATCTCTTCCCATTTCTCCGGAACCGGATCGTAGCCAAACTTGCGCGAGAGCGGATGGCAACGCAGCAGCCGCTTCAATCCCAGCCAGACTCCGCGCGCAACGCCGAAATGTTCAATCGCTTCGTACGCATAGCGCGAGCACGTCGGCTCAAACCGGCAGCTTCCTGCCATCAAAATCGATAAGTAAGCTTTGTAAAACCGCAGCGCAAAAAGCGCCGCGCGCACCGCAACGGATCGCTCTTCGCCGTATGCCCGGCTGAATTGTGTAGGGGCGGGGCTTGCCCCGCCCGGGTTTGCTGCCGAGGATTCCATTAAACGCTCTTCAGCAACCGCAACAGATCCGCGGTCAGCGCCGCGAACGGCGCTCGTGCCACCGAACTCTTCGGATGTATGACGATGTCCCATCCTGCAGGTATCTCCAGCCGGTGGCAGCGTACGATTTCGCGCATACGCCTCCGGATACGATTGCGCACTACCGCGCCCCCCAGCGCCTTCTTGATGCTGAAACCAAAGCGGCTTTGCGGCAGTTCGTTGGCGCGGAAGAAAACAGCGAAGTGGGGGCTTGACCGGCGCTTTCCGGCGCGGTACACCGCATCAAATTCTCCGCGCCGCACCAGTTTACCCAACTTGGCGGGCCGCACCTCGCGCGGAAAACTTCTCCCGCTTCCCTCCGCGCCGGACGGGGGTTGCGGGCTCCCCGCTCTATTCGGGGGTGAGCCGATGGCGTCCCTTCTTGCGGCGTGCCGCCAGGACTTTCCGGCCGCCCTTGGTCTTCATGCGCGAGCGGAAACCGTGCGTCTTCGCCCGGCGCCGCCGGCGCGGTTGATATGTGCGCTTTGGCAAAGCAATCCCCCTTTTTAATACGCGATCGCCGGGTCTTCCATATCACCCGCGACGCGGAACAACTCCCCAGTCCGCTTCAGCGGCTGGTTTCGAATCTATTAGTGTATTCGACCCTTGCGCGCAGGGTCAAGAAAGTGGGGCAGGCATTCCTGCCTGTCCGCGGCCGCCCGCAGGCTCAAGAGAGCTCAATGTGCCACAGTCCCCGGCGGATTCTCCGCAGGCATCGCAAACATGGAATCGTCCATGGGGACATTGTGTTTCACATCCTGAACGTTGATGACCAGACTGAAAGCCGGTGAAGTAATGCGAATGCGAAACGGAAGCTGGATACCATTTACCGCGCGGTAGTCCTCTAATAAGATGCTGGTCTTCTCGACCGTTCCCTCTTTGTTCGGACCTTCCGTATCCTCGGCAATCCGGATTCCTGTTTCGGCGTCGAAATAGAATGTGTCGGTCTTCCCGCTGGGTGTCTTAGTGACGACCGTATAAGCATCACGATCGCCCACCTTGGTCCGTCCGGTCACTTTCATGTCCGGATAAATTTCTTTCAACCTCACTTCCGTATCGAAGATGCCTTCCAGCTTGGCATCTTCCAGCTCCGCGCCTTCCAGGCGTCTCAACCCTTGCCGTGAATCGAATTCCCAGCCCACTCGCCCGTCGAATCCCCGCTTTTGCTCGAACTGCCCATCTGCCAGGGAGAACTTGTTCAGGAACTTGTTCGGAGCTTTCGAGAAAATTTCAATTTTTCCGGTTAGTCCTGCGGCCTGAATATCGACGGTGCCGCTAATGATCTGCGTCGAGAGTTTGGCAAAAGCCGCTTTTCCGCCGCTGCCTTTGGCGCATTTCGCCGCGATTTCGTCTACGCTCGGCAGCGCCTCATTTTTCGCTGGCGCGCCTTGTGGTGCCGCAGCTGCCTGCGGATAGCAAGGACTAGCCCCGGCGAACAGCAGAATAAGAATGCTCGCTCCAAATCTCAGCTTTGGATTCATGGATGCTCCCGCCGTCCGGATCGATTTAAGACTTCATTCATGGGCGCCAACAACTCCTCAGCAGTGTCTATCGCCATGGCCATTCCGTCAACCGCGAAACCAAAGCCGGACCAGGGCGCACTGAAGATAATTTCCCCAGGCCAATTTTCAGTTCCGAGGCTTGCGGCGGCGGTCCTCTCGGTCTATCTTGGCCCCGCGTCACTTTGTGTCGAAAGGTCGGGAACGATGCGATTCGCGAAATCGATCATGGGCTTCTCCATCTTGGTTTTCTGTCTTGGCAATTCCTTGGCCCAGGACAAGCCGTCCGCAAAACCAGCAGCCAAGCCACGTTCGAATGAGCCTGCAAAGCCCAAAACCAGTTCGCCTATCGATGCCGTCATGGACGCACTCTTCTCCGCACACGCGTTTGCGCAGGTCTCGATTTCCCCCGACGGCAAGAAAGTCGCTTGGGTGGAGACCCTCCTCGGCAAAGATGGCGCACCAGACGGAAACACCGCGATCTACCTGACAGGCCTGCAGTCAAACGAGGGGCCAGCTCGCGTCAGTGCCGCGACGAAGCGGGTCAGCCTTTCAAGTGAGCGTGTCATTGCAGATGGAATTCAGTTCGTGCCAAGAGCTGAGGCTTCCGTGGCCTGGTCTCCTGATAGCACTAAGCTCGCGTTTCTTTCGGACTCGGTCAAACCAGGCCAATTACAACTCTACGTGAAGGATTTGGCCGATCACGGATCAATTCGCCGACTGACCAGCGCCAAGGGTCTGCTCGCCACCCCCCGCTGGTCGCCCGACGGCAAGAGCATCGCCGTGCTTTTTACCGAAAACGCCACGCGCGCTGCAGGCCCACTCGTTTCCGAGCCTCCCGAAACCGGCGAAATTAAAGACGCCTTCTTCGAACAGCGCCTCACTCTCGTGGATACCGGCGAACTCCGTCAGCTTTCTCCCGCCGACATGTACGTCTACGAATACGACTGGTCGCCCGACAGCCAGCACTTCACCCTCACCGCCGCTCACGGCAACGGTGACAACAACTGGTGGATCGCCCAGCTCTACACTCTCGACGCCGGCCTGCTCGGCGTGATGAAGCCCATCTACAAACCTTCCTTACAGATTGCCCGTCCCGTTTTTTCACTTGATGGCCAGCAAATCGCTTTTGTCGAAGGCTTGATGAGCGACGAAGATTCCGTCGGCGGCGATGTCTTCACCATCCCCGCCAAGGGCGGCGTCGCGAAAAACGTCACGCCGGAGATGAAAGCCTCCGCGAGTTGGCTCTCCTGGGCACCTGAAGGGAAAATTCTCTTCTCGGGTTCCGTCGAAGGCGATGCGCATGTGGTCACCATCGACGCCGCCAACGGCCACATCGAAACCATGTGGCGCGGCCAGGAGCAGGTCGTCGCCGGCCTCTGGGGCACCAACCTCTCCCTCGCCGCCGATGGCAAGACCTCCGCCGTCATCCGCAGTTCCCTCAGCGACCCGCCCGAAATCTGGGCCGGCCCGGTCGGCTACTGGAAACAAATTACGCAACGCAACAGCGCCGTTAAACCCGCTTGGGGTGAAACGAAAAGCATCCGCTGGAAAAGTGATGGCTATGACGTTCAGGGCTGGCTCACCTATCCGAAAGATTTCGATCCCGCGAAAAAATATCCCATGGTCGTTCGCGTCCACGGCGGGCCGGGGCTGGTGGTCCAGTCCTCCTGGCCGGATTATCCCTGGGATTTTGCGCAGGCGCTAGCTGGCGCGGGCTATTTCGTTCTTCAACCAAATCCGCGTGGCAGTTTCGGCCAGGGCGAAGCCTTCACGCGCGCCAACGTCCGCGATTTTGGCTACGGCGATTTCCGCGACATCCTCGCAGGAGTCGACGAAGCCCTTCGAGTCGCTCCCATCGACCCCAACCGCCTCGGCCTCACTGGCTGGAGTTACGGCGGCTACATGACCATGTGGGGCGTCACGCAAACCAATCGCTTCAAAGCCGCCATGGCTGGCGCCGGCATCGCCAACTACCTCAGCTACTACGGCGAAAATAAAATCGATCAGTGGATGATTCCCTTTTTCGGCAAATCCGTCTACGACGATCCCGAGGTCTATGCCAAAAGCTCCCCCATCACCTTCATCAAAAACGTGAAAACCCCGACGCTCGTCATTGTTGGCGACAGCGACGGCGAATGCCCCACCCCGCAGTCCTACGAATTCTGGCACGCCCTGAAAACCCTTGGGGTCGAAACCCAGCTCGTCGTCTATGAACACGAAGGCCACATGTTCGTCAACCCCGCCCACCAGCGGGATCGCATTCGTCGCACCGTGTCCTGGTTCGATGCCCATCTCCACTGATTCTGCGGACTGAAAAGAGCGTACGCCATCGCCTCTTGCGGCCGGGTACTATTGCCTTCGAAGCAGCTACTTGATACGTTCGGTTGCATCCCAACTTCCAGCCTCAATCTCTCAGGACGTTGCGAGTGCCCATCGACAATTGCCGGCCGCTTCCTGAAGCAGCGGTGAACTGGCACAGGGCATTACGCGGGCATCTTGCCGAGCGTCGCTCGTTGAAGGGAGACCCTGATGAAAATGCAATCTTCGCTGTGCCTTTGCTATGCCTTGGCCATATTGCTCATCTTGCTTTTGCCTGCTCCCGCAATCGGTGGAGACAAACCTCAGCTCATTGTGGACGATGACAAAGTGGAATGTCCCAATGCCACGTTTAGCCGTATTCAGGACGCCGTTGATGCGGCGTCTCCTGGCGCAACGATTCGCGTTTGCAAAGGGAATTACGTCGAACAGGTGGCCATCGGCAAACCTTTGACCATCGCTGCGGACAGCGGCGCGCTTCTGATCCCGAATGCCATGCAGCACAACACGATGAGTTTGCTCGACGGTTCGCCCATCGCTGCGGCGATTCTTGTGGCCGGCACGACCGGCGTCTCCATCGAAGGCTTGACCGTGGATGGCGCGAACAATGGCATATCCCAGTGCTCGCCCCGGCTTTTCGGAGTCGCATTCCAAAACGCCTCGGGCGAAATCAGCCGCGTGGCCATTCGCAACTTCCACCTGGGCACGGGTCTCGGGGGCTGCCAGAGCGGGACAGGGATCTTTGTGCAGAGCGGCGGGGGCGGCATCTCCAATGTTGAGATTGACACCTCGACCATTCACGATTTCCAGAAAAACGGAATCACCGCCGACGAGGTGGGAACGCACGTGTCGATACACGGCAACGTCGTCACGGGTATCGGGCCGACCGGCGGCGCCGCTCAGAACGGCATCCAGATCGGTTTTGGCGCAGGCGGCGTCATTACCAGGAACACCGTCACAAACAATGTGTGGTCGCCGTGCACCGCCGTGGACACCTGCACCGCGGTGGCGACCAACATCCTTGTCACTCAGTCCGACGGCGTGGAAGTAAGCGACAATCGTGCGGGCATCAGTCAAGTGCCGATTTTTCTTCACGGCAACCAGGGACTCGTGGCGCGGAACGAGACGTTTGCCAGCGACGTCTTCGACGGGATTCGCCTCGAAGGCGATGATAACCGGGTCCAGCATAACCAGGTTTTCAACGGCTCGGAATCCGGCATTTTTCTCTCCGGCAATAACAACGTAGTGGAACACAACAAGATCACGGAGGCGACTATCGGCGTACTCAAGGCAGCTGGCTCTCTCGGCAATCTGATTCAATTCAACCAAGTGTTCGATACGCTGGTTGCGGTGCAGGATCCCGCTTCGCAGCGTTTGGCCGGTGTCCTTTCGCCCGAGCGGTAGAGGCAGTGTAGCGCCGGGTGGGTGGAGCACCCTTAACGGCGGGTGGCGCAGGCTTAACGCGCAAGAGTGTTTCGGGTGGCCCATGCCTTCGGTTGGCGTTTACCCCGACCCGGTCGGGGGAAAGCGTGGGGCTTTTGACTTTGATTTTTTCCTTATTCCACCCGCGCCCGCCGACGCCGTTTAATTCGCCCTACGACCGTTCAACCCTCATTTTCTGCCATTCGATGTAAAATACTTAACCTTTCGATACTAATGTGCTATACTTACCGTGTAAGTGCCGCTATGGTGCCGCCCCGCCCTCCAGATTTCTTCCGCAGCTCGATCCCTACCTGCCGCCCTCCATCGCTCATCTTCCATTCTCCGTACACTCTTCCAAGTTCCGTAGCCTCTAAATTCTTTGCTTGCCACTCTTACGAAAACTGCCGGGGTATGGGGGTATTATTCCCATTTGGTTCAGCCTGGGCGCAGGCGAAGGGAGTTCGCTAGTCGCCACTTTTCACTCGTCACTAAGTCCTTTATCCGCAACACTTACAAGCACTCCCATAAGTGTTGATTCTAAACGGCTTACAGGAATGCTAAGTTCTTTAGATGCATCACTTACAAAAAACGGGGGGTGCACCCTCCAAGCCAGAATCTCTCCCCTACATCTCGTCCCTCGTCAGCGTCTGCTGCTTCCGGTGTTAAGCTACGCCGAGGAGGGCGCCGTGAACCCCAGACAGCTTGTGCTCGCACTCATCGACGAAGGCTACGAGAAAAAGACCTGGCATGGACCCAATCTCAAGCAATCCATCAAAGGAATCACCGCCAAGCAAGCCGCTTGGCGTCCGGGACCGGGCCGCCACAACATCTGGGAACTCACCGTCCACGCCGCGTACTGGAAATATGCGGTGCGGCGAAGAATCGAAGGCAGGAAGCGCGGTTCGTTCATCCTGAAAGGCAGCAATTTTTTCGCGCGGCCTGAAAAAGGCAAAATGAATGAAGCTGCCTGGGCCGCCGACAAGAAATTGCTGGAGCGGGAACACCGCGCAATGCGTGCAACGATCGCCAACGTGTTGCGCAAGCCGCAGACCCCAAAGCAGTTGTACCAGCTTTACGGAGTGGCTTTGCATGACGTTTACCACGCCGGGCAAATTAGGCTTCTTCGGAGAATGGCGGAGCGCTGATCAGCCAGCCATTTTTCGCAACGCCTGCACCAGTGCCGCGAGGTCTTCGGCATCCTGGAACAGGCGAATGGCCGCGATCCCGGAAGCGCCGGCAGCAAAACAGGAGGAAGCGTTTTCCAGTGTGACGCCGCCAATCGCCAGCACTGGAATCGAAACCGCGCCACAAACTTCCGCGAGCCGCTCGATCCCTTGCGGCGCGCCAAAAGCGGATTTAGACGGCGTGGCGAACACGGGACCAAAAAAAAGATAATCCGCGCCGTTTTTCGCGGCGGACTTTGCTGCCTCCAGGGAATGACAGGAAACACCGAGGAGAAAATCTTTCTCGCCGCGGCTGGCGCTCACAAGGCGCTTCGCTTCTTGCACCGGCAGACTCTTTTCGCCAAGATGCACGCCGCCGGCATTCTCAGCGAGCGCGACATCAAGCCGGTCGTTGACAAGAAGGCGTGTTGGAACAACGTTGTTTTCTGAAGCTTTGGCGGCCCGTCGCAGCGCTTCTCGAGTGAGCGCGGCGCAGTTTTTTCCCGAAAGATCTTTTTCACGAAGCTGGATCCAATCGATGCCGGCAGCCGCTGCAGCTCCGATTTTTTTCAGGAACGCCTCTGGCATTTTCGCAGCTCCGATTCCGGCGAGGATGCGCCGGTCCGTCACGTAGCAGAGCAGCGGAACGCGTGCTGAATTATTGAGGCGGGACACGATCAGGATCCGGGCGCGAACCGATCCACCCAATGGCCAGGAGGATATCCAGAACGCCGATGCCGCTCACCGCCCCGCGGAAGGATGGATGAAGCACGATGTGCATGAGCGAAGGAAAGTGGCTGAGGAAAAAATTCTGCTCCCAATAGAGGGACCAGGGCAGATAGAGCAGCATCGCGCCCATTTCGAACGCAAGTACGACCAAAAGTGCGCGGTAAATCTTATTCATTGATGAGCGAGATCCCGTCTGACGGATTGGCGCGGGATCAGCGGATAGGCTTCTGAAGCGCAGCGATGCGTTCGGCTACGTCACGATAGTCGATGTTCATCGCGTAGACCTGGGAAAAACTTTTTAGCGCCGCTTCAGGCTCACCCGCCGACTCCTGGGCCACACCCAGATCATACCGCAAGGCGAGCACGCTTTCCGGATCCATGGAGGGGGTCTTCAGGGCGCGTTCATACCAGATGGCCGCGATTCCCGGCTGGCCCTTTTCCATGAAGGCGAGGCCCAGCAGGGTGCAGCACTGCATGGTGTAGCGGAAAGCGCGGCCGCGATCATTGGCTTTGGCTACTTTCTGGAATTCGCTGATGGCTTCCTCGAGGAGCCCCATTTCGCGGAAGGCGATGCCGAGATTGTAATGTGTCTCCAAATCTTCGTCCTCGGCGCCCATTTCGCCGAGCTCCGCGCGAAACTCGTCGAAAACTTCCTTGAGCGGACCGGATTCGCCGGGCGAGGCGGCGGGTGCTTCCGGCTTCGCGGAAGCGGGAGGCGCGGCATTGGGCATCGAGCCGGAAAAACCGGGCGCAAGCGAGTCGATGCCGAGACCATCGATTTCTTTGGCGAGATCGGCGAGGAATTGATCGGAATCGAAACCACTTCCCGCGGGCGGCGCGGCTTTGGCATTGTGTCCGACGGGATGCGGTTCGGGCGGAGCCACCGGCGTTTCCGGGGGCCCCTGTTCATGAGCGGGAACCAGTGGCTCGGCTTCGAGCACCAGTTCGTACTCTTCTTCCAATTCGAATTCGGGTTCGGCCGGTTTGGCGGGTTTCTTGGAAACTTCGGGCGCCGGTTTCTCTTTCGGTTTTTTTGCGGCCGGAATTTCTGCCGCCGGTTTCGCAGGCGGTTGCGGCTCGAGAGGGATTTCCGGGACAACACTGGCAGTATCCTGCGCGGCGACGGCTGGTTCCTCCGCCGGCGAGAGAATTGGAGGTTCCTCGGCAATTTGAAATTCTTCGACCTCGGCCGGCTGGGGAGGACGCGCGGGCGCTGCGGGTGGCTTGGCGGCCGGCGGTTTGGCGGCCGGTGGCGGGGGAGCTTGCACCGCGGCTTCGCCCTGCTGCGATTCATCGAGAAGCGTGTCCCATTCGGCGGACAAATCCACCTCCTGGACTTCGGATTCGGGAGGAGCGGCGTTGACCGCGACGGGCGCCGGCGGAGCTTTTGCGACAGGAATTTCGGGCAACGGTTCGGGAGCGGGAGGAGGTTCCTCCGCAGCGGGCACGGCGGCAATTTCCGGAATGGGCAAATCGGCGGGCTCGGCTTCAACCGTTTCCGTTCGAACGGCTTGCGCGGCGGGCGCAGCGCTTGCCAGGTCCGCGTCCGTGAGGCCGGCGGCGCGCTGGAAGCGGCGGCGCAATTCACCAAAGCGTTCGGAGCTGCGCTTGTCGCCCGCTTCGCCATGGATCTGTTCGAGCTGGGCAGCGAGTTCGGCGGTACGCCGGTCGTCGCCTGCTCCGAGCACAAAATCCAGAAGTTTTTCGAGCGTCGGAGTGTGGCGCGGCGCGCGGCGAAGTATGGCTTCGAGCAATCCGATGGCTTTTTGCGTCAGGCCGTAACTGGCGAACAAATCCACGTCGGTCAAGGATTGCGCGATGAATTTTTGTGTTTCTTCATCGAGCTGAGGTTCGCCAGGCGCCAGCGCAGGCTTAGCCGGGATTTCCGGACCAAAATCACTCACATCCGCACGCAACTTGGGAGAGGGGGCCTTGGGGATATCCGCCTGCAAGTCTTCCTCGGGAAGCTCGGGAGCTGCCCCCGGTTCCAGCTGGCCCAGCTTGCGCAGCACGCCATTGAGTTTGCGCTTGGCGGAATCACTTTCCGGCTGGCGGTCGACCAGTTGCTCGAATATTTTCTTGGCTTCCTCGAAGCGGTGATCGGCGGCGAGAGCATCGCCCAACTGCGCCAGCGCGTCCGGGAGGCGGAAGGAGTCGCTGGTGCGGCCGTACAATTCGACGAGCCATTCCAGCGGCTCAATGCTGCCGGGCATGGCAGCAGCCAACTCGTTGAGGAGCTTTCCAACGACCTCGTGCTCTCCCGCGTCGATCATCTGGAGGCGGGACTGCTCGAGAATGCCCATGGCTTTGTCGCTCTGGCCGGCTTGCAGCAAAGATTCGACAACTTTTTGCATGGGCCCGAAATTCTTCGGGTCCGCTTCGAACACCTTGAGCGCCAAAGCGTTGGCCTGGTCCCAGTTGGAGTTCTTGACGTAGAGATCGAGAAGGAGTTCGGTCTGCTCGCCGCCCTTTTCGAGATCGGGCACTTGTTCGAGCAACTGCGCGGCCTTGGTAAAGTTTCCTTGCGAAGTGAAAGAACGCGCACGGACGATGACGGCAGCCAGATTGTTTGGCTCGAGCTTCAGCGCTTTGTCCGCAAGTTTTTCGCTCTCCGCCTGATCGCCGCGCGCCAGGGCACGCTGGGAAGCGGAGACATAGGCTTCGATGGCTTCGCGGGTCTGGCCCATGGCCTGGTACAGATCGGCGAGGCGGATCTGGATGCGGAGATTATCGGGTTCGGCCTGCAAAAGCTTTTTCAGCAGGCTGACGGCTTCCGGTTGGCGATTGTTTTTCAGGTGCATTTCCGCCAATTGGAGGAAAAGAGGCCGGGCCTCGCTCATCACGCCCTGCTGGACGTAAAGATCCGCGAGTTTTTCCAGCGGGCGAATCTCTTCAGGGGCGAGCTTGGCAATGCGTTTGTAAACGGCAATGGCTTTGGTGAGGAAACCGTCGCCAACGAAGATCTGGGCGAGGCGTTCGAAATAATCGATGGCCTGAAACGTTTCGCCCTGGCGGATATAGAGCTCGCCGATGGTCATCAAGGTGACCTGATCGCGAGGCTCGAACTTCAGAATATTCTGGTATTCCGCGATGGCCTGGGCGACTTTGCCCTGGTTCAGCAGTTTTTGTGCAGCTTCGACGTTTTTGCTCTTGTTATAAGCCATGCGCGAAACAGGGACAAACCTCCCCGCGGAGTCCGACCCAGACGTCTCCTAAGATCGCGGCGCCCATGGAACGGGCCGCAACGGTACTTCGTAACGCTAACAGGGGGGAAAAAGGCAAGTCAATGAACGCAGAGCCGGGTGTGAGCAGGCAGTTATCCCCTTTCGTTCTAGGACATTCGTCAGCGAAGACCAGGCGAAACGCAGGAGAATTGTTTTTCCATTGCGATTCGCCAATTCAAGCCATATGGCGAGCTAGCTTCCGAGTTTGCGATGCAAAGGACTACGGTTAACGATTGGGACCTTTACCCAATACGGAATCCGCGGCTGGTTTGAGTTCGAAGCGCTTCTCTGCAACCGATTGCACTTTTGCGCGCGAATAGAAAATGGGGAAGTACTTTCCACGAGCCCAGAGCGGATAGAGATCCCTATAGTGCGGATCGTTGACGTCACCGGACTGTCCCGGTGTGTTCAAACCGACGGAGTTGTCCCAGTCCTCGGTATCCACAATGATTTTGAAGGACCCGCCAGCAACTTGATTGTCAGCGCTGGTGGTCATGGAGATGGTATTGCTGTCCCCGCCGCGCGGCAGGTCACCGACATCGAATCTCGCGCGCATTTCGGCGCTAAGGACGCCGGAGAGAGGATGGTGAATGAGCGCGTGGTGATAGGCGCCCAGGTTCCATTTCTCGATGTCCGGGCCGAGACGCTTGGTCAGTTCGGCCACAGCCTCATCGAGGCTCCTGGCGAGAAGCGCGTTGCGGCCGGCGACCGGGTCAGCCCCAAAGCGTCCATCAGGCGCCTGCAACCATCCGACGATCTTGATGAGAGGAGGGCCCCAAATGTAAGGTTGCGCTTCCATGGGCACGAACATCGCGCGAATGTTTTCTTCGAGCCGGCGCTGCCACATTTCATAAATGCCGGCTTCCACGGATTCTTTGTCGAGAACAAAATTCCAATGGAGCAGCCGCGTTTGCACCTTCTGCGCAGTCTGGCCGGCGATAGGCAGATCACGGAGGAGCGGAACCAGGCTGCGCGCGGGAATCGACAGATCGCTGTTTTGCAGCTCGATCATATCGGAGACCGTGAAGCGGCGCCCCGAGCCGAGGAACTCAGCAACGCTGTCCGCGCGATACGGGTCCGCCCAGGTGTAATGCAATGCTTCTTTGTAGGGCCAACCGGGAGGGATCAGGAAATTGTTGGAGGTATTGAAGAAGCCTTTCTCTGGATTGAGCACGTGAGGAAGAGCTTTGATCGGCAGGTAGCCGCCCCATTCATAACGGCCATCGCCCGGGACAGGGAGCAGGCCGCTCCAATTGGGGCGCAGCGGCGCGATGCCTACTGCTTGATAGCCGATGTTGCCATCCACATCCGCCCAAACCATATTTTCCGCGGGGATGCGGCTATAGCTGCACGCGTCAAGGAACTCGTCCCAGGTATGCGCCTGGTCAATGCGCAAACTGGCGAGATACGGCGCGCCGCCAACCTCTCGCCAAGCCGCGCGCACGGCGTAGGCTTTGTGATGCGTCTTGTCTTCGTAGATGACCGGACCGTGGCGCGTGTACTTAAGCTCGACGGCTGCAGGCGTCTCACCTTTGACGGGGACCGTTTCTTTGGCGACGGACATGGATTCCCACCCGCCGTTGTATTTGTATTGCGAGGGATTCGCCGGATTCGTGTCATAGACATAAAGATCTTCGCTATCCGTGCCGAAGATCGTAAGTCCCCACGAGCCGTATTCGTTGTGCCCGATGGAGACACCAGGAAGCGAGGGCTCGCCCGCACCGAGGACATCCCATCCCGGGGCGACCAGGTGCACCCAGTAGCGCAATGAAGGGACCTGAATCACGCGATGCGGATCGTTCATCATGAGAGGAAAGCCGCTCGCGGTGAGTTTTCCGGCGACGACCCAGTTATTGCTGCCGATGTCTCGGGAGCGCAGATTGGGATCGAGCGAGGAGGGTGCTGCAACCGCCTGGTCCATTCGAGCTAGCACATTCGATGAACCAAGAGATTGGGATACCAACTCGTCAGGCGTGAACTTGATCGGCGTCCGATAGGCAAGATAGAGCTCCAGGATATCGTTTGAGAGCAAGCTGGCGTCGATTGCCGGGTCCATCTCCAGATTGGGATTAGCAGGTTGAAAGTAGCTGAGATCTTTGACCTTGGCGACGCCGATCGCCCGGATGGCCAGCGCGGTTTGCATTTCCTCCATCAGGTTGCCGAGCAGGCCGTTGAATCTGCTGACGACGACGGCCGGCGTCCACTTACCGGGCTTGATGTCCAAAAGTTTGAACTCGGGCGTCAGCAACGCTGGATCCCGCTGTGTTTGATCTATGTACGCGTTGATCCCGTCTACGAAGGATTGGACGATGACGGCGCCGTGCGGATGATACCAGTTGAGTTCCTGCGTTAAATCGCCATGAAAGGCGAAGAGGCGGTTGCCGAAGTCGCGCTTCAGTTCCTTTTTTCCCAGGATTTCCGCAACGGTGCCGGTGGCCTGTCTGCGCCACATCTCGAGCTGGAACAGGCGATCCCGAGCGACGTTGTAACCTTGGGCGAAGAAAAGATCCTTCTCATTCTTTGCGTAGATGTGAGAGACGCCCCAGCGGTCTCTGAGAATCTCGACAGGCTGGCTGAGCCCGGGGACGACAAGGGACTCGGAGGTAGTTGCGGGCGCGCCTGCCGCGCGATCCAAAGGGAAGCACGCGAACAAAAAAACTAGCGCCGCCAAGCTACGCGATCGCCGCATGAGCTTCATGTAGACGCCCTCTCTGGTGAACTGCTAGCGATTTACCCGGATTTTCCGATTAAGGCCCTCGGCTTGCGCATCATAGGCCTCTCTTCCCCTCGGCGCAACGAATTGGCTGCGAGAGCAGGCGAACGGCCACCACATATTCGCGGCTGGTTCCTGGCCCTTCAGGCTTAGCCAGACCGGCGTTGGCTAGGGCACGGGCGCACCGGGGGCGGGCGCTTTCATGAACCTCAGAAGGTTTTGCGCCTGGGTGTCGGCGGGATCCAAACGCAGGGCTGTCTGAGCGTCTTCACGGGCGGCCGCGACCTCGCCCCGGGCATAGCGAATAGCCGCACGGGTGGACCACGCGCGAGCGTACCCGGGGGACATGGCGATGTCTCCATCCAAAATCTTCAGGGCGTCGTCGTTGTTTCCGAGCTTCACGAAGTGCGATGCCAGGTTCACGGCCATGAAATCGTAGTTGATGTTGTCCTTGCGAGTCCTGAAGAGCGCGGTAACCAACAAGCGAAGGGCCTCTTGGTCTTGACCTAGGCGGGCTTCGACAAGCCCGTAATACTCCATGGCCTCGGGAAAGTCCGGATAGATGCGGAGGGCGGTTTGAAATTCCGTGCGCGCGTCATCCAGCTGGTCACGATAGAAATAGACGCCGCCAAGATTGGCATGCATTTTTGCACTTTCTGGAACCGCCCGCACACCGGCTAAATAAAGAGTGAAATTGTCCCGCCAGTCGCGATTGCGGACCATCGTACGGATGCCCAGAGCTGCCAACACGATCCCGAACACGGCCCAAGCGAGCTTGCGTTGATGATTCTCGAGCCGGATCCAGAGCAGTGCGACCAGCAGGCAAAAACCGGCGGAAGGGAGGTACGCGAGCCTTTCAGCCATGATGGTTCCCGTCGGCACGAGAAGGTTCGATGTAACAGCAAAACCACCCAGGTAGATCGCGCCAGCCAGGACCCATTCGCGTTGCTTGGTCCACAGGGCCCAGATCCAAAGGGCCAGCACGAAGGCAGCTGCGACAACCGCGGGGACCGTGTGCTGCCAATTCGAATAAAGAAGAATGGCGTTATAAGAATACTCGCAGGAAAGTGTGGCCGGATAGACATGGAGGCCGACATATTTCCAAGCGATGCGCAGTGCATTGGGAATTCTCAAACTGGCGGGAAGCCTGGTAAGCGGATTGTCGAGAAAATTGACGCCGTTTGCTCCGAACCGGCCCCCCTGGACGTGCCAAAGCACAGCAAGGTACAGCACAGCCACGCCGGCGATCCAGCCATAGCGGTGAAGAGGCTTTAGCCTGGCGCGCGCATAATCGCCCACGGGCACCAGCGGGACGAAGGCCACGGCCGATTCCTTTGAAAACAGCGCCAACGCAAAACAGAGCAGGGAGAGAATATGCTTGTCGCGCAGGTGAAGAAGCCAAGCGGCCAGCAGGAATCCCGCTGCAAGCAACTCGGATCGTCCCACGATGGAGGCCACGGCTTCGGTATGAATCGGGTGCACCGCGAATAGCAAGGCAGCCGCGAAGGCAACTGTCGTTCCATGCGGCACGGCTTCGAGGAGCGTCCGCAAGACCAAGTAGAGCAGCAATGCGACTGCGGCATTCAGCAGCAGATTAAAGAGGTGATAGCCAAAGGGTTGGGCGCCCTCTACTGCCCAATTCAAGGCAAAAGTGGAGAAAGTGATGGGGCGAAAAATGTTGTTGGATTTGGTGGCCTCAAATAACCCTTTCAGGGAGGGGCTGGTCACCGCCGGATTGCGGAGGATGTAAAGCTCATCGTCCATGGTGTAGCTGTTCAGCAACGTGTTTCCGTAGACGAGGATCGCCACGGCCAAAAGCAATGCAACTCGCCATCGTTCATTCATTCAGCGCAATGCCTTTCGGGAGTGATCGTCAACGACCGGGGCTGATCAAAATCGGCACAATGAATGCAAACAGGTACCGATCGCACCAAATTATGGAACGGCTCTCTCTAGGAATGCACGAAGTTCGCGAACGCGAGTTGGCCAAACGGAAACCCGCAAAACCAAATGGCGGGCGAACTTTCCGCGTCACGAGGAAGGACCGCGCCCAGCAATAGGAAGTGATACCATCACCGCGTAGGCTTCGTTTGAGCCGAGGGAGAGAATGGTCCATGCTTTTATTTTCGTCGCGACGCATGTTTCTCGCGGGCCTGAGTGGAGTGGCGGCATCGTCGTTCTTTAGTCGCTCCGCAGGGGGCAGCGTGCTTTTTCCAACGAATTCCGGGCGCTTCAAGCTTTCCGTCATCACCGATGAGATTTCGCAGGACCTGGGCCACGCGCTGGAGATCGCGAGCAAAGAGTTTGGGCTGGCTTACGTTGAGCTGCGGACCATGTGGAACAAGAACGTGATCAACCTCGACGAGAAAGAAATTGGAGAGGTCCGGCGGCTGCTCGAGAAATATGGCGTGCAGGTAACGGACATCGCCAGCCCGCTTTTCAAGACGGATTGGCCGGGAGCGCCTACTTCGAAGTATAGCCCGAAATCGCCGCAATTTGGCGCTGACTACAGTTACGCGCAGCAAGGCGAGGTGCTGGAACGCTCGATCGCAGCGGCCAAAGCGCTCGGCACGGACCGCATTCGTTGCTTCGATTTTTGGAGGTTGGAAGATCCGGCGCCGTTCCGCAAAGCCGTGGACGACAAGCTTCGAGAAGCGGCGGCTCAGGTAGCCCCGAAGAAGATAACTCTTCTCCTTGAAAATGAATTTGGGTGTAACACGGCGACCGGAGCCGAAGCGGCGCGAACGTTGCAGGCCGTCACGTCGCCGAATTTCAAGCTGAATTGGGATCCGGGCAACGCAGCCTTTCGCGGAGAGACCGCTTTTCCGGATGGATTCGAGAAGCTACCGAAAGAGCGCATCGGGCATATGCACTGCAAGGACGTGGAGCGCAAGGCGGACGGAACGTTCGAATGGGCGGCCATGGGGCGAGGCATCATCGATTTCGTGGGCCAATTCCGCGCGCTGGCGAATGCCGGATATTCGGGGACGGTGAGCCTGGAAACGCACTGGAAAGGCGCGGGCTCCGCGGAAGAATCTTCGCGGCAGAGCATGGCGGGAATGAAGGAGCAACTTAAGAAAGCAGGCGCGGTGTGATCAAGGGTTTGAAAGTTTGTAAAGCACCGAGGCATGCGGAGCGAGAGTAAGGTCCAGGGCGCGCGTTGTGCCGGTGTGTTTGTGTTCCCAGAGATCGCGCACGATGTAGCGCGGCGGCTCCACTCCAGGACATTCACCGCAAATCAGGTCCAGCCAGGAAAAGCTTATTTTTTGTGAAGCGCTGTCCAAGTTGAAGACCGCCACGTAGTAGCCTTCGCCGGACTCGGGGCGCGCGAGCCAGACGGCAAGTTTTTCGGTGTTGATGACCGCGTGATTTCCGGTGGCGTGCTGGTTCACGGCGAGGACTTCGGCATTGGTGAGCAGCGACTCCGTCCATTCATCGCAGAGCGTGAGGTTGCCCCCCATGATCAGCGGCGAGCGGAAGATGGACCACAGCGTGAGCTGCGTGCGCTGCTCATCGTGAGTCAGCCGCGTGGCGCGGGGTTTTTCCCAGCCCGCGGCGGGTTCGAGCCGGCCGATGGGCAGCATGTCGGCGTCGGGCCAGTGGCCGGGGCCGGAAAAGGGCGCCCACTTCGCCGCGCGGGCGAATTGATTCTGGATGCCGGAGGGAAATTCCATGTCGCTGTGCCAGAGATCCCAGACATCATCGGAGATGCGCCACATTTGCGCGTACTTGCTTACTTCGTCGGCCTTGTCGAGAGCTGTTGGTCCGGGCGAAAGACTCAGGACGACGGGGCGGCTGGCTTTGCGCAATGCCTGACTAATCAGTCGGATTTCATCGCCCTTGTAGGGATGATCGGCGATGCAATCCACTTTCAGAAAGTCCATGCCCCAACCGGCGTATTGCGCGGCCAGCGAATCGTAATAGGCCTGCGCTGCGGGCTTGCCGGCATCGAGTCCGTAATTGAATGGATTCCAGGGGCAAGTGTCGGAGGTATTTGCAGCATCGGCCGCGTGAAAGGAAGTCCCCGCGATCAGCAGATTTCTCCTCACGGCTTCCTTCGGAATGCCGCGCAGAATGTGCAGGCCGAATTTCAAGCCGAGGGAATGGACATAATCGGCGAGCGGCTTGAAGCCCGCGCCTTGGTCCGCTGAGGGAATGGTGTTCACGGCTGGAGTGTAGCGGCCGAAAGCGTCCAGGCTGAATTGCGCGCTATCGGCATTGGCGCCCGCGGAGTGATTGGTGACGTACCAGCCGGAATCCACGACGACGTATTGCCAGCCGTAGCTCTTCAGGTGCTCGGCCATCCACTTGGCATTTGCGCGAATGTCGGCTTCGCTGACCGTTTCGCCGTAGGCATCCCAACTGTTCCAGCCCATCGGGGGCGTCGCGGCCAGCAGAGGCGTTGAATCTGGACTAGTTGGCTTGGGCATCACGACAACTGCGGCAACACAAATGAAGATGACTGTGAACAGGATGTTGGAAAAAAGCGTTCGGCCATTCTGTACCCTGATTCTCGAAGACGTTTGGTTCGAATCAAAACAATCGCAGCTCACCTTATCGAGCGCCATTAGAAAATCGGGAATGAAGCTTGTGTTGCGCCGGTGGCCCAGCAGCCGGATTCGCGCACCGGGGCAAACGAATAACGATGCAGCGGGGAAGGGCCGTGCAGGCGCAAGGCTTCGAGGTGATCCGGCGTGGCGTAGCCTTTGTGGCGGGCCAAGCCATACTGTGGATAAACGGCGTCCCATTCTTCCATGCGCGCGTCGCGATGAGTTTTCGCGAGAATGGAAGCGGCGGCGATGGAGACGCTGCGCGCGTCGCCTTTGATCAGGGACTTTTGCTCGATCAAGACATCGAGCTGCATGGCGTCAATCAGCAGATAATCCGGGAGAATCGCCAATTGCTGGAGCGCGGCGGTCATGGCCTGCCGCGAGGCCTGGTAGATGTTCCAGGCGTCGATACGCTGTGCGTCGATTTCCGCGACGGCCCAGGCCAGGGCGTGTTCGCGAATGCGCGGGGCAAGTTCCGTGCGGCGCTCGGGCGTGAGCTTCTTCGAATCGTCGAGGCCGACAATGCGCCGCTTGGGATTGAGAATCACCGCGGCGGCAACGACGGGGCCAAACAGCGCGCCGCGGCCGGCTTCATCAATGCCGGCGATGCGCGTCCAGCCGAGTTTGCGCGCCGCTCGCTCGAAACGGGAAGAGCAGAGTCGGCTCATGGCGCGGGAAATGTTAGCACGCCACGCAGGCTGTGTTTGACCAAGTCAAATAAATCTATTCGTAGCGCAAGGCAACTACGGGATCGACACGCATGGCGCGGCGCGCGGGAAGCCAAGCCGCCAGAATCACCACAACCACGAGGAAAAGAAGCGCTAGCCCGAGCAAGAGGGGGTCGTGCGCGCGTACCTCGAAAAGCAAGGACTCCAGGAGACGCGAGGAGAGCCAGGCTCCCAGAAGCCCGAGCGCGGCTCCGGCAATGGTCCAGCGCACGATGTTCGAAAGAACCATCTTCAGAACACTTTGGGGAGTGGCGCCGAGCGCGATTCGAATCCCGATTTCGCGGGTTTGTTGCGTGACCAGGAATCCTACAACTCCGTAGATGCCGATTCCGGCGAGCAGCACGCCGATGCCTGCAAACAAAGACAGCAGTACTGCGGTGAACCGAGGCCGCTGTACCAGCTTTCCAACTCGCGTGTTCATACCCTCGATGGTGACAGGCACGGTCGGATCGATGGCCGCGGTTTCGGAACGAATCCAGCGGGCGATGGCCTCAGCATTGATAGCGCTCTGAACGATGACGTGCCCCGAGCGGAAGTAGCCGTCGGGTTCATTCTTCCAGGGAATGTAAAACTCGGGGTCGGCGGGCGCGGCGAGGCCGTTGTTCTTGACGTCTCCGGCAATGCCTATGATCGTGCGCCAATCGTTCTGCGTGCCATAACGAAAAGATTTGCCAATGGGCTCTTCTCCATCGGGGAAGAGTTTTCGCGCCAGCACTTCACTAAGGATGACAGGCCTTTCTGCGGGCGAGCGATCCTCCTCGCTGAAGCCGCGGCCGCGGACGATGGAGATTCCCAGCGCGGGAAAATAGCCAGGGGTGACGAAACGATAGCCAATCATTCCGCCGGTGCCTTCGCTGAATTTCGCGTGGCCGGGAATTTCGAGGGTCGATAAAAATGTGGCTTGCATGCCGCCGGTAGGGGGCAGCGTGTCGCTCAAGGCCAGCGCGGTGACGCCCGGCATTTGTTTTAGACGGGCTTCGAGCTGATCGAAGAAGGCTAATTGTTTCGCGGAGTCCGGATAACGGTATTCGGCGAGATCGATGCCCGCGTTGATGACACTTTTCGTGTCCATGCCAAGCGCGACGGTTTCGAGCTTCCAGAGACTGCGCAGGAGCAGGCCCGCTCCGGCGAGAAGGATAAGAGAGACGGCAATCTGCACGGTGACCAGCAACTGGCGAAGCACGCCGCGCGACGTCGCGTGGATTTCTTTTCCCGTGAGCAATTCGGGCGTGGGGCGGCGCAGCGCGGAAGCCAGGCCGAAGAGAATCCCTGACAAGATGGAGACGCCGAGCGTAAAGAGCAGCACGCGAACGTCAATGGCGGCTTGCTCCAGCCGCGGAATGCCTTCTGGCGCAATCGAAACAAAGAGACGGAGCAAGAGTTGCGCGAACCAGCAGCCCGCGAGACCGCCGAGCACACCCAAAAGCAAGCTCTCCGTGAGCGCCTGGCGAACCAGGCGTCCGCGAGAGGCACCAATGGCGGTGCGGACGGCCAGCTCCCGCATGCGGCTGGTGGCGCGCGCGAGGAGGAGATTGGCGACGTTGGTGCATGCGACCAACAGCACCGCCAGAACTGCGCCTAGAAGAACCCAGGACGCAACGCGCGCATCCTGGATTTGCCGATCGCGGAGGGAGCGCACGCGGAAGAAAACCTCGTGGCGAAACTGCGGCGGCACGTATTGAAGCGATTGCTGGAAGAGCGGCTCCATGGCGGCCGCAGCTTGCTTAATGGTTACGCCGGGCTTGAGCCGCGCGAAGGCTCGCAAAATAATTTGCCGGGCGCTGGGGCTGCGATCGGTGGATCCATCGAGAGCAGCCGGAACCAGAATGTCGTCGTGGCCGAGGTTGGGCATTTCGAATTGCGCGGGGAGAACGCCGACGAGGAGAGTGGGATGCCCATCGAGGGAGATGGTGCGCCCGGGAAGATTGCGGTCACCAGCGAACCGGGTGCGCCACAATCCGTAGGGAATGAGCGCGACCCGCGGCGCGTTCGGGCGGTCTTCATCGGCAGAAAAATTCCGCCCCAGAAAAGGTTGAATGCCGAAAGTCGGCAGGAATGTGGATTCGACGAGGGCACAGTGCAGCCGTACGGGATTCTGTTCAGTCAAATCGCAATCCGCGCCGCCGGGTACGAAGGAAGTTACGGATTCGAATGGTGTCTGTGCTTTTTTCCAGTCGACGTAATCCGGACCTAGCACAAACTCATTCGCTTCGAACGGCGCCTTATCGCCAAAGCTGACGAGACGCTCGTCATGGGGATAGGGAAGGCTCCGGAATAGGATGCGGTCGACGACACTGAACACCGCGGTGGTAGAGCCGATGCCCAGGGCGAGAGTGAGGATGGCAACCACCGCAAAGGCAGGGCGTGTCCGCAACCCCCGGAGCGCAAAGCGCAGGTCTTGAAAAAGTGCGTCGAAGAAGGGGATGCCGCGGAGCTCGCGGTGTAGTTCCTTGGTTTGCTCGAGGCCGCCGAACTCGCGCCGCGCGGCCTGCTGGGCTTCCAGAAGACTCATACCGCGGCGATAGTATTCCTCTGAGAGCATCTCCAGGTGAGTTTGGAGTTCGGCATTGAGGTCGGCATCGAGATGGCGCTTGCGAAACAAAGCAAGAAGGCGTAAGAAGAAACTCCGAAGCCGATTCATGTTTCAACCCCCAGGGAGCAAGCGCCGGCCGAGACCAGCGCTGCCGGATTTCATTCGTACCGCAAGGCCATTAACGGATCAACCTGGGCCGCGCGGCGGGCGGGCAAATAAGCCGCCAAGGCTGCGACGGTCGCCAGCAAGATGCCAGCTGCGGCAAACGTAGCGAGGTCGGTGGATCCAACGTCGTAAAGCATGCTTCCAAGCAAATGGTTCAGGGCGTACGCGGCTGCGAGACCGACCACCAGGCCCAGGCCCACTGCGGGAACCATCTGGCTCATAGCGAGAAAAAGAATGTCGCGGCGCTGCGCGCCTAGAGCCATTCGAACGCCGATCTCCCGCGTACGGCGGGCCACGGAAAAAGCCACGACTCCGGAAAGTCCGACCGAGGCCAGCAAGGTAGCAAGCATTCCAAACATACTTGAAAGCCAGCTAAGGAGCCGTTCCGCTATCAGCGAATTGTCGATCTGAATTTCCAGCGTGGTCGTGGCATAGAGCGGCAAGTTGGGATCGAGGTCGTGCACCTGGGCGCGGACTAGATCGCCGATACTCCGCGGATCATTTGCCGTGCGAACCTGCAGAGTCATGTCAAACAAGCGCGGCTGCTGCGCCAACGCGGTGTAAAAATGCCGGCGCGGTTTCTCCCGCAGGTTGACGTACTTCGCGTCTCTGACGACTCCAATGATTTCCATGTCCAGCGGAGCTTTCGGGTCATCGTCCATCGAGAGCCGCTTGCCCAAGGGGTTGGCATCGCCGAAGTAATAATGCGCGAAGGTTTGATTGACGATAACGACTTTCGGGCGCGCGGCGGTGTCCTGGTCCGTGAAATCGCGGCCGGAGACAAACGGTATGCCCAAAGACGAAAAATAACCGGGCGAGATAATGGCGTTGTTAGGACTTACCTCTTCCTCTTGACGCGGCTGGTAGCCTTCCACCCTGACACTATCCTGGTCCCAGCCTCCGGAGATGACCGAACTCGTGGTCAAACTTGCCGCGCGCACTTCGGGCAGTGTTCGCAGGCGGGACAAAAGATCGCCGTACAAACCGCGGATGCGCTCCGTCGAATAGCCGTTCAAGGAAGGATTGAGATTCGCAAGAAAAACGTTTTCCTTGACGAAACCGGTATCCACGCCGCGCAGGTTCCTTAGGCTGTGGAGAAAAAGCCCCGCGCCAATCAGCAGCGGCAAGGAAAGCGCCACTTGCAGGAAGACCAGCGCGTTGCGCAGGCTGAAAACATGTTCGTGCGAGACGGTCACCGCCGCCTCGCCGTGCATCGCTTCGGTTACCGAAGACCGCGAGATTTGCAGCGCCGGCGCCAGCCCGAAAAGCAGCCCGGTGAACACCGAAGCGATCACCAGAAAACCCATGACCTTAGCATCCATTGGCGCCTTCAAGTTGCTGCTGAAATCCGCGGGAAGGAAGCGGATGAGTCCGGTCTTCAGCCAGAACGCAAAAAGAATTCCCGCCGCGCCTCCCAGTAAGCCCAGTAGGATGCTCTCCGTCAGCCACTGGCGGATGAGCCTCCCGGGTCCCGCGCCAATCGCTAGCCGCACGGCAACTTCCTTACGTCGCTTGGCGCTGCGCGCCAGGAGCAGGTTTGCCAGGTTCGCGCACGCTACGAGCAGCACCATTGCCGTGACGCAGAACATCAGGACCAGCGGACGTTGCATCTCGCCTCGCAGATGCGCGAAACCCTGACTGCCGTCGTCCAACTGAATGTGACTCGAGAGAACTCGCCCGCGGTCATGCGCATTGACGCTGGAGCCCAACGCGTTCAATTGCTCTTCGAGCGCTTGATGGTACAGAACGTCCGTGGAAGCTTGCGCCTTGGACACGCTGATTTCCGGATTGCGCCGGGCCAGTATCGTCAACCAGCGGTGGCGCGCGCTCTGCATGCGGTTTGCAGGCACTGGCTTGAAAACCAACGTCATCATCATGGGCACGGTGATGCTGGGATCGCGCGCCATTTCTGTTCCAAAAAAGCCCGGCGCTGATACTCCAACCACGGTCATGGGCTGCGCATCGAGCAAAATCTTCCTGCCGACAATCGAGGGATCGCCTCCAAAGCGGGCCTGCCAGTAGCCGTAACTCAGAACGGCAACGGGATGCGCCCCGGGTGTTCGATCGTCCTCGGGCGAAAGCAAACGGCCGAGCCATGGCCGCACGCCAAGCACTTCGTAGTAATTTCCAGAGACCAGTTCGCCATAAGCCCACTCACTCTGTCCGGCATAGGTGACATTGAAAGAAACGCCGGAACGCGTGAGGACTCCGTCAAAGACGGCGCTCTTGTCGCGGAGCACCTGGTACATGGGATAGGAAAAATCTTCTTCGGCCCCCCGCGGTTGCGCGTCGGTATACCGCAAGACGAGCAGTTGCTCGGGATGGCGCACCGGCAAGCTTTGCAGCAGCACGGCATTCATCAACGAGAAGATGGCTGTGTTCGCGCCGATTCCCAATGCCAGCGTCAAAACCACCACGGCCGTGAAACCCGGACTCTTCCGCAGCATGCGCAACGCGTAGCGCACGTCTTGGACAAGCGTCTCGAGGAACGGCAGCCCGCGCTGATCGCGATAGGACTCCTTGGCCTGTTCGACGCCGCCAAAATCGCGGCGCGCGGCATGCTGTGCCTGCTCCACAGTCATCCCCCGGCGGACGTGCTCATCGGAGAGCATGGCCAGATGTGACTGAAATTCGGCGTCGAGGTCCCCATCGAGTTTCCGTTTGCGGAAGAAGTTGCGTAAACGCGAACCGAAAATCCGCAGCCATTCCATCTCAAGCTCCTTCCGCTCCGCCAAGCAGCCGTGCCATGAGCGCCGCCATGCGCTCCCAACTCTCGGTTTCGGTCTGCAATTGCTTGCGGCCCGCGCGCGTCAGGGAGTAGTACTTTGCCTTGCGGTTGTTTTCCGAGGCTCCCCACTTGGAGGAGATCCAGCCGCGCTGCAGGAGGCGCAGCAACGCGGGATAGAGGGTGCCCTGGTTGAGTTTGAGGCGGTCTTCGGAAACCTGCTGAACGCGCTGGGCAATTCCATAGCCGTGCAAGGGCCCGAGGGCCTCGAGGGTCTTGAGGACAATGAGGTCGAGCGTGCCTTGCAGCACTTCGCCGCGCTGAGGGGCCATGTCTTCTCCTTTAGATGAACAACAGGAGCATAAGCACGTTCCTGTTGATTGTCAACAGGAAGGATCTACCGGCACAACCCGGCCGTTGCCGCCCCCTATTCCGATTGACGGACATTCTCGGGGCGTGGCAGCATACGCTGGCCACCAGCGTTACAACCTGCGAAATTCTGACTTCTCAAGGAGCTGACCTGCGATGAAATTCCATCTCGTTCCTTTTCGCGTCCAAGTGTTGGTTTTCTGGGTACTTGGCCTGTTCGTTTTAGTTCCGCTCGCCGGCGCGCAAGGCCTCGTCAGCAGCGATCTATCGCGGTACCGCTCCGTGGGAGCGGTGGCGTTGTCTCCCGATGGTCACCGACTCGCATATAGCATCGTGATGCGCGATACACCGGGCCGCCCCTACGGCCAGCTGTGGATTATGGATTTGGCGACGCAGAAATCCGTTCGCTTGGGCGGTGAGAAAGACCGCAGCGGCGGTCCAGTGTGGGCGCCGGACGGAAAATGGCTGGCTTTTCAGGGACGTCAAGGTGACAAGGGTGGGTTGTTTATCGCGCGACCGGACGGTTCCGAAGTCACATATCTCGCTTCACCAGGTGGCACCAATAGTCCGCTGCCCGGCGCCGGCAACGATGTGTGCTGGTCGCCTGACGGCAAGCAGATTGCTTTTATTTCCTCGACTCCGGGCGCGGAAGCCGCCGAAGCCAGCGGCGACCCCATGGTAATCACGCGTTATCTCTACAAGCCGGATGCCGGCGAGGGAATGACGCGCTTCAACGACAACCAGCGACTGCACATTTTTGTGGTGGACGTGGCCAGCAAACAAATCCGCCAGCTGACCAAGGGAAACACCGACGAGCATTCCATTGACTGGTCGCCCAATGGCAAGGAAATTTTGTACGCGACGAATCCCGAGACGAATCAGGATGAATTTTTTAATTACGACGTCTTCGCGTTAAACGTCGCGAACAACAGCGTTCGCCGCCTCACGGCCACCGAATTCATCGAGTACGAGCCGCTCTGGTCGCCAGACGGCAAACACATCGTTTTTCGCGGCACGCGCCGCGGGCTTACCGACCGCGAGACGACGATGGAAGATACGCACGTGTGGGTGATGAATGCCGACGGCAGCGGCCGCCGCGAAATTGGCGCTGTGCTCGACAACCGCCAAGGCGCACCGCAATGGGCGCCCGACGGCAACGCGGTTTATTTCACCATTCAGGAGCGCGGGAACAACTATCTGATGCGCTTGCCTATCGCGAGCGGCAAGCCGGAGTACGTGGTGAAAGAGATCGGAGCGGTGACGAGCTGGTCCGTGGGAAGAGACGGGACGCTGGCTTACGCCTACGCCTCAGCGCATGATTCGCCAAATATTTATCTTAAGACCGGCAATGGCGCGCCGCGCAAACTTACCGATTTGAACGCTGAACTCCTCGCCGGGAAACAAATTGCCGAGGTGGAGTCGTTCACGTTTATCAGTAACGACAACAAATATGAGGTCGAGGCCTTCCTGACCAAACCGCTGGGGATGACGGCCACTTCGAGACATCCGCTCATCGTGAACATTCACGGCGGGCCGCACGGCCAGAATGGCTCGTCCTTCAACTTCAAGAACCAGGTTTACGCGGCGCACGGATGGGCTACTCTGCAGGTGAATTTCCGTGGTTCGACCGGTTACGGGCAGAAATTTGCCGATGCCGTGTTCGGCGATCAGAACGGCAATGAAGGCCAGGATGTTTTGTACGGGGTCAGCGCAGCGGTGCGCCGCTATCCGTGGATTGACCGCGAGCGCATGGGAATTGAAGGCGTGAGCTACGGCGGTCAGTTAACCGACTGGCTCATCACGCAGACCAACGAATTCAAGGCCGCGGTGCCCATCGCGGGGATCGCCAACCTGGTCAGCTACAACTACATGACCTATTACAACCAGTATGAAGAGATGGAGTTCGGCCAGTTCCTGCACCAGGGGAATTTGATGGACGTGGCGTGGGAACGCTCCGCGCTCAAACACGTGGCCGCCGCGCATACGCCCACCATGCTGATGCACGGCGAAAACGATAACGACGTGCCCATCGCCGAAGCTGAGCAGTTTTTCATCGCTCTGAAGGACGTGGGAACGGAAGCGGTTTTCGTGCGCTATCCGCGCGAAGGCCACGGTCTCTCAGAGACCGGGCACCAGATCGATTCTATCAACCGTTGCATCGCTTGGTACGAAAAGCATTTCCCGAAGCCCGGCGCCGAAGGCGTGACCAACGTCCAGCCCTAGCGGCTGTTTAACAAACGGTCTTCAGTCGTTATGAGTGTTCGTGCTCAGGAGGCTCTATGAAAAGTACTTCTCTCGTCACGATTCTGGTGTTTGTTGCAGGCCTCGGCATCGGCTACTTTGCCCGAAGCGCTGGCATAGGCACACCCAAGAAGGCGGATACGCACGCGGCGGACTTGGCGGCCATCGAAAGACTCGACAAAGCAGACATTGCGGCCACACTGACACAAGACCCGACCGCGCTGACTACTCTCTGGTCGGAAGATGCTGTAAACCTCGGGTTCCCCGGCCCACCTGTGGTGGGAATAAAGGCCATGGGAGAGGCCTATCAGAAATTTCGAACAGACTACCCGGAATTCAAGGTATTGAAATACGCGCCTGATATCAAAGATGTCCAAATCGCGGATGGCTGGGCGATTGAGGTGGGCAATTTTGCAGGCACGTACAAGATATCCGCAAAAGGCGATCCGGTGAGCACAGAGGGCAAAGGCATGCGTGTGCTGAAACGGCAGAACGATGGTTCATGGAAATTCGCACTGGTTGGACTGAAATAACTGAAGAGAGAGCGGCGAGCAGGGACCGAGGAATTGTTCTTCCGAAAAATAGCGAAGCAAATAAAAAGCCCCGGAAATCCGGGGCTTTTCTTCGATAAGTACGCACTCGAGACGTGCGGCTTACGCCTTCGCTTCGGTACCCGCCGTAGCCACCGCCGCCACTTCCTCGCGGTCGGCACGCTTAATGCGGGCGGCCTTGCCCTTCAAATCGCGCAGGTAATAGAGGCGGGCGCGGCGAACTTTTCCTTTGCCAACCACCTCGATCGAGCTGATCGTCGGCGAGTGCAGCGGAAAAATGCGCTCGATGCCCACGCCAAAACTCACGCGGCGTACGGTAAAGGTGGCGCCGGACGCCCGGCCTTTCTTCGAGATCACTACGCCCTCGAAGGCCTGGAGCCGTTCCTTCACCTTTTCGCCTTCGCCTTCCTGCAAGCGGACGTTGACGCGCACGGTGTCACCCGCGCGGAACTCGGGGAGGTCTTTGCGCAGTTGCGCTTCATGCAGTTTACGAATGACCGGATTCATGTTCCTATTTCCTTTTAGACCCACTCTGGCAGGGCCAACTCTTCAGAGACAATCTATAATTATAGACAAATCGTAACATTTTGCCTAGCGGATTCCTCCCCGCCCGTCGCTGGAAAGGTCCATCCCATAGAGTAGAGCATTGACAGCCACAATATGAAGTATTCTAATCGCAACAGCCCCACGATTAGCCGGCAGGAGGTCCACTGCCTTGAACAAACAAACCAAACTAATCATCGAGATCGCCCTTGGTCTGGCGCTACTCCTCTTGGTTTCCGCCAGCGCGCTCGGGCAGGAGCAGCCACCGGCATCGGAAGCGGGGCAAATCTCAAACATCTTGCGCTCTGCTGCCTATCCCGAAGCCCTCTATCCGCATGGAATCATTCCGGATTGGGACCGCGGGTACGTCATTCACCATGACATCGAAGTGAACCGTCGCCCGGATACAGCGATTGTGGTGATGTACGACGCGACGGGGAAGCGCGTTCGCGAAGGCCGCATTTGGCCACAGGGAGCCGGGAGCGTAAGCATCCGAAGAACGGCAGCGACCCGAGATGGTGCCATACTGGCGTCAGGTTGGGCCGTCATGCAAGACGGATCCATCCAACACTTCCTTGTGAAAACCGATTTGAATGGAATCACCGTGCAAACGCTGCAAACGGGACCATTCCTTGCCGAACAGATCTGCGAAGCACCTGACGGCACCGTTTGGAGCCTGGGGAAAGAAGCGGGTTCCGACGGCAACTGGGCACTCGACACCAACGTGCTTCGGCAATACAGTTTCGAAAAGGGATTGCTGCACGGTTTTCTGCCAGAAGATTCGGTCAGTGCCGTAGTGCTATCGAAGCGGCCGTGGTTCCACCCGTTTGACAGTTTTGTGCGCTGCGGAAACGACAAAGTTTCCGTCTACCTTAACTTTACGGACGAGTATGCTGAGGTCAACACTTCTTCCCTTGAACTGACACGCTGGAAGCTGGACGAGGCCACGGTGCAACAGGGGAAAGCGAGCGGTTTAGCAGTTACCGACGACGGAAGAGTTTACGCGAGCTTCAGCGCGCATGGGAGGAGTGGCCCGCCCGGTCTCACGGGCTTGTACCAGGTAAAGGCCCGGCCAGGCATGCCGGTTGCGCTGCTGCTCCCCGTGGCAGGCACTGTGCATGTGATTGAGGAAGGCAAACCGAGGCTTGAGGAAGTTTTTTATGATCTCTGGGGCGCGGATGGCAATCAGCTAGTGGTATGGGCTGGCTTCGGGGAACTGTCCTGGGTCAATGTGATTCATGCCGAGGGTACGGACTGACGCTCGCACCCTGGAACGCCTTTAGATCAAACCCTTGCCGCACGCGTTTGCTTACCGAGCAATCGCTGACGTCCGCCGACGGATAATCGCATCCGCGAAACGTTCCATCTCTTCGAATTGCGGGCTGAATTGAAGAAGTACAAGGTCAACGCCGGCGGATTCGAATTGCGCAAGGCGCTCGGCCACCTGCTCCGGAGAGCCAACGAGCCCGGAGCGTAAACCGCGGTTCGAAACCGAGTAATCTTCGAGTGACACGCGCTGCTCGAGTTGCGTCCCGGCCAGCCATTGCTGGTAATTAGCATAGCCGGCGGCGGATTGCTGCACGTCGGTGATGCGCCGCAACTCGTCCTGAGCCTCGCGTTCCGTCTCGCGGACGATCGCGTATCCGGCAACCCCGAATTTCAGCGGCGGCAAATTATGCTTGGCGCGACGTTCGCGCAGATCCGCGATTTTCTCCTTCACGCGTTCCGGCGGATCGCCATGCATCAAGTACGCGTCGCACTTTTCCGCGATCAACTCTTTTGCCGCGGGAGATTCTCCGCCCGCATAAAGCGTCGGACGCGGCTTGGCCACCGGTTTGGGCTGCAGCACATTATCTTCCACGCGGTAATACTTTCCAGAAAACGAAAAATGATCCTGCTTCCAGACGCCATGCAGAACGTCCAGCCACTCGCTGGTGCGCGCGTAGCGATCGTCGTGCTGTTCGAACGCCACGCCGTATTTTCGCGCTTCGTCCGACCACCATGAGGAGACCACATTCAACGTAAGCCGGCCGTTGCTGATCTGATCGATGTTCGCGGCCTGCTTCGCCAGCAGCGCCGGAAGATGAAACGTCGGACGGACCGCCACCATCAATTCGATGCGCTCGGTCACCGCGGCCAGCGCCGCCGCCGTGGACCACGCGTCGAGCGAAGGCGCTTCAACGCCCTTGATGTCGTTGAGATTGAGCTCGGCGATGAGCGTCAGGTCGAAACCAATCTGCTCGCTGCGCTGCGCCAGCCGCTTCACGTACGCCCAGCTCGTCTCCATGTTTTCGTTTTCCACGTTGCGCAGCCAGCCGCCAAAAACGGGGAGCCAGTAGCCGTATCTCATCGCTGGCCTCCTCTGGCAACCACGTGCTCGCCGCGCTTTGCCTCGTGGCGTTGCGCTTCCGCAATAAGGAAGTCCGCGAGCCGCGCATACGGATTGAAGCCCACAACGCGCACCGGATCCGCGACGAAATTCGAAAGCGCGTTCACGTCGTAATACAGTTGCCGCCCCGTCCGCTCGTCGATGACGTACTCGATTCCTCCAACTTCCACTCCGGCGAGTTCCACAATGCGTTCGACGTCTTCGATGACTTTCCGCGGCGGGGCGTAGCCCTCCACTTTCATTCCGCTCTTCGGCGCATCCACCGGGCAGGCAATGCGCGTAAGCTCCTCGCCTCGCGTGTTCTGGCAAATATCCGCCGGGCACAGGTTGTAGCTCTCGCCCGTAATGTGAATCCGGATCGCATAGAGAAATTTTCCACCCAGCACTTCCACGCGCGTGATGATGCCGTCGCGCGCCGTGAACGCTTCCTGCACCAGCGCCGTGGAATCGATGCCAAAGTAAAGGCGATTCGTCTCGACGGCGGCGCGCAGTTCTTCCGGCGAATTGAAGCGCTCGATGCCCGCGCCGCTCCCGCCGATATTCGGCTTGAGGACCACGGGATAGCCGACGGCTTCGGCAGCTTCGGTCGCCTGCGACGGATGATTGATGACACGCGCTTTCGGATACGGCAGTCCCAGTTTTTCCAGGTTTGTCAGTTGCAGCGCTTTGGAGATTTCATGCGCGAAACAACGATAGCCGTTGACGACGCGCACGCCTTTCCCTTCCAGGTGTGCGAGGTAGTTCAGCGTATAGAAAATCCCATGACCCAGCCCCCGCTGCCACGCCGAAGGGCTCATGCGATTGAAAAGCAGGGAATATTCGCCCTCCGGCGACGAGACGTCGTAGCGGTGGTGCCGCGCGTCGATTTTGAGCCAGGGCACGCCGCGCTTATCCATTTGCTCGAACAGCGGCCGGAACCAGTCCGGGTGCTCGTAATAAATCGCGATCGGCTTCTCGAGTTCGTGCCCCGTGTTATCTGCTTCGTTGCTCATGAAACGCCTCATCTTCCCAACAGCCGCTCTCGCGCTAAATGAAGAAGGCCGCTCGCTTTGAGCGGCCTCGAAATTCTTCCAGTTTTAGGCCCGCTCTAACCCCAAGAACCTTGGCCCCCCACGCGCGAAACACAGACAGCCGCACGGACAGGCGCAAGCTTCGTGTAACCTGAACCGCGCCGGCTCACAATGAGGCAATCCGTTCTTCCGGCCGTCTTTCATGCCCTTCTTCTTAACTTTCTGAGGCAATGCCTCTGGCATGTCGCCAATAATTCGACTTTCTCATGACAGGCGTTACGACCGCAAGCGCTTCGCATTTATTCCCTGCGCAGCAAATCGGGGCGGTTGCGGTACGTTTTTTCCAGCGCCGCCGCGCGCCTCCAATTGGCTACTTCCTTGTGGTTTCCTCCGATGAGGATTTCCGGGACCGACCAGCCGCGGTACTCCGCCGGGCGTGTGTAATGCGGAAAATCGAGCAGCAAGTGTCTCCCTCCACCGAGTTCGTACTTCGAGGGATTGAACTCGCCGGGGGCATGTGTTTGCCGGGGCGCGGCTTTGTCCTGAGTTCCAGCGAGGGAACGCACTCCACCTCTAAATGGCGGATTCGCCGCCGCAGGCCAGTTCGAGCTGAACGATTCGTTCTGCGAGGAAGCTTCATTGCCCAGGGCGCCAGGCAGCAACCGCGTCACCGCATCAACGACCAGCACGGCGGGAAGTTCCCCTCCACTTAGCACAAAATCGCCAATCGAAATTTCTTCCGTGGCCAGATGCTCCGCGACCCGTTCGTCAACGCCTTCATACCGCCCGCAAATAAAGATCATGCGCTCGAGTTGTGCGTAGCGCCGCGCTGTTTCCTGATCGAAAAGTTTTCCAGCCGCGGACATCAGGATGACTCCGGTTTTTGCGTCCGGCACCTTCGGTTGCTGGGCGTCGCCCACGCCGTACCCTAGGAGCGATTCCACGGATTCAAACAACGGCTCGGGTTTCAGCACCATGCCCTCGCCGCCGCCGAAGGGCCGGTCATCCACGGTGCGGTGACGGTCCTTGGTGAACTCCCGCAGATCCTGCACGTGCACTTCGACAAGGCTGCTCTCCCGGGCTCGCCGAAGGATGCCATGGTCGAGCGGTCCGGCAAAGAACTCCGGAAAAATGGTGATGAGATCGAAGCGCATGAAAAACCAGTGTAGCCAAACCGGGGTGGGCGTGCCATGTGGAGTTTCCAGGGCATGGAGGTCCGCACATCGCGCCAGAGTGCTATTTCAGCGCCTATTGCGCATTGGCACTTTTTCTGTCCCACGGTACAGCTTGTTCCGCCCCGCCATCTTCGATAACCTCTTTCCGCTGAAGCAGTTAATTGCCGATTCAAAACTAGAAGTCCAAACAGAGTCCCAGGGCCCCCGCCGCCCCGCTTTGGAGGGCAATGCAAATGAAGTCCGCTCGCCACATTCTCCGGATTCTTCTGTTCTCCACCACGCTGGTGTTTCTCTTGTTCAGCACCGGCTGTGGCGGCTATGGATCGGGCGGCAATGGCGGAGGAGGTTCGCAAACTCCTCCAGTACCTACGGGGCTGGCGGCTTCCGCGGCCAATGCTCAAGTCAATCTAATTTGGAACGCCAGTGCTGGCGCGACGGGCTACTACATCAAACGCTCCACAACCAGCGGCACCGAAGCCCAAATCGCCGCCCAGGCAGGGACGACCTACGCCGACAACGCCGTGACCAACGGAACGAAGTACTACTATGTCGTCTCCGCTTACAATTCCTACGGCCAGAGCGCGAATTCAGCCGAAGTCAGTGCCACGCCAGTGGCGCCTCCGCCCCCGGCGGCACCAACCGGGCTCACCGCGACTGCTGGCAATGCGCAAGTGGTTCTTGCGTGGACCGCGGCCACCGGCGCGACGAGCTATAACGTAAAGCGCTCCAACACCAATGGCAGCGGCTACGCGAAGATCGGCTCATCCACCACGGCGGGATACACGGATACTGGCCTGACCAACGGCACCACCTACTATTATGTCGTCTCGGCCATGAACGCGAGCGGCGAAGGCCCTAATTCTTCGCAAGCCAGCGCCACACCCGTTGCACCGGCCACTCCACCTGCGGCACCGACGGGCTTGCTCGCCACCGCAGGCAACGCCCAAATCAGCCTGACCTGGAATGCCAGCACTGGCGCAACAAGCTACAACGTGAAGCGCTCCACAACCAGCGGCGGTCCTTACACCATCATCAAGTCCCCAACCGTGACGAATTACACCGATCCCGGCCTGACAAATGGCACGGCTTACTACTACGTGGTTTCTGGCGTGAACGCGGCCGGCGAAGGCCCCAACTCCACTCAAGCAACGGCCACCCCCGTCAACGTAGCGCCGGATGTGACCATTACCATCAATCCCACCGTGACCAAGCCCATCTCTCCCTACATTTATGGCACGAATTCTTATTCCGGCAACACTTCGCCGCAGCCAAACTTCACTTTTGACCGCGATGGCGGAAACCGTTGGACGGCCTACAACTGGGAGACCAACGCCTCCAACGCAGGAAGCGATTATCTCTACGAGAACGACGCTTATCTGAGCAGCAGTAATGTCCCGGCGGAAGCGGTGCGCAGTTTTATCGCTGCTGACCAGGGCGCAGGCCTGGCGAGTCTGGTGACCGTGCAACTCCAGGGTTATGTGTCGGCGGACGAGAGCGGCCCAGTGGCTCAGCCCTTCCCCAACCTGTCGCGCTTCAAGCAGGTGATCTACAAAAAGAGCACCAAAGACGCCGCGCCTTTCACGCTCACTCCTCCCACGACCGATGCTTATGTTTATATGGATGAGTTCGCCTGGGCCCTGGACCAGAAATTCTCAGGTCAAGGGATCTTCGGCGCCAGTCCCACGCACCCCACATTCATTGACCTCGACAATGAACCGGATCTCTGGAATTCCACTCATGCGGAGGTTCAGGGATCCACAAACATCTCCTCCAGCAACTTCATCACGAACACCGTCACACTCGCGGAAGCTCTAAAGGATCAGTTCCCCAATGCCGTGATCTTTGGGCCGGTGAACTACGGCTTTGAAGGTATCTACAGTTGGCAAGGGGATCCGACTCTGAGCCCCACGCCAAGCGGCACGAACTGGTTCGCCGACAAGTACCTGGCCGGCATAAAAACCGCTTCAACCTTGTACGGCAAACCTACCGTGGACGTTTACGACTTCCATTGGTATTCCGAAGCTACGGATGGCACTACGAGGGTCATCAATCTGACCGGGTCCACCCTCACGGACGCCCAGGTGCAAGCGATCGTGCAGAGCCCGCGCAGCTTGTGGGATGCGACTTTTACAGAGAACTCCTGGATCACCGGTGCGCTTGGCGGTCCCATTAATATTCTGGGACGGCTGCAGGCGAAAATCGCGGCTAGCAACCCGGGGATGAAGATTTCCATTTCGGAGTACGAGAACGGCGGCTTCAACCACATCGCGGGAACCATCGCACAGGCCGACAACCTCGGTGTATTCGGCAGCCAGGGACTGTTCTCGGCAAACTTCTGGCCTCCTGGTGGGACTTATTCCTACACGCTCGCGGGGTTTCGCGCGTTCCGCGGTTTCGATGGAGCTACTGCGAATTTCGGCGACACTTCGCTCCAGGCCACTTCCAGCGCCGTGCAGAACGTGGTGGTCTACGCGAGTACGGACAGCACCACACCCGGCCGCGTCGTGCTCGTCGCCATCAATCGTTCCAATTCCCCCAAGGTCACGGCCATCAACGGCCAGGCGCTCTCCGGCACGGCTCACCTTTACCAAATGACCGCAGCTTCTGCCGCTGGGCAGACCGTCGTTCAGCCCGTAGCTGCGGGAACCATGGCCGTCAGCGGCTCGTCGCTGACCATCACGCTTCCGGCATATAGCGTCACTACGATTGACATTCAATAGCGCCCTGGCACGGCTCAGGTGCGTCGCGGCTCAGCTACTTTGCCTTGAGTCCCTGAGTCGCGGCAGCATCCAGTACGGGATCAGCACCGTCCAGAATCCCGGCACCACAATCGTGAAAATTAGCGTTCGAAGGATGGGAGACATCAACAGGAGCCTACACCATTTTGCTATTCGCGATTGAGGTCGCGCAGCCCTTCAGGCAGCGTCACATCGATGCGCCGCGCCGCAGTGTCGATCTTCGCACAAATATCCACCGCCAACGGAATCAGGAGTTCTCCGCTGGAAGTCTCCACTTCCAATATCGGCGTACCGGCCTGCTGTTCGCCGGGAAATTGCACATCGCGGACTTTCCCGAGCAAGGACGGCGCTTCCGCAAGCGAGCACGGCGATGAGGAAACGACCGGCGGCGAAGTTGGATTTTCGAACACCGCGCAGCCGATGAGGTCGGAAACGAAATACTGCCCTTCCGGAAGAGTAACGCGCTGTTCGAACGGCAGCAGCACTTCGAGCCCGCGGAATTTCTCCGCTTCGGAAATCGAGTGCACGCCCTGGAGATGAAAAACCGCCTGTCCGCGGTGATTCTGGCTCAGCCAGCAAGCTTCAAGCGCCACGAGGCGCGGCTCAACCTTGCCGTCAACATACCCGATATAGACTTCCTTTAGTCTGGTCAGGCGTTCGGGAAAATCGGTAAGAATCTCCGCGGCCACTTCGCCTCTGTTGCCGCGCGCGCGGAGAATGCGCGCCACCAGGACCCAGCGTGGAGTTTCAGGATTCAATGAAATGTGCCGCCGAAGACGGCCACCGGGAAGTATGACTCAAAAACGGGAAACAGAGCCATCACTGTGGCGCGTTCAATCTTCCAGAATCTCCAGCGTGAAGCGTTTGTGTATCTTCATCCCGCCTGCGCCCAGCAGCGTGCGAATCGCTTTGGCCGTCCGCCCTTGCCGCCCGATCACTTTCCCAAGATCCTCGGCGTGCACCCGCAGCTCCAGCACGGTGACCTGCGACCCCTCGACGGACTTCACCAGCACGTCCTCGGGATGGTCCACAAGGGCCCTGGCAATGGCTTCGACCAGCTCCTTCATCGGGCACCTCCACCCCAGCGCGACCTCTTCACGTTAAACCTGAAGGGGCTTTACGCGCCCGGTTATCGAGAGCAATGAACCTGGGTACCTGGGAATGGCGCCTCGACGGATCGCAGCGCGCAAAATTCAGGCATGAAAAAGGTGATTACGCGATCTTCTGCTGACGCAGGAAGCTGCGCACGGTGTCGCTGGGCTGCGCGCCCAGTCCCATCCAATACTTAATCCGTTCCGCGTCGAGCTTGATCTCCGCCGGCTTCTTCAGCGGATCGTACGTGCCCACCGCTTCCTTCACGCGGCCGTCCCGCGGCCGGGTCCGCTCAATGACCACCACGCGGTAAAAGGGCTTCTTCTTCTTGCCAATCCTGGACAAACGAATCGTTAGCACTAAATCAGTCCTCCTGAACCCATCTATTGTAGCGTGCCGGAGCATCCTGCGGCAATCGAAGTCTCGCCGGGGTAGTGGGTCAATTTTCGATATTCGACTAATCAGGCCTCGCCGGAGTCAGCGGTGGAACTCAGCGTTTTCTCGCACCAGTGCAGCATCCTGTCGCGCCACTGAGGCTCTTCGGCGAAGAAGCCGCGCAGCAGTGGAGCGTCGCGGAGGATTGCTTCTCTCCAGCGTGCTGCCTCCTTACGTTCATGAGTGCGAATTAATCTGGATGTTTTCGCGTATCTTTTCCAGCCTTTGGCGTCAGCGCGATAGCGAAGCTGGAACATGATGGTTCGCTTATGCAGAGCGCGAATGTAAGGTGTGTCAAATATCTCAGCGGAGTAAATATTCAGGTGCTCAGGAGTGGCATCCTTTGCGCGGGATTGAGACTCTTCCCGCCTCGCCTGTTTCCGCTTGATCACTTCTCCCAGAGGCCTATCAGGCATTTTCTTGAATGCTTTGTGCTTGCTCCTGACGAGTGAGGTCTTGGTCAAAACATCTGCTTCGATAACGTCCGATTCTTCTGCGCGTTCTCTCAAATGGCTCAAGATTTTTCCCACGGAGCGCCGTTCTTCCATGTGGCTGCGCTGTTTACCGCGGCGGATGCCCTTGCGGCTGGCCTGTGGGTTTTCCCCGTAGGTGTTTCGTCTATCTCTCTTGAGACTCAGGGCCTTTTTTTCTGTTGCCGATTTGACTTTACTCACCAATACCTCGTTGCATCGCCGAAATAAAAGCCAAGCCTATCTCCAACAAAGTGTATCAAGACTCCACTCAGATTGAGAATGGCTTGCTAAGTACTGAGTAACGCCATAACCGAAAACTGACCCGCTACCTTCGTCTGACGGGGGCCCTTTTCCATGAATTAGACTGGGACGCCAGCAACCCAGTATATAATCCCGCCTGCTTCGAGAGCCCCGGGTCGGGGGCGCACCATGCTGAGCTATTGGAAAGGTCCATCACACCCGCTTCGCAGCGACACCACCTACGAAGCCTTCACAAAGGCTGTCCAGCGCTTTCCCGGGCTACTGGCGCTCATCTCGCGCCCTGACGGAATTCGCTGGACGTATCAGGAATTATTCGAACAAGTCGAGAAAACCGCGCGTGGCCTGGCGGGTCTGGGCCTGCGTGCGGGTGATCGAGTCGGCATATGGGCGGGCAGCTGCCCGGAATGGATTCTTCTGCAATACGGCTGCGCCCGCGCCGGCATCGTGCTGGTGAATGTGAACCCCGCGTACCGCGCCAACGATCTGGGCTACGTCATTCGCAAGTCGCGTATGCTCGCCATCTTCCATCATGCATGCGATGCCCGCGCCGACTACGCCAAGATTCTTGCCGAGGTCCGCAGCGAGCGGGATCTTCCCATGCGGCATGCCATCCAACTCGGGACGGAGGCCTGGCCGGCGATGATTGCCGGCGGCGTGGATTTGCCGCCTGCCCCCGTTGATTCGAATGCCGTCGCCAACATCCAGTACACCTCCGGAACAACCGGCAATCCCAAGGGCGTCTTGCTCACTCACCACAATCTGGTGAACAACGCGGACGCCATTGCGCGTGGCCTGGATTTCACCGAAGAAGACCGCGCGTGCTTAACCTTCCCCCTGTACCATTGCGCCGGCTACACCTGCACTTCGCTTGCGAATCTCATTACCGGCTCCACCTTGGTGATTTCGTCGCGTTTTTTTGATGCCGCCGCAACGTTGCAGGCCATCGCGGAGGAACGCGTGACTCTCCTCTATGGCGTGCCATCTATGTTCATCGCCGAGTTGGAGCATCCAGAGTTCCATCGCTTCGATGTGGCCTCGATTCGGGCCATGGTCATCGGCGGCTCCCCTTGCCCCATCGAGTTAATGCGGCGAATGGCCGAATGCTTCCGCACGGACCAGATCTTTGACATCTACGGGCAGACCGAAGCTTCTCCGGTCATTACCATGTCTACGAAAGACGATTCCCTCGAAGTGCGTACCAGCACCATCGGTCGTGCCATGGAGAATGTCGAGGTGAAGATAACCGATCCCGTCTCCGGGGAAACTCTTCCCGTTGGCGAGCAGGGTGAGCTGTGCGCGCGGGGCTACCTGGTCATGCAGGGTTACGACCAGGATCCGGAAGCCACTCGAAAAACAGTGGACGCGGAAGGCTGGCTGCACACCGGAGACCTCGCCGTGATGCGCCCGGATGGACATCTGAACATCACGGGCCGCGCCAAGGACATGATCATCCGCGGCGGAGAAAACATCTTTCCGCGCGAAATCGAGAATCTCCTTCACACTCACGCCAAGATTGCGGATGTTCAAGTTGTTGGCGCCCCGGATTTGAAACTCGGCGAAGCCGTAGCCTGCTGGATTCGCTTGAAAGCCCATGAGACCGCGACCGAGGAAGAAATCCGCGAATTTTGTTTGGGGAAAATCGCCCATTTCAAAATTCCGCACTACATCCGTTTCGTGGACAGCTACCCGATGACCATCTCCGGCAAAGTGCAAAAATTCCACATTCGCCAGATGGAAATTGAGATGCGCGGCCTTCAGCAGGCCGCTCAAATCCCCACCGCCTGAAATAGCTGCTTGCTCCGCAGTTCCCAAGCAGGCAGGCTGTCAGTCTATCCATTGCATTAGTTTGCGATGCGTTTTTCAGCCATGGGGAGTTTGCGTGACGAAGCGCGTGGGAGGTTTCGTGAAACTGACATGTGTCATTTCGATTGCGGCTGTTCTACTTCTTGGGGGCGCAAGAGAGGCTCGTGCGCAATCGCCGGACGCAGCAGCCGCCAAAAGAATTGAAACGATTTTTTCCGGCTTGAGTTCTCCCGATGCGCCGGGATTCGCGGTGCTGGTGCGCAAAGATGGCCACACCGTTTTCGAACGCGGCTATGGGCTGCGTGATCTGCGCACCAAAGCTAAAATCGACGCGCGCACGAATTTCCGGCTGGCGTCCTTCACCAAGCAATTTACGGCGATGGCTATCATGCTGTTGGTGCATGATGGCAAACTGCGTTACGACGAAACGCTCACGGAAATCTTCCCGGATTTTCCAGCCTATGGGAAAACGATTACGGTCCGTAACCTGCTCAATCACACTTCCGGATTGCCGGACTACGAAGACTTGATGGACGCGGTGGAGAAAGTGAAGGGATCAACCTGGACGCCGGAAAAGCAGATTCAGAATGACGAAGTTTTGGAATTATTGAGGGAAGAAAAAACTGGACATTTTGCGCCCAGGACGGCCTGGTCGTACAGCAATTCGGGATACGTCGTTCTGGGATCAATCATTGCGAAAGTCTCAGGAAGATCGTATGGCGAATTTCTGCAACAGAGAATTTTCGCGCCGCTGAAGATGAATCACACCATCGTTTTTCAAAAAGGAAAAAACGAAATTGTGAATCGCGCGTTTGGCCATACAAAAGAAAAAGACGCCTTCAAGGAAACCGATCAAAGCTCGACTTCCGCGACCCTCGGCGACGGCGGCGGCAACTATTCCAATCTCGAAGATCTCGCCAAGTGGGACGACGCTTTGCAAAATCACACCCTGCTCAGCGAAAAGGAATTTCAACTTGCGTTAACGCCAGTGAAACTCAACGACGGTTCCGAGCCCCGCTGGCCCCAGGAGCCCAGCGACGACAACCTTGCGCCGGGTAAGCCCGTATCGTACGGCTTCGGCTGGTTCCTCGATCCTTATCAAGGACATCCGCGCATGTGGCATACCGGAAGCACGATGGGTTTCTATTCGGTGATCGAGCGCTTCACGGACGCGCACCTAAGCGTCATCATCCTGAGCAATCGTACGGATTGGAATCGCGAGAAAGTGGCCCAGCAGGTTGCGGACGTTTTTCTCTCAACGAAAAACTAAAATTCAACGACTAAAACCTCACCCCTGAAGGGGTGAGCTACAGCGGAAAATTCAAGACAATCCGGAGAGTTTGCCGAGGCCTTTCAGTTTGCCGCGGGCGGTCATGGCGCCGTACTGCTTCATCATGGTCCGCATCTGGAGATATTGCTTGAGGACGGTGTTGACGTCCTGAACGGAAGTGCCGCTGCCTTTTGCGATGCGCTTGCGCCGCTTGCCGTCAATGACGTTGTGGTCGCGGCGCTCCTGGTTGGTCATGGAATTGATGATGGCTTCGACCTGGGTGAGTTTCTTTTCGTCGACGCTGGCGTCTTTGGGGAGATTGGCCAGCGGACCCATCTTCGGGAGCATGTCCACGATTTTATCGAGCGGGCCCATCTTGCGAACTTGCTTCAACTGATCGCGAAAATCCTCCAGGGTGAACTCTTCCTTGCGAAGCTTGCGCTCGAGGTCGGCGGCGGCTTTCTTATCGACGGTCTGTTCCACTCGCTCGATGAGAGACATGAGGTCGCCCATGCCGAGAACGCGGGAGACGATGCGCTCCGGATAAAAACCTTCGAGGGCGTCATATTTTTCGCCAAGGCCCACGAACTTTACCGGCGCGCCGGTGACTTTGCCGATGCTCAGCGCCGCGCCACCGCGCGCGTCGCCATCGAGCTTGGTGAGAATCACACCGGTGAGACCGAGGCGCTTGTGAAATTCTCCCGCAGAGCGCACCGCGTCCTGCCCAATCATGGAATCGGCGATGAACAGCATTTCGCTGGGCTGCAATTCTTTTTTGAGCGTGCTCAGCTCGTTCATCAAATCGTCATCAATGTGCAAGCGGCCGGCAGTGTCCACAAGGATGACGTCGCTGGCGGAAAGCTTCGCTTCCTTGATGGCCCCTTTGACGATTTCGAGCGGCTTGTCCGTGCCGGTGCCGGGCCAGATCGCGGTGCCGACGGCCTTCGCTACTTGCGCAAGCTGCTCTCTCGCGGCGGGACGATACACGTCGGTGGAGACGACGAGCGGCCGATGACCATGTTGCGCGAGCCATTTCGCAAGCTTGCCCGTGGTCGTGGTTTTGCCGGAACCTTGCAGACCGACAATCATCCACACGGAAGGCGGGCGCGAAGCAAACAGCGGCTTGGCGTGTTTGCCAAGAAGCAGAGTCAGTTCGTCGCGCACAACTTTGACGACCTGCTGGTCAGGCGAAAGTTGCAGCATGACCTCGCTGCCGATGGCCTTCTTGCGGATATTGGCAAGAAGCTCGTCGGCCACGCCGACGTTGACATCGCCTTCGAGCAGCGCTTCGCGAATCTCGGCGAGCGCGTTGTCCAGGTGCTCGTCAGTGAGCTTCCCCTGTCCGCGCAGGTTCTTGAATGTGCGTTGCAGCTTTTCTGTCAGGTTCTCAAACATTTTTAGCGACTCGCAATCGGTGACCCGCGGTTCGTGACTAGTGACTGGTGAAAATCTTCAGCCAGCCCTGAGCGTCCTCGTTCCAGATTTCAATAGTTCGCCTATTCATTCTAGCGGGAACCGGCTTCTTGTGCAGCCTGGGCGAAGAATAGTTGCCTGCGAAGACGGCCTCAAAGAAACTTTACCAGCGCCGCCGTGGTCTCTTTTGGATTTTCCTCGAGGATCCAGTGACCGGTGTCCTTGAGGACAACCACGGTGACATCCGACGCCACCAGCTTCATCTGGTTTCCGAGGAATTCACCCAGGGACTTTTCACCTCCAATGGAGAGGACCGGCATGGTCAGCCTGGTCTGTGCAAGCTGGGCGAAATCCTTCGCGGCTTGCGGGAACGAAACGAAGTAGGCCCAGCCGGCGCGCATGCGTCCGGGTCGCGCGTAGGCGGCGGTGTAAGCTTTCCTGTCGGCCTCCGGCAGCGAGCGCGTCTTGTCGGCGGCGAAGTTGTTCCAGTAGTGCTCGAAGTAGGTACGCTCGCGTCCTTGGACCAGAAGTTCGGGGGTCGGCCCATTGAAGCGGAAATGCCAGAGGCCGGGGTTGTTATAGACCGTCTCCCAGTCGCCTACACCTGGGAGAAACGCATCCATAACCACCAGCTTCTCCACTTCGGCCGGGAACTGCGCAGCGTAGGCATAAGCGACCATCAATCCAATGTCGTGCCCGACTACCCTGGCTTTTTCCACGCCCAGCGAGCGCGCAAGAGAATGCATGCGGATCGCAGCCGCCTTCATGTCCAAGCCGCCGGCGGGAACATCCGAATCTCCGATGCCCGGAAGGTCCGGTGCGATGACCGTAAATTTCTCGCCGAGCACTGGCAGGATGGGCGCCCACATGCGTGAGGTCTCCGCGTAGCCATGCAGCAAGATGAGCGAAGGTCCGTGACCACCGGTAGTGTAATGCAGCCTGACCCCGTCAATTTCCGCAGTGCGCGAAACAAAGTTGTTGTCTCCCGCCCCTGCATAGGCAGCCCCCCAGAATGCGGCAGAGAGGAAAAGCAGGCCGAGTACGAAGAGTTTTCGTGGCAAAGTCACAAGGTGGTCCATGGAGAACTCCTAAAGTTGAGCCGATAGTATACGCCGCCCCAGTATGGAGGGGCGAGCGGAGGCTGGAGGGCGGCGGAAGAGATCGCTCTAAGTGCCGTGCCAGTGAAGGCGGCAAACTTGTGGCCGACGGTTACGAAAGAGAAGGCGCTTTTGGTTTTGGATTATAAGGATATCCGACGGCCCTGGGGGCATGGGCGCCGCGGTACTCGTCCAGCTCTGCTTCGCTGATCTGATAGTGCGTTTGCGGGGGATGGTTTGAGAAAGCGGCCAGTTCGCGATGGAGCCTGGCCGAGCAGATCCCCGGAGCATCTTGATAGCGTACCCGCCGGGAATTAAAAGCCTCGTTCAGAATGCTGAGCGTAAATTCGCTGGTCTCGTCCAAGGCTCGCCGCACAAGGAAACTGTACTCGCGTACGAGCGCCTTCGTCTGGAATCCAACATACTGAACGTTCACGGTCTCAGTCATCAAGCCTCCCGGTCTTATGCGCCAAAACTCCCTGCGAACTCTCTTTTTGCTTCTTGGCCCGGCCGCCGCCATTTCCTGCCCAGCGCTGAACCGCCTTTTTTCTGCCGCCCAACTGCAGTTGTTTCTCGATGCCATCCGCCTCCAGGTATTTATGCACCGGAGCGATTGCCCCGTTGGCCTGGGAGCGGCTCCGCGTTTTCTTCCGTGGAGCCTGAGTGTTGCTCGCGCGAAAATGGAGCGGATCCCTGAGGTTCTGCAATTCCCGGTAATAGTAAAGCGGCGTGGGATGACTGCCGCTGAACTTCAGTTTCTTCAGAAACTCAATTTCTTCCCCGGTCGCGTCACCGCTCACGGACTGGAGCCGGAGGAATTCCTTGAGCCCGGGCTCTTCCTCCGTTTGAGCAGATTCCCTTTCCACAAATTCAAATTTCTTTGCGTAAGCCGGGGCGAGTCTGCGATTCAAGATGATTTCCATCCCGAACGCAGCGAGATCGATATCCCAGGACTCGATCAGCGGATCGAGGAAGGAAACGCAGTTCTCAACGGAGACGTTAAAAACATCCGTTTCGAGAAACTCAAGGATACTGACGCGCAAGGCTTCAAAACTCCGGCCACTGAGCCGCGCGACCAAGTGAAGCCAGGTTTCGCTTTCCAATTCGTCTTTTGCGACTCGCTTGACGACGTCCAAAAGCTTTTGCGTGACCAGGCGCTCGAGTTCGCCGAAGGGCTGCGTTTCAAAGATCGCCCGTACCTGTTCTTTCTTAGCGGGTGCGCACTTGCGAAGAATCAACTCGCGAACTTCCCTGTACAAGGGCTTGGGCGGGTCGTCCAGATGACGCTTCAGTGCTTCCCGGCGCTGATGGCCGGCCAGTTTCGCAAGGCTGCCCCCCGGGAGTTTCAAGAACTTCCCCATCTTGGCGTAGATGTCCGTGCGCGACGGTTCGGGGGGCAATTTTTTGCGGGTCAGCAACTGCGAAATATAGGATTCGGTAACCTGGGCGGCCGCGGCTAAATCTCGCTGCTCCAGGCCCAATTCTTCCAGCCGTTTCTTGATCACCAAGCTGACATCCATGGGGCACCCGTTCGATTAACTATAGCCAATTAAGTATTGTGAATAGTACAGGATTTAACTTGACAAGTCAAGTTAATTGACCTAGACTGGTTAAGACGCTAGGGAATCTTCAGGTCATCTAAATCATCGTGGTTATCTGACGTCCCCCCTCTAGATTTTTAAGTTGTGGGAGAAAAGAAAATGAAAACGATTCGCAATCTGATTTTTTGTATTGCCGTCCTGCTCGTTGCGGCGCCTATGCTCCGTGCACAGGATCTTTCTACGTACCGGCACTTTACATTGGGAATGAGTCTGAGCACCGTTTTGAAGCATACGGACCAGAAAGTGGCCGATGTGAAGGTGATTCACGGCCGTCCAGCGGTGATCCAGGAGCTGGAATGGTGGCCGCCGAACATTCCCGGAAGTGCATTCCAGCAGGATACCGTCAAACAAATTCTTTTTTCCTTTTACAATGGCACGCTCTACAAAATTTCCGTGAGTTATGATCAAAGCTCCACCGAAGGGCTCACCACCGAAGACCTGGTGAAGTCCATTTCGGAAAAATACGGCCCGCCGACAAATGTTGCGCTGCCGATCAATTCCGCAAAGATCGATCACTACGACCTGAAACCAGCGGTTGTGGCGTCCTGGGAAGATGCGCAATATTCCTTCAATCTTGTCCGTTCGTCCTATGCAGATCGCCTGGGGCTCGCCATTTATTCCAAGCACGCCAATGAACAGGCTGAGCTTGCAATCGCGGAAGCGGTGAAACTGGATGAGCAAGAGGGGCCACTAAGAGAGGCCGCGCTGCAGAAAAAGCAAACAGACGATCTCGAATCGGCGCGGCAGAAGAACCGCAAGGTGTTTCGCCCGTAGCTCGACCCGCAACCACAAAGAGCTTGCTACTAAACCCTAGGAGCCGCCGTCAGGCGCGCTTTCTAGGGTTTTTCTTTGGCGTTGTGGATCGCGGCTAGAAGTAAGATGGCGCCTTTAACTAGGGTAAAGGGAAGTAGCGCTCACCGCTCGTCGTCAGTAATGGCCATGGACTGGAGGGAGCCAGCGACTTGCTGGAGCTCGTCGGCGGAGTAGGCGTAAATCTCGATGTTAAGGAGATAGTCGCCCGCGATGGTCTGGATGAAAGATTGGTAGACGGATACGGCGCCGACGCTGCGTTCGAAATCCGCGCGCACGAAGGGATGTTTCTTCACCTCGAATTCGGAAGCGGGGGCTGTCGGTTTCAAACCGGATGCAGTGGCACGATTGTTCACCAAGACCTGAAAATTATCGAGGCTGACAACATCCAAGCGCGAAGGTACGGCGGTGATGCGGATCGAGGGCACTTCAATGCGCTGCCCATCGCCACCTTTGCGTGACGCATAGAGAACCACCTTGGGAACAGAGAGATGCAGGGAGTTCGCGAGCTCCGGATGCTGCTGCAGAATCGAGGCTTTGGCAGCGGCCTCGGCGCGATCGTTGAGCGCATGGAGCGCGTCCGGCTTGGCGAGAACCCAATTCGCAGGGAATTGGTAACTTATGCCGAGAGCTTGATTCTTGTAAACATTGCCGGAAACTACGCCCCCTTCGATGCCCGCAGGCGGTGCGGAAGCCGCATCCGATTTCGCATTTTCGCTGACGGGAGCGGAAGCATGCGAGGAGTTCGCGGCGGCGGTGCTGGTAGCGGAAGCTGAGGAGCCGCTGGAATCACTCCGAGTGGAACCTGTAGGCGAGGACGACACCGCTGCTTCGGCAGCAGCCGCAGCGGCGAGCTTGGGGTCGGATTCGCGCTTTAGATACTTGTTGATGGCATCTTCCAGTTCACTCTCCGTTTCCGGACCCTCGCCCGACTGCCGGAAGCGGATCACGCCGTCCTTGTCCAACACGATGAAAGTGGGAAACGAATCGACTTTGAAGGCGTGAAGAACATCGCCCGGCAAATCGATGTATTGAGACCAATCCATGTGCTCCGCCTTGATGAACGTTTTCCAAACGTCTTCATCGTCATCGGAGCTTACGCTGACCAATTGAAAAGCCTTGCCAGAGTATTTCTTGTTCAGATCGCGAAGTGCGGGAACGGAAGCCCGGCACGGCGGGCACCAGGTGCCCCAAAAGTCCACGAGAACGACTTTCCCCCGGAGGGCCGCGTTAGAAATGGCTTGGTTCTGAACTGTGGTGAAGGAAAAGTCTGGTGCGAAAGGAGAGCGCGCGCGCAAGGGATTGGCGACCATGCGTCGGGCTTCCGCAACAGTTTCGGAGTCCGCTCCGGGCGTAGACAAGAAAGTGTTCAGTTCGGCGGTGCCCTCGGGGTCGCGCTCCTGCTTTAGAAGGACGAAACCCAGATCGTAACGGGCCAGGGCGTTCCCGGAATCCAGTGCCAAGGCCTGGCGGATTTCGTCTTCCGCTTCTCGCAGTTTTTTGTCGGTGGGTTTTCCGGACATTTGCGAAAGCAGGCTGGCGCGGAGCAGGTGGGCGCGAACTGCGACGGACTTGTCGTCTCCAGCGACTTTGACGGCCTTCTTCGCTTCGTCTAGGGCGGAAGAGAAGTCACCGAGCTTGCGCTCGACGGAAGCTAGCTTCAAATAAGTCGGGGCCGAAGAGTGGTGCGAGAGCTTGTCCGCTTTGTGGTAGGCGTCGAGGGCAAGCTCGTATTTTCGTTTCGAGGCGTATAAATCGCCTTGCGAAAGCGCTTGTGCGACAGGGTCAGACGATTCCTGAGCGGCAAGAGAGAAAGGGGCAAGAAGGACGAAGAACAGAGAGAGGGCTACGCGAATCATAAACAATCCTCCCGGGACCTGACGAGCAACACGATTTGAACCGACTATACCACTACTGGAATTGACGCGGGAGTGGCGAGATCGAGAATCCCCGGAAGTTTCCACGCGTGTTGATCTAAGCGGGCTTGTGCTTGGCGCTGTGGCCCAAGGCTACGAGGAAGATGGCGCTCTTACCGGCGGCGTGGGGAGAAAAGAAGTGCGTGACGTCGTCGTCAAAAAAAGTAAGGCCAGTGGCGCCGAGGCGCTGGGCATAAGCGGCGAGATACAACTTACCGCCAAGGATGCCGGCTTCGAGTTGCACCGCGCGATAGCCGCGATTGCCGAAGCGCTGCAGCATGGGGCGCAGGTCCGCCAGGAAAAAAATGTCAACTGCAGCGTCAGCTGGCAAGGCTTGTTGCAGGCCGAGGTAACCGGCATCGGCGCGAAAATCTCCTTGTTTCAGGAATTCGAGCACGCTGCGGGTGCGGTGGAATGCATAGGCACCGGGCGCGAGGCCATCGACGGCGTGGACGATCAAGTAAAGATCATTGAGCTGAGCGCCGGGTGGATCGAGAAAATCGGCAGGCACGCCGCGAGTGGCGCGGTCCAGGATGGTGGAAAGCTGCTGCAAGGTGATCGGGCTTCGGGCGAATTTGCGCGTGGAGCCCCGACGCTGGATGACTTGCTCGATGGGGTCGCGCGGGATTTCTGCATCGGACAAAGGCTGGAGCTGAACGATTGGCTGCGTAGGCGGAGGAGAGTTTGTCATCGGAGTCTGGCCGCGCCACGCTTCCACTTCTTCCGCGGAATCCAGCGAAGACGCAGCGTGCATTTCTCGCATGATCGGATAGTCCACTTCGCGCGCGGAGAGTGGGACGGTTTCGAGGCGCAGCGGCGAAATTTGCGCGGGAGCAGCAGGCGGGAGAGTAGGAGCGTGGCCCAAGGCCACCAGCGAGAACGCGACTTCACGCCGAGGATCGACATCGAGAAGCCGATTTACGCTTGCGTCGACGAAGCCACAAACGACGCGGGCAGGCAAGCCCAAGGCAGTGGCGACAGCGAGCAGGTTGGCGAGAAGCGTGCCGTTGTCCCAGCCGAAATGGCGGTAGGTGCGCGCTTGATATTTCCAGGCATTGCGCCAGTAGGTGCATGTGCAAATGATGGTGAGCGGCGCGTGCGCGATGGCGGGTTCATTGCCGGTTGCATCGACCAGAACATGGCGAAAATCTCCCGCGCGCAACTTGCGCAGGCCGAACTCGGCGGGGGCGAAGTGATAGACGCCAGCCTCCAGATTCTTTAATTCGCCGCAAGCCAGATAGATCTCGACTTCATAGAGCGCGCCGGTGCAGGCCGCGGCGCGAAAGTAGAGTTCGCCCCCCGGGTAGCTTCGCTTTCGAGTGATGCCGGCGGAGAGGTAGAGCAGTTGGGCCACCGCTTCAAGATCGGGAGCGGCGTTGATATTGGCGGGGATGCTCTCGGCCACGGCGGAGAGGGCGGCGACGCCGGTTTGCCGCAACTCGTCGGGTAGTGCGATGGGATCGAGCGTCGGATAAATCTTGAACGGGAGAGGCTGGATGGACCAGTCCATGGAATGGGGGTTGGTGCGGATGCTGGTGTAAGAGTGCTTCGTAGCGTCGTGATAGTTCTGGGCGATTTGCGGGTTGGAGTTGCCACTCATATTTAGCGATAAATCGTCATCACGGCCGAACAGAAGCATAGCAGGTTGCGCCGCGGCGACGGTCGAAAGAGAACACAGCACGCCGTAGCGGCGATTCTACAAAAGGGAAGGAAGGTTAGAAGGTGAGGCGGACGCCGATTTGCGCGGCGAAGGGGATGCCGACGGTGGTGCCGGGGCCGAAGAAATCGCCGAGGCCACCAGCGGGAATCGCGAGCTGGCTCAGCCTGGTGACCGGCTGCGTGGTGGTGCACAGCGCGTTCGTACAAATGTCGGTGACGTTGCCGGATTGTTGTTGCGGAACCGGAACCGGCAAAGCAGCGATGTTGGTAACGAAGTTCGCGCCGGGATTGTTGCGATTGAAAAGGTTGAAGAATTCGATGAAGGGCGAGACGGCCCAGCGCTCGTGAAACTTGAACGGACGGCTGACGCGCAGATCAGCCTGGATGTAAGGAGTCCCGCGAAATTCGTCGAGCGAAGTGGGGACCTCGTTGACGGAAATGCGCGCGCTGTTGTCAAACGTGGTGATGACGAAGGGACGCGCGCTCTCTGCTTGCGCGAGAAAAGTGACTTCAAAATCTCCCGGCGGGCGGAGAGTTCCCGCGAGCACGGCGCGGTGGCGGACGTCTTCTCCGGATGGGCCGTAGTCGCCGGGAGCAAAGGCGTTCAGGGGATCGCAGACCCCATTGACGTAATCGAAGAGTTCGCCCAGGACGCAGCCCCAGGTTTTTGCGGAGGAAAGCGTGTAATTGGCGACCAGGCTGAGGCGCTTGGCGACGTTTCCCTGAAGATGCAGCGCGAAGGCGTTGTAGCTGGAGCGATTGTCGCTGCGGAAAACGGAGATGCCGCTCGGATAATCGTACCGGCGATAGCCGTGCATGCCGGTCTCAAGAGTCCAGTCCGCGCTCAAGATCCAATTGGCATTGAAAGCATGCTGGATGCCCGCGGTGGCGTGAAGCGCGTACTGCGTGTGGTAGTTGGGGTCAATCAAGGAAGGCGGGCCGGAAGCGTGGAAGATGTTGAAGCCATTTACGGCGTTGAAGGCTTCGACCCAGCCGTTTTGCGCGAGGTCATTGAAATAGAGTCCGGCGCCACCTCGAAGAACGGTTTTACCAGATGGGCCGAGGCCGTACGCAACACCCAGTCGCGGCGCAAAGGCTTTGCGGTAGTCGTGAGGAATCCCCGTGATGATGCCGTTCCCGGAGAGGGCAGGGTTCAGGCTCTGGTCATGGCCGGAAGCGGTGAAGAGGCCGAACGTGGTGTCGTAGCGCAGGCCGTAATTGATGGTGAGCCGGGGAGCGATGCGCCAGGAATCCTCGGCGTAAAGGCCAAGACGCTGTACGTTTTGCGAGAAGCTGCCGTCACCCAAGGGAGTGGAGGCGCTGTTGGCGGCAATGTCCTTGGTGAACTGTGCGGTATTGGAGAGATAGAAGGTCGGGTCCTGCGGAAGTGTGACGAGAGTTTCAGCGTTGGCGGTGAGCGCTCCGCTCAGAACGGGTTCATGAATGAAATTGACGCCGAAGCGCGGAGCATGTTTCCCGGAGACGTGGCTCACATCGTAACGGAGTTGGTACTTTTCCTGATTGCGGAGAACGGGAAACGCGGTGACCGCGGTAACGAACTGATTGTCGCCAAAGGTCTCCAGGCCGGAAATCGTATTCGATGTGGAACTGAAAGGAAACGCGAGCGCGAAGCCGAGATTGGAATTGCGTGTTTGCGTGAGATGTAGTCCGCTATAACCAAAGACAAATGAGCCGAGCGTGTCGGGGCTGAAGGTGAACTGGTTGCTGAGTACGAGGTTTGAATAGTTGTTGTGAGTCGTGGCGCCGGTCGATGGAAGCGTGGCCTGCTCAACAAGGGCGTTGTGCGTTGTATAGCTATCGGCGGCCGCGCGAAGGAACCACTGCGAGCGGGAGCTTTGATCCCAGTCGAGGCGAATCAGGCCAAGGTAGTCGCGGAACGGGACGGGAACACTGGTGGGAACGGGAATGGAAGTGACCGTCGTGTTTCCGACCGTGACCAATCCTTGGGCAGCAAGCTGAGCCAAGGCATTGAACTGCGTTTGGCTCGCCGGGCTGTAGGCAATGCTGGCGTTTTCGTGCACGTATTCGAAAGAAGAAAAAAGCCACAGCTTGTCCTTGATCATGGGACCGCCGAGCGTGCCCACATAATTCTGGCGGGAAAAAGGCTGCTTGGGATTTGGCGCGGGATTTTCAATCGGGAAGCGGGCGTTGAGCGAGGCGGCGCGCTCATAGAACGCTTCGTCCCCGTGCCACTGGTTCGTGCCGTGCTTGGTGGTAATCACCACGGAGCCAGCGGTGGTGCGCCCGGTATCGGCATCTTCCATCGCCGTGCGCACGGCGAATTCCTGGATGGCGTCAGGTGAGAAGTTCTGTAGAAAACCGCCAATCCAATCATCCGAATTGTCCGCGCCATCGACGGAAACCTCATTGTTGAGGCCGGAACTCCCGCCGGTGGATACCGCGGAGATGCGCGCCTTGGTGGGATCGGACGGTTCGACGGGTTCCGTGCCGGGCGCCAGGTAAGCGATGTTTGCAAAGCTGCGGGCGGCGAGAGGAATGGTCTGAAGGTCCTGAGCGGTGACGGCAATTTGATGAACGGCGCTCGAGGCGTCGATGGGTTGCGTGGTAATCGACGAAGCTTGACCCTGGACGCTGACCGTTTCCTGGACTGTTTGCGGTTTCAACGTCACCGTGATTTCCTTCACGGAGCTGATGATGACCTTCACGTCGGCACGGGCGGCCGCGAACCCCGGCGCACTCACCTGGGCTTGATACGTCCCCGGAAGCAAATCATCGAGGCGGAATTCTCCGCGAGAATCGCTGGTGGCTTCGCGCTGGAGAGAAGATTCCGCCGCATGAATCACGATTTTCGCGGCTGGAATGCGGCCGCCATTCGAATCCTGCACGATGCCGCGAAGAGTTCCGCGCGAGTTCTGCGCAAGCAGCGCCGATGGCAAGAGCGCGAAAAACAGCATAGCGGACAGAGCGAGCCTGCCAGAACTGCGAAGTCTCTGTCGGGAACGGATGTTCATGATGAGAGCTAGGCTACGGAAAACAGGGTGTCTACTACCACAGGTCGTAGGTGGACCGAGCGCAAAAGCCTGAGCGGCGGAAAAATACGGTCCCAAAAGGCTAGCGGAGAAATTGTTCCAGGAGCCGATGGACGGAAGCAAGGATGGCGGGCCAGAGCATCAAGATTGCGACGCAAAAAGTTATCCCCAGGCCGACGGCGTTCAAGAGTGCCCGCGTCCGCAAAAGCGGGGCCAGAGGAACCTGGTCAGGGCGCAACAAGCGATCGATGCGGGCGGAAAGATCGTGGTCTCCGGCAACGAGTGACGTGTGAAGAAACGACAGGCGCGGACTTGCGCCCATGCGCGCGACACGCAACAGTGCAGCGGCCAGCGAAAGAGCGCGGAGAGAATCGCCGCCAGTGGCTTCGTCGTCCGCCGCCCGTTCCGAAAATCTCGCCCAGGCCTGTTCGAGAAAGGAGAACCCGCGAACGAACGGGAGCGCACCGGGCGCGAGGAGGAAAAGCAAGCGCTTCAAATTGTCGCGCGAAACACGATGAGCGTTTTCGTGAAGCAAAGCCACATCAAGCTCTTCCGGAGAAAGTGAACGAAGCACGGCATCGGAGATAACCAGCCGCGGCCGGAGGACTCCCGCGAGAGCCAGGAGTGGCTCCTCTTTTTTCACGATCAGAGCCAGAGACGCGCCCCCCTTGAGCTGTGTCTCCCGGCCTGCTAGTTGCCAACGGTGATTGCAGCGGAGCGAAACGGCAATAGCGCGCGCGGTTCGAATGAGCGAGAGCGAGCAACTTGCCGCAGCCACAAGGGCCACGGTGAGGCACACTAGGCCCACCCGTTCAGGAGCTCCATGCGGTTCGAGCCAAAGGTAGCTGGGAATGCAGAGTCCAAGCACGGCGCCAACTCCCGAGGCAAGTGGAAGCAGTCGCAGGGAAAACAAAAAACGCGCGGCAGAGCGTGGCCGCAGGGTCTCGGCCATTCGAACCGCCGCGCGAGAAGCGAAGGACGCGATCAATCCGGCGATGCCGCTGACCAGGAAAAAAGAAGCCAGGCAGAGACAAAGAAGCCTTATCACGTAAGGGGCGCTCATGACGGGCCTCGCCGGCAAAGTTCTTTGCGCTTCTTCTGGATTTTTTTCTCCAGCTCATCGAGAAGAACGGCATCGTGCTGGCCAACGGCATCGAGAAAGGAAGAAAGCAGCAAATCGCGAGAGGCCGGGGCGCCCGCAAGAAAACCCGCGACAAAACTTTGCGCGCGGCGCCGTTCCCATTCTTTCCGCGAAAGACGCGGCGAATAAACAAACGCGCGATCAGGCATGTGGCGCTCGAGAAGATTTTTCTTATAGAGACGGTCGAGCGTGGTCATCACAGTCGTATACGCCAGCGGGCGATCCAGCTTTTCGATGACTTCGCGGACGTTGCTTGCGCCACGCGACCAGAGAATCTGCATGAGTTCAAACTCAAGGCGGCCCAGCGACACCTGCCGGATGAGCTCAGTGCCACGCGAAAGACGATTTTTAAAGAAACGGATCATGTTCGAAACGAGGACATCGAAGACAGCAGAAGGCATTCTACTCTCAAGTAGAACGGAGTGGAAATCCCGAAAGCTGTCGATCGCGCTTAAGTCTCGCTGAGCTCCCTCGCCGGATAATCCTGTTTTACCCGACTATTACGAAAATGCTTGAAATGAAAAGAGGCGGCCAACACCCGATTTGATTTGTCAGACGCGAGGCGCTTGAATCTGGTTACAGTATCGCAGCGAAGATGGAACTGAAGATAGGGCGTACTTCGCAAGACACAGAAAACACAGGAGATAGTGAAGAAAGCTCTTGTCGGAAAATCTGGAAAGAAGATTCTTAGGGGAACGTGGCGGGCGGACCTTGCGGCCCGCCCGGCACTGTGCTCTGCACTGTAGGAATTAGCTCTTTGGCGCCCAGGCACCGGCGATCAACTCATGGGAGAAGGCCGGCGGCACCTGCTTGAAGCAGGCGTAACGGTAAAGCGCTGCGTTGAAAATGCCCTGAACGGCCGACATAAAGACCGACAGCAGGAGCATGTAAAGAATCATCAGGACGAAACCGAGGATCGCGCCCTTCAATCCGCCAAGAACGATGGCGACGAAGAAGAGGCCGAACGCCGGCAGCATCAGAAGTATGGAGACCAGGCTGAAGCTGAAGCCGCCGATGACTTTTTCGCCCCAAGTGTCCTTGAAAAGTTTCGAGGAGCGCTTGAAGGCCTGCATGGGGCTGAGGTCTTCGAAGGCCAGCACAGGAACGACGAAGTAGCAGGCCAGGGCCCAGGCGATGCCCAGAATGCGCATCACGATGCGGCCGATGAGACCCAGGCGTTCTTCGAGCGTGCGCAGGATGACGCCCACGGTGGCGGCGACGAGCGCCCACTGAAGAATGGTGCCCTTGCGCGCCCAAGCCAGTTCGATGCCGTCCTTGAACGTCCAGGTGCCGCCCATCAAGCGGCTATTGGCGACGCCGACCAGCGCGACGTTAAAGAACACGATCACGAAATAGTTGGCGACGTACATGGCGAACATGGCCAGCAGAAACAACGGAGACTGATTGGGATTGAAACGTTCGCCGTTGGCGGCTGCCGAAGCAATCGCCGGCATGACGGCGACTGCGCCTCCCGTGCCGATGATGATCGTAACGATCAGGCACGAAACCGCGGAGAGGACCGGGAAAAGCATCAATTGCTTGTCGGAACGAAGAATGGCGAAGCTCTCTTTAACGAGCTCCCAACTGCGTGAAAACTTACCCATCACACCCTCCTACGTCATTCTAGTTCAGGGTTTGTAAGTACAAACCCTGAAACCCGAGCAAAACGCAGAAACGTGGCCCGCAATGAGAGTGCCGGAGGGATTCGCCGGCTCCAATAGTACGGTGGATGCACGTCCTCGGGACAGGTAACGCTTCCGGTAACCGGGGTGTTGATGGAGAAGAAAGATTTTGGCTTGAAGGGGGTACTCCCCTGTTTTTTGTAAGTGTTGCATCTAAAGAACTTAGCTTTCCTGTAAGCCGTTTAGAATCAACACTTATGGGCATCTTTGTAAGTGTTGCGGATAAAGGACTTAGGGGGATAGTGCGCGTTGGCAGGTTGGAAGGTCCCGTAACCCCCTCCGGGATGCAAGCAGCGCATTTGCAGGTTTGAAGGTTGGGAGCTGCCCCCCACCCCCCCATTCCTGCATGAATTTGAAAACAAAGGGAGTTGCAAAATGGGTTCCCGTAAGTGTTTGAAAAGGGACAGGGTATTTTTTCAGGGATCATGGAGGGGTGAGTTCCAAAATGGGACTGGGATGGAGCGAGGTGGATAGAGATCGAGCTATGAGAAAAATTGAGAAGGCGGGGCGTCCTCATAGCAGCAACTTCGAGGAAAGAATAGCATGGAAGTATCTGTTGTGTCAACTACTTTTTTGGTTAGCGTTCGAATGGATTGGTAAAGCGTTGAAACGTTGCAGGTTATACGCTTGGAAGTTTCAAGAAGGAAAAGTCAAAAGCCCCGCCACCTGCCCGGAGGGATGCGGTCAGTTCCAGATTGTGTGCCACGCGCGAAATAAACCAGCGACAGGCATAAAAACAAATGCGTTGAGAGCCGTGTGGCACAGAACCGAGGCTGGTAACGAGTCCTTCAAAGCGACATACACAAGACACAACAGTAGTTGTGACGGCAAGACTAGCCAGAAACTGGCACTTGTATGGCCTATGGCAGCTAATAGTGTGACAAAAAGCATTGCGGGGAGACGGGGGATTCGTGACTCAAGCGACTTAAGAAATATACCCCGGAAAAGAACTTCCTCAAGCGCTGGTGCAAGCAGGACAACAGCAATAAACGAGTTTTCAGGCACGAAGGGAGGGGCTAGATACTTTGTGGGTTCCGAAAGAAAAAGCAACCGAATTGCCGCAGTCAATAAGCCCAGAGGCAGCCCTACGAGGTCAATCCACTTGGGACGCCATCTGGAAAGCGATAGAATCGATCCTCGCTGATAGTAGACTAGGCAGATGACCAAGGCAAGCGAAATGGGTGAGTCATAAACCCAGTGCGAGCTGAAATTGCTGGAACCGAATAAAAGTCGGTGTAGGCTTACCAAAGCTGTGGAAAGCACTCCCAAAAGCACATAGAGTCCCAGGATTCCTGCGATGCTATAGGAGGAAGACGTGGCTTGGGTGCCTTCAGTTTTGGAGTTGTCTTCGGCCATGGGCTAGTGAGCCGGCCTGAGATCAGGTAGACGTCCCGTCTTGACGGACCGGAAAATGTCTCTGACCTTCAGGACGAATCCGTTTTCAAGACACAGGGAGCCTGCCAGCGCATTTTTCGTCGGAGTACCTGCCGACGATCTCATGCGGCGGACACGGTTCAGGTGTTCCGCCCATCAGGAAACAAGCACAGGGGTCGCAGGGGCTCATGGTTTATCCAACTAACAGTCTGTCCTGCCCTCCGCTTTGCATTTCTTCTCCCGATCTTCTTCTTCCTTCTTTTTCTTTTCAGCTTCTTCCCGTCTCTTAATTTCTTGTTCAATCGAAAGTTGAAGTTGCCAGATGAGCTCGCCCTGCGAGGAGAATCTACTCACACCCCAGAGACCCTTATTGATCCAGTCCGGTACTATAAAGTCAAAGGGGTGGGGGATGTCGTTCCCGGATGATATGCCTTCAAACGAGATGAGCGCGTTCTTGAGATCGTCGGTAGTTGTGCTTGGGTTCGTAAGCCAGTCTTGCACTTTAGCGGTTATTTCAGAGTTGATCTGGACTTCCGCCGCTCTCAGTAGCCCCGCGCCGTACTCCTCCACCGCTGAATCTGAGAAGCCGATGCGGTAGCCAAGTGTCGGGTCATTCGTGTTCTTTATAAAATCCTTCGGCATGCCTGGCATTGCCTGGCCTTTGCGAGCGGCATCTGCCCATATCGCTATTCGGCCGTAAGCGTCGTAGTTCTTGATCATTAACACCGTGGTTGAGTCCAGTGGTGCTTTTCCATCCGGGTCAAAAAATCTAAGTGGATTATCGAGTACGTACGTAAAGCGATTTAGGGACCTTGGGTCGCCAAGCTGGAAGGTCCCCGTATCGGGTGACATAAAGCGGCCCATGGAGGAGGCGTCGTAGCGGGCGCCGAAATTGTCGAGGCCGGACTCGGTGTCGCGTTCTTTGCCGGTGAATTTGTAGGCGTTGCCGCTGGAGGAGGTTATGACGCGTTCGCCGCCGAAGGGGTAGAAGTCGGAATCGTCTAGGACGGTGCCAGAAGAGTTGGCGACGATGCGGGCGGTGCCGAGGTGGTCAGAAAAGTAGTAATTGACGGCGCTGGTGGAGTCGCGGCGGGCGATGCGCTTGCTGCCAAAGAAAATGTATTCCTTGAAGCCCGCATTCGTGATGCTGCCGGTGAGGTCGGTTTCGTCGAGGGGATCGCTGCCCATGCCGTACCAGTAGAGCTTGCCGCCGGATTTCTGGACGCGTTTGCCATCGCCGTCGTACGTGTAGGTGACGCCAGCGGTGAGTGTCATCTGATTTTCTGCGTTGTACGTATAGGTAGGAACGGGGCACGGAGGAGCGGATTGCGCGAGCAAGTTTCCGGCCGAATCGTAGCAGAAGCCGGAAATCTGGTTGTTGTTGGCTGGCGTGACGCTCAGGGCCTCCTGGCTACAGCCGGTGTAGGCAGAGGAAGCGCCGGTGATCGCGCTGAGATTTCCCCAGGGATCGTAGGCAAATTGTTCGCCCCAGCAATGCAGTGGACTGGTGGCAAAGGTCGAGGTGGTCTCGCCCACAAGAATTCTGTTCAGCGAATCGTAGGTGAACAACTGGGAGCGGGTGGTGTCGCGATTGTTGGTGATGCCCATGACGTTGCCATTGTCCGAGACGCCCAAACTGAAATTGTAACTGAAATCGACGACATTGCCCGTGGCGGTATCCGTGCAAGCTGCAGGAGCGGTGCCGCTACTTTTCACGGAAATGCGGCAAGGCTGGAGTCGGTCATTGTAAGAGAGCGTCGAGACGATGCTGGCACCATTGGTGAAGGAGGAAAGCCCGCCGGGCGGGGTGTACGTTGCGGCGGTGGCGTAGTTGATGGGGCCGGTGGAGTCTACGGCGGAAACGGGATGGGCGGCTGCGTCGAAGGAGTAGGTGATGATCCGACCGCTGGGATACGTGAGAGTGGCAACGGAGCCGGTGAGATTGTTCTGGACGACGGTGGACTTCGGCACGCTGTTGGTCGTGCGGGCATCCGTAATTTTCCAGCCGACATTGGCGGTGATGTCGTAGCTCCAGGCTTCCGCGCCCGCCGCATCGCACATTCCGGTGCGCCTGCCGATCCCATTATTGATAGTGAGGGTGGGCAGAGTGCAGCCGGATGGGGCTACGGCGTCGAAGCCATACTTTACAGTGGGCGTGGTGTCCGAGAAGGATTTCTGCGTCACGCGATGGAGTTGATCATAAGCAAAAGTTGTGGTGGCGGTGGCCGTGCCGGTTTGATTCGGAGCTGGAGCGATTTTCGTGGCGAGGGTGCCATCGGAATTGTAGGCGTACGTAATGGTGCCGGATTCGGGATTGCTGGCAGTCAGAAGCTGCGAAAGAGAATTGTAGGTGAAGGTGCGGGTACGCCACTTGTTGGAATCAGTTTGGCCGCCCTTCTGATTGACGGTGAGCAAATTGTCCAGCGCGTCGAAGGTGTAATCGGTTTCGTAATTCAGACCGGAGGGATCTTCGAAAACTTGGGTGAGGCGGCCAAGGCCGTCAGAGAGGGACTTGCGAGATTTGCCAGCTTGATCGGTGGCTGTGGTAGTGTTCCCGGAGTAGCTTGTGAACACGTCATTACTTGGCTGCGTAGCGGGACAGGTGCCGCCTGACACGGCGGTGCCGTCCGGGGGAACTACAACGCAAGTGCGGCTGAAGGCGTCGTAAACATATGTAGTTATGCCATCCGTGGGTGAGGACCCGCTGACGTGCGGATTGCTTACAGTGTACGTCCTGCCGAGTCCGTCGTAAGTAGTGTCCGTGGAGACTGTGCCCAAGGGGCCGGATGTGAGCTGGGTTTGGGAGACGCGACCCAGTCCGTCGACAACCGTCGTACCAATTAGATTCTGGGAAGAGGTTATCTTGACGGTGGTGACGGCTTGCAAGGGCAACGAGGAGCTGTAGCAACTGCCGCCGGAAATGTCGCTATAGCAGTTCGTTTTTTGCCCACCGTCGGGAAAAGTCTGCTGCGTCAGGCGGTCGATGGCATCAAACGCAAATGAAGTTGTCAGGCTGTTCAAATCTGTCGTCGAAGCTGTGAGCGAACTACATGGAAAGTATTTGGCAGTCGCGAATTGTCCAAGAGCGTTTGTCGTTTTTGTTACAAACGCGTTTGCGGTGCCACCGGACGGAATGCAGGCGGTGCCTGACCAAGAGTCGGTGTAGTCGAAATAGGTGCTATGAGAGAGCGGATCGCTGGTCTGCGTCAGGTTTCCCAGCTCATTGTAGTAATTCGTGGTGGTAAGCCATGCGCCGTCGGTATTTCTCCAACGGCTGATGGTCGTTGGGTTGCCGCGATAGGTCATTGTCGAAGGGTAGTCAGTGTAATCGTGCTGGACGACTCCGGCTTTCGTGGCAATTGTCGTGGTGTCATAACCGAAGGTGGCCTGGGCGCAGGCCTGGGCTTGGCCCTGGCAGGTATTATTTGTGCTATCGTAAATCGTCCTGGACGCTACGCGATTATCGATGTGTTGATTCGCATAGTTTGAATTGTTGTCGCTCAGATACGTGTAGACTGTGCGGCGCAGCAAAGGGCCGTGTGCACTGCTACCCCAATCGTATTCCGATTGGCTAAGGACATTGCCGACTGAAGGTGTACAGGAGCTGCTACACGGAGGATTGGTAAGATTATCGTAGGTTGTGTCGGTTTCCTTAACTTGGTTTGTGTCCGCGAGAGTCGTAGTGGTTGCAATGATTTGCCAGTCTACGTCAGCGCTTGTGGTCCTTGTAGACGTATTTTTTCCCCACGGATAGCTGGCGACTGCCCCGTAATTGTAACTCCAGGTGTTTGCAACCGTGCGAAGGGGATGGCTGGCGTTATCGTAGTACTGGGTCATCGTTTCGTGCGTACGCTGGTCAATACCAAGAGTGTTGAAGGTGTGGACAGTGACGTTTCCGAGAGGGTCGGTAACCGTGGTCGTGTAGGCGCTATTGGGGTAGGGCTGGTTGTTGTAAGCGTAGGCGTATTGCCATTGCTGTTCGTGCTGCGGGTTCCCATCGGGACTAACGAAACGCGCGGAGACGCGCCTCGAATCAATTCCGGCAGGAGGACTACATTGAGCGAAGCCCGGCGACTGATCGAAGGCCGCTAAGGTCGTGTACTGATAGCGGATATAGCCGCCCGTCGGAAGGGTGATTTTTATGACTTCGGCGAAATTCGGATCAAAGGTAAGAACGTATGCCCGCCCGTCAGGCATCGTGAGAGTATTGGTCCCGCCCATTGTGCCGGTGTATTGCCCAATCGGGGCGCCACAGCTTGTTGACGGGAACTGTGTCGTAGAATTAGCGCCACCGGCAGGTTGCTCAATTATCTGCTGGGTGGCGCCGTTCGAATCCGTGAACGTCCACGTCTGGGGCAACGGAGGCTGGTCAGTGTAGCTGACCGTCCTCCCTAAGGTGTCTGCGTTGGCATTTAATCCTGGGGACGGCAACAGAATGAAGTTTCCGTTGGTGTCGAACAGTTTTACGCCTTCGGGATTCGAGTTGCGTGATCCATCCTTGAGTTGAGCCGTATACGGGTGCGTGCTGCTGTCGAGTTTGATTCCTCCACTCTCGGAGTAGCCCACGTTCACCGGGCTGAGGGTGGTGCACTTGTGCCCGTCGTTCGGCACGGTATCGTAGTGCAGATTTGCGAGGCGATACGCAGAACCGTCCGGCATTTGGTACTGGAAGTCATAGTCTGCGGTAGTCGTGTAGTCGATGTTATTTATCGTGCAGTCCCACTCGCTCTCGTTCCAGTTCAGCCCCTCGCGCCTCCCCACAGGACCAAGTTTGGTGCGTTGGCAAGCGGGACCAGTGGATAGTAGCTAGTTTGAGGGCTCACAGCCCAGTAAAGACCATCGAGAACCGTAGGGCTCACATTGTCCCACACCGGGACCAAAGTCCATATTTTGCTGGTGTACGGGAAGAAGTATTGCCGATCAAGTCTGCCGCCCCGGCCTTTGCGTTGGAAAACGGGAATGCGAAGGCTCAGCGCGCCGTTCGCGAGATTGATGCTATCGATGTCTCCAATCTGGAAGGGATTCGTTGCCTCCAAACCACGCGTGTTGCTGTTCGTCAGGTAGCCGTCGTTCTGGGCCACCGACTCGGTCGGCAACAAGGTAAGGATTAAGAATGTCATTCCGATCAGAAATGCCGTGTGGACACAGGAGCGACGGCTCATTGCGTTGCTCCTTGCACGAAATCAGATTCTGCAACGGAGGTGTTTAGATTGAGGGCCTGAAACTGCATTTGGGTCAACATTTTGTCGCCGAGGTAGGTCGTGATTGTCATCGGGAACGAGATCCCGCCTACGGTCTGAAAATTGGAGTATTCGACGTCTACTGCAACACCGACTCGCCAATCTATAGGGTGGCGATAATAGCGGAGGCGAACTGGCAAGTTTGTCTGCTGGTCTAGGTAGACTTCCCGCTGGTGGGTTGTCTCATAGACGCTTTCACGTTTGGGGTCAGTGTTTCCGCTGAGGGTGGGTGTTACGGTTATATGGTATACGGCTTCTCCAGCTATTGTTTCCGAGCCGACCATTTTCAACCCGACCGTCGCTGAGTTCGTCCAGTTTGCCAGAGCTAATACTGGGAAACTCTCCAAGGTCTTGCCGGGAATCTCGCCAACTGGTATTTGTTCCGTCCCCTCCGCCGATTGACTCCAGGACGCTGTGCCTGAAACCACAGTTGTTACGGTGCCTAGATCGGGCGTGTCAACTTGCCACCGGAACTTGTCAAAGCCGGAGACCTCAACGCGAAGAGCGTACGAAATTGAGGACCCGGCAAGGAACCGTGTATACGTTCCAGATCCCACAATGGTTGTCGGTGTGGGTTGCGCCGTTCCTCCCAGTGCAGTGAGGGCCCCTTGGACGGCTGTCACGGCTTGCAGGTCGCGCTGCGGAGTGGGTGTCGCTTGCTGAGCAAAGAGTGGAATTGCGACGACCAAGGAAAGGAACACGGAAACGTATGGTCTTGCGAAGCGCATAGGACCTCCGAACGGGGTCCACGGACCGTTCGGGCGAAACCGGTGAGAGGTGGGCGGCGTTTGACTATCTAAGACGGCCGGCCGACTGGCAGGCCAAGATGATTTATATAGGAGTACTTATAAGTGTGTCAAGTTAAATCTTTTTTTATTAACTGATAGGAAGATAATGAGGGTGAAGGAGAGGAGCGGCGGGGCTCGTGGCGATCGACGTGGAAGAGTGAGGAGAGAAAGCAACCGCAAGGCCCAGGTTCATACCGCGAACTGGGGGCACCCACATTTCAATCGGAAGCGGAGAGGGCGCGGGAATCGTGGGAGCGCTTGCGGCGGTAGAGCTGGCGGTCGGCGGCGTCGATGAGTTCGGCGGGAGTGCGGCCGTCGGCGGGATAGACGGCGATGCCGATGGTCACGCTGAGAGCCAGTTTTTCCGGAGGAGCGGGAAGGCCGTTCCGGATGCGCTGGGCGACATTTTCGGCCATGGTTTTGTCGGAATCGATCAGGATGACGGCAAATTCATCGCCGCCATAACGCGCGGCCAGGTCCGTGGAACGGCAATGCTCGTTCATGACATCGGCGAGGCGGCGCAGCGCGCGGTTTCCGGTGAGATGGCCTTGAAGGTCGTTGATGCGTTTGAGGTCATCGAGATCGAGAAGCAGAAGAGTGAAGGAATGGTGGCTGCGTTCGGCGCGGTGGACTTCCCTTTCCAGGCGGTCCATGAATTCGCGGTAATTGGCTAAGCCTGTCAGAGCGTCGTGCCGGGCTTCGTAGAGGGCCTGGGCGTCGCTCTTTTTGCGGCGGGTGACGTCCACGGCGAGGCCCAGGCAGCCGGTGATCTGGCCGGAAGCCGCGCGTAACGGCTCGAGGCGAATCTCGAGGACGGCGTTTCTCCATGCGTACTCGAAATGCGAAGCGATGCCGCGCAAGGCTTCGTAGTGCTCCGCCAGGGGCGTCGCGTAGGGATCAGAGCACTCCAGGAATTCCCCCACATTGCGTCCCATGAAGGCCGCAGAGCCGTTGTTCGAGAGCGGCAAACCTCTCCCCCGGTTGCTGGTGATGCGCAGATTCTGGTCGGCGGTCCAGAGGAAGCCTGGAATCTGTTCGAAGATCGCCGAGAGAAGTTCCTGGGCCAGAGAGTCTGCCACGTGAGAGCGGCGTGGGCGGCCGAATTCGCGAATCGCTGCGAGCAGATGATCGAGGTCCAGGCGATGCGACATGAAAATCAACCCGTCTTTCCGAGAGGGAGAAGCGTCCACGCTGAGAGGGAGTTTCCGCGAGCGAGAGAGGGTCGAGCCTGCGGTCAAATCAAAGATGCGAGTGAATCTCGCATGCTGAACTCGCACTAGGCTAACACTTCCTTTGCGCCGAGCAAGGGAGCAAACGGCGGATGGTGTGCAAAAGGAAACACAAGGGAGACGGAGCGGTGGTGGCCCCGGGTTTGTTCGAACAGCATGGCGCAGAATGGCCGAATGGTGAGGGCGAAGTCCGAGATTAAGGATTCGCCTTCGCGGCGTCGTTGAGGATCATCGCCAGGCGCACGCCGGCTTCCCAGAGACCATCTTCGGCGGCCTTTGCCGCGCTGCTCTGGTAAGCCTCGTCGATCGCCAGATGCTTGTCGAACATGCGTTTGCCCATGTGATTGTTGTCGGCACAGCCCTTGGGCTTCAGGTCCGGCTCGATGCCGATTTTCATGGGGAAGGCATCGTAGACGGAAGTTTCGGCGCGCTCGTGGCTCTCCCAGGCCCAGTTGTCCACGTGGATTCCAGCGGTTTCGAGACCCGCTAATTGCGCGCGAAACTTCTCATCCAGCTCATCGGCGTAACGGTGCGGGTTGGAGATTTCCATGTCGCGCTCGACGATCTCCGTGTCCCAGACTTGATGAAGATTGGGCGAAAAGTCTTCGCGCTCCGGATGGAGAGGATTGGCGAGGGGCTCATGGTGGAAGTATTTGACCGGCACGCAATTCCCGCCGTTGTCCGCGTTGTTGATGGCGTGGAGCGGCTGATGAAGATCGCCGACAAAGTGGATGAGGTAGCGGATGGCTTCGGCGCGCTTGAGAGGGGCGGCGGACTTGTCTTTCAGGGCGGCGCGCTGCTCTTCGATCGCCTGGGTGACGCACCCTCCGGCGCCGCAGTATTCGTCCAACGAACCTTTGTGCTTGCCCCGCGGGATATCAATGTAATGCCAGGGGCCGTTCTTGCGATCGTTGCGGACATCATCCGGCCAAGTGGAGGCATCGACTATAAGGTCGTTGGTCGCATTGCCACACCAGCGCTTCAGTTGAGGGTCAATGGGGTTTTCACCGAGCAACTTTTCGATCATCTGGCGCGCTTCCGGCGTCAGGTGCTTCTCGGCGATCGAGGCGACCGTTTGATGCCCTTTGCAGCCCCAGGCGTGAGCCGTTGGCGCGGCGACAAAACTCAACAGAAGAAATGCGGCAGTTAGAGAGGTAAACCAGGCAGTCCTATCAGGTTTGTTTGATTCGCCAGTCACGAGTCGCCCTTCCCCTATCAGCCGCTCAGCCAGCGGCCGATGGGCTTCCACGATTCGGTGTGATCGCAAATCACGCGCAACGTCGCGGTGATGGGAATGGCCAGAACCAGTCCCATACCTCCCCACACCCAGCCCCAGAAGAGCAGCGCAATGGTTATGGCCACGGCATTCAGACGCACGCGCCGGCCGACAAGTTGCGGCGCAACAAGATTGATTGCCAAAACGTGGATGGTGGTGAGCGTGGCGGCAATGAGAGCAAAGTGCCCGAAGGTTTTCCATTTCGCGAGCGCGATGACGAAGGGCGGCAGCCAGGCCATCACCGCACCGATGTACGGCACCATGTTGAGAATTCCGGAGGCGATTCCCGTGAGGATAGGGAAATCCATGCCCAGGATCCAGAAAAACAGGCTGCTGGCAGTCATGACCATCAACATGACCAGGGTCATTCCCGCCAGGTAATCCCGCAGGACGTCGCGCAAATCTTCGAGCGTCTCTTTGACTTGCGTTCGCCGCGACACGGGAAACAACTGCAAAGTGCCGTGCCAAACCTGCTGCTTTTCGGCGAGCATAAAAAACACCAGGAAGGGCATGAAGGTAACTTCCAAAAATAAAGCGTATAGAGAGCCGATGCCGCGGAAGATCAAAGTGCGAACAACGCCCGGTTCCAGGGGCCCGTTGGGAGCCGAGGCGGCGCCTTGCTCCGGGGCGATCTGCGAAACCTGCCCCTCGATGCCTTTGATCTTGCCTTCCACGGCACCCGCGGCCTGGCGCAACACAGTGCCGTACCTCGGCCAATCCGAGGCGAAATCCGAGGTCCGTGTCCACAGGCCGTAACCCGCTGCAGCCAGCACGGAGATGAGAATCAGCACCATGAACATCGCGCCGAGGGTTCGCGGGACACTCATTTTTTCCAGGAACTCCACGGCGGGATCGAGAAAGTACGCGAGCAAAATGGAGAGACACAAGGTGATGACTACGCCAGCGGCATAGTAAAAGAAGAGCAGAATAATGGCCGCCGCAACTACACGCGCGCTGAAACTGGTAACGGTGAAGCGGGTCATCACTGGCGGTGTTTGAGTGGCGGACACGAGCGGCTCCGGTTCTCCACGTTAACACAGTCGGGCAAACTGTTTGTGATGACGTCCCTTGTTGTTGCGATCCCGCAACTTCGCGGAACCTCGAGCATGATTCATCGGATAAGGCCCGATGATGCAAAAGACATACGCGGCGGCGAGCTGCCAATTCAGGGTTTTTCCAATGTGCTAGAATTTTCAAAGGTCGCCCACAAGTCGGTCGTTCCGCCGTCACACAGGAGAAAGCGGACTTTCTCGCATGGCCAAAGAACTCTTCGGGACTGATGGGATTCGAGGCATCCCGGGCACGCCGCCGCTGGACGACGCCACGCTCTACGCCACGGGACGCTCGCTCGGTGCTTATCTGAAGCATGTTCATGGCTCGGCTCGCGTCCTGATCGGCACGGACACGCGCGAATCCGGCCCGCATATCGCCGCTCTTTTGGCCGCGGGGCTCGAGGAAGCGGGGGCCAAGGTCGCATTCGCAGGAGTGATCACCACTCCCGGCGTGGCTTGCCTGGTGCGGCAGAATGATTTTCAAGCCGGTGTGGTCATCTCGGCTTCGCACAATCCATTTCAAGACAATGGCGTAAAACTGTTTTCACACGCGGGGATGAAATTTCCCGACGCGGTGGAGGAAGTGCTCGAAGCGGGCATCTTCCAGCATTTCAGCGGAGTTGCGCCGCATAATCCACCGCGGCTCACTCCGGATGAATCACTGGATGCGGAGTATATGGCGTTTCTGCGCAGCCGGGTGATTCCTGGCGCGAAATTAAAAGGTTTTCGAATTGTTCTGGATTGCGCCAACGGCGCGGCTTACAAGCTGGGCCCCGAACTGTTTCGCTCGCTCGGAGCGGACGTGGTCTGCATGGGTGTGTCACCGGATGGCAGGAATATTAATGACGGATGCGGGTCGCTGCATCTGGAGGGCTTGCAGAAACGCGTGGTCGCGGAAAAGGCGCGTCTGGGCGTGGCATTCGATGGCGATGCCGACCGCGCACTCTTCGTCTGCGAAAGCGGGAAAGTGGTGAATGGCGACGGTGTGCTGCTGGCCGCTGCGCGCTTTCTGAAGTCGGCCGGCAAGCTCAAAGGCGACCGCGTGGTGGCTACGTCGATGTCCAATCTCGGCTTGGAGCGGATTCTCGCGCGCGAAAAGATTGTGCTGGCCCGGGCGGCGGTCGGCGACCGCTACGTGCTCGAAGAGATGCTGCGCAGCGGCAACGTGCTGGGAGGCGAACAGTCCGGGCACATCATTTTCCTTGATGACAGCCCGGCCGGGGACGGCTTGCTGACCGCGGTCAAAATTGCCTCGCTTGTTTCCATGCACGGCAAGATCGAATCGCTCGTCGAAGGCCTCAAGGATTACCCGCAGCTCATTGTCAACGTGAAGGTACGCTCCAAGCCGCCGCTGGACACGCTTCCGGAGGTTTCCCGCGCCCTCAGCGAGGCGCAAGCAGAGCTCGGCGACAACGGCCGCATCGTGCTCCGCTATTCCGGGACGGAGCAGCTTGCCCGGGTCATGGTCGAAGCCGAGCACGAGGCCGACGTGCAGCGCTTCAGCCAGTCTCTCGCCAACGCCTTGCGCTCCAGCATCGGCGTTTGATTTCTTCCTCTCTGCGAAATCTCTGCGACCTTAGCGTCTCCGCGTTATCTTTTTCTTTTCCCCTTGGGAACTTTTCCCCCTTTCGAGACATTACACTTAGTGAGGGACCTAGGCGGCTGTCGAACGCTTTGCGGTCGCGCGTGAAAACGATGCAAGAGGCACTGCCCGCGCTCGTTCTAAATTCGGAGGCGCTTCCCCGGACGGCCATGAACGAGACGCCGACAAATCAAGCGAGCGCCGGGGAAAATGCGGGAGCGGCACCCGCTTCGGCTGCGAGCGACGAGCAGCTTATGCTGGCGTTTTCGAAAGGGTCTTCGGAGGCTTTCAGCGAACTGTTCTCGCGTTACAAGCAGCCGGTCTATGGATTCTTTCGCCGCCGCATCAGCGATCCAGCGCACGCCGAAGAGCTGACGCAGGAAACCTTTCTCGTTTTGCTGCGCGCCGCGGCTCGGTACGAACGTCGCGCCCTTTTTCGCACCTACCTCTACGCCATCGGTTTCAAGATTCTTCAGGCCCACCGCCGCAAAGCGGCTTTCCGCGCTACTTTCTTTGGGCAAAGCAATTCGATTCCCGATCCCTTTAAGACCGACGCCACGGAGTCCGGCTTGTGGGTCCGCCATGCCGTCGGAAAGCTCGATGGCATGGACCGCGAGATTCTGCTTCTCCGCGAATTCGAGCAATTGAGCTACGCCGAAATCGCCGATCTTCTGCAGCTTCCGGTCAACACCGTTCGCTCGCGACTCTTCCGCGCTCGCACCGCGCTGCGCAATTTGCTCGAGCCGCCGGCTGAGCCGTTGGCGAAGGACGCCCCACAGCCCAGCGCACAGAAAAAGGAACGCACATGAGCACCTCGACGCATCCCTTCACACCCGAAGAAATCATGGCTTTCCTCGACGGCGAACTGACCGCCGACCGCGCCCAATCACTTTCCACCCACATTGAGCAATGCTCCGAATGCCAGCAAACCGCTGAATCATTTCGATCCACTTCACGAAAAACGTCGGCATGGGTTGTTAGCGTACCGACGAGTCTAGCTGGATCGGCCATTGCCACGCGTGCTGAAAGAGGAACATCGAAATTCGCTTTTGCTGGCCTGAATGAAATTCTGTTCCGGAAGAGAGGTTGGATTCCAGCGCTTGCCTTGGCAGTTGGGTTTTTTGCGTTTGTGGTCATGCTCTCCAATCGCGCTTCGATGAGAATGGCAGAGGCGCCAAGCGCTGTCATGCTCAAGCGCGTCGAGCCGCTCGAGGAGCGACAATACAGAGGCGTAGATACCGCGACGGTCGGCGCTGGGGGCGGCGGGGATGCCGGAGATCGCGTCCTGTATAGAAAACCACAAGCGGGATTAGCCATGTCCCGGACGCTGCCCGACTCTGCTAAACAACTGCGGGCGCAAGCCTCGGAACCGCATCTGGCCGAGCCCATGATTGCGCGCACCGTTTCCCTTTCCATCGTTGTGAAGGATTTCGACGCTTCGCGCGCCGCACTTGACATGATTCTCGTTCGCCACAACGGTTACGCGGCTGAACTGAACGTCGCTACCCCACAAGGTGCAGCCCGCGCGCTCCAGGGATCGCTGCGCATTCCCGCGCCTCAACTTGTCGCTGCGATTGCTGAATTAAAGGCTCTTGGCCGCGTCGAAGCCGAAACCCAGAACGGCGAGGAAGTTACCCAGCAACATGCCGATCTCGTCGCGCGCTTGAAGAACTCCCGTGAAACCGAGCAGCGGCTGCAGGATGTTCTGCGCACGCGTACCGGCAAGGTAAAGGATGTCTTGGAAGTGGAGGAGGAAATCGCGCGCGTTCGCGGGGAAATCGAGCAGATGGAAGCGGAGCAGCAAAATCTGGAGCACCGCGTCAGCTTCGCGACCATCGACTTGAAGCTTGCCGAAGAATACAAGGCACAACTCACTTCGCCAGCGCCTTCGGCCGGAATGCAGCTCCGCAACGCGATCGTCAACGGCTTTCGCAACGCTTCCGAGAGCCTGTTAGGCATCATCCTGTTCTTTGCCGAGGCTGGGCCCACGCTGCTGCTCTGGCTCGCGATTCTTTTCATTCCAGCGCGCCTACTTTGGAGGCGTTATCAGCGGGCTTATGCGACGAGCAGCTCTTCCTTGGGAGCTTAGGCTATCGAAAGCCCCTACACGAGGATGTTCAGGAGTTTTTGCAATCACTCACGACGGCATAAGACTAAATTCAGACCAAATCTTGCAATAACGATATTCTAAGTTTTCGTCATGAGTTCAAACGCGGCGTAAGGAAATGGATTATGCCGCCAGTATGATTTTAAACGAAAAGGCTCCCAAAGAATGTAGAATGCCAAGGTGATTTCTGTGGGATTTTGTAGACTTTCGATGTCTGTGGGAAAACCTATGAAGGCATAAACGCGCGTAACCGCTGTGATTTCAGTCGGCTTCTGCGATTGCCGCCAATTGTTACTGCCTGGCATCCGGTTTGCTCTCTACTTCTCAACCAATAAGATTGGCTTCCCGGGGTGGCCGGAACCGATCCTCGACTCGGTTACCGGTTTGGGGCGTCAATTAAGGAAGAAGGGGGCTTGCACCGGCCCCCTTTTTCATTTCCAGCAAGTTTGGTGGCCTCCCCCAGCCGCGGGTTGGCCCCAAGTCACCGCAGTCCCAAGTCCCTCTCGTCGTTCGATCCAAGGCCCCTTCCGCAGATTCATCACCAAAGAGGATCGATGAGAGTTCTCGGTTAAGAGCCAAGGATGGGCTTTCGGCGGAGGCCAAAAAAATGAGCGGCCGGTGGGGGGACCGGCCGCTCGGGCGTGGGGGATGGAGGGTACTGTAATCCGAAGTCCGCTCGGTTCTTCTGACCGTTCCGCTGCGCTCGCGAGCAGCAGAACGACACAGGAGCAAACAGATTAGGTGCAACGACTCCAGAAGAACCCAACAACTCCCGACTACTTGGCTAGTTTGCTTTGCGGCGTATCCTTCGTCTATAGCTCGGACGGTTCATCCCTCCCAGTACTTCCCGCGCTTACCGACGTACTTTTACGTGGGTACGGCTGTACTTTTGGCACACGTCAGCGCCTTGGAGTGGAGTTCGCCGCCGAATTTGAGGGGCTCGCTTCCTTCTGGTCACAGAGTGCGAATCACCTTTTCAAGAACTTCGATAATCCCACCCAGCTTTTGGCGGTCTTCCTCGGAAAGAGAGGAGACCGCGTGCGCCAACGATTCCACGCGGCGCCGGCGGCCCTCCTGGAGGATTCGGGTTCCCTTTGCCGTTGCTTCGAGGCGCACGCGCCGCCCGTCTTCGGTTTTTCCGCGGCGGACCAGTCCCGCGCGGACCAGTCCCGCGACGATGCGGCTCATGGTTGGCGGCCGGACTTGCTCCGCTTCCGCCAGTTCGCCCAAGGACCGCGGGCCACCGCCCAGCACCAGAACCGAGAGCGCCGAGAGTTGCGCCGGGCCGACGCCGCTTTCGCGGTCGCGCACGCGCAGCCGCCGCAGGAGGTGGATGGCCGCGGAATGAAGCCGGTCGGCGGTCTCGAAAGCCGCATCGCCCGTGAGACGTTTGGACTTGACATCCGTCATAGAATATAGTTAGCTATGCTAACTAAATTGCTCCCAGAGGTAAACAACAATGAGCGCCACTTCCCAGACCCTCGGCATCCGGAATATCGGGCAAATCTCCATCATCGTTCACGATCTGCCGCGCGCCACGGCATTTTACCGTGACACGCTGGGTCTGCCACTGGTCTTCACGGCTGGCAACATGGCTTTCTTTGATTGTGGCGGAGTCCGTTTGCTGCTTGGCCTGCCGGAAACACCGGAGCTGGATCACCTGAGTTCCATCCTGTACTTTCGCGTGGCGGATCTCAACGCCGCGCACCAGCGGCTGGTAGACGCAGGCGTGCCGATTGTAGCTCCGCCGCGCCTGATCGCTCCCATGCCCGCGTACGATCTTTGGATGTCGGCGTTTCGCGATTCCGAGGGGAACGTTCACCAATTGATGAGCGAAGTTCCGCGCGCGAAATAGCGGTCTCCCTAAACCAGCCCTAACGGCAACCCCGCGCTACAAGGGTCAGGCGGATTACGGTATCCTCTTCTGACCATGCATGACCTCAATTATTTCCGGGATCACCTGGAGCTCTTCGCGGAGATGGCGAAGAAGCGCGCTATTTCGCTGGACCTCGAGGCGTTTCGCGCCCTGGACAAAGAACGCCGCGAGCTGATCACCGCCAATGAACAGCGCAAAGCGCAGCGCAACAAGGCTAGCGACGAAATTGCGCGGCTGAAAAAAGAAAAGCAGCCGGCCGACGCGCTTATCGCTCAAATGAAGCAAGTCTCCGACCAGATCAAGCAGTCCGACGAGCGGATTGCCCAGTTGGATGGCACGCAGCGAGAATTGTTGCTCACGATTCCCAACGTGCCGCACTCCTCCGTGCCGGTAGGCTCCAGCGCGGCTGACAACAAAGAAGTCCGCCGCTGGGGCGCGCCGCCGAAATTCGATTTTCAGCCCAAGCCGCACTGGGAAGTTGGGGCACGCGCGGGAATACTCGATCTGGATGCTGCGGCGAAGATTACCGGTGCGCGCTTCGCCGTTTACAAGAGCTGGGGAGCACGCCTGGAACGCGCCCTCGCCAATTTTTTCCTCGACGTTCACACGCGCGAACACGGGTATACGGAAATTCTCCCGCCGTTCATTGTGAACAGCGCGTCGCTCATGGGTGCGGGCCAGTTGCCCAAGTTTGCCGCTGATCTCTTCCGCCTGGAAGGCACCGACTACTGGCTCACGCCCACGGCGGAAGTCGAGTTGCACAATCTCTATCGCGACGAAACCATTCCCGAAGAAAAGCTTCCGATTCACGTTACGGCTTGGACCGCTTGCTTCCGCTCCGAAGCGGGTGCCGCAGGAAAAGATACCCGCGGCATCCTCCGGCAACATCAGTTTCAGAAGGTGGAGCTCTTCAAGTTCACGCATCCGGAGAAAAGTTACGAAGAGCACGAAGCTTTGACACGAAATGCGGAAACGATTCTGCAAAAGCTCGGGCTGCACTATCGCAGTGTGCTGCTCTGCACCGGAGATATGGGTTTTGCGTCGTCAAAAACATACGATATCGAGGTGTGGCTACCCTCCAGCAATGAGTTTCGCGAGATCTCGTCCTGCTCCAATTGCGAAGCGTTCCAAGCGCGCCGCGCCGGCGTCCGCTATAAACCAAAAGGCGGCGGCAAGAGTGAATTTGTGCATACCTTGAACGGTTCCGGCCTAGCCGTGGGCCGCACTTGGATCGCGATCGTGGAGAATTATCAACAGGCCGATGGCTCGATCCTTGTTCCGGAAGTCCTGCGACCCTACATGGGCATCGACCGCATTCCGGCAGCTTAGCAAGAACCTAAAGCCTGTTGGACACTCGGAATCGCCCAAAATCGTTACCTTTGAAGGATTTAGCCACGGTCGGAATAAATGAGGGTCAATTCCTCGTATGCTATTGTAAATAGAGGGGTTACCATGAAAACGGGACGGTTTTGTTCAAAACGAGGCCAACCGATTCGCCTCGCAACCTCTTGAAATCACGCCTTTTCGTTTGACTACCCCTTTTCGCCTTGCATACACTCGCCTGAGTGGTACCCAGGGGGATACCAGGTTAGGGCGGCTGACTTTCGACTCCTATGACAATTCTTGCTCGCGTCGGGCGGTTTCTGTTCTGGTTGCTGGTCGTTTCCTGGAGCATGTGGCTCCTACGACGCATTTTTGCCAGGATGCTACGGAACACCGTTGCGGTGCCACAGAATAGCACCGAGGATTCAACTGCAGCTCAGACGACCGCCACGTCGCGCCGGCTGGTGCGCGACCCGGTTTGCGGCATGCATGTTGACGAGACGCTCTCCATTCCATTGCGCAATGGGGGCGAGTTGCTGCACTTCTGCTCCATGGCTTGCCGCGATGCGTATGCCGCTGAAACGAAAAAGTTGGCGGCAAACGGATAGAACGGTTTTCGATTGAATGAAAATGAACCTGGGCCAAGTGAACGAAGGAATTCTTAGACAAATCGAGTAGACGAAAGGACCGACGCCAATGGCCACGGTCGCAAAGCCCACAGCTCCGACGAAACAGATTGGCGCACCACAGATGGTGCCGCGCATAGCTCCCCGCGAGGACCTGAACCCATTTCGCATCGCGCAGATTCAATTTGATATGGCGGCGGAATTCTTGAAGCTGGATCCAGGTTTGCGACAGATTTTGCGTACACCGAAGCGCATCTTGGAAGTTTCCTTGCCGACCAAGATGGATAACGGCCAGGTAAAAGTCTTCACCGGCTACCGCGTGCAGCACAACATCTCTCGTGGACCGGGGAAAGGCGGCATCCGCTACCATCCCAACGTCACGCTGGATGAAGTGAAGGCGCTGGCGGCGTGGATGACCTGGAAGACGGCCACGGTGAATGTGCCCTTTGGCGGCGCCAAAGGCGGCGTGATCTGCGACCCCAAGCGCATGTCCAAGAGCGAACTCGAGCGCATGACGCGCCGCTATGCCAGCGAGATTCTTCCGCTCATCGGACCCGCGCAGGACATTCCCGCGCCGGACGTCTACACCGATGCGCAGACGATGGCTTGGATCATGGACACCTATGCTATGACCATCGGCCACGCTGCGCATGGCGTGGTCACCGGCAAGCCTGTTTCCATCGGGGGTTCCGAGGGGCGCGCCGAAGCCACGGCGCGCGGCCTGGTGTACGTGGTCGAAGAAGCTTGCAAGCTGAAGAAGATATCGCTGCGCGGTGCGACCGTAGCGATTCAGGGATTCGGCAATGCCGGAGCGACTGCAGCGCGGCTGTTCGCGGAGAAGAAGGCGAAAATCATCGCGCTCAGCGACACGCGGGGCGGCGTCACGAATACGCGCGGCATCGATCCCATTAAAGCAATTCGCTACAAAGAGCGTTCAGGCACGGTTGTGGGCATGCCCGGCGCGTCGCGCCTCAGCAACGACGAATTGCTGACCATGAAGTGCGACATCCTGGTTCCCGCGGCGCTCGAGAACGTCATCACCCTGCACAACGCCGAGGCCGTCAAGGCGCGCATCGTCGCCGAAGCCGCCAATGGTCCGACGACGCCGCACGCCGATGAAATTCTCGCGCGGCGCGGCATTACCGTGCTGCCCGACATTCTCGCGAACGCCGGCGGCGTCACCGTGAGCTACTTCGAATGGGTGCAGAACCAGGAAGGGCTGATGTGGGACGTCGACGAAGTCAACGCACGCTTGCAGAAGATCATGGTGCGCGCCTTCCATGAAATGGTGGACACCATGCGCAAGCATCATGTTCCGCCGCGCGCCGGCGCCATGATTCTCGCCGTCAGCCGCGTCGCCGAAGCCACGTTGGTTCGCGGCTTGTTCCCGTAGAAAAATCAAACAATACCGATCATTGCGGTGCCGGGGCGGTTCCTGGGATCGCGATCGGTGTCTTAATGTCCTGTAGTTCGGGCGGGGTAACCAGAATCGCGTTGGTATTCTGAGCGACGACGACAAGCCAACTGCCGCCCCTTTTTTCAGCGACCATGGTCATCAGGCCGTAACGCGGCTGCCGCGCCGTGCCATCAGGGTTCTTATCGCCTTCGATCTTCCAGCTCCAGTGAACGACCGCCATTTCAGGCCGCAGGAAGCGCGCGGTCGTGTCCAGCCGGGTAATGCTGGCGTCCTTGAAGCGTCCGCTGAGCAATCGTACGTGGAACTTCTCGAAATCCGCCCTGCCATGCAAGTAGGTGGTCGCAACCGTGACGAAGTCGACGTCGTCCGCCATGATTTTCGCGAGTTCGTGGCCGTCGTGCTTTGCCCAGGCATCGCAGAAAGCCTGCGGCAGCTTGCGTACAGCTTCTTCGTCCGCCTTGGCCTGAGCGTTTGCTGCTGCGGCGAGAAGAAACAGGATAAGTCCGCTTACAAGACTTTTCATTTTTCGAACCTCCGGAGACTGCTGCGAAAGAACACAACCGTGATGGGCCGCACCTTGGGCCGGATTCTTACATGCCGCCCGAGAGTTCATCAATTTTTTTCTTGCGTTGCAGAAACAGCGCGCGTACATTCACAGTTGCCGGTGCGTCTCCGTGACGCGACCGGCTATTTTCGTCGTTGGAGCATTAAAAGACGATGAGCACGAACGGACACACACATTCAGCGCCGCCAATTCTGCTGACCATCGCGGGATTCGATCCCTCCTGCGGGGCGGGGACGGCCGCGGACTTGAAAACTTTCGCGGCGCACGGATGCTATGGCGTTGCCGCCATCACCTCGCTGACGGTGCAGAACACCCAGAGCGTAGGGACCGTCCACAACACGCCGAGCGCGGAGTTGCGCGCGCAACTCGATGCGCTGGTGAACGATTGCGACATCGCCGCCGTCAAGATCGGGATGCTTGGCAACCGCGGCAACGCTGTCGTCGTAGGTGAATTTCTCGATGCGCACAAGTTTGCGCATGTAGTCCACGACCCGGTTATGAAATCCTCGAGCGGTGCGGAGCTTCTCGACGCTGGCGGAATCAAGTATGTCGCGACGGAACTATTGAAGCGCGCCAGCGTGATCACGCCCAATGTGCCGGAAGCGGAAATCCTGACGGGCCTCACCATCAAAGAGGTTACCGACATGGAAGCCGCGGCGCGGAGACTTGTGGAGATGGGGGCGCACGCGGTAATCGTCAAGGGCGGCCACATGGAGCGCGCCGTTGACGTGCTGTTTGATGGATCGCAGATGGTGACGCTGGGCGGCGAGAAGGTAAACGAAGAACACCTCCACGGGACAGGTTGCACTTTCGCTGCGGCACTGACCGCGCAATTGGCAGCAGGCCGGGGATTGCTGGAAGCCGCCACGCTCTCCAAGGTCTACGTGACGAAAGCAATTGAGAAAGCGTACCCCGTGGGGAAAGGCCGGCTACCGCTGGATCATTTTTTCCGGCAGAAGATCGAGCCGCCCGCCCGCGGCATCCACGAAGTCCCGCAACACGGCATGCATCCCGCCGCCGAACCCACCACGCACTAACGCATGCGCCCGATGCTTTCGAGGCGCGCGGGCATCTGGCCCTTTATGATACTCGCGCTTGCCGTCGGAATCGCCGCCTCGCTCGTTCCGCGAACGGACCTGTCGCCTTCCTACCATCATTTCGCCAATCAGCGGAGCTGGCTTGGCATTCCAAACTTCGGCGATGTTGCGTCCAATGTCGCGTTTCTGCTAGCCGGGCTTTGGGGATTGGCTTTTCTATTCGGGAAGTTCAGCCCAAATCAATTCGTCGATGCGCACGAGCGCTGGCCGTATGTGGTCGTCTTTTTCGGCATGCTTCTGACAGCCTTTGGGTCCGCGTACTACCACCTTGCTCCCGATAACGACCGTCTTGTCTGGGACCGGCTGCCGATGACCATCGTTTTCATGCCTCTGGTATCTGCGCTGATTGCGGAACGCGTGAATCTAAAGGTGGGCCTTTGGCTGTTGCCTATTCTGACAGCCGTAGGAATCGGAAGCGTGCTTCAGTGGCGTTCGACGGTCCAGCAGGGTGCCGGTGACGTGCGGTTCTACGCGGCGGTGCAGCTTTACGCCGTGCTCACGCTGTTCGTTGTGATGTTGCTGCCGTCAGCCTACACACGGGGATCGGATCTGGTGACGGTAGCTGGTCTGTACGCGCTCGCTAAAATATGTGAGCTCGCGGACCGACAAATTTTCTCGTTTGGCCGCATTATTAGTGGACACACTCTCAAACACTTAGCAGCCGGTGTTGCGGGATATTGGATCTTGCGAATGCTTCAGAAGCGGCAGCCCATCCAAAGTCACTGAGCTCGATACACCACCCGGCCGGCCACAATCGTGGCCATGGGCGCGCCTTGGAAAGCGCGGCCATCGAAGGGCGAATTTCGCGATTTGCTTGGCGATTCTTTCACATGGTAGGTCCAGGTGTAATTTGGCGAGAGAATCGTGAGGTCGGCGGGCTGGCCGGCGGCGAGCTTGCGTTCGAGACCAAGCACACGCGCAGGACCGGTCGTAAAAAGCTCGACCATGCGCATGAGCGGAAGGCGGCCGCTGTGGACCAACTGCTCGAGCGCGAGGGCCAGCGCGGTTTCAAATCCGAGAATGCCGAATGGCGCGCGGTCGAACTCCACGTCTTTGAGCGCCGGCTCATGCGGCGCGTGATCGGTGGCAATCGCGTCGACTGTGCCGTCAGCCAATCCAGTGAGAAGCGCTTCGCGGTCTTCGCGGGCGGCGAGCGGGGGATTCATTTTGAAGCGGGAATCATAAGTCACGTCCTCGTCGATCAACGTGAAATGATGCGGCGTAACTTCGCAAGTGACCCGCAGCCCGCGCGATTTCGCCCAGCGAACCTGTTCGAGCGAAGCCTTCGCCGAGAGGTGCGCAATGTGCAAGCGCGCCCCGGTGAGTTCAGCAAGTTGCACGTCGCGCGCGACGCAAACGGATTCCGCCGCCGCCGGCATGCCGCGCAGGCCGAGACGTGTCGACGTTACGCCTTCGCGCATCACCGCGCCTGCCGCCAGCGAAACATCTTCGGAATGTTCGATGACGGGAAGATCCAGCGACCGGCAATAGTCCATCACTTGCCGCGCCAGCTTGGCCGTCGCGATCGGCCGCCCATCATCGGAGACGGCCACCATCCCCGCTTGTTTCATGGCCGCGATCTCGGCGATGGCTTCACCCTTGCTGCCCACCGACGCTGCACCGATCGGCCACACGCGAACGCCCCCGGCAACCTTGGCACGATCGAGAATGAAGCGCGTGACGGAAGCATTGTCGTTCACCGGTTTCGTATTGGGCATGCAGCACACAGCGGTGAAACCGCCGCGGGCCGCCGCCCGCGTTCCTGTTTCGATGGTTTCGGAAGATTCCTGACCCGGTTCGCGCAGATGTGCGTGAAGATCAATGAAGCCCGGCGCGACGATCAGACCGCTGGCGTCAAGAACTTCCGTGCCTTGCACCGCGGCGATTCTTCCCGCCGGCGCGACCTCTTTTATCTTTTCCCCGTCCAGAAAAATATCCAGCGCTTCGTCCGTCTTGGATGCCGGGTCGAGGACGCGCCCGTTCTTAATCAGAAGCATTGGCGGATTCCTTGGGTTTTACTTCGAGAGCTGGATGTGTGCCGGTTTCCGTGGCGCCGCTAATGAGCAGATAAAGAATGGCCATGCGAACGGCAACGCCGTTGGTGACCTGTTCTAGCACGCACGACTGCGGGCCATCGGCGACCTCCGGCGTGATTTCGATCCCGCGGTTGATGGGGCCAGGATGCAAAACGATGGCGTTAGGGTTCGCGCGCCGCAGCCGCTCGGCGTTCAGCTGGTACAAGAGAATGTAGTCGTCGGCGGAAAGCGGCGGATCGTCCAGCCGCTCCGTTTGCACGCGCAGCATGATGATGACGTCCGCGCCTTCCAGCGCTTCTTCCAGCCGGTACACGCAGCGAATCGGCGTGCCGGGCGCGATTTTTTCCAGTTCGCGAGGCACCCACATCGCCGGCCCGCACAAAGTAAACTTGCAGCCGAATTTTCCCAGCAAATGAATGTTCGAACGCGCCACCCGGCTGTGCAGGATGTCGCCGAGAATCGTGACCTTGAGATCTTTGATCGTGCCGAGCCGGTCGCGAATCGTAAGCGCATCGAGCAAGCCCTGCGAAGGATGCTCATGCGTGCCGTCCCCTGCGTTCACTACCGGGATGTCGAGATGCTTGGCGACATAACTCGGCGCGCCGGAAGCGGCATGCCGCATGACGAGACAATCCGGTTTCATGGCGTTCAGATTGAAAGCCGTATCGAGAAGGGTCTCTCCCTTTTTCAAACTGGAGGCTTCAGCCTGTAAGTTCATGGTGTCCGCGCCGAGCCGCGATGCTGCAGTCCCAAAGCTGATGCGTGTGCGCGTCGAGTTTTCAAAGAACGCCAGCGCCACCGTCTTGCCGCGCAGCGTGGCTAGTTTCTTAAGTGGATGCTTCTGGATTTCCTGGAAAGGTTTGCTCTGGTCGAGAAGAAAACTGAGTTCGTCCGCCGTGAGCGGCTCGAGGGCTAGTAGATCGCGGAAGCGGTGAGTCAATTTCCCTTCTTAGAGCTTGAGCGCCATGAGGTCATCAAATATCTAGCCTATTCTACGCGATCGACCAGCACCACGCGCTCTTCCTTATCAATTTCGCGCAGCCGCACTTCGATGATTTCCGTATCGCTTGTCTGCACTTCCCTGCCGACATACTGGGCTTCGATCGGCATCTCGCGATGCCCGCGGTCGATCAACACGCAAAGAGAGACGCGCTTCGGCCGGCCCAGGTCGAACAAACCGTTCATGGCCGCGCGAATCGTGCGCCCGGTATAGAGAACGTCGTCCACCATCACCAGGTCCATATTATCCACGCCGAAAGGAATGTCTGAAGAGCGCAGCACCGCCATCGGTGCCACTTTCGAAAGGTCATCTCGGTACAAAGTGATGTCCAGCGTGCCAACGGGCACGTCCACGCCGTCGATGCCCCGCATGGCCTGGGCGATTCGCTGGGCCAGCGGCACACCGCGGCGCACGATGCCGATCAGCGCCAGGTTTTTTGTGCCGCCGCTTTTTTCGACGATTTCATGCGCCAGCCGCTGCAACGTGCGATCGATCTCCGGCGCGGACATCAATTGCCCTTTTTCGAGGATGCGCATAGTCGGGTAATCCTATCACTGGAAGCCGCGGACTGGCCAATCCCGGTGATGAATTACAGCTGTAATCTCTGCGTGGTAGACTTCGCAACTGCCCTCGGAGGTAAACCCGGACATGGTTCACCGCGTGACTGTTCTCAAAGACAGAATTCTCGCCGCCGCTGTGCTACTTGGCTTGATCCTTGCGTTTTCGAGCACAGCCTGCGCGCAAGCCGCGTCACCCGCCGCCAAGGTTGCAAAAACTCTGGCGAAGCCCAAACTTGTGGTGCTCCTGGTGGTCGATCAGATGCGTGGCGACTACGTGGACAAATTTAGTTTTCAATGGACTGGCGGGCTGAAGCGCCTGGTAACGGAAGGCGCGTGGTTCCGCGATGCGGCATATCCTTATGCCGCCACGGAGACTTGCGTCGGCCACTCCACGATCTCCACCGGAGCATTTCCCGCCACTCACGGCATGGTCGCCAACGCCTGGTGGGACCGCAAAGAACAGAAAATGGTCACTTGCACCTCGGACCCGGACCCGAACGTAAAGAACATTGGTTATGCAGGCGCCACTCCGAAAGGCGCGGACACCGCCTGGCGCATGGCTGTGCCCGCCTTCGCCGAAGAATTGAAATTTCAGACGGGCGGCGCAACGCGTGTGGTCACGTTTTCCCTTAAAGCTCGCGCCGCCATCTCCATGGCCGGGCACAAAGCCGATGCTGCTACATGGTTCGACGGCGGCGCCTGGGTCACTTCCACCCCTTACGGCAGGCTGACCTTCCTGGACGATCCGGCAAAATCGCATCCAGCGAAAGCGGACTTCGGCAAGACCTGGTCGCTATCTCTCCCGGAAAGCGCTTATTGGTACGGCGAGAAAGCTCTCGGCGCAGTCCCTCCCGACGGTTGGGAACTCACGTTTCCTCACCCGTTGCGCGGAAAATCGGGCGTCAGTGAACCGGACGGCACCTTTTTCGAACAATGGGCCTCCAGCCCCTACGCCGATACGGCATTGACGGCACTCGCCGAAGAAGCCGTGGACACGCTGCACTTAGGCAATTCGAACGGAACGGATTTTCTGGCCGTGAGCTTCTCTTCGGTGGACTACGTTGGCCACGAGTTCGGCCCGCGCAGCCGCGAGATTCAGGACATTCTTGTCCGGCTGGACAAAGATCTCGGCAGTCTTTTCGCGCATCTGGACGAGAAAGTGGGCCGCGGAAATTACGTCGTGGCGTTTAGTGCCGATCACGGCGTGGTTCCCATCCCCGAAGACATGCAGCAGACGGGCGCAGACGCAGGCGTTCTGCATCTCGCCGAAGTGCAAGAGCGCATCGAGAAGGCCCTTGAGCCTTTCAACTATGCAAAGCCTGCGATTGCGCGCATCACGGGCAGCGACATTTACTTTGCTCCCGGCGTTTATGACAAGCTGCAGCAAGATCACGCCGCGTTGCAGGACGTACTGGATGCGGCGATGGCGCAGCCCGGCGTGGCCACGGTTTATCGCGCCGAAGAATTACGCGGCCGCCCCGCCACACAAAGTCCCACGCTCCGCGCCATGTCGCTGAGTTATTTCCCCGGCCGCAACGGCGATCTCTTCATCGTGCCTAAGCCGTATTGGCTGATGGACAGCACGCCGCCTGGGAAAACGCGCTCCTACGGCACCGGCCACGGCACACCCTACAACTACGATCAGCACGTCCCCGTTCTGTTTATGGGCTTCGGCATTCAGCCCGGCCAATACTTCCAGTCCGTGACGCCCGCCGACGTTGCCCCAACGTTGGCCGCCCTCTGCGGAATCACCCTCGCCTCCCGCGACGGCCACGTTCTTGTCGAAGCCCTCAAGAAACCTGCCGAGGCCCAGGTACGGTCTCAGCCCGCTCGCCCACAGTCCGCAGAGGTATCAACTCCGAACACAAACCCCTGACGCCACCTCTGCATTGCTGAATGTTGGGATACTTTTCTACTCAAGGGGCAGGGAGCTTTCGTGTTTGGCCAGTTTCGGGTCAAAGATGTCAGGCTTCTATTTGCGTTTCGCCATGATCTTCACTGTATAAGCATCCAGGTCGTACAAGGCTTCATCGCTGACCGCTTTCATTCGCTCCCGCCGCGCCTTGCGCAAAGATTCTTCGCTCGCAAGCAGGGCTGTCGCACCGACCTTCATGTCAGGGCTGTCCTTGCGATGGGCCAGTTCTGTTGCATAGGCCTTGGAAGCGGAGGGTTTCCCAGCATCGGTTGAAAAGTCTGCGATGGCTTTATCGGAATCCGGGGTCTGAGCATACCACAGTAGCAAGAGCAGGCTTTTTTGGGCGGCTTCATCCTTCTCGACATGCAACCGTTCGACTGCGGGCTTAAGCCAGAAATCCTGAATCGTCGGCAACAGCATATAAATCAGGCAGTAATTCTGAGCGAGCGTCAAAGAGTGCTGTGGAATGAACACCTGGAATTTCGGATCCGCCAGGATGTGGAATGCGGCCGCCGTCGTGTCTTCTCCTTGTGCCGCCATATTTTGGACGAGCAAAAAGTAGTCTATCCATTGAAGATCTCGCAAGTCAGTATGAGCAACGGCAGCGAGAATAATCTTATGATCGGCGGGATCCTTGGAAAGGCTCATCAATAGCTTGCTGCCATCGAAGAGGAAGAAGGGCGGGTTGGTAAAGTCCGTGAGTTCTCGCCGCAGCCCAGGTACATAGACCTCGCTTTGGGATTTTGCCTTCGTCCAAAACTGGTCCAAGAGCTCCGATTTCTGCGCAATTTGAGCCTTGGTAAGTGTGTGTGGCTGGAAGTTATAGACCGCCTGAATCTCGGCGTGCAAATCGCCGCTGCCGGAGTTGGCCTGCCTTCCCGCAGCCACGCTGGGTAGAAGCACGACAATCAGAAACCACCCGAACCTCGCAACCCTCATAGCGCACTCCCGTTGCCGCGGCGTACAGGCTGCGGGATTCTACCTCGCTGCACCAACGATTCCAGGAAAAATTGAAAGCCTCGTTCCAACTTCGTGTTATTCTTTTGTGTGAAGTGAGTTCCGCTGGCGCCGTTGATCTCAGCGTACAAATTGGCGCGTTGCGCCTGCGGAATCCTATTCTCGCCGCCAGCGGAACCTTCGGTTACGGCCTCGAATTTGCCCACCTCGTGGACCTGAACCGCCTCGGCGGCTTTGTCACCAAGGGCCTCTCCCGCGAACCCATCGAAGGCGCTCCCGCCCCCCGACTTTACCCCACCTCCTCCGGGATGCTAAACGCCGTCGGGCTCCAGAACGTGGGGGTCCGGGCCTTTGTGGCCGAAAAACTCCCGGTACTGCGAAAATTCGATACGGCCGTGATCGCCAACGTCTTCGGCTACGCCCTGGAGGACTATGTCGAGGTAATCAGGGTCTTGGAGGATGCCGAGGGTCTGGTCGGGTACGAGCTAAACATCTCCTGCCCCAATGTCAAGAAGGGGGGGATGCAGTTCGGGAGCGATCCTACCTGCGTCGCCGAGGTAGTCAGCGCTGCCCGAAAAGCCGCGTCAAAACGACCACTCTGGGTCAAGCTCTCCCCCCTTGTTACAGACATTGGACTTATCGCCAGGGCCGCCGAGGAAGCTGGAGCAGATGCCCTAACCGTAGCAAACACTTATCCCGCAATGGCCATCGACTTCCGCACTGGAAGGTCCCTGCTGGGGAATGCAACCGGAGGCTTATCGGGTCCAGCGATTAAACCCATCACTTTGAAGCTGGTATGGGAAACGCGGAAGGCCGTCAAGACACCAATTATAGGGCTCGGCGGCATCGAGACGGTCGAAGACGTGCTTGAATACCTGGCTGTAGGTGCCTCGGCAGTACAGGTCGGGACGGCCAGCTTTACTGACCCTCGGGCCAGTCAACGACTTGCCGAGGGTCTGACGAAGGTACTATTTCGGCTTAAAGCGTTTACTTTGAGTGAGATAAGAGATAAATTTCTTACAGAAAACGGTTGACATAACGAGGTTTTCTTGCTACACTTTTTAGGATTTACGTAGCACAAAGAACACACTATGAGACATCGACTCCTAATGTTCTGGGCTGCACTCCGATGGTTGCCTCTTATGTTCCTCATCGCTCCGGTGATGGAGGCTCCTCTCGTAGCGCATCTCAGTCAACCTGCAAAGCCGATCAAGACCTGGGTTGGCAATGCCAGCTGGTACGGCCCCGGGTTCAATGGGCGCAAGACCGCCAATGGGGAGATTTTCTCTACCGAGGCGCTCACCGCAGCGCACCCCAACCTGCCCTTCGGTTCTTTGGTTCGCGTGGTCAATCCCCGCAACGGGAGATTTGAACTAGTACGTATCAATGACCGCGGACCCTATCAAGAAGGACGCGAAATTGATGTATCCTATCGTGTCGCCCGGAAAATCGGCTTAATCCATTCCGGGGTGAGCCAGGTCCGGCTCGAGTTGATGGAATTGCCGCAGAAACACTGACCCCGCGGGAGTCGGGGTCGACTATGACCTTGACCTTTGATGCCCATCCCCGCAGCAGCCTGATTGTCGCGCTCGATTTCGATTCCCTTTCCACGGCTGTAAAATTCGCAAAGCAGATTGCCGATCTCGTGGGCATGTTCAAGATCGGCAACCAGCTTTTTACCGCCGCCGGCCCTGCTGCAGTCAAAGAAGTCGCGGCACTCGGCACGGGCATTTTCCTTGACCTAAAATTTCACGACATCCCGAACACCGTTGCGGGAGCGGTGCTGTCCTCGGCAGCGATGACGGGAGTGCAACTCGTAAATGTGCACGCTCTCGGCGGCAAGGCCATGATGGAAGCAGCCGCGCAAGCCATCAGCGCGGGCGTGCCCATGGGCGCCGACAGGCCGCGGCTGTTAGCCGTGACGATTCTGACGAGCATGGATCAGAAGACCATGAAGGAAGTCGGCATCGGCGGCACGCCGAAATTGCGTGTGGTGAAGCTGGCGCAGCTCGCAAAGAAAGCTGGAGTGGACGGCGTCGTCGCTTCCGTCCAGGAAGTCCGGGACATTCGCAAGGCGTGCGGCCGCGATTTTCTGATCGTTACTCCCGGCGTGCGTCCCAAAGATTCACCGGTGGAGTCGAAGTCCGACGATCAATCGCGGAAAGCAACTCCCACCGAGGCGATTCGAGCCGGGGCCGATTTCCTCGTCGTCGGACGGCCGATCATTGCCGCACCCGACCCGCGCGCCGCGGCGCAAGCCATCGTCGACGAAATCGCCGCGACGAAGTGACTTCCGCGGTTTGACCCCTGATTCTTTCCTCCAGTAGCATCCAAAGCGGCAGATAACTGCGCGCGTTTCCCAACCATGTCCACTGCAACAGTAAAAAGCGTGATAGTCGGCACCGCCGGGCACATTGACCACGGCAAATCCACCCTGGTCGAAGCGCTGACCGGCACGCACCCCGACCGGCTCGCCGAAGAGAAGCGGCGTGGCATCACCATTGATCTTGGTTTTGCTTTTTTGGAAGAAAACGGCGTGCGCTTCGGTTTTGTGGATGTGCCGGGACACGAGAGATTTGTCAGCAACATGCTGGCGGGAGCGGCTGGAATCGACGTGCTGCTCTTGGTGATTGCCGCGGACGAGTCCATCAAGCCGCAGACGCGCGAGCATTTTGAGATTTGCCGCCTGCTCGGAGTGCAGCGCGGAGTTGTAGCGCTCACGAAGAGCGACCTGGTGGACGCCGACACGCTGGAACTGGTGCGGCTGGAAGCGGAAGACTTTTTGCGAGGGTCGTTTCTTGAGCACGCGCCGCTCGTGCCGGTGAGCGCAAAGAGCGGAGTAGGCCTGAACGAACTCAAGAGCGCGTTGAGCGGCGCGGCAGCAAGCGCGACGGCCAAGGATGCGGCGCGGTACTTCCGTCTGCCGATCGATCGCGCGTTCGCGATGAAAGGATTCGGTTCGGTGGTGACGGGCACACTGATTTCCGGAAGCGTGGGAGCCGGCGATGAAGTGGAATTATTTCCCCGCGGCGAACGTCTGCGTGTGCGCGGCGTGCAGTCCGGCGGAAAAACTGTGGAACGCGCCACACCGGGACAGCGCACAGCAGTGAATCTCGCTGGTATCGAGCACACGGCGCTGAAGCGCGGCATGGTGCTGGCGGCGCCGGGAAAATTCCGCAAGACGCGTCGGATCGATGTGCGGCTGGAATTGCTGGGCTCAGCGCGAAAAATGAAGCAAGGGGCGCGCATGCACTTTCACGCGGGGACAGCGGAAACCATTGCCGAAGTGTTTTTTCATGGCGCGAAAGAAGCGCCCCCGGGCGCAAGCACTTTCGCCAACCTGAAATTGCAGGATGAACTGTTCGTGCTGGCTGGAGATCGTTTCATCGTGCGGCAATTTTCGCCCGTGGTCACCATGGGCGGCGGCGTGGTGCTGGATCCGCTGGCGCGGCGGCCTATGTTGCGGGATACGGGACGCGTCAAGTTTCTGGAAACGCTCCAAGGAGAAAGCCACGAAGAGAGCATCGCGGCGATGACCGAGCGCGCGCTGCTGGGGCTGACCTTCGAAGAGATCGTGGCGCGGACCGGCTGGATGCAAAACGAGATTCGGGAAGCGGCGCGGAAGCTTTCCGCAGCCGGACGCGTAAAAACAGTCTCGGCCGAACCGCTGGTGCTGGTCTCCGGAAAATTATTCGAGGAAGTGCGCAGGAAAATTACCGAGAAGGTCGAGAAATTTCACAAAGAAAATCTTTTGCTGCCGGGAATTTCCCGCGAGGATTTGCGTGCCAGCCTGGGAAAACGCGTTCGAACGGAAACGTTCCGGGCCGCGCTGGACGAATTGGTGGCGCAGAAGAAGCTCGAAGCCCCCGGTGAACTGGTGAAGAAAGCGGGATCCGAAATCGCCCTGCTTCCCGAAGAAGCAAAGGCCAAAGAACAGATCGAGGCCGCGTTTTGGTCGGCAGGTCTGGCGGTGCCCTCCGTTGCGGAAGTGCTGGCAAAGCTTCCCGTGGAAGCAAAGCGGGCGGAGAAGCTGCTCCAGATTCTGCTGCGCGAGAAAAGCCTGGTGCGCGTGACCCAGGAACTGATCTTTCACCGGCAAGCGCTGGCGCAGTTAAAAGAGCAACTCTCGGTCTATAAAAAAGCGAAGGGCGACAGGATAACTGTGCCCATTTTCAAGGAGTTGACGGGAATCACGCGGAAGTACGCCATTCCGCTGCTCGAATACCTGGACCGCGAGCGGGTAACACGGCGGGCCGGGGACGAGCGTGTTATACTTTAGATTCTCGCCGGTGGCATATGGCGGCCGGCACGTGGAATAATGCTACCCTTTTGTCGGTAGGGTGGTAGGAGGCGATATGGAATTCCCACTGCACTGGCTTGTCATTTTGGTCGTGGTGCTGATTCTCTTTGGCGGCCGGAAAATTCCGGAGTTGATGCGCGGCCTGGGCGAGGGCGTGCGCGGTTTTAAGGAAGGGATGTCCGGTTCACACTCACAGAATACGACGGTTCCTCCTGCACAGGCGCCCGCGCCACCGGCAGCAGAGAAGCCTGCCGAAGAGAAGAAGTAACGCAGACGGATTGTCCTGCGCGATTTGAGATTGGGCCCCGACCGAGTCGGGGCCCTTTTTGTTTTTGTGCGGCCAGGCTAAACAATCTTCTCAATGCAAGCGGCGGGCGGCGCTGAGTTCCGCCCCTACAACCAAAACACAGCGCAAGGAAACGTGCTTCGGGCGAGATTTGCGGATGTAGGAAAAGCGGGAGCCGGGCTCCCGCACTCCAAAATTGTGCCCAAAGAGTAGCGGAAAATCGTTTCCAATCCGGTACACCTGCACCTCCGACCAGTAGCCGCGCCACGACCTTCACTCCAAAATCGGGTTTAACAAGGTGACCCGGGAATCAAATTCATCGGAATGATTCATTAGGAGAGAAACATGAAATTCACTTGGATGAAGTGGAGCGCCTTGCCCGTCGCGGTGCTGCTGGTGGGCAGCGTGGCAATGGCGCAGGAGCAATCGTCTTCGGGCTCGCAAGCTTCGGGATCGCAGAGCGGAAGTTCTTCGACACCGGCGACGACGCCGGCTCCGGCACCAGCGCCGAAGCCAACCGTCGCGCAGCGCAAGGAAAATCAGCAGGACCGCATCGCCAATGGCGTGAAGAGCGGCCAACTGACTGCCGGCGAAACGGCCAACCTGGAAACCAAGGAAGCGGCCATCAACGGCGAAACCAAGGCGGATCGCGCGGCTAACGGCGGCAAACTGACGAGCGCCGAAAAAGCGCAGGTCAATAAACAGCAGAATCAGATGTCCAAGCAGATCTACGCCGACAAGCACAACGCAAACACCGCTAACCCCGGCAACAGCAAAGTGGGCAAGCGGCAGGAAAATCAGCAGGACCGCATCGCCCAGGGCATCAAGAGCGGGCAGATGACCGCCGGCGAAGCGGCCAAGGCCGAGAATCAGCAGAAGGGCATCAACCAGCAGGTGAAAGCGGACCGCGCGGCCAACGGCGGCAAGCTGACGACCGGCGAAAAACAGCAAGTGAACAAGGAACAGAACGCCGCGTCGAAGAATATCTACAACAAAAAGCACAACGCCAAAACGCAGCCGCAAGCCAAGCCAAAGTCCAAGTAGGTTTCCTCCACCCCTGAACGAAGATAGGCGCTCCGGTCTGACCGGGGCGCCTATTTTCTTTGGGGGAAGAGGTTTAGTCCTCGGACCAGCCGAGTTCGGTGAGGGCGTGCTGGAGGCGGGCGAGTGGCAGGCCGACAACGTTGAAGTAGCAGCCTTCAATGCGCGGGATGAAGCGGCCGGCGCGGCCCTGGATGGCGTAGGCGCCGGCTTTGTCGTGAGGTTCGCCGGAGGCAAGATAGCGGATGATTTCGTCGTGGGAAAGCGTGGCGAACTGGACCAGCGTGGTCTCCGCAAAAACGATGCGCTCGGCGTCGGGAAGACGAATGAGGGCGACGCCGGTGACGACAGCGTGGGTGCGGCCGGAAAGCTTTTCGAGCATGTGACGGGCATCGTCCGAAGAGCGCGGCTTGCCGAAAATGTGGCCTTCGAGGGTGACCTCGGTATCGGCGGCAATGACGATGGCGGGTCCGACGGCGCGGGCCGCGACCAGCTCGGCTTTGGCGACTGCCAGGCGCTGGACAAGATCGTGCGCGGATTCGCCCGGGTACGGCGTTTCGTCCACCGCCGAAGAGAGCACGGTGAAAGGAATCTCCGCGTCGCGCAGAATTTCGGCGCGGCGGACGGAGGCGGAAGCGAGGATCAGCTTCATGATGATTTCCGGAGGGGAAGGATACTACAGCCCAAGCGCGGTGGCAGCCCTCGGGTAAACGGACAAGTTTCGTCGAGTCAGGGCGAAATTTCGATTTGACGGCATCAGCCCTCGGTTATAGCTTTCAATAGACTTGGTACTTAAAACGCGAGATACCTCCGCATGAGCGAAATGGATTTCATCAGACCACTTGCGCCAATTGGATTAGTGTTCGCGCTTGTCTGCTATGCAAGGCGGAGGGACGAAATCGGCGGCTGGTTGATGTTCTTTTATTATCAGACTTTCGGCACGATTGTTCTCCTTCTTCTGCATGTAATCTGGCGATTTCGCGAGTTCCTACCATCGTGGTGGGAAACCGAGTGGGACCACATAATCTATCTCGCGGCTTTCTTACCCCGCCTATTTGGGTTTCTTCTGGTAGGGACCGTTGCCATGGTGCTTCTTTCCCACAGGGAATGGTTTTGGGTCCGGAATCTCAAACTTGTGTTGGGCGTAGCAATGATTCTGGTAACGATGTCTCTGCTGCTCGATCTAGTGTTTTTCCCATCTGCCGTAGTAACCAACGGTCTTCGCCTGATAATGCTAGCTCTTTGGCTCTTTTACTTTTCCGTGTCCAAGCGGGTGCACCACGTCTTCAGAACTCACGACTGGGATAAATTCGGCGGTCAGATAACCACAGACTGCTGATATTCGCCGAAGACACGGCGAAGGGCGTCGGAGATTTCACCGACGGTGGCGTAGGCTTCGACGGCGGCGAGAATGGCGGGGAGGAGATTCTCGGAAGTGGCGGCGCGGCGCTGGAGTTCAGCGAGGGCTGCTTCGGCGCGAGCCGAGTCGCGGCGGGTACGAAGCGCGTTCAAGCGGGCAATCTGAGAGCGCTCGATTCCGGAGTCGATGCGAAGCGTGGGAATCTTCCGCTCTTCCTCGGCGATGAAATCATTCACGCCTACGACGATTTGATCTTTTTTCTCGACCGCGCGCTGGAATTCGTACGCGGCTTTCTGAATTTCCCCTTGCGCGAAGCCGGCATCGATCGCGCGCAGCATGCCGCCCATGGCGTCCACTTTCCCGATGTATTCGAGGGCTCCTTTTTCGATTTCGTTGGTGAGATGCTCGATGGCGTAGGAACCGGCCACGGGATCGACGGTGTTGGTGACGCCAGTCTCGTGAGCAAGGATTTGCTGGGTGCGCAGCGCGATGAGCGCGGAGTCTTCTGTAGGTAACGCCAGCGCTTCGTCCAAAGAGTTGGTGTGCAGGGACTGGCAGCCACCGAGAACAGCGGCGAGCGCTTGAATGGCGACGCGAACGATATTGTTCTCCGGCTGCTGCGCGGTGAGGGAAGAACCGGCGGTTTGTGCGTGAAAGCGCAAAAGAAACGAGCGAGGGTCCTTGGCGTGGAAACGGTCGCGCATAATTTCTGCCCACAAGCGCCGCGCGGCGCGGTATTTGGCGATTTCTTCAAGCAGATCGTTGTGCGCGTTAAAGAAGAAGGAGAGTTGCGGCGCGAACTCGTCGACATCAAGCCCGGCATCGAGCGCAGCCTGAACGTACGCGATGCCATCGGAAAGGGTAAAAGCCACTTCCTGAATGGCAGTGGAGCCGGCTTCGCGGATGTGGTAACCGGAAATCGAGATGGTATTCCACTTCGGCAGATGGCCGTGGCACCAGGCAAAAATATCCGTAACGATGCGCATCGCCGGGCGCACCGGATAAATGTACGTGCCACGGGCGATGTATTCCTTTAAGACGTCGTTCTGCACCGTGCCGGAAAGTTTTTCCAGGCTGGCGCCTTGTTTTTTCGCCACCGCGACGTACAGACATAACAAAACCGCCGCCGTGGCGTTGATGGTCATGGAAGTAGAAACTTTTTCAAGCGGGATGCCGTCGAAGAGCGTCTCCATGTCTTCGAGCGAATCGATGGCCACGCCGACTTTGCCGACTTCGCCGAGCGCCAGCGGATGGTCGGAGTCCATGCCAATTTGCGTGGGAAGATCGAAGGCCACGGAGAGTCCGGCCTGGCCCTTGCTCAGCAGATAGCGGTAGCGCTGGTTCGATTCGATGGCGGAGCCGAAGCCCGCGTACTGGCGCATAGTCCAGAATCGGCCGCGGTACATGGTGGGATAAATGCCGCGAGTGTAGGGAAACTCGCCGGGATAGCCGAGGGCGTCTTCAGAATTCCAGCCGCCGAGTTTCTGCTCCGTGTATAGGCGATCGATGGGAAGGCCGGAAAGCGTCGTGAATTTTTCCTTGCGCTCGGGGGGAGTGAAAGATTTGGATTTGGTATTGGCCATCTTCAGATCGATCGCGGCTCAGCGGCCGTACAAATTCGTCAAGAGTCTAAATCTTTCGAGCTTTGCGAAACGAAGTTACGGCAAAAAACACAAATAAGAGAGCCACGGCTACGGCGAGGCCGATGAGCCAGCGAGCCGTGTCGCGCGTCCAGGCACGGAATGCGGCGTTGAGCCAGGCAAACGCAAACACAGCAAAGACTCCGCCGACGACTTCATGAAAGATCTGCCTGAGCGCGCGCCAGAAGCGCCGAAAACCGCCTTGCTTTGGTTGCGCGGTGGCTGCGCCGGCGGCCGTGGACATAGGTGCATCTTAGCGCAAAATGAGGCGAGTATGAGGCAACCTACCGGGAAATCACCCCTTTTGGGGCCAGAAGACCTGAACTTGCGTACTGTGACGGATTGGAGACAACGCATCGAAGGTCTCTTGTATCGAACTATAGGTGGGCCTAGAATGGCGTGAGAAGTCCGGGAGAACCAGCCTTGCAACTCGACGATCACCTGAAAAACTTGCTCCGTGAATTGGGACACGCGATCAATGACACGGTGTCCGAGTCCGACCGCATCACAGGTGCGATTGCCGGAGTGCGCGCGCATGGTTACGATATCGTGCTGAAGCTGGACGCGACCATCGGGCTGGCGAAACGCGACGCGGCCGCGGCCGAGGCAGCCAAGTTGACGACCCTGGACAAGCGCTTCCTGGAGTCGCTGCGAATTCAGGTTGATCAGGAATCCATGACGGAAGACAATGATAAGAAGCCCGTGCCCCGGCTTTCGATGACGCCGCAGGATGTGCGGTTTCTGAAGTCGCTGCGGATCGCCACGGACGATCTCGAATGAAGCCAGCTTTCAAGACTGCCGGATTCGTATTATTGCTGCTGCTTGCGGCGTCCGTGTTCTTTTCCGCGCCCGCTGTGGCGCAGGTTCCCACGTCGGCGGTTCCCATCATCGTTGATACTGCCGTGCCGATCGTTGTGAACGCGGTGAAACCGAAGCCGACGGGACTGGCAAAGTTTGAAGGCTTCGTGATGAACGCCAACATCGCGCAGATCACCGTGCGCGCCAAGGGCAACGACCTGGGCATCCGGACATTTACGCTTTCACAAGCCGCCGCGACGAAAATGCAGCAAATCGTGGACAAGGGCGGCTACCAGTACGGCGACAAAGTAACAGTTATGTACGACCCCGCCAGTTTGCAGGCCGTCAAAATTAAAGGGAAACCTTCCAAGCCTGTCTGATTCGCGGAGCTGCAAGATGCTTCGCCTGCCTGTGGTTGCCGGGCGCTTTTATCCCTCTGAAGCAGCGGAACTCTCGGCGCTCGTTCACAAATACACCAAGACCGATGTAAACCATCCGTCGATGGCCGTGCGGGCGTGCCTGGTGCCGCACGCGGGCTATGTCTATTCGGGGCACGTCACCGGAGCCGTCCTTGCGGGCCTGGCGCTGCCCAAAAAGATTCTTGTTCTCGGTGTGCGGCATTATCCGCGGGGTGAGGCTGCGGCGATTCTCTCGAGCGGGGCGTGGCGCACGCCGTTGGGCGATGCGCCGATTGACGAGCCGCTGGCGGAAGCCCTGAAGAAAGCCTGCCCGCTGCTGCGCGAGGACAGCATAGCGCACAGTGGGGAACACTCTCTGGAAGTGCAACTGCCATTTTTGCAAGTGCTGGTGCCGGGATTCTCCTTTGTTCCCGTGGCGCTGGGAACCGTGCGATTTGAAATCCTAGTCAATGTGGGAGAAGCGATCGCGCGCGTGCTGGAAAACACCAAAGAGAGCGTACTGCTGCTGACCACCTCGGATTTAAATCACTACGAGGACGACGCCACGACGCGTATCAAGGACCACAAAGCCATAGACCAATTGTTGGCGCTGGACCCCGGCGGTCTGTACGACACCTGCCGGGACGAGAAAATTTCCATGTGCGGGCTGGGACCGGCAGTGGCGATGCTGACGGCGCTGAAGGCGCTGGGTGTGAAGAAAGCGGAATTGGTGAAGTACGCGACGTCCGCGGATGTGTCCGGTGATCGCAGCGCCGTGGTCGGTTACGCAGGAATGATTTTCTCGTGACCGGGATTCACCTCGAAGTTGCAAACGAAAAAGAAAACCGTTCCGTGATTCACGGAACCGTCTTTAACTCCAATTGCGAAAGCTTCAGTGTGGCTTGCCGCCGCCCGAACTGTGCGGCGCTGGCGCAGGTGCCGGAGCAGAAGATGAGTGCCCGGAGCTCGAAGAAGTAGTCCCGCTCCAGGTGCTGCCGCGGCTGCTGGAACTTCCTCGGTCGCCGCCGTAATTTCGCGGCGCCGGAGGCGGAGTCACGTTGCGCGCAGGCGGTGTCGAGTTGCGTGCCGTCGTGGGCGCGGCCGGAGTCCGCGAATTTGCGGAAGCCGTCGCGGTGCCGGTGCCTGGGGGCTTTTCATTTCCGGTGCGAGTTTCTTTTTCGCCGGACGAAGCGGAAGCGCTATTCGCATTCACAAAGCGATGTTCCCTGGGGTCATACACGATGGAAGAATCGTTGTTCAGGGAGACGACGCGCGTGCCCGAACGGCCTTCCAGAACCGTTCTCGAAACGCGAACCGGTGGCGTAGCGGGCACCACGCTGTTGCTGAGCGTATCCCGTGGCGGTGACTTCAAGGTTTCCCATTTTTGGCCGCGTTCTCCAGCCGGCAGCGTTTCGCTTAGGCTGCGAGCGGAGATGGGAGAATAAACGCCGTGCTCCAGATTCAGCGGAGTCTTCCCTTCTTTGTCCAAAGGATGCAGGGGCACGATACCGACTTTGCCGCTTTGGCGAACGAATACAGCGGTTGCTGCGTGGTAAACGGGGTGCGGCGGGTGGACGCCCTTCGGGAAACGCCTGACCGGGCCGACTGGGTAACCATAAAAGGCCGGCGGAGAGTAGAACCAGCCGCCACACGATGCATCGAAGAGCCACCCGCCATAGTGATACGGAGCCCAGCCCCAAGGCTGTCCGCTCATATAAGTCCAGCCGAACCCCGGGTCCCACATCCACTGCCCGCTATCAAACGGCGACCAGCCGAATCCCGCGCCAAACGGCCGCCAGCCAAATCCATAGCCACCGCAGTTAAAAAAGGAGCCGTACGAATAGAGGCTGCCGAATCCCGGAGCGTAATAAGACGAATTCGTGTATTGCGAGGAGGCGACGCTGGCGGTGGTAGCGCTGTCAATGAGGCCGGAGACCCAGGTATCAAAATCATCTTGATCCGGATTACGGCCGATGTTGACGGAGAGTTCGTCGCCAGCTTTCATGGAGAGAGACTGGCCCTTGTCGAGCCGCGAAGTCTTTTTGTCATGCAGAACCGTAAGATGGCCTTTCAGGTCTTCGACCGAGCTGCCGTCGTCATAATTGTCGAGCCGGAAGGTCGCACGGCCATTGGCTTCCACGGTGAAGTCGCCGCCGGTCACGCTGAAGTACTCGCCGCTCGCCGGGTTGACGTAGAACGAAGCGCTGCCCTGCCGGAGAACCAGCCGCGTGGTCCGCTCGCCGTCATTCAGCGAGAGATCAAAAAACTCAAGGACGGTATCTTCCTTCAGGAAAGCCATGGCGCCGTTTTCAAACTCGACTTCGGCGCGGCCGTTGTCCGTGGCCAGAACGTAGCCCTGCCGGATGGGCAGGTTCGCTTCCGCGGTTTCCCAGGATGCGTTCGAATCAGCCAGCGGGTCGCCGTGCGTCTCGCGGGCAAAACGGACATCGCCCTGCACTACGCTCAGCCGAATGACGCGGGCATGGCTGGAATCACCAGCCACCGCCGGAACGCCAGTGCACAGCACGCAGAGCAGCGTCACCAACAGGGAAGGAATCAGTTTGCGGGAAGCCATGGTCACCCCCTTACGGGGACTCTCTAACCCATTAGACGGCCAAACGGCGCAGCCGGTTGCGTTGTTGAAGGCCTGATTCATCGTCTCCTCGGGGAGCGACGGCGTCAAGGGGTTGTTGCGGGAACGCGCTTACCCAGAAGGAGCACGCCCCTCCCCGACCAGGACCCTTCGCGCTAATGAATTAAATCGAATTTTTTGTTCCCGAGCTTCTTGACACTCTGCAAGTGAAACGCTAGTTTCAAAACGGGGGAGTTGTAGTTTTTCCATTCTAACTTGCGGTCCGTCGTCCTTTCCAAAAAAGGGGCGTTTACGAACTTATGCAGAGTTCGCTCACGATCGCGGAGCAGTGTAGTCCTATACCTGAGGGGGTGTTTATGCAACGCATTCATAGATTCTTGTTTGCCCTTTCGTTGCTGGCTGGCTTGCTGGCTGGAGCACGCGCGTATGGGCAAGGTGGCGCCACGGGCGCCATCAGCGGCATGGTCGTGGATACCAGCGGCGGGTTTGTGGCCGGCGCGGACGTTCAGATTATTGATAGCCGGACGGGAGCGCTCGTTCGCAAACTGCCAACAGGGTCGGACGGTTCGTTTGTCGCGACGTTACTGCCTCCTAGCAGCTACACCGTCGTCGTGAACAAATCAGGCTTTTCCGAAGCCAAGGCCGAAAGCATCGAAGTTCGTATTACGGAAACGACGAAAGTCACCATGACACTGAAGCCGGGCTCGGTTTCCGAAAAAGTGGAAATTTCAGCGCAGATCACCACCGTCGAGACGACTAACGCCACAACCGGACAGTCGCTCGGCACCGAAACCGTGCGCGAGCTGCCCCTGGCCACGCAAAACTTTCAACAATTGTTGACACTTTCCTCGGGCGCGCAGAGCGAGCTGAACAACTCCACCCAGTTGGGCCGCGGCGACGTGCGCATGATCGTGAACGGGCAGCGCGAAGACAACAACAATTACCTGATTGAAGGCATTTCCGCGACCGACTACAACGTCGCGGAGCTGACCAACACGCCGTTGCCCAATGCCGACGTCATCCAGGAATTCAAGGTACAGACTTCTCTGTATGACGCCAGCCAGGGACGCAATGGCGGCGGGAACATCAACGCGGTGCTGAAGAGCGGCGCCCGGCAGTTTCATGGCGATGCCTACGAGTTTTTCCGCAATGACAAGCTGGATGCCAATGATTATTTTCTGAACGCCAGCGGCCAGCCGCGCCCAGTGGTAAGGCAAAATCTGTTTGGCGCGAGCTTCGGCGGCCCGATGGTGAACGAAAAAGCCGGATTTTTCTTCGTGAACTATCAGGGCACGCGCCAGCGCAGCGGTCTTTCGCCGGGCACGTTCATCAGCACCCAGATTCCCTACATCCCTGCCGCCGATCGCAGTTCGATCACCCAATTGGAAACCGATTGCGGCATTCCGGCCGCTGTCGGCATCGACCCCGTGGCTTTTGCCATTCTCAATACCAAGAGCAATCAATTCGGAGGCGGCGCCGGAGGTTACCTGTTTCCGGCTCCAACGAATGTTCCGGCGGGCGCCAAGATCTGTAATCCCGCGAACCCGGTGCCGTTTGCGGTTAGCCAGCCGGGAAAATATACCGACGATCAATTCACCGCGAACTGGGACCGCGAATTTCACGGCGGTGTGGATAAAATCTCCGAGCGTTTTTTCTATTCAAACTCGGAAACATTTGAGCCCTTTGGCGCCGGCGGCTTGCAGGCCTCGCTCGGCGGCGGCATCGCGGCCTCCGATTTGAACTTCCCCTACACTCTGCCCGTGCGGGACCGCTTTCTGGGCATCACCGAGACGCACCTCTTTTCGCCGACGCTCGTGAACGAGCTCCGCTTTGGCTTTGTGCACATCAACAACTCGTCCATTAATACCGCTCCCGCGGGAGCGACGGCCACCGCGCTGGGGATTAGCCGCCCGACGAACAATCTCACGAACAACATGTACAAATTCACGTTCAACAGTTCCGGATTCCAGTTCGGCCCCACGCCCCAGGCCGACCAGCGGCAGGAACAGAACAATTACAATTTCATCGACACCGTTTCCTGGGTTCATGGATCACACGTGCTGCGCCTGGGCGGCGAAATGACCTTCGTGAATCTATTCAAACTGTTCCCACAGGTTTTCAACGGGCAGTTGTTTTTCTCCAGCCAGAATGGCGGCTTGAGCGATTTTCAGAACTTTCTGGAAGGCGCGCCAACCGGGAGCTTCGGCGGTGGCGGCGTTTATAATCACCAATACAAACAGGACGACTTTGCGGTGTTCGCCCAGGACGATTGGAAAGCCACCAGGAATTTGACTCTGAATCTGGGTTTGCGCACCGAGTTTTTGGGGGCATGGCTCGATGGGGACTGCCATATCGGCAACCTCGAGTCGGACCTGACCCTGAAAGGCGGGAATCCGTTTGTCTATCCGGGTTGCGTGAATACTCTTGGCGTGGCCGGCCTGTCAGGCTCTGGGAATGGAACCACGTTTCACAATCAATACTCCAAGGGACTCGGACCGCGTGTTGGCCTGGCTTACGACGTCTTCGGCAAACACAACACCACGATTCGCGCAGGCTATGGCATCTATTACGTCCGCGAAGACATCGGTGCCGTCGATCAGCTCAGCTTTCAAGCACCTTTTATTCCCATCGCTGGAGCAGGGGGCTTGCCAGGCAGCTTGACGAATTTCTTCGAGCCCTGCGGCTCCGGTAACGCGGCCGTTCCGAATCCTTGGTGCACTTCGCCGCAATTCGGAATGACGAACCCGAACGGGCTTCCCGCTGCGGGTCAGCTGAGCCCGAGTTTTGTCGGTTGCGGCTCCGTCCTGCAGGGATTTGTGTTGAACGGCACCAGCACTTTTACACTTGGTCCAAATGCTTCAACGCAGACGCCCGTCTACGCCAATCAGGCGGGGTGCAATGGAGTGGGCGCGGAAAGCATCTTCGTACTGGAAGTGCCGCGCAACTTCAAGGTACCGAACACCCAGCAATGGAACCTGACCATCCAGCGATCCTTGGGAAAGCAATGGGTGCTGGAAGTTGGATACGTCGGAACCCACGCGGTGCACCTGCGCGACACACGCGATGCCATCGAGTCGCTGGACGCCACGGTCACTCCGGTGCACGTCACGGACGTCAACGGCGTTTCGTACACCATTACCACCGACACGCTGTCGAACGCCATTGCCAGAACGCCTACGCCGGGCCTGAACGGCTACGGCGGCTACCAGATATTTGCCAACGATGCCTACTCGCATTACCACTCGTTGCAGACGACGCTATCGCGGCGCTGGTCCCAGGGTTATCTCCAGGCTGCCTACACGTGGTCCAAATCGACGGATGCGACCTCGACGGGAAACCCCGCGTTCAATACGGCTTTCAATAACGAAAGCACGTTGAATGATTCCAGGGGACTTTCCGATTTTGACCGCCCGCAGAGGCTCGTGGTGAGCTACGTTTACGATTTGCCGTTCCTGCGCCATTCTTCTGGAGTTACGAATGCTGTTCTGGGCGGATGGCAGGTCAGCGGCGTGACGACCCTGCAGTCCGGTTTGCCGTTCTCCATCTACGACTCCGCTTCCGGCACTGCCTTCATTTTGAACGGGAGCACGTCGACCTTGACGGCGGACCTCGCCGCTGGCGGCTCCATCAAAAACGGCTACTCCAGCGGGGACATCCACACCCGGCTAAACGGTTATTTGAATCCCGCGAACTTTTCCCCGGTTCCTGTGCTGGCACAGAATCAAGCGCAGTGCGCCACCGACCCGAACTATTGCGTCATCGGATTCGGGAATCTCGGCAGGAACATCTACCGTGGCCCGCACCAGCAGAATTGGGACTTCTCTCTAATCAAGAACTTCCGGCTCACGGAACGGCAATCCGTGCGCTTTACCGCCGACATGTTCAATATGTGGAACCACGCCAATTTTGCGAATCCCGCTGTAACCGACGTCGAAAATCCGGGAGCCTTCGGCAAGATTGTCAGCTCGCGCGGTGTGCCGCGATTGATTCAGTTCTCTCTGCGCTACGCGTTTTAGTTCGGAGCGGCGCGGTCTTTGATGGCGGGAGTGCTCCTCGCGGCGAGTGCTCCTGCTTGCTTTGTTTTTCCGGGGCATCCTTTATGTCGCGCATTCCCATGACACAGTTGTTCGCCGCAAAGTGATAAGATTCCCCTCCGGAAAAAGGGTATGACGCGAATTGCATCTCGTGTTTCTCAGTTGACGGGCGAGGGCGCTCTGGTCGTATACTCGCGCGCCAAAGAACTCGAGCGCGCCGGCCGCTCCATCATCCACCTGGAGCTCGGTGAACCGGATTTTCATCCCGCGGCGCCCGTGGTGGATGCCGTGCGCGGCGCCGTGGCCGCGGGACGCGACCGCTACTGTTCCACGCGCGGCCTGCCGGCATTGCGGGAAGCCATCGCCGAATATCTCAAGCGTACTCGCCGCCTTGACGTCGCTACGCAGCAAGTCCTCGTTGCTCCCGGCTGCAAGATGGCGCTTTCCCTGGCGATGATGGCGCTCATCGAGCCGGGCGACGAAGTGCTCTATCCCGATCCGGGATTTCCGATTTATTCCTCGTTCACCCGCGGGTTAGGCGCAACCGCCATTCCATTTGGATTGGAAGAGAAAAACAAATTCCAGCCCGATCTCGATGAGATCAAGGGGAAAATCACGCCGCACACCAGCGCCATCATTTTTAACTCGCCGAATAATCCAACCGGTACGGTATTCAGCGAAGCGGCTCTGGGCAAAATTGCCGAGCTCGCAGCCAAATACGATCTCTGGGTCATCGCTGACGAAATTTACGCGCGCATTTTGTTCGCCGGAGAATACAAATCCATCTGGTCGCTTTCCGGCATGCCCGAACGCACCGTGATCATCGACGGCTTCTCGAAGAGCTTTGCCATGACCGGCTGGCGGCTCGGCTACGCCGTGGCCCCCGTGCCGGTGATCAACGCCATGGACCTGCTGGTGCTGAATACCTTTACTTGTGCGGCCGAATTTACCCAGGTCGCGGCTATCGAAGCGCTGCGCGACTCGACCAATGCCGTGGACGCTATGGTGGCGGAATACCGCAAACGGCGCGATCAGTTTGTCGCCGGGCTCAACCAAATTCCTGGATTTCGCTGCCAGCCTCCGGACGGCGCTTTCTACGCCTGGGTCAACATCGAAGCAACCGGATTCTCCGCGGAAGAAGTGCAGAAGCTTTTGCTGGAGGAGGCCGGCGTGGCAGGAATCGCCGGCGCGGCCTTCGGCCCGTGCGGCAGGAACTTTCTGCGGTTTTCGCTGGTCAGCGCGCGCAATCTGCTTGAAGAAGCACTCGAGCGCATGCAGCGCGTTTCCGTTCACTGGCGCGCCGCGGTTACACGCTAGTTGTGAGGTTAGGAAAAATGAAACGGTTGCTTCAATTCGGTGCTGCCGTGTTGATGACCCTCGCGGTCAGTGCCATGTCGCATGCCCAGGCGCGGCCGCTGCCCGACGCTGACCTCCAAAAGGTCTACGACCGCCTGCTCAAGCAGATCGATCAAATCCCCATTTACGACAACCACTCGCACGCCACGTTTCCCGATGACTCCGATATGGACGCCATGGCTTCGCCCCCCGATGAGAGCACCGTGCTGCGCCTCCGCGACACGAATCCCGAATTTGTCGCCGCGGCCAAAGCGCTCTTCGGCTACCCTTACGAGGATTTCAGCCCCGAACACGCCAAGTGGCTCATCGAAAAAAAGAAAGCCGCGGAAGCGGCCGGCGGCACCGCGTACTGGGACAGCATCCTCGACAAAATGAACATCGAGATCTGCCTTGCCAACCGCGTCGCCCTCGCCCCCTACCTCGATCCCAAACGCTTTCACTGGGTCTTCTTCGTCGATTCCTTTCTGTTTCCCTTCGACAATCACGACCAGACCGGCAAGAACGGCGACATGGCCGTGTACGTCCCGCTCCAGGAAAAAGTTTTGCAGCGCTACATGAAGCAGGAAAATGTGGCCAGCTTGCCCGCCGATCTGGCCGGATACGAATCGTTCGTCCGCCAGGCACTCGCCGATAACCAGAAAAAAGGCGGCGTGGCCATCAAATTTGAAGCCGCCTATTTCCGTACGCTTTTCTTTCGCGATCCGCCGCGCGAAAAAGCCGAAGCCATTTATGCCAAGTACCGCGCCGGCAGCGTGCCCTCGGAAGACGACTATCGCACCTTCCAGGATTACATCTTCCGTGTGCTCATCGATCAGGCCGGAAAGCTGAAGCTCTCCGTGCACTTCCACAGCGCCGTGGGCATCGGTGACTACTTCAGCCTGCGCAACGGCAATCCGTTGAATCTTGAAAACGTCTTGCGCGACCCGCGCTACAGCCACGTGAAGTTCGTCCTGATTCACGGCGGCTATCCCTACACCCTGGACATGATCTGGCTCACCGCCGCCAAAAACGTCTACACCGATTCTTCTCTCATGGGCTACTACGTTTATCCCTCCGAGCTGAAAAACATTCTGAAGCAATGGATTTCGCTTTATCCGGAAAAAATCATGTTCGGCTCGGACGCCTTCCCGTTCAATGACGCCGTCGGCGCCGAAGAAACGTTTTGGCTGGCGCAGCGCTCCGCGCGCACGGCCATTGCCGCCGCGCTCGCCGAACTCGTCTCGGAAGGCGCCTTCACCGAAGAAAAAGCCCTCGAACTCGCGCGCCTCTACCTGCACGACAACGCCGCGAAACTTTATGGAGACCTGAAATGACCACTCCCGCCGCAGCAAAACACATCGCCTGGAAAAACGTCGAGCGCGAGCAACTGAACCCGCTCATCGACCGCGAGATGCTCGTCGGCGGCAAAATCATGCTCGCCCGCGTCATTATGAAAAAAGGCGCGCACGTCCCCTTGCATCACCACCACAACGAGCAGGTCACCTACATCCTCGAAGGCGCGCTAAAGTTTGCCATCGACGGCAAGGAAATCGTCGTCCGCGCCGGCGAAGTCCTGTGCATCCCCCCGCACATGCCCCACGAAGCCTGGGCCCTCGAAGACACCGTCGACCTCGACGTCTTCGATCCCCCTCGCGAAGACTGGCTAAACAAAACCGACAACTACCTCCGCCACGGCCGTTAGTCCAAGCGGCAGCCGGGCCCGCTAGCCTACGTCCCGAGCGGGTTGAACCTGTTAGTGCGGCGGTTGAGACGGACAGTGCTCTGCCAACAGGCGATTGATCAGCATCATTTCCTCGTCCACTGGATCCAGCTGCGTGGCGGCGGAATAGGAAAGCGACAACGCGTCATTGATCATATCCTTGGCGGCGTTGCCGATCTCCGGGGGCAGGGGCTCCAGGCGTACGTTTCCAACGGATGCTTTGTAGTCGACTTTGCCCATACTGCCGAGCTGGCAGGCTTTCAAGTCCTCGACGGGATCGAAGGTGAGGTCGTATTGAATATTTTCGACATAGCCGCCAATTCCAACTTGGTCGCTAAACGTGCAAGGATCGAGGAGGTTGCCAGGATTCGGCTCGAACCGTACGGAAAGCGCGTCCATGTTGACACGGGCAATTTTGAACGTCAGGTGTACTCCCCCTGCGTCAAAGGTAAGGGCGGGGTCAGGAATCACCAGATCGAAAGTGCCTGCGCTGGCTTTTATGCCCACGCAACTGGTGACCATGTATTTATGTCCGCCCAGCAGGCTCGCGTGCATATTGACGCCCCCCAGCATTGCGGTCGCCTGCCGGATAATCTGCTTGCCCTGTTCTGTGGATGCCAGCCGCAGGCCTCCGAAGCCGGACCTGGTGTTCGGTGTGGAACTATTCGGTGTAGCGATATCCACAACGGCTGGCCTCAGACCGGTCGGCGAATCGGCCTGTCCTTTTGCGTTCTCGCTGGGAGGCGAAATGACACCTTTGATGAGGACGCCGTGATAACTTGGAGCACCCGCGTGCGAGTTCCCGGAGGAAGCGGTGACTCCGCGGATGGCGCCTTCGGTCGACCCTTCCGAGGCGTTGATTTTGGAGCTGTCTTCGTTGCCAAAATTGTTGCGTTGATTGGTGTTATTGCCGGAAGACGACTGCTGCTTGCTGGGCGCTGGTTTATTTGTCTTCTCATCGCGCGGCGCCGGGGGCGGCGGCGTTGTGTTTGGCCCGGGTTGCGTAGGATCCACGCAATTACCAATTTGATCGCCAGTATTCCCGCAAAAATCATTTAAGTCTTCCCAAAATGATCCAGTCAGTTGTATGTGTCCTTTGGGCTTCTGGCCCCCCGGGCAAGCCGAGGGGGTAAGCGAACAATCGACGTGGTGGAAGATTGGTGTACAACATTCCGGGCCGAGGCCCTTCACGGACAGTCCAGCGACTTTGCTGAAACCCACGGGTACGCCGGCATGCAGATTCCCCTCGAGTTTCCGATCCTTCACCATGAAACGGAATGTCTGTCCAGAGGCGATCTCTGTCGCAATAACCACGCCGGTATTGGCCTCAACCGCCATGATGCTGCAGCACAGCGTCCTAGGCGCGAGCTTGTTCTGGACCGCGCCCGCAGCCGTGCCCGCCGTTGCGGGCCCTGCTGCGGCACTGACGATGCCGCAGCAGGGGACGATGCCATCCACGGAGACCTGACTCGCGCCAAAGTTCGCGTAGACTCCCTGGCCGACTTTCAAGGAATTCAGCAGCGCGGAGTCAGCGACCTTGAACTCAAAGGCCTTACCGGTGGCGTTCACTTTGGCGGTCACCACGCCGGTACTGGCGTTAATCGCCGTGATGCCGCAGCATGGCTGAACGGGAGCGAGTTTATTCTGGATCGCGCCCGCAGCCGTGCCCCCCATTGCGGGCCCTGTTGCGGCACTGACGATGCCGCAGCAGGGGACGATACCATCCACGGAAACCTGACGCGCGCCGAAGTTCGCGTAGACGCCCTGGCCGACCTTCAGCGATTTCAGCACCGCAGGATCCGTGACCTTGAACTGAAAGATTTTCCCCGTGGCGTGCTCTTGCGCCGTCACCATGCCCGTACTGGTGTTAATCGCGGTGATGCCGCAGCACGACGTACCAGGGGCCGGCGAGCTCAACTTCCGGGGCGCCAGTTTACCCGGCCCTCCGCCTACTTGCGCGGACAACGGCTGCCCCATTCCCGAAATCATGAGGATGACCACGACGACAAAAGGAACAGCGAGCGAGCGTTTCATGTTTGTTTCTCCTGCTTCAGATTCAAGCCTCAGTATTTGAAAAATCCGAGCCCTGCCTGCAGGACTTTGCCGGAAGCTCAGGGTTGCGGCGGCGTAGTCACGTCTTGCACGAAACCGCCACTCGAGGAAATCCCGTTGACCTGCGTGGAGACGGTGTTGAGCGCCAACGATGCGGCTTGCGGGTTGGGCGCCTGGCGCAACGCGCGGATCGACTGCTTCAGGGTGTTCGCCTGACTCGTCACGCTATTCAAGAAACTGAGCCCTTGAAAGATAAGGTTCAGGTTGCGGAAACGCTGCGAAAACGCCGGCACGTCCGTGGCGAAGGCATTAGCTGTCGTATCCAGTTGTTGCACCAGTGGCCCGCAGCAAGTGTCCACATAGCCGCCGCCGGCTGGCAGAGCACTGCTGTCTTGCTGGAAACCTCCGGTTTGCGGCGCGGCAACGGCTGATGTGTCGGTGGTCTGCTGAAATCCGCTAGTTTGCCCGCCAGCGGAAACAGCGCCCGGCGCGCCTGCTGATACTCCGGCTGGTGCGGGCAGTTTCCTTCGTAGCTGCGCCACCACGTCGTTCAACGTGGCCACTTGGCCCAGCACGGGCGAATCGAATCCCGGCATGGCCGGCGCATCAATAACATGGGCAGCCGTATAGCTGGCCGGAACAATGCGATAGCGATAAATCATGCCGTGTTCACCAACCACGTAGCCTCGTTGCCGCGTGGGTAGAGAGAACCCCATGATCGGAGCGGGTAGCTTTACCTCGCGAGTAAACCAGTGGGCGCCGCCATCGCTGGTGTAAGTCAGCGTATTGCCAGCGCATGCCCAGCCCACCCCAGGGTCGGCAAATCTCATTGGCGCCACTGCGCCGTTGGCGCCAAGCGGGGCATTGGCGATTACCCCTTGCCAGTTCTTGCCGCCGTCCGAGGTTTTGAACCATTTGTAGCCACGGTTCACGAAGCCGTTGTTCTCGTCGAAGAAGAAAACGTCCCGAATCCTGTTGTCGCCGGGCGGCAGAGGTATTACGCCCACCTGCCACGTGGCCCCGCCGTCGTTGGTCTTCGCCACGACATCCGGCTGGCCCACGGCAAAACCAATCTGGGGCGTAATGAATTGCATGTCATGGGGATTCCCGGTGGCGAGGTTGCAATCAATTTCGCGCGTCAGACCATCGACCACCGCTTGAACGTGGCAGGTGAACAATTCATGCCAGGTGGCCCCGCCGTCGTGGGTCTCAAACATCTTGTTATCGGAGCGGAAGCCTTTTTGGGGTGAGACGAAGAAGACATTGCCGCGAACGTCGTTACCAACCTCTTGCCAGGTCGCTCCATCGGTGGTGCGGAACAACTGGTTCCAGGACTGCGCCCATCCGTGAGTTCTGTCCAGAAAGAACAGGCGCGTAAGGTTGGGCCCCTGCGAGTGAGGGTCACCTCCCAATTGGGCTTCCCAGGTCTTGCCTCCATCTCGCGTGTGTAGAATCGTGCCGGCCACTCCGGAAACCCATCCCTCGTCCGGGGTCACGAAGAACACGTCGAGCAACTGCAGATCCTGGTTGTAATTCACGGGTTCCCAGATGGCCTTGTACTTTTGCTCCGGGGCGGAAGAAGCGGGAGCCGCGGCCGCGCGCGGAAGTGCCTTCTTCGCGGGCGGAACCTGAGAATGACTTGCTGCCGTCGCAATCGTCATCCATACGGCGACGAAAAGAATGCTTCGACTCGCTGTGGCCAGGGCGCTTGTCTGTTTCATAGAATCCTCCTCAACCCCTTGTGCCGCACGGTTTGAACGCGGCGAGGGCTGCTGCTTGCTATTGGTTCGGTTTCCCTCAACGTGCGTCATGCGGTGTTTGGGCATGATTTCCTCTTGCCCATAACGCGCAAAACAGACGTGAATTGGCTCATCGAAAAAAGGAATTTTCGCTAGTGCCGGCGGGAGGAGCTAGTTGGGCTTTTTTGGGGCTGCCCTTTGGTGGACGTAAGCGACAAGGGCGATGAAGCGCGGATCTCCCTGGAGCGCTTTCAGGTCGGAATCGTTTTCCATAGCGAGAGCGTTTGCAGCAGGAAGTCCATGGTCAATGGCCTCGTGCAACAGAGAGAGCGCCTCGTCAGATCGTCCCCTGCCTGCGACGATCTCCGCGAGATTGTATGTAGAGGCGGCGGTCCAGGGATTGTCCGCCCCGAGGACGCGGCGCTTAGTGTCTCGCGTCTGGCGCATGAGCTTCTCGGCCTCAGGATACTGGCGGAGACTCACTAAAGCTAAGGCGAGGTCGTTCATGATATCCAGGGTCCCAGGGTTCTCCGGTCCGAGGGTGCGCAGGGCGATATCGAGCGCATCCTGATCCAGTTTTTTGGCTTCCGCCCAGCGGCCCTGCGCACCTACGCACGCTGCCAAGAGCCGCATCGTTAGCAACGTACCTGGGTGTTCGGGCCCCATCACGCGACGGTCAGTTTCCAACGACTGCCGGTAAAAATTCTCTGCTTCTGCCAGACGGCCTTCGGCTTCGAGCGTGGCCGTCAAGTTGGTCGTCAACGAAAGTATTTCCGGATGATCCGGCCCAAAAACACGGAGGCAAATCGCCAGGGCCTGGCGGTCCAACTGTTCCGACTCAGCGTAGCGCTTTTCCCAATAGAAACTGCTGGCCAAATGTTTCATTGAATTTATCGTGTCTGGGTGCTCAGGCCCGAGAACGCGAACACGGCCCGCCAGCGTTTCCCGGTTCAACTTTTCGGCCTCGGGGTAATTGCCTTCATCCATCAAGGTCCACGCCAAATCGTCCATCGACGTCAGCGTATCTGGATCCTGCGGCCCGAGGACTCGGCGGCGAATGTCGAGCGTCTGGCGCTCCAACTTCTCAGCTTCGTCATAATGCCCCTCCGTTTCCAGGCACCACGCCAGGTGGTACATTGACGTCAGGGTGTCGCGGTGGCCGGGGCCGAGAACTTTGCGACGAATTTCCACCGCCCGCTCCAGGAGTGGCTGAGCCTGCGAATACAGACCCAGACTTTTGTACACTTCTCCCATGACTTGCATCATCTGAGCCTGAAGCTCCGGGTCCTTCACAAGTTCGGTATTGATGTCCTTGGAGGCTTTGTCGAGAATTTGCCGCGCGGTGACGGTGTTGCCCCGCGCTTCACTGGGGTCCGACACCTTGAACATGCTGGTCATGAAACCCGTTACACGGCTGGCCCGGTCGCGCTCACGCGTGATGCGCCGCAATTGCACTGCCTGCAACACTGCAAATCCCGCTAACAAAAGCACGAGCCCGGCCGCAACAGCGACTCCCAGCCGGTGCCGATGAGCGTATTTCTGCAACTTGTAACCAGCACTTGCTGGCCGGGCCACCACAGGTTCATGGTTGAGATACCGCCGAATGTCTGCGGCCAGTTCCGACGGCGTTCCGTATCGGCGGGCGCGGTCTTTTTCGAGAACCTTCATGGCAATCCAATCGAGATCACCACGAAGCTGGCTGATGAGTTGCTTTCGCTCGGTCCCGCGCATCTCCGCGCTAGCGCTCGAAGATTCTTTTTCCATGGCGATTTTCGTGCTGGGGCGCGCCGGGTCTTCCTCGCGTAATTGCCGCAGAATTTCGTAGGGCTGCTTCTGCCACCGCTTCGCGTCAAATGGCAGAAACCCAGTGAGCAGCACGTAGAGAACGACGCCGAGCGAGTACACATCCGTCCGCGTATCGACGTCCTTTACGTTCGGATCCGCTTGCTCCGGGCTCATGTATCCCGGCGTCCCAAGGAAACTTCCAGCTTGCGTAAATAGGCTTTCGCCCGCATCCTCTTGCGCTGCCGCTTTCGCCAGCCCAAAGTCAATTATGCGCGGCATGGGCTTTCCATCGACTTCCACCACCAGGATGTTCGCAGGCTTGAGGTCACGATGGATGATGGCTTTCTGATGGGCGTGTTGGACTCCTTCGCAAGCTTTGATCAACAACTCCAGCCGTTCTCGAATCTCGAGTTTCTTTTGATCGCAATAATCCGTGATCGGCAAGCCGGGCACGTACTCCATAACGAAATACGGCTGGCCCTCGGGAGTGGCTCCCGCGTCAAACACTTTCGCAATCGAGGGATGGTCCATGATGGCCAGCGACTGGCGCTCCGATTGAAAGCGCTGGAGGACACGGGGGTCATACAGACCGGCCTTGATGAGTTTCAGCGCGACTTGCCGCCGGACCGGAGCGGTCTGTTCGGCAAGCCATACTTGTCCCATCCCACCTTCGCCGATTTTCTTTACGAGCCGGTACGGACCGATGGACTCGGGACACGGTCCATTTTCGAGGGTTTGATCGGGCCAGAGATGTTCCGAAAGCCCGTCCGCTTTGTCGTACTCGGCCAGCAAAGACTCGACCTCCGCGCGCAAAGCCTCGTCGTGGCCACAGGCATCCCTAAGAAAAGCGCCTCGCTGGCCGGGCTCCTTTTCGAGAGCAGTCCCGAAAAGCTCCTTAATCTTTTCCCAATGTTTCGCCTGCTCCATGGACACCTCGGCGCATCTCGCGAGATAACCAGGCTTTCGCCATGTTCCAATTGCGCTTGACCGTGGCCGGGGAAATTTCGAGGATAGTGGCCGTTTCCTCAATACTTAAACCGGAGAAAAAGCGCAATTCGACAATGTGTGCTTGCTGGGGGTCATGAACGGCAAGCACCGTGAGAGCTTCGTCGAGAGCGAGGACGTCCCCGGTGCGCTCGTCGGAGATAATCGCCGTTTCCACCAGAACCGGGCGGGCCGCCTTTCCACCGCGTTTAGCCGCATGACGTCCTCGGCTGTAGTCCACCAGGATGCGCCGCATCATTTGGGCCGCCACGGCGAAAAAGTGGCCCTTGTCGTTCCACTCGAGTTTCCTCTGTTCCACCAGGCGCAGATAGGCTTCATGCACTAGCGCTGTTGGCTGTAAGGTGTGATCGCCGCGTTCCCGTTGCAGGTAGGATGCCGCGAGGCGGCGCAGCTCGGAGTAGAAGAGTGGGACCGCTTCAATTAGGACATTTTCTCTGTCCTTGTTGGCTTGCGGCACTGAACGGAGAGCATCTTTGGACCCTTGGTCCATACGGGCCTCCGAGACTGGATCGTGCACCGCGTAACACCGCGATGAAGCAATTCGCCCTTGGGCCTTGGGTCTTCATCACTCGTGACGCGTGTGCATGCTCATGGGAGCATGCCCGCCAATTCCTGGATTCGTCACTGGGACTGTAACGCCGCAGGTGCTTCTTTGGAGCTGGAACAACGGCCACGCCGACTGCTGGATAGGGCCGCCGTCGCATGCCCATGTGAAGCTAATCCTATCTCGAAACGGTACCCGATGCCAGAACCGCCGCCCCGGCGAGGATGGCCATTTTCGTACGTAGAGGGGCTGCCGCGTCCCTTTGGGATCTGGTTTATCAAAGGGTGATGACATGAGGCAGGCGCCTCTTTGCCCTTTCTCATTCAAGGGGATCGATCTATCGGAAAGGATCTCTCCTTTCAACCACTTACTAATCCATTCGGATGCTATCTAAGAAAACAGTTGACACATCGGGTACTTTATGCTACACTTTCTTTGGTCGCTACGATGCCGCCCCGCCGTCGCCTTCCTTCATTCTCGATGGCTGGCAACCATCCTCTCTGGTCATACCTCCATACAGGTACGTTGCTCCGACTTATCTCTCTTATTTGCCACTCTTACGAAAACTGCCGGGGTGTGGGGGTATTCTTCCCGAATTGGAACCACTCCGTCTCTGCGTTCTCTGTGCCTCTGCGTTACATTCTTGTTCCCTCTCTTATTCGTCGCCGCTTTCCCTTTCAACCTTCAATCGATCGAAGATTCCGACTCGGTCGGAAAGATCCCGACCTCGTTGGGACTGTCAACTTTCAACTTCCTCTCCCCCTAAGTCTTTTATCCGCAACACTTACAACGGCGCCCATAAGTGTTCATTCTAAAGCACTTACAGAAATGCTAAATCCTTTAGATGCAACACTTACAAAAAACACGGGGGTGGGGGCCACATCCTTCAACTCAACTTCTTTTACTTCTCCTCGGGGAGCATCGCGGGCATCCGGCCGGGACATGTCTTCGACCTGCCCCATTTCCCTTTTGTCTCCTTCCCGCGAAAGGGCATGGACAAAAGGCCCTGCTCTTGTTTACCGTAGCAAGGTGGCTGATCGAATCGTGGGGCCAGCCCTCTGAGGGGAGCATCATGAAGAGGTACTTTGCATCCGCAGTGTTGCTGCTTGGGAGTGTGAGCGTCGCGCAGGCGCAGGGCAACGCCCAATCCGCGATGGTGGACACGGGAAATGCCGCGCCGGATTTTTCGGCGACATCTGCCGCAAAGGTCGCGCTGACCGATTCCCTGGCCGCCGCCGACACGTTTTCCCAGCCCGCGGCAAATCCGGCCTACTCGTTTACGGCACCAGTTGTAACCACCGCCCTGGCAGCAGCCCCCGATCCGGCTGATCCTCCGAAGCCATCGCCGAAACCAAAATTTCTTTATGGCGGCCGCGATGATTATCGCTGGCAACTCGGTCTCGCCGCCGCGTTTTACCGATTCCAATCGTCCAAGCTCAGTGCCAGTGCCGTCGGCTTCAAGACTTCCGCCTCCTACTTTCTCAACGATTGGTTTGGTGTCGAGGGCAATGTTACCGCTGCTTTCGCCCCCACGGTTCTCCTAAACGAACATGTGAAACTTTTAACTTACGGAGCCGGGCCCAAGATTGCCTGGCGGCAGAAACGGTGGGAACCCTGGATACACGGGATTTTTGGCGGCGCTCACGAACAGCCGCAACTTGCGGGCCAGAGCCGCAGCACCTATTCCATCCAGGCCGGCGGCGGCGGCGATTACCGCTGGAATCCCCGCGTTTCGTTCCGCCTCGAAGTCGATTACGTGCGCACCGGTTTCTTCCACCAGTCGCAAAACAATTTCCAGATTTCCGGCGGAATCGTTTTCCACTTCTAGAATTTGGTTCTCCGCGATTACCGGTTTGCTCTAGAGTTTCGTTCGAATTTGTTCGCAACCCAAGCGGCGAATTTGCTGGCAACTCTAGCGGCGACTTTGCTCGCAACCCAGACGGCGCGCGTCTACCAGATTTTGCAGGCTTGCTCGCGCACCATCGGCTCGCCCTTCTTGCAGCCGAACGCTTTTGCGAACTCCGCCATGTTTGAGAGCGGTCCGTTGCCGCGGAACTTGCCCAGCGGGTGCGGGTTCGTGTTGGCCATTAACCGCGCGTACTCCGGGGTTTCGTTGGTGCCCCAGACTTGCTCCCAGCCGAGGAAAAATCGCTGCTCGGGCGTAAAGCCGTCTTTGTCCGGCGGCCGCGGTTTTCCCGCGAGGGATTTTTCGTACGCCGCGTAGGCAATGGTGAGTCCGCCGAGGTCGGCGATGCTTTCCCCTAACACGAGTTTCCCATTTTCGTGCAAGTCGCCTTCGACTACGTAGCCGTCAAATTGATCGGAGACGCAGGCAGAGCGCGCTTTGAAATTCTTCAGATCTTCCGGACTCCACCAGTCTTTCCGGTTGCCATGCCCGTCGAATTTGCTGCCCTGATCGTCAAAACCGTGCGTGATTTCATGCCCGATGACCGCACCCATTCCGCCGTAATTGACTGCGTCATCGGCTTTCGGATCGTAAAAGGGCGGCTGCATAATTCCCGCGGGAAAAACAATTTCGTTCATGCTGCTGTTGTTGTAGGCGTTCACGGTGGGCGGCGTCATGCCCCATTCGGTGCGGTCCACGGGCTTGCCGATTTTGTTCAGCCGGCGCGCGAATTCGAATTGAGATGCCCGCACCTGGTTTTCCGCATAGGACTTGCGATCGATTTTGAGGGCTGAATAATCGCGCCATTTGTCGGTGTAACCGATTTTCAACGCGAAAGCTTCGAGTTTCGCGGTGGCCTGCTGGCGCGTTTCCGGTCCCATCCAGGGCAGGGTCTGCAAATCATCGCGCAGCGCGGCAAGCAGGTTGTGCACCATCTCCAGCGCGCGGACCTTGGCTTCGGGCGGAAAATATTTCTGCACATAAACTTGCCCGAGGGCTTCGCCAAGCGCACGGTCCGTCGCTTGCGCGCAGCGCTTCCAGCGCGGCTGAATCTCCTTCGCGCCCGTCAGCGTCTTGCCGCGAAAATCAAAATCTTGGGCGACGAACTTTTCGGGAAGCCCGGCCGCCGAAGCATTCACGAGATGCCAGCGCAGATAAGTTTTCCAGTCGTCGAGCGAAGTGGCGGTCAATTGCGCGTCGAGGGCCTTGAAAAAATCAGGCTGGCCGATGTTGATTGTTTTCAATTCCGGATGTCCCGCGGCCTTGAAATACACTTCCCAGGAAAAATCTGGAGTGAGCGCCTTCAGGTCAGCCAGCAGCAGCTTGTGATAGACCTTGTCCGGATCACGGGTGTCGGTATTTTTCATCGAAGCAGTTGCCAGCGCGGTCTCAATCTTCAAAATGGCGGCCGATTCCGCGGCCGATTGGTCGGCGGAGTCTCCCAGCAATTCGAGCATCTTCGCGACATGCTTGGTGTAGGCCTCGCGAAGCTGTTTCGATTTGTCATCTTCCTTCAAATAGTATTCGCGCTCCGGCAACCCGAGGCCGCCCTGGAACGCCGTGCCGATGACCTGTGTACTGTCCTTGAAATCCTGATTGGAACTGAAACGAAAGAGCGCCGGAACGCCTGCGCTATGGAGATACTCCGTGACGGCCTGGAGATCCGACACGCTCTTGATCGCCGCAATGCGCGCCAGTTCCGGCTCGATGGGTTTCGTTCCGGCGGCGTCGATCGCCGTCGTATCCATGCAGCTGGCATAGAAGTCGCCGATCTTCTGTTCGTTCGAACCCGGCGCGGCCTTGGTCTTTGCAGCATCTTCCAGAATCTGCCGGAGATTTTGCTGATTCTTGTCCGCCAACTGCGTGAACGTGCCCCAACTCGAGTATTCCGGAGGAATTGGGTTAGCCTTCATCCATCCGCCCATGGCGAACTGGTAGAAGTCGTCGCAAGGCTTGCAGGTCTTGTCGAGATTTGCGGTATCGAATCCCCAGGACGAGTTTGGCTGATCCGCACCCCCGGAAGACGCGCGCAGCCCGATGCCCGCCAGGCCGATCGCCAAGACACACACAACTGCAAGGATGCAACCAGCAGAAAGAAATCGCTTTGACATTGTTTGCCCCTGTTTGAGTTAGGTTTGAAACCGCGGCAGTTGCCGCGCGCTGAGGTCCCCGGCCGCCCTGCGAACTGTTTGTGGGACGGATAGAGCCACCGCTGCGTTGCGTGAAAGCTTTAGAATTCTAATCTGGCGAACTTGCTTTCAGTAAATCCCATGAGTTGAACCAACGGCTTTCAGCTCCCCGTTTTCCGCGAAGAGCTGGTAGTCGTTGCCATTCTCCCCTTTCCAGGCCTTTACATCAAATGATGCGCCCGCCGGCGCGCGATGCACGGAAATCCCGCGGAAGCGCAGCGGCGTTTTTCTGCGGCAAACTTCGGGCGGATTCCTGGCCTCGAGAAAATAGGCCGGACCAGAGCCGACGACTTTTGCGGAACCATCGGGATCGAGGAGCACGGCGGCATTTTCTTCGACGGCGATGGCGCGAACCTGGGTGGCCCAGCCGTCCTGCAGAATGCGCGCAAGAAAAACGACTAGGCGGCCCATGCGGTCGCGCTTGGCGAAATGCGTGTCCGTGATCGTGCCGCTGAGAAGGGGGATGCGCAGAAAATCGCGGGAGATGGTGACTTTGTTGCCGTAAGGATCAGCCAGCGCTTCCGGCGAATGAATCGTGTCAATGATGGAAGCAAAAGAGAATTCGCCGAGGATGGCCAGGCCGGCGCTGGAGCCTCCAATAGGTTTGCCCGCGGCGATGTGGCGGTTCAGCGCATCTTGCACCGGCGTGTCTTGCCAGAAGCGCACGTAATTGGCCTGGTCGCCGCCGGCGAAGAAAATGGCTTCAGCCTGTTCGATGATTTGGACGACCTTGGGATCATCGGAATCTTCGCGATCGGAAAAAACGATGGTGGCGACAGAGTTCAAAGGACAGAGGCCTTTGATTTCCTCATTTACTTTCCGGGCGTAGTCATCCTCCGTGTTGGCGCGAAGAATCAGAAAGTCGCCGCCATTGGCGCGTTCGCACAAAAAAAGAAACGCGGGATCCTGCTGGGCTCCGCCGCCCATGAGCGCAAAGCCGGGCCGGGGCTTCGCGGCACTGTCGGCCACATTGCCAGTTCGGAAATATTTCCATTTTGCGCAGGCAGCGGGAGCGAGGAAGACCGGCGCCAGGCAAAAAAGAATAAACGATGTGCGGTAGAGTGCGCGGCTCAATTGGAAGGCAGCGGCTTCTGATATTTGGTGACGTCGACGGTCTTCCACTCGCCCTTAATGATGCTCGCGCGAATCTGCGCGGCGCTCCGGCCCTTCTGCGACTGTTCGTAGGCGTAGAGATCTTCATAAATGCAGGTGCCACATCCGGAGCCGTGCTTGCTGGTGAAACAATCGAGCAGGCTAGTGTGACCGTGGCTGCGGTCGCAATGGCAGTAGCAGGGTTGCTGGTAGAGTGTTTTCTTAATCTTTGCGGCGGCAACGTAGGCATTCTGCAGAATAGGCTCATTGAAGACCGCAGGGTCCATCGTCGCGGGAAGTTCACCCTGAGGAGGCTGCGAATGGAATGCGGGCACAGGTTCCTCGGTCGTCGATTGCGGCGCACTTGCTTCCTGAGACGACCTCGAGGCGGCCTGCTGAGGAACCAGTATCAGCCCCAGCCCCAAGCCAAAGAAAATCGCGCCGCCCCAGAATCTGCCGATCCCATTTCCACGCATAGTCGCCCCCGTTCTTTGCTCAACAGTAGTAGCTTTGTTGCTCCTCTACTTTAAGGCGGGCAGGTGCGAATTTCCACATCGTTGAATAGCGAGTTAGTTTCCGGCCATCCGACGCGTCAGAAGCGCTCGTAGAACTTTACAGATTTTTCCTTGCTCCATGCAAAGTTTTGCATTCCCAATTGTTCAGTCCTGCAGCCTCGCACGGGAAGACATTTGTAGACTGAATGTCGCCACGACATCTGTGTTCCATAATGAACAGACCGTTAGATTCCTCTCATCTATAAATGTTAAGCACCTCAGAATTCCGCGTTCTTGAGCGGGCGCTCCGGAATCCGGGCTTGAACAGGTTCTGCCATTCGAATTCACGCTCGACGGACTGGGGATGGCGAAACAACGCAGCAGCCTCGGTTCGCACGCCATAAGTCTGCCCTCCGAAACAATACCCGGAGAGAGCTGCCGTTGGTGGTGGAACGAACCGCTTCCGCCGCTCCAGAGAAAGAAGATCTCTATATGCGCACCGCCCAGCCTCAAGAAACTGAATGCATCATCTTTCGCAGCGCGCCCCAAAAATTTCCCGGGCGGCGCAGCGCTGCTCGCCTGTTCGGGTACGGCTTGCTGGCGATGCTCACTGCCGCCAGCGGAGCTTCCGGGCAAAGCGTCACGGCTACGGTTGCAGCGGGCACCCAGCCTCAGTCAGCAGCAGTCAATGCGGTCACCAACAAGATTTACGTGGCCAACTTCAAAGGCAACAGCGTCACCGTGATTGATGGCGCCACCAACACCCCCACCACGGTTGCGGCGGGTAGTGGTCCTGTAGAGGCAGCGGTGAACCCGGTCACGAACAAGGTTTACGTTGCCAACTTCAGCGGTAACAGCGTGACGGTGATCGATGGCGTCACCAACGCCGCCACCACGGTTGCGGTGGGCGCCAACCCTGGCGGGATAGCTGTCAACCCGGTGACCAACAAGATTTACGTAGCCAACGCTAACAGCGTGACGGTGATCGATGGCGCCACTAACACCACCTCCACGATTGCGGCGGTCACCACCGGCGCGATTGCGGTCAACCCGGTCACGAACAAGATCTACGTCGTCAACGGCGGCAGCAACAACGTGACAGTGATCGATGGCACCACCAACACCACGGCTACGGTTGGGGCGGGCGGTGGTCCCGTATCGGTAGCGGTCAACCCGGTCACCAATAAGATTTACGTAGTCAACTTCGGCGGCAACAGCGTGACGGTGATCGATGGCTCCAGCAACAGCACGGCCACGGTTGCGGTCGGCGCTTTTCCCCGGGGATTGGTGGTGAACCCGGTCACCAACAAGATCTATGTAGCCAACGAAGGTGGCAGCGGTAACCTGACCGTGATCGATGGCGCCACTAACGCCACTGCCACGGCTACGGTGGGCTGGAATCCCCTCGGGATGGCGGTCAACCCGATCACTAATCAGATTTATCTAGCCAGCGCAATCGGCAACAACGTGACCGTGATGGATGGCGCCACTAACACGGTGACCACCACGGTGGGTGTGGGTGTGGGTCCCTTCGGGGTAGCGATCAACCCGGTCACCAATAAGATCTACGTTGCCAACAGTTTCACCAACAACGTGACGGTGATCGATGGGGCCACCAACACCACCGCGACGGTTGCGGTGGGGAACTTTCCCGACGCAGGGGCGGTGAACCCAGTCACCAATAAAATTTACGTAGCCAACCATATCAGCGGCACCGTAACCGTGATCAATGGCGCCGCCAACACCGCCGCGGACGTAACAGTAGGCACGCGTCCCACTGATGTAGCAGTGAATCCGATCACCAACAAAATTTACGTAGCCAAACCTGGTAGCAACGGCGACGGAACCGTGAACAGCGACGGTAGCCTGACGGTGATCGATGGCGCCAGCGACACCGTCAGGCTCACGCTTGGGGAGGGCGGCGGCCCCTTTGGGTTGGCGGTCAATCCGGTCACCAACAAGATTTACGCGGTCAACGCCTTCCACAACACCGTCACGGTGTTTGATGGCGCCAGCGACACCATCACCGCTGAGATTGCGGTGGGCATCAATCCTGTGGCCATAGCGGTGAATCCGGTCACCAACAAGATTTACGTAGCCAACTCCGGCGTTAACATCGGGAGAGTCAACAGCACCGTAACCGTGATCGATGGCGCCACCAACACGACCGCGACGGTTGCCGTGGGCAGCTACCCCGTTGCGGTGGCGGTGAATCCAGTCACCAACAAGATTTACGTAGCCAACCAGGTCAGCGGCACTGTAACGGTAATCGATGGCGCGGCCAACACCGCCGCGACGGTCACGGTGGGCCTCAGTCCCATCGCGTTGGTGGTCAACCCGTTCAGCAACAAGATTTACGTAGCCAACAGTGGCCCTGCGATTCAAACTAGCCCGCCGCAAGGCCTAAGCGTTAGCGTGATTGACGGCGCCAGCGACAGCGTCATCGCAACGCTTCCGTTGGGCAGCGGGCCTCTGGCGATGGCGGTCAACCCGGTCACCGACAAGATATACGTAACTACGTCCGGCCCGTTCACCGTCGGAGGAGGAGGCGTGACGGTGATCGACGGCACCAGCAACACCATCACTGCCACGGTTGCGGCGGGCGACCTTCCCGCGTCGGTGATAGTCAACGCGGTCACCAATCACATTTATATAGTTGACCGGGCCAGCAACGACGTGACGGTGCTGACCGAGCAGAAGGTACAGTCCATTCCGCTGCTCACGAAGGTCACACCGTTGACTGGCAATCAGACCACCAGCCGCACTCCCAGCTTTAGTTTCCAGACCATTAGCACCTACGCGCCGGTCACGCCCAAGCCCATTGCCGCCTACTTTCAAGTGGACACGTGGCAAGGACCCTGGACGCGAGCCAGCGGCAGCAACCCGGCGTTTAGCGGCCAGACCGGCACGCTTTCGCTGGGAACGCACATTCTCTTTGCCTACGCCTCCGACGGGCAAGACGCCGGCATCAATGGCGACGCTTTCAACGGTCAGGTGACGATTGGAGAAATAGCTGCCTATCCCTTCGCCGTCATGCAGGCTTCGACCGCTACCGCGTTGACCGCGGATGTAAATCCTTCCGTGACGGGCGGAACGGTGACACTTACGGCGACAGTGACCGTGATCGCACCGGGCACCGGCACACTCACGGGAACGGTCACTTTTCTGGATGGCACAGCAGTGCTTGGCACGGGATCCTTGAATAGCAACGGCGTAGCTACATTTGCCACTTCCGCGCTGACTGCGGGAACGCACTCGCTCACTGCGCAATATGGCGGCGACATGAACTTCTCAGGCAGCACTTCGGCGGTGCTGTCGCAAGTGGTTCAGCGCACCACGACAACTGCGCTGTCGCCTTTAACCGCAGCGAGTTATGGAACAGCCGTCACATTTACCGTCACAGTGGCGGGCAGCGGTGGCACGCCAACGGGTACAGTGGCCTTCCTCGACGGCACGACCACGCTAGGCACTGGAACGCTGAATAGCAGCGGTGTGGCTACTTTCACAACGTCAACGCTCACGGTGGGCACACATTCGATCACAGCAGCCTATGGCGGCGACTCCAATTTCGCGGCCAGCGTCTCAGCGGCCCTCAGCCAGGTCGTTTTAGCACCCAGTTTCACTATCTCTGCTACCCCAAGCAGCGTTACTGTCGCGGCGGGAACTCCTGCCAGCTACCAGATCGTGGTGACAGGAATGAACAACTTCAGCAGCGCAGTGCAGCTGACCTGCTCAGCCGGACTTCCCACGGGCGCCAGTTGCGCATTCTCTCCGAGTTCCGCCACGCCCGGCGCTTCTCCCGCAGCTTCCACGCTGACAATCAACACAATGTCTCGCACTAGTGCGCTTTTCCTTCCGTTCCCCGGCGGTCAGAAGACCCCGTTGTTCGTGGAATGGCTGCTTACCTTGGCTGTTGTGTTTGGACTCTTGGGATTGGGTGTATCAAAACACAAGCTGCGCATGGGCTATGCGCTTGCGTTTTTATTGGTCGGATGTGCCTTGTGGCAAGCGGGGTGCACAGGCAATGTGGGGAGCACGCCAGCCGGCACGCCAGCCGGAACCTACCCTGTAACCGTCATCGGCACTTCCGGTAGCGCACAACAAACAGCTTCTGTCACTCTGGTTGTGAGATGAATAGGAGATGGTGCAATCCTAACTGATCTACACCCCAACCCGGTAGTTGAGAGCTATTGCAGTTTTGCGTCTTTCCACAACATGAAGAAGTCCTGGTAGGCTGGCGGAATATCCATTGTCGTCTTTGGCGCGGGCGCAGCCTTCAAGGTCTCCAGTTCCCGGAGTAGGTTCTGCCATTCCTTGGGGTTTTTCTTGGTCGCAAAGGGCTTTTCGAGGTCGGCGTAAAAGTCGAGCATATTTTGGCGTAAAGCACCAGAAACAGGCTTATCGCTCACTTTGTCCAGCAACGCTGCATACGATTTGTCTGTGAGGCGATAGGTGCCGGGTTCCGTTGATCCCCCGGTGTCAAAGTTGTCGTTTGGCAGTTGCAGCCGGCCCTCTTGATGCGCAAGCAGCAGCTTTCGATAGTTGTCCAGAGTCTCGTTGAAACTGTGCATATAGATATGCTCTACGGCTGGTGTAGGCGGATGAAACCGGAGGGCACTGAGCGGACCCACTTTCGGCATCAGGCGCAAGAAAGATGCCTTAACACGAGCGAAGAAACTCGGCTTCTCGTAGATGTTTCCCCAATCTTTCCGATACCCTGAATTCGAGATGTTGTAGACGAACTTGCTTCGCGTTTCGCTGGGATCACTGTTTTGGATCTGTTTTCTCTTAAGATGCCACGCCACTTTGGTCATCCGTGGAATGACTGTCGACACTGCGTGACGATAGCTCGCAATTGCCAGATCGACGCTCCTAAAGACACTGGACATTTCAATCCCGTACGTCTTTGCGAAAGCTCTTTCCAGGACCGGCTTAGAAACCTCAAAGCCGATAAAGTCATGGTAGGCGTGCGGTGCGTAGTGTCCCTCAGCCACCTGGTCGACATCAAAAGCAAACTCCACTCGCAAGTGAGCAGATGGGTTGTCCTCATAGGGGATGACGGGGCCGAATTGCTTTGCCAGCTTGGGATACATCATTGCAACCGCGAGATTGGTAGCGAGAGAGTGACCCGAGGTGTCGGCAGCGTAATGCGACAGAGCACCCAGCGCAAAGGCGTACTCATTTAGGCCCTTGGACTCTTCGATGAGCGCGATGACGAAATCGCCGCTTCGGACATAGTGCGTCAGATCGCTGAAGAACTTGCTCCCGAAGGGGTAATAGCCCATGTCCTGGATGATTGCGCCGCCATAGACATAGGCGTGGGCCTGCAGAAGTTCTTCCGGAGTCGCATTGGGAAAACGTGCCAGGAGAAGCGGCACAATGTTGTCCTTCCATGCCGCGTCGATAATAGCTTCATGTGTCAGGACGCCGTAACCGGCACAGCCCGAGGCAAGACACGTCTCAATCAGTAGCCCCAAAACGAGCGACAAGCACACACGCGCGGGCAAAAGCCTACCGGAGCGGTTGTTTTTCATCGTTTTGTCCTGTTGGCGTTTCATTTGGTTGTGCCCTTTTGCGGTTGATTCGAAGATAACTGCACGAGCGAGAACGGAGGGATGATGTGTTCCAGGGGGGCGCTTAGGGCACGGCTTAGTCTAAAGGAGCAGCAGGACAACTCATACCGGCAAAACTAACAGTGCCCGAAGGTTGAGCCACCGCCATTCACGAGCCGTTGGTGGTTGAAATTGCTTTGGATTCAGGTCCTGATAAACGAAAAACTGGACAAATGCCCCTTGCTCCCCATAAGCCGCGCTCTGGGAAGTTGCGAAACTGCGGGTGGGCGACGGGCAACTCGTAAGCAATCCACATGCCTAAAAGGCGTGAATCGGAAACTCCCGCTACTCCTGGTTGCACAGACGTGTATTTAAGAGAAACGCTCACGGGAGCCGGACGACGGCGATTCGGACGGGGGCAAGTTTGGTCACGTCCATGATTCTGTCGCCGTTCAGATTGTCGATCTGGCTGTTGGCAATGAAATAGAAATCGTCGCCCCGAATGGCTCCCGTGGTCGGCAAGACCGTGAACTGCGTGCGATTCTCGAGAACGGTCGTTCGCGTCACTCTCGTCCCGTCCTTCGAGAGTTTGAATGCGGCAACCCGCGGGGACCCTATGCCGTTCTGGACTGCGATCAGAGATCCCCTGTGCCAGTAAAGTCCGTCTGCCCCTGACAACGTATTGCAGCACGGACCGGTATCTACGTCGCGGCTTTCCCCGCGAATAAGGTCAACTCTTATGATTCCCACCGCGTCTGCCACATAAACAGTGTGGTCGTCATCGGCTAGCGCAATGCCATTGGGATAGAAAAGCGGGCGATAAATCTTCAGGGCACTGAACGTTTTCGTTCGTGAATCAAGACGAAAGACCTGATTGCCCAGGCTGTCTGTTGTAATCACCTCTCCGTTCTTTCGCACCACCAGGTCGTTGAATCCGTGCTTGGCGCCGTCTTTCGGACCAAATCTTTCCAGCAGTTTTCCCGAGGCATCGAAATGCACCAGTTCCGTCCGCCCGGCGTCTTCAAACGTGTCTGCCCACACTGTTCCATCCGTCGGATCCAGCCGGATCCCCAAAACTGGTAGTAATCCGTAACGATCTCCCGGAACGAAATCAGAGCTCCTGCCCTCCGAGTCGATCTTCACAATTTTTTTCCGGTTCAGGCTGCTCAAGTAAAAGAGATTCTGCTTCTCGTCGTATGCCAGTCCTTCAGGAATGAGGTCCTTTTCCTCCGTGACAAAGGCGAGCCGGGCTTGAGCTACGGGAGGAAAATCACTGTGGACTTTTGTCACCAGGTCGTCGAATTCCTTTGTACCTTTGAGCCCAAGAAATGCCGGATCCCCGGATGGATCAAAGCCCTCTTTCATTGCCACGGTTTTCTTGAGCAGTTCCAGAGCTTCGCGTGTTTCGCCCAGATGCAGTTTTGCGATTGACAACAGGAACGGCACGGCGCCACGGCTCGGTACAGCGGATTCCAGCTTTTCAAGCTGCGCGATCTGTTGGCGAACTTCGGCCGCGTCGGAAGGCTCTGCCAACGTTCCCTTGACCTGCTCTTTTTCTTTTTCCTGCGGATAGCCGGCGAAAGGGAGGCACACAAGCCCGAGTAACAAGATGAATGCGGAGAAGGGAGGTTTCATTGAAGTTGCGGTTGCTAGTGGGCCGCAGTTTCAACTACATCATAGGCAGGAGAAGGAGGCGAAGCGGAAGCCTTTGCTTCCAGGCGCTTGGCGCGAAGATGGCGCTGCACGCGGCGGCCCCAGCCCCGCACGAAAGAAAAGTTCAGCGCTCCGCCAATAACGGAGCCGGCGACCGGGATCAAACGCCCCACCCATTTCTCGGCTGCTTCAGCGCCAATTTTCGCGGCGAAGCGTTCCGCAATCCGCGGGGCGAGTTTTTCGAGAATTTGCTTTTCGGCGAGATCCTTGCCGTAGTCGATGCCGGAGGCGGCCGCGGCCGCCTTCCACATTTCGATGCGCTGGTCGCCGGAGTGAGTTTCGAATCCGTAGAGCAAAGCAAGGCGTTGCATCAGCCGCAGAGTGATCAGCGTGAGCAGACCTGCATCTGGCAGGAAGGTGATCATTCCGCCGAGGCCGAACCCCGCGCCTTCCGCAAGCGCCAACCGTTCGGCATCGCGAATCAGCGCCGCCGCGATGGCGTCCAGGCGCTCGATCGGAACGTCCTGCATGCGCGCGAAATCCGGTACCCAAAGATGGTGCTTGTTTGAAAGTTCCCGACGGAACTCTTCGGGGTCAATCTCGATGGAACGCATTCCGCGAAGGACGCCAAATCGAAGGAAATGGCTGAAGGTGCGCCCGGCGAGCGAGCTCTTTCCCGAGTTGTGTAACCTTGCCATCTCTCTAAACATCCTACGGCGGTTAGAGCCGCCGGGCAACCATGGCGTTGTCCAGGTGCCCCCAGTTACCGACAGGTGCAGGGGGAGTTATCTGCAACGCGTCAAGAAATCGTGAGTCCTACTTGACGCCGAACCGCTTTTGGGTAAACTGCATCTTTCTCTATGGCCACGATGCCACAATTCATTCCGCCCGAAGTCGTGCAAGATCTCGACTTCCCGCAACGTGAGGCCGCCTTTTTCTATGGCTTGTTTTTGCGCGGCCACTCCGCGGATCAACTGCGGCGCGACATTGAAGTGCCGCCGGCAGTCCTGGCCAAATGGCATCGCGAGGCGGAGCGCGACCCGCAGCTGCGTGATGTTTTTACGCGCATGGTGGATTACCGGCGCCATGTGCTGGCATTCTTCGATGTTTTGGTGGGTTCCGACGGCCAACCGCAGCGCGTTCAGTAGTCTCCTTGATCCTCCATTTTGTTAACGCTGGAAATCCTGCGTCCAGTTCGACCCTCTTTTGGCGCAGAAATCCCTGTACGATCGTTCAGGGCAAAAATTGTCAGGCAACCAAAGCGAGGGACCCGGAGTTCTAACCCCATCCGGGGGACAAGTGTCACAAAATGCAGGGGATTACGCTGATTGACGGGGGGCTTGTCCGGGGGTTAGAATCACAAAGTCCTAGATCTTGAGGTGTCTCCATGTCACGGGTAGTAAAGACCCTATTAGCTTCCATATTCTCGCTCACCATTGCGATACCTTTGGGTTTTGCTCAGCAGGGCCAGGATCAGCAGGGCCAAGATCCCAATGCCCTTCCAGCACCCAAAAAACTGGATAAAGATACCAAGCGGAAAATGAAGAGGACGCTGAAGGAATTGGACAGCTCCTACCGGCAATGGCTCACCGAGGACGTGACGTACATCATTTCTCCTGAGGAGCGCAACGCTTTTCTGCAATTGGACACCAACGAAGAGCGCGAACAATTCATAGAGGCATTCTGGCTGCGGCGCAGCAGCAATCCCGACCTGCCGGAAAACGATTTTAAAGAAGAGCACTATCGGCGCATCGCTTTTGCAAACGAGCATTATGCTTCCGGCATCCCCGGATGGAAGACCGACCGCGGACGTATGTACATCATGTGGGGCCCACCGGATGAGACGGACTCGCATCCAACCGGTGGCACGTACGACCGGCCGATGGAAGAAGGCGGCGGCTCAACGACGACCTACCCGTGGGAAACCTGGCGCTGGCGTTACCTGGAAGGCATCGGAGAAAACATCATCCTGGAATTCGTGGATCCCAGCGGCTCGGGTGAGTATCACTTGACGATGGATCCATCGGAGAAAGACGCACTGCTGCACGTGCCGGGTGCGGGGTTGAGTTTGATGGAATCGATGGGGATGGCGTCAAAGACGGACCGCTTCACGCGTTCCGACGGCACTAACCTGCCTACATCCATGGGCGGCACCCCCTCCAGCATGGACGAATTCAACCGGCTTGAGCTGTATGCCAAAGTCAACAAGCCACCCGAGGTAAAATTCAAAGACCTCGAGGCAGTGGTGACCGCGCGCATCGTCCGGGATCAAGTGCATTTTAATTGGCGCACGGATTATCTGAAAGTCACCAACGACACGGTGCTTGTCCCGATTACCGTGCAGGTTCCTAATAGCCAGTTGTCGTTTCAGGCGAAAGAAGGAATCCACTCGGCGACGCTCAATGTCTTCGGGCGCGTGACTACGCTTACAGGGCGCGTGGTGCAGACGTTTGAAGATTCTGTCAGCCGCGATTTTCCGGATTCTCTTTACCAGCAGTCGTTGAAGCTCCAATCGATTTATCAGAAGGCAGTTCCGCTGCGCCCGGGCCTCTACCGCCTGGACCTGGTCATCAAGGATGTACAGAGCGGAAACGTCGGCGTGGTGAACAGCCGCCTGGCAGTGCCCCGTTACGCGGATGAAAAGCTGGACGCCAGCTCGCTGATACTTGCGGATCAGATCGAACATGTTCCGGCGAAGCAGATCGGTTCAGGCCAGTTCGTGCTGGGTTCGTCGAAGGTCCGGCCGCGTCTCGATGGTGATTTCACCACGGCGGACAGGCTTGGCATTTACATGCAGATTTATAACCTCAAGCCCGACGACAAGACGCATAAGTCCAGCGCCACTTTTCAGTACACGGTAAAGAAGGGCAACGAACAGATTATGCAGTTCAAGGAAACGTCGGAAGAGATGAAACAGACCGGCGACCAGGTGACGATCGAACGGCTCTTGCCTCTCGCAACGCTGACCCCGGGGAAGTACACCCTGGAAGTGAATGCTACCGACACGCTTTCGAAGCAGACCATCTCACGGACGGCGGAGTTTACGGTGAAGGTCCCGCTGGAAACCAAAACCGCGGCGATTGCTACACCGGGGAGGTAAGTGAAAGTGAAACGGGAACGGCTCCGAACCCTGGGGGCCCTGATCCTGACTGCTATGGCGTCGTCGATCGCGGCGATTCCGGCGGTCGCGCAAGCGAAGCTCGTTCCGGGCAAGCTTGCCGGAGTAGTCCGCGACGCTGCGGGAACACCGCAGATGGGCGCGAGTGTGGAGTTAATCCCGGAAGCCGCGGGAGTACTGGTTTCGCGCGGTTTTCTGACCAACACGCAAGGCATTTTCCGGGGCGAGAAGCTTACTCCTGGTCTTTACACCCTCCGCGTCACTCTCGCCGGTTTTCTTCCAACGCTTGAGAAACACGTCCGCGTGAGTTCGAATCTGACCACTGTGGTTCGCGTCGAGCTCGAATCCATGTTTGCCTCTTTGGATCAGTTGCGGCGCATGCCCTCCAAGAGCACCGCTGATGCCGACGATTGGAAATGGGTGCTGCGGTCCGCGTCCGGTATGCGTCCGGTTCTCGAATGGACGGACGGCGGCACGATGAGTGTTTCCACCGTCAATTCGGAAATCGGAGTGCCCCGCGTACCCCGGCTTCGCATGGAGTTCATGGACGGCGCCACGCGGCCCGTATCGGCTTCCAATATCTCCTCTTCGCCTGCCACTGCCGTGGCGTACGACCAAAAACTGGGAGGCACCAGCCGGCTGATTCTTGCGGGCCAGGCGAGTTATGACGTCGATGCACCCAGCGGCGGCATCGCCACAGTGTGGCTGCCGACAGGAACACTAGGCGCCGGCCCGCACACAGCCCTGGTTTTGCGGGAAGCCAAGCTAGGAGCCGAAGGGCCGAATTTTCGCGGTGTTCGCCTCGATCAGGGAGGCGCGCTGACCCTCGGCAATCACTTGGTAGTGCGTTATGGCGGCGAATATGTCCTGGTAGGCCTTGGCGCCGCCGCTTCTGCGCTCCGCCCGCGGGCTGAGCTCCAGTATCGAATTTCGGACGACTGGAGTACATCCCTTATCTTTGCTTCGATGCCCATTGGTCCGGGTCCGCTGGAAACCAGTGACGCGCAGCCTGGTGGAGCGCTGGGCGCGGCACTCAATGAGCTGGATTCATTCCCCGCTTTGCTCTGGCGCCATGGACGCCCCGTCTTGCAAAACGGCTGGCATGAAGAGCTCGCCGCCGAACGCAAGATTGGTACGCGCGGCAAGCTGCAAGTTGCCGGCTTTCACGACGACAATCGCCATCTTGCGGTTTACGGGCGGGGCAGCGATCTTTCCACCGCCGATTTTTTCCAGGATTATTTTTCGAGCGCGTTTGCCTATGACGGCGGCTCTTCCAGCAGTTGGGGCTCGCGCGTTGCTTTCCGCGAAAAGCTCGATGGGGATTTCGAATTTACTGCCGTCTATTCCTTTGGCAGCGCCCTCACACCCACAAGTGATACGGATGATCTGCTCCGCGATGTGCTCCACGCAGCGCCCCGGCATTCTCTCGCAGCGGGCATTTCCACCAAAGTGCCCGGGCTCGGCACAAGAGTCCATGCGGGCTATAAGTGGGTGAGCGGCATGGCTGTCTCCCGCGTGGACGGCTACGGCGAGTCCCTTTTCGAGACCGACCCTTATCTGCACCTTAACTTCCGGCAGCCGTTGCCGAAATTTGCGTTGGGGCGATGGGAAGCGGTGGCGGACTGCGACAATCTGTTGGCCCAAGGCTATGTCTCTGCCAACAGCAGGGATGGGCGAGTCCTATTAGTGCCTGCGTTCCGGACGTTTCGAGGCGGACTTAGTGTGCAATTCTAGGTAGCACGGGGGTTCTCAAAAGCTGTATTTGTCCTTCCATAAAATGGATAAAGAGAGGACTCCCAGCCTTCCGATCCCGTAAGATATTGAAGATACAAGAGTTCCCCGCGTGACCATCTACCAAACAGTGGACATTGATTTGCACCTGATATTGGATGGCGGGGTCTATCCCTGCCTGGTCGATCTATGAGGCAGAACCTGCGAGTCAGCGTTGGGGCGGTCGTGCTGGCGTTAGCCACGCTTGCCGCGGTGATCTTCGCCCTGCTGAACTTCGACCAGAGAAGCCGTTTCGATCTAGTGGATGACGGGGTAGCCTGGCTTGACACAGATCACGGGATTCAGGCCTGGCAAGTTTCGCCCAATTCTCCGGCGGCTCGCGCCGGTATTCGCACCGGCGATATCCTTCGGACCATCAACGGCATTGCGGTCACCAGGGCGGTGCATGTCCCCAGCCGGCTGATGCGCGCCGGACTCTGGACCCAGGTTCGCTACAAATTGGCGCGCAATGGCGAAGAGTTTGAAACGCCGCTGGTCACCGCGCCGGCGGAAAAACCCGCCTCCATCGAGAACTACCTCCGCATTGTAGGCTTGCTGTATCTGTTCATTGGATTATTCATTTTTATCCGGCGCTGGAACGCGCCGCGAGCCGTGCATTTTTACGTCTTTTGCCTGGTCTCGTTCATCCTGTATTCCTTCCATTTCAGCGGCAAGCTGGACACCTTCGACCAGGAAGTATACTGGGCGGGCATCGTCGCCCGCCTGCTCGCACCCGCTCTGTTGCTGCATTTCGCGCTGGTTTTTCCGGGGCGGACAGAAACAACGCTCCGTTCTTCTTCGAAGTTCCTGACGGTCTATGCGCCACCCACGCTTTTGTTGCTGGTCCATGCGAGCACTGCGCGAAACGCGCTGGGTTTTGTTCCATGGCTCGGCTCGCGAGTCATGCTGGACAAGATTGAACTCAGCTATCTTGGCTTGTGCTTCGTTACCGCTGGCCTGGTTTTCTACCGCAGCTACCGCGAAGCGCCGTCCGGCGTTCTCCGGCAGCAACTAAAGTGGCTCACGGGCGGAACACTCGCGGGGAGCCTGCCCTTCGTACTGCTGTATATCGCACCGTTCGTGTTTGACGCTACGTCGGGCGGCTGGATGAAATTTTCCGCTCTCAGCCTGGTCTTGATTCCTCTGTGCTTCGGCTATGCCATCATTCGCTACCGCTTGATGGACGTGGACATCATCTTCAAGCGCGGCTTGGCCTACACCGTGGCGACCGCGGCCGTGGCGGCGGTTTATTTCGCGCTCGTGGCGCTCATCGCGGAAATCTTCCACACGCCCACGAACGGCCCGGCTGGCGGCATGATCGCCATCGTCATCGCCGCATTTCTTTTCCAGCCGTTCCGCGAATGGATTCAAACCCGGCTGGACCGCTTTTTCTACCGCGACCGCCTCGATTACCGCCGCACGCTCATCGAATTCGGGCGCACGCTGACCAACGAAGTGCGCTTCGATCCCATGCTGGGCTCGGTGATGGACCGCATCTCGCAGACGTTGCTGGTCGATCGCCTGGCCATCTTCGTGGAAAACTCGATGCAGCCCGGCCAGATGCGGATCGCCCGTTCCATGGGTGTGCGCCTTTCGGAATCCCTGGATCTCAGTTTCCTCGAGCCGGCCCGGCCCGAGTTGGCCCGCGGGGCGCTCTTTTTTGAGTCGCCCCGTGCGGCGAAGAACGTCAGTGAGTCCGTCCGGCGCAGCCTCGAGCAGCTCGATTTGAACTACTTCGTTCCCTGCCATATCCGTGAGCATACCGTCGCGGTGCTCGGCTTGGGCAAGACGGTTGATGGCGATTTTCTGTCCAGCGACGACGTCGAATTGGTCGAAACCATCGCCGGGTACCTTGCCGTGGCGCTTGACAACGCCCAGCTTTACAGCTCGCTCGAGCAAAAAGCGCTGGAAATCGCGCGCCTCAAGGACTTCAGCGAAAACATCGTCGAATCGTTGAACGTCGGCGTGCTGGCGGTGGACCTGGCGGGCATCGTGGAATCCTGGAATACGCGCATGGAGCAGCTCTTTGGAGTGGCGCGCCAGGACGCAGTGGGCCGCCAACTGGGTTCCCTGCTACCCGATGAATTGGCGCGCGAAATCGCCGCGCGCGGCGACCAAGAACAGATCACCGGCATCTACAAGCAGCGCCTCCAGCATCAGGGGAAACTGTTGACCTTGAATGTCTCCATCACACCGCTGGTCAGCAAATCGAATGAGCGCATCGGCCGCCTGCTGCTCTTCGACGATGTGACCCAGCGGGAGCGCATGGAAGAGCAGATGTCGCAGACGGAAAAATTGACGTCGCTGGGATTGCTCGCCGCGGGCGTGGCGCACGAAGTGAATACGCCGCTCGCGGTGATCTCGAATTACATCCAGATGCTGGCGAAACAGATGCCGGAAGGCGACCCACGGCAGTCGCTCATCGAGAAAATCGTCAAGCAAACATTTCGGGCCAGCGAAATCGTAAACAATCTTCTCAATTTCTCACGCACCGGCGCGGCAGAAGCTTCCGACGTGGATGTAAACCGTGTCGTCGAAGAAACGCTCTCCCTGGTGGCTCATCCCCTGAAGACTTCGCACATCCAGGTGATGAAAGATCTTGGCCAGCCTTTGCCGCCCGTTCGCGGTTCCGCTAACAAGCTCCAGCAGGTTTTCTTGAATCTCTTTCTGAATGCGCGCGATGCCATGCCCAGCGGAGGAATGCTGGAGGTCCGCACGGCCGCGCATAACGGCAGCGTCGAAATTGAAATTGCGGATACGGGCGGAGGCATCGCGCGCGAACACATCCACCGTATTTTTGATCCGTTCTTCACCACCAAAGCTAGCGGCCGCGGCACCGGCCTGGGGCTCTCCGTCAGCTATGGAATTATCAAGGAACACGCAGGAAAAATTGATGTGCGCTCCACACCCGGCAAAGGAACCTCCTTCCACGTTGAGTTCCCTGCTGCTGTCAAGAAAGCGGTCCATGCTTAAGGGTTCAATTCTTGTAGTTGATGACGAATCGGAAATCCGCGAAGGCCTCGAACTCCTGCTGAGAGGCGAAGGCTACGGCGTCTCCAGCGCGGAGACTGGCGAATCCGGCCTGGAGAAGCTGGAGCAGCATCCGTATGATTTGCTCCTGCTGGACGTCAGCTTGCCGGACCGCAATGGCCTGGACATGCTGAAAGAGATTCACCGCCGCGATCCGCAGCTTTCCATCGTTTTGATCACTGCCTACGGCTCAATCGATATGGCGCGCGCAGCCTTCAAGAACGGCGCGATGGACTACATCACCAAGCCGTGGTCCAACGATGAGTTGCTCGTGCAAGTGGCGCAGGCGGTGGAATCGCGCCGGCTTCGCGATGAAAACGTCCAGCTTAAGCGGGCGCTCAAACAGCGCTTCAATTTCCCGAGCATCGTCGGCAAGAGCGACAAGATGCAAGTGCTGCTAAACCTCGTCACCCAGGTCGCCCCTTCGCGCTCCACCGTGCTCATTAGCGGCGAGAGCGGCACAGGCAAGGAACTCATTGCCAAGGCCCTCCATTCTGCTTCGACGCGCGCGGACAAAGCCTTTGTGCCGGTGAATACCGGCTCGATCCCCGTCGATCTCCTCGAATCTCAGCTTTTCGGCCACGTGAAGGGCGCCTTCACCAGCGCCGTGGCTTCCAAGAAAGGCCTTTTCGAAGTCGCGGATCAAGGCACCATCTTTTTCGATGAAATCGCCACCATCAGCCCGGAAACGCAAGCCAAGCTCTTGCGCGTCATTCAAGAACGCGAATTCATGCGCCTCGGCGGCACCGAGCAGATTAAGGTCGACGTGCGCATCGTCGCCGCTTCCAACGTCGATCTCCTCACGCTGGTGCGCGAGGGGCGCTTCCGCGAGGACCTGTTCCACCGCCTAAACGTGATCCACCTTCAGATTCCGCCGCTGCGCGACCGCCGCGAAGATGTGCCGCTGCTCCTCGCTCATTTCCTGGGACGGTTTTGCCACGAGAACAACACGGGACTGCGCCAGTTCACGCAGAATGCGCTGAAGCTGCTCATGGATTACGACTGGCCGGGCAACGTGCGCGAGCTGGAAAATGTTGTCGAGCGCGCCGTGGTCCTCTCCACTCAGGAACGCGTCGACGTGGATCTTTTGCCGGAAAGTATCCGCAGCAAAGAAATCGTCCGCGGCGTCAGGCTGCAGCTCTCGGAATTTCTCCCGCCGCTTCCCGGTGAACCCGGTTCGCGCTCCGCGGCCGACAATCCGCAGCCCTCTCTTTTTCAAATCATGGATGAGATCGAGCGCCGCATTATCGTTGATATGCTCGAACGTACCAACTGGAATCAGACCGAAGCCGCAGAACGTTTTCTCATTCCTCTCTCGACCCTGAACCAGAAAATCAAGCGGCTGGGCATTGATGTCCGCCGTCGCGGCCGCGGCGACGAAAGCTTTTCTGCCGCCACGGGCAAGTAACTGCTGGGCGGCCGCTGCTAATCCGTCCCGGTGATCTCCCCCTGCCAAATAGCTGGCCCATTCACGTACACTACCGATGGATCACCATGGTTGAGCCCATCTCGCCAGCGCGTCCCGCCGAAGTCTCTTCGTTTCGTAACGAATGGTCCGTCTTGCTCGAAGCGGCTTCTCCCTCACCCGATCTCCGGCAACTCGGGCAGCTGCTCCGTTCTGCGGATGCATCTCGTCTGATCGACCTTGCTGAAGAACATGGCGTCATAGGACACCTCGCGGCGTGCCTGGGCGGTTTGGAAGAAGATGCGCTCCAGCCGCAAGCCAGGCAACTGCTCATCGACCGGCAACGAGCGCAGAATTTCACTACGCTCCGGTTGACCGCGGAACTTTTCCGCCTACTGGAGCGGTTTGCTTCAGTTGGCGTAGCTGCGCTGGTCGTGAAAGGGCCCGTTCTAGCTGTGCGGGCCTATGGCGACCCCGCCCGGCGCGGCTATGGTGACCTTGATCTGCTCGTTCGCCAGCGGGACATCCGCCGCGCCACGGAACTGATGACGGCCGCAGGCTACCAGGCAGCGGTTCCGCTCAGCGCCATTGATGCCGGGAAAATTCCCGGCCAGTATCTTTTTTCGAAGCCGGATTCGAAACTTCTGGTCGAGTTGCACAACGATCTCACGCTCCGCTATTTTCCCCGCCCTCTCCCGATCGAAGAATTCTTCGCGCGGCAGGTCCGCGTCCGCCTCGATGCCCATGAAGCACCGGCGCTCGCCGTGGAAGATGAACTCGTGCTGATCTGCATCCACGGCGCAAAGCACTTTTGGGAGCGCTTGATCTGGATTGCCGACGTGGCCGCGCTGGTTTCGCGGCAATCGAGCCTGGATTGGGAACGCGCCGCGCAGTCCGCGAAAGCCGTGGGCGCGGAGCGCATGCTGCACTCCGGATTGCGACTCGCTACGGATTTGTTGAAGGTCCATCTTCCGAAAAAAATTTCCTCAGCGGTGCGATCGGATGCCGCCGCCGCGAAGCTGGTCGTGCGGATTCTCAGCTGGCTCCCCGCGGCTGGTTATGCGCCCCCCGGGTTATTTGAGCGGGCCGTCTTCCGCCTGCGTATGCGCGGCGGGCTGGTTTCCGCTCCCGGCTATTTGCTGCGTCTTCTGCTTTCTCCGACTGAAGAAGACTGGCAAAACGAGGGGCAGCTCAGCCGGAACCGTCTCCTCGATGTGTTGCGCCGTCCGTTTCGCTTAGCACGCAAGCATGGCCGCAGCGGCAATCCCTGAACTCGCGATACCGCGCCACCTGGCGAGCGAGACGTCAACGCAATAGCAAACAAAAACCGCGCATCCTCGATAGGAGGACACGCGGTTCTCTTCAAATCTTGATCGATTCCAATTAGTTGACGGTCACCGTGACTGTCGTGTTGTGCGTAAGAGCCCCCGACGTGCCGGTGACGGTCAGCGGGTAATTGCCTTTTGCCGTCTTCTTGGGTCCAGAAGCAGGACCGGAGCACGCTGCTAGAGTCACGCAGCAGAGGATTGCAGCAACCATCGCTACACGAATGCGGGGACGCTGCGTGGACCGCAACAGGAAAAGCAGCATTACGGCAACGAAGAGCGGGATAATCCGCAGCACGTTCAATGGCGGAGCCGGCCTGGAAATCGGCAGCGGCATGAACATCGCATGTGCAGTGAACGTGAGCGCGGAAGTAGTAGGCGGCGTGATGGAAGTTGGGCTGAGCACGCAGGAAGAATTTGCGGGCGCGCCAGTACAGGTGAGCGCGACGGCGGAACTGAAACCGTTCACGGGGTTCACCGTTATGGTAACGGGAGTGCCCACCGCGCCTTGCGCGACGGTCAAGGTCGTCGGCGCGGCACTAAGCGTGAAGTCCGGCGGCAGATTGGAGCCCTTGCCGGTCAGACTATAGATTTGCGGGCTGGTACTGTCGCCATCGGTGATCGTCAGCGTCGCGACCTCTGAGGGCGGCGCTACAACGGTAGGAGTAAACTTCACACTCACAACGCAAGGCGTCCCCACCACGATGTTGGGGCTGCATCCAGCAGTCGTGACCGCGTAATCCGCGGCATTTGTGCCGCTTGGGACGGCGCTGGTGAAAGAAATGTTGCCGGCGGTGTTATTCGTCAGCGTCACGGTCTGAGCCGCACTCGTCGTGCCGATCAGCACCGTCCCAAAATCCAGCGTCGTTCCAGGCGCCGGCACGATGGACAGCGTCGGAATTAAAGAGAACTTCGCCACGTAGGCGTCGGAAGGTCCATTCAGGGCGCCGCCTCCCGGCAGCGGCGTGAGCGTCGGCATATTTGCGGAAGAAGTTTGTCCCGTGATGTAGGCGTTGGGTGGATTAGCTCCATCAATGGCGATCGCAAATCCCTGGTCGGTGGCTGACCCATTCCCGCTGCCTCCGAAATACGTCGAATAGAGCAGGTCATTCATTCCGCTGCCGCCGATGGTTGGTAACAGCTTCGCAATGAACGGACTGCCAAAGGAGGGATTTGGGATGGTCGTCTGGAAGCCGCCGAGCAACGTTCCTGCGTTCGTTCCGGGGAAATTCGGAGATGTTGTTGTGCCCACCACGTAGGCGTTGCCGCTGCTGTCCACTCTGATGCCATAGCCAATATCGCCGTTCCCTCCTCCGAGAAAGGTGGCATACCGGAAGGCGGTGAGGGGATTCCCAACCACCGTGTTTGTAGTATCAACCAAGGCCACGAAAGCCTTTCCACCCGCGCCCGCGCCGGAGGTATCGAATGCCCCGGCCGTAAAGGGGAAGTCATTCGAGTCGGCTAGTCCGGTAACGTAGGCGACATTGTTGGATCCCAGCGCAATGCCAAACCCTTGCTCTTGACCGGACCCAGCAATATAGGTGGAATAGACCAGAGAGGCCGCGCCATTCCCTGCGGTGTTGATCTTGGAGACGAAAGCGCTGGCCAAAACGTTGGCGGCCGGAGGAGCAGTTTGGTTGGCGTTCGCGCTGGACGGAAAATTTGCTGCATTATTCGACGTGGTCGCGCCAACAATGTAAGCATCATTGGAGGCATCCACGGTAACTCCATTAGCGATGTCTCCCCCAATGCCGGGTCCAGACGCGTTGGCGGCATTCGCCGCATTCCCGCTCAGATACGTTGAATAGACCAGTGTGAAGTTCGTAGTATTTATTTTGGAGAGGAACGCTGACCCGGAAGCATTGTTCACGTTGAGTGGATTAAAGGCAGGCTGGTAAGCAGCATTCGGAGCACTCGAAGTTGGAAAATCGGTCGAGAATGTCTGCCCAACGACGTAAGCATTTCCGTTTGCGTCCACCGCGATCCCATTGGCAAGGTCCCCGCCGGTTCCTCCCAGGTAGGTCGAGAAAAGCAGTGAGCCATTGCCGCTCACTGTAGGATCTAGTTTCGTAACGAAGCACGTTCCGCTTGTAGTGTTGGCGGCATAGGGAAGAGGATTCTTGGAGGGAAATCCAGCCGCCGCGGTTACTCCGGTGACATAAACTTTTCCCGTCGAATCCACAGCGACACTGGTGGCACCATCGAACCCAGTGGTTGTGGTCCCCACGAGATAGCTGGTGTACAGAAGCTGAGTCCCCGATGGGTTCAGCTCCGCCACAAACGACGCCCCGGCATTTGGATTTGGATTCGTGCCAATCCCCGCGTTCGCCCCTGCCGGGAAGTCGATCGAAGTCGTCAGACCTGCCACGAACGCGTCGCCCGCACTATCCAATGCGATGCCGAATGCGCCATCGTCTCCGCTGCCGCCCAGGTACGTCGAATAGTTCAGTATCGGATCAAGAATCAATGGCTGGCTGCGGTCATAGTTTGCAACCGCAAAGCGAACTCGATGGTCTGCCGCGATCACAAATTTCCCGGCGATTTCGCGCTTCTCGCCGTTCAACTGCTGGTAGATGAGTGGTTTTTGCAGCTCCACTTGGCCACCGGCAACGCTCAGCACCAAATCGCCGCGCGAATTGACCCGCATTTTTTTGGCGCCATCGATCTTCAAACGGATCGCATTCGGGTCGGCCCCCGGCGCAACTACAAAGTCGTATTCGAGCCGTCTCTGGTTGCCGTAAAAAACCAAATCAACGCCCGGATAGATTCCCGCATACTTCACGCGGGCGTATGCCGGTATGTCCGTGTGCCAGTTCTTTGGGTCGCTTCCGGTGAAGTAATTCACGCGCGTTGGCAGCCGGTCGGATCCGTGAATCTGTGGCTCAGGATTTGCTCCCTCCAGACGCAAACGGATCGCAGTCATCGTCTGAGTCTGAGCGGCGCGCCTCTGCTCCCGCAGGGCCCGTAAGTAAGCCGAGCGGTGCTTCGGTGAAAAATCGAGATGCTCGCCGGGGCGCAGAGCTATCACCGCTTCCTGCGGAGTTAGAAATAGTTCGTATCCTCCGCCGCGCGCGACATACCGGACTTCGCGTGCCGTCTGTCCCTGGTTTTCTTCAAAGCTCATCGGCAGCTTGCCGTAGGCTTCCGCCCAGCGCCGATTTTCCACGGCGTCTCCCGGCTTCGCGGCGTGGTCCGCCACCACTGCGCTTCCGGCCGTGACTGTATGACTGTGTTTCCCTAATCCTCCGAGAAATGTCAGGAGCACCACACAACCCAGCAATGCGGCTACGCCTACGAACTTCATCGCATTTCCCCACGCATCACGCAGCTTCATGATTACGATCCTCCTAGGACCTGTATTCGTTCAAAACCGTCATCGCTAGCTGCTCCCGAAATCGGCTCACCAAGAAATCAAAATTCCAATTTCCCGATTTGGAACGACCTTCGACTGCTGGAGGCAAGCACACGTTTAATTTACTGGGAGAGGAAGCAAGCATGCGGCACGCAGGTAGCATAACGACTCAAAATGGGAATAACCACTCCAAAAGTGCCAAGGCAGCTGTATCGTACCAGATAACGGGTTTTACTCGAATGCCGATTTAGACTTCGTCGCGACTTCAAAAGGCGGGTTCTCTTCAGTTTTCTTTAAGGACGCAAAATCCTCGCGGATTACCTGGCACAGGTCGAAAATCCGCGAAGGATCGCTATGCGGAAAAACTCGGCGAACAGGAACGCTGGTCACGAGCCGGCCCAGCACGTCAAACTCCTTCGCGCGCATCTCTCGATCGAGGATTTTGTTAGCAAACGTGTCCGCGACTAACGACATGAGCGCCGCCTGGGGACGAACCGCCTCCACCGACGGGGCTGCCTCCGAGCGCCGCTCGCCCAGGAAATAGACAGCTCCCAAGGGAAGGGGCTGGTCTTCGAAGCGCGTCTGCCGGTCACCCAGGGACATACGGTGCTTCTCCCAGCCCTTGCTGAAATGGGGAAGCGCGTCCGCGGATCCGTACAGCATGGTCACCGATTCCGGCCAAAGGCAAAGATGCGGGTAAGCCGGGCGTACAAGGAATTCTGCTCCACTTTCCGCGAGCGCCACGACGTCATCAGAAAGGACGCCGTGCCCTTCGCGCGCAAAGGCCGCGGCGGTGGTGGACTTTCCGGCTCCTTCGGCTCCTACGAACGCGACTCCGTAATCCCCCAACGCCACCGCGCTGGCGTGCAGGCAGGTGGTTCCGCGCAGCCGCAGCGATAATCCGAGCACTGGTCCAAGCAGATAAGAGCAAGCGTCTTCCAGCGTCGAGGTCTCCGGCCAGGTGGCCCAAATCTCTTTTCCCGCCCGCTCCAGCCAGAACTGTGTGCCGTCGAAGTACTCCAGGCGCAAGTAGAGGCCGTCCGGTGATTTCCAGATGCGCAGCCCAGGGTTGCCGGTAACATCCGTGTAGGGGCTCACGTACGTACGTTTTTCCAAACCAGGAGGAAATTGAGTTTCAGAATAAGGAGAAAGCCCTAGCCGAACCTGGAGGTCGGGCGCCGCGCCCGAAACGTTCACAGAAACCAATCCTGGAACAGCAATGTTGGAAAGAATCTTTAAACCGAAGGCAGTGTGAAGGGAATCCACTTCTTTTGGCAGTCCGGATAATTAAATTTCGGTGATCTGTTTTGATGCGTTAAGTTCTGCTTCATTTAGAGGACGGACATCTCGAAATGTTTGCGCAGATGAAAAGCTAACAGATGATTCTCTTCTCCAAACACTCCTCACGGATCAGGGGCGTCCGTCTAAACGTGCGTGTGTGCCGGGGCACGATTGCCAACCTTGTCTTTATGACCCCTTGCCCCTCGCGTCTGCGTGAGTTCCCGAACCGTGCCGTAAACGGTCAACGATGGTTTTGAGTAAGGTTTTTTAGTTTCCCGTTTTACGGGCTTAACCATTACTAGCCTCCGCATGAATGTTATAACGAATTCTGTGCGCTGACTGCAACCAAATGTTGAGGCAGTATGGTCTCAAGCCCACGCTCGCTTGTTCCTGGTCCATCTTAGCATGCGGTGCAATCAACGTACTTCGATCAATGTAGCGATCCAAGTCCGGGCTCCAGGGGATTTTTTTCAGCTGCTCCACTCCTGTCCGCCGCAGCTGGGCGGACACGGGATCGCCTTGCAGCGGCGTCTTAGGCCGTGTCCGGATTCTTTCTGGCAATCGCCCCGTCATCGCCTCGCGCACCAGCGTTTTCTTATAGAACCAGGGGAATGGCGGCAGAGCCAACAGGTAATTCACCATGCGCAAATCCAGGATCGGGTAACGGGTCTCTAGCAGACAACGCGTCGCTCCCGGGTCATCCTGCTCAAACAGATGCGTCCAGACCGGGCGAGCCAGACAACCATGTCCCCTTGGATGGATTGGATGCGCCGGCCACGAATTTGGTGTCCGGTTCTCCTCCTTCCAGCGCTCTTCAAGATTCACGCGCCGGCTGAACTCCGGATTCAGCCACGGCGGAAACACAGGCTGGTCCGGATCTTTCCCAGTCAATCGCAGGGCCCGTGCGCGAATGCCACGCCAAGGGAAGGGTCTCATCCACAAGTAATTCGCCACGTCCGTTAAGAGCGCCCCCCACTCTCCCCTGCGCCACAGATCTCGAACGTGGGGCCACATCTGGAAATCCAGCAGGTCATCGCCCCCCTCCCCTGATAGCAAAACACGGCACTCGCCGGAAATGTTGCGGTGAGCGTCGGATAATCTTGCAAGGAAAGGATCCTCCAGCGGTTCGGGACCATTCACCTCAGGATCATCCCAGCGCTCAAAAAGCTGGGCTTCATCCAGAGCAATGAGCTTGACGGGTACGCCGAGAAACCTTCCCACCTCGCGCGCGTATTCTCCTTCCTGGTCGAGAATGAGTGATTCGTAAACGTAGGTGTAGCCCCGCAAGTCCGTCGCAGCGGCGCTTTTTCCGGCAATCTCCTTGGCCACCGCCGCCACCGATGAGGAATCTAGGCCGCCGCTCAAGAGGATTCCTACGCAATCACCGCGGAGCCGATCCGCCACGGCAGCTTCCAGAATCGACTGGAAATTCTCGACGTACTCCTCGGGTTTTGCATAACGAATGTGCCCGTCGGTGGGCGGCGTCCAGTAACGCCGGATCTGCAGGCCGCGTTGGGAGACCGTCAGTGTGTGGGCCGGCGGGAGCCTCTGAATGTCCCGAAAGCTCGTGGTTGTATTGTCGTAATTCAGGCCAAACAACAGAAAATCCCCGATGGCCGCATCATTCAATTCGGAGGAGACCGCCGGGTGCTGTCGCAGGCAATTCAGTGTATTGCTGAAAAGAAACAGTTCTCCCAGCTGCGTATAGTAGAAAGGCTTGATGCCGAAATGATCCCGCGCGCAGAACAGTTGTTTGTGGCTTGCATCCCAGAGAGCAAAGGAAAAATCCCCTCTGAGGTGATCGACACACGGAGTGCCCCAGGCCGCGTACGCATGCGCGAGTAGTTCACTGTCTGGAGCGTTGGGCCGGATCTTCCGGCGGGAGCGCTGCAGCTCGTTAATGAGTTCGTCCCGGCTATCCAGCCGCACGTCCGCAACAATCCAGTACCTTCCGTCGAGGCTCGCCGGCTGTTTTTCGCCTAACGATTCGTTCGTCGTCTGCAGCAGCGTATGAGCCAATCCAATCGACCCATCCATCCACATGCCGCGGAAATCGGGCCCGCGGTAGAAAAGAAAATCGGCAAACGACTGTAGAAGCGCTCGTTCAACCGGCGCACCGTTCCGATGGAAAATGCCGGCGATGCCGCTCAATCTGGCTGCCTTTCTATTCAGGGGGCTGGTGTTTCAATCCTCAAATGGGGATAGGCGCGCCGCCGTCGACGCAAGAAAATCAGAATCCCATCCTGCTGAAACCGGGGGGCAAGCGGTTTCCTCATCAATGCTAGGTGCAGTTCGAATCGCTGCTCGGCTGGAGTTCCATTCTACTGTGACCCATCGCCGACGGCAACCGCGTCCTATCTGGTCTGGCGGATTGGCAAGCATCTCTCCGGCTTCAAGGAATCTCTCTAAAGCGGAGCGTGCATCACAACCGAATTTGTCTTGCAACTCCGAAACGGTCTAGGCAGAGTACCCTGAAATGACCCTGCGTCTTGCCACTTCCGCCCAGCGCCGCATTCTTCTCGCCGCCGCCTTCCTGATGGCCGGGTTTCTCTCCTACTCCAGCCTTCGAAACGCGATGGCCATCCACTACGCTGGCCTGCAAACTCCCGATGGATACCAACGTGCCATTTCTCTCGAGCCCGCGGACTCCCGCAACTGGTATCTCCTGGGCCGTTACTGGCAGTACAACCTTGAGGATCCCGACGCTTCCCGTGCCATTCAAGCTTATCTTTCCGCGCTGTCTTTGAATCCAAGCTCGGCGGAGATCTGGTCCGATCTCGCGACCGCCTATGAATCGGAGGGTAATCTCACCGCTGCTCGCGATGCTTTTGTGCACGCGCGGCGAGCCTATCCACTTTCCGCTGAGGTTTCCTGGCGCTATGGCAATTTCCTCTTGCGCCAGGGAGAACTCGACTCCGCCTTCGCTGAGATGCGCCGTTCGGTCGCTGCCGAACCAAAGCGCGGGGCAGAAGCGCTTTCCCGCGCCCTCCGCGCCCAACCTGATATCGATGCCGTTCTCGATCGCGTCCTGCCGCCGGTGAGCGAATCCTATTTCGATGCGATTCGGGACCAGACCGCCGAAGGCCATATCGATAATGCCCTCAAGGTCTGGGACCGGCTCGCGTCCATTCATCCCCGGTTGCCCTTGCAGGATTGCTTTGGCCTTGTTGCCGCGCTTGTGCAGACAAAAAGAATTGCAGAAGCGCACCGGATCTGGGACCAGGCTGTTGTCCTTGCAGGCCTTGCAGATCTTCCCGCGCCCGCAAATTCCGTTCTGTGGGACGGCGGTTTCGAATCCGGCGTTATCAATGGAGGCTTTGCATGGATCATGCCGCAAGGAATTCGCGGCGTGCAAATCGGCATCGATTCGCAAGAGAAACATTCCGGCAATCATTCCCTGCGGCTGATGTTTGACGGAAAATCCAACCTCAACTTTAACGGGATATGCCACTACGTCCCGGTTGAGTCCTCCACCCGCTATCTTTTTTCAGCCTGGGTCCAGACCAGAGCGCTTACCACTGACCAGGGCATTCGCTTCCAGCTCCACTCCATCGGAACACAAGATTCTCCCATCACCATGACTCCGGATGTTCATGGAACCGAGGCCTGGACGCGGATCGAAGCCCCCTGGTCCGCCTCAAGCGCTGCCCAGGAACTGCAAGTTTGCCTGGTTCGGCTTCCCAGCGATCAGCCTGAAAACAACAGAATTCAGGGAATGGCCTGGGTGGATGATGTGGCGCTGGCTCCGGAACCCGCGGAGCGCTCCAAACCATGAAGTTTCTCCGCGTCGGTATTTGCGCCCTTGTTGTGTTTGCCGTTGCCGCGCATGGAGGCGTCGAAGACTGGGCGCGCGCCGTCATTGAGACCGGCGCCGGTTTGCTCTTTCTCGTATGGGCTCTGTGGATTTATTTCAACGATCAGGAGCAGCCCGTTTTTTCGCCTCTTCTTCCGCCCCTCGCCGTTTTCTCTCTCATTGTCCTGGGTCAGTGGTTTTTTCATGCCACCGCTTCTTCCTACGACACGCGCATCGAATTGCTGCTCCTCCTAGCCGACCTGATCATTCTCTTTCTCGCCGTTCAAGCCTTTCGGACATTGAGTGATTGGCGAAGCTTCGTGTGGTTCGGAATGGGCCTTGGTTTTCTCGTGAGCATCTTCGGCGTTCTCCAGCACCTTACTTTCAATGGCAAGCTCTACTGGTTTCGCGAAATGCACTACGGCGGAATTCCTTTCGGGCCTTACGCGAATCGCAACCATTTCGCAGGCTTTGTGGAACTGGTTCTTCCGCTCGCTCTCGTTCCTCTCGTCCTTGGCAGAGTACGGCGGGAGCGCTGGGCCGTCGTGGGCCTCTTCGCCGTTGTGCCGCTTGGTGCGCTTTTCTTCTCCGCTTCCCGCGGAGGCATAGTGAGTTTTGGCGTCGAGCTGACTGTCCTGGCCCTGGTGATGATTTGGCGGCGTAGTGCGGGCAAACAGTTGCTCGCCGGGGCCACCGTCTTACTCCTGGCGCTGCTGATGGTCTCCTGGCTTGGCGTTGGCCAGATCCTGCAACGGTTTTCATCGCTCCAGTCGCTCGAGACGACCGTCGGGAAGCGCGCCTCCATGCGCCGCGATACCTGGCGCATTTTCCTGACTCACCCCGTTGCGGGTACCGGACTCGGCACTTTGCAAATCGTTTTCCCCCCGTACGAAACGCTCTACGATGGAAAAATTGTCAACCACTCGCACAACGACTACCTCGAGGCCTTGGCGGAGACTGGCCTTCTCGGAGGGCTTTGTTGCGCTTGGTTCCTGGGCGTCTTGCTCAGCCAGTCCTTGATGCGATTGCGCCAGCTGAATCATTCCTTTGCTGGCGCTTTGCAATTCTCCGGGTTGGTCGCATGCAGCGGCTTTCTCGTGCATGGTCTCGTCGATTTCAATCTGCATATCCCTTCTAATTTTCTTCTGTTCCTGCTCATGGCGCATCTGGCCACTGCCGAGATCGCGCCCCTTGATGAGCCCGCAAGGTCTCACAGGCGGCGCCATCGCAATCCTTGAAATCGCTGATTGACTTGGACGTTATGGCTGTATAATCACACTTGGGGGTCATCTATTCTCATGCAGCCAGTCAGACTGGGTGCGCCGGTGTGGTGTTCCGTGACGAGCGCCCTGTTGGGGATGCTGGTACTGGCGCCTTCCAGCCGCGCGCAAACCGTTCTCGAAACGCCTCAGCAAGTCAACGATCGCATCCGCTCTTTGTCTTCCACGGCGCGGATGGCGCCCCATGACTACGTCATCGGCAATGGCGACCTCCTCGACGTTGATGTTTTCGATGTCAAGGAACTCAGCCGCGAGGTGCGCGTGAGCCAGACCGGATCCGTCGGCATCCCCTTGGTACCGGTTCGTTTGCACCTGGCAGGCTTGACCGAAGTGCAAGCCGAACAGAAGATTTCGGAAGTGCTTGAAGCCAACGGCTTGGTTTCTCACCCCGAGGTCAGCGTCACCGTCAAAGAGAGAAAAAGCAAGCCCATCACCGTTGTCGGAGCCGTTCTGCATGCCATGGTTTACCAGGCGGACCGGCCCGTCACCCTTCTGGAAGTGCTCGCGGAGGCCGGTGGGATCGGCCCCGATGCGGGAGACACGGTAATTGTTTCGCGCCCTTCTCAAGAGCAGGAAACGCGGGAAGATACTTCCGAACCGCCGGCCATAGGGCCCGAAGAACCCTCCGCATCGCAGGCGTCCAAAGGATCAAGTCCTCCGGCCGCAACTCCAGCGCCTGCATCCACTCCGGCCTTTCCTTCAACAGCCGCTCCTGCGGTGAAAAGTGTAACGCCGTTCTCCAACACGACCGAGCAGGATGCGCCACCGCAACTCGCCAATACCATCACCATCAATCTCGGCGAACTGATGGAAAGCGGCGATACCAAGAACAATATTATTCTCCAGGCCGGCGATGTTGTTACCGTGCCTCACGCGGGGATCGTTTATGTTCTAGGCGCCGTCAATCATGCGGGCGGTTTCGTGCTTACGAATGACCGCGCACAAATGACCACTTTGAAGATCCTTGCGCTTGCCGGCGGCGTCACTCACACGGCGAAATCGGACCATGCTGTGATCGTCCGCAAGGACAACCTCGGACAGCAGCATGAAGTGGTTGTCGACCTTAAGAAAGTGCTGGATCGTAAAGCGGAAGACTTGCAGCTCCAACCCAGCGACATTTTATACGTCCCGGAAAGTGGCGTGAAACAGGCTCTGTTGAAGGCCGCCGAACTCGGCGCCGTGGTGGGAACCGCCGTGCTGCTGTATCGCGTCGCGTATCACTAGAAAATGCCTGACGATAATAAACTCGCACCTCGCGAAAATGGTTCCAACGGCGCCGCCGAATTGGTGCCCGTTTCGGCGCGCTTCTCCTCCTGGGAACTCTCTCCCCGGGAGCCTCACCTGTATGACTACCTGCTGATTCTCCGCAAGCACCAGTGGCTGATCCTCTCTTTCATGCTGGCGGTCGTCACCATCGTGACCATTGCGACCTTCCGCATGCAGCCCGTCTTCATCGCCACCGCCCGCGTCGAAATCGACCACGAGAATGCCAATATTCTTCCGTTCCAGGGCGCGGATCCATATGACTACATGATGGACACCGAGAATTACATCGAGACGCAAACCAAAATCTTGACCAGCGAGACGCTCGCCCTTCAGACCATCCGCAACAGCGGTCTTGCCTCGCGCCCGGAATTTTCCTCGCCCGGCGGGCCGTCGGAAGCCGTCGCCAGCGGCAGCCTCGCGAACCAGAAGCTCCCTCCCGAACTCGCCGAGTTTTTGGGAAGTCTCAGCGTGCGCCGCGTCCCCAACAGCCGCCTGATGGACGTCAGTTTTGAAGCGACGGATCCGCAACTGGCCTCCCGGATCGTCAACGCCCATATCGCCACTTATATGGAGCAGAACATCCGGAGCAAATACGAAGCCACGTCTCAGGCTTCGGCTTGGCTCACAGACCAGCTCACGGACATGAAGATTCGAGTGCAAAAGTCGGAAGATGCCCGCATTGCTTACGAGCGTCAAAACCAGATTTGGACCCTCGATGACAAACAGAACATCACCACCCAGCGCCTCGCGGACATCAACAAGGAATTGACTGACGCGCAAAGCGAGCGCATGAAGAAAGAATCGCTCTACGAATTTGCCAAGTCCGGAAATCTGGACGCCGTGCCCCAGGTTCAAAACAATAACGCGCTTATGGATATGATGAAAAAGCGCGGCGAACTTTCCGCCGACTACCATGATTCCTTGAGCCAGTACGGTCCTAATTTCCCCAAGGTGCAGCGTCTCCAGGCGCAACTGAAAGACCTTGATGCCGACCTCGAAAAGGAAAAGCAGAAAATCGTCGACGTCCTGGAGAGCGATTTCCACGAAGCACGCCAGCGCGAGGCCATGATGACGGAGGCACTCGACCAGCAGAAGGCCGCCGCCAACGAGATGGCGGGAAAGATGGTGGAATACAACATTCTGAAACGCGAGGCCGAGGCCAACAAGTCTCTTTACGAAGGCTTGATGACCAAGCTGAAGGAAACCGCGATTTCCTCCGCTTTGCGCTCTTCCAACATCCGCGTTGTCGATCCCGCCATGATTCCTTCCACGCCCGCTCGTCCGGCCAAGGCTCGCAACGTCGCTCTAGCTTTCATCGTCGGCCTCGTCGGGGGCATCGGCCTGGCACTCATGCGCGAGTATCTCGACAATACTGTAAAGACTCCCGATGACATCGAGTCGCTCGCCAAGCTCCCGTCTCTCGCGGTCGTTCCGCAATTTGCGAGCTCAAACGGGAGCGGCAAGCGGCAAGGCATGTTGCAAGGTTTCTCTGGCAATGGCCACGATCGGCGCATCGAGCTGGTTGCTCAGCATCTCCCCAAGTCGCAGATGTCGGAAGCATTCCGCGCCCTGCGAACTTCCATTCTGCTTTCGCAGGCCGATCATCCACCGCAAGTCATTCTGGTAACCAGCGCCTTGCCCCGCGAAGGGAAGACCACTGCGGCAGCGAACCTCGCCGTCACGCTCGCTCAGCTCGGCGATAGCACCGTTCTCGTCGATGCCGACCTTCGCAAGCCGGGCATCGGCCGTCTCCTCAATCTCGGCAGCGGGAAATATGCGGGATTGAGTTCTTATCTGGCCGGCGTTTCCAGTCTTGATCTCGTTTCCGTTCCACACCCGGCGATTCCGAATCTCGTGGCCATTCCCACCGGCCCGCTTCCTCCAAATCCCGCGGACTTGCTCTCTTCCCATAAGCTCGCGGATGCCATCGCGGAGTTGCGCACCAAGTTCAAATTTATCGTGATCGATTCTCCTCCGGTCATGGCGGCCACGGATGCCGTAATTCTTTCCGTCCTGGCTGACGGCGTTCTGCTTGTCGTTCGCAGCGGCGAGACGCCCAAGGAAGCCTTCACTCGAACACGCGACCTGCTTCTCAGCGTCAAGTGCCGCATCCTCGGTGTCGTACTCAACGCCGTTGATTCCAGCGCTCCGGATTATTACTACTCTTATCGCTATTACCCCTACTCCTATGGCTACGGCCCTCAGGAAGCGGGCGAGACTCCCCATGACCAGGATTCCGAAGCCGTCAGCGAACACGCCTCACACGATCGCGACGACGATTCTCAGGCACTCTAAGGAGGCCCTTTGCGTTACTTGATTACCGGCGGCGCCGGCTTTATCGGCTCGCACCTTACCGAAAGACTTTTGGACCGCGGCGATCGCGTGGTCTTGCTCGATAACCTCTCCACCGGCAGCGTCGAAAACATCCGCCATCTCAAGCCTTCCGGCCGCATGGAATATCACCTCGACAACATCGAGAATCGCCAGTTGCTCGCCGAGCTTGTGGATGATGCCGATATCATCGTTCATCTCGCCGCTGCCGTCGGCGTCAAGCTCATTGTCGAAAGCCCCGTTAAAACCATCGAAACCAATGTGAACGGCACCCAGATGATCCTGGAAGCAGCTTGTAAGAAAAAGAAACTCGTTCTCACTGCCTCGACTTCCGAGGTCTACGGTAAAAACACCAATGTTCCGTTTCACGAGGACGCCGACCTTGTCCTCGGCCCCACCACCAAAGGCCGCTGGAGCTACGCCGCCTCCAAAGCGCTCGATGAATTCCTTGCCCTTTCCTACTGGAAGGAAAAGAAGCTCCCGGTAATCGTGGTTCGCTTATTCAATACTGTCGGCCCCCGGCAGACCGGGCGCTACGGAATGGTCCTTCCCAATTTCGTCAAATCGGCCCTGGATAACACTCCCATCAGCATTTATGGCAGTGGAAAACAATCGCGCTGTTTCTGTGACGTGCGCGACACCGTGGAAGGTCTTATTCGCCTCATGGACACTCCGCGCGCCATCGGAGAGGTCGTTAACGTCGGCAACACCGAGGAAATCACTATCGAGGGCCTCGCGCAACGCGTAAAGGAACGTACGGGCAGCGCCTCGCCCATCGAGTACGTGCCCTACGACCAGGCCTACGAGCCCGGTTTTGAAGACATGATGCGACGCGTCCCTTGCGTGGATAAACTCCACGCCTTGACCGGCTTCCGCCCCGCCACATCGCTGAACGAAATCATCGACCGCGTCACCTCTTTTTTTCAGCAAAAAGCGGATGGCGCTGACATCCGCAGAGCAGCAACGACCACCGCTGACTGAGCCCCGCTCCTTGGACAGGTTTACGGTCTCAAGCGTGACTGTTTTCGCCTTTCGTTCGTAAAAGTGCTGTCTCGCTGATTTATTTCAGGAAACCTTTCCTCGGTTTTGTCGTCTTCACTCCTAGCAACCTGTGGGAGCCCTTGTGACTGACACCGGCAATCAAAACCCTTCCCCGATGAATCTCATCGGCGGACTCGAAACCTTCCTTCGCGATCTGAAGTACTCCCTCCGCATGCTCGCGCGCACGCCCGGTTTCACCGCCGTGGCCGTTCTTACCCTGGCGCTGGGCATCGGTGCGAACACCGCTATCTTCACGCTCCTCGACCAGGTCTTGTTGCGTCTCCTGCCCGTAAAGGATCCCCAGCAGCTCGTGCTCCTCACTATGCGCGGACACCACTATGGCAACAACTGGGGTGGCAATGCCATCTCCTATCCCATGTTCCGCGATTTTCGCGAGCACAATGAAGTCTTCTCAGACATGTTTTGCCGCTTTCCCGCCGCCGCGAGCCTCTCCTTTGGCCAACAGGCGGAACGCGTGGCAGTCGAATTGGTTTCCGGCACCTATTTCTCCACTCTCGGCGTCAACCCCGCTTTGGGCCGCATTCTCACGCCCGAGGACGATCTCGTCCCTAGTGGCCATCCATACGTCGTTCTCAACTACAACTATTGGAAGTCTCGTTTTGCCGGTGATCCCCAAATCGTTGGTAAATCTTTAATTCTGAACGACTACAAAATGACCGTGGTCGGCGTAGCACAGGCAGGTTTTGACGGCGTGGAACTCGGCTTCTCCCCAAAAATCTTCATTCCCATCATGATGCAGCGGCAAATTATCGTCGGTAGCCCTGAGGACATGCTCAAGGAACGCCGCAATCGCTGGGTGAACGCTTTCGGCCGCCTGAAGCCCGGCATCTCCCAACAGCAAGCCAAGTCCGCTCTCCAGCCCTTCATGCACTCCATGCTGGAGTCGGAAGTGCAGATGCCCGCCTTCAGTCACGCCTCGAAGTATGACCGCGACGAATTCCTGAAGTGTTGGATCGACGTATTGCCGGGGTCCCAGGGTCGATCCTACGTCCGCAGCCAGCTCTCTACGCCCCTCTGGGTCTTGATGGCTATCACCGGTGCCGTGCTGCTGATCGCTTGCGCCAACCTCGCAAATCTATTGCTAGTGCGGGGCTCCGGCCGCAGCAGGGAAATCGCTATTCGCCTGGCCATTGGCGCCTCGCGGCCGCGCATCATCGCGCAACTCCTGGTCGAGAGTCTTACTCTTTCCGCGCTCGGCGGCCTCGCCGGCCTGGCCTTCGCCTTCTGGGCAGACAAAGCCCTCCTGCAAGCCTATCTCCCATCGGATTCGAGCGGCTTGAATATTTCCAGCTCGCCCGATTTGCGCATTCTCTTGTTCAATCTTGCGGTGACCGTCCTGACCGGAATCATCTTCGGTCTCGTTCCTGCCTTGCAGACCACCAGACCGAATATCGTTGGAACTTTGAAAGATCAGGCCGGTGCGGTCGTGGGCGGCGGCCATCATCGTTTGCGAAAGGCCCTGGTCGTTGCGCAGGTCACGCTTTCCCTTCTGCTCCTGATCGCCGCCGGACTTTTCGTTCGCAGTCTCTCCAATCTCCGCAATCTCGGCCCCGGCTTTCCGGCGGATAAGCTCGTCGGTTTCAACATCGACCCTTCGCTCAACGGCTACTCTGCGGAACGCATGAAAGTCTTCTACCAGCAATTATCGGATGCTCTTCGCTCCATTCCCGGAGTTCAGTCGGTTGGCCTGGCCAATGTCAGGATTCTGGAAGGCGACGAGTGGGACAGCGGCATGTCCGTCGAGGGCTTCAATCCAGCGAAACCGGATGAGCACGCCCAGCCCTTTATGAACCAGATTAGTCCGAACTACTTCGCCACTCTCGGCGCACCGATCGTTGCCGGCCGGGACTTCACCATCAACGACACGCACGACGTGAAACACGGCCCCGAGGCGTGGAACTGGTCATCCACCACGGTCATCATCAACGAGAAATTTGCAAAAAAATATTTTGCCGGCCGAAATCCTCTCGGCCTCCACATTGGCTTCGGTACTGACCCCGGTACGCCGGTCGACATGGAAATCATCGGTGTCGTCAAAGATTTCAAATACACCAGTCTTCGTGACGAAATTCCCGAGCAAGCCTTCCTTCCTTATCTTTCCAGCCGCATTCTCGGCGGTATGACTGTCTACCTCAGAACCATGGGCGATCCCAATCAAGCCATGTCCGCGGTGCGCTCCAAAGTCCGCGACATGGATCCCAATCTTCCCATCTTCGACATGCGCACCACAGAGGTGCAAATCAATAACTCGCTTTCCACAGAGCGCATGATCGCCAGCCTCTCAGCCGTCTTCGGTTTCCTCGCCACTCTCCTCGCGGTCATCGGCCTTTACGGCGTGATGGCCTACGCGGTTGCGCAGCGCATCCGTGAAGTCGGTATTCGCATGGCCCTCGGCGCTGCCCGCGGCAACGTCATCTGGATGGTTATGCGCGAAGTTCTTTTGCTCGTTTCCATCGGCGTCACCGCCGGCGTCGCGGCGTCCCTCGCGCTCACCCGCGTCGTCCAGAGCCAGCTCTTCGGTCTCACCCCGCATGACCCGCAAACACTTGTGCTGGCCACCGTCGCGCTCGCCATGGTCGCCTGCGCCGCCGGCTATGTCCCCGCATTCCGCGCCAGCCGCCTCGATCCCATGGCCGCCCTGCGTTACGAATAGACATTTATTCGTCTCTGGAACGCCAGTCATTCAATTCCGACGCGCAGCAAGGCAACCTCATTTCCACACGCGGAACTCTAACTCCCAAGTAACATCGTGCGGTACAATACCACCAACATTTCTTGCAGTTACCAGGTTCTTTCTTGGCTCCGGGGAGATTGGCTCCATATCGAGGCTGCCCTGTAATAATGGCAGCCGGGAATAAGCCAGGTTTTCGGCGGGTACTTCCTTCGTGGATCAATCAGACTTTAGCGCATCGCCCGCTCGTCGCTTCCGTAAATCGGAATTGTCACTCCTGGTACTTTTTCTTTTCTCCCTCCCTTTCCTCAATCCCTGGGTCCGCGGCGATGGCGTCGGCTATTACGCCTTCGCCCGTGCTCCGCTCATCCAACACAATCTCGATTTCACCGAGGACTACCGCCACGCCAACGAAAGTTTTCGCGGACCTCGGCTCGACGAAAACGGCCAGCCCAAATCCGCCTTTCGAACTCCCACCGGCCATCTCGAAAACCATTTCACCGTCGGCCCCGCGATTCTCTGGACGCCCTTTCTTTTCCTCACCCATGCCGGCGTCCTACTCGCGCGCGCCTTGGGTTCCTCCGTCGCCGCCGACGGTTTTTCCACGCCTTACCGGGTCACGATGGCTTTCGCCACCGCGTTCTATGCTTTTCTCGGTTTGCTTCTGGCTTTCCGCCTCGCTCGCCAATACGTCGAAGAGCGCTGGGCGTTTCTCGCCACCCTTTCCATCTGGTGGGCCAGTTCGCTAGCCGTCTACATGTATTTCAATCCCTCTTGGTCCCATGCGCACTCCGCTTTCGCCGTGGCGCTGTTTCTCTGGTATTGGCACGAAACGCGTTCCTCGCGCTCGCTCCTGCAGTGGCTGGTTCTTGCCATGATCACCGGCCTCATGCTCAACGTTTACTACCCCAACGCCATGGTTCTCGCCGCCCTGGCGATTGAGGTTTCCCGCCAATATTATCTCGCCTTTCGCCCGGACCCTTCGGCCCCGCCCGGCTCCGCCATGCGCGTTCCGCAACTCCTCCTTCGTCATTTACTTTTCGGCGCCGTGGTTCTCATTTGTCTGCTTCCCACTCTCGTCACGCGCTACCTCATTTACGGTAACCCGTTCGAATCTGGTTACACGCCGCTCCGCGACTG